>OATU01000008.1_pt1 | contig 221473 bp, 210 predicted proteins | sample 1516711 | NCBI WGS metagenome assembly OATU01 (sample SAMEA2579971, study PRJEB22360) | human gut metagenome | biome: human gut; feature: human-associated habitat; material: faeces | place: Denmark | collected 2008/2010 | reverse complement strand
ATTCCACTTGGCCTTATATTCTAACTGTCTTGTCAGCTCATGCCATGATACATCACTTATGGACTTTGCCATATGATATGAGGGTCAAAAGGTATTTTGCCCCTCATTTATGATTAATCAGATTACTACATGCTACGCATTCCCGTAATCTGACTCCACCTCGAAATCCGCTAATTTTCTGCGTTTCAGCAGTAAATTGCTACTTTCTCGGTGTAGTGCGGGTCACTAAGGTATACATCGAATTGCATGCAAGCATGCATCGATGATACCTTTTGACCCTTTAATCATATTATTCAAAAACAATTTGAACCGTATTTTCATTCATGTTTCTCTGAACTTCCTGTATTATACTCTCAATTTGCTCTTCTAGAAGTTCTTCATGCTCATGTGGTGGCTCCCAAAATTTCATTGTATCTCTATATGCCACAAACTTTTTGCCTATAAGCATTTCTCCTTTTGCTTTTACAACATATCCGTTCTCCAAATCAAATTTTACGTAGTTCATACTACCTGTAATTTTCATGTTTTTCTACCTCTCGAAGATAATTTTTTCAACACCTGTTTTAGGATCAATAGTTGTTATCTTCGTCACATTTGGATTTTCCATAAGACGTGGTAATTCCACATTCTCCCAGATATTACCCGTCCTCAATTCTGCCCCGATAACCGCACGAATCTCTCCAGAAACTTGTTCTGCATATGCCCCTGAGGCTAAATCCCATGCTTCCATTGTACTAGGATTGTTAAAATCCCATTCTGGCATGACAATATTTTGAGATTCTATAGTAGATTCCAATGTAACTCCGCCCCTACTCTTAGCAATATTAGCAGCATTATCTGCTCCTCCAATACCATCTGTTCATAGATCTGCCTTTTTTCTTTCTCTGAAAGTGTACCACCCTCGGTCTCTTTCTTCTTAAGCTCTCCATATTTCTTTGAACAGATCAGTCCCTCGTGTCCGCTCGGATCCACATACCCTACCGGATTATTATGACAGTATGCATACAGATTCAGTCCGTCCCCATAATACGTGTCCTCACTGAGGAATCTTGCGATGACCGGATTATAAAACCGTGCACGCAGATAGTACTGTCCTGTGACCGCATCCATCATCTCCCCGGCGAAGCCGAAACGGTTCTCTACCGTCTTGATCATAACTTCTGGTGGTCATTCCACCTTCTCCGTCCACGTAACGGATTTCACGGTTCATCAGATCATAGGCATGTGTCTCCTCTGCTACCCGGTCATCCGCATTATAAGTATAGGTGATCGTTCCACCATCCGGCAGAAGAATATTTGTCATAACAATAATGAATTTCATGACATCTGCCCTTGGCACTGTCCACGCTTTGATAATCCAGATAGCGTTTGACCACGGTACGGTTACCCATGGCATCATAATTGTAGGTAACCAGATAATACTGCACGTTGCCTGCGTCATCTTTCTTCACAGCTTTCCGCACAGAAGTCAGCCAGCCGCATGCATTGTAGGTAAACAGATCCGGATACTCCTTTCCCTCTCCGGTGAAAGCTGTGATCCTTCCCTCTGTGTCATAGGAATATGCTGCCATGCATTTTCCTTCAGCGTCCTCAATCCTTGTCACACGATCCATACAGTCATAGATATAACGATAATACTGCTGTGTCTCCTGTCCTTCCGGCATTATCTGACGGATAAGGTTGCCATTGGCATCATATGCGCGGCTCTCCATTCCTCCATCCGGATAAAGCGTCTGGATGTTGTTTCCATAATGATCATAAGCAAATACGATTCCGTCTTTTTTGCCTTTCGATCAATCTTTCTTTATGATCAAATGTTCAGTTGCACTTTAATTTCAATTATACAATTATTTTGTATATGCTATTTCTTTTAAAATTAATCCCTCTTCATCTAATTCGTATCTAATGTCATAACTTCCCCTAGCTGCTACTATTACTATTAGATTATTATTAATATAATACATATCATAAAAACATAAAATATTATCTTTATGAGGTAGATCTATTGTGTATTCCTTATCTTCACTACTAGCTATAATTATATCCTCATGCATCATATATGTATAATTATTTTTTTTTGATTTTAATACAATAATTTCATTTTTCAAAACAATACCTCCCGCCTAGTAAATAGGTCTTTTTTTACCGATAGGAACCAATTTCGCTCTATCTTCAAAATTTAATATTTGAACCTGATTTCCTCCACCAGCATATATCTTTCCTTTATATTTTTGTGGTCCTACTGTACCCACTTGAATTCTTATTCCTTCAGGTATTTTATATCTTTGCACATATCCAACCTCAGGTTTAAACTCTGGTGTAACAGCAAGAGCATTTCTTACATAATTTACATCTGTGATGCTATCAAATGTTCCCCATCCACCTGGTTTGTTTTGTCCAGGTGCTAAAGCCATATCAATATAACAATCAGTAGGTGCTAACATAGATACAATTTCAGAGCCTTCCAGCCATGGATTAGTTCCACTAGGAGCCGGTAAAGCTAATACTGTATCATTGCCCCCCTTACCAAAATCACTACTTTTCTTATAATCACCATTTTTTATTTGTTCTGGTGTATATCCCTGTTCTCTTAATTCTTTGTACTTCTTCAGAGCATCTGCTGCATTTGAACCATCTTGTTCTCTCAATGACTTAACTGCATTGTATTTCTCTTCGCAAATATGCCCGCTCGGATCCACATACCCCACCGGATTATTATGGCAGTATGCATACAGATTCAGTCCGTCCCCATAATACGTGTCCTCACTGAGGAATCTTGCGATGACCGGATTATAAAACCGTGCACGCAGATAGTACTGTCCTGTGACCGCATCCATCATCTCCCCGGCGAAGCCGAAACGGTTCTCCACGGTCTCTTCTTCCACCGTACGGTTTCCAAACGCATCATAGGCATAATGGTTTAATACCGTTCCATGGCAGTCTGTGATATCCGTGATACTTCCCATCTCATCACATGCATAGTGATAATACGTCCTTGCCCGCTCACTGTCGGAGGCAAGCAGTTCGTGTCCTCGGATATAGCGGATATGTGCGCCTGCTTCGTCTTCTTCGGTGATTACTTCACGGTCTGCATAGACAAAACTTACCAGCTTTCCGTTCTCTTCCATCTGGCTGCGGAGTCCTTCCGCATCATAGTGGTTTTTCTGGATATCTCCGGCTTTGGTCTGCACTTCTGCGATGCGGTTCAGGCAGTCATACAGATATGTATTTTCTCCGTCGCTCAATGTATTTCCCTGTGCATCGTAGCGGTATGTATATGTTTTGCCGGCCGGATCCTGTGCACGCTCCACTGTGCGGGTGGTCAGCCTTCCCCGGTCATAATGGTAGATTTCCCTGCGGTCACCGGCCTGCACGCTGGTCCGATTTCCGGCACGGTCGTAGGCATATGCCGTATGAAGCACGGGTATATCCACCTTCATAAAAAACAGTGGTTCTCTACGACAGAAAACCACTGAAATGATACTTAACTGATATGGCATTGCTTCTCAATACAAAATATTAATCCCACTCTTCTTTTGCATCTACCATCTCATCAAGAATATACTGTTCAAAATTATCTGACTTTATCAAATGATTTTTTTCATTTCTATCCCAACTAGATACTATACCATCATTATTATTTAAACAATAAATCCATTCGTCTGCATTTCTAATTACAATATACTCATCTGATAATCCCAATTTTCTAAATCTCTCTGTTTCCCGGACTAAAGTAGACTCACCATTTTTTCCACAGCCTAATATTTCAACACCATATCCTATAATGATGCCGTATTGATGTAAATATTCCCTTATTTCTTCTCTAAACTCTAATTCTAAACGCTTCTCCAAACTATTTATTTCTTCGTCTGTAACCCCTCCTGTAACAATAATATTACTTTGATTTTTTTTTATAAATTTATCTAATTCTTTGAACATTTATGATTTCTCCTTATAATTACAAATTTTTAGCTCTCCATCTCCAATACTTTGCTCTAAAATTATTATACTGTTTTTCTAAACGGGGATTATTTCTAAAACTTTCTCCATCTCCTACAAGTCCGTGAAGTGTTTTATAATACTTGTCATGTAAACTAGCAGGAATTTCAACCATTGGTCCTGGTTCCTGTTGCAATTTATGATACATCATCATTACCATTTTTGACATTCTTTGCTATAAAATAAATCCACATCGGATGCTGCATCATACAACGCTTTTATCGAAGCCAAACTGTCATATTCTGAAATTCCTCTCATTGTACCAATAAGCCCACCCTTAGAAGCAGGTAATGTACCATCCTGTAATTTTTTTATTACGGCTTCAATTCTACTCTCATAGTTATTTAAGTATTGACTTTTTTCCTCATCTATCATTCCCTTGGCTTTATCAATTTCTTGTACTAATAGATGTAACTTTTTCAATAATTCTTGTCTTTTATCCATAATAGCAATCTCCTTTAATTTGAAAAGCTTCTAATCTCTGTTATCCAATCTGTATCAAATTGATTAAACAAATATTGAACTCCACCACCTGGTCTAGGGTCTGCAATTAATAATTGTTCTCTTGCCGTTCCTACAGCATACTTTACCTCTGTTCCAGCAGAAATTCTCGCAACTTTTACAGTATTTCTATTTCCCCAATCTTTTGATAAAGCCAACTTATCCATATAATCATTCAATGTTGTAATTCCATTTGCTTCATCAATCGTTGTCCAATAACATAAGGATGCATCTGGTGCGTCAGAACTATACTGCACTAATATTAAATCCTTATCTACAGTTGTTCTTATCTCATAATCATCGTTAAAATTGGCTAATTCCCTATCAAATTTGTAAGAATAATCTATTGTAGTTGCTGTGTTTCTACCACTCTTACTATCACTTCCAGCCCCATTCGACTTCTTCTGGTTCTGCTCATACACTGGATTAGTATTTTGATGTGATTTTCTGTATCGCTCTGCAGCCTCTAATCCATTATATTTTTTTATCGCATCATAATTAGCTTTTTGATATGCTTCTTTTTTATCTATTCCTTGCTTTAAATATTCTTTATATTGTTCAAGTTTATATTGTTTTTTTTCGCAAATATGACCGCTCGGATCCACGTACCTTACCGGATTATTATGACAGTATGCATACAGATTCAGTCCGTCCCCATAATAGGTATCTTCACTGAGGAACCGTGCAATTACCGGATTATAAAACCGTGCCCGCAGATAATACTGTCCTGTTACAGCATCCAGCATCTCCCCGGCGAATCCAAAACGGTTCTCTACCGTCTCTTCTTCCACCGTACGGTTTCCAAACGCATCATAGGCATAATGGTTTAATACCGTTCCATGGCAGTCTGTGATATCCGTGATACTTCCCATCTCATCACATGCATAGTGATAATACGTCCTTGCCCGCTCACTGTCGGAGGCAAGCAGTTCGTGTCCGCGGATATAGCGGATATGCTCACCAGCTTCATCTTCTTCTGTGATAACCTCCCGGTCCGCATAGATAAAACTTACCAGCTTTCCGTTCTCTTCCATCTGGCTGCGGAGTCCCTCCGCATCATAGTGGTTCTTCTGGATATCCCCTGCTTTTGTTTTTATCTCTGTGATACGGTTCAGGCAGTCATACAGATATGTATTCTCCCCGTCACTTAAAGTATTTCCCTGCGCATCATACCGATATGTATAGGTCTGGCTGCCAGCCGGGTCCTGCTGACGTTCTACCGTCCGGTTTCTCAGCCTTCCTCTGTCATAGCTGTAGATTTCCCTGCGGTCATCCGTCTGCACACTCGTCCGGTTTCCGGCACGGTCGTAGGTATAAATATGGTTGTTCTCCTGTATCAGCTGTCCAAGTACATCATACGTGTATTTTGTGGTTCCTGCAAGGGTTGTTTTCTCTGTCCGCTGTCCGTTTTTGTTGTAACGGTAGGTATTGTCTGCAAGGATTTTTTCCACTGATGCATCGCCTGCCGCCATCGTGCGCAATGCGGTCAGGTTCCGGTCCCCGTCGTAGGCATATGCTGTATGAAGCACGGATGTATCCACCTTCTTTAAGTCTCCGGCTTTTGTGTTTTGGCGTAAGGTGTCCTTTCATTCCCTTTAAGTCATAAAAAAAAGATACTGTTACCTACATTCTTATTGACATTCGTCAACGAAAAGCAGAAAACAGCATCTTTTCTAATTAAGGGGATTGGTGTCTTAAAGTATAACCATAATTAAATTTATGACTTATAAAATCATTCTAACATTTCCAAGAGTAATTTTCCTTTTTTTCTACATTCCTCCCATTCTTCAGCACTAAATAGTGCCTCTTCTGACCACAATTCTTTTCTTTCAGACATATTTACTAACATCTCATCTATAGACTTTGCAATGGTATACTGTTCTTGAGTTAGCCATTCATTTTCCAGTAACTCTTTTGCATACATCATCCCTATTTCAGAAAAATCACTTGCAAGCTCGTCCGCAATAATTGTTCCTTTTAGTTTGATAATTTGTTCCTTTGCATTCATAGATATTTCCTTTACAATGTCTACGAATCTATCATAACATTGCACTATTTCTTCTATATCTTTTTCCATTATTGTGCCCTCTCTCCATTTATGTAATATCTTACAGTACCATTTTTTCCAGATGAAACTTTATAATATGGCATTACCCCATGATGTCCACCACCTGGATGATATTGAATATATAGAGAACTTCCATTTGGAGCATGCATACTTATCCCACCACCTTGTTCGTATGTGATTCCTGCTAAACTACCTTTGCCTAAAGGTCCAACCGTCCATCCACTTCTCCTGGCTAAGTCTGAAATCTGTTTTGGAGAAAAATCAGTTATTTTACTTGGCATATCTATAATGTCTTGAATAGAGGCACTTTCCCAAGTAACATTTTCTGCTCCATATTTTTCATTAAAATACTTATGCCAATCATCACCTGTCATCGGATTTTTTGAGTTACTACAACTCTTACTATCACTTCCAGCCCCATTCGACTTCTTCTGATTCTGCTCATATTCATAGATCTGCCGTTTTTCTTTCTCTGAAAGTGTACCTCCCTCGGCCTCTTTCTTCTTAAGCTCTCCATATTTCTTTGAACAGATCAGTCCCTCGTGTCCGCTCGGGTCCACATACCCTACCGGATTATTATGACAATATGAATACAGATTCAGTCCGTCCCCATAATAGGTATCTTCACTGAGGAACCGTGCAATTACCGGATTATAAAACCGTGCCCGCAGATAATACTGTCCTGTTACAGCATCCAGCATCTCCCCGGCGAATCCAAAACGGTTCTCTACCGTCTCTTCTTCCACCGTACGGTTTCCAAACGCATCATAGGCATAATGGTTTAATACCGTTCCATGGCAGTCTGTGATATCCGTGATACTTCCCATCTCATCACATGCATAGTGATAATACGTCCTTGCCCGCTCACTGTCGGAGGCAAGCAGTTCGTGTCCGCGGATATGATACTTGACTAGCTTGATACTATCTATGCACAAAATGAAGCATATACAACAACTATTTTCCGTATGCCCATGCAGTGTTGTTTTGCATTAATTCTGGAATTAACTGATTTGATATAACAAAAATCTTATGTGTTAATGAGCCAGTAGATAGAAACTCTACTGACCCATTTGCATTAAATTTGTAATTATATTTTAATTATCATTTGTGTAAATTTCCTTTAATTGAAACTTCGGATTAAATATATTGTTAAAAAATTCTTCTATTGAGTTACCTGCAATTGACAAACTCATCCAATCACCCAGGTATATTTTTTTTCTTTCACTTACATAAATAACCCAATCATAACATTCACCTATAGGAAATAGTTCCTCATTACTGGCAGCATTAAATATTTCCATTCTATCATATTCACCACTCGCAGCAGCCACTGGATTAAAATGCAAAGTTACTCCCAAATGATTTTCATTACCAGAAGTTCTAATTTGTAATCCGCCTAACTCTTTTAAAACAGATTCTGCATAATCATTAATAATATATCCTTCCTCTGACAAAATCTCAACCCACGAAGTTATATCTTGCTTTCTGTCATCACTCCACCCACTTTTTTTTAAAACCTTTAACACATATTCATCTAAAAATTCACTATTCATATTGACCTCCTAATGAATATCCTCTATTCCAAAGAAATCTATCAATGGTTGACACACATCACATGGGGCTTTATACGTTCCATGTACACCACTTACGTCACTTGCTTTTCTAACATTTGCAATCGAAATAGTCGCGCCTTTCAAATCTGCTCCATCATTAAATGCTCTTGAAATAGCATTCACTTCCGCACATTGTCTATTATATAGATTATTATTTCCTAAATAATCAAGCACTTTCTGAATATTGTTATTATGTATTCCTGCTTTATTATATCCAACATAATACTTTCCATCAGCGGTTCGAACCACTGCAACCGTATTAGGCCTTTTAGAATTGGATAATCCTCTAAGTTTGTCAGCAAAACGTGATGCTGGTGTCTTTCCATTGACTATACCATTGGAAGAACTACCACTCTTACTATCACTTCCAGCCCCATTCGACTTCTTCTGGTTCTGCTCATATTCATAGATCTGCCGTTTTTCTTTCTCTGAAAGTGTACCTCCCTCGGCCTCTTTCTTCTTAAGCTCTCCATATTTCTTTGAACAGATCAGTCCCTCGTGTCCGCTCGGATCCACATACCCTACCGGATTATTATGACAGTATGCATACAGATTCAGTCCGTCCCCATAATACGTGTCCTCACTGAGGAATCTTGCGATGACCGGATTATAAAATCTTGCACGCAGATAGTACTGTCCCGTGACGGCATCCATCATCTCCCCGGCGAAGCCGAAACGGTTCTCTACGGTCTCTTCTTCCACCGTGCGGTTTCCGAAGGCATCATAGGCATAATGGTTTAATACGGTTCCGTTGGTGTCTGTGATATCCGTGATGCTTCCCATCTCGTCGCATGCATAGTGGTAATACGTTCTTGCATGCGCACTGTCGGATGCAAGCAGTTCGTGTCCGCGGATATAGCGGATATGTGCGCCTGCTTCGTCTTCTTCGGTGATCACTTCACGGTCTGCATAGACAAAGCTTACCAGCTTTCCGTTCTCTTCCATCTGGCTGCGGAGTCCTTCCGCGTCATAGTGGTTTTTCTGGATATCTCCGGCTTTGGTCTGCACTTCTGCGATGCGGTTCAGGCAGTCATACAGATATGTATTTTCTCCGTCGCTCAATGTATTTCCCTGTGCATCGTAGCGGTATGTATATGTTTTGCCGGCCGGATCCTGTGCACGCTCCACTGTGCGGGTGGTCAGCCTTCCCCGGTCATAATGGTAGATTTCCCTGCGGTCACCGGCCTGCACACTCGTCCGGTTTCCGGCACGGTCGTAGGTATAAATATGGTTGTTCTCCTGTATCAGCTGTCCAAGTACATCATACGTGTATTTTGTGGTTCCTGCAAGGGTTGTTTTTTCGGTCCTCTGTCCGTTTTTATTGTAACGGTATACATTGTCCGCAAGAAGTTTTTCCATTCCTTCCATGGATGCAGTGGTGCGCAGTGCCATCAGGTTCCGGTCTTCATCGTAGGCATACACCGTGTTGAGAACCGGTGTGTCCACCTTCTTTAAGTCTCCGGCTTTTGTATATTCATAGGTTGCCCGGAATCCGGTCTTCTCATCCCTTACCCCGGTCATTCTTCCAAGCAGATCATAGGTATAACGTGTACAGTTTCCTGTCACATCCATACTGGCGGTCCGGTTTCCTTCGGCATCGTATGCGTAGCTTACCAGTGTCCGTCCTCCCGCAGTCTTTGCCAGCAGCTGATTCTTTCTGTCATAGCGGTAATCGTAGCGCATGCCACCGCTGATGGCAGCGGTAAGACGGCCGGTTCTGTCATACTGATAATTTTCCTGTATACGGCCACACATGTGATCCGTTCCATCCGACGAATTCCATGCTGCCTGCGCAATGCGCTCTGTCGGACTGCCGTACATATTGTAAGCATAGGTTACCCTGCTGCCGTTCCGGTCCACATGTTCTGCCAGATTTCCGGCACGGTCATAACAGAAATACTCTGTCTGACCAAATGCATCCGTCCGTTCCACCAGCTGGTTTCTTTCCCCGAAACTGTAAGTTACTGTATTGCCTTCCGCATCTGTCGCAGCAATTACATTTCCGGCATGGTCGTAGACGTAACGCTCAGTCTCACCATCTGCACGCACGACTTCCGTCGCACGTCCCCACATATCATTTATAAACTGTGTGGTTTCTCCCATGCCATCCGTTGCACGCTCCACATTTCCGGCAGCATCATAGGTGAAATCCTGTGTGCTTCCTCCGGCAGATGTGATACGGGTATTACGGCCTGCCAGATCATAATCAAACTTCACCCGGTTGCCTTCCGCATCTGTCCGGACGGACAGGTTTCCGGCAGGATCATAACTGCTGCACTCCAACAGAAATCCTTCCGGTCCCATAACGGAAAGCAGACGGTCCTGCTGATCATAATGATATGTATATCCGTGTGCCCTGTACAAAGCATTTTCTGCCACTTTTGCATTCTCATTTGCCATGACAACGGTCTTTAAACGTCCGTTTTGATCATAACTTCTGGTGGTCATTCCACCTTCTCCGTCCACGTAACGGATTTCACGGTTCATCAGATCATAGGCATGTGTCTCCTCTGCATACACCGTTTCCTTTCCATCCGTGATCTTTCGTCCGGTTCGGTTTCCGGCAGCATCATAAGAATATGCAATCTGACAGTCAATACCGGTGGCATCCCGATGCTGCTCCTCTGCTACCCGGTCATCCGCATCATAAGTATAGGTGATCGTTCCACCATCCGGCAGAAGAATCTGTGTCACATTTCCATTGGCATCATATGTATAGACCGTTTTACTATAATTGCTTCCGTAGGTCTTTCCTGCCGCTTTCTCCATGCGCTCCCAGATTTCGATGATGCGGTCCGCCCTGTCATATTTATATCCGGTCTCCTGCACTACCCCTTCCGCAATACGGCTGCGGCGATACTGAAGTCTTCCCCCTTTATCATAGGTATAAGTTTCTTCTGCTCCTGTACTGTCACTCACTTCCACAAGACGGTTCGATTTGTCATAACAATAATGAATTTCATGACATCTGCCCTTGGCACTGTCCACGCTTTGATAATCCAGATAGCGTTTGACCACGGTACGGTTACCCATGGCATCATAATTGTAGGTAACCAGATAATACTGCACGTTGCCTGCGTCATCTTTCTTCACAGCTTTCCGCACAGAAGTCAGCCAGCCGCATGCATTGTAGGTAAACAGATCCGGATACTCCTTTCCCTCTCCGGTGAAAGCTGTGATCCTTCCCTCTGTGTCATAGGAATATGCTGCCATGCATTTTCCTTCAGCGTCCTCAATCCTTGTCACACGATCCATGCAGTCATAAATATAACGATAATACTGCTGCATCTCCTGTCCTTCCGGCATTGTCTGCCGGATAAGATTGCCATTGGCATCATATGCGCGGCTCTCCATTCCTCCGTCCGGATAAAGTGTCTGAATGTTATTTCCATAATGATCATAAGCAAATACGATTCCGTCTTTTTTGCCTGCGGCATAAGCTGCCGGATGAATGCTTCGGATCAATTCATCCTCATTTCCATACTCATACGCATAGACATTTCCCAATGGGGATATTTCTTTTATTTTATGGTCGAGACCATCATATGCATAACGAATGCCACGATACATCGTCTTTCCCTGTACCGGAAGACGTTTTTCTTTTAGATTACCGAGCAGATCATAATGATACTCCGTCCGTTGTTCTTCCGCTTCCGTTACAACACATACATCATCCATCGGTGTATAACTCATGTGTTTTGTTCCAAACTCGTTGGTTTCTTCGATGCATCGTCCGGCACGGTCATATTTTCTTATAAAGCTTTCCTTTTCCGGAAGTGTCTTATAACTCCAATCCTGAAAATGATTACTCTCCTCATAACTGTACACCGTTTTGTTTCCATTCGGATTGACAACTGACAACAACCTTCCATAATGGTCATAAGTATATTTTGTCAGGGCATATGTCTCTCCCATAATTCGCTGCCGGTATGCAGTCAAAAGATTTTTCTCATTATAGGTAAACTTTTCGCAGCTGCCACCCGAATTTTCTTTACAGATCAGATTGCCTGCAGCATCATATGCAAACTGATCAAAACTCTGATCCGGATATATAATCTTTGTAACATTTCCCTGTTCATCATATTCCGTACAGGTTTCGTTTCCGTTTCTGTCTTTATAGTAAATACAGTTTTCCTGGCTGTCATACTTTTTCTCTATGTATGTGCCATCCTCATAAATCTCCCGAACCGGAACTTTCTGATTTCCATACTCAAAAACCACTTTGCTGTCATTCTTGAGATTGGTAAAAATGGTTTTCTGATTTTTGTCATCATAGAAGATCACGTATTCTTCTCCGGTAATCAGACTCTGACGTACCGCCCGCCGGCGATGATCATATTCTGTGGTCACATAAGTCTGATTGTTCTGATCCGTGATCTGATGAATACAATGATATTTGTCATATACATATGAAATCTTTCCACCATTGGCAAGTTTTACCCACATTAAAAGCTTGTCATTGTAACCATATTCAACGGTTCTTCCAATGGTATCTGTGATCTTGTTCAACTTTCCATCACAGTATTCAAATTTCAACCACTGTCCGGATGCAAATGTCATCTGGATCAGCTGATGATTTTTATATTCAAATCTGGTCCGGTTTCCACATCTATCCTGAATCTGAACAATTTTTCCATCGGTATCATATAAGTATTTCTTTTTTGTGGAATTTTCCCAGACTTCGTAACCGTCATCCTTTTGTGTCAGAACATAAGCTCCATGATTATGTTTCTCATTGATCCATTTTCCTTCCTGCAATGAGAAATATTCAAGTGTCATGTCCATCTTTTGTAGAGAGATTCTGTTTTTATCAATCGTAAGTCTCGTTTCTATATTCAGATACCAACGATTACCGAGCATCATTCCTTCGTTACTGTGGATTGACTCATGCATTCTCTGCAAAGTAAACGATCCGTTAATGTCATGGACTGTCAGATCCGTATAATTTAATGTCAGGCTTCCTGTGACCATATTGATTGGATCGCCACATTTTGAATTATTCTCGGATTTTGTTGCATCTCCCTCTGATGATTTTCCTTTTTCTTCGGTATTTTCTTTACTCTTTTTGCTGTCTCCTCCCTTTGGTCCCTTTACTGCTTTGTACATCTCATGCGTTGCCTTGCCTGCACCTACCGCCCCCTGTGAAGCGTTAAATATAGTGCTCCAGGTCTCTGGATCATCCCATGGGTTTTCTCCATTTTTTATCTTTTCATAGATTTCTTTTAATCCATCATTGGACTGATATATGCCATATAGTCCCTGTGCAATTCCGTAGATGCCCTTTGCGTATTTTATAAGTTTCTCCGCCTTGGACATATATTTCATCGCCTTGGAAACGAGCTTTGTCCCTTTTACCACAGTCTTTGCTGCTCCGACCGCATCTCCGACAATCGGAATCGCTGCAATAAGGCTCATTCCACCACCTACAAAGTCTCCTCTGGCAAATGAAATTCCGGCATTAATAAGATCCGGGACTGCTCCAAGTATCGGAAAACATCCTGCAATATCAAGCGCAAGCTGCAGTCCATCGAGTGCTGTCTCCCACCAGTCCTGCAGAGGCTTTTCTTCTTTTTCATGTTCCCCCTGCTGATAGCCCAGCCACGTAAATTCTTCTGCCGAAAAACTCAGATTGGAATCCAGCCGGATTCCGGTATCCACACTGTCCCCTTTTCCAACGACTAATTGTGCGGATTCATAACCATATAAAGTCAATACTCCGCTTTCATAATTTTCGGATGCAATTGTTTCGGATTCTGCTTTTTTGTCTTTGTGCCAGACATCATAGAATACTGCCGATTTCAGCTGGTCCAGACCACTGTCCAATATCTTGCTTCCTGTCTGTCTTGCCGCCAGTCCTGCATAATCCAATATTCCGGCAGATGCCACATATTCCTCTCTGCTGGCATCTCTGCGGGCTCCAAGCTTTTCCTTTCCGCTTCGATACAATTCATCCGCATCCCTCGGTGTTTTTGCTCCCAATACAATATTCTCATCTGAGGTAATCGTAATATCTCTTCCTGAGTTGATTGTAATTCCATCCTCATCCGACATGATAATACTAATTTCCTGCTCTGATTCTGCATCACACAAATCTCTTGTAGCAGTAATCTTGAGCGCTTTTTCCTCATGCTTGATCATTTTGTTTTTGTTCGTAAAAACATTTTCATTCGGCTTTGAGAAGTCGGGATGATCCGTATTGGTATGTTTACTTCCCAGACACACAATATTTCCATTATTCTCGTAATAGATAAATACTGTATCTCCCACATCCGGCATGCAATAGAAAGAATTGGACAGAAAACTTTCATAAGGAATCCACGTCTGCCCGCCTCCTCCTGCCTCGTTGTCCAGCGCTACCTGTATCTGATTTCCCGAAACTGCCATCACTGTTCCTGTTAATACAGAACTTGTTTCCTGTGGTCCATTTACGGCAGCAGTATCCGGTCTTACACTATATGAATATCCGTAGTTCAGACAATTTTCCAGAATCCCGGACCTATTTTTTATTGTACTGTGGCGTATAACATATTTTCCGGTATTATCTCCTGCTGATATTTCCAGATTACTGCTGACACAATCATAAACATCCAGTGTATAGCTTTGTGCCTCTTCTCCATTTGCCTCCCGCATTCCCATTTCTGTAAGACTTCTGGAGACACCGCATTGTGCACTGCTTTTATCCAGTTCTTCAAAAGTGCGAAATCCAGTCTTTCCTACAAATATCCTTCCGCCCGGATCTCTCGCATCCACATAAACAGACATCTGTTGTGTTGCCGCAACTCTTTTGATAAATTCCCAGTCTGTTTCCTGATTCTGACTGATTACCTGTCCTAATGTCCGGTTTTCACTGTAGGATATTGATACTCCATATTCTTTTAATGTCTCATCGATTACATCCTTAATTGTTACCGACGGATTCTGAAAACGCCGGTTCTTTTGTTTCTGATCCATCTGATACGTCTTTGACGCACATTGAACTATTACATTATAATAACCGGACAATGCCGTATAATTGATACCAATACAGGTTCCGGCAAACAGCACTTTTCCATCGATACTTATTTTTACATTCTGATTTTTTACTCTTTGTATTTCTGCGTCGGTTGTCTCTGCTTCCATTTCAAGAACAATATGTGCCGCCGCATGTTTCCCCTCTTCCGCTTCAATGGATAAATCCAGCACATGACTGTATTTAATTCCTATCTCAACCTTTACATCTGCCAATGTATTCTTCATTTACATAACTCCTTGTAAATACCTATCTGTTCCCAAATAATTTCGGTGCAATGCCAATTTTTACTGTGATCACATGCAAGAGTATCCACAAAGCTGCACATACAAATATTGCAGTAAACGGCTGCACCAGATCGATCATCTTCTGTCTTGTCGCCTCGGAATATTTACTTCCTTCCTCTATGTTTGTTCTTAAATCAACATAAAAGTCTGTTCGATCCAACGCATATTCTTCCTGCAATTCATCCAGAATCTCCGGTTCTGCTGTCAGATCAAATTTTTCTATTTTTCCAATATTCAGTAAATATCCGTCCCCTGTCTTTTTCAAATACTCTGCCTGCATACGGACAGCTACTCTTTCCCCTGATGCAAGCTTTACATTATAAATTTCACTCGGATCCTCATCTTTCCAATATGCACTTCCATCAAATTTGTACTCATCCGGATCACTCACAACAATGGCAAACGTATCATTGTTTAAAATGTCTTCTATACTGTTTGCCGGTACTGTCTGATCGTTTGCTTCCAATCCTACGTCATTTACATGTCCACTTTCCACATTGTCATAATAACTGTTCACAATACCCGGAACCGCACGCGCCACAAGAATGGCTATCAATGCCGAAATCACAAACTCTATTGCCAGATCCGGGTGTGTCATAAATAATCTCAAAAATCGCATTTTCTATCTCCATTTCTTATTTTTCTTGTTTTTCTTTTTGTATTTCCAATAAGGTACTTTCTTCCAGATTGATGTCTATTGTTTCATTTTCCAGACACAGGAGTTTTCCTGATGTATCCTGCGTGAACGAATGAAACACGACATTTCCCTCTTCTTTATTTTCTAAAGCTGACAAAAGCACTGCTCCCTGACCCATATCCGCCAGCGAATTTCTTCGGTGCGTGGTATAGCCCATAGCTTGAAAAATGTCATTCATCGCCACCATTTGCTGTGATGCTGTTGCTTTTTGGGGCATGAGAATATCGTTTGCCAGAATCATATCTGCCAGTGGGACTTCACTTTGCAATGCCACCGATGCATTATAAGACGCAATACATGCATTTCCACTTTCGGCAAGATTCGATGTCCCGCAGGAAAAACAGGACAATGCGCTGCTGTTGACAAGAAATCCATTTGCATCCATTGCTGCCTGCGGTATGGATGTGTTCATATTGTTGACATAATTCTGCATACCCTGGTTATTTTTTTCGATACCTGCGGCAACCTCTGCCGGCATTCTTTCCGTTGGTGATTTTGGTGCCGTTCCCGCACCCCCGTCACCAGATGATGAACTTGTCCTCTTGCCCGATACCTTGCCGTCTTCATCTGCAGACTGTGCATCATCTGCACTTTCCTTTGCCTCGTTGATGGTTATGATGCCTCCATAAAAGCACATGACTTTACTCTCATCAGTAATTCCATCTACTCCGTCCAGATGATCCTTCTTGTTTGTGTTCTGCCACGCAGTAAGCGTTTTCGGACTGCATATGCATCCCTCACATTTCATGACAGATTTCAACAACTTTGCAATTCCAAACACCGGAATGACACTACTTAACACATCTCCCGCCATATTTTTGGGATTTGCCTTGGATGTGCATCTGCCAAACTGTAAAATATGCTTATCTGCAACATGATCATTCGCATTCAGAAGGGGATGATCCGTGTCCTGGAAATATACCCCATGATCTTTTGGAATATTTATATACTGATCCTTTATAGATCCATACTGACACTGCGCCGTACACAATCTTGTCTGAAATGCCTTCTCGCCCATTCTATTTTTCCTCCACGCATTCTACTCTCTGAAACTCCACCCCCAAAGGTCCTCTTCTTAGCACACTTTCCATAAACCGAAGCGATACAATAACGATATTTTCGACCATGTGATCTACCAGAAATATGTCTTTGTTTTGTACTTTTGTGGAATTCAGTATCACATCCTGCACTCCACCATTCGGTAGTATTACTGCCTGTTGTGCCATGCAATCCACTCTTGGCAGATCCGGGATATGGAACATCTGCACCCCTTTATTTAAATATTTTTCATCATTTGGCATGATAAAAATATCTTTGCATGAAATCGTACTGTCATATATTTCTATTACTTTCTGAATCATGTCCGACACCATATACGTCGGATTCTGCATGATATCCGGTATCAGAACATTCTTCTTATATTCGTAGTACCCCGCACTGTTCTCCGGCATTTTTTTGTAATTGTCTTCTGTCAGGCTATATGCGTATTTTGTTTCTTCCAGATATACAATCTGTGCCGACACTGCTGCCCCCTGTTTCATTCTGTATAATTCCATTCCATCTCTCCCTGTTTTTCATCCGACGGATCATCCATAAGAACATTCTCTATCGTGCATTCGCTGACATACGCACCTTTATTCTTCATTGTCCTTGCGTCAAGATCTACGAGACTGCATTTTATAAAACCTGCGTTCTCCATCGTGCCATTTTTCATTACAACATTCTGAAATCTGCAGTTCACAAAGTGGGCATCCTTCAAAGACACCCGGTCAAAGGTACATCTCTCAAAACCACAGTTCACAAATTTAGCAGCTGTAAGATCCTTGTTCTCGAATGTTTTCCCTCCGAAGTTCAGATTCTCCACTCTTTGATAAATAAGCGGTAGTTCGCTATCCTCATCGATTTTCAGTATCGGTGGAACAAAGAATACAACATTTTGCCAGTCATTATACTCACCTACTGATATCTGAAAACATTCCGGATATACCAGTTTTTCAAAATTATCTATCTCATCTGCATCTAAAAGAACTGTCCTGATGACGTGATACAACACCATTGTAAGGTTGGTGATTTCTTTTTCCATAAACCATGTAATATATGTCTGATTTATGATATGGGATAACATCTGCTGCTTTACTTTTTTCTCAAGCATCTCTCTGTAAGTCTGCCATGTGGAAAAAAGCCAGCTGATGTCCATATCGTCTGTATATAACAGTTTTTTATCTGCCCCTGTCCTGTCAAAAGCTTCTATCACTGCCCTTGGCTTTCCTTCTCTTACACTTTGCCGTATAAGAGAAATGGTTATTTTCCCGACACGGCAGTCTTTCTTTTGCACAATATCCCCAAGTTTTCCAAAAACATCAGCAAATTTTTCTTTTAACGCTGTAACAAACTGATCCATCTCTTTTGGAAACGTTTTACTGTTTAATTGCCAAAACTGATGTTTTATTTGTGGCAGACTATCTTTTTCGAACTGTTCTATTTCATCTATTTTTATCATTTCCGATTCATCCTGTTAATTAATTAATACCTGATTTGCTCCCATCTCAATGAGATCTTTTGACATATCTATGTAGGACTCTCCCGAACTCAAAAGCACCTTGTTTTCTGCCTGCATTTTTAATGTCTTTTTTGCGTATAGTGTAAGATTATTCTGTGCATTGATCGTTATATCTTTTTCCGAACAGATCTTAACGCCTTCCTCATCTGTCAGGTCGATAAAGATCTTGTCATCTTTACAGCTGATTAATAATCCTTCCGGTGTAAAAAGAATCTCTTTTCCTGCCGGTGATCTCCATTTTTTGTGCAAAGGATCATCCAACGGGGATACATTCACAGAACTTGCTGCAAACGCATCCTCTTCATTATCAGACGGAAAAAATACTCTTACCGTGTCACCAACTGCCGGCATACAGTAAAAACCACTTCCGTCGCTGGATGAATAGGCTGTGGAATATGGGAACCAATGTGTGCCACCTGCATCATATTCTGCATCTATTGAGGTAAGATGCACCTGCACCTTGTCCTTTTGCACTGCCTGTACTACTCCGGTGAACATTTTCCCAGATGCTGCAACATTGGTAATCGGACGCTGCACAGGTGAATCATTTGTCCCGGATGCAATCTTGTTCTCATTATCTTTTGACATCAGACATATTTTTGTAGTCAGTATTCCGTAGTCCAGACTGCTTTCATATTCCTGAACCGTCTCTGTCTTATTTCCTACACAAATCTTATCTCCAAGATATACATACTGCGCACTGGTAACGACTGTTCCACCATAAGATGTCTGACTTTCAGAACTGAACCCGAGTTTCGCATCGGAAACATTGTATGTCTTTCCTGTTTTTGGCATCCCAACCGTAAGCAATGGTTTTTCTGTATTCACATTTGCAGAAATCGGAGCACCAAATGTCGATGCCATTCTCTGCGCAAATTCCCAACTTGTCTCGTTATATCGCATAATAAGAGAACCAATTGCCTTGTCCGACACATTCATCTGAAGATCTGCCATCCCATCCAAAGCTTTTGTAATTACCTTTGTATATGTGTCTGCTGCATTCTGAAAACTCTGATTTTTCTTTTTATAGTTTAATTTATGTGCTGTCGCAAAAAGCTGAATCTTCAATAATGTATAGTCCGTTTCCCGGCTTACAGAAGAACCTGCAACGACTCCCATAAACAAAATCGGCGGCTGTCCGTCTGCGGTTGTTGTGATTTTAACAATCGTGTCGGAAGTAAGTCTCTGTACATATGCATTTCCTTTTTCACTGTCAATTTCACCCTCAATATAAGCACTCCCATATCCATTGATAGCATTTTGGATATGTAATGATAAAATTTTTGTATAGGGTACCCCTTCTACTTTTATATTCAGATATGTAATTGTCTCCACCTTATGCCTCCTTTGCATCTTCTATGAATTCGATACTATCCATCATTTCTTTTGCAACCACCGCCAGTCTTTTGACATACGGTGCAGGAAAATGAATATTTCCCATAACAATTTGTCCATTTATACTGATATTGAACATTACATTATGTACATTCCCATCAATTGCACGGGTGGCTACTTCGAGAATTCCAACATTGTGCTCTTTGATTCTGACAACACCTTTTCCAAGAACTTTTGCTTTCGGTCCCTGATTTTCTATAATTTTTGAGGAAATATCCATAAATCTTGACATTCCTTCATCCGGGACTTTATGTTTTGTCTGATTCAATGTGATTTGAAAAGGAATCTCATAATCCACAAAAACATATTTTGGCGCATTTTTTAACGGATAGAACGCTTCTTTTACTTCTTCCTCCATTGGTTCAAATGTTTCCGGCATATAGATACTGATTCCAAGATCAGCAAACGTTCTTCTGGAAAATCTGATTTCTTTATCATCCACATGAATACATTCATCATAAATGGATTCCTTAAGCTGAGCCTCCAGTTTCTTTCCTTCAAGCTCCTGTATTTTTTTGAGTGCAGCTGCTTTTTTCTCAGCCATGATTTCTTCATCTTTATAACCCATAGTTTTTCTCCTAATCTACAATAATTCTTCTGTTTTCGCGTGGTGCATTCCGCATGCCTCCACCGCCTCTTTGTCTTCGGATTACTTCGCACAATCCCATATACATCTCATGACTGCTCATCTCCCGATATGGATTTTCCAACCGGTTCGCCAGGTAATAAAGTACCGCCTTCCGATTCATGGAGCGGCCCTCCAGCATAAGAATTTTTCCCACAAAATCCACATCCAGCGCATTGCCTGCATGAATATTTAACATGCTGTCTGCAAAATTCTGCAGAATGCGTACCGACACGGTCTCTCCCGAAAGAGATGCCCAGTGTGCAAATGTTTCATCTACGGTGTCGTATTCCGTTCCCATGTCGAAAAAATCCTTGTAATGGTTGCGCAGCGACGCCCCATGCTGTAACCGGAATCTGCACAGTTCAAGTTGATTGGCAGACAATTCAGTCTCCGGAATACATTCCAGCTGCACATCGATAACTTCGAAATTGACATCCCGGTAAGAACTTCCAATATTCAATATCAGAATTTGCCGCGCATTCGATGGCTCCACCTGTACCTGCAAGTCATCCGTCACCGCAAGCAGCTTTCCCTGAAAACAAATCAGCCCCTGTCCCAACTGTACGATTCCATTGGACATCGTAATCCTGCAGCCACAGAGAATACCATCGGAATACTCCGCATATGGAATGGTAACTGCCTGCATAAAATAATCTTTCAGTTGCTCCAACATGTCATAAGTAAGGATGCTTCCTCTTTCAAACACCGGTATTTTCATTCCTGTCATATCCGTCTTTTCCTCCTGTCTCTCCTACAATAATTTAATTTCGTCCAGCTGCATGGTCTGCTCCTGTCCGATGACTGCAAAATGCTTTTCCCAGAAAATATCCAGCTCATAACCGAGCGGCAGAAACAATTCCTGTACAAGCGCAATGACTTCTGCATCTTCCGTATTTTCGTTATTACTTACATACAAAAGGATTTGTTTCTCCCTGCATTTGTTTTTATATACAATTCCTTTTTCCAGTGTCCGTACCATCACATCCGCGAATTTGCGGATTCCAGCACCAGTCTGTTCCTGACTCCAAAGGGCGTGTGCGATATAGTATTTTCTATCGCTGTCGAGCGAGCAAAAAATTTCTGCATTTTTTTCCCCATAAGTTCCATCTGCCAGTGCATTCCACTTCTGACGGATCTGAAGCTCCTGATATGACATTCCCGTTCGAAATTCAATCGGAACAAGCGCATGCATGTACACATCAAACAGCCAGTCCTGTAGTTCCGGCTCCACACGTTCATCGCCAAACAATGCCTGCATGATTGCATCAAACCGATAAAAGCCGTTAACACTTACCTGCTTTGGCATGGTCTTTTCCTCCAGCCAGCGCTCCGTAAACTCACTGTATGGTCCAAAGGAATCCGCCTGCCGGATCCGTACATTTTCGATATCTTCACTTACCACTTTCCAAAAACCGTTCATTTATTCAAACTCCCCTATGCAGTTAAATTCCGGCAGTTTCCACTGTATCCGGCTGATGATGTAACTCATGATATCCCAGTCGAGATAGCCAGGCTCCGCAACTCTCTGAAATACCAGCCTGAGCACCTGGCGTGTGAAGCCGTTTCTTAATTCGTCTTCCATAAAAGCGTCCATGGAATATGTTGTTTTGTAGATATCCTGTCTCTTGATTTTCATGACTTTTATATCCTTCAGCTTCAACAGGTTGTCATATCCCAGCGCATGAATAAAACGTTTGACCTCCGCCATCGTATGAATTTCCGCATCCCGGATCTCACTGCTGTCCCGATTTCCAAAGACCGGCATATCCATTTCGCGCTCATATGGCTCATAGGATAATTCAAGCACATCCCATGAAATCGGTTCCGCACTGTCACAGATAATGCGCATATCTGCATCTGTCCGATATACATTCCATACCTTGGTTTCTCTTGAATCAATGAGATAATCCTTCCCTTTTTGAAAGCGTGATGCATAGATGAGATGATCATAGTTGACCCGGTCTACCGAAAGTTCCGGATAAATTCCGGTGCGCTCATTTCCGGTATAAATGTTCCACATCGGAATATAATCATACAAAATCACATCGGAAAGTTCCTCAAAATCTACGTCAATCCGCAGAATTTCATCATCGTCCGGGCACTCGGTCTCTACCACATATACATCATAAATTTTCTCGATATATGGTGCACATATACTTTTCCAGCGCACATGGTTTTCCTCAAAAATACGGTACAGGTCCCGGATTTTTTCCAGATACCTCTCATTCTTCTTTATCACAACTTTCATTGGATACTCACTGTAGTCGGTATATATGGTCCCACGAAAATATCTCTGTTCCTGCTCTATCTGTCGAAGTCTGTCATATCCAAGCCTGATAAAGATACTCATAATCTTGTAGGACTGCCCCTGTTCCAGTGCCTCAATCATCTGCTGCGCTGACAGTACTTCTTTATGTGCATCTTCCGGGATCATTGGCACAAAACTGTGGTCTGTCACATCGATTTTTTCCCGCTTCATCAGGCCGGTGATCACATCACAACTCCCCATGGAAGCTTCCGCCGATATCCGGTAACGCTCCACAAATCCCCGATAGGCTTCTTCTGTATGCCGATAAAACGGAATCATTGTATGCTGCATCAGTTCCCGCATTTCCACACGCGTTTTTTCATCGTCAATTTCTAACAGTCGCTCACTGATATACTTTTCAAAATTAAAATCTTTTTCAAAAAAATCTGCTGCCATTTTTTCTCCTTTATTCATCCAGTACGATCACTTTATTTTTTCTGGTAAGTCTGCTGCCACCAAAGTCTACTGTAAACACACAACTATCCTCCTCTTCATTCATCTGATAGGTCAGTGTCTCCTCCTGCCGCAGCACCGGATTGATACAATTCTGTTCCTCACTCATCCAGTCTGCCAGTACACTTCCCGGCCGTTTCTGGAAAAACTGCAAAATCAGATTTTTCTTAAAATCCTGTGTTTCTTTCTGCAATGTCCGCTCAATATAAGTAATCGTCTGTACCATAGATACCAGAAGTCTTTTCTCTCCTGAATAAGCAAATGTGCGATCCGTCAATATCTGCATCTGTCCGTTTTTCTGTGCAAATACAACCCCTCTGGCACGTTTTTGTATTTCCTGTGTGAGCGCTTTGGACCATTCTCTGGTATCACTGAGCATATCTGATACTGTATGTTCTGCATTCGCTTCCTCTGAAAACCGATATCCTACACCGGGATTATCTGTATTAATTCCTCTTCGAAAATGCGCGCTCAGATAATCGCTGTCCTGGCATGCTGCAAACATTCCCGCAGCAACATAGGAAGCTTCCACTTCCAACCCGCGCAGCCAGATGTCCCAGTTTCCTCCCATACTGATTTCCCCGCTCATTTCATCTATGGCAACTTTTTTTCCGATACGCAGATATGCTTCAGCATCCGACAAGATTACAAAGTTTGGATAGCACGGAATAAAATAATCCTTGTCTTCCATTTTTTCATAACCCGAAAGTGTTTGTTCCAACACATCCAGCCCCTCTGATGCAACCTGTGTAAAGGTGGCTGACTGCCCGCTTCCCATACTAAGAAAAATCTGGATTTTATAGGTAACAAGAAGCTCTGTCAGTGATTGGATTTCTTCTTTCTCACAACGTATCTCCTCGAAACTTTCTTTTGCGGAAGCAGCAAAACGCTCCCGGATCTGGCGTCCGTTTTTCTGCGACTCCATTCTTGCATGTGGCAGAATGGCATACCAGAGTGTATTTTCATAAAACACCTTGGTATTGACGGAACGCAGATAGATATCCAGCTTCGCCTTGTTTCTCACATCCAGAATTTCCTCGACTGCCATATTTGCAATAATCAGCTTTGCGGGTTCTTTCGCCTCTCTCTGTTGCGCAAAAAATTCACGCACACCAAACATCGTCTCAAGCAGTGGCGCTGCACAGCTCCAAAAACGACGGATTACTGTCTCGTACAATGCCGCATATTTCCGATACAGCACACCGATTTCCTGTATCTGTTCCTTTCCAAATGTACATGGCAGTAAAAGAACATCTCTTTCTATACTTTCTTCCGTAAGTATTCCCCGAACCAATGCTTCATATTTTTCAAGTGTCTGTAACGGATACTGCAGAAATCCATTATGATAATCCGCAGCTGTCTCAACGACCTGCACCTGCAGCTTGCCATTGTCTCTTATAATGCCCCTGTTTATACGGTTTTCTTCCCTCTTCTCACAGAATTTTTCTGTGTCGTGAAGAAATACTAGCAACAGATAAAATACATCATATTTTACCGAAATCAATTCTTTCAGCTTTCTTTCCGCTGTTTCTGCTGCATCATTTCCATCTTCATTCAAAAGTGCCAGAATCTCGTTTCTCGCCACATCAAATATATAAGGATCTTTTTTTGTCAATAATTGATCCCCCATTTGAGCAAATTCCTGAAAAGAATATATTTTATTTCTTTTTGCCGAGAGCATCTCCCAGATTCGTTCTGCCACTCCATAACTCTCTCCCAGCGAAATGCGGATCTGTCTAGAGTCTGTACATTCTCTGGTAAATCGGACAATGCCTTTCTCCGGATCCAGAAACATATATACTGCCGGTGAAAATTTTTCCACAAAATCAGCAAAACCGGACACCTCAAGTGCCCGGTGTATTGCCTGTACCTCTTCATCCGAAAGACTCTCTTTTGCATTCTGCATATGTATCAGAGACAGTATCGTATCCTTTTCTTTGTTAACTTTTTCAAATAAAATGGTTCGGTTTGTCTGTGTTTTCATCTCGTAATTTCTCCCTGAACATCATCCTTAAAACATATGGATTATTTTAATCCATCAAAAAAGTCGAGTTCCCAGTTATCGTTTTCAAATGCATAGAATTCTTCTCTGCCGATATACAGTTGGGATTCGGTTCTGCTGATTGGTACAATAAAAAATCCCCACTGATTTTTCGCCGCAAATACAAAAAATTTGACCTCGCCGTCGGTAATCGCATCCATCTCATACTGTGGAAAGCATTCTGTATATTCGGGAAATTGTGCAAGCACTTCTTTATAAGTTGTCTGTTTGCTGCTTTCCCTGTCATTTGCATAAATATACCGGTATTTGAGATCTCCGGATTCGTCCTTTAAAAACAGCTCCAGCTGACTGATTCCACTGTTACGTGACAATGTACCGTATGTCTGGGTTCTGTCGAGCGAATAAATCAGCATCTTTTCCTGATTATCATGCGTAAATCCGCTGACCGAATATGGAATGGACGGCATACGGTAGTGTAGTTTTACCTCGGTAAAGCCCATCTTTCTGGCATTAACATACTGAATGGCTCCACGCACACAGGTAAGTTTCAGTTCCGTAATATCTTTCTTTTCCTTACTCTGCTGTTTAAATTCAATACTTTTTCCCGGTACAAATTCTTTTAATGCCTCGCGGAAGATATCAATCCTGCAGGATTGTCCGGTCAACTTGATGATCGAATAGTCCTGCAACGTACGATTCTGATAAAATTCAAGAAGAAATTTATTTACAACTTCATAAATATCCGCCTTCAAAAGCAACTCTATTTCCTTAATGTTGAATATAATCTCCGGAAAGGAATGCTTATAGATCAGCTGTCCCGCTTCGCGGACAATCAGATTCCAACGTTCGATCTGTGTGATCTTTAAGTCATCACTTTCTCTGTCATAATTATTTTGAAAACTGTTTCGTACAATACCTTCCCGCAAATAAAACTGCTGCTTCATTTTATCTGCAATATCAAACAGGAAATAAAAATTATTCTTTACCATATAATATTCATCTCTTGTATGGTTCTCATAATTTTTAAATTTTGTCGGAATCACAGCCTCAGCATCTTCGTACATCTGCTCTAATTTTTCATATACCGCATCCTTGCCAAACTCATCTACAAACCGGAAAATATCTTCGGATGCCACCGGAATGACCTCGTCGATGCGAACCGTTGCCTTACTGCTGTAAAATGCGGCAAACATGATTTTGATATACTGCATAATGCGGTATGTAATATTGTTGCCTCCGAAATTCGTATCCCCATTTTCGTAGGTAGTCTCAATGTCCACCTTATAAGAGACACTGTCGTTTTCAATACGGAAATTGCAGGATGATAAGTCTGTCGTACCACCACCGCAGTCCATGATCAGAGCCTCAATCGTTTCTCCATCATAGAAACGCTTTTTCTCGATCAGATTCTGAATGGTGTTATAAATTACTGCGGTTCCTTCATCGAGCATATGTGCCGTATCAATATCATACTCCGGCAGCAATTCCTGAAACATAATATTGTACTGCTGCTTTAATTTGACCGGACTTGTCAGATGAAGCTTCCGAAAACGACATTTAAAACGCTGTTCTGCACTGTGAATGACATACAGCAAATACCGCCGAATGATATCTCCGCGGTTAACAACCGCCATGTTTCCATTCTTATCATTGATTTCCTGCTGCTTATCATAACTATTGACCCATCGCTTAATCTCATAAAAAACGCTGAAAGATTCATCATAATATTTGATCTGCGTATCTTTCTTTGCATCATATCCAAAGTGATAAATGATATTCTGTGCGTCGTGACAATCTGCTACTGTAACCATGGTTGGAAGCATCGGACTCCACTTTTTCCGTTTCTTCGTGTTATCCATAAACTGCACTTCATTAATCGCATCAATCTTTATTCCACCGTTGAGCACATCATTGCTGTCATGCTGGCGAATATATCCATGATCCAGATAAGTGCCTGCTGCCGTATTAGAAGTACCAAAATCTATCGACAGAATTGCAGGTGTCTCCTCAAGATCCCTCACTTCCAGATCTACCAATGGAATTTTATAATAGTTGATTGCAATATATTTCTTCTGTTCCTTGCCGTAATACGCATTGTACAGATAATCCGATTCTTTTTTTTCAAAGAAATACAGATAATAGAATTTTTTTTCACTTAAACGAATTGGCTGACGTCCATCTCTTGCGAGGAAAAAATGCTCCTCATCGGCTCCATCACTGACCAGATTTAAGATGGAACAGATTTTTCCGCCGTCATCCACCAAAAGGACATTGGATTCTACAATATGATTAATAACAACCTTGCTGATATCATTTTTCTTGCTTCTGTCGATACCGACCTGATAGCGGTCGAACAGAGTAAGATCCAGATCGTTATACAGCATCAGCCGGGCAGGATTATGAATCGTCCCCTCATCCCGCAAAACCGTTCCAAGTTTGCTTTTTAAAGTCTCCTCCAGCCGTTCCATTCCACCTTCTGCAACATCCCGGATAAAAAGCGCCTCTTTTTCTCCACGATAGCGCAGGATTGTTTCGATCAGTTCATACCGGTTCAAAGGATCCATGATACCTTTGATAATTTTTTCCTTTGTGCAGATTTCCCGCAGCTGTATGGTCGTCATCTCTTCCAATTCGCGCTTCTGGTAAGTATTTTTATGGGAACTTGTGGTCTTTTTGTTGTTATCAATATACAAAGAATATGATCTCATTCGTTTAACCTACTCCTAATGTCTTTTCTAACTGTTTCAGATTGTCGAGTATCTCATCAATCTGTGTGACATGTGCAGTATCATTTAACTGCTCATATATGCTTTTTGCCTGTTTCAAATATTTGCGTGCCTTGGAAAAAGAACCTTTGGACAGATACTCCATTGCACGGTACATTTTTTCAACAGCCATTCCCTCTGTCTTACTTTCTGTCATTCCATCAATTTTATCTTCAATGTCTGCTACTTTATCCGCATTACCAAGTTCCTGATAAATCTGCTTGGCCTCATTGTATTTACTTTTTGCGGTGTCATGATTTCCATTTCTGTCGGCTTCTCTTGCCTCTGTTTCTGCTGCGATCGCAAGCTCTAATTTGTCTCCATCCGAACTTTCTTTCTTGGAAGAATCCGCATCATTGATCTTGATGTTGACAGAATCCAACTTGTCAGAAGCTTTACTGTCACCGGCATCTGCTGCCAGTTTATAGAAGTCCTTTGCTGTCTCGTATTTGCTTTTGGCATTTGTGTAGTCACCATCCGCAGCCAGTTTGTCCCCTTCCTGTTCTGCATTCATTCCACTGTTCATGTTTTCATTTACCTGCGCGCTCTTATCATTCGTCTGCGCAGATTCAAGGGCATCCTCTGCCTTTTTTTTGTAGCTGGTATCATCAAAATCATCTACAGCATCACTCGCATTACTATATGCGGTAACGGCTTCTCCATAACTGTTTTCTACAATGAAAGCATCTCCCTGCTGCATAAATGTCGCATAGCGTTCAAATGCTGTGAGCGTATTATACAGGTCAGTGGTATCTTCCCCGAGTTCTTTTAATTGATCCAATGTCTGTGTTGCCCTCTCAACATCTTTGATTGCTCCCTTATATCCCTGGCTTGTAACATTGACAGAGGCATCATACAAATCCTCCGCAAGTGAACAATACAGTTTGACACTCTGTACCCTGTCATAATTTGCAGTTCCTTTTTTCACACGCACAGAAATGGATTCGTATTCCTCGAGTTTATCCTTTGCTGCTTCGTATTTTTCCTCCTGCAGCTTCTCCACACCGGCTTCTTTGATTGCATCGATCTTTTCGAGATTTTTCCGGTTCATAATATATCGGGTGACCAGAATCGTCGTCAATGCAATCGTAAGAGCGATTGCAAGCGATACCAGAAGGGTGATCAGTTTTTTATATTTTCCCTGTTTTGGGTTCTGATAGATCTTATTCACAAATATGGATACAATGGTATAATTTTCGATAATATCCAGACGCTGACTTAAGATTACATCTTCAAGTCCCGTACAGACTTCTTCCGCTTTTGACACCCCATCCGTGGCATCAAGCAATTCCGCATCTCCAATATTTTCCCATGCACCACGTGTCTCCAAAAGAATAATATCGCCATCTTCTAATGAATGTTTGGCTGATATGACCGGAGAAAATTTTCCCGGTTGTCCAAGATATGCATACAGATTGTTGCGTTCCTCGTGAGAAGATACCATATCCAGTGGAATTTCTTCACTGTCTGCAAGCCGCTGTGTGAGGGAAGTATCTTTTGTTGCCTCTATAATTGCCCCATTGTGCAGCAACGCCAGACGACAATTTCCAGCATGCGCCCACCGCGCTTTCTTATAATCCGTAACCAGCACAAGTATGCTTGCCTCCAGACGGATTTCTGCTGATTCCTCCAAAAGTGTCCGATGCGCCTCTGCCATATAACTTTTCAGTTTTGCTTTGGACATTCCAGGCATATCCGAAAATTTTGCAATGACTGCTGTAACCGCCTGCTGCGCGCTTTTTTTCATATCGTCAGTGTCGATCCCATCTGCAATTACATAACATGCATAATCTTTCAATTCCACAAATGCAAAATAATCTGCATTATTCAGATAGCTGCCTGCTTCCGATATAAATTTCGTCTCGAAGCTTGCATTTTCTTTTCTCATAATAATCTCCTACTTTATTTTCAATACAACGATCGTCGCATTATCCTTTTTTATCTTCTTGCTTGTCACAACGGATTGAATGATTGCATCTGCCATTTTTTGGGCACTCATCCTCTTTTTCAAAATGTTTTCCAACCCGATTTGTCCAAGAATCTCTACTCCATCCGAATATAACAGAACACGATCCTTTTTCTTGAGAAGAATCGGACGGTCGCCTTCATCTGCTTTCCTAAATCCATCGTATCCCAGATAATTGACCAGACGTTTGTCTGATTTTCCGTCTAATACTTCTTCTCGTCTCGCATAGCCTGCATAATACTGATTTTCCAGCCAGTTTTTTACATTTTCCTTGCGATTGACCATGATCAGACGATCTTTGCGGAATACTGCAATATTACTGTCTCCTACTGAAGTCCAAAACATCTTGTCATCCTTGAGTACTACGGAAACCACGGTTGTTCCGCCCTTGGTTTCTCCGAATTCATCGCGAATACGCTCATTAGAAAGAATTGCTGTCTTTTGGAAAAAATAGCTCAGATTATCTGTGACATCCCTTTTATCAAATTCATCTAAAAACGTCTCCACCGTAATCTGACTTGCCAGTTTTCCATTTACATAACCACCAATTCCATCTGCTACGATTGCCTGTACGCCATATGGTTTAATGCAGGTTCCAAATGAATCATCCTGTTTTTCCCGTGTTCCGATCGTCTGTGCATTTCCGATGTCTGCATACAGATTATTTCCGATTGCAAAACTTTTGATTTCCTTTATCATCCGAAGAATTTTATTCATCCTCTTCTCCTGTCTCACCACTTCCATCATTCCACTCAAAATGTTCTCCACATAATGGAATAAAAATAAATTTACTGTGTCCCATTTCAATTACAGAAAATGCCTGCAGTTCCACCGGCGTATATACAGCCTCTCCGTTGTGATATGCAAGTCCTGATGAATCTCCCGGCAACAGATAGGTAGAACGATTTTTTGCATCATAAATGATTGCTGCATGATTGACTCTTGAAATTGCATTATCTCCAAGAATCTGAATATGCATATTGTCTGCTCTTCCGATAAAGTTCTTGCCGGAATGGATCTTGTAATCCTTTCCATACTGTGTTCCTTCAATACATACCAGCCATCCGGTTACCGGATCGGCATTCTCTTCTGTTCCCATGATCGGCATAGTTTTGTCCGGATCATCAATCATTGTCCTGCGTCCGATATTGGAATACAAATTTACTCTCTCAATTTCTGTGTTACAATATGGACAAGTGTCTCCATATTTTCTTGCACTGTACATATGTCCGTTTTTACATCTGTTTAATGCCATAATTTTCCTCCATTGATATGTTCTCTGATTATCTGAGCTGCAGCATTGTGCTTGCTATATAAATAATGTCACCGGCTGCCAGCTGTACACTTCCCACAAGTTTTACATCCATGATTGCATTCTGGGAAAGCTTTCGTACTCTTGTTCCATTTTTTGAATCTATATCATCAATACACCATCCGTCATTCGTATAATTTAATACAGCATGCTGCTTGGATATCATCTGGCTCATTGCTGACATAGATAAATCTATATCCACCGGTTCTTTCTGGGTACTTTTTCCAATGACCAATGAAGTCTTTCCCCGGATGTCCCACGTAAACAGCACATCCCCCTCCTCATTGATCAACACCAATTCCCGAACCGGTTTCTTTCCTGTCTCAATAGCGGTCTTTGGCTCGGCGCGTGTAATTCTTGCACCCTCTCCAGTGGCCGTTGTCGTTATTGTTTGTTTTTTCTGCTCCACGTTATTAGTTTTTTTCTCTTTTTTGTCTGTTTTAAAAAGCACAGACAAGAGAATCAGAATAACCAGTGATACTGCAATCGCAATTGCCTGTATCCTCCAGTCATCGGTCGATTTCATTTCAATTCCAAGTGCAACTCCTATAATTGCACATGTCAGACATTTTATTAAATCATTCATTTTTACTCTCTCATTTTTATCGGATTTTAGACTTTAGAAAGGCGTCAGCCCTTTGGTTTTCCCTTTGGAAAGGGCTGACGCTATATGTCAATTTTCAAAGAAAATTCACTTTTTAGGATGCATAGCCTCCGTTTACAGCAGTAGAATTAATTGCATTCTTCTTCTGTCTGATAATCAGTTTGAAATTTCCAACACCCTCAGTATCACCATATGTTTCGCTGTAATCTACTACGAATGCATTCGGTAATGAATACTCTCTTACGACCTGGCCTGCTGCTGTTACGCTGACGGTAACTTTCTTATAGCAGTCTGCTGTCTCTGCGGAGATCATAGACCATAAAGCAAGATCTACAGTTCCCTCTGTTCCATCATCTACCATAGTAAGTACTTTACCTGTGATTGTCATTGTGACACTTACATCTGTTGTCCTTGCATCTGAATCCTTTGGTGTATCAATCGCAAAATCTACTGTCTGGATTGTGTCTACTCCTAATTTAATGGAATCATCCACATTTAACATAAAACCCATTACGCTTTTTTCCTCCTTTCAATTAATAAGCAAATCCGCCCTGGTATGCTACAGAGCTGTTCTTGTCTTTCTTCTGACGCAGCTGGATCGTAAAGGTACCAACACCGCTTTCATCCGAAAAGTCTTCCTTGTATGAAACAACATAAGCAGTATCCATAGTGATCTGTCTTACAACTTTACCTGCTGAAATTACTTCAACGGATACGTTTGCATAACACTTTGCGTTCTCTGCCGGTGTAAGGGCAAATGCAGGAAGTTTGATAGAATCATCTGCAATTCCCCCAATATTTGCACGAATCTTTCCCTTGATGGTAATTCCCATTCCAAGATCTGTTGATCGTGCATTGCTGTCGTCAGGCGTATCTGTATCAAATATTACAGATGTAACTGTTTCCAGGCCTAACTCGATTTTTTCGTTTGCTTCAATACTTACTTTGAAACCCATTTTTAGCCTCCTATGTTTTTTATTTTATTAAAAGGAAGTTTCCTTCCTAATAACCGTTTTAGTCACTGCTGGCTGCCCGTTGTACCTTTTGTAATAGATACCTTGAGGTTCTTAACATTTCCGTTAAAGCCAAGCTTAATGTTACAGTCATTTGTGGTCTCATCGATGACAAAGTCGAGTTCGTCTCCCTGCTGGGTAATACCATTGATATACTTTTTGTCTGCTTCCCACAAAGATTTCTGACTCTTTGGATTATTACTAAAGAAGTTTGTAACATTCTCCTGTTTAAAATCGTTACTCAGATAGCGGAGCATACGCTCTACATAAGTACTTACCATTGTTTTATATAATGAATCGTATGCATCATCCATCATTGCCATGGTTCTTGCCTTATAGACGGTGATGTTACGTACTTCTTTTCCCTGAATCTGGCTGCTTTCCGATGCGAAAACAAAACCAAACCCCTTATTGTTAATCACATTTTTAATGGTGTTTGTAAATCCTGTAATTTCTTTACCCATTGTTGTGACTGTCTTTAAAGAATGATCTCCGGCTTCGATGTCATAACGTACACCCGGATATTTTGAAGTCACATTGCTGTAAAACTCCTTTAAATATTCCGGGCACTGGTATGCTGCTACCATACCTGCGGCAACATAAGCAGCTCCTACATACACACCCTCAATCCAAAGTTTCATAATGTCTTCACGCTCTTTGGAAAGCTCAACGCCACCCTCTTCCGAAATGAGCATCTTGTTATCGAGCACAACTTCCGACTTCTCTTTTGGAACAATCGTAAAGTTTGGCAGACAGCAGGATACATACTCACTGAAATCGCGCTTTGCAAGAATGGAAGATTTTTCAATAAAGCTGTCCACTCCGGAGGTTGCCACATAATTAAATGTCGTGTTTTCTCCTGTCTGATAATTGAAAAATACCTGGATCTTATATTCACGAATCGCATCCATAAGTGTCGTAAGTGATTCCATACTGTTACCATCTGTCTTGACTCTTGACTGGTTGCCTTTAAAGCGCATACGGGATACAGTCTTCTTCTTTGCAGATTCCAGTTCGATATCCGGAACGATACCAAGCCATACGGTATTGGTATAGTCATTCTTTGTATTAACCGTGTTCAGGTATGTCTTTAAACGATCGATATTCATGCTGCTCACAAGCATGTCCAGTTTCGTGTTTGTGACAAGCAGAGATGGAACCATTCCCTTTTCCTTTGTGTTATACTGCTCGAAAAATACCTTAACACCAAGCAGCTTTTCTACAAGCGGCTTTACGGTCTTGATAAAATCATCCTTAGCATTCTTATAAAATGCAAGATATGTATTATAGTTCTCTACTTCCTGTTCTACATTCACATCACTGTTTACGACTGCTGTCATCGGACAGAAGGTTCTTACTACAAGGCTTCGAATATACTCAGAAGGTTCCTCGTTGATGCTGTCGTAATCCTCCTTGAAGGTTTCTGCCAGTTCCGTATTTGTATCCGTCGTTGACAGAGCAAGTAACTCCTGTTTCTCTTTTTGTGGAATCTCAAGCACCTTGAGTTCTCCATTTTCACCCATCTGCAACATTCCGAGTGCAAGCTGCTTTTCGTTTTTCTGTGACGGAGACTGTGTCAGAAGCAGACGTGTCTTGATGTCCTCAATTGCTAATGGCAACATTGCCATGACATTGTTGTAATTCTGACTTGCTTCCTCAAATTTGTAATTCAGCTTATCTCCTAAATCCAGTTTCTTTGGATCTTCATCATCAAGTTTTTCATATTCTCCATAAAGATAATGAATTTCTTTTCGTACCTGTTTGATATCACGCATGATCTTCTTCGGAGAAATCATGTCCAGAATCTTTTCAAATTTGAAATCCACATTAATGATTCCCTGTGCGCGCTTGGTATCCATCAATGTAAACAGCATGTTTAAAAAGTCATTCTGCTGATTTAACGGAATCTCTGAGATGTATTCCTCTGGAATTCCTTCCGGCTTCTCAAGTGTATATGCCACACTCTGATTTGCCGCATTGAAATAGGAATAAACAACCGGCTCAAATTTGTTCAAAAATTCATCAAAACTTCTGACAAGCAGAGCTTCATGAATCTCTTTGATTTTTGCATCATCGAGACTCTCTACATCCTTTGCATCTCCGACAAGTGTCAGCAGGTTAAGCTTTTCCGGATTGATTTCCTCGAATAACATCGTTCTGTTTGTCTGTGTAATCACTTCCATTACGTTACCTCTTTTCTTTCCTTGTTTTTTATCTTGTAAAATATAATAAGAATACGCTTTTCAGCCTTTTCTTTTTATCCTTATCAAGCATCCTCATAAATAATTTTTCTTTGTATCCGGATATCTCCACAAATTCTGAAAGTCTGGGGATTTCCCGGATGTCCTCAATATCTTCTGCCTGCGGGAGCTGATATCCCGTCAGCATGTTATAAATCACGGCACCCACACTATAAATATCTGTTGCCCTGCTGATCTTCCCTCTCTGGTACAATTCCGGCGCGGAATATCCACGACTGACATAGACTGCTCCATGTGGTCTGCTCCCCATTCTTGCAGCCGATCCAAAATCAATTAATGTGATATGACCATCCGGACGAACAATGATATTGGCCGGTTTTATGTCACAATGCAACAGTTTTCTTTTGTGAATCTGTCTTATAATCTGTAACAGATCCCGAATGATCCTGTATTTCTGTGAAACCGTCAGTTCTCCCACACATGCATCAAGTGACCGTCCTTTTGCTTTTTCAATCACAAGATACCATGTGTCATTTTCTGTAAAATCATCTACATAAACGGTTGTGCATCCGCTGTATGGTTTTTTAATGTCCTGAACCATACGGGTATACTCACATTCTTTCTGAAAGGCTTTCCCAAATTCTTCAAATTTGTTTTTGCAACTGCTGCCTCTGCACAAAACCGATCGATGATCCAGATCCCGGTTTGCAATCCGATAGGGCATAAATTCTTTGATGATAACATCCTTTTTCCGGATCTTGTCATATCCGATATAGGTAATGCCCTGCTCTCCGATATAATGTACTTCCCGGATTTGAAATCGCCCATGCAATATGGTCTGCGCCTCAAGCGCAATGTCTTCTACTTCTATATCCATCTATGTATAACACTCCTATTTTGGACGGAAGCCAAAGAAACTTGCAAACTGGCTGCTCACATCCGCCATGTTCACACCGGCACTCTTTTTCTGTGTTGCTTTTTCATTTTGCAATTCTTCAAACATCATATCGCCAAAATCCATTTTAAAACCACCTGGTGTAAATCCTGCGAATCCATTTCCACCGGACTGCTTTTTCTTTGCCCCTGCATTCTGCTGTGGTTGCGGGCCAGGTCCCTTTTTGCGGTCTATATCATACCGCTGTCTCTTTCCGGCATCACCAAGCACCGAATATGCCTCATTAATTTCCTGAAATATTTCAGCCACTTCCTGATTCCCGGGATTCGTATCCGGATGATACTTTTTCGCCAGCTTTCGGAACGCTTTCTTAATTTCCGATTCGTCTGCCTGTTCTCCTACCCCCAGAATCTGATAATAATTCTTTTCCATCTATTTCTACCTCATGATCAGACTCTGTCCGCAACAGCTACAGAATTTATTTGGAAGCTGCACCGGGCGATAGCATTTTCTGCAGATCATAATCCCTTTTGTGTATGCCCCCGTCTGTGGAACCGGATTTTGAACAACCTGTGCATAATTATTTTGCATAGGTGCCGGCGTCGGCATCTTTTCCTTTTTTATTTTGCAATTCATCACAATCAACATAATAATAACGACCAGCTGCTCAATAACAATTATCCCAAGCAGGATAACAGGTAAACTTAACATAACCATAATTTCTTCCTTTCTCTTTATTCTTCTATACGAAAGCTAAACTCAACATTGGAAAACTTGATTCTGGAACCATCAAAAATCTCTACGGATGCCTTCGGTGGAATCTCTTTATTGTTCACATATGTTTTGTTCGTTGAGCCGTTGTCACATAAAAAATAGTGATTATTTTTGCTCATGATCGATGCATGCTTTCTGCTTACTGTCTCATCCAGAATCCGAAGATCACAGTCTGCACCTTTTCCAATCCAGAACAGATCCTTGTCTATATCTGTGATACTGCCACTTTTGGTGTTGACCAGTTGCAGACATCTCTGTGTCTGTTCCTGTGCCGGCTCATACAGCCTGGAAGAAGGATTACTGTGCAGCGCCTTTTGCAGATATGCCGGATCCAGTACACCCGTCTCATCTCCCGACGGCATGGATGGCATCTGCTGCATGTTTCTATCCTGCATTGATGCCGCATACCGGTCGGTATATGCTCCGGCTACGGTATTGTTGGCTGCACCGGATGCTTCATCACAATAATTCTGTATATCCATAACATTGGTACAGCGGCTTGTATCATCAAGGAACTGCAAAAACTCTGTGATTCTTGTGCAGTTTTCTCCAAGCGCAAAAATTGTCTCAAACACAGTCTCCTTACAAAAATTCCGGATTTCGGCAAAATTCATAATTGCACTTCCGTTTTTTCTTAAAAGAATCAGATTTCCATTTTTAATTCGGATGGTCGCTGTATCCAGCTGCAGAACCTGTTGATTACTCTGCCCCTGATAAATATTTTCTGTGACAAGACTCATCAGTTCAAAAAAGTCATCCACCAACAGTTCTTTTCTGATATACATTTTTAAGCTTTCATCCACATTTGCTATATTCAGCATTTTTTCCTCCTTCTTTATGCGTAATATATAAACCGCTCATCAGCCAGAAAAATAACATCTTTGTTCTCCAGGCGGTTTGCTATATTTCCAACCAGGCGTTCGCCATTTTTATAGGTACCATTGAGTGAATTTAAATCTATCAGATTCCATTCCCCATCCAGTTTTTCCAATTGGGCATGTCTTCTGCTCACGGCCTGATTCTCTGCGATACAATAGTCTGACTGTTGCGGGTCTTTTCCCATCACCAGCCCCGCATCCGGCAGATGTATTTTTTCTTTTGTACTCTCCCGAAGCAGATAGGCACCTTCCGGCACGGCAGGTTCCTGCTTTACAGGCACATCTTCTGCTGCGAGCTCATGAATCAATGTACAAAAACGCTTCGAATCAAATTCGGTTCTGGCATTCAGCTCATTCATAATCCGTACAATGTAGGAACTGTCCTCATTTGGATCATATCTGACCAGGAATAGTATCTGGCGGATAAATTCCGCAATAGAAACTTCTTCTTCACACGCAAGATCCGGTAGATAAATCAAACGAAGTTCCCCGCTTTCCGGATCAATATATATCTGTCGGCAATCCAGTAGAAGTTGATGTTCATCCAGCAGAAATCCCGCCATTCCATCCATAATTGCGAAGTAATTTTCAAATATTCGAAGAATTTCCGCACGTGTCAGCTCTCTTTCGAAATATACCGGCAACGGAACATAGGCTTCATTCTGATAGCTCACTAACACATCATTTGCCTGTTCTTCCACTGAAAAATCAATGATTCCATATATTTCATTTTCAGAAATCATACGGTAGGCAATTTCGTCAAATTGTCTACGCCTGACTGTCACCACAAATTCCTTTGTTTCCATCTTTTTATCACCTCTGTTCCATTTCTAAATCCATGTGTCGAAGATTTCCAGTTCCGCGAGTTTGTCGATCAGCTGCCCGGAATCATACGTATGAAAAAACGGTATGACTTCCATGTCATTTCCTTCTGCCTCTTCTTCATCCAAATCCACTTTATTTCTGATTACCCGGACATTTGCCAGCTCCTGCAGCATCTGCTTCAATTTTGTAGCCCGCAGCTGTGCCCTGCCTTCCCTAGTCTCCACAATAACCAGCTCCTGCACCAACGATGCGAAATCCCTGTACTGCAGCATGGCATTCTGTACATCCATCACAATAAAGTCGTACTTTACTTCATCGAGAAGTTCCCTGAATCTTGCATAAGCCTTTTCTTCATACAGATTATGTATTCCTATCTCCTTCCCGCATGCAATTCCCAATGCATCCGCTTCTTTCAGATAATCGCTCTCTGATGTCGCGGTTTCTCCGTCGATATACAGAACCTTTTTCTTTTTGGCTGCAATTGCCTTCGCACATGCCGCTGCGAGAACTGAAGTTCCACAATTTCCACATGCCCCTGTAAATGCTATAATTCTCGCATTTCCATGATGCTCCTCATAGATCTGTACCATATTTGCCACCAGATCATCGACATGCTGGAATTTGTAGATTACGCCATAATCATTACTCCGGTCATATCTTCTTGTCCCCGACACGATTGCAATCGCACAAAACCTGGAAAGTTTCTCATATGCTACCAGTATCGTTTCATCTATCAATACCAGATCCAGTTGTTTTCTCTTTGCTTCCCTACATACATTCTCTATGTCCTCAAAGACAATACATTCTATGTCCTGGTCGTATTCTGTATGGATTGCTTTCTGTAATCTTCTGATATATACCTTATCTTTTATCAGTATTCCTGTTTTTAATTTCTTCATGTTCTACTTTCCTGCTTTTTTCTTTCGCGCCACTCCGATCATCAGTGCAATCACACATATAAGTCCTGCTCCGATTCCCACAGATGCTCCAAACACTGGTTTATTGTTATACCAGCGGACAATTGCATTCGAGGTAACCAGCAGATTTTTGATCTGATACTCTGCCACATTACCGGCTGCATCCTCAGCCGTCACATAAATTTCCTGACGTGCAGAAGACTCTGGAACATCGATAATATAATTGTCACCATCCTGCACATAGTCCACATTTTTTCCATTTAACAGAATCTTTACATTCTTCAAAAGAAGATTGTCTGCCACTGAAATGCTTGCTTTTAATGTTGCTGCTGCATATGTTCCAGACTCTTCTACATCAACTGGCATAATTACCGGCTTTGTTGCATCGATTCCAAATGAAATTTCTGCTTTTTTATCTTTTGCATCATTTTCATTGATATTTCCAGCCTTGTCCTTGGACGAAATCACAATAGAATAACTTCCGTCCCCCTCAAAATTCTTCTTGTCAATACGATAATTGTATTGTGACCACTTGCCATTACCACCTGTTTTTTCTATCACATAATCCTGATTTTCCACGAGATCCTTTGGTACACCATTTTGAAACAATGTTACTTTAATGGATTCCTGCTCAAGTTCATCCACATTAGTTTCTGTCAATACTACATCCTGTGTCTTCTGCTGATAAGTGCCCTCCATCTTTTTCAAATTATCATCAAATGTGTACACCGATCCCAGACGGTTGATAGAAAATCGAATATCTTTTTTAACTTTATTGCCTGCGCGGTCTGTTCCCTCGGCAGTTAAGGTGTAAATATCATCTACCATCTTTTCCTGTGCAAAATCACTCAGGTGAATTGTCTGTTCTGATTTGGTTTTGACAATCTCACAGTGTCCATCCAGTTTTACTTCTCCGCAGTTTGCACCGACCAGTTTCACATGAACCTGGTTGGTGTCCAGATTATCATCTTTCACACGGATAATTGGCTGAACAGCATCCTTATAACTCTTGGAATCGTCTATTCCGGAAATATCTACTTCTGGTTTTGTCTGATCCACTCGAAACTCTTTCACATTAATTGTTTTTGCCTTATTTCCGGCCTTATCGGTTGCAGTCACAGAAAAATTGTATGTACCATCTGCTGTAAACGTCACAGTTGCCGTGTAGGTGTCATCCTGTTTTTTCCATCCGGAGATACCTGGAAACTTCTGTTCCTTCTGATTGCTGTTCTTTGCATTTCCTGTAATTTTCACCTGCTCAGGATCAAAATTCTTTTCTTTGATGCGAATCGTTGCTGTTGGTGCTTTCGTGAAATAATCATTATTCGCCATATCCACCTGAACTTCCGGTGCCGTCTGGTCAATGGAAAATTTATAGAGATCTGACTGCTTTGCTTTATTTCCCACAACATCTTTATAAGTTACCCAGAAGATGTATTCCCCATCTTCCTCAAACGTAACTGTTGCTGTATGCGTCGAATTATCTGGGTCTTCTCTGTTATAGTCGGTTCTCCATTTTGATACTTTATATGCTGCATTCTTGGAATCCTGTGCCTTTTGCACATGCAGCACTACCTGATTTTCCTGAAAATTACGTTCCGCGATCTGTATGGTTGCTGTACAATTTTTTGAACTGATTTTATTTTTTATCTGCTGATCAAAATTAACGTTAATTTCTGGTGCTGACTTATCAATTCCAAGAACAAGTTCTTTTTCCGTTGTATTTCCTGCATTGTCTGTCATACAAATTTCCACAAGAATATCATTGCTATTATTGCGAATATTCAATTCTCCCTGCATCTTTGTTACAAGATTCCGGTCTGTTTCTTTTACTTCCCAGCTATTATTTGAGACATTACCAGAACTTGAGACCTCACATTTTCCCTCATAATTATTTTCCATGTCATAGGGAGCCGTAACTTTCCATTCAATACTTCGAATGCCTGAATAACTGTCCTTAACAGCTACCTTAAGTTTGACATTATTCCGGTATAGTCCATCGCCATCTTCATCGACCGCGTTCGGCTCCAACATGCCCACTTCAATAGTTCCGGCTTCTTCATGCTTCTTGCTGCTCTCTGCAACCATACCGCTCATTGTATATCCATAGTTTGATGTATTTCCAAGCCAATCTGTTCCTCTTGCACAAATAAACCCTTTAAAATTTTCTGGGATTTGAAGTTTTATCTGATTTCCATTTACATTCTTTTTGCTGAGTTTCTTTCCGTGCTCATCTACAAGATAACACTCCGTCTTCTTTACTCCTGCGCCATGTTTCCCATCTGTCATTGTAATAATTGTATTTACCTGTTTGTTTGTAAAAAGATAATAATTGTCTTCTTTCATTGGATACATCTGTCCAACGTTCTCTGCAATTTCAGGAATCACAATACTTTCCAGTTTTGGTGCCTCTGTATCTCGATAGAGATAATATGTTTTTTGATATTCTTTTCCTGCTACATTTTTTACGCAAACATGAATTTCATAAGTGTCGGTCTCTGGCAAGTCATCCATTGACAGCGCATATTTTTCTTTTGTGGGTATGCCGATATATTGTGTATTATTGTATAACCCAAATGCTTTTCCATATTTATCTTTTTTTATTTCCTTTCCGTTTATCTGCAGCTTTACTTTTTGAATTCCGGAAATTCCGGTTGCTACTTCCAAATTGAAATCAATATTATTCTTCGTATAAATATAATTTTTCTCCTGATATACGGTATCATCTGTAGTAAAAACAATCCGTGGCGTCTTACTGTCATATAAAATCCTTTTTCCATCTACAAGCATCTGGCTTTTTTCATTTATCTCATTTCCGTCTGCATCTACCGGCACTGCACAGATCTGATTTGTAGCTTTCTTTCCTTTATCCAAAGGTACCAAGAAAAAGAGTTTTTTACTTTTACCAATCTTCTTTTCTTCAATCAATTTTCCATCTCGATAAATTCGAATTGTTTTAAATTGATTTTGTTTTGAATTGGAAATAGCGACTTCTACCTGTACAGTCTCTTCTTTTGCATAATAAATATCATTTCCCTCTGTAAGATCCTCGGAAATCACCCATAATATTTCTTCTGCTGTCTGTCCGCTTTCGAATGTGGTCACAGTCTCTTGCTCTTCTGACTGTGTCTCCGCAGCGTCCACTACAACATTTATGGCCGGCTGGATTCCAATTGCAATCATACCGCTTAGCATAAGTGCTACAATTCTTTTCCCTAACGTATTTCGATTATTCTTCATCATTCTTCCTCTCTTCCCTGAACATCATTTCCTTTTTCAACATGTATTTCCATTTCATCCTGTAATAAAATCAACTCTCCGGATGGCTCCTCTTGTGGAACATTCAGCAAAACTGTCTGACAGCTTCCCAAAAGCGTAGTTTTTTCATCATCCAAAAGCTTTGTCTTCTGATTCTCCAATAAAACAGTCTCCATACTGTCTTCAAGTATCTGCGTCGTATTGTCCGTATCTACACCATGATCAAACACATAATGTACAGCATTGCTTTTCGTGGCTCCAATATGACCACGTATTTCTCTGATCTGCTGCGCCTCCTGCTTTCCTGATAATTTTGCAATCAATTCCCTGACCCGAAAACGGAAAAATAAAATAACAGCGATCAACAGAAAAAGCACAGCGAATCCAAAACAGAAATATGAAATTATTTTCAACATTTGTGCATCCATTGTTCTCTTCCTCCTATGTCCCGCCATATGCTCGCATAACCGCCTGTTGTGTTTGTGACACACGATCCAAAATGTCTCTTTTCAATTCATCCGTTTTATCGGATGTCGTCTGTGTATTTTGTGTACTTTCAATTACTGCCTGCAAAAACTCATGTATATCGTCCTGAGGAACTTCATCTGACTGAAACTTACGTACATACTGCTCGATGGAAAACAGACAAATCCGATATACCTCTAAATCTACGATTTCATCCTTATCCTGGTTTTCTACCATCTTATACAGTTTTTTCAAATTCTGATAATAAGGTAAATACATTCCCTGGTCAGATGCCTCTTCCACCTTGATTGTCACATCCTGATTAAACTTTCCAATTTCTTTATAAACACTTGCCATACGATAAGCATCGTTCTCTTCTGTTGCATAAGTACATGCATCTTCAAACCACTGTATGGCACTTTTCATTCTTGTCACCTGATTATCCTGCTCCGCAGTCTTCCCATAATCATAAAAATACCAGTACAGCTTTCCTGTCTCAAACGCAAGATCTGCATATCCTTTACTGTTAGATAACTCCTTTAAATGACTGTTGATTGCCGACTTAAATTGTGCTTCTTCGTCTACCGTAAACACGGCATCTTCCTTATATGCCTCTATCAGCTTTTTGTATGCTTCTATTTCATTGGGTTTTACATAAATTGCATCAAGGCAATTCTGAACGCGTTCCTGATAAGTTGCGGATTTTTCTGCCCGAAGCAGATAACTCTCATAATCATCATTATTCATCTTGGTGCTGATTGCCTGACATGTCACTCCCGCCAATACACACACAACAGATGCAACCAATGTTCCTACAAAAATTTTCAGTTTTCGCTTCAGTTGCTTTTTGTATGCCTCGTCTTCCTCTTCATAATGTTGCAGTGCGTAGATCAACTCCGCGCATGAACTGTAGCGATCCTGCGGATTCATCTGTGTGCATTTTAAAATAATACTTTCCAGTCCAGCCGATAGTTCCGGTTTCCAATGACGAATCGGGTACAGCTCATATGGTGGTTCACACGGATTTTGTCCAGTTACCAAATGATACAATGTCACCCCAAGACAATAGATATCTGTCCGTGGATCTGTCTGTCCCTTTCCTCCAAACTGTTCCGGTGCTGCGTAACCCTTAGTTCCTAAACTTACCGTATCCTCTACATTCTGTTCCTTGTATTCACGCGCAATTCCAAAATCAATCAGTTTAATATGTCCATTCGGCTGTAACATAACATTTGCCGGTTTCATATCCCGGTAAATAATTGGTGGATCCTGCATATGCAGATATTCCAAAACTCCTGCAAGCTCCTTTGCCCATTCAATAACTGTCTCCTGTGGCTGAGCACCATACTTTTCCAATATCTTGCTTAATGGCTCTCCCTCAATGTAATCCATCACAACATAAATTACATTTTTTCGGTCTATGATATCCACAATACGGGGTAAACATGGATGATCCAGCTTTTTCATCATATTTGCCTCTGCAATTGCACTTTGTATGACTACCTCATTATTTTTGTCGCGCGCCTTCTTTTTGATTTCTTTGACCGCCCACTGTTTGTTCAGATTCCGATCCATGGCAAGATAGACTTCGGACATTCCGCCTTTTCCTATCCTTTTAAGTATTTCATATTTATTTTCAATAATTTGTCCTATATTTGCCATTTGCCCCTATTGTTCTTTCTGTTCAATATAGATTACAGTAATGTTATCTGTCTCACCACGTTCCATCGCCTTCTGCACACGTTTATACATATTTTTTCTGATTTGTTCCTCTGTTTTCATCAAGAACTGCCAGCTCTGCACCAACGCCACCTCATCTTCCGTTCTCCAGAATCCATCCGTGCAAAGTATAAACCTGTCATCCGCTCCTACATGTCCCTGATAAAATTCCGGATGTACCGTTTCTGAAGCTCCAACACATTCCAGTAACATGTTTCTCCGCGGATCCTGTTGCACTTGCTGTATTGTCATGTTTCCAGACTTTACAGCGTATGCCGCAAATGACTGATCTTCTGTAATCTGTTGAAGCTTATCCGTTAATCGATAAATGCGGGAATCTCCAACCTGTACCGCAACATATTCATCCCCAGCAAGCAAAATCGCTGATAAAGCAGTCCCCATTGGAGTTCCTTCCTGTACTCCGTATTCATACAGTTTCTGATTCAATTCCACAATATATCGATACCATTGTTTCTTAATCCCTTCCCAATCATCCTGCACTGCTAACGTTGCAATTTGCTTGACAAAAGCTTCTGCAAACACGTGTACGACAACAGCACTGGCCTCTTCTCCATTGGTTAATCCTCCCATTCCATCACACACGATTGCAAACATCAATTGTTTTCCCTTATACACTGCCTTACGAATGCACAAACTATCTTGATTAATCCTCTTTTTAATCCCCTTATCCGTATAATATCCTGCTATATATTCCCTCATTTTCCCCTCACAATTTTGTTGTTCTACACAAAACTATAGGCATTTGGCCAGTTTCCGTCAATTGTACATAAGTCCTAGTTTTGGCACATTTTTCCTGTTTTCGGGCAAAAATAACATTAAAAAAGATATATTTTGTCATTTAAAGTAGTCCTATAGTATCTTTAGATATAATTTTCCATAAAAAAAATCCGTGGCATACGCCACGGATTCAATCACGTTTGAATTTCTTTTTCTTTTATGAAACTTTCAATATAAACTTTTGAATTTCTTTTTCGTCGGACACTTTCTCAATCTGTGCACCTACTCCTCTGAGTTTGCGCTCCAGTTCCTCGTATCCTCGTTCAATATAATAAATATCATCAATCACTGTAATACCTTCTGCGACAAGTCCGGCAATCACTAATGCTGCTCCGGCACGCAGATCCGGCGCATTCACACGCGCTCCGGTATAACGGGATACGCCACGGATGATGGCAATGTTTCCTTCTACCTGAATGTCGGCTCCCATTCGAGTCAGCTCATCCACATACTTGAAACGATTCTCAAAGATGCTTTCTGTCACAGTACTGGTTCCCTCGGCAATTCCAAGAATGACTGCCATCTGTGGCTGCATATCTGTCGGAAATCCAGGATAGGCGAGTGTTGTCACCTGTGTATGACGCAACTTTCCATCGGAAATGATACGAACCGCATCGTCGAACTCTTCTACCTTGCATCCAGCCTCGACCAGCTTTGCTGTGGTTGCTTCCAAATGCTTCGGAATGACATTTTTTACAAGTACATCACCGCCTGTTGCTGCAACTGCAAACATGAAAGTACCTGCCTCGATCTGATCCGGAATAATAGAATATTCTGTCTTGTGAAGTTTCTCCACTCCCACAATTCGAATCACATCCGTTCCTGCTCCACGAATGTTTGCGCCCATACTGTTCAGAAAGTTTGCCACATCAACGACATGCGGTTCTTTCGCTGCATTCTCAATGACAGTCTTTCCCTCAGCCATCGCTGCCGCCATCATAATATTGATAGTTGCACCAACGGATACTTTATCCATATAAATATGTGTTCCGCTCAGGCGTTCTGCCTCTGCAATTACAAGTCCGTGGGCAATGTCAACCGTTGCGCCCATGGCACGGAATCCCTTGATATGCAAGTCGATCGGACGGCTTCCAATATCACATCCACCCGGAAGTGCAACTTCTGCCTTTTTATATTTTCCAAGTAATGCACCGATCAGATAATACGATGCGCGAATGCGACGGATAAACTCATTGTCCACACTCACGTCACGTATAAATGAACCATTGATTTTTACTTTGTGTGCATCGACACGTTCTACTTTTGCGCCAATTTCTTCGATTGCCTGTAATAAAACATTAATGTCCCGTACATTTGGCAAATTTTCTATCGTAACGGTCTCATCCGTCATAATTGATGCTGCAAGAATCGCAAGAGCCGCATTCTTCGCTCCACCAATCTCAATTTCACCATTCAGTCTGTTTCCGCCTTTGATCACGTACTGTTCCATATCTCACCTCAAAAATGAAATGCCCCTACTAATATACTATTCGTTACTTTTGCGATTGTTATTCATTAATTCCAGTTTCTCAATAATTTGTTCTACTGTCTGTTCCACATTCAGTCCTTCTTCGGATATCCGGATATCTGCATACTGCTCATATAACGGGGTGCGCTCTAAAAACAGGTCATGAAGATCCTGACCCTCTTTTAAAACAACTCCACGCCCCTTTATATCAGCAAGGCGTTTTTCCAAAGCAGCATATGGTACTTCCAGATACAGGATCGTACCGATCTCTGCAAGGTGTTCCATGGCTTCTTTGCCATATACAACGCTGCCCCCCGTCGCAATAATTGCATGATGTGCTTCTATTGACGCATTCACACGATTCTCAACTTCAATAAATCCATCTGTGCCATCCTGGGCAATAATTTCACGTAAAAGTCTGCCTTCCTGCTCCTGAATCACCAGATCCGCATCTACAAACTGATATCCCAATACCTTGGCAAGGATAACGCCGACGGTGCTTTTACCCACCCCCGGCATTCCAATTAACACAATATTATCTTTCAACATTATTCTGTGCTCTCTTCGCTCTCTGTGGAAGCATTTGGATCCTGCTGCGTGAGGGAGTTACTAAATTCAATTTTTGCTAATGCTTTCTTCACTACCTTCCAGCCGTCATCTTTCTGCCAGCCGCTCAGTACTTTCTTGTATAAATCGTCCTTTCTCTGGTCGATAATACTCTGACGGTTCTTCTCGGTTGCATCCTTGTCCGTATCACTGTCAATACGAACGAAGTACTCTGCATCATCTGTCTCGATTAGTCCGGAAGTCTCTCCTTCTTTCAGATCATCAAGTGCCTTCTTTACATCGTCTCCCAATGTATCGTTATCGGCATCATAAGTTCCGGTCGTTGTCTCATAATCATGTGCTTTTGCAACACTCTCAAGTGTGGCGCCGTCTTCTTTCAGCTCATCTGCCATCTCAGATGCTGTCTTCTTGATCGCAGCGACTTCATCATCGGTATAATTAACAAACTGATAGTTTTCATCGGTATGTCCGTTGGTTGCAATCTTGATCATTGTATAGGCACGCATATTGGCCTCATCATCGGAAACCTTGGTATCTACATCTGCTTCGATTGCATCTTTCATCTTGTCCCTTACTGTGTAAAGTGTAAGAATCTCTTCTACGATATCTTCCGTTGCTCCCATCTCCTTGATTGCTTCTGTGGAGTTGGAATCCATAAACTTCTGTGCTGCTTCTTTGACAGCCTTCTTGTCTGCATCGGTAAGCTCCACATTGTAATCTTTCATGTGTGCCTGCAATGTGTACATCTCATGCAGTGTCTCCATTGCCTGATCCTTGACGGTTTCCTCTAACGTAGTACCGTTTCCGGAAATGTCTTTGCTCCAGATGTCACTGGTCTGAAGGTATGCCTTATATGCATCCTCCATTGTTGCCTGCTCATAACGGCAGTAAAAATTTGCAACCCCGAGTGTAACGGTCTGTCCGTTCATGCTGGCTGCTTTTGCGTCTTTATTTATACCGCATCCGCTCATGGATGTAGCGCACAGTGCGGCTGCTAATATAAAAGCTGTAATTTTTTTCGCTCTCATAGTTCCTCCTAAAAATATGCTCTATTCTGAGCATTTGCTCATATATTATAGTGCTTTTTCCCTTAACTAGCAAGAACTTTCTGCATTTTCTGTGCATAAGACAGTTTTCATCTGTTCCAAAAGCCGGCGCAGTGTATCCAGCACATCATTTGCAGCCTGTCTGGAATTTACTTTCAGCAGATAGGTAAAATAAGGGCCTTTGGCGTCTGCCACAAATTTCAGTGCCGGTGCATTTGCCTGCACAAGCTCCGGAATCCTTGCAGCATCTACCTTTGCATGCTCATACATCACAAGTTTTAAGGAATCCTCTTTCTGTATCACTTCTTTAATGTATGCGCTATGTGCAAGACTCTTCAGCCGGGCAATCGTAAGAAGGTTCTGTACCGACTTCGGTGGCTCCCCAAAACGGTCGATCAGTTCTTCTAACATTTCCTCTGCCTCATTATCTGTCTCCACACCTGCAATCCTCTTGTAGATATCCAGCTTCTGGGATTCATTTGCAATATAAGTTGCCGGAATGTAAGCATCTGTCCGGATATCCACAGATGTATCAAAGCTTTCCTCCATCACATTGCCCTTTGCCTCCCGTACAGCTTCATGGAGCATCTTGCAGTACAGGTCATATCCCACAGCTTCCATATGTCCACTCTGCTCTGCGCCGAGAAGATTTCCCGCGCCACGGATTTCCAGATCACGCATCGCAATCTTAAAACCACTTCCGAGATCCGAATATTCTTTGATGGCGGCAAGTCTCTTTTCTGCCACCTCTTTGAGCATTTTATTTCTGCGATACATAAGAAATGCGTACGCCGTACGATTGGATCTCCCCACACGTCCACGCAACTGATACAACTGGGAAAGGCCCATGTTATCCGCGTCATGAATAATCATTGTATTCACATTTGAAATATCAAGTCCTGTTTCAATAATTGTCGTAGACACCAGTACATCAATCTCTCCATTGATAAAACGATACATGATATCTTCCAGCTGAGTCTCCCGCATCTGTCCATGTGCAAACGCCACATTTGCCTCCGGCACAAGTGCCTGGATTTTTGTTGCCATCTCATCGATATCTCTTACACGATTGTATACATAATACGCCTGACCGCCTCTGGCAAGCTCACGGTTGATTGCTTCCCTCACCAGCTCCTCGTTATACTCCATGACATAGGTCTGTATCGGCACACGGTCCATCGGCGGCTCCTCTAACACGCTCATGTCACGGATACCAATCAGGCTCATATGAAGTGTTCGTGGAATCGGTGTGGCGGTCAGCGTCAGTACATCCACGTTGTTTTTTAACTGTTTGATTTTTTCTTTATGCGCCACTCCAAAGCGCTGTTCCTCATCTACGACAAGCAGCCCCAGATCTTTGAACTGTACATCTTTAGAAAGCAACCGGTGCGTACCGACGATAATATCCACCTGGCCTTTTCGCAGATCTTCGATGGAACGTTTCTGTTCCGCCGCACTCCGGAAACGGCACAGCAGATCCACGCGAACCGGAAAGTCTTTCATGCGCTGTGAAAAGGTATTATAGATCTGCTGTGCAAGAATCGTGGTCGGTGCCAGATAGGCGACCTGTTTATTCTCCTGCACTGCCTTAAATGCCGCGCGGATGGCAATCTCTGTTTTGCCATATCCCACATCACCACAGATCAGACGGTCCATAATCTTGTGGCTTTCCATGTCCTTCTTCGTTGCCTCGATTGCAAGTTCCTGGTCTTCGGTCTCTTCAAACGGAAACAGTTCCTCAAACTCCCGCTGCCATACAGTATCCGGGCCATAGACAAATCCGTCCTGTTCCTCTCGTGCCGCATACAGTTTCACAAGATCCTGTGCAATCTGTCTGACCGCGCCACGGACACGATTCTTTGTCCTGCCCCATTCCTGTCCACCCAGCTTGTTCAGCTTCGGTTTCCGCGCATCCTTGCCCGCATATTTCTGAATCAGTTCCAACTGCGTTGCAAGAATATAAAGATTCGAACCTCCGGCATACTCGATTTTAATATAATCTTTTACTTTATGATCTACCTCAATCTTTTCAATTCCTTTATACACGCCCAATCCATGATTCTCATGTACTACATAATCGCCTACGCTTAAGTCCGTAAAGTTCTGGATTTTCTCACCCTCATAAGTACGGTGACGTTTTTTCTTTTTCTTCTCTGCACCGAAAATATCACTCTCTGTGATCACCGCGAACTGCAGTACCGGATACTCATACCCTCTGTGTACTTTTCCATAGCAGACCATAATCTGTCCCGGAAGCAATTCATGGTCATAATCCTCTGTGTAGAAACAATTTAAACCTTCATTTAAAATATCCTCTGCGAGCCTTGCCGCCCTCGTTTTCGAACCGGACAACAGAATCACTTTATAACCATTTTTTTTATAATGGTTCAGATCTTTAATAAGAAGTTCAAAACTGTTATTGTAAGAGTTGACGCTTTTTACATGAATGCCATAAGACCCGTTTAATTTCAGTCCACAGCTTTTGGTATCCAATGCCGCCAGCGCGATACAGGAAAAATGCTCCAGCCGTCCCATGATTTCTTTGTACCCAAACAGTTCTTTCATCTGTCCGGGCAAAATATAGCCTTTCTCGAGACGCTGCTTCATGCTCTCTGAAAATTCAAGTTCGGTCTGCCGGCCACGCTCGGTACTCCTACTGAGTTCATCGATAAACAGATAGGTTTCTTTTGGATCAAAATAATCCAAAAGTCCCACCTTCGCTTCACAGAAATAAGACAAAAAGGCGTCCATTCCGGCAGTGACCGCCAGTTCTCCCCACTCTTCTGCCAGTTCCTGTGCCTGTGACAGCGCACGGTGTGCTTCCTCCGTCTTCATTTCTTTCCGCAGCTTTTTCGAAAAAGATTCTGCCTCTTTTAGCAGTTTTTCGATGCCTGCTCTCTTCTCTGCTTCTGTAAGCACCAGCTCGCAAGCCGGATATATCACTACTTCGTCCAGATTTTCAATCGACTTTTGACTTTCCACATCGAAAGAACGAATCGTATCTACTTCATCTCCCCACATCTCGATACGGACCGGATTGTCTTCTGTCAGCGGAAAAATATCCAGAATACCGCCACGGATAGCAAATTGTCCCATGCTCTCCACCTGATACTCTTTTTCATATCCCATACAGACCAGAAGATCCTTCATCTGTTCTAAATCAATGGTATCCTCCGGCGCAATCCGACAGATGCTGTCCCAAAGCTGCTTTGCAGGTGCCATGGTATTCATAAGCGCATCGAATGTCGTGATAACCGTTACCTCATCCTGCTCATGAATGGCACGCAATGCCTGAATACGCTCCGCCGTCAACAGATTTCCCCGGATATCGGACTGGTAAAACAGAACATCCTTTGCCGGATAGTAGACAACCGCCGGATCAAAAAAGCGATAATCCTCGTATAATTCTTTTGCTTTCTGCTCATGAAAAGTGACAATGATCTTATTTTTACGACCATTGCCAACTCCATAAATCATATGTGGTTTTTGCGCATCGATGCAGCCTGTAATGGAAATCAGGCCATCCTGCTGCATGTTGTGCGTCATTTCTTCAAATCCGCTTAATTCTTCTAACGGTTCTACAAATGCTCTCAATTCGTTCTACTCCTGCTTTTTTGCATTAAAATCATTCATGGCTTTGTCCACCTGCCCCTGCATCATCAGCACTGCTGCCGCCTCTGCATCCTTTATGGCATCTTCCACGAGCGCACGGTCCTCCCTGGAAAAATGTCCCAGCACATGATCTGCCAGATCCCATCCGGCCGGTTTCTCGCCCACACCGACTTTGATTCGCATAAAGTTCTGGGTTCCTGTGCGGGCAATGATACTCTTGATACCATTATGCCCACCTGCGCTGCCTTTCTTGCGCACACGGATATTTCCCGGTGCAAGTGAAATATCATCGAATATGACAATCATTTCCTCTTCCGGGTCAATCTTGTAGAAATTGACGATCTCCGCAACACTGTCTCCGCTCAGGTTCATATATGTCTGGGGTTTTGCCAGCAACACCTTCACGCCATCAATCACACCGGTTCCGCAGAGTGCTTTATGCTTTTTCTCATTCATGGAAATGTTGTATTTATCCGCCAATGCATCAATGGTGTCAAAGCCAATATTGTGTCTTGTCTTATCGTATTTTTTCTCTGGATTTCCCAGACCAACAATTAAAAACATAGTATATCCTCTCTTCGCTCAAAAAGGGCTATGGATTACTCCACAGCCCCTATTTTTATTCTTCTTCCTTCTCCTGCAAGACTTCTTCGTATTTTTTCAAGATCAGATTCTGTATCTGTTCTCTTGTTCCGGAATTGATCGGATGTGCAATATCGCGATATTCTCCATCACTGGCCTTTCGGCTCGGCATTGCGATAAATAATCCCTTCTCTCCATCAATCACCTTGATATCATGTACCACGAACTCATCGTCAATCGTGATCGATACTACAGCTTTCATCTTGCCTTCTTTATCCACCTTACGGATTCTTACATCTGTAATCTGCATATGTGCCCCCTTCCAAATCCGTAGATCCCATCTCCTAAAGAAATGTGTGATCCTTACAACATGTATCTTTCGTTATCTTCCGATACGATCAGGACGCCTTTTTCACCGCAATAGTATGTATTTGCTTTCAGAGTCCCCCTACTCTCTACAATACAATTTTCTACATGTGTGTTGTCCCCGATATAAGCATCATTTAAAATAATGGAATTCTTGATAACACAATTCTTTCCAATAAATACCTTCTTAAACAGAACTGAATTCTCCACACGGCTATTGATAATACAGCCACTGGAAATCAGACTGTTACGGATTTCGGAACCTGTGTTATATTTTGCCGGCGGAAGATCATCCACCTTCGAATATACCTTTGGTTCCTGACGGAAGAAGTATTCTCTTACATCCGGCTTCAGGAAATCCATGTTTGTGCGGAAATAATCATCCACACTGGCAATATTGCTCCAGTAATTGTTCATTTTGTATCCATAGATGCGCTTGATATTTTTGTAACGGATCAGTACATCTGCTACAAAGTCAAACCGATTCTCTTCTGCGGATTTCTCCAGAATCTCAATCAGCTGTCTTCTGCGGATCACATAAACGCCTGTTGAAATAGTATTGGACTGCGCAATAATCGGCTTTTCCTCAAATTCAACAATGCGGGCATCCTCATTCATGCGCAAAACACCAAACCGGCTGACATCCGCATCTGCAGGCATATCTTTGCATGCAACTGTGATATCGGCTTTCTTGGCAATGTGATAGTCAAGAAGTTCATTATAATCCATTTTGTAAACGCAGTCACCACTGGAAATAATTACATATGGCTCATGGCGTCTTTTCAGGAAATCAATGTTCTGGTACATTGCATCTGCGGTACCGCGATACCAGTCACTGTTCTCTGCTGTCACCGTTGGTGTAAACAGATATAATCCTCCCTGCTTACGTCCGAAATCCCACCACTTAGAAGAACTTAGATGTTCATTTAAGGATCTCGCATTATACTGTGTCAGAACCGCAACGGTCTGTACATGGGAGTTGCTCATGTTGCTGAGTGCAAAATCGATGCAGCGGAAGCTTCCGCCCACCGGCATCGCCGGGATTGCACGCTTTTTGGATAATTCGCCCATCCGGTTGTTATTGCCACCGGCTAAAATAATACCTACTGCTTTCATTTTCTGTCACCTGCCTTAATGATTACTTCGCCGCTTGCCAATATGCCATCCGGATAATCTTCACGCTCAGTTACTCCCGAAATTGCAGTATTCTTTCCCACGGAAACATTCTCAGGTATTACCGAATCATCGCCTATCGTCACAAGTCCAAATGAATATACACTTTCGTTAAGTTTATTCGGTGCTTCTTCTCCAATGCCAAGTGTTACACCATCTTCAATTCTACAGTTTTCTGCGATAATAGATTTATCTATTGTTACATTTTTTCCGATACTGGTATCTTTCATGATGATGGAATCCCGTACTACAGTTCCCTCACCAATATATACATTCGGTCCAATAACAGAATTGATAACTTCACCATGAATTTCCGATGCTTCACCGATAATGCAACGCTCGACGTGTGCGCCCGGTGCTATGTACTGTGGCTCAATCGTATCACACTTGGTATAAATCTTCCAGTACTCTTCATAGAGGTTGAATTCCGGAATCAGATCGATCAGTTCCATATTAGCTTCCCAATAGGAACCCAAGGTACCGACATCCTTCCAGTATCCGTTAAATTCATATGCAAATAATCTTTTCTGCTTTTCGAAACAGTATGGGATAATATGCTTACCAAAATCACAGCTTTGCTGATCTTTCAGTTCGATCAATGCATCCCGAAGCACTTTCCAGGAGAAAATATAAATTCCCATAGATGCCAGATTGCTTCTCGGCTCCTTTGGTTTTTCTTCGAAATCCATAATCTTCTTATTCTCATCTGCAATCACAATACCGAACCGGCTTGCTTCTTCCAACGGAACCGGCATTGTGGCAATTGTAACATCCGCATTGTTTGCCTTATGGAAATCAAGCATAACTTCATAATCCATCTTGTAAATATGATCACCTGATAAAATCAGAACATATTCCGGATTATAGCTTTCCATATAACGAAGATTCTGGTAAATCGCGTTCGCGGTTCCAGTATACCATTCACTGTTATTGCTGCGCTCATATGGTGGAAGAACCGTAACGCCACCATTATTACGATCCAGATCCCACGGAATACCAATTCCAATGTGCGTATTCAACCGCAGAGGCTGATACTGTGTCAACACACCCACCGTATCAATTCCTGAGTTGATACAATTACTGAGTGGGAAATCAATAATTCTGTACTTGCCGCCAAAAGCCACTGCCGGCTTAGCGACATCCGATGTCAGAACTCCAAGTCTGCTGCCCTGACCGCCTGCTAAAAGCATAGCTATCATTTCTTTCTTAATCACGTCATCACTCCTCGTCTGTTCTAGTTTTATGTAATGTTAATTTTTATTTATTTTTGATTATAGCATATCATAGGTATATTTACAACATTATTCACAATTTTTCAAAAATTTTTTTCTGTATTTTGGCACATTGCACAATACTTTTTCAGGTGCGCGAATTACCCCAGAGTGGTATAATAGTTAAAAACTTATAAATAGGTAGGTAATCTTCATGTATAAATTAAATTTTAACGAACCAATTCACGTTCATTTTATCGGCATTGGCGGTATCAGTATGAGTGGACTCGCTGAGATCCTTCTTGAGAAAGGCTTTACGATCTCCGGTTCCGATTCCAAAGAATCCGATTTAACAGACATCCTTACATCCAAGGGTGCTACCATATTCTATGGACAGAAAGCAGAGAATATTATTCCTGGTATTCAGCTGGTTGTTTACACGGCTGCAATCCATGAGGATAACCCAGAATTTGCAGAGGCTAAAGCCCAGCAGCTTCCAATGCTTTCCCGTGCACAGCTTCTCGGACAGATTATGGATAACTATGAGAAATCCATTGCTGTTGCAGGTACACATGGTAAGACAACAACAACTTCCATGATCAGCGAAATTCTTATGGCCGCCAAAGCAGACCCAACTATCTCCGTTGGTGGTATTCTTCCATCGATCGGCGGAAATCTCCGTGTGGGAGCTTCTTCCGTCTTTGTGTCAGAAGCGTGCGAATATACCAACAGCTTTTTAAATTTCCGTCCTAAATACAGCATCATCTTAAATGTAGAAGCTGAACATCTCGACTTTTTCAAAGATCTGGATGATATCCGCCACTCTTTCCGCAAATTTGCCGGCAATACTTTAGCAGATGGCGCAACGATCATCAATGGCGAAATCACTAACTATGAGGAGCTGACCCATAATCTTCCTCAGGAGATCATCACCTACGGATTTGACTCCTCCTTTGATTTCTATGCTACTGATGTAACTTACAACGAGAAGGCCTGTCCGGCTTTTACTGTTATGCATCATGACAAAAAAGTCGCAGATATTCAGTTATCTGTTCCGGGACGCCACAATGCAAGCAACGCACTCGCTGCAGTTGCCCTTGCGGTAACCATGGGACTTGATACCGATGCAATCGTTCGCGGACTGGATGCCTTCGGTGGTGCCAACCGCCGTTTCCAGTATAAAGGAATCGTCGATGGTGTAACTGTTATCGATGATTATGCCCATCATCCAACCGAGATCCGTGCAACACTTTCTGCGGCTGAAAATTATCCACATCAGCGCCTCGTTCTGGTATTCCAGCCACATACATACTCCCGAACCAAGGCTTTCCTTGATGACTTTGCAGATGTTCTGTCTATGGCAGACGTTGTAGTGCTTGCAGATATTTTTGCCGCCCGCGAGCAGAATACTTACGGGGTAAGTTCCAAAGACATTCTCTCCCGCCTTAAGGCAAAAGGCACAGAAGCTTACTATTTCCCATCTTTTGAGGAAATTGAGAAATTTTTATTAAAAAATTGTGTAAACGGTGACCTGTTGATAACTATGGGTGCCGGAAACATTGTAGAAATAGGCGAAGCCCTTTTAGGAAAATAAGTTATCCACTTTATCCACATAGAAACGTTGATAGTTATTCATCGTGCTATGTGGATTTTTATTTTCGTCATCAACAATATCATCCTATGCTTTAACCTTGATTTTATGCCAGATGCAGAAATATTTTAAATGAACGAATGATTTTTCAACGGAGTTATCCACTTTATCCACAATTTATCCAATGTTCGTAAAAGCCTGTATTCTTCGGTACTCTGGAACTTTTTTCATCTTCCATTTGGAAAATTCTTGTGCTATAATCACAAATGCACGAAATCGTGCCTAACTATCGGAGGTCCAATATGGTAAACATAGAGATATTACGTGACTATACATACACAGATACCATAGTTCCAAATGAATTCATCGATTTCTTTATGCCTGAGGCAAACGGTGAATTTGTTAAGGTATATTTATATTTATTACGAAGCATGCAATCTCATGCATCAAATTGTACAATTTCTGCAATCGCTGATTGCTTTAATAATACAGAGATGGATGTCATCCGCGCTCTGCGCTATTGGCAGAAGACCGGATTGCTTCATTTAGAAGAGGAAAATGGTGAAATCTGTAAAATTCACTTTCTTCCTATTCCAAATACAGAAACAAACACAAGTACAAAGGATGCCCCTGTCGCACCACCGATTAGTGAGGACCTTGCACAGAATGTTCATTCTCTGCGAAACAGTGTACCGGAGATGCCTGTTTCGGCACCTTCTGCCGAGCCTGTCGCTACGCAAAAGCATCGGTATACAGCAGACGAAATTGCCGGTTTCCTGAAGAACGATGATATTTCCGAATTATTCTTTATCGTAGAGACTTACATCAAGCATCCTCTGAGTGAGAACGACATGAATACTGTTCTGTTCTGGCATGAAGATCTTCATTTTTCTAATGATCTGATTGTATATCTGCTCGAATACTGTATCAGCAAAGGACACTCAAGCATGCGCTATCTGGACAAAGTAGCCATGGGCTGGCACGACAACAATATTACAACCGTGACGCAGGCCAAGGAAGATGCTGCCATACACAGTCAGGCATATTACGGTGTTATGAAAGCTTTGGGGATTACCGGACGCAGCCTTGTGGAAGCTGAGACAGCCTTTATCCGCAAATGGACCAAAGAATTCGCCTTTGATCTTCCGTTGATTCAGGAAGCATGTGCCCGTACCATTACCGCCACGCATCAGCCAAGTTTTGAATACACGGATTCTATCCTGACCAGCTGGCATAAGAATCATGTACATACATTGGAAGATATTAAAACTCTTGATGCAGCATATGCGAAAGCCAAAAAGACTGCTCCGCAGCCAAACGCTTCCGATTCTGCACCAGCTTCTGCACCTCGGAAGAACAGCTTCAATAATTTTAAGCCTCGCAGCTATGACTACGAGCATCTGGAAGGAACATTGCTTTCTTCCACCAGTCACTAATTCGGGGAGGATATTATGCCACTTTCCAATTCACAATATGATGAAATCATGCGGGAATATGATCAGCGTCAATTGCAGGACCGACGTATTCTTGACGAGCGACGCAAGGAAGTGTTTCAAAAGATTCCAAAGTTAAAGGAACTGGAATCAACCGTAGCATCCCGCTCTGTCAGACAGGCGCGCCTTTTACTGGACGGAGACACCTCCGCACTTACCGCGTTAAAAGAAGAACTTGCTGATTTGAGTCAGCAACGCGACACACTTTTATCCGCCGGAGGCTTTGCTTCGAACTATCTTGATCCGGTCTACGAATGTCCGGATTGCAAAGATACCGGTTATATCGACGGCCGGAAATGCCATTGTTTCAGGCAGGCAATCATCAATACCGTGTATGCACAGTCCAATATTCGGGAAATACTGAGAAGGGAGAATTTTGATCATTTTTCCTATTCCTATTATTCGGATGAGGACATCAGCCCGACAACCGGTCTGTCTGCTCTTGCAACTGCCCGTCATGCTGTGGAAGAATGCCATCATTTTATCGATGCCTTTGACAACAAACCACAGAATTTGTTTTTCTATGGTGGAACCGGCGTGGGAAAGACTTTCCTGACCAATTGCGTGGCAAAAGAATTATTAGACAAGGGCTATTCTGTCATATACTTTACAGCCTTTCAATTATTTGATATATTAAGCAAAGGTGTATTTGAAAAAGATGCAGATGCTATCGCTGCGCACCAGAATATTTTCGATTGTGATCTTCTTGTCATTGATGATCTGGGAACAGAATTGAGCAATGCTTTTACGACATCACAATTGTTTTTGTGCGTAAACGAGCGCTTGTTGCGTCATAAATCAACGATTATTTCAACCAACCTGAGCTTTCAGCAGATTGCTGATATTTACTCGGAGCGGACTTTTTCCCGCATTTGCGGTGACTATACAATGATTAAGCTTTTTAATCAGATGGATATAAGGATTCTCAAACAACAGAAACCTTGATTTACGATAATAACCCTGTTTATTTTGCAGGTTATTACATATAAATATTGTTACATATTTTAATGGAGGACAAATCATGCCAAACGACGAAAGAATTTTGGAAACTATGCCAACCGGTACCCTTGGACTAATTCCAACTGCCAGCTGCATGGAATTAGGAAAGAAAGTAGACAGTTACCTGGCCACATGGAGAGAGCACCGCGAACACGAGCATCAGGACGATATCGCATTCAAGGAATACCACAAAGAGAGCTATATCATCGAACCTCACATTCCACGTTTTGGTTCCGGAGAAGCAAAATGTGTCATTAATCAGTCTGTCCGAGGCTATGACCTCTATATTATGGTAGATGTTACCAATTACAGTATGACCTATTCCCTTTGTGGACATACCAATCATATGTCGCCGGATGATCACTTTGCAGACTTAAAGCGTGTCATTGCCGCTGTTGGTGGTAAAGCCCGCCGTATTACGGTTATCTTACCATTCCTGTATGAAAGCCGTCAGCATAGAAGAACTGCACGTGAATCCCTTGACTGTCCATTAGCATTACAAGAGCTGTACAATATGGGAATTGACAACATCATCACATTTGATGCACATGACCCTCGTGTCGTAAACGCAATTCCACTGAATGGCTTCGAGAATGTAATGCCTTCTTATCAGTTTATCAAAGGTATCTTAAAGAATGTAAAAGACTTAACTATTGATGCTGAACACTTAATGATTATCAGCCCGGATGAAGGTGCTACGAACCGTGCAATCTATCTTGCAAACGTACTTGGTGTTGACATGGGTATGTTCTACAAGAGACGTGATTTCAGTAAAGTCGTTGACGGACGTAACCCGATTGTAGCTCATGAATTCTTAGGTTCTAACGTAGAAGGCAAGGATGTCCTCATTATTGACGATATGATTTCTTCCGGTGAAAGTATGATTGATACCGCAAGAGAGTTAAAGAAGCGTAAAGCAAACCGTATTTTCGTTGTTTCCACTTTCGGTCTTTTTACAAATGGATTTGCTTCCTTTGATAAAGCTTACGAGGAGGGACTTATATATCGTGTGGTTACTACAAACTTAATTTATCAGTCTCCTGAATTATTAAGCAAAGAGTACTACATCAGCTGTGATATGAGTAAATACATTGCATACATTATTGATACTTTGAACCATGATTCTTCTATCAGCGATCTTCTGAATCCTTACGATCGTATTAAGAATTATGTTAAGAAGTATAATGATGAAAAGAATGCATAGTCTTATTTTCGCAATTTCATAACTTTAGTGATTCGGAAATAATTTATATGAAATAAATTTAACGATTCACGCCACAAGGCACATAAAAAACTCACGGAGCATTATTCATACTTCGTGAGTTTTTTAGTCTTCTATAATATGTCCATTATCAAGATGTGGCTGTATGAAATTTTCATATGCATAATTCCACAAAACTTCTGATCCCTCCGCTGTATGTGCATTGCGTCCCAGGATCTGTGCAAGATGCACCTTATGTTCCTGCCATGCTTTTCCATCTGTGGAAGCATTTAAGTACATAGGCTGTATATTGTCCATCGTGCGTGCAAACTTGGCTTCTGGTGTCTCCTGCGCTTCAAATTCAAGCCACAGATCATATAGCTTTTTGCCCTGGTCCTCTGGCAGCATACCATATATACGATCAGCAGCTTTCCGTTCTCTCTCCGCCTGCGTCTTTTTTCCCTCTTCATCATATGCATAGGTGTCACCCGCGTCGATTTCCACCAAATCATGAATCAGTAACATGCTGATGGTCTTTAACACGTCAATTTTCTGGTTCGCATATTCACTCAGCAAAAGTGTCATGATTGCCATATGCCATGCATGTTCCGCATCATTCTCCTTACGTTTTGCATCTGTAAGGTAAGTCTGCCGTCCGATAAATTTTTCCTTATCAATTTCCCGGATAAACGCAAATTGTTGATTTAATCGATTGATTTTCTCCTCATCATGATCCAACATAATACACTCCTTTACACAATATACGCTATATTAGCCTGCAATGAATTATAAAGATTATCTTGTTCCTCTAGTCGTCTAACTGTGAGGTACAAAAAACTTACTTTTCTTTTTCATTATAAACACAAACTTCTTTATCTGATATTACCAAAAAAGTCCTCTTCTGCTTTCGCAGAAAAGGACTTCTATACCGATTGGATTATACTAACTCAAGAAGAACTTCAAGAGCTCCATCACCCTTACGCTGGCCAATCTTTACGATTCTTGTGTAACCACCGTTACGGTCTGCATACTTAGGAGCGATCTCATCAAATAACTTAGCTACAAGATCAACATCCTTTGTACCCTTCTTAGTTCCATCTGTAGTCTTTACAGAATAAAGAACCTTGAGCATCTCTCTTCTTGCATGAAGACGTGAAGGCTGATCCTTCTTGATTGTCTTCTCTACTTCATCGTATACAGTAACTTTCTTACCATCTACAACTTCTTTTACTCTCTTGCCATCTTTGTCCTTGCGGGCAACCTTAGCTGTTACAGTAACTTCGTCGAAATTGTCTTTTTCACGAACAGCAGCTGCAATAAGACCTTCAGCAATCTTACGAACTTCTTTAGCCTTAGCTTCTGTTGTTACGATCTTACCGTTTGCGATAAGAGCTGTTACCTGACCTCTTAATAATGCCTTTCTCTGGCTAGAGGTTCTGCTTAATTTACGATACTTTGCCATTTTATTTTCCTCCATTTGTGGGGTATCCGGCCACGCTCATCGGACTTACTTACCGAACCCATTCTTTATTGTGCAATGCATTTCATACACTACATTAGCCACAAAGAGTAAGACGATCATGCTCCTTCGGACTTACTGATCTGCCTCTCTCTTCTGTAAATCGGTAAAAGGAGAAGAAGCAACTGCTTCTTATTCCTCTCCCTGATTCAACTCTAAGCCTAACTCTTTTAATTTAGCTAACACTTCTTCTAAAGACTTGCGACCAAGGTTACGAACCTTCATCATGTCTTCTGGTGTACGGTTGATCAACTCAGCAACTGTGTTGATTCCTGCTCTCTTTAAGCAGTTGTAAGAACGTACAGACAGTTCCAGTTCGTCGATATTCATCTCAAGAACTTTCTCCTGTGCATCATTCTCTTTTTCAACCATAACTTCTGCCTGCTGTGCAGCATCCGATAAATCGATGAAAAGATTTAAGTGCTCGCTTAACACCTTAGCAGCAAGGCTGACAGCCTCGTCTGGCTCTAAGGTTCCATTGGTATATACATCTAATGTAAGCTTATCATAGTCTGTAACCTGACCAACACGTGTATTCTCGATTGTAACGTTTACACGATCAACCGGAGTATAGATAGAATCGATTGCGATTACACCAATTGGTGTATCCTCAGTCTTATTCTTGTCAGCACTGATATATCCTCTACCCTTTGTGATGGTAAGTTCCATATATAACTTGCAATCAGCACCACCATTCAGATGTGCGATAACCAACTCAGGATTCATAATCTCGATATCCGAATCAACCTGGATATCTGCTGCAGTAACAACGCCTTCACCTTCGAATTCAATGTAAGCAACTTTTGGTTCATTTGTAGAACTATTATTGCGGATAGCGAGGTTCTTGATGTTCATGATAATTTCAGTAACATCTTCCTTTACGCCTGGGATTGAACTAAACTCATGAAGAACTCCGTCAATCTTAACCTGACTAACAGCTGCTCCTGGCAATGAAGAAAGCATAATTCTTCTCAATGAATTGCCAAGTGTTGTACCATATCCTCTTTCCAAAGGTTCTACAACAAATCTACCATATGTCTTGTCTTCTGAAATTTCAGCGATCTCAATTTTTGGTTTTTCAAAATCGAACACTACAAAGTCCCTCCTTCTCGGGTTTACGATGCGCTAAACTAATTACTTAGAATATAACTCGACGATAAGCATCTCATTTACTGGTACGTCGATCTGCTCACGTGTAGGTAATTCCTTAACAGTTCCCTGAAGCTTCTCAGCATCAACGTCTAACCACTCTGGAACAATTCTTCCACCAGCAACTTCAACGATGTCTTTCATACGCTGAATGTTCTTCTTGCTCTCTTTGATTTCAATAACATCTCCAGCCTTAACTAAGTAAGAAGGAATGTTTACAACCTTACCATTAACGGTAACAAATTTATGATCTACGATCTGTCTAGCTTCCTTACGGGTTCTTGCGAATCCAAGACGGAATACTACATTGTCAAGTCTTGACTCAAGGATTGTCATAAGGTTAAGACCTGTTAATCCTCTCATCTTATCAGCTTTCTTGTAGTAATTGCGGAAAGGTTTCTCTAATACACCATAGATGAATTTAGCCTTCTGCTTTTCTCTTAACTGAAGTCCGTACTCAGATACCTTACGGTTTGCTCTCTGAAGATTTCTCTTAGACTTCTTATCATATCCTAAATAACTTGGCTCTAAACCAAGGGATCTACATCTTTTCAGTACAGGTACTTTATTAACTGCCATCTTAATCGATACCTCCTAATTAAACTCTTCTGCGCTTTGGTGGACGGCATCCGTTATGAGGAACTGGAGTTACGTCTCTGATGGATGTAACTTCAAGACCGCAAGCGGAAAGGGCACGAATAGCTGCCTCACGTCCTGATCCCGGACCTTTTACGAATACATCAACTGTCTTTAATCCGTGAATTAATGCTGCCTTTGTAGCAGTTTCTGCTGCCATCTGTGCAGCATATGGAGTAGATTTCTTTGAACCTCTAAATCCAAGACCACCAGCACTTGCCCATGATAAAGCGTTTCCTTCAGTATCTGTAAGAGTTACAATTGTATTGTTGAAAGATGCCTGAATGTGTGCCTGTCCGCGTTCAACGTTTTTCTTTACGCGCTTTTTTGTTGTTTTCTTTGCAACGTTCTTAGCCATATCTAAACTAACCTACTTTCTCAATTTAATTATTTCTTCTTATTTGCAACAGTTCTCTTAGGACCTTTTCTTGTTCTTGCGTTAGTCTTTGTCTTCTGTCCACGAACAGGAAGTCCTTTTCTGTGACGGATACCACGATAGCATCCAATCTCCTGAAGTCTCTTAATATTAAGAGCGATTTCTCTTCTCAAATCACCTTCTACAGTCTGTGTCTCATCGATGACTGCGCTGATTCTCTTAACCTCTTCGTCAGTCAAATCTCTAACACGAGTGCTAGGATCTACATTAGCTGCCTCAAGGATACGGTTGGAACTTGTTCTACCGATTCCGTAGATGTAAGTTAAACCGATTTCTACACGTTTTTCTCTTGGTAAATCTACACCTGCAATACGAGCCATGTGTGTTTACACCTCCATAAAATTTTCCTGATTGTTAATAGTCATATGTATATCTGCAACAATATACGTTCTCCGAACCCATTTTCCACGCAGCTACGGTTGCACGTCCTGAAATGTGTGCATTTCAAATGAATTTCCATATTCGCATATTTGCCACCTGCCACTCGGTATTATAGCAAAATGACCAGAGATGCATCTGTTTATTATGAACAGCACTATATAGCGCTGCAGCCGCACATAATTACTTTGAAAATCATACGATTTTCATGTTGTGAAAAGAAAGTCCACAACGCACAAATAACAGGGTTATTGTTACTCTCGTAATTAACCCTGTCTCTGCTTGTGCTTTGGATTCTCACAGATAATTCTGATGCTTCCTTTTCTCTTGATGACTTTGCACTTCTCGCAAATAGGTTTAACTGATGATCTTACCTTCACAGCAAATCCTCCTTTCTCTATAAAAGCCCTATTTCCATAGGTTTCCACCCATTCCTAGGTACTTTTTCCAAAAGTGTCCGTATAACATTATACACATCCACTCCATGGAAGTCAATATGTTTTTATTTATCTCTCCAAATAATTCTTCCCTTTGTAAGATCATATGGAGACATCTCAATTGTAACCTTATCTCCCGGCAGAATACGGATAAAATTCATACGAAGCTTTCCGCTGATTGTTGCCAGAATCTGATGGCCATTCTCGAGTTCTACTTTAAAGAAAGCGTTTGGAAGTTTTTCTACTACAACACCTTCTACTTCAATTACGTCTGCTTTTGACATTTTTATTTCCTCCTGTTTGAAACATTCGATTTCCTGTTGTTAAAAGAGTTCCAGATATCCAGCCGCTTTTTCATCTTCCGTAAGCGAAAGAATTTCCGGCTTGCCTTCTGTTATAAGAATCGTATTCTCATAATGTGCAGATAATGAATTGTCTTCCGTCACAACGGTCCATTCATCATCCATCCAAAGCACATCTGCAGTACCGATATTGATCATCGGTTCTACCGCAAGTGTCATGCCCGGCTTCAGTTTGATTCCATGACGGAATCTCGATGGTCGGTAATTTGGAATTTCAGGTTCCTCGTGTAAATGGCTTCCTATTCCATGTCCACACAAATCTTCAACCACCCCATATCCAAATTGCGCTGCGTAATCGCCTACCGCAGAAGAAATATCATAAAGATGATTTCCTGCCGTTGCCATTTTCATGCCTTCAAAAAAAGATTGTCTGGTTCGCTCAATCAGTAATTCAGCTTCTTTGCTGACCTCGCCAACAGCAACTGTTCTTGCCGCATCCGAATGATAACCTTCATATATTACGCCTGCGTCAAGACTGACTATGTCGCCTTCCTGGATAATCCTTGATTTCTTCGGAATTCCGTGGACCACTTCTTCATTTACAGAAACGCAAATGGAAGCAGGATAGCCACAATAATTCTTAAAAGAAGGTATACATCCGTAGCTTCGGATCATCTCTTCTCCCAACCGGTCAATGTCTAAAGTAGACATTCCTGGCTTAATTTCTTTTCCAAGACATTGATGTACTTCCGCAAGAATTTTTCCTGCCTTACGCATCAATTCTATTTCTTCGGAAGTCTTAATTGTTACTTTCATTCTTATTCTCCCAGAATAGCAACAATATCTGTGAATACATCATCCATCGGTTTTGTTCCATCGACAGATTTTAAGATTCCCTGATTTTTATAATAATCAATTAAAGGCTGTGTCTGCTCATGGTATACAGATAAACGCTTCTGAACCGTTTCTGGCTTATCGTCATCACGAAGTACTGTATCGCTTCCACACGCATCACATTTTCCTTCTACCTTTGTAGGATTGAATACGATATGGTAAGTAGCTCCACAATTTAAGCATGCACGACGTCCTCCCATACGTTTTACAATGTTCTCATCCGGAACATCAACATCGATTGCGTAATCCATTGTCTGATTGATCTTCTTCAGCGCTGCATCCAATGCTTCTGCCTGCGGAATTGTTCTTGGGAAACCATCTAAAACAAAACCATTCTTGCAGTCATCCTGCTGAATACGATCCATAACCAGATCACATGTTAATTCGTCCGGTACAAGTGCGCCCTGATCCATATAAGTTTTTGCTTTTTTTCCTAACTCAGTGCCATTTTTGATATTTGCACGAAAAATGTCACCTGTTGAAATATGAGGAATCTGGTACTTTGCAGCAATCTGTTTTGCCTGCGTTCCTTTACCAGCTCCCGGAGCCCCTAACATAATAATTTTCATATATTTTTCTCCATTCTCTAAAATGCGCATTATATTATGAATGGAGATACTTTATTCAGTATCTCCAAAACATAACTAATCGTTCAAAAATCCTTTGTAATAACGAACTCTCATCTGTGATTCAATCTGCTTTAATGTCTCAATGATTACACCAACAATAATGATGATGGACGTACCACCGAATGATACATCAGCCTTAAATACACCGTTGAAGAAAATCGGAATAACTGCAACAATGGAAAGACCAATTGCACCAATAAAGACAATATAATTGAGTATTTGATTTAAGTAATCACTTGTCGGCTTACCCGGTCTGATACCAGGAATAAAGCCCCCGGCACGTTTCATATTGTTTGCAATCTCTAACGGATTAAATGTAATCTGTGTATAGAAGTATGCAAATGCAATAATCAATACAAGATAAACTGCAAGTCCGATTGTGTAAATCGGCTGTTCTGGATTACACCAGTTAGACTGTGATAATCCCTTTAAAATCTGGCTGCCTACGCCTGTTCCATTTCCTTTTCCAAGAAAACTTGCAATGATAACCGGTGTCTGCATCAGTGACTGAGCAAAAATAACCGGGATAACACCACCAGTGTTTACCTTCAGAGGTATATAGGTCTGCTGTCCGCCAACCTGTTTACGACCCTGAAGTTTCTTGGAATACTGAACTGGAATTCTTCTTTCAGCATCCTGTAATACAACAACGAATACAACCATAGCAACAATAATTGCAATGATGATCAGTGCTGCAACAATACCCTTAGGAATCGATTTATTTGCAATAAACTGAGTCCAAAGAGTTCCTAAATCCTGTGGAATACGTGAAATAATATTAATTGTTAACACAATTGAAATACCATTTCCAACACCCTTCTCAGTGATTCTCTCACCGATCCACATAAGTACTGCAGATCCAGCTGTCAAGCCGGTAACTACCATGATAACAGTAAGAGGACTGTTGCTTGTCAAATATCCACCACGGTAAAATCCAATTGTCATTGCGATAGACTGAATCAATCCCAATGCAATTGTCAGATAACGAGTGATAGAAACAATCTTCTTTCTTCCCTCTTCACCATCACGCTGCATCTCTTCCAATTTCGGAATAGCAATTGTCAAAAGCTGCATAATGATGGAAGAAGTAATGTATGGGGTAATATTCAAAGCGAAGATGGACATATTTAAGAATGAACCACCTGTAATTGCATTAAAAAACCCCAATCCATCAGCTGCCTGACTAGTAAACCACTCCTTAAAGACATCTCCGTTGACACCCGGAGCCGGAAGCTCGCTTCCGATTCGGATGACAACAAGCATGAAGAAAGTAAAGAGAATTCTGTTACGAATATCTTTTACTTTGAACGCATTACGAAGTGTCTCGAACATTAGATCACCTCTGCTTTTCCACCAAGAGCTTCAATTTTCTCCTTAGCACTAGCACTGAACGCGTTAGCCTGAACTGTAAGCTTCTTAGTAAGTTCTCCATTACCGAGAATTTTAACTCCATCTCTAGGATTCTTAACAATACCTGCCTCAATCAGTGTCTCAACTGATACGACTGCATCGTTATCGAATTTCTCAAGAGCGGAAAGATTAATACCAACGATTTCCTTAGAGTTTCTGCACTTGAAACCTCTCTTAGGTAATCTTCTGTATAATGGCATCTGGCCACCTTCGAAACCTGGTCTTGGAGCTCCAGAACGAGCTTTCTGACCCTTATGGCCCTTACCAGCAGTCTTACCGTTTCCTGAACCATGTCCACGGCCTCTTCTGAAATTATCGCTATGCGCTGATCCTTCAGCTGCTTTCAAACTAGATAAATCCATTTTGGCACCTCCTTATTTTATTCTTTATGCTTCTTCTACTTTTACGTATGGTGCTACTTTACGAAGCGCGCCCTGTGTAGCTGCGTTGTTTGGTAACTCTACAGTCTTGTTTAACTTGGTTAATCCAAGAGCTTCGATTGTCTTCTTGTTCTTAGGAACAGCACCGATTGTTGACTTAATAAGTGTAACTTTTACTTTATCTGCCATGACTTACTCGCTCCTCCTTAACCTAAGATTTCTTCTACAGACTTACCACGAAGTCTTGCAACTTCTTCTGGGCTTCTAAGCTGTGCTAAAGCTTCAATTGTAGCAAGAACTACATTCTGCTTATTGTTAGATCCCAATGACTTGGTACGAATGTTAGTGATACCAGCAAGCTCACATACGGAACGAGCAGGACCACCAGCGATAATACCAGTACCTTCAGGAGACTTCTTTAATAATACGGAAGCACCTGTATATTTTCCTGTTACATCATGTGTAATAGAATTGTTCTCGTCTAATCTAACACTGATCAGGCTCTTGATTGCATCTTCTTTACCTTTGCGGATAGCTTCAGGAATTTCAGCTGCTTTTCCGAGACCAGCGCCAACATGACCGTTTTTGTCACCAACAACAACGAGAGCTGTGAAGCGCATGTTACGTCCACCCTTAACAACCTTTGTTACACGCTTGATGTCAACAACCTGGTCAACTAATTCTAATTGACTAGCATCAATGATTTCACGTTTCATGTTTGTCTCCTCCTAAAACTCTAAACCAGCTTCTCTTGCTGCTTCAGCTAATGCTTTTACCTTGCCTGCGTAAATAAAACCGCCTCTATCGAAGACAACTGTGGTAATACCCTTATCTAATGCTTTCTTTGCAATAACAGTACCAAGCTTTGCTGCTGCATCAACGTTATTAGTCTTCTCGACCTCTGCTTTTAAATCCTTATCCAGGGTTGAAGCAGAAACAAGTGTATTTCCAACTGTATCATCAATAATCTGAGCATACATATGGTTATTACTTCTGAATACAGCTAAACGAGGACGCTGTGCTGTACCTGCAAGATGATTACGCATTCTGCTATGTTTCTTTTCACGAACTTCTGTTCTTGATTTTTTACTAACCATTTCTTGTCCACTCCTTTAATTATTTCTTACCAGTCTTACCAACCTTACGTCTAATAACCTCATCAGCATACTTAATTCCCTTGCCCTTATATGGCTCAGGTCTTCTCTTATCTCTGATTTCAGCTGCGTACTGGCCAACTTTTTCTTTATCAATACCTTTGATGATAATCTTATTATCTTCAACAACTGCCTCGAGTCCTTCCGGATCTTCCATCTCAACCGGATGAGAATATCCTAAGTTGAGTGTCAGCTTCTTTCCAGACTTGGAAGCTCTATAACCTACACCATTAACTTCAAGAGTCTTGGTGTATCCTTCTGTAACACCAATAACCATATTGTTAATCAGTGTTCTTGTTAATCCATGTAAGGATTTCATTTTCTTTAAATCGTTTGGTCTGGTTACTACGATTTCAGAGTTCTCTACTTTGATATCCATCTCAGATGGAAGTGTTCTCTCAAGAGTACCCTTTGGACCTTTTACAGTCACATGATTATTTTCTGCAACCTCAACTGTTACACCAGCTGGAATTGCGATTGGCATTCTTCCTATACGTGACATGCCCGTACCTCCTATATTTTTGGATGTTTAATAGTTTCTATTGTATGTCCGGTCATACGACCGGTTTATACTTTTTGGAAAATTTACTTTGTATGAACTACCATACAAATGCTAATACTTCGCCACCGACTTTAAGCTTTCTAGCCTCTTTGTCAGTTACGATTCCCTGGTTTGTAGAAAGGATTGCGATTCCTAATCCACCAAGTACACTCGGGATTTCATCTTTACCAGCGTATACACGTAAACCTGGCTTAGAGATTCTCTTAATTCCTGTAATGATCTTCTCGTTCTTATCTGCACCATACTTTAATGTTACGCGGATAGTCTTGAAGTTACCATCCTCGATGATGTCATACTTCTCGATGAATCCTTCATCAACAAGGATGCCAGCGATAGCAACTTTGATCTTAGAAGCTGGGATATCTACTGTATCATGTTTTGCAGTATTTGCATTACGAATTCTTGTAAGCATATCTGCAATTGGATCACTTGTCATCATCATGACATTTTTCCTCCTTTTGGATTACTACTTTTCTCTTAAAGGTTTACCAAGATGCCTTCTTAACGCCTGGGATCTGACCTTTATATGCTAACTCACGGAAACATACTCTGCAGATTCCGTATTTTCTTAAAACTGAATGTGGACGTCCACAAATTCTGCAACGTGTATATTCTCTAGTAGAGAATTTTGGTTTACGCTGCTGCTTAACTTTCATACTTGTCTTAGCCATTAAAATTCCCTCCTAATTATTTAGCGAATGGCATATTGAACAGAGTCAATAATTCACGTGCTTCTTCATCAGTCTTTGCTGTTGTAACAAAGATGATATCCATACCACGAACCTTATCTACCTTATCATACTCGATCTCTGGGAAGATAATCTGCTCCTTGATACCAAGTGCGTAGTTTCCACGACCATCAAATGCGTTAGGATTAACACCTCTGAAGTCACGTACACGAGGTAATGCTAAGTTGATCAGACGATCAGCGAACTCATACATCTTCTCACCACGTAATGTAACCTTACATCCAATTGGCATATTCTCTCTGATCTTGAAGTTAGCGATAGCATTCTTTGCCTTTGTTGTAACAGCCTTCTGACCTGTGATTGCTTCCATATCCTTTACAGCTGCCTCAAGAATCTTTGCGTTCTCCTTAGCCTCACCAACACCCATGTTAACTACGATCTTGTCAAGCTTTGGAACCTCCATTGTATTCTTGTATCCGAACTTTTTGATCATTGCGTCTTTGATCTCATTTTCGTACTGCTCTTTAAGTCTACTCAATGTTTTGTCCTCCTCTCTTCAATTAATCGATAACATCGCCTGTTGATTTAGCAAAACGTACTTTCTTGTCTCCGTCCATCTTGAAACCTACGCGAGTAGCTTTTCCTTTGTGAAGGAACATTACGTTAGATGCATCAATAGGTCCTTCCTGATGAAGGATTCCGCCCTGCTGGTTGCTCATGCTTGGTTTTGCATGCTTTGTAACCATGTTGACACCTTCAACGAGGAGTGTGTTGTCTTTTTTGTTTACGGCAATAACCTTGCCCTCTTTGTCTTTATCTCTTCCAGCGATAACTTTAACCATATCGCCTTTTTTGATTTTCATACTTGCCATCTTCGTTCCTCCTATAATACTTCTGGAGCCAGAGAAACAATCTTCATGAACTGCTTCTCACGAAGCTCACGAGCTACTGGTCCAAAGATACGAGTTCCTCTTGGAGTCTTATCGTCTTTGATAATAACTGCTGCGTTCTCATCAAATTTAATATAGGAACCATCTTTACGACGGGCACCCTTTACTGAACGAACAACTACGGCTTTAACGACATCGCCTTTTTTAACAACACCGCCTGGTGTTGCATCTTTAACAGTAGCAACGATTACATCGCCGATGTTCGCATATCTTCTGGTAGATCCACCCATTACGCGGATAACAAGTAACTCTTTAGCGCCAGTATTATCTGCAACTCTGAGTCTGCTTTCCTGCTGTACCATGCTTGTAGCCTCCTTTTATTATTTTGCTCTTTCCATGATTTCTACAAGTCTCCATCTCTTATCTTTAGATAATGGTCTTGTTTCCATAACTCTAACGGTATCACCGATCTTAGCATCGTTGTTCTCGTCATGAGCTTTTAATTTATAAGTCTTTTTAACGATCTTGTTGTAAAGTGGATGTCTCTCGTTGTTCTTTACAGCTACAACGATTGTCTTTTCCATCTTATCGCTAACAACAACACCCACACGTGTTTTTCTAAGATTTCTTTCTTCCACGACCGAAGTCTCCTTTCTGAGAATTGGATTTATTCAGCAACACTAGCCTTCTCGGTGATAACAGTCTGAATTCTAGCAATATTCTTACGAACTTCCTTAATTCTTGCTGTGTTATCTAACTGATTGGTTGCATTCTGGAATCTCAAATTGAAAAGTTCCTTTTTCGCATCAACTAACTGTGCCTTTAAATCTGCAACAGAAAGTGTCTTTAATTCTTCTAAATATGCACTAGTTTTCATTTGATTCACCGCCTTCTAAATCTGCACGTGAAACTACTTTACATTTGCAAGGTAATTTATGTGTAGCAAGACGTAAAGCTTCTTTAGCTACGTCTTCCGGAACACCGGAGATTTCAAATAATACTCTACCTGGTTTCACTACGGCTACCCAATACTCAAGGGCACCTTTTCCTTTACCCATACGAACACCCATAGGCTTATGAGTTACAGGCTTCTCTGGGAAAATCTTAATCCAAACTTTACCACCACGCTTGATGTATCTTGTCATAGCAACACGGGCAGCCTCAATCTGATTAGCCTTAATCCAGCAAGGCTCTAATGCTACGATACCATACTCACCGTATGTGATCTTGTTTCCTCTGGTAGCTTTACCAGCCATGGAACCACGGAACTGTTTACGATGTTTAACTCTCTTTGGCATTAACATAATTACTGAGCTCCTCCTTCCTTATTAGCCTTTGTAGGAAGCACTTCGCCACGGTAGATCCAAACCTTAACACCTACTTTACCGTAAGTTGTATCTGCCTCTGCGAATCCATAATCGATATCTGCACGAAGTGTCTGAAGCGGAATAGTTCCATCAGAGTAGAACTCTGTACGAGCCATATCTGCTCCACCAAGACGTCCGGAACAAGATGTCTTGATACCCTTAGCGCCGCTCTTCATTGCACGACCCATGCAGGACTTCATTGCTCTACGGAAAGAAACACGGTTCTCAAGCTGTAAAGCGATGTTCTCAGCTACTAACTGAGCGTCACGGTCAGGTCTCTTTACTTCTTTGATATCTACAACTAATTTCTTGTCTGTAAGTTTCTGAACTTCTGCCTTAACCTTCTCGATCTCAGCTCCGCCCTTACCAATTACAACACCTGGCTTAGCTGTGTAAATGATAACCTTAACGCGATCTGATGCTCTCTCGATCTCGATCTTAGAAACACCAGCAGCGTATAATTTTTTCTTTAAAAATGTTCTGATATTGTAATCTTCGACTAAGTAATCTGCGAAATCGCCATCTGCATACCATTTAGAATCCCAATCTTTGATAACGCCGACTCTTAATCCATGAGGATTAACCTTCTGTCCCATGATTGCCTCCTATCTTTCATCAAGCACGATTGTAATGTGGCTCATTCTCTTCTCGATTCTATAAGCTCTACCCTGTGCTCTAGGATGAATTCTCTTCATTGTTGGTCCCTTATTTGCGTAGCACTCTGCTACATAAAGGTTCTCTGCTTTCATTCCATTGTTGTTCTCAGCATTAGCGATGGCTGATTTTAATAACTTCTCTACTACGCTTGAAGCGTATCTTGGGTTGTATGAAACAATTGCAAGTGCAGTTGCTACATCTTTACCACGAATTGCATCTAATACGAAGCAAGCTTTCTGAACGGACACTCTAGCATAAGATAACTTAGCTGAAGGTCTTGTATCTTTTACTTCGTTTCTCTCTCTCTTGATCTGGGATCTATGTCCTTTTGCCATGGATGAAACCTCCTTTCACTAAATATTATCTTACGCCTGATTTCTTCTCGTCTTTTCCATGTCCTCTGTAAGTTCTTGTTGCAACGAACTCACCGAGCTTGTGTCCAACCATATCCTCAGTAACATATACCGGAACATGCTTTCTTCCGTCATGAACAGCGATTGTGTGTCCAACGAAAGATGGGAAAATAGTAGAACGACGGGACCATGTCTTAATTACGGACTTGTCTCCGGAAGCGTTCATAGCATCTACTTTTTTCAGTAAGCTTTCATCAGCAAATGGTCCTTTTTTAAGTGAACGTGCCATTTCTTCAACCTCCTAATTATTTGATCGCTTTACCGTCTCTTCTTCTTACGATAAGCTTGTTAGACTGCTTGTTCTTCTTTCTGGTCTTTAAACCAAGTGCAGGCTTGCCCCATGGAGTACATGGTCCTGGACGACCTACTGGAGCCTTACCTTCACCACCACCGTGTGGATGGTCATTAGGGTTCATAACGGAACCACGAACAGTTGGGCGAACACCCATGTGACGCTTACGTCCAGCCTTACCGATATTTACGAGGTTATGGTCACCGTTTCCGATAACACCGATTGTTGCTCTACACTGAATTGGAACCATTCTCATCTCACCTGAAGGAAGACGAAGTGTTGCGTACTTTCCTTCCTTAGCCATCAGCTGTGCGCTAAGTCCAGCGGAACGAACTAACTGTCCACCCTTGCCTGGAAGTAACTCGATGTTGTGGATCTGTGTACCAACTGGAATATTCTCAAGTGGTAAGCAGTTTCCAACTCTTACCTCAGCCTCTGGTCCATTCATAACTTTCATTCCATCAGTTAATCCTGCAGGAGCCAAGATGTATGCTTTCTGTCCATCTGCATAGCAGATTAATGCGATATTAGCAGTTCTGTTTGGATCGTACTCGATACCAATTACAGTTGCCGGAATACCATCTTTTCTTCTCTTGAAGTCGATGATTCTGTATTTTCTTCTGTTTCCACCACCCTGGTGTCTAACTGTGATTTTACCCTGATTGTTACGACCAGCGTTCTTCTTTAAAGAAGTTGTAAGAGACTTCTCAGGAGTTGTCTTTGTGATCTCTGCGAAATCAGAGCCAGTCATATTTCTTCTGGAAGGTGTATATGGGTTATATGTCTTAATTCCCATTGTTTTTCTCCTTTCGATGTTTTCATTATCACGTCATCACTGACGTATATCTTGTAATGCATCGTAGATGCATTGCCTACGCACATTGCTTCGCATCAGCGAACTTTCATGTAATGTGCACCTTGCGGAAATTAAAGTCCAGCGAAAATCTCGATATCCTTGCTGTCCTCTGTTAACTGAACGATTGCTTTCTTTGTCTTAGCAGTCTTTCCGGTAACCATTCCACGTCTTCTGTTCTTGCCTTCACAGTTCATTGTGTTGACCTTGGCAACCTTTGTGCCTTCGAACATTCTTTCTACTGCTTCTTTGATCATAGTCTTGTTTGCGTCTGGATGAACAAGAAATGTATATTTCTTCTCAGCCATTGCATTCATACTCTTCTCAGTTACTACTGGTTTGAGGATTACATCATAATACTGTACGTTTGCCATTATGCATACACCTCCTCGATTGTTGCAACAGCAGCCTTTGTAACTACTACTGTATCATACTTTAATGCATCAAATACATTTAACTCGTTTGTCTGAGCAGTCTTAACTGTTGGAAGGTTAGCTGCAGATGCGATTACGTTTGTATCCATATCATTTAATACAACTAAAGCTTTCTCAACTTTAAGGTTATTCAGAACCTCAACGAATTTCTTTGTCTTGATCTCGTCTAATTTAAGATCATCAACAACTACGAACTTTCCATCAGCTACTTTAGAAGTAAGTACAGACTTTAATGCTGCTCTCTTTTCCTTCTTGTTAAGCTTGAAAGAGTAATCTCTTGGTACTGGAGCGAATACAACTCCGCCGCCTGTCCACTGTGGAGCTCTTGTAGATCCCTGTCTTGCATGACCGGTTCCCTTCTGTCTCCATGGTTTTCTTCCGCCACCGCGAACTTCAGAACGTGTCTTAGCTTTCTGTGTTCCCTGGCGATTATTTGCAAGCTGCTGAAGTACAGCCATATGAACTAAATGCTCATTAATTTCTACGCCGAAAATGGAATCGTTTAATTCGATTGAATCAACCTCTTTACCTTCCATATTATAAACAGCTACTTTAGCCATCGTAAAGTTCCTCCTTTCTTACTATGCACTATTTACCAGACTTTGTGGTCTCTTTTACTGTGATGAGGGCTTTCTTAGCTCCTGGAACTGCACCCTTGATTAACAGTAAGTTGTTCTCTGCGTCAACTCTTACAACTTCAAGATTCTGAGTTGTAACCTTTACGCTACCCATGTGTCCAGGCATTCCTTTTCCCTTGAATACACGGCTTGGAGAAGAACATGCACCGTTAGAACCCTGATGACGATGGAATTTAGAACCATGAGCCATAGGTCCTCTGTGCTGACCTAATCTCTTAATAGCACCCTGGAAACCTTTACCTTTTGAAATAGCAGTTACATCAACCTTATCTCCTTCAGCGAAGATGTCAGCTTTGATTTCATCTGCTAAATTGTAATCTGCTGCGTTCTCAAACTTGAACTCACGAACAAATCTCTTGCCAGATACACCAGCTTTAGCGAAGTGTCCCATCTGAGCCTTATTAACGCCATGTCTGTTACGAATTTCTTTCTTTCCGTTAGCATCTTTGTTAACAACTTTTTCTTTCTTGTCAACAAAACCAACCTGAACTGCGCTGTATCCGTCGTTCTCAACTGTCTTCACCTGAGTAACAACACATGGACCAGCCTGTAATACAGTAACCGGCACTAATACGCCGTCTGCATTGAAGATCTGAGTCATTCCGACTTTTGTTGCTAAAATTGCTTTCTTCATTTTTTACCTCCTGTTTTCTACAGCGGAACGCTTCTTGCCCACTTTTACCGACCCGCGAAGATAATCGATTGTGGAGTAGCGGAACCGTTCATCCTAGAGCAGCCATATCTATATGAAATAACTAATCAGGACTTACATAATTAAATAATTGTCGAAACAGTTATTATTTCTGTTTCATTTTGATGTCGATATAAACACCAGCCGGCATCTCTAAACGAGATAATGCATCAACAGTCTTCTGTGTTGGTGTCACAATATCGATAAGTCTCTTATGAGTTCTCTGCTCGAACTGTTCACGGGAATCTTTGTACTTGTGAGTAGCTCTAAGAATTGTAACTACTTCCTTCTTTGTAGGAAGAGGTACCGGTCCGCTCACCTGTGATCCGTTCTTCTTTACAGTCTCGATGATTTTCTTTGCTGATGAATCAACTAATTCGTGATCATAAGCTTTGAGAGTAATTCTCATTACTTGACTTGCCATAAAAAAAGTCGCCTCCTTTTCGCACTTTTAAATAGTACGACAAGCGGTGACTGTACACATACCCGTGTGTTTCCTGTCATAAGGGCGGTTGTCTGCGGCGGATTCCATATAACCGATTTCCGTCATCCTTCCAAAGGATTGTCGCTTACAGCTAATCTCTTCGCAACCTTACAGTCGTTTATCTGTCATGCTCCATCCCTTAAGCATTCTTCACACATCATTCTACTTTACTGTAGACCATATTGTTTGTACAGTGACTTGTCGTCAGTTTCCTAACTTGACATTCGCTCCACGGAAAACCTGCTAATTTGTAAGCAGCAACCTCACGCTTCACAGCTATCAATGCCACAGCACTTGCTATTATATATGGTATTTTCAAAAAATGCAAGTATTTTTTTAATATTTTTTTATTTGCTTGCAGCCCTTCCATTTCTATTATATGATTAAAGGGTCAAAAGACCTTTTGGCCATCACATCATTATATATAGAAGAAAGAGGAAATCATATGTGGTTAGCAGATAAATGGAAAGATTATGAAGTCATTGATTGTTCACAGGGTGAAAAGCTCGAGCGTTGGGGCAAATACACGCTGGTACGCCCAGACCCACAGGTCATCTGGGATACCCCAAAGAAAGAAAAAGGCTGGAAACACATGAACGGACATTACCATAGAAGTTCCAAAGGTGGCGGTGAATGGGAATTCTTCAATTTGCCAGAAGAGTGGACCATACACTATTCTCTTCCTATTAATAAGGAGCTTACCTTTCACCTGAAGCCATTCAGTTTTAAACATACCGGTCTTTTCCCGGAACAGGCAACAAACTGGAACTGGTTCTCACAGCTCATTCATTCCGAGGTAAAGAAAGGACGTCCTGTTAAGGTATTAAACCTCTTTGCCTATACAGGTGGTGCCACACTGGCTGCCGCTGCTTCCGGAGCAAGCGTAACGCACATGGATGCTTCCAAAGGAATGGTTACCTGGGCAAAAGAAAACGCAGTATCTTCCGGATTAGGTGATGCACCAATTCGCTGGCTGGTGGATGATTGTGTCAAATTCGTAGAACGTGAAATCCGTCGCGGCAATCATTACGATGCGATTATCATGGATCCACCATCTTACGGTCGTGGACCAAAGGGTGAAATCTGGAAAATCGAAGAAAGCATTTATCCACTGGTTCAGTTATGCAGCCAGATTCTGACGGACGATCCGCTTTTCTTCCTTATTAATTCCTATACGACAGGTCTGCAGCCTGCCGTTCTGTCTTACATGATTCATACCGTTCTCGGAAAATATAATGGCACCATTACAGCAGAAGAAATCGGGCTTCCTGTCTCTTCCAACGGGCTGGTTCTTCCATGCGGTGCCAGCGGACGTTTTCAACGTAAATAAATAATAACGATTAAAGTCAGTCCTGTATCTGTATACAACGGACTGACTTTTCATTTACTTTCTCTCTTCCTTCTGAATCACTTTCTGATAACGGTTCACCTCTTCTACAATCACACCGCTCATCGCCAACATACAGATCAGATTTGGAATCGCCATCAATGCATTGGCTATATCTGAGAAATTCCATGCAATCTTCAATGTCGTGGTTGCTCCCACAAACACCATGAGTGAAAAAACAATACGATAGATCAGATTAAACCGATGGGTACCAAATAAATACTCAAATGCCTTTTCTCCGTGATACTCCCATCCAAGAATTGTCGAGAATGCAAACAGTGCAATCGCAATACATACCAGCCAGCCTCCCGGTTCTCCAAGTATCGTTTCAAATGCTGAAATTGTAAGCGCAGATCCAACAACAAGTTCGCGATATTCCAGCTTTCCATCATCTTCAAATACATATTCATTCGCTGAGTCATCTTCCCATGTTCCTGTCAGATTTTTGTTTTCTGTATCTCCCAGAGGCGATGCATTTCCTCCCAACGTGAGTGTCAAAGTGTCTGATCCGTCTGCAAGAACCATCTGCGTTTTGTCTTCCGTTGTCTGATAATCCGAGATTGTATATCTCGTGGTAGATGTTTTGCCGTCATTTCCTTCCAGCGAAAATGTCAACGCTTCATCTGCCGCTTCATAATAATACGTTCCCGTTGCAGAAGTATCTGTGCTTCCCAACACACCGGAACTTGCGATGCAAAGACCTGTGATCGTACATACAACAATCGTATCCCAGAATGTACCTGTCATGTTGATGTATCCCTGACGCACCGGATCATTGGTGCTTGCTGCAGCTGCCGTAATCGCTGCAGATCCCATGCCCGCTTCATTGGAAAATACACCACGGGCTACGCCAAAACGTATTGCCTGCATCATCGATGCGACAATGCTTCCACAAAGTCCGCCGCCGATCGCTTTTACGGAAAATGCCATCTTAAATATCATCACAACACCGGCCGGTACATTCCGTATATTTCCGATGATAATGATCAGTCCTGCCACAACATAAAACACTGCCATAAGCGGCACAACCACCTGTGACACTTTTGAGATTGATTTGATTCCACCGAGAATAATTGCAAGTGCAAGCACAGTAATGACAATTCCGGTCACCCAGACAGGGACACCAAATGTCGTGTCCAATGCAGAAGAAATAGAATTGCCCTGTGTCATGTTTCCAATTCCGAATGATGCAATTACTGCAAACAATGCAAACAGCCAGCCAAGCACCGCTCCGAACTTCTTATTCTTGAATCCTTTTTTCATGGTATACATCGGGCCGCCGGACATTTCGCCTTTTTCGTTTACTTCCCGATATTTGATTGCAAGCATACACTCACTGAACTTTGATGTCAGGCCAAATGCTGCAGAAATCCACATCCAGACAAGTGCGCCGGGGCCACCCGATACCATGGCAGTAGCCACTCCAACGATATTTCCTGTTCCAATGGTTGCTGCAAGCGCCGTCGTCAATGCCGAAAACGGTGACACATCGCCTTCGCCCTTTTTCTGTCTTGCCTCCTTACTGAGCACACTTCGCAATGCATAGGGAAGATTTCTCCAGCAAAGCGCTTTGGTCCGAATCGTAAGAAACACGCCGGTGCCGACCAGAAGAATCAGCATCACCGGTCCCCACACAAAATCATCGATTTTTACCAGTACATCCGATAACATTTTCATAATCCTCTACTCCTTTCAGGTTATTCAAAAATAAGAAAAAGCCAAAATTCAGTCCCTCTTCGGACATAAATCTTGGCTTTTGCACTTCTTATTCTGTTGTATGTGATATTATATCACAAAATTCTCTTTTTTCGAAGTAAAAGAAAAATTAACACACAAATAATTACGATAATTCCGCATATAATGCTGAATCCGTATGCAGTATTTGCAAATGGTACCCATTTTGCATTGACATTCATTCCATAGATTCCGGAGATTACTGTCGGAATAGCCATAATCAGCGTGATGACCGTCAGGGATTTCATGATACTGTTCATCCGGTTATCAATGACAGAAGAAAGCAACTCTCTGGTACCATTGATGATGTCTCGATAAATACCTGTCATCTCAATGGCCTGCTTATTCTCCACAATAACGTCTCCAAGCAATTCCTTATCTTCCGGATACTGTTCGAGACGTTTGTAACGTGTCAAACGGTCAAGCACAACGCCGTTGGCACGCAGGGATGTCGCAAAATATACCAGCGTCGACTCCAGTTCATGTAACGCAATCAGATCGACTTCCTCAGTATCATCTCCTACTCTTTCCTCGATCTCAGTTCGCATCTTATCAATAATACGAAGATCACTCTGATAAAGTACTGCGATACGATATAGAATCTGATATACAAAGCGAAGCTTTTTCTTTGTACTGAATTCCTTCACACGATTATTCAAAAATGCCTGGAGCACCGGCGTATCCTCTGTACAGACAGTTACAATCTCATCTGCGGTAATGATAATGCCAAGAGGAATGGTCGTATAGGATTCCTTCTCGTGTCGAATTTCGATTGATGGAATGTCGACCAGAATCAGTGTATATCCATCCTGTAATTCGATACGAGAACTTTCTTCTTCATCCAATGCAGCAAGGATATCTTCGATATCCACCCCAAGGACATCCGCGACCATCTGTCCTTCCGCTACACTCGGGTTTACCATCTGCACCCACACACCGGTTTGGATGGCATGTTCTTCATGAATCTTCCGATCATCCGTCTTGTAATATTTAACCACAGGATTGGCCTCCTTTTTCTCTATAGAACTCTATGCAATTTACCAACCAGGCTCTTGTTACGAATCATGGAGAGATTATTAAGAAAGAGCACATCCTGCACTTTGTTTTCCTGCGCGAACTTGCTGATGCTTCCGGTCCAATACCGATAATCAATTACATATATTTTCTGATAATGATCGACTAAAAACGGTACAAACGCATTACCAAAAGATTCCTTCACAACAATACACGAACTTCCATCGTTCAAATCCTTGTTCTCGATTACCGTATAAGGATTATCACTTGCAATAAAAGCACTGTATTTCAAAGCTGCTCCATAATTTGTGACATCATAAATCACTGGCCAGTCATATTTCTGTCCGTCCGACGCAGTCACATGCATCACACTGTCATTGTGTGGATAATATGCTGTAACCACATCCGGATTTTTCTTTAACTTTGCGTCACTAGTATCATTATAAAAAGAACCGAGGAATCCGTCAAACTCTTTTGTATCATATGAATCAAGTTCTTCCGGTTCGATACCTTTTGCCTTGCAAAAATCGGTGTATGCATAGTATGCACCAAGTGTTGTCCAGTGATGATCGGTGCGGTAATATTCGTATTCATCGCGATGTTTCATCAGCGTATCATAGACATCTACACTTTTTACTTTATCGCTCATCTTATCCTGAATTTTTGTCATCGCCTCACGCTGATCGGATGATTTAATCTCATCCCGCAAATTGTCCGGAAAAGTTATTCCCGAGCTGAGAGGAATAACCAGATCATAGACATCCGCCTTGCCATCCAGATTCTTTGCCACCTGGTTGATACTTTTCGCATAGTTGTCTGCCACATCATCCAGATATGTGTACAGTTCATAAGCGGCATCGTCCACTACGACCACACTGCTGTAATCCTTCACATTTCCATCCGATGTAATCTCCGGATAATTTGCCATGCTACTTTCTTCCTGTGTCTGTGTAGCTTCTTCCGTGGTCACTTCTGTCTGTACATTTTCCGTTGCAGATGCATTATTATTGTCCTGTTTATCTTTCTGGCTTCCGCATCCTGCCAGCATAGATACGGTAAGTGCCGCCATCAGAATTGCCGCATTTATTTTTTTGCGAACCATTTATATAACCTCTTTTCTTTCCGTCATCCATTGTTGTATTGATTTAAATTCCGCCCGTCAGCTTATGAAGATTTCGATCGGAAATAAAATTTGAAATATTATAAAGCACTAATACATCGGTAATATTATGTTCCTGTAAATAAGACTTCATATCTCCATTGTAATACCGGAGGTCAACCATATATATATTCTCATAATCCTGCGTTACAAAAGGCACAAAGCTGTTTGCAAAAGAATCTTTTATAATAAGAATATTCTTTCCTTTTGCCTTTGATGTAGCTTTCTGATTCTGTATATGAACCTGACCATAATTACCACTAAGGAAATATGCATATTTGTCTTTTTTCTGTAGCATTTCATCATCATAGATGCTGTCGAGCTGCTGCTTTTCATCAATCGTCACGGTACAGTCTTTGCTGCCAAAAGCATCATCTTTCTGTAATCCATATGTCCAGATTTCATCATAGGCAGAATCGGCATCTAGAATTTTTGAATACAGGCTTCCGCGGAATTTATCACTCACCACATTTTTTACAAGTCCATCTTCCGTCTCAACTTCTCCACCTGTGCGTTCACTCCACACATCATATGCCAGACAGGCCCCTGCCGATGTCCAATGATGATCTGTCTTATAATAAATATATTCATCATTGTGATCCATAAGCGTATCCCGCACATCCACGAAATTGTAATCTTTCATCGCCTTTTGAACCTGATCAATGTATTTTGCCTGATCAAAAAGCCGCGCATTCTTCGGAAGTTTCTCCTGCATTACAAGTCCAGAAGTCGGTACGAGTAAAAAAGATAATTTCTGTTTGTCAATTGTCTCGGATGCCATCATAAAATAGTCTTCAACTGCTTTGATATTCCGGTCAACCTGCTTTTCATCCACATCCTCCGGCGTGATCTTCTCAAAGTCATAACCATCTTTTCCAACGTATGCACCACCGATATCGGTATCACCACAGGCTTTCTGAATTCCGGTCTTTACCGTGATCCATCCGTCACGAAAGCACACCTGATCGCGAAGATAATCCTCAAGCCCATCCTGAAACTTTCCACTCAGGATATTGTCCCACGAAAGTTCCGGTGTCTCCGCCAGATATCGGTTCTCATTCGGCGAAAATTCACGATCTTTGATTATCAGACTTGCCCCTGATATCAATACAAAAAACCCGATAAATACAATTATAATTATTATTCTAACTTTCTTCATCTCTAACCTCTAGCAACTATCATTTAAAAGCGGAAATACAAAAACGGATTGTAACTGTCTCCCACCAGAAAAGCGAACGATACCACAAGCAACACGACCATAATAATCGGCTTTGCATAGGTCAGTCCACGCGACAGTTCGCACCATTGGTAAATATTATCGTCTTCTGTATTTTCAGAATCAACGAATTTCTTACAAATCTTTCGCAACCAGAAACGATGATCGATGGAACATACCACCAGCAGAATTAATAACACAGCATTGGTTGACAGGAAATAGAAGAAATCTGCATCCGCTCCACCATGCGCACCAATTCCGAACATTGTTTTGAGATAGCGTCCTAACTGGCTCATATCCGTCTGTGCAAAAATGGTCCATCCGATTACCACCAGAAACATGCTGTAAATATGTCCAATCCACGCAGGTACTTTCTTCAGCCACTTCAATAAGAACAACTTTTCAAGCATGAGCAATATACCATAATATATGCCCCAAAGGACAAAATTCCAATTTGCTCCATGCCACAATCCGGTCAGCATCCATACAACCATAATATTAAACAGTTGTCGTCCCATGCCCTTGCGATTTCCACCAAGTGGAATGTACACATATTCCCTGAACCATGAACTTAAGGATATATGCCAGCGTCTCCAGAACTCCGTAATGGTCTTTGACATATATGGGAAATTAAAATTTTCAAGGAAGTGGAACCCAAACATTTTTCCCAAACCGATTGCCATATCGGAATAGCCCGAGAAATCGAAATAAATCTGGAAACTGTATGCAATTGCCCCCAACCAAGCAGTCGCCGCAGACATCTGGTGTAACTGTGAAATTGTATCCCACAGACTTCCGATCTGGTTTGCCAGAAGCACTTTCTTTGCCAGACCAATAGTAAATCGAAAGGCTCCTTCGGAGAAATCTGTCAGTGTCACCTTGCGGTCGCTCAATTCTGATGCAACAGTTTTGTACTGTACGATTGGTCCTGCGATCAACTGCGGGAACAGTGTGACATATGTTGCAAATGCAACAATGTTATGCTGCGCCGGCACAACTTTGCGATACACATCAATGGTATAAGACATCGTCTGGAAAGTGTAGAACGAAATACCGATCGGCAGCGCGATATGAAGCAACGTAAGTCCTGCCCCTGTAATGCTGTTGATATTTCCAATGACAAAATCCGCATACTTAAAAAAGCCGAGGATTCCAAGGTTGCCCACTAAATCAATCACCAAGACAACCTTTGCTTTCCCCGGACAGTTCTTGTTCTGAAAATATTCAATTAAGCGTCCGTTGGTATAATCAAATACAGTAGAAAAGAGCATGATCAGCACATATACCGGCTCTCCCCAGGCATAAAACAGAAGGCTGGCAATCAAAAGCACCAGATTTCTGACTTTGCCCGGGCATACATAATAAATCAATAATACCAACAGTAAAAATGCGAGTAAAAATACAAAACTACTGAATACCATATTATTTGAACGCCTTTTCTATAATTTCTTTTGCCTTGTCAGAATCTCCACACACGCAGAGAACTACGTATTTCCCTTTCTTCTCAAGGACTGCATTGCTGATACGTTTGGTTTCTTCTGGAATATATTTTTCGAAAGAATCCGATTGATCATCCAGGAAAGACTGTACATTTTCTTCCGTTGTACGCGCAGTCTCCTCATCCGGTGCTGTAAATACAGCGACTTCCTCCGCCGTAGAACCGCTTCCCATATACATAATGGCATCCACACCCTTAGGTACATCAATGGAATAGGAAATATCCTCATCATTGATCTGTTCTAATTGATCGTCATACGTAATATCCGATACCAAAGATTTCGCCAATGCTGCCGCATCAATCTCTTTCTGCGTGCTTCCGCATCCAGCCAGCAGAATCATGCCTGCTGCTAATGTTGCAATAAAACCTGATTTCTTCATGGTCTCATTTCCTTTCCTTTCTTCTTTTCAGCAACGATTCAAAGCTGCTTTTTGCACAGATTCCGGGGAGAATCTGCACATCTGCATCCAATATACCCCCCGCATCTGGCCGTGTAAAGCTTCCCTGTTCAGAATTAAGTAAATCTTAAATTCTGTAACAGTTTCGTTACTTTTCTTTTATTTAGTCGCTGATTCCAGAGTATTTTTCGCTCTGTGCGCGAATCAATTCCTCATCATCAAAGTAGTTGATTTTCATGGCGCGCTTTACTTCAGAAAGTGTCTGTGCTGCTGCCTCACGAGCTACATCACTGCCCTTCTTTAAAATCTCGTAAACCGCAGGAATATCCTTCTCGAACTCTGCTCTGCGCGCACGGATCGGTGCCAGTTCCTCCTGAATGACATTGTTGAGGAACTTCTTAATCTTGACATCTCCAAGTCCACCTCTCTGATAGTGTTCCTTTAATTCGTCCAGATTATGATATTCCGGCAGATATTCTTCAAAATGTTCCGGCTTGCTGAATGCATCCAGATAAGTAAATACACTGTTGCCCTCGATATGACCCGGATCCGATACCTGAATATGGGTTGGATCTGTGTACATGCTCATGATTTTTTTCTTCACATCTGCCTCGGTATCTGCAAGATAAATACAGTTTCCAAGCGATTTACTCATCTTCTGTTTTCCATCAGTACCCGGAAGACGCATACATGCTTCATTATCCGGAAGAAGCACCTCCGGCTCCACCAGTACTTCATCGTAAATGCTGTTGAACTTGCGGACAATCTCTCTTGTCTGCTCGATCATAGGGAGTTGGTCTTCCCCTGCCGGAACAGTCGTTGCCTTAAATGCTGTAATATCTGCAGCCTGACTGATTGGATAGTTAAAAAAGCCAACCGGAATACTCGCCTCAAAATTGCGCATCTTAATCTCCGACTTTACGGTAGGATTACGCTGTAAACGTGATACTGTAACAAGATTGGAGTAGAAAAACGTAAGCTCGGTCAATTCAGATATCTGTGACTGAATAAACAACGTCGATTTTGCCGGGTCAAGTCCTGCGGAAAGATAGTCCAATGCCACCTCAATAATATTCTGACGCACTTTCTCCGGATTATCAAAATTGTCTGTAAGTGCCTGTGCATCTGCAATCATAATAAAAATTTTATCGAATTCTCCGGAATTCTGTAACTCTACTCTTCTGCGCAGAGAGCCAACGTAATGTCCTACGTGTAATCTTCCTGTAGGGCGATCTCCTGTTAAAATAATCTTTGCCATATCTATCCTCCATTATCCACACGCCTGGTGTAATATTTCTTATTTATATAGTAATGGGCCTTACCCACATAAACTTTAACAAAAGCGTGTGTCAATGTCAACACGGCAAGCCATTTCTGCACTCTATTTATTAGACGAACAAGTGATTGAAAAAGTTTCAAAAAAATCACCGGGATAATTCCCGGTGATTTTCCTAAAAGTCATAATGAAATTTTACTGAATTGGCACTTCAATGGTATCCCCACCAGCATCATTCGTCTGCATAATGAGTGCCTGCACCTGATCCGGATCGATCACCTGCACAAATGAACGCAAGGAATATGCCTTTGTCATCGCGCCATCATCATATCCGGAACCTCCGGCATCTCCAAGGAACGGAAGTTTCTTTCCATCCTTAAGAACAACTCCTTTGAACAATGGTACCTGATTGGTATCCTCCTTGATTTCTATTTTACCATTTACACTGTAATTGATCCGAATAGAAATTGGTGAAAGTTCAATCGTATCAATCGTAAAAGGCGTACCTTCTATACTTTTTCCTACCGTAATATTGCTTGCAGTGCTGACATCCGGAAGCTTGATCTCAAAATCCCAGTTTCCTTCTTTCGCAAGCGCAAAGCTGGTTTTATGAAGCGTTCCGAGATCTTTCAACTTACAATAAATCGTCTTTCCCAGAAGACTGTCCTTCTGATCCGCAACGCCAAGACTTGCAACAAACTCCAGATTTCCGTCTTTGTCCACATAATGCAGGATCATTTTTCCATTCTCATCTTCCTCGATGGGAGTTCCATCCTCGTAGACCGGATATCCGTTTTCATCACAGACAGTTCCATCATAGAATTCACCGTATGCCTGTGTATCTCCCAGCGCTTTTTCGCCTTTCACACCAATATCCCAGTCACCAAAGCCCGGCTCATCGCCCTTTGCAAGGTCATATCCCTTTACCGAAAATGAAATATGTGCAAAATACTTATCCACAATGATAGTCTCCGGTGTAATCGTTATGCCGTTGTCTGTGACTGCAAGCTTGCTGTAATCCGCATCCTCTTTTAAGACTACAGCCGCGCCCTTGTCCGTCAGCTCCTTCTGCTGTGTGTCTGTTGCCTGCAAGGTTCCCTTCATTCCGCGGCTCCACACATGGTGTACAGCAGCTCCAACGGTCACACTTCCGGCAATAATAAGACATGCACACGCTGCGACTGCTGCCGGGTTCTTCCAAAAACCACGTTTCTTTTTCTCTGTCTGATTATTTTTTTGCATAGCACTTCTGCCCTCCGTCTGAATTCTGGCAAAAGCCTCGTCCGCTTTCTGCAATACAATTTCCGGTACTTTGATATCTTCCTGAAAAATATTGAAATTTTTCTTCATCACGCTACTCCTTTCTGTAATAGGCTGCCAATTTTTCCCTGCCCCGCGCAAGCCTTGTCTGAATCGTGCTCGTTGAAACATGCAACAGCCCTGCAATCTCCTTTGTCTTCCAACCATGCCCGTAATAGAGCATCATTGGAATGCGATAGATTTCATCCAGCGCGGTCAACGCTTCTTTCAGTTCCAGGTTGTAAGAATCCTCCGCCGCCGGTGGCTCATATTCCTCCAGCGGAGTGAAATCCTCACGCTTTTTTCTGATGTCATAACAATTGTTGATCAGAATTCTTATCAGCCAGGTTTTAAAATACCGATTTTCTCTGAGCGTCCCGATCCGTTCCCAACAGTCAAGTATCGTCTCCTGAATTGCATCCGCAGTATCCTCGTCATTCATCAGAATAGCAATTGCGACACGATACATATCCTTTGTATACTGCTGCATCAGGGTTGTAAAAGCATCCGGATCCCGGTCTTTTGCCTTTCTTATTAAGTTCATCATTTCTGTTTTCTTCATGGCCATTCTCCTGCGCGCTGAGATCTTGTCAAAGCAAATGGTTTCCTTTTTGCTTTACACTTATTAGACGGACGAACAAATCAAAAAATCCCATCAAATGAAAAAATCTATCCTGCCGCAACAGAATAGACCTTTTCCTTTCTTCGTAATTTTATTTTTTCCATGGACGAACCTTCTTCGTCCAGCCCATCTCATTCCAGTATTTTACATCCGGCGCACACCAGCCGAACTTCGACTGCACCATGCGCATCGCATAGAACCATGCTCTTGTCTTAAGTCCCGGTTTTACATTTCCGTAATGCCTTCTAATCTGCCCTGCAACTTTTTCCACCTGCCGGTCAATTTTAACACGGATCTTATCGGTAACGCCATTCCAGTTGATTGCACGAACCGCAAAGCCCATCTTATATATTTTCGACACGCCCCAGAAAAACAGGCTGTCGGCCATATCTTTGTTCGTGCTCTTCATTCCCGCGCCCGCTGCGGTTGAAATACATACCGCCTGCTTTGTAAACATCTCTGCTTTTGGTCGGTGCACAAGCCATCGATGTCCCTGATGATCCAGAAAATTCTTCATCGGAGCCGACGCATGATACACATATACCGGACTCGTTAAGATGATAAGATCCGCTGCATCCAGCGCTTTTATAATCGGCTGCTGCGCCTCATAATGCAGACAGCTTTCTGCCCCAACTTCAAAGCACTGACTGCATCCGACACAATAGTCCGAGAAGTCTCGCGGCAGGAAAAATTCCGTGATATTACCGCCGACGCGCTCCGCGAGCATTCTACCGATATGATAGGTTGAGCCTTTGTGATTCTGTCCGTTTATTATTACAATATTCATTTCGTTTTCCTCATTCTTAATCATAAAACAAGAGAAGCCTGTCTGCCCCTCTTATTTTACAACATTCTAAATAAACACAATTGTCAACGCTCCGAAATTCGTCTCTCCGGTCACGATCAGACGATGTGTGCTTGTGCCTTCCATTCGTCCACGCATATTGATGCCACCGAACGCTTTATCCACATTGACATCCACCTTCCATGCACGCGGAACATAAAGACTGACCTCTCCGAAACTGTTGTCAATATGAACGGTTGCGCTTTCTCCCTGAATGATTGCATTGTCGAAATACACACTGGTTGCGCCGAAACTGTTATCGACGGATACGCTGCATAAATTGTCAGTGTTGATGTACTTGATCGACTCACCAAAACTGTTGTCAAAGCGAAGATTCTCTCCGTCGCACTGCTCACTGTTGGAACCGAAACTGTTGCCGTGTGTACTTGCATCCGTCCATTCGTGATGCTTTTTTGGCTTAAAGATCATAGAAAGTCCGATACTGCCGAGAAGTGCTGCGCCAAGTACCGGCCACGGTGTAAACGCTGAAAGTCCGAGCTGTGGCGAAAACAGGATACAGATAAAGGCGATTGGGAAAAGGATCTCCCAGAAATTCACATGACGGATGCCTTCAATTAATACCCAAACGCAAAATACACCAAGAATAACATTAAATACACTGATACCCGGCAAGGACCAGATCTTGCTTGCGATCATATAGACCGCTCCGAGGAGAAATAATAATCCCCATAAAATTTTTCCGCTGTTTCTGCTCATTCTCATTGATGTAACCTCTTTTCTTCTAATTTACTGATTAATGGTTTATAATAATATCTCGATACAAATACCTGTTTATGTGTTCCGGCAAATGTAACCGTGCTTGATGCAGTCAGGTTGCGGCTGATGGAATAAATGTGGTTCGTGTTGAGAATCGCCGACTTGGATATCCTCATAAAAAATCCCGGCAACATCTCCTCCAGCTGGTACAGCTTGTATTTTGTCTCATAGATGTCGTCTTTCGTGTGTGCGTGAATGACATCACCCTCCGTCTGGAAGAACAGGATATCGTCCAATTGCAGATAATACTCTGTCGTTCCCTTGTAGAAGACATATTTCTGTCCGGCATTGACCACATCACTGACGGACTTCTGAATCTGCGTGACCTCATCCGTCAATCCTCTGCATCGTATGAGGACTTCATCCTCCTGCAGACTTTCGTCAATTTCGATTTTGATTTTCATGGTAAACTCCTTACTGTCCCTTGGACTATTTAGAGTATATGCACAAGCCACACATCTGTAAATAGCTTTCCGGTAAGTGGTAACGATTTGCTGCTAAGTGGTAGAAATTGTGTTCCATATAGTTTGAGTCAACTTGTTTATATAACCTTATATAAACAAGTTGACTCAAAAAAGTTCCCAATTACTTCAATTTATTTCTACTCATCACTCTGGCGAATGCGCCACTTTTGTCTCATATTCTAAAGAGAAACCGGATCCCATCCGTAATCTTTATAATATTTAAAATCCAATCCGTGATCATCTACATACATCTTTACCAGTTCCTTACGAATTTTCTCATAGTTCTTTCCCTCTTCCGTAAATTTGGAAACAGCTACCGGATAGCCGTTGCAAAAAGCCTCTATATCCTTCTGATACTCCGCGCCATCACCGGCCTCAAGATGCTCCTGTACGGTATAACCACCTTTTTTATCGGGTTTTAATTTTAATCTCGACGGCTGTTCACCACCGCCCTCACAGTCTAGTGTATTTCCATTTGGATTATAGGTAAAGCTCCAAAGATTTGCAAATACAACAACACCGTCATCCTCTTCCACTGTCTTATAGACCACCGGAGCCGGAATATATACTTCACCAGAATATCCATAATCCTGACTGCACATATAATCACAAAGTGTTTTCATAATTTTGTCGTTTCCTGTATATGCAAATGCCGGAAGTTTCTGCGTTTCCCTAGTATCTTCGGTTTGATGCAAAGCCAGCGTTTCGGTTTTCCCATCTGTCCTGTCTTTCAATGAACAGGTATACAGCTGGTAAGTTCCATCCGCCAGTGTAAGCATACAGCTCAGCTGCTTATCTCCGTTTTGATCTGTCCAGACCAGACTTTCCTCACTATACTTTAATTTCTCGCTTCCATTCCATTCTCCCTGTGCCAACGGAATGCTGTCAAAAGTATCCTTTCTGTTTGCCGCAAACTTATTCCATTTCTTCTGTATGGTCTCAATTTCTGTTGCATCATCCACCATAGACAATGCATTCTCCTGCCCCGCCTTCGTAAGATCATAACGATATACCTGTGAAGTCTTTGTTTCATCTTTATATTCATTATACATATAAAGCATATCATCTTCCATCATAATATGTGTCATTACGGTATCTGCATTAAAATAATTGCAATCCAAAGCCTGAAGATCCAATGCTGCCAGAAGTTTCTCCTGATTCCGCCCGTAGATCATGAGTCCTCTTTCATTTGCGAAAATAATATATGCATCTGAACATCCAACCAGAGGAGGTGCATATACTTCTGTAAAAGAACTCTTTTTCAATCCTTCTGATGCTACTTTTTTCTGTTGTTCCGGCTGTGAAACAAACGAACGAAGAGATGAAAACAGTGCCCCATCGGTTGCTGCATTTACACCAATTCCGGTTCCGACACTCAGAACCAATATACACATTCCCACTGCTGTAAAGCGAAATACCGGAAACTTTTTTGGTTCTTTTTTCGTTTTACTTTGTAGTATTGCCGTCCACATTTGATGTGTCTGCTGTTGAGACGGCTCTATCTGATCCAACGTATGTGTAATTTTCTCTTCCCAATTGCGCTTCATATCAGCATTCTCCTTTCGATTCCAACAAAGATTTCATCTGCTTTCTTCCTGTTGCAAGTTGCGTCTGCAGGGTACTTTCCCTGCGCCTGAGAATCACGGAAAGCTCTCTCACCGAATATCCTTCATAATAATACAGATACAGTACCATACGATATTTTTCTGCAAGGCTCTGCAGTGCCTCCCAGATTTCACTGTCCATCTGTGTTTCCAATGTTACCTGTGGTTCCGGTGCATTCTCTAAATCAGCCCTCTTTCTGCGATAGAAACTTTTGTGTATATCTTTGCACTGATTTCGCGTTGTTGTAAGAATCCATGCAATCTCATGATCCGCATCCCGAAAATCAGGCTTTTTCTCCCATGCTTTCAGGAAAACCGTCTGCGTTACATCCTCCGCATCTGATATGTTTCCCATCAATACCATAGCCAGCCGGTACACTCTCTTTACCTGACGATCATAAAATTCCCGAAATTCCGTTATTGATGTCCATTGTTTCGTGCCCATGTTTCCTCCTGTGCTGCATCCTTTTCCATGTCTCTATTCTATACACGATTGAGAATACAAAAATATCCTACCATATTTTAAACTTTGTTTAGAATATGTTTCCACATTTTAGAAATTCTTTCGTACACTGTCACAACCTGTTCACAATCCATTGGTATGATAAAACCATCAAAAGGAGCTATTGTATTTTAACCGATGGGGGTTGGGGTGCTGTTAGTTCCGACAAAAAATAATTCGCCAAAAGCGATTCACATAGGAAACCGTCAGCGTGATCCCTCCCCACTCTGACGGTTCTTTTTTGTAGAAGCCTTTCCAGACAATTGACAAATTTAGCGCAATGAGCTAATATGCAGTTAGCTATAACAAACTTAATAAATGCATAATGGAGGATACATATGGAATTTCAGACCTTATTAGAAAGCAGAAGAAGTGTGCGCTCCTATGACGCAAGCAAAACCGTCACCAGAGAACAGATCAAAGAGATCGTAGAAGCCGGTATTTTAGCACCATCCTGGAAGAATTCCCAGACTGCACGTTATTACTGTGTCATCGATGAAGCTGCTAAAGAAAAATTTGCGAAGGAATGCCTTCCTGAATTTAACATAAACAGCTCCAAGGGTGCAGGCGCATATGTAATTACAACATTTGTAGCGAACCGTTCCGGATTTGACCGTGAAGGCAATCCTGATAATGAGTGTGGCAATGGCTGGGGTTATTACGACCTCGGACTTCACAATGAAAATGTGATTTTGAAAGCCAAAGAGCTTGGACTTGATACATTGGTAATGGGTATTCGTGACGGAAAGAAAATCCGCGAAATGCTCGATATCCCAGAGACAGAAATTATTGTCGCTGTTATCGCAGTCGGTTACGGTGCTGACGCACCTGCAAAGCCAAAGCGTAAACAGGCCGATGATATTTTAAAATTTTACTAATTATACTCTCTTATAATAAAAGTAAAAAGAAGCAGGAGATGTTCTATGAGCACTCCTGCTTCTTATCTGTTACGCCTCTACTGCATCTTTATTCTTGCGTGTATACAAAAATATAATTCCGCAAGTCAGCACGATAGTACAAATCAAACTTCCTTCCATACCAAAATCGCCACCGTTCCACAAGCTTTTTCCCGCGATTGCCTGTGTGGTGAAAAGCGTATTTCCAACCGGTGTTCCACTGACTTTAATGCCATAGAAATTTCCCTGCACCAGATTCCAGATGGAATGAAATGCTCCGATTCCCCAAATACTTCCTCTTCGAATGAAATAAATGGAAGCGAAGATTCCAAACAACGTAATATTAATAAATGCCAGTACGGAGATTCCACTATTGAGCAAATGCAGCGACGCAAACAACAGTGAATTGGCAAGAACTGCTGCATATACCGGGTATCTTCTTGCATAAGACCCTAAAAAATAGCCACGGCAAAGCACCTCTTCTGTCATTCCCTGCACCATATAGCCAAGAAGATATGCCACAAAAATACCAATGGAAAATTCCGGTGAAATTCCTTCAATTTTTAATCCGCCAAATAACACACCCAGAAGAACACACACTGAGAAAAATGCAAAACCGAGAAGCATGCCAAGACCGTACTCTTTTAACATCCCTTTTTTTATAAAACCAAGTGTGCGCAATTTACGTTTCTGAATAAAACGGCAAAACAGAAATACAATAAGCATCATCACAATATCAGAAAGCAACATACCTATCATATACCCGTCTGATTCCATCAGACGCTGGGTTACTTCCATACTCGCTTCCGTTAGTTTTGCAACATCTCCACTTGCAACTGCCGCCATATATGCTTTGTCGGAAAACAGCATAACCAGCTGCATCGGCACTGTGGCAAATCCCTGCGCAATACTCGCTACAAGAAATACCGCTACAAATACAAGCAACTCCAGAATCCAGAGCAATCCCTTCTTTGTCTGCGCTGTCTCCTGCATCGGCACTGAGCGCTCAAATAAATCTTTCATTCGAAACCTCCTCTTAAACATTACATTCGTTATCGTACATTTACCTATTATATACTATTTCTCCCAATTTTTACCTTAAGGTTACCTTAATGAATCTTAATTTTTCACCATGTGTTGGAATGATTAGTCACAAAGTACTATTGTAAAAATAGACGTGTAATGTTACCATTATAATGTTTTCGGCTAAGCGAGAACGCTTTAAAGACGCTTTTAAAATCGGAGCCTATCGTTTTTTAACAAAGCCCATTGATATTTTGAAATTAGAAGAAGCAATTAATGATGCTGAAAAAACTTTATTAGGCTATTCGTCAATAATTCTTTAAAAAGCTGGAAAGCCATCCTTGATGAACGTTTATTTATTGACTGTCATAAAAGCTACATCACAGTGTGTTACACCATTTTTCATTTTGAATAAAAATTACAGGAGTATATATCAATGCACAAATTAACAATTAAAAAGAAACGAATCATCCTGGGATGCACCATCACCATTGTACTCATCGCAGCCATCATTTTTTACATGATAACTGCACTAAAAGTTAAAATGGACAGCAGTACGATTGAACAGTATTCCACACTTCAAATGACACCTGAAATTGTACAAAACTTTGATGGTCCCAAAATCGTAGACACTTCCGATTACTATGACAATTATTATGATATAAAAGATCTCAACAATGGTAACTATGGAAATGTATTTGAATTTGTATATCACTTTGAACTAAAACGATATCTGAAAATAAATGATTATATCGTAGAAGCAACCATTGATGATTCCGCCTTGTCAGATGATGAAAAAATCTTCTTTTTAGAATCAACCGGAGGTATCCATGGGCAGCAGGTTTTTGCATGTGATGGAAACGGTAACACAGCTTCTATGTTTTTATCATTAACTGGCTGTACCTATGGTAAAAGTAATGATGAAATTACAAATATAGCCCAAAAAATGAAAATTACCTTGTGGATTGAAAATAAAAACGGAAAGGTCCATAAAAAGAACATACGGTTATCGAACTTATCTCCTAATGCTACAGAAGCAGATACAGATGAAATCGCATTTATGAAAGATACTCTTAATATAAAAGAATAAAGGTGTGTTATGTTTCAATTAGAAAATGTTAATAAAATTTACAAAAATAAGGAGACCGAATTTAAAGCTTTAGACAATATTTCATTGGAAATAGCAGATCAGGAAATTCTTTCAATTATCGGCACTTCCGGCTCCGGGAAGACAACCTTGCTCAATATAATGAGCACGGTTGCTCCCCTTTCGAGCGGGCGTATAAATTACAACGGTATGATGTTAGATACTCTAACACAGTCTGAATCTGCTGATTTACGCTTGCATAAATTTGGTTTTGTATTTCAAAAATATTACTTACTTCCAACTTTAAATATTTATGACAATATCTGTCTTCCACTTATCTTAGCAGACAAATCCCCAAAGCCTGACTACATAAATGAATTATGTGAAGTTCTTGAACTCACCGATCAATTAAAAAAGATGCCAACCCAATTATCTGGAGGCCAGCAACAAAGAGCAGCTATTGCAAGAGCACTCATTATGCGACCAGAAGTTATTTTTGCAGATGAGCCTACCGGAAATCTGGATAGCCATAACAGCCAAAAAGTTATGCACCTTCTTTTAGAATGCGCTAAAAGATATCAACAAACCGTCATCTATGTGACCCATGATACCCACCTGGCGGCATTGGCAGATCGTCAAATTCAAATAAAGGATGGACGAATTGTATGAAAAAGAAATTTAAAAAACAAATATTCTATAGTTTTCTTTATGAGCGCAAATATATTGTCTGGGTATTTTTAACCTGCTTTCTGTCAGCTCTTCTATTTTTCGGATATTGCGTAATGCACGAATCCAACCAGAAAAGTATTCTCAATGATATGATAGCCACTTATGGTTCCTATTCATACAATATCTCCGGTATTGAAAATTCCGACTTACATTTTGTTACCAATGATACCAATACAAAATCGTATACAATCTCTCAGGAACAAAATGTAACATTTGACGATAAAACATTTCACTATATTATCGCATCCAAAAATTTTTTTGAATATGCCAACTATCGTATTGTAGATGGAAAATATCCAACAAATGAAAACGAAATTCTAGCACCTAAATGGTATCTGTTTCAACTTGGTCTTCATCCAGACAATATGATTGGAAGTAAAATCACCTTGAAAAATCCCGATACAAATGAACTGGAAACAAAAATTGTATCGGGACTGGTTGTCAATTATAAATCCAGCATTACTGCTGATAATAACAATGCTTTTTTCATTTTTTCAGACAATTATGTAAAGTATAAAAATACAACAAACCATATATATGTCGTTGCTAATAACTTAAAAAATCTGGATTCCTACGTATATCATCTGGCAACTGCCTCCAACAAACTGGATAAAAATGTGTATGATTATGAACTAAATGAAGTTTTGCTTGAAACACTTGGATATACCCAGGCCGGTCGTTTGGAACATCGCAAAAACTTTGGCATTTACTTGTGTATTATGGCTTTAATCATCGCTTTCATAAGTATCATTCTTGTAAATACTCTGACCGTATGCCTGTTAAAATGGAAACCTTCCCTGCAGGTGTATAAAATTATTGGCGCTAACATGATGAATATAAAACTTCATATTATTGTTCTGTTTTTAATCACTATTATTGCCGGAATTCTTTTTGGCTATTTTCTAGGAACAATATTTTTCTACTTTGCTGTGACACACATATTTCATATGAAATTCGAATTATCCATTATCTGGCTGTTTGCAGAAAGTATATGTGAAATACTTATTTTACTTATGCTACTGACCTATAAATTGAATTCCTATGAAAGCAGTTCCTCGGAACAAATACTAACCGGCTATTCAACGGATCATCAGGGAACCATGCACACTTTATTTGGTAAAAAATTATTTGGAATGACCAAACTATCCTTTCGAAACTTTAAACTATATGGAAGAAAAAAGCTTATCAATATTTTATCGATTTCACTTTGTATTCTGCTTTTATTAGCAATAAGTATACAGTTTAAAGAACAAACAAAAACAACGGACAACAACAATTCCTATAAGTATCTGGTCAAATTTGAAGATTACTACAATGTCTGTCTGAAAGCATCTCCCGATGAAGTAGACAGTCTTAGAAAAATCAGTAATAAAGTCCGTGATCTTTGCGTTAAAAATAAAATTACGCAGTATTACTGTAATGGAACAACTCTCGATTGGAAGCTTCCCAAAAGCAAGCTTGGAGAGGATTTCAAAAAAGATTTGGAAACGACAGCTTCTGGCATCACTTTGCTGCATAATTCCCAAAAAGATATCGATATTGATTTGGTTCTAATGGGATATTCTCAGCCTATGATTGCAGAACTTATGCAATCTTCAGATTCAAATCATACCATTCTGGAGAATGGAAATGGTATTTTTCTCTCCCGCAAAACCAATCTCGACGGAAACGGCGGACAAAGTATTCTCTCGATGATTGGACAAAACTATAAGATATCCACACTTCAAATGGATTCTTCCAAACAGGATTGGGAAGACCTGTCGATAAATATTACGGACGAAACCGACCATCTGTTAGTGTATCCTTCCGATACCTCAAACAGTCTGTGTCTAATTATCGATATTGATCAGTACAATCACTATTTTAACAATGACTTTGTTTCTTCTTTCTATTTGAAAGATATCGATCCTGCGGTCATGGATGAAATGCAAGCGATTTTAAGTGACAATACCTATGTACAATTCATTAATCTGGATGATCAGACAACACTCTTACAGCAAGGGAAACTGCGCCGTTTAATTCTTATGATTGTAATTTTATGCAGTTGCTGTCTCTTTTCATTAATGAATATACAAATACAAAATATTTTTGAATTTGATTATCGAAAACAGGAATTATATCTGCTGAAACTAATCGGAATATCAAAACCAAAACATTTTATCCTAATTGCACTTGAATCATCCTATACTTACTTCATAGGCCTGTTTACAGGATTAGGTCTTTCTAAAATACTAAAGGTTTTCTTATACCATATGGGAATTTTAAAAGATAGCCAGCTTGGCTGGATATTTGTACTTACCAGCAGTATTACAATCCTCATTTTTATGCTTTGCTCTATTCTTCTTACCTGTCGTAAATATGGAAAATACACAAATGAAGCTGTTACACTAAGCAATTAGTACAACAGCTTCATTTTTTCATGATATGATTATCTTAAATTTGTATAATCCAAAAAGAAACACATGCAACTGACTCTTTCGGTTCCTTCATTCCGGTATATATGCGGCTGATCCGTCTCGAACTTGTACACCTGTTCCTTATGAACCTCCTGTACATGATCGTGACACTCTACCGTCAATATTCCTTCAATAACTGTGAGATATTCCCGCGTTTTCTCCCCATGGCTTCCGCTTGTATATACACCGCCGGGCTCCACATCGATGCGATATACTTCCACCGACTGTGAATCCTCATAAGGAAAACACGTCCATACTTTGTACTGGCCTTCCAGTTCCTTCGTTGGGATCATCGCATCCGGCGATACGAGACAAAAATCCATACGGGGCGGATCGATCAGTTTCTGAAACTCAATGCGCAGTCCACTGGTAATCTTTCCCAACACACCGAGCGAAGGATTGGCCGTGCCTTTTTCGATCTGTGCCAGCATACTCTTGCTTACGCCGGTCTGCTCGGCCACCTGATCAAGACTCATTCCTTTTGACTGGCGAATCCGTTTTAAATTTTCCGATACATTATGTGATAAATAATCCATCGTCATTTCTCCACATTTCCTTTTCTTCTTATTCTACTATAAGATCATTCGCAGGTCAAAAGGCGTTCTTTCTATAAAGCTTTTTTGTATAACATCTCAATATCACATTGACGTGAGGACCGTGGATTTACCGCAATGTTTCCGCTCTTCATCGCATCCACTGCCATCGCCTCAATCTTGCTTTCAATCTCTTCCCGTGTAACTTCACCTGTTTTACTTGCCTGATTGATTGCTATGGTCAGATTCTCCGGAATGCCAATATCTGCACAAAGACTGTGGATCGCATCCACCAGCATCATCGGTTCAAAATCGTCTGTATATGCCGGAACCGGACTGATATCATTATAAATGGTCAGGTATCTTCCGTGATCTGCCAGCGCATTGTACTCTGCTACCACTGGAAGAAGAACCGCATTGGCCACGCCGTGTGGCACATCGAAAAATGCGCTCACCGGATGACTCATGGCATGGACATTGCCAAGTCTTGCAAATGAGAATGCAATTCCTGCAAAAAGCGAACCAACCATCATCGCCTCAGCAGCTTCCATGTCCCCGCGATTTGCCACAAAACGGCGAATGTTCTTTCCAATCAGCGCCATCGCTTTTTCTGCCATAGCATCCGAAAACGGAGAGGCCGCTGTGGAAATATAAGCTTCCTCTGCATGAATAAAAGCATCAATGCCACAGGCTGCCGCCACACTTGCCGGTGCTGTCGTAATCAGTTCCGCATCGAGAATTGCATATGCCGGAAGCAACTCATAACTGAATACCGTAAGCTTGTAGTCTCTGCTGTGATCCGTAATTACCGAAAATGCGGTGACCTCGGAACCTGTTCCAGCGGTCGTTGGAATCGCGATCAGAGGAATGATTGATCCCGGCACCTTATGCGCACCTTCATATTCGGTGATGCTTCCGCCGTACTTTGCAACCACACCGACTGCTTTTGCAACATCCATCGGGGATCCGCCGCCAAATGCAACAATAAAATCAGCGCCCGATTCCTTAAATTTCTCCGTTGCCTTCTCAACCGTTGCAACCGAAGGGTTTGCTTCAATCTCTGTAAACGCATCGGTTTTTATATCCACCGTCTTTAAATAATCGGCTGCTTTTTCTACCAGTCCCATCTTTGCCAGATGTGGACCGGAAATAATAAACGCATGGGAACCGCCAAGTTTCTTTGCGATCTCCGGCAACTTTGCCAGACTTCCTTTTCCCACTGTAATATCCTGTGGAACCGAAAAATTAAATGTATTCATATCTGTAATCCGTCCTTTCTTCGAATAACCCTTTTTTAACTTGCTTTTCTTGCAAGTACACGATCGATGGCTGCATCAATGACTTTATCGAGTTCAACATCGTCAGCCTCCGGCATCAGAGTTGCTGCATCCTCATCAGAAATCAGTTCAACAAGAATACCAAAGGATTCTTTGTATTTCTTCTTACAAATAGCATAGAATACGACACCAAGTGCACACCAGCCAAGTACGATGATCCACTCCTGAAGAATCAGGTTTCCACCACTTCCCGGAATGCAGTACATCGCTACCATAAATCCGGACATGATCACTGCCATTGTTCCGAAAAACTTATATGCAGGCACCTTGTATGGTCTTGGCATATCCGGTTCTTTTTTCCTCAAAATCATAAAGGAAAGTGCAACCATGCAGTATGCGAAACAGCATCCGAAGTTACCGGCATCACTGATCCATACGAGCATCTTTCGTCCTGCAAACGGTGCGAGCATGGTCAACGCACCGATGAGAATCAGGGAATTGACCGGGGTCTTGTGCTTTGGATGTAACTTTGCAAAGAACTTCGGAATCATATAAGACTCAGCCATGGAATACATCGCACGGGAACCACCGAGCAGGAAAGAGTTCCATGAAGTAACAATTCCGCACATACCACCTACAATGATGACTTTTGCCATGACTTTTGTGTGAAAAGCCGCCGCCATCGCATCTGCGGTAACCAGTCCGGTTGTCTGCTGTGATGCAACAATTGCACCTGAATTCATAACAAGACCAACAGCTACAATGACAAGTGCATAAAAGATAACAGCCAATACAACAGATAAAATTAAAATTTTACCAATTTTCTTTGCCGGAACGTTAATCTCCTCTGCTGCCTGTGGAATAACGTCAAATCCGATAAAATAGAATGGTGACAGTGCTGCAACACCGATAATTGCCTTAATGTTCACACCGGCAGAAGCACCTGCAAACATCTGTCCGTTCAGGTTATCCACAGAACCATTGATGACAGAAGCCACAATTAACAGGATTCCGGCTCCACCAATGATACAGGTCAGAACGGTCTGTAAAATTGCAGCGGTTTTTGCTCCGATAATATTGATCAACATAATCAAAAATGCCACAACAATTGCCACGATTAACCAGGATGCATAAATATCAAATCCGGCTACCGTATACAGATAACCCTTCAAAAATCCCGGCCATAAATAAGTGATAATCGTAGGAAAAGCGCAAGCCTCAAAGCAGGCAACGCTGACATAACCAAGTACGATCATCCATGTACAAATGAAAGAACCGGTTGCTCCCATTGCACGATAACTGAACACGTGCTCGCCACCACACTGTGGCATTGCTGCTGTCAGCTCTGCGTAAGTCATACCTACGAAGAAAATCATGATACCACCGATGACAAATCCAAGTGCGGCACCAAGTACACCACCTTTTTCAATCCAGCCTCCGGTCGAAACGACCCAGCCCCATCCAATCATAGCGCCGAATGCAATTACAAGGATGTCCCAGGCATTCAGTACTTTGTTAAATTCTGATTTTTTCTGTTCCATATCCTGTTACCTCCTATTCGTGAAATACTTTCTTTGCTACGCTTTCAATCAATTCCGCTGTGCCATCCACACCCAGAAGGCTGCTGTCTATGAGCATGTCCCTGTTGTGACGATCGCCACGGTTGCTTCCGGTCAGCGCCATATGACGTTTGTGATATCGCTTGTCTTTTTCCATAATGAAAAGCTTTGCATCATCTTCTGACAGATTGTGACTTTCCATTACATTTTTAATTCTCACCTCATCCGGTGAATAAATGAAAATACGTAAAATTGGTTTATGTTCCTTTAAAATATAATCAGCTGAACGACCGATGATCACACAGGATTCCCGGTCAGATAATTTTCGAATGATTGTTTTCTGGACGTGAATTGCACGCTCTGTCAAATCCGCATATTTGGAAAAAGATCCACGGACATCACCTTCTGCACCTTTTCCGGCAATGGTAACACCTTCCTCAACTTTTTCCATAATGTCTTTCGGTATTCCTACTTCTTTAATAATCTCGTCTACCGTTTCGCGATCATAAAACTTGATTCCCAGATCTTCTGCAACTTTTTTACCGATCTGGTTTCCTTTTGCGCCATATTCGCATCCTATTGTAATAACAAGATGTGCCATCGTTTACCCCTCTCTTCTACACGAAACAAGGGCGCACGAAACAACTTCGTGACGCCCTTGTCCTGATTTCTTATGTGTGTGTATACAAATTAACGTATGATCGATTTTATGAAAGTGATTTTACTGTCTCATCAAGGATTTCGAATGCCTTATCACATTCCTCCTCGCTGACGATAAGTGGTGGAACCATACGAATGATATGTGCACCGATGGCTGTGATCAGCATCTTTCTGTCAAATGCACCATGTTTCACATCTACACCTGAGATTGTGTCATCAAACTCAACACCTACGAGAAGTCCCTGATGTCTTACTTCTTTTACATGAGGAAGTTTCTCAAGCTTTGCTGCAAAGTAATCGCCGACTTTCTTTGCATTTCCTGCCAGATCTCTGTCAAGCAGTTCTCCAACTTCTGCTAATGCTGCTGCACAGCAAACCGGATGTCCACCAAATGTTGTTCCATGAGAACCAGGTGTAAATGCTTTTGCAACTTCCTCGGTTGCACAGATTGCACCAATTGGCATTCCACCGCCAAGTCCCTTTGCCATAGAAACGATATCCGGCTTGATGCCATAGTTCATGTAGCTCATTACAGCTCCTGTTCTGCACCATCCTGTCTGAACCTCGTCAATCAGAAGGAGCATTCCCTTTTCGTCACAGAACTCGCGGAGGCCTTTCATAAACTCTGGTGTTGCAGGATGTACACCACCTTCGCCCTGTACCGGCTCAATCATGATAGCGATTGTGTTCTCTGTACATGCATCTTTGAATGCCTTCAGGTCATTGTAAGGAGCATAAGAGAAACCGTATGTCATAGGTCCGAATCCAACCTGACATCCATTTCCCGGCTGACCGGTTGCTGACATGGCACCGAATGTTCTTCCGTGGAAACCATCTTTTGCTGTTACGATGTGATATCTGTTTGGACCATATTTTTCAATACCATATTTACGGGCCATCTTGATCATAGCCTCGTTTGCTTCGGTACCGGAGTTCTGGTAGAAGATCTTGTCCATTCCGATTGTCTTACAAACTTTCTCAGCAAGTAATGCCTGAGGAATTGTATATGGATAATTGAATGTATGCATGATGTCATCTACCTGATCCTTAACTGCTGCAACAACCTTAGGGTTGCGGCTGCCTGCATTGTTTACTGCAATTCCTGCATAAAAATCGAGGTATGGAGTTCCTTTTTCATCATAGAGATACATGCCCTCAGCTGTCTCTGCCAAAAAATCGAAACGCTCATATGTCTCGATCATATATTTACTTACTTTGTCCTTAATGTCCTGTACGGTTAATCCTGTGTCCTTTAATTTCATAATATAATTCCTCCTTAATTTTAAGTAATAAAAAAGAGCAAAGCGACCTCATCGGTAAGCATCTTTGCTCTAAATTTTGTCTATTATTTTGTACAGCTATACAATAGCACGTTCATTATATTATGTCAACATCTTTTTAAAAAAACTTTTAATTCAGTAAAAAAAGCCTGTTTCCGGGCTTTTCTGCTGTATTATAATGTACAACCGCATTCTTTTGTGCACTATATTGTACATTTTGTTTTGTGTATTATATTATACTTCTTTTACCCAACGGTCATATGCATCCTGATAAAAGACCTCCTGTGAGTTTACCGATATCTCATTGATCACACGATTTTCGTACAATCCCTGGGCATTCTGCTCCTTGCCTTTTTCGTCATCCTTCATAATCATATCAAAGATATAACGGATTCGCTCACGGATCTTCTCGTCATAGATCGGTGCTGCAACTTCAACACGCCGTATCGTATTTCTTGTCATAAAATCTGCCGATGCGATATAAATCTTTTCCGCATCGCCTACGCCAAAGCGATAGATTCTTGAATGTTCAAGAAAACGTCCCACAACACTGACCACACGGATATTTTCTGTCATATCCGGGATCTGTGGCTTCAGACAACAGATTCCCCGCACAATCAGATCTACCTGCACACCATTCTGTGACGCTTCAATCAGCTTATCAATCAATACTTTATCCGTCAGGGAATTGATCTTCACTCCAATATACGCGGCTTTTCCGCTCTTCTTATTTGCAATCTGTTCATCGATCATTGCAACGACACGGTTTTGCAAACACTTTGGTGCTACAAGAAGTTCCTCCACATCTTCTACCACTTCGCCTTTTTGCAATGCCATAAACACTTTTGCCGCATCCGCACCAATCTTCTGATTTGCAGTGAGCAGGGACAGATCCGTATAAAGCCGGGATGTCTTCTCATTGTAATTTCCGGTTCCGATCTGTGTAATATAGGCAAATCCTGTTGGTGTTTTCTTCGTGATCAGACACAGTTTGGAATGTACTTTATAATCTCCGAGTCCATATAAAATCTGGCAACCCGCATCTTCGAGACGGTGAGACATTTCAATATTGTTTGCCTCATCAAATCGTGCACGCAGTTCCACAAGCACAACCACTTCTTTTCCATTCTCCGCCGCCTCGATCAATGCGTCAATAATTTTACTTCTGTCCGCGACACGGTACAATGTCATCTTAATCGATACTACATCTGGATCTTCTGCTGCATCATTTAACATTTTAATAAATGGTTTCATGCTTTCAAATGGATAGGATAACAACACATCCTTCTTCTCCACCTGATCGAGAATACTCTCTTTCAGCGACAATTCCGGTGTATCTCTCGGTGTGCGCTTCTCATAAAACAATTCGGAACGATCACGCAGATAATTCTGTAGTTCAAATACAAAAGAAAGATCCAACGGTGTCTTTACGTTAATAATATGTGAAGTACCAATCTCAAGGAAATTTGATAATTCGGTAGTTGCCTTATCATTAATCTTTCTGCTTAATTCCACACGCACCGGATCCAGACGGACTCTCTTTTTGATTAGCTGCTCCATCATATTTCGATAGTCCATATCTTCATCGTACAGATCATGCGCATCAATATCCGCATTTCTCGTTACACGCATAATGGACTTTTCACGAATATAGTATTTCGGATAAAGCTTCGAAATAAAATGAAGAATCAATTCCTCCGAAAGCATAAAGCAGCCCGGTCTCGTTGGTATCTCGATCAGTCGCTTAAACACGCTGTTTGAGCAAGGCACAATTCCTGTCTTTTTCTTGCCCTTTCCTGTTGTCAGAAGTACAATTGCATACAGCTGTTTGTTTGCCAGAAATGGGAACGGCTGCTGTTTTCCAATAATCATTGGTGACAAAAATGGCGCAATATGTGCATCAAAATACTGCTCCAAAAATCGTCCTTCCTCGTTGGACAATTTATTGAAATTAATGATACGGATTCCCTTCGGTTCCAGTTCTCCCATCAGCTGCTCGTAAATCTTGGCTTTTTTCTTTTCCAAAACACAGACCTGATTTAAAATTTCCCGTACCTGTTCCTCACTGGTCATTCCGGTTTTGTTTTCCCGTACTTTTTCTTTCGCATTCATCTGCATCATGAGTGTTCCCACACGCACCATGAAAAACTCATCCAGATTCGTCTGGTAAATGGATGCAAAGGTCAGTCGCTCTGCAAGCGGCACTCTTGGATTTCCCGCCTCGTTTAACACTCTCTCATTAAACTGTAACCAGGAAAGTTCCCTGTTTGTATAACACTGTTCTGTTTTTTTCATCTGTTTCTGCTCCTGTTTGTTTATCATTCTCTGTAATAATTGTTCCAATCGGTGCAATCCGTTTGCCATATGCACCAGGGTATTTTTCATCGTCCCCATCGTATTAATCCTCAGCTAAAAGGGATTGCATGATGGCTTTATCCTCTGCAACTTCTACCAGGTTCACGCAACTGTTTCCAATACGTTCAATATTGTGCAGCACTTCATTAAATGGGGCTGTCAGCTTCGAATCACATTTTCCTTTTCCAACTCTGAAAATGTGATTTTTGCGTATTTTCTCGTCCAGATTCATAATACTTTCCTTCTGTGACTGCACATCCTGAATGGTAATATCGTCATCTCCGGAAATTCTTTGAATGGACTCTCTATAAATTGTGCAAATCTGGTCAATCGCTTTTTTCAATTCTTTTACAGCTTCTTTGGAATATTTGTGTTTGCCCTTATTCTGCACCTGCAAATTTACCGTAATATCCAATGCCAGCTGTCCGATCCGGTCAATGTCGCACAATATATAGAGCATTCCCGCGCTCTGTGCTGCCTGTTCTTCATTCAGCACTCCTTCGGAATACATCGATGCAAGATAATCATTAATAGAGGTATTCAATGCCTGCAGGCTTTTTGCATACTCCTGTACAAAGGCATCCACTTCTGCCTCATTTTTTCCGCCTCTGGTACGGATTTTATCCAGCATCTGTGCCACGATATCGCTGCAGTTCATAATTTCCCGCGCCACAAGTAAAAGCGCTGCTGTCGGCTGGGCAATCAGTTTTGTGTCCAGATACTTCGGCATACTCAATAATTTCTGTTCTTCATTTTTCTTATCCGGCACAAGCCACATTACGATTTTCACCATAATTGGAATCAATGGAATCCAGATCAGCGTCATGGTCAGGTTAAATCCAGTATGCGCATTCGCAATCTGTCTGGAAATAACATCCACTTCATTTCCTTTCGGCGAAATATACTGAATCAACGCCGCATACGGCTTAACCAGAAACAGAAACAGGATTGCTCCCGAAATATTAAACACACAATGTGCAAATGCGGTTCTTCTGGCGTCTTTTGGCTGACCAATTGACGCAATAACGGCTGTGATAGTTGTTCCTATATTATCACCCAAAAGAATCGGGATTGCTCCTGTCAGTCCAATGATACTGCTGACACCATCCGGTCCTGCCTGTGAAGCAAAATTCTGAAGTACCGCGATCGTAGCACTACTGCTCTGTACCACAAGTGTCATCAATGCACCCACGCCAACGCCCAGAACCGGTATCGTGGAAACTTTTCCAATCAAATCCACAAAAAAAGCACTGGACGCCAACGGTTTCATAACAGATCCCATCGTTTCAATTCCAAGAAATAGCAATCCAAATGCAAAAATTGTCTGACCGATATTTTTTACTTTTTCTTTTTTCGAAATAAATGCAATGATAAATCCAACAAAAATAAACAAATAAATGTAATCGGATATTTTAAAGGCTATGATCTGTGCGGTCATAGTCGTTCCTATATTTGCACCTAAAATAATGGAAATTGCCTGTGGCAAAGACATCAGTCCTGCACTGACAAATCCAATTGCCATGACCGTTGTCGCGCTGCTGCTCTGTAATACCGCAGTTGTCAACGCACCGGCCAAAACACCAAGCACAGGGTTTTTGGTAAGCATGGATAAAATACTTTTCATCTTTTCTCCGGCAGCTTTCTGCAGGCATTCGCTCATCATATTCATTCCATAAATAAAAATCGCGAGTCCTCCGACCAAACCCAAAATTACTTTCATCGTTTCATTCATTCAATTTTTCTCCTCTGTGTGAACATCAGCCCACGCATTCTCTGCTTTGGCAAATATTCTTATTTCTTATCATGACTCCAAAGAAACATGATGCCTCCGATAAATCCCGGGAAAAAAGCTGCATGTCCTGCAAATGTAAGCATCCAGCCGATATCCCTCAGAATAAAAATACTTACCAGCGACCACAAACATATACCAGCAATTGCCCAGATGATCGTATGAAGAAAAAGAAACAGATTTATCTTGGTATCTCTTTTCCAGGTTTTTCTCTGACAGTACTGCCATATCATATCCATACTCATATCATTCTCCCCTTTCCTTGAACATCACCCTATTTCTTTTGTATATAATGTATCAAGTTTATGTAAAATCACTCGACCGCCTTATGTAAAGTCTTTGTAAAAAATAAGAAAAACGACCGTACATGTACGATCGTTTCCCTGTTTGTGTGCATTATCAATAAAAATAAGAACACCACTACATATTATATTTTTCTTCTACTGATTTGTAGTTTCTGAAGCAGTTCCAGTTCCCTGCGCTGATGCTTCAACAGCCGTAGCATTTACTTTTGTCTGTGGCTTTCCCATGGTTACATTTGTTCCATCATCTTTTACAACAAAGTTCACGGAATCTAACCCGGACAAGTTTACATTACGGTTCACCTTTGCGTCATAAGACTCTGCATTAATGATATCTGCCAGATCAATTCCGGTTGCTTCCTTCATGCTTTCAAATACTTTTGCCATAACAACCGGCACATTTCCTGCTATCTGATCTACACCATTGCTGCCGCCTTCGCCACCGCCAATGATTGTAATCTTGTCGATCTGTCCCAGAGGTTCTGCAACCTTTCCTGCGATATCCGGAAGTACCTTGATCATCATTTCTGCAACAGCGGCCTTGTTGTATTTTGCATAAGCCTCTGCCTTCTTTTCCATTGCCTCTGCCTCTGCAATACCTTTTGCCTGAATTGCTGAAGCCTCAGCTTCACCGACTGCGCGGATACCGGCAGCTTCCTGTTCCTTGGCATAACGCATTGCTTCTGCCTGTGCCTTCTGTGCCTCAGCAGCTCTCTGTGCCTCGAACTGTTTTGCCTCGGCATCTTTCTGACGCTGGTAGAGATCTGCTTCTGCACGCTGCTGTGCTGCATATTTGTCAGCCTCCGCTTTCTTCTTTACCTCAGCTTCCAAAGACTTTTCTGTTACTGCAACCTGCTTCTGCTTTAATTCAATCTCACGTTCCTGCTTTGCAATATCTGCATTTGCAGTGGTTACCTCGATGGTTTTACGCTGTTCCTCTTTCTGAATCTCGTATGCAGCATCCGCCATAGCCTTCTTGGTATCCGCTTCCATCTGCAATTCCGATTTCTTGATTGCAAGTTCATTCTGTTTCTTTGCAATCTCTGTCTGTGCCTCTACCGCAGCATCATTGGACTCTTTGTCCGCTGCGGCCTGTGCAACCTTAATATCTCGCTCACTCTCCGCCTTTGCGATAGCTGCAGATTTCTTGATTTTTACAATATTGTCAATACCGAGGTTTTCAATGACATCATTTCCATCCACGAAATTCTGTACATTAAAACTGATAATGTCCAGCCCCATCGCTGCAAGATCCGGCTCCGCATTCTCTTTTACGAGATTTGCAAATTTCTGACGATCAGAAACCATCTCCTCAAGACGCATCTTTCCAACGATTTCTCGCACGTTTCCTTCGAGTACTTCTCTTGCAACGCTTGCAATATACTCTGTGTTTTTGTTCAGGAAGTTTTCTGCTGCAAGACGAAGCTTCTCCGGGTCATTGCTGATCTTAACATTGACTGTCGCATCAACATTAATATTAATGTAATCTGCAGTCGGTACCGCATTACTTGTCTTTACGTCAATCGGAATCAAACGAAGGTTCAACTTGTCGAGACGCTCAAAGAACGGAATGCGAATACTTGCCTTTCCAATAACAACTTTTGATTTCTTCTTCATACCGGAAATAATGTATGCCATATCTGGTGGAGCCTTCACATAGCCCAGCATATTATCTGTTTCTTATGGCCAAAATAAAAAATACCTTCTACAACTTCTTTTTGAAATCGTAAAAGGTATCTTATTTTAAATTCATTTTAATTCCGTTAATAACTATTCAGGACCTTAACATACATTTTCTATTCGATAATGTCAATTCCTGAAGAAAACGTCCACTTCCAATTGCCAAAAGAAGAAGTATAAGGACTTGACCCTGCAATATCATTATCAATCATAATACCACTACATGTAGAATGGATTCGCCAATAAGAACTATTTCCGTATTTGCGAATGACTGTTTTTCCGTTATACTGATATTTATTACCACTAACCTTCTTCAATGTATTCGACTTATAAAGTCCGAGATCCTCAAGGTAGCTTTTTACTTCCCCGATAGAAGAAAACTTGCCAAAATAAACCGCAATATGCGTTGTAGAACTTCCACGACCATATACCATAACATCGCCAAGCTCTAAATCCGATAATTTAGAAGTACCGGAACTTTTCTTTCCAATCGATAACTTTGTCTTCTTTGCCCAGGAAATATCATCGTCTTCTGCAACTCCTGTGGTGTATGTAATGCTTGAACCACTCACCCAGTCTCTTGTACATCTCGCACCAACCTGTACATTCTTCAATGCCGTACCACTTTTACCTTTACTCTCCAATCGGTTCAATGCAGCTCTCGTATAACCACTACAGTCACAACGGATGCCATCTACAACACTTCCATAGCTTTTTCCAAGGAATCCCTTGCATAAGGTTTTACGATAATTATCTTCCTTAATAACAGCTACTGTCTTCCTCGAGTCTTTCGTTGCAGCCTGCGTTGATACAGCGGCATTCCCCAATACAATCGCTGCCATCATAATTCCTGCAACAAGCTTCTTGCCCCACACCTTGCCTTTCTTCAACTTACTTCCTCCTAATTGTTACAATTTTGTTACTTAATCATAACATATTCTTAATAGAAAGTAAATTATTTTTCAATATTTTGCACAGAAAAATTCATAATTGTAATGACAATGTATAATCTTTTACCAACCTGCAAGTAAAAATTTACCTATACACTTACAAATTCATTTGAAACAAATATTTAATTTTTTAAACTGAGATTCTGGTACTGAATTGTACCTTTTCGATTTGTAAATATTTTATATTATAAAATTGGGGAAGCATAACTGCTTCCCCAAAATATATCATAATTATAAACTATGACTCAATATTACTCGATAACTGTAGCAACACGTCCAGATCCTACTGTACGTCCACCCTCACGGATAGCGAATGTAAGACCCTGCTCCATAGCTACTGGATGGATGAGCTCGATTGTCATCTCTACATTATCACCAGGCATGCACATCTCTGTTCCTGCTGGAAGCTCGCAAACACCTGTTACGTCTGTTGTTCTGAAGTAGAACTGTGGACGATAGTTGTTGAAGAATGGAGTATGACGTCCACCTTCGTCTTTTGTTAATACGTAAACCTGAGCTGTAAATTTACGATGGCAAGTTACAGTACCTGGCTTAGCAAGAACCTGTCCACGAACGATCTGGTCACGGTTAACACCACGAAGTAATGCACCGATGTTATCACCAGCCTGAGCCTCGTCTAACTGCTTACGGAACATCTCGATACCAGTTACAACTGTCTTCTGAACATCTTCCTTAACACCAAGGATCTCTAACTCATCGTTAAGGTGAAGTGTACCACGCTCTACTCTACCAGTTGCAACAGTACCACGACCTGTGATTGTGAATACATCCTCTACTGGCATAAGGAATGGCTTATCTGTATCACGCTGTGGATCTGGGATATAAGAATCAACAGTATCCATAAGCTCCATGATCTTGTCTCCCCAAGGTCCGTTTGGATCTTCAAGAGCCTTAAGAGCTGATCCCTGGATGATTGGACAATCATTGAATCCGTACTCTTCAAGCTGCTCTGTAACTTCCATCTCTACTAACTCGATTAACTCTGGGTCGTCTACCATATCGCACTTGTTTAAGAATACGATGATGTAAGGTACACCTACCTGACGAGAAAGGAGGATGTGCTCCTTTGTCTGAGCCATAACACCGTCAGTTGCTGCAACTACGAGGATAGCACCATCCATCTGAGCTGCACCAGTGATCATGTTCTTTACGTAGTCAGCATGTCCAGGACAGTCAACGTGTGCGTAATGTCTCTTCTCTGTCTCATACTCAACATGAGCTGTAGAAATTGTGATACCACGCTCTCTCTCTTCTGGAGCCTTATCAATGTTAGCGAAATCTGTAGCTGTGTTACCAGCAACACGAGCTGCTAAAACTGCTGTAATAGCTGCTGTTAAAGTTGTTTTACCATGATCTACGTGACCGATGGTACCAATATTACAATGTGGTTTTGTTCTTTCAAATTTAGCCTTTGCCATTTTGAAATGTCCTCCTTCATTTTTATGCCCATCTCTGAGCTCGTTTTTGTTGTCTTGGTTATAAACCGATGATTTGATTATATATAATAATCAAAGCTTTTTCAAGCTTTTTCATAGCAATTCCCTAAAAATCAGGGAATTGCTGCTCATTTTTTATTTATCTCTGTTAGAGAGAAGTTTTTCCTGTACGTTCTTTGGTACTGGCTCGTATTTCTCGAAGAACATTGAGTAGTTACCACGACCCTGTGTCTTAGAACGTAAGTCTGTCGAATATCCGAACATTTCAGCAAGCGGTACATAAGCATGTACAATCTTACCGCCGCCAAGATCATCCATACCTTCGATACGTCCACGACGAGAGTTAACGTCTCCGATAACGTCTCCCATGTACTCCTCAGGCATAGTTACTTCAACTTTCATGATTGGCTCAAGTAATACAGGAGCTGCCTTAGCCATAGCTTCCTTGAAACACATAGATCCAGCAATGTGGAATGCCATCTCGGAAGAATCGACTTCATGGTAAGATCCGTCGTATACTGTAGCGTGGATACCTACAACCGGGAATCCTCCAAGGGAACCAGCCTTTGTAGCTTCCTCGATACCTTCACCGATAGCTGGGATGTATTCCTTAGGAATAGCACCACCGACAACCTCGGAATCGAACTTGAACAGTTCTTCTCCGTTGGCATCCATTGGCTCGAAACGAACTTTACAATGTCCGTACTGTCCACGACCACCAGACTGCTTAGCATACTTGTATTCCTGATCAACAGCCTTTGTAAATGTCTCTTTATATGCTACCTGTGGAGCACCTACGTTTGCTTCTACCTTGAACTCACGAAGCAGACGGTCTACGATAATCTCCAAGTGTAACTCGCCCATTCCGGCGATGATTGTCTGACCAGTCTCCTGATCTGTATGAGCACGGAATGTAGGATCTTCTTCAGCAAGCTTTGCTAATGCTTCACCTAACTTACCCTGTCCAGCTTTTGTCTTTGGCTCGATAGCGAGCTCGATAACTGGCTCTGGGAATTCCATAGACTCAAGGATAACCGGATGCTGCTCATCACAGATTGTATCACCAGTAGTAGTGAACTTGAATCCAACTGCTGCTGCGATGTCACCAGAGTAAACGACATCTAACTCTTGTCTCTTATTTGCATGCATCTGAAGAATACGTCCTACACGCTCCTTCTTATCCTTTGTAGCGTTTAATACATAAGAACCTGACTTACATGTTCCAGAATAAACACGGAAGTAAGCAAGTTTTCCTACGAATGGGTCAGCCATAATCTTGAATGCAAGCGCTGCGAAAGGCTCATCATCAGATGAATGTCTCTCAACTTCGTTGCCATCCAGATCAACACCCTTAATAGCAGGGATGTCTGTTGGAGCTGGCATATACTCGATAATAGCATCCAACAATTTCTGAACGCCCTTGTTTCTATATGCGGAACCGCAGCATACAGGTACTGCAGTACACTCACATGTTGCTTTACGAAGAACCTTCTTCATCTCATCAACAGATGGCTCTTCACCTTCAAGATACATCATCATCAGATCATCGTCTAACTCGCAGATCTTTTCAATGAGTTCTGTACGATACTCTGCTGCCTGATCAGCCATATCTCCAAGATCATCTGTAACAGTGATGTTATCACCCTTCTCATCATTGTAGATATATGCTTTCATCTCAAACAGATCGATGATTCCCTTGAAATCGTCTTCCTTACCAATTGGTAACTGAAGAACGATTGCGTTCTTACCTAATCTTGTACGAATCTGATCAACAGCTCCGTAGAAGTTTGCACCTAAGATATCCATCTTATTGATGAATGCCATACGAGGTACATTGTAGGTATCAGCCTGACGCCATACATTCTCTGACTGAGGCTCAACACCACCCTTTGCACAGAAGACACCAACGGCGCCGTCCAATACACGGAGTGAACGCTCAACCTCTACAGTAAAGTCAACGTGGCCAGGAGTATCAATAATGTTGATACGATGCTCAAGTGCACCTTTTTTAGGCTTTGTGAGCTCTTCCTGTGTCCAGTGACAAGTTGTAGCGGCTGAAGTAATAGTGATACCTCTTTCCTGCTCCTGCTCCATCCAGTCCATGGTAGCAGTACCTTCATGAGTATCACCAATTTTATAGTTTACACCAGTATAATAAAGAATACGCTCTGTTAATGTTGTTTTACCAGCATCGATATGAGCCATAATTCCAATATTTCTGGTTCTCTCAAGTGGATATTCTCTTCCAGCCAAGGTTTTTTCCTCCTATTAGAATCTGTAATGTGCGAAGGCCTTGTTTGCCTCTGCCATCTTGTGCATATCTTCTTTTCTCTTAACTGCTGCTCCAGTATTGTTTGCAGCATCCATGATCTCGTTTGCTAATCTCTCTTCCTGAGTCTTCTCACCTCTAGCACGGGAGAAATTGGTTAACCAGCGAAGAGCTAATGCCTGACGACGATCTGGACGAACTTCGATAGGTACCTGGTAGGTAGCTCCACCGATACGTCTTGCCTTTACCTCAAGGGCTGGCATTACGTTGTTCATAGCCTCCTCGAATACCTCGAGTGCTGGCTTTCCTGTCTTTTCTTCTACTTTAGCAAATGCTCCGTATACGATCTTCTGAGCGACACCCTTCTTACCATCTAACATAATGTTGTTGATAAGCTTGGTAACCACTTTGTTATTGTACAACGGATCTGCTAACACGTCTCTTTTCTGAGTATGTCCTTTACGTGGCACGTTACTTCCCTCCTTAATCATAATTAGTTGTAGTTTCAAGGAATCTTCCCGCAAGCGGGTCCCTCCTTAAAACAGAGATTAATTCAACGGTACTCACATGTGTCTCTCTAATGTGTTCGTGCGGGTATATTATAATGAGGAGCACACAACTTATAAAGCCCACCTTGTGGCATCATGTGCGTAGGTCACATTCGCTTATGCGTACATGACAATAATCCCAACACTAAACCTATTTAGTTCTGTTTGTGATACTTCGTCCGCTAAATATATTACTTAGCTGCCTTAGGCTTCTTAGCACCGTACTTAGAACGGGCCTGCTTTCTGTTCGCTACACCAGCGGTATCTAATGTACCACGGATAACATGGTAACGTGTACCAGGTAAATCCTTAACACGACCTCCACGAATCAGAACAACGCTATGCTCCTGTAAGTTGTGTCCCTCTCCTGGAATGTAAGATGTTACTTCGATTCCGTTAGAAAGACGAACTCTGGCGATCTTACGAAGAGCTGAGTTAGGCTTCTTAGGAGTTGCTGTCTTAACAGCTGTACAAACACCTCTCTTCTGTGGAGAAGAAGTATTGATAGGCTTCTTCTGCAGAGAGTTATAACTTCTCTGAAGTGCAGGTGCTGTAGACTTCTTTACAGTAGTCTGACGTCCTTTTCTTACTAACTGGTTGAATGTTGGCATTATTTTCACCTCCTGTAATTAATTTAAAAGTGTGCAATCTTATGCACGCTAAAATATTATATAAACTTCTTTGCAACTTGTCAAGATAAATTTAGAAAACACAAAAAAGTCGCAATATGCGACTTTTTTGCTTTATCTCTTATTCCTCTGTGGATGTTGTAACAACTTCTTCTGTAACAGCCTCTTCTGTTGCAGCTTCTCCCTGTGCATTCTCTGCATCCGGTTCAAAATTGAAATCATCAAAATCATCGAAAGACATCTCTTCATCTTCGTTCACATCACTGTCAAGTTTGATGTCACGATATCTCTTCATACCAGTTCCGGCAGGAATCAGTTTACCGATAATTACGTTCTCTTTCATACCAATCAACGGGTCAATCTTGCCCTTGATTGCAGCTTCCGTAAGAACCTTTGTTGTCTCCTGGAAGGATGCAGCAGAAAGGAATGAATTTGTAGCAAGTGAAGCCTTTGTGATTCCAAGCAATACCTGAGATCCAACTGCCTGCTCCTTGCCCTCTTCTTCCAGCTTCTCATTTAACTCTAAGAAGTCAAGAGAGTCAACCATGCTTCCTGGAAGAAGATCGGAATCTCCATTCTCCTCAACACGAATCTTCTGTAACATCTGACGAACGATAACCTCGATATGCTTATCGTTGATTTCTACACCCTGCAGACGGTATACACGCTGAACTTCACGAAGCATGTAATCCTGAACAGCTCGAACACCCTTGATCTTTAAGATATCATGCGGGTTTACAGATCCTTCTGTCAGTTCATCACCGGCTTCAAGAACTGCTCCGTCTGTAATCTTAATACGTGATCCGTATGGAATCAGGTAAGTCTTTGTCTCACCGGACTCTGGGTTTGTTACGATAACTTCACGTTTTTTCTTTGTATCTTTAATGTTGGCCACGCCGCCGAACTCGGTAATAATTGCAAGTCCCTTTGGCTTACGTGCCTCAAAAATTTCCTCGACACGAGGAAGACCCTGTGTAATATCGTTACCAGCAACACCACCGGTATGGAATGTTCTCATGGTAAGCTGTGTACCAGGCTCACCGATGGACTGTGCGGCGATGATACCGATTGCTTCACCAACCTGTACTGCCTGACCTGTTGCCATGTTTGCACCATAACATTTTGCGCAAACACCCATATGGGAACGACATGTTAAAATGGTACGGATTTTTACACTCTCGATTGGATTGCCATTTGCATCAACACCTTTACTTACAACAGCCGCTGCACGTTTAGGAGTAATCATATGGTTAGCCTTTACGATTACATTTCCGTCTTTATCATAAATAGTTTCACAGGTAACACGTCCGGTAATTCTTTCCTCAAGACTCTCGATTTCTTCCTTACCTTCCATGAATGCCTTAACAACCATGCCCGGAATCTCACGTTTTGTTCCTGCACAGCAGTCTGATTCACGAACGATCATATGCTGTGATACATCAACAAGACGTCTTGTCAGGTATCCGGAATCGGCTGTACGAAGCGCTGTATCGGACATACCTTTTCGAGCTCCATGCGCGGACATGAAGTACTCCAATACATCAAGACCATCTCGGAAGTTTGACTTAATAGGCAACTCGATTGTTCTACCGGTTGTATCAGCCATCAGTCCTCGCATTCCGGCAAGCTGCTTGATCTGTTTATCAGAACCACGGGCTCCGGAATCAGCCATCATGAAGATGTTATTGTACTTGTCAAGACCTGTCAGAAGTGCTGTTGTCAGCTCATCATCAGTTTCTTTCCATGTTTCTACAACTTCTTTATAACGCTCTTCTTCAGTAATAAGACCACGCTTATACTGTCTTGTAATGCGGTCTACTGTGTTCTGTGCTTCCTCGATCATCTGCGGTTTCTGAGGTGGCACGGTCATATCAGAAATGGATACTGTCATAGCAGCACGGGTAGAATATCCATAACCCATTGCCTTAACATCATCCAATACTTCTGCTGTCTTTGTTGCTCCGTGAATATTAATAACTTTCTCAAGAATCTGCTTGATCTGTTTCTTTCCTACTCGGAAATCTACTTCAAGTTTCAAAGCATTGTCCGGATTGCTACGATCAACAAATCCAAGATCCTGTGGAATAATCTCATTGAAGATCAGAAGACCAAGTGTTGTTCTTATAAATCCTGCAACTTCTGTTCCATCCTGTAATGTAGCCTTACGGTATACATAAATGGACTGGTGCAGAGAAATTTCTCCATTCTCGTATGCAAGCAATGCCTGGTTCATACTTCCGAAATGATATCCAAACAGATCCATTGGTGTACAAAGCACACGACGGTTGTTATCTGTCACATCTTCGAACCAGATCATATCATATAAGCCCAACTCACTCTTTCCAGTTGTTGGATCCGGAGTTGTCAGTTTCTTTAACTCATCAAGATCATTGTAAATCTTATCAGAAACAGCCTTTACATTCTTGTCATCCTTATGGTCTGCAAGTTTGTGCATAGTCAGATAATATACACCAAGTACCATATCCTGTGAAGGAACGGCTACAGGGCCACCATCGGATGGTTTCAGCAAATTGTTTGGTGACAAAAGCATGAAACGGCACTCTGCCTGTGCTTCTACGGAAAGTGGAAGATGGACAGCCATCTGGTCTCCGTCGAAATCGGCGTTAAATGCGGTACATACAAGCGGATGCAACTTAATTGCTTTACCTTCTACAAGGATTGGTTCGAAAGCCTGAATACCTAATCTATGAAGTGTAGGGGCACGGTTCAGCATAACCGGATGCTCCTTAATTACATCTTCCAATACATCCCAAACTTCCGGCTGAAGTCTTTCAACCATCTTCTTGGCACTCTTGATATTGTGCGCAGTTCCATTTGCGGCAAGTTCTTTCATAACGAAAGGCTTGAACAGCTCGATTGCCATCTCTTTCGGAAGACCACACTGATAAATTTTAAGTTTTGGTTCTACACAGATAACAGAACGTCCTGAGTAGTCAACTCGCTTTCCCAACAGGTTCTGACGGAAACGTCCGCCTTTACCCTTTAACATATCAGAAAGAGATTTCAACGCTCTGTTTCCTGGTCCTGTAACCGGACGTCCACGACGACCATTATCGATCAAAGCATCGACAGCTTCCTGCAGCATACGCTTCTCGTTACGTACGATGATATCAGGAGCTCCTAAATCAAGAAGTCTTCGCAGACGATTGTTACGGTTGATAATACGTCTGTAAAGATCATTCAGATCGGATGTAGCAAAACGTCCACCATCCAACTGAACCATTGGACGTAAATCCGGTGGAATAACCGGGATAACTGTCATGATCATCCATTCTGGCTTGTTTCCAGACTCGCGGAATGCTTCAACCACTTCAAGTCTCTTAATAATTCTTGCACGTTTCTGGCCTGTTGCATTTTCCAATTCTGCCTTGAGTTCTGCAGAATCTTTCTCAAGATCGATTGCAGCAAGTAACTCTCTGATAGCTTCTGCACCCATTCCTACACGGAATGCGCTACCATACTGTTCTCTGGCATCCTGGTACTCTGCCTCAGATAAAACCTGCTTGTATGCAAGAGATGTGTCTCCTGCATCTAATACGATATAAGATGCAAAATAAAGAACTCTCTCCAATACACGAGGTGATAAATCAAGGATCAGTCCCATACGTGATGGAATACCCTTGAAATACCAGATATGGGAAACAGGAGCTGCCAGCTCGATGTGACCCATACGTTCTCTACGAACGCTGGACTTTGTAATCTCAACTCCACAACGATCGCAGACAACACCTTTATAACGGATTTTCTTATATTTACCACAGTGACATTCCCAGTCTTTCTGCGGTCCGAAAATCTTCTCACAGAACAAGCCATCTTTCTCAGGCTTCAAAGTTCTGTAGTTAATTGTCTCAGGTTTTTTTACCTCGCCATGAGACCACTCACGAATCTTTTCAGGAGATGCTAATCCAATCTGGATTGCATCAAACTGCATCGCCTGGTTTGTCTCCACTTTATTTGTTTCTGGCATTGTATGACACTCCTTCCCAATTATTCTTCGTCATCAAGAACTTCTTCTGCGTCATCAAAAAATTCTTCCGCATCATCAAACTCTTCGTCTGCGTTGTCAGGTTCCTCAACATTTACAAGTTCTTCGTTCTCTGCATTGAACTCCTGCTTTGTGAAACCATGTTTCTCAAATGACTCACTATCTTCAAATGCATAATCCTTATCGTTTCCGATAATCGCATTGATATCTGTATTACCGTACTCACTTGTCTCGATCAGCTGTACTTCGTTTCTATCCTCATCAAGCACTTTGACATCCAGTCCGAGAGACTGTAACTCTTTCAACAATACCTTGAAGGACTCCGGTACGCCCGGCTCAGGAATATTATCACCCTTGATAATTGCCTCATATGTCTTCACACGACCAACAACATCATCAGACTTAACTGTCAGGATCTCCTGTAATGTGTATGCAGCACCATATGCCTCAAGTGCCCATACCTCCATCTCTCCGAAACGCTGTCCACCAAACTGTGCTTTACCACCGAGAGGCTGCTGAGTTACTAAGGAGTAAGGACCTGTAGAACGTGCATGGATCTTATCATCAACAAGGTGATGCAGCTTCAGGTAATGCATGTGACCGATGGTAACTCTTCCATCGAAATCCTCACCTGTTCTACCATCACGCAACTGAACTTTACCATCACGTGCAATCGGAACACCCTTCCAAACGCTTCTGTGATCACGGTTGTCAGACAGATATGTCATAACATCCTCGCGAAGAGTATCTTTATACTTATCGTAGAAATTCTCTTCTCCATCGGCAGCTTCTTCTGCATCAAATGGCATATTTACATAATCGTTTGCAAGTTCCAGTGTATCCTGAATATCAATTTCCTTTGCGCCATCAAATACTGGTGTCTCAACATTAAATCCCAACGCTTTCGCTGCAAGACTAAGGTGAATCTCAAGGACCTGACCGATATTCATTCGGGAAGGCACACCAAGTGGATTCAATACGATGTCAAGCGGGCGTCCGTTCGGAAGATATGGCATATCTTCTACTGGTAAAACGCGGGAAACGACACCCTTATTACCATGTCGACCGGCCATCTTATCACCAACGGAAATCTTACGTTTCTGTGCGATGTAAATACGTACAGACTCGTTAACTCCCGGAGATAACTCATCGCCAGCTTCTCTGGTAAATACTTTTGCATCCACAACAATACCGTATGCACCGTGTGGAACTTTAAGAGAAGTATCACGAACTTCGCGGGCCTTCTCACCGAAGATTGCACGAAGAAGTCTCTCTTCTGCTGTCAGTTCTGTCTCTCCCTTCGGAGTAACTTTACCAACAAGAATGTCTCCCGCACGAACCTCTGCGCCAACGCGGATAATTCCACGCTCATCAAGATCTTTCAGTGCATCATCGCCGACACCCGGAACATCTCTTGTGATTTCTTCCGGTCCGAGCTTTGTATCACGTGACTCTACCTCGTACTCTTCAATATGAACAGATGTATAAACATCATACTCTACTAATCTCTCACTTAAGAGAACCGCATCCTCGTAGTTGTAACCTTCCCAAGTCATGAATCCGATCAGCGGGTTCTTTCCAAGAGCAAGTTCACCATTGGATGTAGAAGGTCCGTCAGCGATTACCTCGCCCTTTTCTACCTTCTGTCCCTTAAATACGATTGGTCTCTGGTTATAGCAGTTCGACTGATTGCTTCGGGAGAATTTTGTAAGAATATATTCTCTGCGGTTTCCGTCTTCCTCACGAACAACAATCCGGTTAGACTCGGAGCTTTCAACCACACCAGCTTCTTTTGCGACAACACAAACTCCAGAATCGACAGCTGACTTTGTCTCCATACCAGTTCCTACAACAGGAGCCTCCGTTGTCAAAAGCGGTACTGCCTGACGCTGCATGTTTGATCCCATCAACGCACGGTTTGCATCATCGTTCTGCAGGAATGGAATCAGGGCAGTAGCAACAGAGAACACCATCTTAGGTGATACGTCCATGTAATCAAATGCTGTCTTGTCATATTCCTGCGTCTCTTCTCTATAACGACCTGATACAGAATTACGAACGAAATGTCCATCTTCATCCAGTTTTTCATTTGCCTGTGCTACATGATAATTATCTTCTTCATCCGCTGTCATATAAACAACTTCGTCTGTAACACGTGGATTCTGTTTGTCAGATTTATCAATCTTGCGGTATGGAGCCTCAATGAATCCATACTCATTAATTCTTGCGTAACATGCAAGGGAGTTGATCAGACCGATGTTCGGTCCTTCAGGTGTCTCAATCGGGCACATACGTCCATAATGACTGTAATGTACATCTCGTACCTCGAATCCGGCACGGTCTCTTGACAAACCACCTGGTCCCAATGCAGATAAACGTCTCTTATGAGTCAGCTCTCCTAACGGATTGTTCTGATCCATGAACTGTGACAGCTGGGAAGATCCAAAGAATTCTTTTACAGCAGCTGTAACAGGTTTGATATTGATAAGGCTCTGTGGGGAGATTCCCTCCAGGTCCTGCGTTGTCATACGTTCACGCACAACACGTTCCAAACGTGAAAGTCCGATACGGTACTGGTTCTGTAATAACTCACCAACCGCACGAATACGACGATTTCCTAAGTGGTCGATATCATCATTTGTACCAACACCCCACTCCAGATGCATATTGTAGTTGATGGATGCGAAGATATCCTCTTTTGTAATATGCTTTGGAATCAAGTCTGTGATTTCTCTCTTGATTGCCTCAATACGGTCCTCAAGAGTTGTATACTCTTCCATAATCTGAGCAAGTACCGGATAGTAAACCAACTCGTGGATACCAATGCTCTCCGGATCTTCAATTTCCGGAATCCAGCTTCTGATATCAACCATCATAGAAGAAAGAACTTTTGTATTTCTAGTTTCTGTCTGAATCCATACAAATGGAACAGCAGCGTTCTGAATCTGGTCTGCAAGTTCTCTTGTCACAGTGGTTCCTGCCTCTGCGAGAACCTCACCTGTAGACGGATCTAATACATCTTCTGCAAGAACCTGTCCGTTGATACGATTCTTTAACGCAAGTTTCTTATTGAACTTATAACGTCCAACTTTAGCCAGATCATATCTTCTAGGGTCAAAGAACATTGCAGTAATCAGGCTTTCTGCACTCTCTACGGAAAGTGGCTCGCCCGGACGGATTTTCTTATATAACTCTAATAAACCAGCTTCGAAACTTCCCTGTGGCTCACGCTCAGTAATTGCAGGGTCCTTCTGTAAGGAAGCCATAATCTTTGGTTCCTCACCGAACATATCGATAATCTGCTGGTTTGTACCTACACCAAGTGCACGAAGTAATACAGTAATCGGCACCTTACGGGTTCTATCTACACGAACACTGAAAACGTCATTGGAGTCAGTCTCATACTCTAACCATGCACCACGGTTTGGAATAACGGTGCAGGAATACAAAGTCTTACCCACTTTATCGTGAGCAATACCATAATAGATACCAGGGGAACGTACCAACTGGCTGACGATTACACGCTCAGCTCCATTGATAACAAATGTACCGGTCTCTGTCATAAGAGGCAGATCACCCATGAAAATTTCATGTTCATTAATCTCATCTGTCTCTTTGTTATGAAGTCTAACCTTGACTTTCAAAGGTGCAGCGTATGTTGCATCTCTTTCCTTACACTCTGGAATTGTGTATTTTACATCATCTTCGCATAATGTAAAATCTACGAACTCCAGACTCAAGTGACCACTGTAATCTGTGATCGGAGAGATATCTGCAAAAGCCTCTTTGAGACCTTCATCCAGGAACCACTTATAGGAATCCTTCTGGACTTCGATCAGGTTTGGCATCTGCAAAACCTCTTTTTGTCTTGAGTAACTCATACGCATGCCTTTTCCAGCCTTGACTGGACGTATTCTGTTTTTCTCCATTGACGTTTCACCTCTCGTTTTTATTTGCATCTAGTTTATAAACTAATTTCATCACATAGGAATTTTCCTAAAAAAGAGCATGGAAATGCCTAGTGCACCATAATAATGCAACCTATACTATACAACAAACGCCAGGAAAATGCAAGAACTATTTTGAGAAATTTTACTGATTTGTATTTTGATACTTCTTTGATATGTCTGATAGAAAAAGACCCGACAACAAACGAGTTTGTCTCGGGTCTTTCCATTACACGGTTTCGCTCGATGCAAATCCGTATTATTTTAATGTAACCTTAGCGCCTTCTGCCTCAAGTTTAGCCTTAGCATCATCTGCTGTAGCCTTGTCAGCTGCCTCTTTGATTACCTTAGGAGCTCCGTCAACTGCGTCCTTAGCTTCCTTCAGTCCAAGACCTGTTAACTCACGAACAACCTTGATAACCTTAACCTTGTTTGGTCCAACTTCTGTTAACTCGATATCGAACTCTGTCTTCTCCTCAGCTGCTGCTGCGTCTCCGCCTGCTGCTGCTACTACAACGCCTGCTGCTGCAGATACGCCGAACTCTTCTTCACATGCCTTTACAAGGTCATTTAACTCTAATACGCTTAACTCTTTGATAGCATCGATAAACTCTGCTGTTGTTAACTTTGCCATTATATTTTCCTCCATTTTTAAAATTTGTTAGTATAATTTCTTATATTATATAATTAAGCCTCTGCTTCTGCAGTTGCTTCCTCAGCTGGTGCTGCTTCTGCTGCATCTGCTGCGCCACCATTCTCTGCGATCTGATTAAGAACGCGAGCAAGATTTGTAATAGGTGACTGAATACTTCCAAGTAACTTGGAAAGAAGAACTTCTCTGCTAGGAACGCTAGCGATTGCTTTCATTCCCTCAGCATCGTAGAATGTTCCTTCTACAACACCGGCCTTAATCTCTAAGTTAGGAGCCTTCTTTGCGAACTCAGCTAATACTCTTGCTGGAGCTGTAGCATCCTCTGTTGAAACAGCGAATGCGTTTGGTCCTTCAAGAGAATCTCTTAAGCTCTCAAACTCTGTGCCTTCTACTGCACGGTTTACTAATGTGTTCTTGTATACCTTGTAAGATACTCCAGCTTCTCTTAACTGCTTACGTAACTGTGTATCCTCTGCAACAGTAAGTCCACGGTAATCTACGACTACAACAGACTGTGCACCGTTGATCATTTCAGAAATCTCCTGAACGATTGGCTGCTTTAATTCTACCTTTGCCACGATTCATTTACCTCCTTATTTTATTCTTGCATATAGCGTGAGGTATAATAAAAATCCCTCTGCCAGACGCGACAGAGGGTAATAATCTTAATGACGATCTATTCATCAAAATTCCCTCGGCAGGCACTTCGTTTACTCCTTGCGGAACCTGCTGTCTTCGGCAATATGCTTTGCTATTATATTATGATATTTTGCGGTTGTCAAGACTTTCCGCATTTTTTTGCTTGTGTAAGTCATGTAACATTGCGTTTTTCGCATCGTCAGTATAAAACTGACGAGCAAACGCGTTTTTATATTTTACTGAGCAATCTTAACAACGTTAAGCTTTACGCCAGGTCCCATTGTAGATGTGATTGTTGCACTCTTAATGTACTGACCCTTTAAACTTGCCGGCTTAGCCTTGTTGATTGCACCCATAAGAGCCTGGAAGTTGTCGCTCAACTGCTCACTTGTAAAGGATGCTTTTCCAACTGGCACGTGGATAATATTTGTCTTGTCCAAACGATACTCAATCTTACCAGCTTTGATGTCGTTGATTGCCTTTGTAACGTCCATTGTAACTGTACCAGCTTTTGGGTTTGGCATTAAGCCCTTCGGTCCAAGGACACGTCCTAAACGACCAACAACGCCCATCATGTCTGGTGTAGCAACTACAACATCGAAGTCTAACCATCCCTCGTTCTGGATCTTAGGAATTAATTCCTCTCCTCCAACGAAGTCTGCTCCGGCTGCCTGCGCCTCGTCTACTTTAGTTCCCTTAGCGAAAACTAAAACTCTTACAGTCTTACCAGTTCCGTGTGGTAATACAACCGCACCACGGATCTGCTGCTCTGCGTGACGTCCATCACAGCCTGTTCTAAGATGAAGTTCGATTGTCTCATCAAATTTTGCTGTAGCATTCTTCTTTACGATATCAATTGCATCAGCAACATCGTACTGAGCAGCTCTATCGTATGCTTTTACAGCGTCCTGATATTTCTTTCCTCTTTTCATGAAATATAAACCTCCTTGTGGTAAATATCATAAGCTGTCAGCTCCGCTGACTGATTGCTTATGATCCAGCCCTTTTCCGTAGGAAAATGGGTCGTCTTTGCGACTTTGCTTACGACCCAGCCCTTTTCCCAGCGGGAAAATGGGTCATTCTTTTATCGGGTAGGAAATGCCCTCCCACTAGTTTCAAAATATTTTCGATGTTTTCTACATCATCGGGACGTGCGCATTCAAAAAGCTAATGCCTTGCGCGCACGGTGCAGTATTCTGCTGTGCAGCACACTGCCTAGTCAACAACCTCAACACCCATTGATCTTGCTGTACCAGCGATCATGCTGATTGCAGCCTCAATGTTAGCAGCGTTTAAGTCTGGCATCTTCAGCTCAGCGATTTCCTGAAGCTGTGCCTTTGTGATCTTGGCAACCTTAGTCTTGTTTGGTTCACCAGAACCAGACTTGATGTTGCAAGCTTTCTTGATTAATACTGGAGCAGGTGGTGTCTTAGTTACAAAACTAAAACTTCTGTCTGCATATACAGTAATAACTACAGGGATGATTAAGTCGCCCTGATCGGCTGTCTTCGCATTAAACTGCTTTGTGAACTCTACGATGTTAACACCGTGCTGTCCAAGAGCTGGTCCAACTGGAGGAGCTGGTGTAGCCTTTCCAGCAGGAATCTGCAATTTAATGTATCCTTCAACTTTCTTTGCCATTGGAATTGCCTCCTTAATTCATTTTCTTTACATCTGCGAAACTTACTTCTACCGGTGTCTCGCGACCGAACAGATCCACATTGATAGTGACTGTCTGTTTGTTATGGTTCATTGCTGTAATCACACCGCAGGTATCTTTCCATACACCGCCGATGACTACGATCATATCGCCTTCTGCGAAATCAACCACAACATTCTCTGCCTTAATTCCAAGCGGTCTCATCTCGGCGTCCGTGAGTGGTACCGGTTTGCTTCCCGGTCCAACGAAGCCAGTCACGCCTCTGGTATTGCGGACAACATACCATGTATCGTCATTCATAATCATATGAATCAGCACATAGCCAGGGAACATTTTCTTCGAAACCTGCTTCTTTACTCCGTTCTTTACCTCTGTCACTTCTTCGAGAGGAACCCGAACTTCAAGAATCTGGTCCTCCAGATGTCTGTTCTCAATTGTCTTGTCAATATTCGCTTTGACTTTGTTCTCATAACCTGAATAGGTATGAACTACATACCAGTTCGCTTCTGCCATAAATCACTTTGCCTCCGTTAAAAATTTAAACCAACAAGGAAATTCACACCGTGCTGAATTACCCAATCCAGCAGTGCAATAATAAGACCGGTAACTACAGAAACAGCAACTACCGCAATAGTCTGTCTGACAACTGATTTCTGCTCAGGCCAGATAATCTTGCTGAACTCTGCCTTGATTCCTTTGAACCAGTTTGTCTTTGGAGCCTTTTCAACGTTTTCTGTCTGTCCCATTTCGTAACTCCTTTACTCTATCCTAGACTACTTTGTTTCCTTGTGCATTGTATGAGTCTTGCAGAATCTACAATACTTTTTGGTTTCCATTCTGTCCGGATGAGTCTTCTTGTCCTTTGTCATGTTGTAATTACGACGCTGACACTCTGTGCAGGCTAATGTAATCTTTGTGCGCACAACTTCCACCTCCGTTTTTATTCTTTGTGTTGTCTTGCCTAAAAAAAGGCATAAAAAAAAGACCTACTTCCAAGCTTTCATAGAATAGCACGATTTCAAGTATGCGTCAACTACTTTTCTTGAAAAAAAGTCATTTTTACAATATTTTGTATAGGAAATCAAATTTTCTTGTTTATATAGCTGTTGAAAAGCCCCAAAATGCGCGATATAATATATATGTATAAATGGATTTTACGATCCCCACTGTTTTTTGCAGAATCACGGATGAAAGGAGGGGATTTTTATGGCACGTATCGACAGCGCATACGATTATTATATTTCAACGTATGCACAGAAAAAAGTGTCGCGCTATGACTCTCATAAGAAGAGCGATCTGCGCAAAGTTTATAATCAGATTGTCAAATCAAATAAAGATTCTCCTCTGTACAAGATTCCGAATATGGAGGCCGCCAAACGGTATGCAATCGACATCAAGGAAAGTGCAAAGTCGATTCAGAATGTTGTTGCATCCCTGTCCGACAGGTATGGCGCTTTTGAGGATTCTTTCCAGAAAAAAGTAGCTGTCTCCTCAGATGATGCAGAAGTCGGGGTTGCTTACATAGGTGACGGAAGTGAAAATAATAATGCAGAAAATTTTTCCATTTCTGTCAAAGAACTTGCCACCCCTCAGACAAATATCGGAAATTATCTCAAAGATACTTACCATAGTCTGTCTGCCGGTTCCTATTCTTTCGATTTGAATACCGGATCCGGTTCGTATGAATTTCAATACAATGTAAGTCTGAAGGAAAACAATCGGGACATTCTGACCAAATTGGCCGGTCTCGTCAATTCTTCCAATTTAGGTATCACTGCCGAGTTAAGAAGCGATGGTAATGGTTCGAGCGCCCTGGCTCTGACCTCTTTGCAGACAGGGCTCAGTGAAAATGAGACTTCTCTTTTTACCATTGCTCCAAACGCAAGTGCGGCTTCGATTGAAGCAATGGATGTTCTTGGTATCAACCAGATTACGGAACCTGCACATAACAGCAGCTTTACCATAAATGGCGCCGAACATTCTTCTTACTCAAATACATTTTCTATTAATAATGCATTCGAGCTCACATTAAAGAAGCCAAGCACCGAGCCTGTGACGATTGGTTTTAAACCAAACACTGATGCGATTGCAGATAATATCCAGACGTTAGTTGATGCATACAACAGCATTCTTTCCACAGCGCATTCGCTTTCCGATTCCAACGTCAGTGCCGGAAATCATCTGTTCAACGATATGGTATCTGTTTCCCGCAGTCAGCAGGGATCGCTTCAATATATCGGACTTATGTCTTCTGAAGACGGAACTCTTCATATTGACAAGGATATTCTCGCACAGGCTGTGACGCCGGAACGCGCACCGCAGACATTTGAAACGCTTTCAAAATTCCGGGATTCCATTGGGCATAAAGCAGAAAGTGTTGCCATCAATCCAATGAACTATGTCAACAAAGTTGTTGTTGCCTACAAGAACCCGGGACACAATTTTGCGACACCATATATCAGTTCTATCTATTCCGGCATGATGCTGGATGAATACATGTAAAAAGCTACAGATAATTGATCTGTAGCTTTTTTAGTTTCATCATTTCAGTTTTTTATTATCTTTTGCCGTCGAGCATGTGCATATCCTCATACATCGACTGTTTCATGGTCTTATAATATCCCGTGATTGCCTTGCTGTTGGCGCGTACACCTTTTGCCTGTTGCTTCACTGTTGTGAATTTCTGCATCATAAAATCCTTGTTACGGGCTTCCTGTGCCTGGATCATCACACTTTTGTCTGTAACAATACGAATACGATCCTGCAGCTGGCGGATTAGGTCTGCATATTTTTCTTTATCAGCTTCCAATTCTGCTGCAACTTCTGCATACAATTTCTCAAAGCCACTATCCAACTGTTCCAACTGCTGAATGCAGGCTGCTTTGTCTTCCACTGTCTTGTCGAACTCATCAACCGAACGCGTCTGATCGGTAAGCTGGTCTTTCTGTAAATCGTTCAGACGAATTATCTCATCCAATACCTTTTCTTTTTTCTTCAAACTCTGAAGCATGATTGCTAAATATGTCTCTGCCATGTGACCTCCCGTCACGCTTTTGCCATAACTTCTTTCCATGTATCACGCATTGTGCGTAAATGTTTTAATACTTCCTCAAGGATCTCCGAATCTTTTTTCAGATTTGCTTCACGGAGACGCTGAATAAGGTAAGTATATACCGCATCGAAATCCTTTGCAACCGGATATTTATCATCTAATGTTGCCTGAAACTCCAGAATAATGCGTTCTGTTTTTACAATATTGTTATGCGCCTTCTCAATATCATGCTTTTCGATCGCCATAATTGCAATGTTTGCGAATTTGATTGCACCATCATAGAGCATGAGTGTCAATTCTGCCGGTGAAGCCGTGAGAATTTTGCTATTATTGTATGCAGCGTATGCCTGATTCTGAACCATCGCTACTCCTCCCGTTATGTATTTATTGTATTCGTAACTATTCAGAACTTGTATTCACTAATTTCCGAGCATAGATGAAATGGAACTTGTCTGACTCTGTAATTTTGCAAGAGCTGTCTCCATGTTTGAGAACTGTTTGTAATAGTAATCTTCCTTGTCAGACACTTTACTCTCCCACTCTTTGATCGTCTTGGTGAGATTTCTATACTGCTTATCCATCTCCTTGTCGTTATAAATCTTATAACGAGAACGAAGATCATTCGACTGCATCTGATCATCTATTGATTTGTAAAGGTTTGTGCTCAACTGTTTCATGAACTCAATGACGGTATCCGGATCGCTTGTGATTGCCGCCATCAGCTTATCCTGATTTCCGGAAGTATTCTCATCATCCTCATCACCATCAATATGGTATGCATTCTGCTCATTCTCTGCCGCATTCAGATATCCAAGTGTCTGAATACCAAAACTTGAAAGAGAATAACTCTTTCCATTGATTTCAATCGGCTGACTCATAGAAGTCATCATTGTATTCATAACAGAACTAAGTGAACTGTCTCTGCGAAGAAGTGAGTCTTTAATCTTCGTCTCCCACTTTTCAATCTCAGTGTCCGACATCTTATCCTTCTCATCATCGGTCAGTGGCTCATAACTTCCTGCGGAATCTGCATTGTACAGTTTGGTGATTTCATTAATAATATTGTTATATTCGGTAAGGAAATCCTTGACCGTGTCATAAATTCCCTGGCTGTCCGTTGTGGTATTGATGCTAATTGCGGTGCTGTCATTTAAGCTTGACAAATCAGTACTATCTGGATCTGCAACGTCATCCGTCACACCATTGACGGAAATATTCAATCCGTTGATTGCAAAGTCATTGGTCGTGTTCGTATATTTCACACCATTCAAAGCAATCACAGCATCACGTCCGTCAATTTTTGCCGCCTTATTGCCATATGTATTTGAAGAATCTGTATCCAGGCCAAGCAGTCCGATCAATTTTTTGGAAGCAACCTGTTCTTCGCCACTCAAAGTGACCGATTCCATCTCTGGTTTTCCATTGCTGTCCTTTATAACATTTCCGTCTGCATCCTTTTTCTCCACAAGCTTTGTTGTTGCAGATGACAAAGAAAAATCTGCAGCTTTACCGGTATTCTTTGAGCTGACAAAAATACGTCCATTGTTGGCATCAAAACTAGCATTCAATCCATTATCTTTCAACGCATTGACTACGTCCTGGATCGTACTGCCTTTTGTCAGGCTGACTGTTTTGGTGACAGCATTTCCATCTTCATCTGTTGTATTGATATTAAGGCTTGCCTCATCTCCTGTAAATCCGAGCTCGCTAAGTTTTGTTTCAGCTTTCACAGCGCCTTTTACATCCTGCAATTTTGTTGTTCCGTCTGCATCTGTCACTTCTTCACGTAAAGAAAGCTTGCCACCGGTAAGGTAACCAGACTGCGCAGTGGCCAGCACATGCAGTTTCTGTGTTCCATTAACCGCATTGCTGCTTGCAGATACAGTTGCTTTAGTTGTATCGGATGATGTTGTCTTTTTTGTACTGTATGCACTCGAAAAACGTAATTTTCCGACATTATTATATAGACTGTATACCTTCGTATTCAGTCCCTTCCAAATTTCCTGTTTCCAGGAAAGCTTTGTCTGTTCTTTCTGATACTTTTCTGTTTTGGTATTATATGCAGATACCAGTTCCTGTACGATGGAATCCGTATCCAAGCCTGAATTAATACCAGACACTCTCATTGCCATAAGGTTTGTCCTCCTGTTTTATCTTCTATCTCTTCTCATCAACCATCAGACCTGCCAGTTCCCACACTTTTGCAATCATGTCAAGTGTTTTCTCCGGTGGCAACTCTTTGATTACTTTTTTTGTATCTTTATCTATAATTTTGATAGTCACACGATTTGTTGCCTCATGAATTCCGAAAATAGCTTCTGAGTTGACGGCTTTCTTATTGATATCTTCCACCGCCTTCTTCAACTGGGCATTCTTCTGTTGCTGCGACTGCTGCTGCGTATTATTTGCTTCTCCAGATGTCTGCTTTGTATTCAGATCACTGGTATCTTTTGCCAAATTTTCTGAGACCGTCAAATTCTCCGCGTTCTCTATCTTTGGTACATTTTCTTCTTTCATCTCTGCAGTTGACGAACTTCCCTGATATGCCATACCTGCACCTTTGATTACTTCAATTCCCATGATGACTACCTCCTGTCCGCATCCTTTGATGGAATTTCATTTATTAAAGCACATCCCAACTGTGTCCTTTTCAATAGCAATAAACTGCTACCTTTTTCCTACATTATAAATATCGGAGGATGTCTTCCAAAAGTTAACACCCTCCGATAAATTTAACCAATGATATCTTTCAATGCATCCAATCCGTCTGCACTGATTGCTTCCTGATTTTCTTTCTGAATCTGTAAAAATACTTCCTTACGGTATACCGGCACATCTTTCGGTGCAGAGATACCGATTTTTACCTGATCGCCACGAATTTCAAGCACGGTGATCTCGATATTATTATTAATAACAAGGGCCTCTCCCTTTTTTCTGGTTAATGCCAGCATATCTATTCACCCGCCTTTTCTTTTTTTGCTTTCAGAACATCGTATACTTTGTATTTGACCGGATAATCATCCTCCACTATAAGCTGTACGCCCTTGTGATTGTCCATATTGATGACGATTGGTGCCTTTAAATTCACGGAAAAATCCTGTATATTTTTCGGCACAGTAACTGTGACAAGAATATAAGTATTCTGCTCGTTCAGTTCTCCAAGAGGAGCCACAATTTCTTCACTTACATTTGGTGCATAGTCTTCTTTTACTGTATTTGGAATCATGACCGGAAATGCAATATCCGCATCATCCATGGACTGCAGCCACATAATGGAAGTGTCCTTCTGTTTTTTTTCTTCGTCATAGATCAATGCAAAACGATTCAGATTTGGAAATCCAATCATTCCCTTTTCTAATGTGATAATTTTTTCATCTGCGATTTCAATTTCCCCAAAAATTCTTGTGTTTGCCTTCATGGCTTCTCCTCCTTTACAAATGCTCCGCAATTGTATCTGCTATCTTCGTAACTATTCAAAACCTATCTTTTATAAATAATCAAGCAATGTCTGTTTTCCCACCTTTGCTGCTGCAGTGAGACTTGAAGTATAGGCATTGTATGATGCATAGTAATCGATGATAACATCTGAAATCTCACGGTCATCATTGTTCGTCTTCAACTGTTCAACCGTCATCTGCTGATTCTCCACACGGGTCTTTGCCAAATCCAGGCGGTTCTGCAAACTACCGATGTTGGTAATGGCATTGTTCACATCATCCAGATAATTGTCAAAGTTTGTAATATACTGCTTGTATGTTTTCTTTAAGTTGTCGTCAGCGTAATCTGCCTCTTTCTGTGCAGAATCCAGATATCCCTGTAAAGTCGCCTGACTATCTTTGTCAGCGTACTGTTCCTGCGTCATCATCGACTTGATTTTGCTGACTTTGTCGTTTGCTTTGATGGCCGTGGTAACAATGTCAATCAGTTCATTAACATCACGGCCGATACTCGTATCAAACACTTCGCTGGCCTGTGTGTTTGCCGGGAAAGTAATTCCACTGGAAATAGTAAAGTCAATCTGCTGATTTTCTTTTGTGTACACAACAGCCTCAGCCATATCCGGTGTCTTCATTGTACAATCGTAATAATACTCCGGTCTTGCCTCTCCTGCGTCAAATCCGGTCTTTGTGTAAGAAACATTCAGTTCCGCTTTATCTCTGGAAATCGCATGTGCAATCTCTTTTCCGAATACAAACTCTCCTGTGTTCTTAATAAAGATGACGTCATCATCACCCACTGTTTTCCCATCTGTTCCTTTAGCGGTTGCCTGATACCAGTCATCTTCGGTATCATATACAACTACTTTTCCTGCAGTATCTGCACCTGCGGCAGCATCCGCTGCAGATACGGTTTCCATCTTGACCGTCTGTCCTTTCGCCGTATAACTGAAAGAATCCAAAGATCCGGTATCATCATACGCAAGGCGAAGCCGCTGGTAAGTATTGGTTCCTACCTCTGTTGTACACTCGGTGTTTGCATCGGACGGCACCTGTGTCTCTCCATAATAATAACGATGTTCCTGCAGATCTTCATACGTAAAGTTCTGCTTAATGGAATATGTTGCGTCTGTCTCATCATTTTTGAATGTCAGCTGTGAAGAGGTTCGATATCCGGTAAACACGGTTCTTCCCGCATAATCTGCATTTCCCTCACTGTATACCTGTTCACTCATAGACTGCAACTGTTTTAAAATTGTCTGGCGGTCATCTGCGGTCAGTGTATCGGTAGAACCGTTTACGCACTGGGTACGAATATCCGTAAGAATCTTCTTCATATTGGTCAATGCAGTCTCTGTCACATCCAGCCATGCATTGGCATCGGCAATATTGTTGTCCTTATACTGGGTCAGATGACTCAGTGTTGTCTGCATACGCAGTGAACGGATTGCAACAACCGGGTCCCCCGAAGGACGGGAGATTTTCTTTTGTGTTGTCATCTGCGTATTGTACTTGTCCACCAGCACCTTATTGGCATTAATATTTGTTTTGGTGTTGGCTGTAATCATGTTGTTCGTTACACGCATAGGAATTCCTCCTTACAAATGACGTTATACGCCAGTTTCATTAATTAATTTATCATACATTTCTGCCATAACGGAAATCACTTTGGAAGCCAGATTATATGCATTCTGAAATTTAATAAGGTTCAATGCTTCCTCGTCCTCGTCCACACCGGAAACCGATGTACGCTGATTATTCACAGCAGTCTGCAGATTGAAATAGTTCTTATAGTTAGTATTTGTCTTGTCCACATCAACTGTAATGTCCGATAAAAGTGTTTCCAGAAAAGACTCTGCAGAATCGCCACGGAACATCTTGACATCTTTTTGCAATGTCAAAAGTTTCTCTGCGATATCGTACTTTGCCTCTCCATTATTCATCTCAGTCGCTGTTGAAAAATAGCTTGGATCCTGCAGGGATTTGGAATTTACCGCCACATTGTCCGCAGTAATATTGTAATAGCTGTCCTCTTTGGAACTTATTGTAAATCCATAAGTACCGCCATTTTCCTTCTCCTTCTTGGCTGCTGCGACTTTTGCATCCCAGTCATCTCCGCCAAAAGAAGTACCCATTGCGGTATTTCCAACGAAAAATGCTCCCATCGGATTCTTTTTCAAATCCACACCGGTTTTTTCGATATCATTGAATGCCTGTACAAAGCTACGGACAAACTCGTTGATCTGTGACTGATAATAGGGAATGCCAAGTGCGTCCACATTATCGCCGCATACCATCTGCGAATCTGCAAGTGCACCAGCCTCCTCCGCATCAATATCCTGTGTCAGATGAAATTGAATGCTGGTAATGCCATCTTCTCCCACCTGCGCATCCCATCCGTCATATTTGTATTTTTTATTATTGATCGTGATAAGTCCTTTTTCCGGAAGTGCCAGTTTGTTCACATCCGTAACGGACGGCCACTTCATAGTAATATTTTTCGTGTCTGCACTTTGTACCACACCGGTCATGCTCTCCGCATTATTACCATCCCGCACGGAAAAAAGCGCCTTAAGACTTCCGCTTGCGCTACCGGATGTTGCCGCAAAATCCATCCCATTGTCTGACCAGCAAATCTCGTACATGCCTTCCGCATCCGACTGATTGTTGCGATAATCCTGAGTCTTGCAGTCCAACGTACGGTAATCGTTTCCGTCGACCAATACCTGACCATTGATAATGACACGATAATTAGTACCACCAAGGTCCTGTCCATAGGAATTGTGTACCTCATATTCCTGTGTCTCTGTATTTACCATCTCGGAAAGCTGATCTACCAGATTTGCTCTCTGGTCACGGAGTTCATTAGCATGTCCACCCCTGACTTCGATCATATTGATTTCTTTATTAAGTGTTGCAATCTTCTGAGAAATTCCATTGATTGTATTCACACTGCTCTTAATCTCTTCATTGCAGTCTTCCTGCATCTGCGACAGACTTTTCGACAATGAATTAAAGTACGTGCAAAGGCTCTGTGCCTGATGAATGAACTGGTTCCGGACGCTTTCTTCCTCACCTTTTGTCTTTAAAGTGTCCAGTCCATTGAACATCTTTGCAAAAATGGTGGTAAAACCTTCCTGTACTCCGTCATCTTCCAACAATGTCTCTACCTGTTCCAGATAATACTTTTTCTGTTCAAAATAGCCTTTGCTTGAACTGTTCTGCCAGTATTTCGTATCATAATAGAGATTTCTCTCCTGTGTGATTGCAGTGGCAGATACACCGGTTCCGACACTTCCGTATTTTGCATTCACACGGATTGGTGTACTCGACTCAAGTGTTGTTGTCTGCCTTGTATATCCCTTTGTCTGTACATTGGAAATATTATTTACAGTTGTATTTACAGAAGCCTGAAATGCAGATAATGCGCTGGCTCCAATATTTAATCCGAAAAATTGTGATGGCATATGCGATTCCTCCCATCCCTTTTGTTATTCTAAAACAGCCAAATTACTTTAATCCCGTAACTATGGTCTCTGTCATTTCGCTAATAACATTCATAAAACGGCTTGCTGCATTATACGCCGACTGGAACTTGATCATATTTGATAATTCTTCATCCGAAGAAACACCGGAAACCTGCTGGCGCTTGCTGTCAACGGAAGAAACTGCTCCGGAAAGTGTTTCTGTTACCGATTTGTAAGTATTGCCCTCGATTCCAAGCTGATCTACCATCTTGTCATAATATTCTTCAAATGTACAAGGTTTCTGATCATATGGGTTCAGCTTCATATCTTTGACTTCCCATGCCGCTGCAAGCTTTGCCCCCATTTCATAATCTACCGATCCGTCCTTTTTGTAAGCCGGCATCAACGTAATCTGTCTCTTGAGATCACTGTTGACAGTAATTGTACCAATTGCATATCTGGTAGAAGAAACATCCGGATCTTCTTCGTTATATACATAATATGTTTTGCCGTCTTTTCCGGTCACTTTTGTATAACGGTCGATTCCGATACGGGTAAAAAGCTCTCTCGGCGGAATTTCTCCATCCACGCCTCTGGCACAATTCTCTTCGTCAAGAATTTTTGTTCCTGCCGGATAAGTCACACCATCTGTCGAAGTAAAAGCGCTTGTTGTCTCTGTGTTCGGACAGTAGATATCGTTCATTGACCTAACAATGTTGGAGAACAGCACATCCAGTTCCGCCTGAACTTCCATAAGTGTGCAGCCTTCAATGTTGCCATACGATTTTTCCGATGCCATATCTTCTCTGCGTCCGTAAGCATCACCACGCACCAGAAGTTTGGATTTGATAGAACCAATATCGGTATTCATCTCCGATGAGATTTCGCCACTCAAACGGAACACCGGCACATACTGCCCTTTTTCCACATCCGACTGTTGTGGCCAGTATGGGGTGTAAAAGCCAGTTCCATCTGCAGCTTTCAATCCCATATTATAGCAACGATTTTCATCTACAAAACGGACACCTTCCATATCTACATACGTAAACCCTGTCGCATCCTCAGTCACTTCAATGCGTCCATAATTTCCCAGTTCATCTAACAGACTGTCTCGCTCGTCACGAAGTGTCATGGCAGTCTCAGTTCCACCGGCCTCAACCCTCTGAATCTGTAAATTCAGTTCGTAAATCCGGTTTCCAATTGTATTGACACGGTCTACATCATCTTTAATTTGATCATTAATATTGGATTGATAATTCTGAAGATCCGAATATAATTTCTGCGTACGGCTCACCAGAAGATCTGCTTTCTGCAGCACCAGATTCTGTTTCGTAGAATCTGCCGGTTTCGTGGATACTTCCTGAAACGCCTGCCACAAATCGCTGACACTCTGTTTGAACTGTTGTCCATTCAGCTCCTGCATGAGATCTTCCACATAAGTGGCTGTCTCATAACGGGCAGAATAAAAAGACATTCGTCCGGTTTCCTGCCGATACGTCTTGTCTAAGAATATATCTCTTGCATGAACAACATCTCCAATTGACACACCCAGTCCTGACTGTTGCATGTTCACATTAGCTCTGCTGTCTTTAAGAATTGTATAATTTTTATCGGCATATCGAACCTGCTGGCGGACATATCCTTTGGTGTCTACGTTCGCAAGGTTGTTTGCCGTTGTATTTATTGCATTCTGTGCATTCTGGAGTCCAGATGCTCCTACATATAATGAGCCGAATCCATTTGCCATCTCTTGTTCCTCCCTGATTGAATATCAGCTATCCTTTTATCTTAAAAAAAGGCTGCCAACTACATATCATTTTGTTTAACTTGTAGCATCAAAGCCACCTCCGCCTAACAAGGAGCCTGTATTATAAGCGCTTTTGTCATAATTGGCGGTCTCAGGAGCCTGCCGCAAGCTTTTGAACAAGGTCAGGTCGAATTCGTTTATCTCGATTGCCTGTTGAATCAGAACCATGTTCTGTTCATTCAGGCTCTGCATCTTATTTGCAGTTTCAATCAGGTTATCTCTTGCAATGGTCAGTTTCTTCTGTATCTCCGGCTGGGTATCCAGAAGATCGATCAGTCTCGTAACTGTCATCTTTTCCTCTGTCTTTCCAAGTACCGTAGCGATATCCGTCAGCGCCTGAACCTGCTTATTGCTATACGCAATCAGTTCATCTCCTGCCAACTGTTCCAAGTTTGTAATCTCTTCAAGAACAGGGACATCCGCACGGATAAGAACATCCTTCTTCTTCTCTTCATATCCAGTCAGTGTCTCATAGACTTTCTGTTCTGCCTCAAGTATGTTTACAAGCTCTTCTACTAAACTAGCCACTCTGATAACCTCTCTTACTACATAAGACTATTATTATATTTCTCCAGTAATTTGCTGGCGAAATCACCCGGTTCTACGGAATATGTTCCCGCATCTACCATTGATTTAAGCTGTGCGACTTTGTCTTCCCTGATGTCCGAAGCTTCTGATACTGCACTCTTTGCTACCTGATAGTCACGACCAGCCTGTGAAATAGAAACCTGATCTCTCGGGCCTGCTGCGTTCTGCGCTTTCTGTGTCTTCACGCTCTTTTGTATACCGTATAACTGGGCTACCTGGTTATATGCATCTATACGCATGCTCAGCATCTCCTTTCTTCCTTGAAATAAGCTTCTGAAATGCAACCTTTCTGCATCTCTATACATTATTTATCGGACGCTTCGGCAGATACTTTAGCATTTTTTTAAATTATTTCACAGCCACATTTTTAAGCGCATTTTTCGACAGCACCTTTTTGCTTGACAATCCCTGCTTTTATGCATTATACTTAAATCTCCGAGTAGCCGGGGTGGTAGCGGTACCTTGAACCAACAATCCGCTATAGTTGGGGTGATATCTCGTAGAGGGTTTCAGCGGTGGAGCTGCCCTCTGTAAGTGGCGTTGACGTCTGGGTCTTACGCAATGGGAATCCATGAACCGGGTCAGGGTAGGAATACAGCAGCCCTAAGTGGAAGCTCTCATGTGCCGTAAGGGTGCCTGGAGGGAGTTAACTGCAGAGGTAACGTCTATTGTGTGTTATTCGAAGCGGGATACTCGGTTTTTTATTCTCTGATTAGTAGTCATTTCGTTCATCCACTGGACCTATGCGAAAAATATCACTATTATGTCCAGCTTAAATTTCAAATTAATAGCTCTATTATTTCCACAATATTTTCCTTTCCATATTGACACACTCGGTTTATTGTTGTAACCTTGCATTAGGTTGATAGCTATAAACCAAAGGAAAAGGAGGTGTATACCATGGACTACGCAAAACTATGTGACAGTGATTATCGTTTTATGTGCGTGGTATGGGATAATGCTCCCATCAATTCCGGCGAGCTGGTGAAGTTATGCCAGGAAAAGCTTGGCTGGAAAAAATCCACGACCTACACAGTTGTTCGCAAAATGTGTGAAAAGGGATATATTGCCAATGAGGATGCAACGGTTACGGTTTTGATTCCGAAGGAACAGGTGCAGGCAGACGAATCCCAGTATTTTGTGGAACGTACATTTGATGGTTCATTGCCCGGCTTCATTGCAGCATTTCTGGGTGGAAAGAAAATTTCCAATGAGGACGCAAAAAAGCTCAAGAAGATGATCGATGAACACAAACAATCGTAACAATTGAAACGATGATTCATCAGAAAGGAAAAGTTATGTTAAACGATTTAAGTCAAATTTTCCTTACCTTTTTGTACAAAAACATGACCGTGAGTGTGGTAATCATCGCAGTTCTTCTGGCACGTTTTCTGCTGCGCAAGATGCCAAAGAAATATTCTTATATTCTTTGGTCAATCGTCGGAATCCGTATGATCTTCGATCTGCCGTTTGCGACAAATATAAGCGTATTCAATCTGTTTCGCGGCTTTGCCAAACACACATCTACTGTGGAAACAATGCTTGCCGGCAGTCACAGAACAAATTTGCAAGGATCAACAGATCTGTTAAATAAAACCGATACGACCGGAGCTGCTGCGGCGCATGCTTCAAGGAGTACTGCTGTCGAAGCTATGACACATACACTTACCACATCACAGACGGTACTTGGAATTCTCGGTCTCCTATGGCTGATCGTTGTCGCACTTTTCGTGACATATGGTATCTATTCCTATGTAAAATGCAGATTACTAGTGCGAACAGCAGTGATTGCCCGTGATATTACACCTGACTCTCACAAGAAAAAAAACAATGTCTCCGTATGGGAATGCGACCGGATTCCATCGCCTTTTGTTTTGGGTATCATCCGGTCCCGAATCTATATTCCATTTCGGATGCCGAAGCAGGAACAGGCTTACATTCTGGCTCATGAGGAATGTCATATACGGCGCCTTGATCCGCTGTGGAAGCTGATTGCATTTCTGCTACTTGCCGTATACTGGTGGAATCCGCTGGTATGGATCGCCTTTTTCTATATGGTGCGTGACATGGAGATGAGCTGCGATGAGGCTGTGATCGAACAATTCGGCAATGAAATTAAACAGGGCTACAGCAACTCTCTTCTATCATTTGCAATGGAACGACATCCGTATTCGTTCGCGCCGGTCGCTTTCGGAGAGGGCGATGCCGGAAGACGAATTAAAAATGTGTTGAATTTTAAAAAACCACATACATGGGTTGCAATCCTTGTGTTTGTGTTGCTCGTGGTTGTTGGCGTGAGTTGCCTGACAAATGGCAAAGACAAAATCTCCTCTGAAACGGTATCCGATACGGAGAACAGTCAGATGCAACAAACGGCGGTCGAGACTACAGAAGTACCTATGAGTTCTGACAACAGTTCTACTGTTCAGGAGTCTTTACAGAGTGTGGATAAATGGACACAGGCTTTCGCTGCCCGAGATGTCAGAACAATCCAGGATATGGCCACGGATGACGCAAAGAATGAATTGAAAGAGGAAAATCTTCTGGATGATAACGGTAATTTTGGCTGGTCCAGCCCCTGGCCATGGTTCGATGAAGAATCAGGGATGCCAGCGTACCAGATTACCCAATCTGATGATACCTCTGCCACAATTCTGTATTATGCACAGGTATCTGATCCACATGTGACCGTATGGAAAGAAACGCTTCAGTACACAAGAAAAGATGACAAGATAGAGATTGCCCATGAAGAGCTACAGATGTTAAATTTTATTGCAAGTGGCTCAGAATTCGAAAACGCCTATCCGAAAGGAATCCAAAATACACCAATGGACTATCAGGCAAATGGGTTGGGTGAAACGCTGAATGAACATGCCATATCCGCAAACGGAATGAATCCGGATGGTGAATACAATCTGACAGATCCAATGGAAGCGGCTCAATATTTGCTGAATCTGTTGCGAAATGATGGCAAAGTTGAAATTACTGCAGACAAAAAAGACAAAACCCAGGTTGAACTTAAGGTTCACTTCACAGAAGATGATATAACACACCATATTACCATGATACGTCCTTGGGGCGAGGATGGTATCTGGGTTGTCGGTGAAATTTTATAAGCTGATTATTAAAAACACCAGAACCGGTACTTGCCGGAACTGGTGTTTTTCATTAGACTTTTTTATTTAACGATCTCTTTTTATTTTAGCCGTAAGCATCTATTTTATGTGGTCTGGTAGTTATGATATGCCAGCCATTATTGATATCTTCAAAACGTGAGTCCGTCAGTTCGGCGATATCGTAAGCTGTCACATAATAGTTTCCGTTAATCTTGTAACACGGAATACCTGTCACCTCACCATCCCATACAATGCTGGTTGCAGGCATGGTTGTTTTATATTTTTTCCCATTACCTTTTTTCATAGGCGCAGACTTCCCTTTATACGGGCTCATACTGTCAATTATAATTGCATTATTTGCTTTATCATACTTAACATTAAAGGACTTATTTGTCTTAGACATCATTTGCGCAATGTCATCAAGTTTATAGTAATCATCATTGTTTATGTTATAAGATTCCAGAGATGCTGCGGTATCGTATATCCAAAGTTTTTTCGTTTTCGAAGTAACCTTCTTCGAATATTTATTTCCTGAATAGTATGTAAAAGGTATATGTCCCTGGTCTGTTACATAACAGACTTTTCCATTAAACAGTATTTTGTATATCTTTGTGGTTTCCTTAACATCCGGAAAGTCCTTCGTAGTATAGGTATATTTACTTATGCCATACACCGTTGCACTATCTCCTTCTGACATAAGGTAAACCCCATTAACAGCTGCCATTTTTTTGTAAGCAGCATTTTCATCCATTTTGTATTTCTTTAGGATTTTCAATGCTTCCGAACTGTATGCCATACTACCTAATGCGGCCCATGGCGAATCAATCACAAGTGTTCCTTTGGCTTTTCCCAGTTTTTTTATAGCTGAAAGAGTTGCATAAGTTTTAAATTCACTTAGATTCTTCGTAGGGATATAACACTTCTTTGAATTAAACCATACCTGTGAATAGCCATTGCCATAGTTTTTCCTGACCACCTGAAGCTTTGCATCTTTTTTCACAATTCCTTCTACGTTGGAAGATGCATTCGTTTCGGAGGTGATATTTACTGGATCACTTCCGGTTACAACAGCATTATACTGCATTGTTGGTTTTTTTTCGGTTGACAACTTAAGATTTACATATTTGGCATTAACATAGTAAAGTCCCTGCTTATAATAAATCTGATAATGTCCGTTAATCGGAGTTGTCTTTGTGACCTGGAACAACTGATTGGATTCAATCAATCCTGCTTTCACATAGTTGTCACTTGCCGGGGTTGTCTTTACGTAAATGTTGCATGTTGCTGTTCCTGATGCCGTTACGGTCGGAATATCCACTTGCTGGTTTCTTGCATCAGTGATATAAACATCCTTGCGCGGGATAAAATATACCCCCGGCTTCCAGCTGGCATACTGCTCCGTTCCGAGTCCGCCACAGGTACTTGTGAGTCCTCTGCCGACATCAATTGCACCATTGCTCCAGATAGCAACCCATTCTTCATCGTATGCAACAACCTTGAATTCGGTAGTTTCTGCACAATAAAAGGCAAGATTTGCATTTCCATCTGGATGGGCTCCCAAATACGAATAGGCAGTCTTATTAATCTCTTCCATTCTCTTTTTATGATAGTTGATTGATGGAGTCCCTGGATAGAAATAGACTTTTGCTTTCGTGGAATGCACCACAGCCTTGCCCCAAAAACTGGTCTTAAGGCTTGCCGGCATCTCACGTGGCAACCATTCCTTCGGAACTTCCTTTGCATAATAGGTAGCCACGTTTCCCTTTGTGTTTTCCTCACTGCCGTACAGATAGTTTGATAAAAATTTCATATCTAACGGAAATGGATAGAGATCGGCATTCGGATCTTCTGTCATGTATGCTACGGATGCCGCCGATACGTTTGTCGTTGGAACCAACGTGATCAGCATTGCCATAATCAGTGTGAATATAACAGATCTTTTAAGCATGTCTGATCTTCTTTGATTTGTAACTTTCATAATATACCTCCTCTCAAGTTAAATAATGATACCTCTGTATTTTATCTTGTAAGATCTACAAGATTTTGTTAATCTAATTATAAGTTGTACCTCAAGGGACGAGTCAAGAAAATTATACTTCAAGATAGTGTCAGCCCATTTGCTGAAAGCAAATTATGCATGGGCTGATGTTCAATATAGGAAAATGGTATGAAAAAATACGATGATAATTTATTTAAAATGGGTGAGATTACAAAAATTCTCGGTGTAACCAGAAAGACGCTTCTGGTCTATGAAAATATGGGATTGCTGACGCCTGCCGTCAAAGACGAACAAAGCGGTTATCGATATTATACAGCGGACAATATGACGCAGATCCGTTCAATCCGATCCTTGCAGACACTCGGACTATCACTTACGGAAATAGCAGAATATTACTATGACACCCAAAATCTGGATCATCACCTTGAACGGTTGATGAATCTGCGTGCCTCACTAGACCGCAATATCCAGATGCTTCAGGTCCGCGCCGCAAAGCAGGGAGATCTGACCGTGCACCGGGTATGCCTTCCGCAGCAGGTATGCTTTTGTCACAGATATCAATGCAAAAATACTGCAGATGCCGCAAACAAACTGCGCGATACTTATATCTCAGCAGCAAGAACAGGAATGATGTCTATGGCTGCACGCATGTTTACAATGCGAATGGATAACACCTACAAGGGTCTTGATCTCATGTGCTGCATTCCTGTCAATGACGAATTTTCCGGAGCTGAACGGGAAGAATTTGCCAGCACTCCGGCATTATGTATCTACTATCGAGGCCCATACGAAGGAATCGGGACTGCAATTGCTGCTTTAAGCGCATATGTTCAGCAGAACCAGGTGGAAACAACAGGATATTATCGCTGCATCTACCTGGAAGGACCTCCCAGCCGGGGGAAAAACAGTAATGATTATATTACACAGGTCGCTGTACCAATCCAAAATAGTTAAATTTTTCAAATGTTGTTTTTGCATATTGACATCCTCGGTTTATTGTTATAAACTTGCCTTAGGTTGACAATTATAAACCACATATAAAAAAGGAGGACGAAACATATGCTAAACTTTAAAAAACCACATACATGGGTAGCTGTCTTTGTTGTTGCGGTCATTGTAATCGTAGCTGCCAACTTCCTGACAAATCAAAAAACGGTGGAAGGAAAAGATTCCATCAGCGATACTACAAACACACAAATTGAGAACGCCGAAGTGGAAAGCACCGAAGTTCCTGTAGCAGACAATGCAATTGACGAAAAAACAAAACAAAGCATTCTTGATTGGGCACAGGCCTTTGCCAAGCGTGACGGTGACAAAATTGTTGAGATGGCAACCAAAGATGCACAGAAAACTCTCGAAAATGAAAACTTGTTGCAGACAGGCAAACAGGATGGAAAAACTTTTCATTCCTTTGGATGGTCCAGCCCCTGGCCGGGTGCTGTCAATAATACCAGCCTCCCACCCTACATGCTGTATTCCACAGATGTCAAAAATCAGACTGCTGACATTCTTTATTATGCAGAAGTTTCCGACCCGCATGTGACGATGTGGAAAGAAACCATCCACTACGCATGGGAAAACGAAAAGTTTCAGGTAACAGAGGAAGCCTTAAAAATTTATGACAGCATCACATCCGGTAAAGAATTTGACATTGCATACCTCGGTGGTTTCCATGATACACTTATGGACTACACCGCAAACGGACTCGGCGAGGCAGCAAACGAGAATGCCGGCCGCAGCGATGGATATGATCCGGAACACGAATATAATCTGTATGATGCCATTGAAGCTGCACACTATTTTCTGAACATTCCAAACGATGAAACCAAAGTCCGTATGAATGTCGTGCCGACACAGAATAAAAAACGCGTCGTCATCCGCATCACTTTTCTTACCGACGGCGAACAGCGTATAATTGAAATGGTTCAGTCATGGGGTGAAAATGGTATCTGGGTTCCGCAAAATCACCTTGATTCGGAAACAGATACTGCTGAAATTTTGAAAAAAGCAGACGGAAATGCATCTTCTGATGTTTCTTCCACAGAAGAAAAAACAACAGAAGTTCCAACCGGCATGGAATAAAATACTTCTGTTGAAGAATAAAAGAGGAACAGATATTATCGTATCTGCTCCTCTTTCATTGTCTTATATTCTATTTGAATTAGCCAAAGTATCTGTCTAACAGACCCTTGAGAGCCTTACCATGTCTAGCCTCGTCACGAGCCATCTCATGAACGGTATCATGGATTGCATCAAGGTTATTCTTCTTAGCGCATTTTGCTAAATCAACTTTTCCTGCTGTAGCACCGAACTCACAGTCAACTCTCCATGCAAGGTTGTCCTTTGTTGTAGCCTTCATGTTTGGCTCAAGATCCTCACCTAACATCTCTGCGAATTTTGCTGCATGCTCAGCCTCTTCGTAAGCTGCCTTCTCCCAATAGAGACCGATCTCCGGATATCCCTCACGATGAGCAACACGTGCCATGCAAAGGTACATTCCAACTTCTGAGCACTCACCCTCGAAGTTTGCCTTCAGCTGATCGAAGATGAACTTCTTATCTTCATCACTGATTTCCGGATTATTCTTAACGGTTGAAGCGTATACGCCGAACTCATGCTCCGCTGCGAGAGTAAGATCTCCCTCTACCTTCTTGAACTTATCAGCGCCAACGTGGCATACCGGACACTCTGCCGGTGCTGCTTCTCCTTCATAAATGTAACCACATACTGTACATACCCACTTTGCCATAATTAATGTCCTCCTTAAAATAAATAATTAAATGCTTTAACTTGTTTGTTTCTTTGCGCAATCCGGACAAAGCCCATAGAATTGAACCGTATTCTTTTCAATAATTCCAGGGAACTTCTCCGCTGCAAGCGTGTTTAAATTGTCCTGTTGCGGTAAATCAAGATCCATCACACAACCACATCCCCTGCAAGAGAAATGATAATGGGGAGCAGGATTTCCATCGAACCTGTCCGGGCCCTCATTCACCGTAATTTTTTGGATCTCTCCCAAATCAGATAACAGGGAAAGATTCCGATAGACAGTTCCAAGACTGATGTTGGGGAAATCGTCCTTAATGCTTAGATAAACAGTCTCCGCAGTAGGATGATCATACCTGTTCACCAGACACTGCAAGATTGCTTCTCGTTGGCGACTTTTCTTTATCATGTGACTCCTTTCAAATCAATAACAAGAACTGTTACTGATATTAATATAACAGCAGAGTTTTCTTTTGTCAATGTTTTTTTAATATTTTTTGCATTTTTCTCATAAACTATTATGAAAATAATTGGAGACAACCAAAAGTGAAACGTTTTGTTACTTATATCTATGAATATGATCGGGGCGCGCGCGGCAGAAATGTTGGCTTTGTCCGCACAGATATCCGAAATGACGGCTGCCGTATGGATCTACATATCCGGGGGCTGAACTGTCCTAAAGCAAAAGCCACCATCTATTTCGTGATCGCTAACGCGCCAGTCATCGGGATTCCTGTTGCAGAAATGATCATTTCCCAGGGCTCCGGCCAGGCAAAGCTGATGTGTCCACAGGGAAATATCGGTTCGAGCGGCTATCACACGGATCAGATTGATGCAATCGTCATTCGCTACCATTCCGGGCAAATTCTTGTGAGTAGCTTTGTACCGGAACCAGGCGAAGAAGTTGTGCGGGGAGATTTCCGGATGTGGGATGAGTTCGAACCAGACACGCCTGCTGTATCGGAGAATAATCCGCCAGCCGCGCCGGATGAAAACGCTCCCACTCCACCCACACAACCGAATCCGGTTACAGATGTTCAAGGGGATCCTTCTATTTCTATACCAGAATCTACCGAAAATACCTCTCCTGTAGAAATTCTGCCCGATATGCCGCCAAATCATACCACCGAAGCAGAAAACAAAGTCCCCGCATCGGATACAGAAGATCTACATCCGGAAAAAACTGTTCCGAAAGAAACTATGATTGAAGAAGCTGCGACGGAAGAATCCATGCCGGAAAAAGCTACATCCGAAGATACGATGTCAAAAGAAACGGTATCGGACGAAACTGCTCCGGAGGAAACTATCACCAGAAAACGGATTGAAATTACCGGAATTCGTGATTTGCCGCGTCCCAACTGGTATTTATGCAACAACAGTTTTCTGGTACATGGTTTCTTTAATTATCATTATTTACTTTTAAAGACAGTGGAAAACGGTGAAAAAAAGCGTCTTTTTCTCGGTGTTCCCGGCATCTATGAACAGCCGGAACGTATGATGGCGCTCATCTTTGGATTCCCCGAATTTGAACCGGAACCGTCAGAAGAACCCGGCTGCAAAACCAGTAATTCCGGCGACCATACCGGTACATTCGGATATTGGATGTGTGAGTTATTGTCTTAAATCCGTAGGGAGCAGACTGTACTGCAAATGATCAATCCATATACCATGCTGACAGGTGTGATCTCTGCACAGTCCCTCCCGAACAAATCCGACACGTTCTAAGAGATGAATACTCGGTGCATTGTTTGGTTCCACACATGCCACAATACGATGCATGTTCAATTCCGTAAATACGATGTTGGCTAATGCAGTTAATGCCTCCGTTGCATATCCGTGATGATGAACCCGGCTGGAGAATTTGTAACCTGCCTCGCAACTACAACAAGGCGCATGCAGAATATTGAAAAAACTGATCGTGCCAATAATCGTCTGTGGATCCGTCTTCTCATACACATAGAACCGGAACATCGTCCCTTCGATTGCTTTATTAAATTCAATATACAATGCTTTTTTCTGATAATCTGTTGTGTAAAACCCCGGCATGCGATCCGGCTCATAGCGTTCAAACAACGCTTTGTCCCTGAGGTAGAACTCCAGCACACTGCTGCCATATTCCGGCTTGATAATCTTTAGTAAAAGTCGTTGTGTTTCATATTCAAATAACATTCTTTCTTCCTTTGGCTCTTTTCTCGTGATATACTACTATCATACTGATGTTGGGGGAAAATGTCCATGACAGCTGATGAAAAATTTATGAAAGCAGCAATCACACAGGCGCGTAAAGCCTACGCGATCGACGAAGTTCCTATTGGCTGCGTGATCGTACAAAATGATAAAATCATTGCAAGAGGTTATAACCGACGAAATATCGACAAGAACACTCTGGCACATGCAGAACTTTCTGCCATCCGCAAAGCCAGTAAAAAAACCGGCGACTGGCGGCTGGAAGACTGTACGATGTATGTCACCTTAGAACCGTGTCAGATGTGTGCCGGTGCAATCGTACAATCCCGTATGAAACGCGTCGTGATTGGTTCAATGAATGCCAAAGCCGGTTGCGCGGGTTCCGTTTTGAACCTTCTGCAAATGCAACAATTTAATCACCAGGTAGAAATCACCCGGGGTGTTCGTGAAGAAGAGTGTTCACAGATGCTCTCACAGTTCTTCCGTGCATTGCGTGAGCGAAAAAAAAGAAAGGCCGATCCTGTTTGATGGATCTGCCTTTCTTTTTGTTTATGACGTTTATGAACGTGAAGCCAGTGTGACCAGCTTCTGCATAATCGCACTTACATCTTCCATAACATTGACATTTTCTTCCTCTGCCTGCATCGTCTCGCCTGCGTGTGCCGATACCTGTTGGGAAATTGCCGAGATGGTCTGAATAGAATCTACAATTTCCTTGTTTGCGTTCTGCAACTCGGAAATGCTTCTTGAAAGAGTATCTGCATTGTTCTGAATTGCCCGTGTATTATCCTCAATGCTCTCAAAGCTTTCTTCCGCATTGGATGTGCCTGTCTTCTCGTCATTGATTCCCTCTACCATCTTAGAAACAACTCCTACAACTTCCATGATTGCATTGGATACATTGCCGATCAGTTCTGTAATATGTACGGTTGCTTCCTTTGTCCTCGTAGCCATGCCGGAAATTTCCGTTGCAACAACAGAGAATCCTCTTCCTGCCTCTCCTGCCCGGGCAGCCTCAATACTTGCATTTAATGCAAGAAGGCTGGTCTGATTCGTAATGCCACCGATCAATTCTACGATAGAATTCATCTCATCCATATATTGATTCAGGTTCTCCAGCTTCTCTGTAACAGCATTTCCGTTATCAACAGAAACCTCTACTTCCGATGCGAGGTGCTCAATATCCTGTTTGCCTTCCTCTAAAGCCTTTAATGTCAGTGCCATACTGCTTCCGATTTCTTCCACAGCGGCTGCAACTTCATCCACTTTCTCCTGAATCGCCTGCGTCTGTTCCAATTGATTCTGTACATGTTCTGCAGTGTCTGTCGCACCTGCCGACACTTCCTGCATAGCCTCCGTCGTTGTCTTAGAGGCTGCAGTCAGCTTTTCAAAACGCACATTGATATCCGCAATATTGCTTGAAAGCTGTTTTCCAAGTTCTACATTGCTTTCCAAAAGATTTTCTGCCTGTGCTTTTGCATGTGCCACTTCTGTAAATCTCCGTCGTGTATTCTCACGAATCACTTTTAATGTAAAAAAAGAATTAGCGCAAACCATGATCATAACAACAATCTGTATAATTGCAGCTTCTATTCCATGATAACCAAAACCGCCTTTTGTTGCACCAAGTACAACAACAATAATGCTCTCCAATATGGTGCCTATATTAATCAAAAGAAGATAACGAATATCACTGTAAATGGTAACAACAAAAACCATCGGAATTACAAATACATAAATCAGGTTCGTTGGTGATGTGAAGAGACAAATGGTGTAAAACAATGCGAATCCATAAGAAACCAGATGTTTGATCATTCCGTGTTCCGGATTGCTTTTCCATCTTCATAATTCCCCTCTCTAAAAATTCTATCCACTTATAGGACTATTTCCCTATCTTTTAAAGTAGCATAAATATCCACATACTTCAACAAAATCCTTCTATTTTTCCACAACTACCTGACCGATTTCATACCCTTTGTCTTCATAAGTCTGCTCATTTGCCAGCAAAATCGGCAAACCGGATATCGAATCCGTCAAAGAGAAATATGCCGTACTGCTGCCTCCTTCAATTTTGTCCAACGGAATGGTTGCAGTCAGTGTCTGTTTCTTTGCCACATCGTTTCCACCAGACAGTTTCGACAGCGTCTGTTTCAACTTCACCTTATACTTCTGTCCGTCTTCCCCATAAAAAGTGAGATTTGCTTCACACGGCTTATAGATCGGTGCAAATCCCACATTCTGCATGGTAACTGATACCTGCAATGTGTCTTTCCAGAAATCCTGTTTCATCTTCACCTTTTTAATCAACAGCCGATATCCCATATGGCGTTCTATATAGGACAGACCATCCATACCATCGTAACAGTCTCCGGTTGCCACTTTCGTATTTGCCCATTTGTTCAACACATTCGCATCATAATCCCGATTCAGATAAGTCACATGCATCGTCTTTAAATCTGTAAGTGCGTTGTCGAAATCATTGTATTCATTATCCACAATGACCTCTCCTCCGTTTGGAACTGTCCTGCACAGAGCATCCTGAAATTGAAGTTCTTCACTCCGACACCATGCGCTGTATATTCCTGCATCATATGCGCTTTTACTGCCATAGGTGCCATAATCGCCTTTATTTCCAAGCATTCCATCATTGAACAAGCCCAATCTTCCATAATATTGTGAAGAACTTTTCTTTAATTTCTTCACACTTCCTGTCTTCGTAATTATCCGCCATTGTGCAGGCATCCGCACAGAAAGATACGTTGTCTTGTGGCTGACATCCAGATATTGTTTTGCAAGTGTCCGAAGTGATTTCTGATCTACATACTTCGTCCCATTCATTTCGCCCCAATTGCCGACAAACAATCCCTGTAATGAAAAAATAATATCTGCATTTTCCCGCAACACGGATTTTACCTGCTTCATATGATTTAAGATAATATCAATGCTGTCCGGCTCATACAATTGATTTTTACCATCCCAATCATACAGGAAACGCACCAGATAGGTCTTGTTCTCCTGTCGCAAAGCATCAAATAATTTCTTTATATTTTGTAATCCCGCATCCGAAATTTTACCATTTCGATATTCCTGCAAATTTATCTCGATCAGAGCCAAAGTGGTATCTGTATCATTTGCAAATTTCTGTTTTACCAATGTGGTATAATCTACACTTTCGTCCTTAATCCAAAATCCATAAATATAATAAAAACCTCTGTTGGGATTCTGCAATTCAATGGATGACTCAGTAAATTTTTCTGCTGTTGCAGAAACATTCCAGTGAAAGTGAAAATATCCACCGGCACTTCCTGTCATCAGCAAAACTAATGCGATCACGCAGCCACATATCTTATATCTAGTTTTCATATGATCCCTCATTTCTTAAGAAATATAATCTATATGGATTTTGATGAACCATATAACAGATAAAGTTATCATCTTCGTAATACACACTCACATCATTTGGATAACTTTCTGAAAAATTCCGACACCAGTAATACATTTTTGACTCCAGAATCGATCTGCTCGTCAAATCCGAATATGACTGTGATTCCTTCGAAAAAATAAGCATAGCAGAATTCGCCAGCGTCTTGGAGATTCCTGCTTTTTTAATATTATCGCCTTCGCTTGTATAAATCTCCTGATAGTATTGTGAGTATTTTTCAGCAGCAAGCCAATCCGGTCCGGTGAAGAAATGACTTTGTGCATACTGAATCGGTTTCTTTTCCACATAGAAGAACAGATACTGCGTCGGCAGCGTGTAATCACTGCTGTTTAATTTGCGCAAAAAGTTCAGCATCTCTTCATGCCGTCCATATTCTACAACCTGATGCAGTTCATCGGTTGTAGAAATAATTGTATAACTGTTGTTCGGGAAATTTGTTGTTATATTATTGGTAACGTCTACTACGGAATTGTACCTTGTCAATTCATAATACAAATATCCGTGGTATACCCCAAAATAATTGGTCGCAACATAAATTCCGGCTGTACAAAGCAAACTTAAGATTGGCAATGTAATGCGCAATATTGTTTGCCCAATAAGGAAAAACAATGCATCCACAGGTATAGTCATCGTTGCTAATATCAAAAGCTGTTCTGTCGAACAAAGTCTTGCTCCTGCGATAATTTCCGGCAGTCCCAGAAATGGTGCTGCATACAAAATCATAAATACGACAGACGATAATACAATTCCAAAATAACTTTCAAATGGAAGTTTTCGTCGGACAATCAGTGTAACAATCCAACTGATTCCTCCCAAAATCAATGCCAATGCCGTAAATTTTATTATCCATGCCGCACGTTCTTCTCCATACAGTATCGCATATCCATATGTATAGGTTCCCTGTGCATAGCGAACAATTTTTTCCCAGGCTCTCTCCCCATACCCTTTTATTTTCTGTATCATGGAAGGTTCTGTTGTTGGTTGTTGTACGTTACTGTTTTCCGTTGACACTTGCGTAGATTGTACATCATTTATCTCATTATTATCTGAAATCTCACTGCTTTGCTGAGTTGTCTCTTCCTGATTAAGCAATTCCTGCGCCTGCCGGGTTCTTCCTTCTTTCGTATCATCACCGCTTATGACATTTAATGCCCAGTCAATCGATCCCTGAAACGGTGTGCCCGTAGCATAAGCCACTCCCATCGGCACCGCCGGAATAATAACTCCAATGACAGCCGCAGCAATCAGCGAGCGTAAATTGCCCCTTTTAAATAATCGGTGGATTCCGAACACAACAAATGACGCACACAGGAAAAATGCCATAATTGTTACATAAAAGTGGATTGCAAACGATGTTGCCAATGCCATCATAAACAAAAACAGATCCCCATCCCAGACAATCCACTTGCGCTTTCCGTTTTCTTTCCGCTGCTCACGCTCACCACGCAGATACCTTATCAAAAATAACGCGCATAAAAACTGCGTATATAAACCAAACTCCTGCGGTAACGTCCACTGTAATCTTGACATACTGAACACTTCGTCAACGCACACCAGATCAATGGTCAGAAAAGCAGCAAGTATCAATAAAACTGTATAACGCGACTTCATAAACTCCTTGAACAGGCAATAAATTGCCAGCAAAAATGTTGTTATATGAATTCCTGCCAAAAAAAGTAGACAGCTGTATACCCGGATACCGAACAACACATGCATTGCATAAATAAAACAATGCATTGCCTCCGGATAAATTCCTGCAGAGAATGCTTTTCCTTCTATCAGACCATATATCCATGCATGATGTGTATATATATCACCAAATCCATACGAATGATCCATAAAAGCACCGTATGAAAAATATATCATGCCAAATACCAGAATACACAAAAGTACAAAATATTCTATTTTGTGTCCTTTCAGCTTTTTGGATGCCATCTTAAAAAATTTTTTTATGCAATGTCCCGCTTTTTGCATTGCACGTAAAGTATATAATTTCCATCCCCTTGTTCCAATTAATAATTGATGCAGATGGACAAGTCCGGTATCACTCCACTTTTTCCCCCATAACAAGGAGACTAAGACACTGCCATAGAACAAAAAACAAACAAGCCACTTATGCAATATATGAAATACACCTAATCCCAATACACAAGTGCTGATGAGCATAATGGAAACCGTAGAGCAAAAAGCAAAACGATATGTACGACTTTTTTCTTTCAAATGTTTGCGAAATAATACCGATGGCCATACATACATCAAAACAACATATGCCAATAATACTTTCGCAAACTCTCCAGCCCAATATGCTGTATTCATTTGGTTTTTCTCCTTTCCTTGTGGATTTCTTTACTATGAAATATTCTGGACCTCTCCCAGCACATTATCGAAACAGGTGAATCTGTTCCATCAATTTACTGCGCTTATGCGCTTTCTTCATAATCGCCCGACCGGATGTTCCACGGACTTTTCGATTACGGTATAAAAAACCACATAATGTCATAATCCATAATACCGGATACAAAATTACACACCGACCGGCTTTCGGATATGTCAGTTTCATCTGATGATGAAACTCCCTTATATAATCTGTCAGTTTCGTTCCTCGAAGCACAACCATACGGTCTGTATCGGAATGTCCAAACTCTTCAGCTTCAAATATTTCTTTCATAAAAGAAGACACTGTTTTTTTATCAAAAGATTCCCTGTCTAAAAGAAATGCAACCTTTTCTCTGTCGAGTTGTAAATATTTCACACACACAGCGGTAATTATGGAAGCAAATCCAATCAGCCCACTTCCTTCCAGAAGCTGTATAAAGGTATCTTTTTCCTCTTTACGCACCGGCTTTTCCCAGAAAACCACCCAGTCACATAATAATTTTAATCCAAATCCGGCACGTAAAAAATGCTGTAACATATGAAGCAGTAAATAAAATGCCTGATATGCATCTGCCGCCAGTTCAAATGTAACTCCCATGACATCCTGCGATTTCCGATGTTCAAAAAAAGACGCCTGGCACTGTTTTAAATAGGTATTTGTCTTCTCGCTGTCAAATGGTTCCGCCAATGTGACATGAAGCTCCATTTCAATTCCATCAACACCACTACACGCAATATGATGATGCGCTGCCTGATACTCTTTTTTGCAAAATCCTCTCTTTTCAAGAATTTTACAGGCACGCTCCGCCTCTTCCTTATTTTTCATAAGAATATCAATATCACCCGATTTCCGATATTCCGGAACCGGATATAAAGCAGCTACGCCGCTTCCTTTTAAAAGAATTGCATCAATTCCGTATTCCTTCAGTTCCTCAATAATAGATTTACTTAGGAAAAGTAACCGGTAACTTTGCTGTACAGTCTGCTGTCCCTTTTTCTGCAGAATCTTTTGTTGTTCCTGTGGAAGATCTGCCCCCTGTAAAATATCAAATAAAAAAGGCAATACCTTATGCTTTTCCGCCATTTGAATCAATGCATTCCAGTCAATTTTTCTATCAGTATCAAAACTTTTTTTACCATGAAGCGCAAGAGATAATATTTTACATAATTCTGTTTCTTCGCTATTCAACAGTTGTTCCATGAACCTGTCTCCTATTTTTTATGATTCTCTGTGCAATCCCAATTACTTTTTGAAATTCCTTTTTGCGAAAGTAAAGCAGTAAAAGTAATACATTTGGAATAAAAATACAAATCCCCAATCTTGCAACAAACTGCACAATAACATTTCCCGGCACTATTCTACAGATTCCATCTGTTATCAGCCATACCAGACCAATTCCCAACGCATAAATAAAATACTGCAGATAAAAACCTAACGGCGAACGATTCAGTCGATGTCGGTATAAAACATAAGGTTCTACCCACACAGATGTCAGCATCGTACTTAAAAAAGTGCCGGCGAAAACGCCGAACGTGCCAAATTTCGATACAAGAACAAGAGAAATAACCAGATTTAAAACTGCCTCCACAATTGCTTTATAACGGTCAAACCAGAATAATCCCATGGAATCCCTAAAAGTCAATGCTGCCTTTCGCGTCCCGTTAATAAAAAAATTAATGCAAAGAATCAAAACAATTTCTTTTGTAAACAAATAATTTTTCCCAAATGCAATTTCTACAAATGGATTTAAAAGTTCAAACAAACAGATTGCTGTAAATCCATATAACCACTGACCGATAAAAAACGCAATATCAAATACATTTTTTATAGCATCCGAATCTTCCGTTGCTCCCAGATTTCCAACACTTGCCGTAATGCCCTGAAAAATTTGATCCAACACCTGGCGCACAGAACCTATAACCAAATAATAATTCGAATAGATACCCACGCTTACAACTCCGACAAAGGAAGATATCAACAAATTGTCTGTGTTGTTCACAATCACATTGCCAATCTTGTGCATCATCATTGCCCGGATATTGCGATAAATGCTCTTTTTTTCTTCCCTACCCATTTTTTCATGGCAAAGTTCCTTCAGATATGGGAACAGTTTATCCGCTTTCCATGAAATTGCAATATTCGATAAAACTGTGCAGATAATATAGATACTTAAAAAGAGTATGAAGTTACGGGTAACCAAAAGAACAATGATCTGGCACACATCCTGTATCAGCAAAAAAATTGTCTGGTAAACCAATACAATATAGTTCATTTGATGCGCATCAATCAATGTTCTTTTATATACCAATAAATAAGACAACACCGAATTTGCAAGATAAAGAAGATAGATCAGTATTAAATGGTCCACATCCGGACGATTCTTCATCAGAACATCCATAAACGGAATCAAAGCAAGTCCAACTACCGTAACACACAGTGCAGTTGCTCTATAAAAATTCTGATACATCCGCATCAACTGCTGCTGCTGCTTTATATCTTTTTGTGCAATTGGCCGATACAATGCATAGGTAATTGCAGTCCCTACTCCTAGTTCGGTTAATGACAATACATTTAAAATGTCAGTGAATAACCCGTTAATTCCCACATAATTTTCGTTAAGAACATGTGTGAATACCACACGGGTAACAAACCCCATGAGAATTGCAATGATTCTGGAAATAAGTGCAACCGTAGTATTTATTGCGGAATATTCTGTTCTGCTTTTTTCCCCCACGATGATACACTCCTTTCCATCTTTTTATTTTTCAAATGATGATTTTTCCGGGAATATGTTTTCAAATGCCTTCTGTAGCTGTTCTCTGGCTCTGTCAAAATCGATCTTTTGATTGCTGTCATTGATGCATACTGCTTTGCATTTCTTCTTTTGTATACATTTTGTCAATCGAATATTCTGATTATCAACATTGAAATATCTGCAATACTTTTCAATATTTGTTGGGACAAAATTGCCTGTAAGCTTCTGCCATTCCCGCAAAATATACTGGTTTACATCCTCCCGGCTCCGGAACTTGTGCTGGCAGGTCTCTTCCAACAGTTCCGGTTCTTTCTCCCATACTGTTTCGTAAGTGCTTTTGCACAACGGAGATGGGCCATGTACAGTATAAAATCCGGTAAACAATGGAAATGCAAGTTCCAGAAAATTATAGCAGAAATATAAAAATGGATATCCCACATGAAAGTATTTCAACGGCTGTTTCCTTATATTTTCTCTCTTACGAAAATACTTTGCAAGCATCATCGCATTATTCAAATAGATATACGGCATCACGTCGTTCTCTGTATTTGCCACATCTGGTTGCAACGCAAGCATATCTTTCGGCTTTCCATTTACAAAAAAATCCTGTGGTTTTATCTTTTTCAGAAGAAATACATCATCATTGAAATACACAAAATGTTCAGACAGTCCCGGGATTCTATGAAAATTCAGTTCGATGGTATGCGAGTTAAAAGTCGGAAGATACTGCTCGGGAATATACTCATTGTGATTGACAATAACAAGCTTCGGATTACTCGTATCCAGCCACTTTGGCAAATGTCCGCAGGTCACAAAATAAATTTTATGAACCCATGGTGCATTCTTCTCTACACCGCGAAACCAGTACTGTAAATTATCCCAATCACGATATCGTTCTTCCCGGTTATCGCATAAACTCTGCTTTGCATCTCTCCGTGCATACCATTCTTTTTCTCTTTTCCACTTTTGATCGTTGCCATCTACCCATGCAATCACGAAATCAATCGGTTCATTACTTTGTTTCATCTGTCTTTCCATTCCCTATAACTTCCATTTATACAGCGTCCAATCTGCCAAGATATAACTCTCTGTCCTTTTGCTGTCCAACAAAGCAGATTCTTGCATTGTCCTTTCTTCGTCTGGTCTCTAAATACAACTCATATGCCGAATCTTTTACCAGACATGAAAAGTCCATCACAACATCCCGCTGTTCGTCCGGCAACATATTTCCAAAATCCATTCCTATATCCATATACGCGACATCCCCATCGGTTCCTTTTGCAATGATTCTTGCTTTACATCGATCGTATAATGGTGCAAACCCCGTATTTACTACAACAAACATGAGTTGTCTTTTCTTCCAGACCATCCGCTTTACTTCCAGACGGTATCCCAGATGGTTTCCCACATAATCATACAGGCTTTCTCCATCTTCCACCTTAATTTCTTTCCACATATCCAGAAATCGCGGATCATAAATACTGTTCAGATAAGAAACCTGCATTTTTCTCAGATAAGATATCACTTCCGAAGAAATATTTCTCTCCACTTGTGGAGACAGAACCTCTCCACCTAATGGTACCTGCGTCATCTGCTTGTGCATATAATGCAGTTCATCCTCCATGCACCACGCGTCCGTCCAGCCACTTTCTTCTCTTGATGCAGTTCCGAATGTCCCCATGTCGGTATCATTCGCAAGCATTGCGTCATTGTAAAGTCCATAAACATCCGTTTTTTCTTCCGGTGCATACATCATACGTGTAAATGCCGGTTTGCGCAACGCAATACGAATCATTCCGCTTGTTGCCTGCCACCAGGTTTCTGTAAGCTTCTGGATCTGTTTCGGATGCATAAACTTCGAGGAGTGCATCTCCCCCCAGCTTCCGATAAAGATTCCCTGCGACACCAGAATGCTTTTTGCATAGGTTGAAACTACCGGTCCCAACTGGTTCATATGTTCCATCACACGCATCAGTGTGGATGGTTCAGAAGCCAGTCCATTTCCATTGGTATCATAACAAATACGAAGTATGATATCTTTTTTCGCATTCTGAAACCGTTTCAATATCATTTCTGTAAAAAGCAATGTATCCCTGTCAATTTCTTTTTCCCGAAACTGCCCGATGTCCAACCGTAACAAAACGAGTGATTCCTGTTCTTCCAACGGAAGCCATTTTAACTGTTCCACATCTTTCTTTCCCGGACAGAATGTATATATATGATACCAGCCACGCCCCGGACTGTAGTATGGCTGCGGTTGTGTGTTCTCCCGATTCAAAGCCGGTCGCAACTTGTATTTATATTCACTCTTTTTCAAAAACATCCTGCATCCCTGCTCCCGCATCTACTTTTAAAACCTTTATACGAAATGTAACCGCCAAAATAGAAAACACCATACGAAACATGTACATAATCGGTTTCAATCCGTGATGCATACTGACTCCATTGTTACGCGGATGCATAACCGCCGGTACTTCCTCAATTTTAAATCCCAGAAGCAGCATCTGAACAATCATATTTGCATCCGGATACTTATCATCAAAATGTTTGTATTTGGAATAATACAGCACCGCCTTACGATTCAGTCCCTGTAATCCCGTAGTTGGATCAGAAATCTTTTTTCCTGCAATGACACGAATCATCCACCGGAACAGACGATAAGCAATCTTCTTTTTATGAGAAGTCGGATAAGCTTCACTTTCTTTCAAAAAGCGTGACCCCAACACAATATCCGGACATCTTCCATCTGCATCCTGTTTCTTAAGTTTTTTATACAACACCGGAATATTGCAAACATCATGCTGCCCATCTGCATCCATCTGAATGACATAATGATACTTGCGCCGGATTGCATATTTATACCCAAGCTGTAATGCGCTTCCATATCCCAGATTAAAAACATGGGTTACTAACGTATATCCCCGTGCCTTTACCAGCCAGTTCGTAGCATCCGAAGAGGCATCATTCATTACGAGAACATCCGCATATTCACATACCCCCGCCCGTTCCAACTGTTCGAGTACTTTTCCAATGTTCTTTTCTTCGTTGTAGGCTGGCATAATAATGAGTAATTCTTTATGTCCTTTTTTATCCATAGCCGTCCCTCATTTATCATCTTAATAAATTATCCAATAACTTTTTATCTTCTTCATAGGTCACTGTGTGCTGCATCGCCGCTTTCCCAAAAGTTTCCCGCATCTTTGCATTTCCTGCAAGCTGTAGAATTGCTTTCGCAAGTGCTTCCGGCTTCAACGGCCGGACAAATCCATCCACTCCGTCCGTAATCTGTTCTTCGTTGCTGTCTGATGCCACGATTGCGCATCCTAATGTCTGTGCTTCCTGAATCGCAATACTTTTCCCCTCAAACATGGTCGCATGCACATATAAATCCGTCTGTGCAAAATACGGATACGGATTATCCACAGCTCCCAAGAGAAGAAAATCTTCGGTAAGCCCCGCTTGTTCAATCTGTTTTTCCAAATTGCTTCGCTCCGGTCCTTCTCCTAAAACATACCATCTCGCTTTAAGTCCTGCTTTTTTTAGTTTTTCCATGGTTGCAATCGCTGTCGGATATGATTTCTGTGGAGTAAGCCTTCCTACCGTAAGAATCCGGATTCCATCATAATTATCGGAAAAACCACCATAACTTTTCGCTTTTCGACAAATCATATCCTGATTGATCACATTATGGAAAACATGAGTATATGATTTGCACTCCGGATATACTTCAAGAAATTTCTTTTCGACGTTCTCTCCAATTGGAAATACCGCATCAAATTTTGTATAACAATCACGATCCAGCTGTCTGGTATATCCTGCCTGCGTATAATCAATATGTATAAAAGCCGCCTTCTTTTTTGCATTTACATGATCTGCAACATAGTAAGCTGATCCGCCTTCGAGATATGCCACTGCCAGATCATAGGTTTCGTTCTGTCGTTCTGCGCCATCCGCTATCATGCGCCACAGGAGTTTGTCCGGCTGTATCCGTTTTGTTTTGATCATATGACCTAATGCACGAATCATATATACAGATAACCGCAACGCATTTCCATGCACGGCTGCCGCATGACGGATGGTTCGATACATCTGCTTTTTTCCATTCTCTTCTAATACAGAGGTTCTGATATAACGTTCATTCACCACATGTACTCCTGGCGGAAGCTGGTCAATCATTTCTCCCTGCCCCATCAGAACAAACAGTGAAAGTTCGTAAGTATCTTCTTTATCCAATTTTCGTAACCATTCCAGCAGTGCCATTTCGGCCCCCGCCCGACTCAGTGTGTTAATCACGAACAGAATCTTTTTTCTCATCCGTCAAAATCCCCAGCTTGTGTAAAATTCTTTCATTTTCCTGATTCAAAAGCGATACCTGCATGGCCAGCTCCTGATTTTTCATACTCAACACTGACACCGCCTTGCTTACTTTAAACAGCAAAAACAATAAAAGCAGACAAATAATAAACATGAAGATCAAGAGGCTCTCGCTCAAATGTTTTGACACTGCAGGTACTGCTCCCGTAATCACCAGGGCAATGGAAACAAACGCCCAAATCAATGCCATACTGTCATTTAGTTTCTGTCTGGTATATGCCCAGAACGCAAGAACCAAAAACAAAATTCCGGTTCCAACCATCAAAATTCTTATTATTGTCATCATTTTGTTTTCTCCTTTCGTCTGCGTTTTTTCTTATCATCACGTTTATATACGCAGGAATCCGGCATCTTTCCTCTCTTCACAGGGAACAGAATTCCGCGACAGAAAATATGCTCATCCAAATGTCTCTCCAGCCAGCGAATACGAAAATATGCTACGGTAAATCCGGCGAAGCTTCCAAGCACAACGCCCAGTCCGTACCAAATTGTTGATAAATGACTCGACAAAATGCTTCCCGCAAAGACCACAGCACAAAAGACCAGCGAAGAAAGCATTGCCCCTGCCATATCATTAAAATAGTACAGAAAAATAATTTCTGAATATAGCAGAAAAAGGATAAAATATCCTGCTGCAACGCACGGATAAATCTGCATAACCAGTCCGGCAAAGCCAAACCGTGGAAGTACAATCACACATAGAATGTAGATCACCACCGAAATAATAAACTGGATACGTACCAGGTTGAGCAGTTCCGACGAAATCTGCCGGAACATGCGATCCTTTGCATTACGGATATCTTCCCAACGCCCACCAATGACTGCCTCCGAGTATGCCCGATACCTCTCATGAAAATGCATCTCCACACGGGAGATAAAAATGATTGTAGCGGAAATATTGGTAAACATTGCAATACAGGTTGCCATGTCATACGATGGTGCATAAACAAACGACTTTGCTACCACCATTTTCATATCCGTATTCCAGAAAACAAAGTTATGAATATATAATCCCAATGTATACAGGAAATTGATTGCCACAAGCTGCCAGTATTTTTTGAAATACGCAAGAACTTCTTTGTATCGGTTGCTGTTCTTCTTGAAATACCTTTTGATCGTCGCACCTTCTAATACTGCTGTTACAAAAAAACCGCAGGACAGCGAAAGGACCATACTGTACACCACTTCTCTATGAAGAAGTTTTACCAAAATTACCGAAAATAAAAATGCGAATATCATCCCGTCTATAAAGAAAAAAGAAATCTTCTGATAATCTTTACAAATTGACAAATAAAGCATCGAATAAAATACAAGTACAAGCGATATGTATCCACAAAATCCGGTAAATACGAACAGCAGATTGACACCGCCTACCACTCGCTCCCAGATACAAAACGGAATGCCAAGCGCACAGCTTAAAATCAGATTCAACAGCATACCAATATTATAACATGGCAATATATTTTCATATTTTTCCTCATAAATCACATCTGACATATAACGGGACAACACCGCATTAAAAGGCGCTGCCGTCAAAAGAGAAAAGATGAAAATATACAGTATTGTTCCTGCAAAAAGCCCTCTTCTGGCATATCCCACCTGGTCATATCCCAGAACAATGCTCATCAGCATCACTGTACCGATGACCACCAGCATCGGTGCAATGGTAACCATAATACTGTATGCAAATCCTACCAGATGCGCCACGAGAGTCTGTTTTTCATATATTCTTTTTAGTCTGACTCCTATTCCAGCCATCGTTTTCTTCGCTCCTTACCACTCAATATCTTCAAATGACCAGTAAATCTGCTCATATGTCTTTTGCATATCCACTACTTTATATTTGCGCATCAGACGTTTATATCCATTTTCTCCCATGCGCTTTCTTCGATTCGGATGCGTTGCAAGCTGAATCATTGCATCCGCGATTTCCTCTACATTCATAATATGGGTAAGAATACCAGCTTCTCCAAAATCGTCATCTTCCCCATATATGAGTCCCCGGCAATTTCCCACATCTGTTGCGATTACAGGTTTATGTGCTGCATAACTTTCCAGAATGGTCAGAGGCTGTCCCTCACTGATACTTGTCAGTATTGTCATATCCAGTCCTCCCATATACTCCGAAACATTAATTCTTCCGGTAAATACCACATCCTCAATTTCCATAAGATCCACCATCGAAAAGCATTCCTTTGCATACTCTTCATCCTCATCTGTCGGTCCCATAATCCAAAGCTTGAGAGACGGAACTTTTTTCTTTGCATAGGCAAATGCACGAATCATTGTCTTTACATCTTTGATTGGTGTCACTCGAAGGATTGCTCCAATATGTATTTTATCATCCTGCATTTCCGGAAGAACCACGAGATTCTCAAAACGAGAAGGATCTACACCATTTGGTGTCACCTGCGTTTTTTCCTCCGGACATCCCAGTTCAATCTGCAATTCTCTGGCATGTTCGTATAAACTTGTCACTTTGTCGGCACGATCGTATGCCAGCTGAGACATCTTTCGAAACTGCTCAATCCATATATTTTTGTAGATTCCCTCTACCCATTTTGCACGGATAAGTTCCTCTTCTCTTTCCCTCGTATAAATACCATGTTCCGAGATCAGCAGACCACAACCATATCTCTGCTTTGCCATCGCTCCAAGCACCCCGGCATATCCTGTCGCGACACAGTGATATAAATCCGCTTTCGGCAGTTTTATTTTCAACGCCAGAAAAAGTGGCAGATACATGGAACGCATGGTCCATAAGAAATCTGAAAAAATAACTTCCGGATAACGGATACGATAGCAGTCTTTTACCGCCCGCAAAAATTGTGGTCCCATTAGCAGATCATTCAACGAAAAATCTTTTTCGCCAAAAAAGCGGAACAGTGTATCCCAATCTACCTTCTGATTGATCAGAAGACTTTTCATTGCTTCAAATTCCGTATCTGTCATCTTAATTTTCCGCATTTTATTGCTTTTTGTTCTACGGAAATCATAATCTTCCAAATATAATTCATGAACTTCCACTACATTTTCCGGAAGATCATACACAAACTTTCCACGAAAAGAACGGTTTGCGACAATGGAAAGAACCGTATACTGATAATCCGGAAATGTTTTTATCATACTGTTGACCCAACTAGAAACACCTCCAACCACATATGGATAACAGCCTTCTGCTACAATACAAATTCTCATTCCTGTTCACCACTTTTCTGTCCGCTGCCGTAATACATACCGCTCTTTCTGCCAACTTTGATCGTAATTGTATCTTTTTCTGCACAAATCAGATATGCACCGTCTTCGATTCTGGTAGATTTCCCGCCTTTTACCGATTTGACAGTCTCACCATTCAAACGCAGTACAAACCATGCCTGCTGATCAAAGTTGTCCACCTTAACCGTAATGTTGTTATTCTGGCGCTCCTGCTCGTAATCAATTGCAAGAAAACGGCGGATTCTCTGGTCACTTTCCGATAGTGTTGTATGTGTAAAATCCTCAAAAGGCTTCCAGAACGTTGTCAGATTCGGAGAAAGTTTTCTTAGCATTTTTTCCCAGGAATCCTGCTCTGTCTCCGGATATGTAACCGAAAGTAAGTCCAACGTAATATTGGAATAACCGAGCGCGGTCTCCATACTTCGAAGTTTCAAATCGTCCGAAAATGTATGTGTGATTCCTGCACTCATAACTTTCTGCTGCGTAATATTTTCACCCGCATAGGAAATAATCGGACTCGTACTATCATCATCCGACACCACAACTGTGCGGACATCTTCATTTTTCAAGGCCTGTACTGCGTCAGCTTTCTGGCTGCCATCCCTCAGGTAGGCCGATGTAATCTTATAATCAGCTCCATAGTCTTTCCAGAACGGTTTGTCAAACATAAGTTTTTCTGAAACAGACAGATTCGAACGGTTCGTAGCACTCCAGCCCAGTTCCCCATCCTGCTCTTTTAACTGCTTCAAATAATATGCTACTTCTGAGCTATCCGGCTCCTGCTCATCATCATACGTAAACTGTGGAGAAACCATACAGGTAAGCTTTGCACCTGTTGTCTCCTGCAGTGCCACAAGAGACGGCCATATAATCTCACGGTATACAGCTGATGCAGACTGCGCATACAGTTCCTGCATTTTTTCTTCATTTTCCGAACTGAACGCAGGCATATCTGCCGCTACCAGATTCTGTGCATTGACTACAGGATAAATTTCATAATCGCTGATCTGTGCTGTCATTGCTGACAAAATACCAATGCCTGACACATCCGTAAGGAAATCATCATTCACACAGAACACCTTGGAATTGGTCGTTCCATACCGCCATATAACAGCAGGCAAAAGATTATTTTTTACAGAAGTCTTCTCCATATTCGAAAACTCTTCTAACAAACTTCGAGGCACTGTCTGATCAAAGACTTCGTCAGTAAGCGTACCCACCAGATACGTTTTCGTTCCTGCCCCGGTCACATACCACGGAATGTTATGATCTAAGTCCTGCCTCTTTTCGTCTTCCTTGTTCTGCGCCTCATAAATCCGCTCTCCACCAAGAAAGAATCCGGAAAACAAATGCATACCATTTAAGGTGACATTTGTACTCGCAATGCGGTTGATTCCAAGCATCTGCTCTAATTGAGCACTTTTTTGGATTACAGAAACATCCGGCATCCGGGCAAAAATAATATTGACACCTTTGTCAATCCATTCCTGCAAAATGAGGATGTCAGCATCTGTTCTGACTGTTGTAAGTCCATCAAGAATGATCAACTGATTTTCCGGGACTGTCTCACAGGCAGACAATGTCTGGTATGTCTGCAGTGTTCTCTTTGAATACTCACACCAGGAGGATACTACTTTTGCGACATCTCCACCAACCGCACCGACATAAAAGACATCCGCTGATGCACTACTTCCTGAAACTGTGTCGGAAAATGTATTTTCCGCGTTCAAATGCGTATACGTGCTCTGGTCGTACTCGTTTACTCCGTATTCATTTAACTGATTTTTCATTACACCGGTAAACTGAAACATAAAAAACAGAATCAGCATCATAATGGCAACGGTAAGATAATTACGGCGCGATACCATAGCACTCCTTTCCGACAAAGAATTAACTGAATGTACGAATCAGTTCCAGTGTCTCTTTGTCAATGACTATATCCGATTGTTTCAATCGGTCTAATTCTTCAAAAAACTGCTTTTTCTTTCCGACCGTAAAATAATATTTCAAATAACATACATAGATGATCAATTCATCCGGATACATATCACGGCCTCTGTCACTCCACAATTTCATTTTATCATAAGATTGGATTTTCAAGAACAGATTGCAAAGCCATCCAATATACTGCGGGGTGAGTCTCCTCCAATCTCTCTCATACAGATAATCACAGGCTTTCTCCATCATATCCACAAAGGAACGCTGCTCTGCTTCCTGAAAAACTTCCTGTTTGAGGACGCCATTCATATATTCAATCAACAGACACGCATATTCACAGGAATCTTTCTCATTCCGGTTCATGACAATAAACAATTCCTGTGTGTGGGCACGGAAATCATTCAATACATCACGAAGAACGGTTGCTGCATAATGGGAAGTCTCTGAATCATCGCTGTTCAATGCCAACGCAATGGATGCCAGAGATTCTTCTACATCTCCCCGCACCACATTCATCATAAGATTTCGCAGATTTCCCTTATCGCATATAACCAATGCCTCTTCAATAGGGACAACATTACTTTCCTGCTCTTCATCCGCATGAAGATATGTCGTGACACGTTCCTTCGAAAAGATGACATCTGCCAAATCCACATTCTGTCGGAAAAACAATACTCCAATAAGTTTTATCACCGCAAAAAACATCGGGCCGACCACCGGACACATCAACATGATCACCATACGAATCATATATTCCTTGACACTTTTTTCCCGAATCCTGCATTGAATAAAGTTCCAGATGCCATAGATCACAGCGACCAGAGTATTGAGGATCAGTACTACAATAAAAGCTTGTTCGCTTATGCTCATACCACATCATCCTCCTGTATGGAACATTCGAATCCAGCCTCCTGGAAACGGGTCTCAACCATTTCTGCTGATTTCTCGTTGGTATTTGCAAGAAGTGCATAGAGATTGCCATCCTCAAGTTCTCCAAGAAAATCGCTTTGACGAATCATCTTGCTCAAGGTATGTCCAGCCTCTTCTTTTGGCACTTCTCCTGTATCAATCAAAATCAAAGCACACTCTGTCAATTCTTTGTTTCTTGCATTCATATAGGCTTTGACCAAAGAACGGAATGCTTCCTGGCCAAGGATGTTGGTACCCTCGATATAACGCTGTTCTTCCAGAGCAGACATGTAACGGTTTGCACGAAGCACCGCATTCTGTATCAGATAACCGATAACGGTAAGCATGTTTGCCTGTCCCAATGTCATGCGCTCCCATGGAATACCCCAGACCATAAGGATCAGCTGCATATTTTCCTCAGAATAGATGGCATCTGCCATCAATGGATAACTCTCGTCCATGTTTTTATTAATGTATACTTTGCGTTCCTGCAGCTGCTCGTACATTTCTTCCATTTCCACATAGTTAATAGAATTTCCAAGACTGCGTGCTTTCTGCGAGGTTGCTGAAAACAGACGGGCATAGGAACGGTTGGCTACTGAATATATTGCCACATCCTTGCTTCCCATCAACTGCGCCAGCACCTCTGCCGCATAGAAAAGGACTTCGCCCGGCTCGTATTTATCAAGGCTCGAAGTAACTTCATACAGCTTACCGAAACTGTCATTCTGGTTAACGATCTGTGTCGACAGCATTTCCTTGATTCGCACATTGCTGACGTTAATGTCTGCAATATCGTCAATCTGTTTGGAAAGAAATTTGACTTCATTTTTGCCTTCATCCTCCAGCACACGCAATCGATCTCTCATGTAACCAACCGCCAGTCCCAGAATCAGAAGCTGCGCGATCCATATATATGTATTGTAATCGAGCATAACATCAAATCCGCTTCGATGATACATCTGCCGGAACGTATATCCTGCCACTGCCAAAAGTGAAGAAAACGTTGCCTGCTGCTGCCCATATACGATTGCAAATAAAAGCACATAGAGCAGATAAAAATCAATATTCTGAAAATACTCTCTTCCAACCGCACGGTTATTGAGCATAAAAAATGGAATAAAGCAGACCATGTTCTCAAGGAACGGAAATACTGCCGGCAGAAACTCTTTGATCCATCTATGGATTTTTCCAATTATTCCCTTGGGTCTTACTTCGATTCTTGCAAATTCTGTTGCATTACGATTTATATGCTTTGCAATCGGCGGAAGCTCCTTTTCCGGTGTATGGAAAATACGGATTCCAAATTCCTCAGCATATCTTGTATTTGCCAAAACCGGCTCCCATCGTGGTTCCTTCGGATTCTCCATGATTGCGATCTCACCATCAAATCCTTTGACCAACGCCTCTGCCATCGTCTGCTGACTGATTGGTTCTCCGGAAGAGATGTGATACAGGCCATACTTTGGTTCTTTCGCTGCCACCACGCGGTAAATGAACTCCACCGCATCCGATTCATGCAAAAGTGCGGCTCTCTGCCATTTTCCAACAAGAATCTCTCTTGTTTCCAATGCTTCCACACACATACGACCAATCATATTTTTTGCTTCCAGTGCGGATTCCGGCATTCCATACATATGATCCAGACGCAGAGTAACAACATCTTTGCCCATGTCCCGATAATATTTGCAAATGCCCTCGCCCACTGCCAGCGCCTGTCCTTTTGCCGTCACGGCTGCCGGTGTCTCATCTTCCGAAATCGCATCAGCAAATTCCTGCTGAAAAACTTCCTCCGATGACAAATAAATAAAACGTCCCGTTGAGCAGCCGACAAAAGCCGAAAGCACGTTCATCAGACCGGCAGAAAATGCGCCGGCATGACTTTTTAATTCCGCCCATTTGTAATTCGTATCAAACGCTCCCAGGAAAATGGTTTCATCCGGCTGAATGCTTTCTACGACTTCCCGGATACAAGACTCCTCATACGAGAAATGATAGGTTTCAAAAACTTTGCGGGTAGGACGACCACTTTTCGGTTCGTCCGTCAAAATAAAAATACGATGTCCTTCTTTATTTAATTTTTCAATTAAAAGTTGTAAGAAATGGCTTTTGCCACCGACAAGCAATATATTCATATAATCCCCTGTTCCCTCAGCTGCCTTATAAATTGCTGTACATCCTGATAAGCCTCTTGGTCATCAATTCCATATGTCTGCTGCAACAATGCCGCAATCCCTTTTTCTGTCTGGCCCTGCATATACTGTTGCCAGATCATGGCTCCCACTTCATTCAACATAATCGGCTTCTCATAGACAAATCGTTGCTGGTCCATTCGAATTAACCAATATTCGCCTGCCGCTTGTCGAAGTTGATAGTTTTTTGTTGTGTTCATTGTATTTCTACCTTGTGAATATAATTATCTACATTATATAATATTTCGGCCTTTTTTTCCACTTTGATAACAGAAAAAGGCGGTTTCTCATGAAAGGGGTTTGCTCGCGTTTTATTTAAGCTGGGTTTCGGCGGCGGCGATGTAGTGCCGGGCGTTTTGCTGATTACTTTCGATTTCTTCGCGCGTGAGTGAGCGGATGACTTTGGCAGGATTGCCAAAAGCAAGGCTTCCGGCAGGAATATTTGTATTTTGGGTTACGAGAGCCCCGGCGCCGATGATACAGTTCTCCCCAATGCTGGCTCCGTTTAATACAATGGCTCCCATTCCGATCAAAGTATTGTCGCCCACGGTACATCCATGGACGATGGCTCCATGCCCAATCGTCACTCCGTTTCCGATGGTTGTCGGATAATGTGTATCTACATGTATGACGGCATTATCCTGTACGTTGGTCCGGTCCCCGATTTTAATTTCGGCGGAATCTCCGCGAACGGTGGCATTGTACCAGATGCTGACGTCTTCTCCCATCTGCACATTTCCTTTTACGACTGCGCCTTCTGCGATATAATTTTTTGACATTTCTTCGTCTCCATTCTATTTTTTTATAATTATTTTCTTTTCGTTTTGGTAACTCTATTCGAGGTTCTGAATAGTTACTCTTTTTGGACAATTATACTCTTTTTCCGACTCTTTTTTAAGCTCAATCTATAGGAAATTTCTTCTTAAAAAAGAAGATTATTTGCATTGAATATTGCCGGACAAACACTTATACTTTATGATAAAAGTAGCAATTTACTATTACAGAAAGGCAACAAATATTATTATGAAAAAGTTTTTCCGGACAAAGCAGCTTGTCGCTTTCCTTTTGATTGTGGCAATGCTCATCCCAACTACAAATATCCATACTGTCTATGCAGCTCCTGAGACTTCTGGTTATAACGATACTGTTCTCGCATCTCTCAGTGAATCCCGTGTATTTTTGCGAGCTGGAAAAAGCAAAAAAATCAAGTGCAACGTTCCGATTGGCAAGATGACGTGGAAAAGTTCCAAAAAATCGGTAGTCACAGTGGATAAAAATGGTAGGATTACTGCCGTCAAACCCGGCAAGGCAATCATTACGGTTACTGGTGAATATTTATGCGGCAGCCTTTCCTGTGAGGTCTTTGTCAGCAAGAAAATCTCCCAGAAACAGGCTAAGAAAAAACTTCTTTCCCTGAAATCCAAGTATCCGGAAGGAATGTCCTGGACCAATGAAAACAACTGCTATTACTGGGAAGCGGCAAACCTCTATGGTTATGGCTGTGTTGCTCTCGTCGGAGAATTCAGTGACAAAGTATTCGGTAAATATGCCCCGGTAAAGACCCATAAGAACTTTGACAAAATTAAAGTCGGGGATCATATCCGTATCGGCAATTATCATTCCGTAATTGTACTAAAAAAATCAGATAACTCCGTTACTGTTGTGGAAGGAAATTATAATGCTTCCGTACACTGGAATCGTGTCATTACCAAACGCGAATTAAAGCAATCCGGATTCCATGTGGATACACGCTATTAATACATATCCTTTTTATAATAGGCATTGACCATACTGCAATACCCCCAGTCTTTGAGGGTTTCATAGGAAATACGGTAGTTTCCTTTTGCGGCTTTGTCCGCTGTCAAACCTTTCTTTCTCTGCCACCGCATTAAGGCCTTTGCCTTTCGGCGGATTCTGGCTTTCGCTTTTTCCATTGTTCCTCTATTCTTAACGGATCGATTATGGGATTCATGTTGTACTCTCCTGTCTTGGAACATTTAAAAAAAGGAGCAAAATGCTCCTTTTATAAAGAAAAAGAAAAAACTTTGAATGAATAAAGCCGTGCTTATTTCGTAAATTTTCTTTTGAAAAATCTGTTGACACAAAATTCGACATCTGTTACTATTTGTTTCGTTATTAAATTTCAAAGGCAAAGTTGCAGAAATGTAATGGCGCAAAGCTAGAAGTCTACGGTACAATTTATGTTACTAAGATAGTTCGGTTGCAATGAATCAATTTCATTGCAACTTTTTTTGTTTAAAACATTTTTTTCTTGCTAATTTTTCGCAAGGATGTGCTTTTCATTTTTCAATAATCGAGCAAGTAAATAATGTATAAATATGTTCAAAGGAGTTTATTATGATGGAATTCTAGTAAATATCAGGTGGCTCAGATAGTGCCTCTGTTTCTGGTAATGTTAATATAAACTCTGAATACTGCAAAGTTTGGCTTAAATGAAGGTAAATCTGGTGGCGAAACATTAGCCCCTTACCATTACTACTCAAGCGGTAGCTCAACCACACGTACTTTAAAATATTCAAAAAAAGCAAAATAGAGGTGAAGATTTATGAACAAAACAATAAAACACATACTCAAAGGCATACTGTTTGTTGTAATTGCAATTGTAGTAATTTTCTTATGCATAAGAACCTATTACAAATTTTTTAATTCTAATGATACTGATTTAACAACGGAAGAAACTGATATCTTACTTTTAAGCCAGACTTATCCAACGACTTTTTATTTTATCGGAGATACCATTCCTCTTGATAAATCAATCACTACCAAAAATATAACTGTAGATGAAGTCAGCAATATTACAACTTCCAAAAAGGAATGGGCGATGCTTGTTATTAATGATCTGAATGATGACCTTCCAATCCGTGAAGAACAGTGGAAAAACATTGTTGATACGGTGCAAAACAACAGCCATATCAATTGTATGTATCTTGGCAATAGCGATTGGGACGTAATGGAAAAACAAGGCTATTTTTCCGGAAAAGAGGATCTCGATGACACGGATCTCTCTATGGGACTTATTCACCAGAAAACTTCCGTCATCAATACTTTAGGTATGCTTAAAGCTGATGATGACCCGGACGATCTCCCTGCTCTTTTACTTCATGAACAAGCGTACGATCTTCAAACTTCGCGCACTTGACCAAAAAATATTATTTCAGGGGCATCCCCCTTTGAAGAAAGGATTTATTTATGAAAAAAACAAGTAACGTTATAATTAAAGCTCTTATTATTGCAATTATATTGATTGCAGTACTCTTCTTAGCTCCACGCATTTATTATGCCTTTTTCTATGTAGATGACAGCTTATCCAGTGAGGATAATGATGTAAAACTATTAACGGAAACCTATCCAACAACGTTTTACTTTATCGGAGATACGATTGCTCTTAATGATACAATTAAAGTCCAAAATATTACAGCTGATGAAGTCGGCGACATCACAACTGCCAAAAAGGAATGGGCGATGCTTGTTATTAATGATTTAAATGATGATACTCCGATTGATGAAGATCAATGGAAAAACATTGTTGATACCGTTCAAAACAATACGCACATAAATTGTATGTATCTTGGCAATAGTGACTGGGATGTGATGGAAAAACAAGGATACTTTTCGGGACGTTCCGGCATGAATGATAATATGCTGTCCATGGGTATGATCCATCACGATGGAAAGATCATTAATACACTCGGCATGTTCAACGAAGAGGATGATGAAAATAACCTCCCAATGTTGTTATGCCATGAACAGGTATATGATCTTAAAGATTCCAGCAGTTCTAAATAATAAGATGGAAGTTTATAATTATGATAAAATTGGATAATATATATAAAAAATACGATAATGGTGATTGTTCAACCGTTGCATTAGATCATGTAAATCTTACCATTGATTCTCCTGGTCTTTTATTTATTCTTGGACCAAGTGGCAGTGGCAAAACAACACTCCTTAATATGTTAGGATTATTGGATGTTCCAGATGAAGGGACCATTTCCATTGATGACAAAATGATTTCATCCTCTTCCTATGAATATTATAGGAATATAGTAATCGGAACCGTTTTTCAACGATTTAATCTTATTTCTGAATGGAATGTATATGAAAATATTGAGCTGGCCTTAGAACAACAGACCTGGCCGGACAAAAACGAAGCCCTTGTGCGGGAAGAAGTCCTGCGTATTCTTGACTATGTTGGCTTAAAAGACCTGCAAAAACGAAAAATCGATGAGCTTAGTGGCGGACAGGTGCAACGCGTTGCAATTGCCCGTGCACTTGTGAAAAACCCTGCAATTATTCTTGCAGACGAACCAACTGGCAATTTGGATTCCGATAACTCACAAAAAATTTATGCTTTGTTAAAAGATATTTCCAAAGACCATCTTGTGATTGTTGTGTCACACGATGAAAAAGCGGCTGAATCGTGGGGTGACCGAATCATTCGGCTGAGCGACGGACATATTGTCGAAGATATCTCTCGCCAAAATTCTACTGATAATTTTTCGGTGCAGATGAAAGGAGATAAATCATCTTCTATCGATTTCACTCACCTTTCTTATCAGCGGCTCATGGATAAAATACGCGACTTTATAGCAAAAGGTTCCGACAACAAAGATTATACCATCTCTATTCAAAAAGAAGTGGTCACTCCGCAAATGCAGGATTCCCTGCCGGTTTCTGCAACCATTGCGTCCGATAAAAAGACAAGCAATATTAAAACTGCAAAACTGATTAAATTAGCCTTTGGCTTCCTACGGCAAAAGAAAATACGCTTATGTATCACCACAGTTCTGATGACAGTAATGTTTCTTGTTGTTCAGCTATTTATGACCGCTGCTTTTATGAAACCCGGTCTGCCAGTATACAAGGCCACGCAAGCATCCAAAGATAACTACATAAGCATATACGAACCAAAAGAGTATACAAGTGACTGGTTTGATGATGTTACTGTCTCTGTCGGCACAACAGACAACATCAAAGATTTTATTCAGAATATGAAATATTCCGAAATCTTATATAATGTCAAAGGCTATAACGAGCTGGGAAATGAAGGCACTATGAATCTGCTGATCGACGCTGATTCCAATCTGAAAGATAACGAGATTATTATTACGGATTATTGTGCCAAACAATTTCATATCAGTCAAACGAATATGAAACAAAATTCAATTTGTATTTATGGTCTAAAATTTAAAGTTAAAGAAATTTTAAATACTGATTACGAAAGTCACTGGAAAACCTGCAGTAACCAGGATATTGACTACACTTATATGATGTGCAAAGTTGGAAAAGGCTTTAAAAATCGTATTCTGAACGAATCTGATTTTTTGGAAATTGACGCTTCTGACTTTAGTGATACCGTGGATGAATCGTATCTTGAAAGCAATCTGCTTTATGCAAATGCTGATACCATAACATCCGATGAGATCGTAGCCGGTCGACTTCCCCAAAAGGATAATGAAATTGTTATCTCAGCCTCCTATGCATCAGAAAATGACCTTGTCAGTAAAAACGGCAAAATCAGCACGGATGCGATTGAATTTATCGATCTGAATGCCTCCAAATACCATGGTGCATATGAAAATCAGTTAAATTTATATGATTATTTGCAATCTGCGAAAATCGTAGGAATCGTTGAGCCATATTCTGACAATGACATCTCTGTCTGGGTTAATAAACAAATGTTCCAAGATATAAAGAAAGGGTATGTAGATCAAATTGCAGACCGCTATTTTATTCCGGTATTTTCAAATGCAGATTCTTATCAGCAATTATATGATCGTGGAATTCATGTAGATACTACAGACGCACAAAATATAGACTCCTTATATTCCATGCGTCAGGATTATCTCCCACTGATTCGGGCAGTTATTTTTGTTGGTACAATTTGCGCAGTTTTTGCCAGTATCTCTTTTATCTCTTTCAGTATTGTAGATGGAAAGAAAAAACTCGGTATACTAAAAGCTATTGGAACAAATCAAAAAGATATTATTCGGATCTTTTCCATCGAGGCCTTGCTTATTGGTTTGGGAACATTTATTTTACAGGAAATCGTATATTTTCTTTTAATAATGCTATTTAATCAAACCTACGTGCCAGCATTTGGAATGAAAACGCCTTTGGTATGCATTACACCTTTTAATATCATAAGTGCATTTCTTATAACGCTTTTGTGCAGTGGTATTGCAAGTCTTGTACCGATAAGAAAATTGTATAAAAAGACACCTGTTGATCTGTTTAAAGATTAAATAACCAGATAGATGCGATCCTCGAGTTTCTGTTTGAAATCCACACGGATTCCTTGAGCATTTGCTTTGTCATTTTACTGAAGAAAGCAAGAAAGTTTCTGGTTTCCTTTGATTTATGAGCAGATTGATAAAATCTGAACTTTTGTGTGTCTCGCTTACAAAAGATGAAACACTAGTAATAGAAAAATCAACCATATATACTTTAAAAAAGAAACTTCCCATACCTCTTCAGTTGGGAAGTTTCTTTTTTTGCCCCATTATTCAGACATCAACTTTTGTAATAACTCTTCGGCACTATTTGCCATAATACCAATTTTTCCACCCTTACATCCTTTATAATTTGCATGGTAAGTTACATCTCCATTATTCCACAATTTTACACCAAACTGAAGTTCCTCCAGGTTTCCTTCATAGTTCTTTTCTGCCTCTTTCATTTTTTTAACTGCTTCATCTATTTTTTCTACATTATTATGAATATCGGAATACTTTTCTTCTGGCATTTTCTGAATATTATCTAACGTTGCCAGATCATTTAACATGTCTACCGGTAATAGAACCGTAAACTTAGAGTTTAATCCCCACATATTTGTTTCGCTATTGTCACTATAATAATTAAATCTTGTGTCATGCTGATCATCCGAATACAACTGGTCAAGAGTATCCAATACTGCACCTTGTCCGGCTACCGGATTTCTCCAATTGCCATCTTTATCGAAACACCGTCTAAAATACCATTCATTATATATATCATACTCTGTTTCTCCATTTTCTCGTGCATCTGCTTCTAGAAGTTTCGTATATGTTTCTGGCTCGTCCAAACGAATAACCTCCATAAAGTTGATAACTTTACCAGTCCGAAATCCTCGCCAACTATCTATTAATTCATCAGACAAATTCTCATACAACTCACGTGCACTTGTTATTCCCGAAGTTTTCTTATCTGTGACCTTCTCCTGATTCTGATACTTCAGTTTTCCTTCCTTTGACAAATTTAAGACGGTATCCGTATTCTTTGTGCCCTTCTGTTCCTGATTCTCTATTCCAGAAATTTTTATCTTCGTTTTATCTGCGCAATGAAAAATTGACTGATTTTCTACAGATTTACTACTTACAAAATTCGCAGTGATATTAATTTGATTCTTCATACAGATTCCCCTTTTCCATTAATCGCAATACTTCAAATAATAAAACTTTGACTTTGCAGTAGCCTTATCGTTCGAACTTGCTTTAATCGTCACATCCATCAAATCATAATGATGTGTTGAAACTGTAACAAAATGACTCAGACCTCCAACTGCTGTCTTTAAATAAAATGTCATTTCATAATATCCATCACTGTCTGTAACAGCAGTACTTGTAACGGTGGACATATCTGGCCTATTCAGTTTCTCCCATTGTTGATCTTTAACTTCGCCTATTATTGTTGCATTGGCAATAGGTTGGCTTCTGCCATTTTCATCTGTATAGTAAGCTCTCCCCTTTACTGTCACCACATTTGTAAGGCTTTGATCTACCCTATAGAATTTTCCTTCTGGATAATCTACATTTTCAGTTCCATGATATGCAGAATAATCGGTAATAGTAATCTTGTCTACCTTTGTTGTCTGAGAAACGGATAATTTATAAGTAGGTATATCTCCTGCATTAAAATCATCAACTGTATTAGTACTTACAACTCTAATATAATATGTTCCAGCATCTAATGCAACCTCTCCTCCTGTTCCATATCCAACTCTTAACATAGCATAATAATCAGACACTAAATTTTTATATATCTCAATTTTGCATCCATTTGTAGTAGAGCTTGATGAAATATTCAATCTTACTTTATCATATGAATCCCCCTCCTTAACGATGAAACGATACCAATCATTATCCAATGGAGAATTCAATTTTGCAGAAACATTTGCTCCCATTTCATTCATTGATAAATCTATTGCTTCTTTTGCATTTTCATTTGGTTCTGAAGAATCTGAAAAGTTAGTTGTTATCGTATAATCCAGCGTATAGGATTCTGTGTTACTACCACCACCTACAGAATATACACAAACATATACTGTCTCATCTTTATTTGCAATATAACCTATTGATTCATCTAAAGTTGCCATTTCACTAGTTGTACAAGTCACATAATCACTTGATTTAATAAGTGATAATGAAGAATCAAACAATAATAAATCATAATCTATCTGTGGATCTGTTGGTAATGTAAGTTTTGCCTGAAGATATTCACCCGCAGACAGCTTTGCAGGATACATTAAATAATCATTTGTCTTCGATAATTTTCCGGTCATTGTTCCATAATATATTTTACTGGTACTATCTTCCTCCACTGCCACTTCTGAATTTTGAGTTTTTACCTGTTCTGTCAAATAGTCCTTTATTTTATTATTTGAAAGTTGCTTTTCAGTTTTAAGATCTAACTTCGTTATGTTTTCATATTTAACTTCATAATTTTTTGCTACTGTATTGTTTATTTTATAGCTTTCCCCTGCCCAAATATTATTTGTTTGCGATGCTAGAGATAAAAAAATTGTTGAACATAATGCTACCATCTTCACTATATATTTTTTCATAATCTGTTCTCCTTTCCGTTCTTCAACGCACCAAAATTTCTTTATTGTAATTATTCTATTAATTACAATATATTTTCTTCATAATATCAAATTTTACAATTATTTTCAACTATGACCTTAAATTTCTACTATTTGCACAATATTTTTACATTCCATTTCCACACAAAAAACCCGCATCCTCAATCCTGACGGACTGAAAATGCGGGTTTGTTATTATATATTTCATTTATTATCGGGTCTGGTTAATGTATAAACGTTTACTAGATGTTCAATAAATCACTGAACTCTTTTAATGCACCATCTGTCTCATGTGCAAGTACACGTTTTGCCAGTACTTTACCAAGCTGAACACCTTCCTGATCGAAGCTGTTTACATTCCATAAGAATCCCTGGAACATAATCTTGTTCTCAAAGTGTGCAAGTAATGCACCCAGAGACTTCGGATTTACGCTGTCTCCGATAATAATGCTGGATGGACGTCCACCTTCGAAGTTCTTGTTACGGTTCTCATCTTCTTTACCACATGCAAAGGCAACGATCTGTGCTGCAACGTTTGCGCAGAGCTTCTGCTGGCTTGTGCTGTCCTGAATCACAACATCTGTACCGATCTGGCTGTTCTTGAATCCAACAAACTGAAGAGGCACGATATCTGTTCCCTGATGAAGCAACTGATAGAAGGAATGCTGTCCGTTTGTTCCAGGCTCACCAAAGATCACTGGTCCGGTCGGATAATTTACCGGCTCACCAAAACGGTTAACGGATTTACCGTTAGACTCCATATCTACCTGCTGTAAGTGTGCAGGGAAACGGTTCAATGCCTGTGAATATGGAAGAACGGCTGTACTTGGGTATCCCAATACGTTGCGCTCATATACACCGATCAATGCATCAAGCATTTCAGGGTTCTTTAAGACATCCTTATTTGCAGAAAGCTTATCTTCTGCTGCTGCACCCTCTAAGAACTGTGCGAATACGTCCGGTCCGAATGCCAGAGAAAGCACTGCTCCACCAACTGCGGATGTAGAAGAATAGCGGCCACCAATGTAATCATCCATGAAGAATGCTGCAAGATAATCATCACTCTTTGCCAGAGGAGATGTCTCACTTGTTACAGCGATCATATGCTTGGATGCATCCAGTCCTGCTTTCTTTAATGCGTCTTTTACGAATGACTCATTTGTTAAAGTCTCAAGTGTTGTACCTGATTTGGAAACAAGTACGAAGATAGAATGTGCTACATCAACAGAGTTCAGTACTGCTGCTGCATCATCAGGATCTACGTTGCTGATGAATTTTGCTTCCATCTTGAATGTATTATTTTTCTTTGCCCAGTTTTCAAGTGCCAGATACATAGCACGAGGGCCAAGGTCACTACCACCGATACCGATCTGAACAACTGTTGTGAACTTCTCGCCTGCTGCGTTTGTGATCTCACCTGCATGTACTTTGTTTGCAAAATCAGCGATTCTCTGCTGCTGCTCAACGTAGAACTTGCGCTTGTCCACGCCATCAGCAACTACTGCATTGCCTAACTGTCCACGAGTCAGCTGATGAAGAACGAGACGGTTCTCACCGGTATTGATCACTGCACCATTGTAAAGTTCCTCAAATTTCTCTGCAAGTTGTGCTTCTTCTGCCAATTTTACGAGAGCATCCAATACATTGTCATCTACAGCTTTTGCGGCATAATTATAGGTAAATCCCTCTGCCATCGGAACGCTGTAATTCTTTACACGGTTTGCTCCGTTCTCACCGGACATAACCTCTGCAAGGTTTACACGCTCTACTTTTGAAAGCTTATCAAAAGAATCAAGAGTATCTAAGTTGTTCCAGGTAACCATTATAGTTTCCTCCTTATTATTAATTATTTCATTCATTTATTTCCTCAATCGTCCTAAATTATACTATTAATTGCCTTCAAGTTCAATGTCAGAAGTACTTAAATACTTAAAAAATTGCATTGGATTTCGCTCATTTTCGACAAATTCATAAAAATTGCAGCCCTTTTGCATACTCTGCCAGTTGCCGGTTTGCCTCATTTAACGGACCAAACTGTTCCACTGCACAGATACATTTGCTACATGAATCCATAATTTTCTTTGCTTCCCACACCTTTTTTTCATCGATCGGGTAAAAGGCTCTCTCCCACACAAGTTGTACTGCCATCGCCTTTGCTGCTGCAAATTCCACATCATTTTCCTGAAGTATGCCTGCCGCAAACGGAATATTCTGTCTTTGCAGGCAATGATATACCGGAATCCCCGCACCGCCTCCACCAATGACAAACACTTTCGGCGCCTGTGCATTTTTCGGAAAAAACACCTGTCCGGTGAGTGGATCAAAATTTTCCTTTGCCACGCCATACAGCTTCTGCACATAGTCTCCCGCAAAGATTTCTTCCGGTGTGCCGATGCGATCGATCCGATCCCCTTTTACGCATGCAATCGTATCGGATATCTTCTGCGCAAGGTCAAGTTCATGAAGTGACATGACGATTGCAAGATTGCGTTCTCTTGCAAGCAGACGGATATTCGCCAGAATGTCCAGCTTAAATCCCATATCCAGATAGGATGTCGGCTCATCCAGCACAAGAATCTTCGTGTCCTGCGCAATGGCGCGCGCAAGCATCAGACGCTGCCTTTGTCCATCACTGATCTTCATAAAATCCTGCTCCTGCACTTCTTTCGCATGTACCAGTGCAATTGCCTCATCGACTTTCTCCCAGTCCTCCGGGGACAAAATTCCCAACCGCCCCGTATATGGATAACGCCCCGATGCTACAACTTCCCGTCCGCTCATCAGTTCCGTCCGGACGCGCTCCGTCATGACCATGGATAATCTCCGGGAAACTTCATTGTCCCCCATACCACGCATCGTCTCTTTTCCCAGATATACCGTACCACCAATCTGCTTCAACTGCCGTGTAATTGTTTTTAAAATAGTGGATTTACCGGAACCATTCGGTCCGATCAGCGTAAGGATTTCGCCCGGCCGTACCTGCAGATTCACATCTTTGATCAACGGCATTTTATCATATCCTACCGTAAGATGCTCCGTCGAAAAGGCAGAAAATTCTCCCTCGTTTTCTTTTCTGAAATTGCTGTTTTCATCCATTCTCTGATCACCTCATCATCGATTCTGTTTCCGCAACATCGCCACGATAACTACCGGTACCAAAAAGACTGCTGTCACAGAACTGATACTGATTTCCGTCGGTGCAAACACCGTCCTTGCAATTCCGTCACAGAACAGGGTAATTACTGCACCGGCAAGAAAACAGCCCGGAATCAGAATCAGCGGTTTGGCTGTCTTTGTTGCCATCCGAACCAGATGTGGAACCGCGATTCCTACAAAAGAAATCGGACCGGCAAATGCCGTGACGCAGGCAGACAATAAACTGGACAACAGAATCAATGCAACGCGAAGTGCCTTGACATTGACTCCCATGTTGCGCGCATAGGATTCTCCCAGCTGATACGCACCGATCGGCTTTGCAAGAAGAAACGTAATAACAATCGTGATTCCTACAAGCACTGCCATCATCCGGATATTGTCCCATGTCATACCGGAGAAACTTCCCATGGACCAGTTATGCAGATTCACGATATTCGAGTCATCCGCGAACGTCACGCAAAAATCTGTAATTGCGGAACAAATGTATCCGATCATGATACCGCACACTACAAGCAGAGACATCCGCGAAACGCGAAACGAAATGAGAAGTACAAAACTCATGGCAAGAAGCGATCCCACAAAAGCCGACGCCACCATGCCAAACGAACTGATATTGATGCCTTGTCCCAGCAAAAAAATCATGACAAGCGCCACAACAAGCTTTGCCCCTGATGAAATTCCCAGCACATATGGTCCCGCAATGGGATTCTGAAAAAAGCTCTGGAGCAAAAAGCCGGAAACGGACAACGCTCCGCCAAGAAGAATCGCCGCAAGGATGCGGGGAAGACGTATTTTCCATACAATCTGATACAAGGTGTCATCGGCATCCCGCTTTTGCATCAAATGTACAAAATCGGTCAACGACATCTCCACACTTCCTGCCCCTACATTCCAGCAAAAAAGCAACACAAGCAACACGATCATCGCTGCAAATGCAATTATATATCTTGTTTTACGATTCTTTTGTGCCATAGGTGCACTCCTTTTAATAATGATTATTTGTACCTATTCAATCTTTTTCAGAAAACGGTAGGAAGTATCCGCATCACCCGTAAGTATTTTGTTCAAGTCTTCGATAAAATCACAGGTTCCTGTGGACTGCTGATAGAAATTACTTCCGGTTGTATAGACCTGACCGTTTTTTACCGCTTTGAAATCAGCAAACAGACTGTTTTTCTTTATCAGTTCATCGACGGTTTTCAGTTCACCCTCGATTGTGCCATTGTAAATGAGAATATCCGCATCCTTTTCTGCCGCATAAAAATCTTCCATCTGCATTTTCATGGTGGAAAGTGCATTTTTCTCCCCATCCGTATAGCCGCCCAGGGAATAATTTCCGCCGGCAAGACCAATCATAGAGGCCACATAATCATTTGTTTTTCGAACCGTGATCGTTCCGTCGGAAGACACTGCAAAAAATGCTACGGTTTTTCCTGTGTTTTCCTTCTCCAAAATCGGCTTGACCCGCTCTACCTGCGCATCAAAATACGCTTTGGCCTGCTGTTCCTTTCCGAACAGTACGCCAAAAAGTTTGATCCATTCCAGCCGTCCCAGCGGATGCTTCTCATAGCTGGAGCGCTCCACAAATACCTTCATTCCCAGCTCTTCCAGTTTTTCTTTTACTTCCGGATTGTGGGAGATCATGGTATTTTCAACTGCAAACTTACATCCTCCGGCAAGCAGCAGCTCATAATCCGGCGCACTGTATTTTCCTGCATAGATCAGATCTCCGGACTTCATTGCATCGGCCGCTTTTTGTACATACCAGTCCTTTTCTTTCAGTGCTGTATATTTCACATTCGACAGTCCGTCGATCTCACAGACGAGATCCATGACTGCGCTCGATACCAGATATACATTGGTCAGCGGCTGCTGTAACACTATCACATCCGAAGGCAGACCGGTCGGCACTGCGACACCTGCCGGTACAAGCAAAAAACGACCGTTGTCCACGATCGTAATAAGCTTATAGTTTCCATATGTATCTATCTGAAACTGATCCGCATAGGCAAGTTCCATATGCCCGGTACAGTCGAGGTCGTTAAAACTAACGTCCTCCGGAAAAGAAAATGTCAATGTATAATCAATCTCATGCGGCGTACTCATCGCAGTTGTATCACCCACGACATCCATCTTGCATGGAACTCCGGAAATTGGGAATGTGAATGTAGAATTGCCACCTTCATTTTCATTCTCATACTTCTGATCATCTACCAGCATGTAATCATAATGCGTACTGCTCCAGACAATCGTCGCATATGCCTGTCCATCCGTGACTTTGACTTTCGCCTCGGAATCCACAGTCGCTCTGCCGCTTCCTCCCTCAAGTGTCACATTTACGGTATATTCTCCGTCAGCTAAAGTTGCCGCTTCACTCTCGGTCTGCTGCTGCGTCTGGGTCTGTGTCTCCACCTTGTTATTCTTTGTCCCGCATGCACATAAAAGCATACCGGCCACACATAAAGATGCGATTGTTATGATTTTCTTTCTCATAATATTGATAAATTCCTTTGACTATTTTGTTGCTTGCGGATCAGAAACACTGACTTTATGGTCATACCATGTTCCTTTGGTTCCAAGAATTGCAAGATCAAACTCCTGATCCAATGCTTCAACCGGAACATCAAATCCATATACTTCTTCTGTTGTTCCGTCGCTGTATTTTACAGTGTCGGTTGTTGGCTCAAGTAATTTTGCTCCGTCTTTTGCGGCATCTGCTGCTGTTCCAACAAAGAGATTAATAATCTTCTTTGATACAAGGCTGATATGAATGGTCATCTTTCCATCTTTTACGGTCAGTGTTCCACATCCATCATTCGCTTCATTTACATGAAACATTCCACTGTCTGTATTAAACTTTGCGGCATAGGTGCCGTCTGCAAGTGCATCACTTGCACTTGCAGAAGCAGATTTGGAAACCTTGCCCAGAGATTTAATCGCATTCTTTGTATGCTCAACATAAATCTTCTGGATTGCTTCGATTTCGCCCAGTCCAGCAATCTGTGTATCGATATTGTCGAAATTGCCACTTGCTGTAAACTGGCTCTTCCATGAATCGTCATCATCGCCTGCCATATCGTTGTTTGCGTGGTCTCCGGCAACAACCATAAGCGGACGAAGAATTACTTTTTTGTAACCAGCCTCTTTTACTGCATTAATGACGTTCTCACATGCAGTCTCTTCCGGCTCACCTTCTACAGTTCCAATGAATACGTTGTCATATCCAAGCTGCTGCATCTGTGCAGACATCTGGCTGTAGCTGACCTTTGCTGTATGGGATGTACCATGGCCCATAAATACAAATGCAGTACTATCTTCTTTTGCATCATCCAAAGAATCATATCCGGCAGTCTTTACAGCCTCTGCTGTAATATCTTCTGCTACGGCTTTCTTATCTGCATTAATTTCTGTAGCGTCTGCACCAACTTCTCCTAATAAAGGTTCAGCAACGACAACTTTTTCAAATTTGTCCTTGTATGCCTCGAGTTCCCCAACAAGCTCGTCATACTCTGCACCATGCATCAGGTGTGTTGGCTGGATGACAAGATTCTTAACGCCATTGTCAACAGCTCTCTGTAATGCCTGATCTACGTTATCGATCTTCTCATTATCTCTTGCCTGTACATGATTGATGATGATCTGTGCAGTAAATGCACGTCTTACAGACCAATCCGGATTTGCTTCCTGAATTGCTTTCTCAACACCACCGATATCAGCAACACGGCTATCGTTGAAAGAAGTACCAAAGCTTACGACGAGAATTTCGTTCTCTCCAATATCATCTGCGTTCAAAGGATCATCCTTGGAAGCATCTCCGGTATCTCTTCCGAAATAATCAGGATCTGCATTCTCTCCCTCTACGAGCTGTTTCTGTGCATCTGTCAGCTTATCCCATGCTGCTTTTGCTGCTGCACACTGCTCGTCTGTCTTATCGGTTCTCTCCTGTACATAAATGTCATCGATCAGTTTTGCAACTTCATCTGCCGCTGCCTGATCATCTGTCTCGGATGCCTGTGAGCTCTCCGTAGCTTCCTTTGTGTCTTTGTCTTTGCTTCCACATCCGCTGAGCATACTTACTGCAAGCGCACATGACAGAAACAGTGCAAGTGTCTTTTTCTTCATAATTTCTCCTTTTCCTGCGTATCAGAATATCTTTATAATTCCGATACATTGAACCTCATGCTACATATTCCATAGAAATCACACGCTTTCCTGTCATAACGTATCTATAGATAGCAAAAGAAAAGCTCCATCCGGGACTTCCGGACGGAGCAATCAGTCTTTAAATCATATCACAAAAGAGAGGTAAACAATAGCCTGCATTACCTTGACTTAAACAGTACGACCAATTACTCGTGATCTGCTCTCTGAAAGAAATTGTGCTATCCGTTCAGAGTGCTGTACCAGATAATTGGCAGGTCTCCTGGCTGATAGATCCTCGCATCACTTCCGCCTTCCCAAACAAAACATTGTTCAGTGCGCCTCTTGGAAGTGTACTCCCTAATCACAGTGACGAGATCGTACAGGAATTGCACCTGTTTCCCTTTTCACCAGTTGAGACACATCTTAAGATGTGTCTCAACTGACACCAACTATCTTCCCTATGAAACTTTCCCTATCTTAGCACATTCAGCTTTTGTTTACAACAATGTTTTACAAAACCAGCGTATAAAGCACTCCGATCACTGCAAGTGCCATGCCGGAATATCCGGTCAGTGCAAATAATACTGCCATGACCTGATATTTTTTCATGTGGTCATTTCTCAAAATCACAAGAATAAATAAAACCAGCACGCTGAGTAACATAATCACCATTCCGGACGGAATCAGTATATCAATTGCATTGTTTGTCATCTATCTATCCCTCTATCTTTGAACGTCAAGCGTCAGCCTATTTTCCAAGTGTTTCCACACATATGGATTCATATTTCGGATAATTCTCATGAAGCATGTCTGTTACAACATTTCCATCTTTATCCATAGTGAACTGATACAGGTTGTATGCACCTTCTTCGTAGGCATAATCCGTTCCGTTATCCTGGAAATGCTCATAAGTTGCAGCTCCCGGTGTTGTTAGCAGATGCAGTGTCGTATATGGCTTTTCTCCCACATACTGACATACATCATACATCGGAAGAATGCTTCCTTCCTTAATGTAAATCGGACATACATCAATCGGTGCTTCCCGAAGAAGATACTGCTTACCCTCTAATTTTTCACCAGTCCAGTAATCATACCACACACCTTCCGGCAAGTAAACCATCTTCTTTGTTGCGCCCTGCTCCAATACCGGCGCAACAAGCATCTGCTCACCCACAAGGAATTCACCATTTAAATTGCGCACTTCCGGGTCATTCGCATAATGCAGTACCAGAGGCCGCATAACCGGCAAACCGGTCTCAAGTCCCTTGTAAAACAGATCATAAATATATGGAAGGAACTTGTAACGGAGTTCAATATATTTACGGTTGATTGCAACCACTTCATCGCCAAACTGCCATGGTTCCTGACGCTTTGAGCCCTGACATGAATGGTTGCGGAAAAGCGGAGAAAAGCACGCGGCTTCCACCCATCGGCTCAACAGTTCCGGTGTACAGTCCGCACCAAAACCACCAACATCTGCTCCGCAAAATGTGAAACCGCTCATTCCCAGGTTACAGATCTGTGGCACCATCATCTGCAGATGTGACCAGAGACTCTGATTATCTCCTGTCCAGACCGTAGAATATTTCTGGCTTCCGGCGTAACATGCACGCGTGATAACAAACGGGCGTTTTCCGGTATGTTTGCGAATTCCGGCATAGGTTGCATGGCTCATGTTATGGCCATAGACATTATGGATCTCTGCATGTGTTGTCTGACGTTCTTCATCATGGAACTGTACGTCCTGTGGAAGTTCTCCCCGGAAACTTGCCGGCTCGTTCATATCATCCCAGATGCCCCGGACGCCCATATCCAGAAGTTCCTTATGATGATCCGCCCACCAGTCTCGCACTTCTTTCCGGCCGAAATCAGGAAATACGGATTCGCCCGGCCATACTTCATTCACATAAATATTTCCCTCGGTGTCTTTTGCAAAATAGCCTTTTTTAACACCTTCCTCATACATGAAATAGCCGTCCTCTTTTTTTGTTCCCGGATCGATAATCGTCACCGGCTTGAAACCAAGCTGTTCCATTTTGTCGCAAAGCACGCCTTTTTTATCATAATATTCTTCATCCCATGTAAACACTTTGAAATTGTCCATGTAGTCAATATCCAGATGAATGACATCGCACGGAATCTGCAGTTTGCGATATTTCTCTGCAATTTCCATGATATCCTTTGCGGATGTGTAGCCCCAGCGGGACTGATGATAGCCCAGTGTCCAAAGCTGTGGCAGCGGTGTTCTTCCGGTAAGGTATGTATAATTTTTGATGACCTCTGCCATGGTCTCTCCGCCAAGAATGTAATAATCCAGATTTCCGTCATCCGCACCATAACAGAAATATTCCTCAGACTCTTTTCCAAGATTCAGATAGCTGTGGAACGTATTGTCAAAGAACAGACCATACACACAATCCTTACGCAGACAAATCAGAAATGGAATAGATTTGTACAGCGCATGGAAATCCTCTGTATGCGCCTGTGGCAGATCAGAGTTCCAGTTCTCATATTCATAGTGACGTTTGTTGAGAAATCCGCTTTTGTCCCCAAGTCCATAAAAACTGTCTTCCGGTGCCAGTACTTTCAATGTCTGCACCGCATAATCTCCACCCTCTGACTTTGATGCATCATGGCCTTCTGCCTCAAGCAGATCAGCTGCTTTCTGATCCAGCGCTACTTTCTTAACCCGCTGCCCCCGGTAATCTTCCATCAGCAAATGACCGTTGGCATCGTATGCCTCCATATAAAATCCGTCGTGAATGTACAACGTCAGGCTCTTCGTTTTGATCACGGTCGCATCCCCTGCATTTTCCACTGTAAAATTCGCCGGAACCGCTTTGTCTCCCTCGATTGCCTTGGATTTATAGTCTTTCATCCAGCAAGGCACCAGTACGCGGATGATATCATCCTTTAGAATGGTTAAGATTACATCCTGATTCTCATAATGTAATGTTACCTGATTCCCCTGTTGTTCGTATGATTGCTTTTTTCCAAAATTCATGTTATGCCTCCTTAAGAACAATAATTTAAATCACAACACCATTGCAATGATCGACTTCGTGCTGAATAATCTGTGCTGTCCATCCTGTATATTTTCCATGTTGCTTTTTAAAATTCTGATCCAGATAATCCACTTCGATTTCTTCATAACGCGTGCATGGTCTCACTCCGTCGATTGACAGACAACTTTCTTCTGTCTGATACTCCCCTGACTTCTTCGTGATCACAGGATTGACCATTGCAAAATGAAACGGCCCTGCGGACACAGCGATAATCGCTTTATTAATTCCTATCATATTTGCCGCCATGCCAACGCATACATTTTTGTTCGCTTTCAGCGTATCCAAAAGGTCTGTTATGACCTGCTTATCTGCCTCTGTGGCCGGTTGTGCCTTTTTTGAGAAAATGCATTCTCCTTTTACAATATTCTTGACCATTGTTTTTCTCCGATTCTTAATTTTTTCTTCTCTAATGCCGCCATTACATAAACTTAATCTTATATCCATTAAACTCAGATAAAAAAACGGATATTATATTCTCAAGATTTTCATCTGCTTTCTCATAAATTTCCTTTTTCTCCACGTCCGCCAGACCTTCTTTCTCTATTTCTTCTATCAGTGTCTCGTATTGATCAAATTGAATTGGATTAAGAATATTATTTTGTTCATCATACTTTAAGCTATCCCAAATAATATAATTGTCCGTTACTTTCGCCTCTGGAATTGATATATAAATGGTTTCTTTTTCTACAGATACCTTAATATCTGCCATTTCATATCCAACCTTAACATTCCCAGTTCCTTCAATAGAAATCGTATTTTTTGTTCCTGGAATTTTCACATCATCAAGAAAATATCTCGATTGATCAACTGTTTTCGTAAAATTATACTCTCCGCAATAAGTAGACAATTCTCCAATTTCTCTAATACGTGATACTACTTCACTTTTTGTAACAGTTCTTTTCTCGACTTCTCCCGGAAGCTTTAGGTCAAACTCAGTAGAATTTGAATTATCTGTTACTTTGACACTATCTTCAATATTTCCAAGAATAAACCCCACCCCAGTTAGCGAAAATGCTAATACAACTCCAAGCACAATTTTTTTAATTTTTTTCATATGTGTTCTCTTTCTTAGTTAAATTCAATTACCGTAATCTTCTTATTATAGCCATGCTGTTATAAGTACAAGTGCGTAAAATATAACTATTATTGCAACAATTATTGCAACCACTTTTCCTATTTTCTTCATTCCCTTTTTCCCCTGTGTACTCTTTGACTTGTCTTTCATTTTATCCTTTCCACCATTCTTCTGTTCATCAATTAAAGCATTTTATAAATTATCTAAAGTATAGCCTAACGCTATTGCAAAAACAATCTTTATAAACAAGATTTGTTCTTTTATCATTTAATAAAAAACCGGAAGTTCAATATCATCACTTGACAACATTAAACTTCCGATTTCTTTATCTCACTTTTCTAAATATTTTTTACGAAATTTCTGCCAGTTTCTTCATGATACGCGCCTGCACTTCCGTGTAATATGCAAGATCTGCTGCGGACAAATCGTCGGTATTTACCTCATCCAATTTTTCCATATAATCAGCATACTGTTTCATATATTCTGCATAGTCACTCATCATTCCTATCGCATCATCGGAATCCTGATACGTTTTCATGAAATCCACATACTTATCAAAAAACGCCTCGTAACTATCCATCATTTTCTTGAAATCTTTACTTACTCCACTCTTATCTTTTGCCGATTTCTTTTTGGATATTTTCTTTTTCTCACTCTTTTCCTTTTTCTTCGTGTCTTTCTCTGTATCCTTTACTTTTTCTTTCTCCTGCGTATTTTCTACCTTTTCTGCTTTATTGACCTCTTCTGTATTTTCTTCTTTCTCCGTATCTGTATCATAAGGTTCTGTAATGCTGATATACATGACATCATTTCCCTCATAATCTACAGAGACATGATACCCATCCTTATTATCTCCATAATAGGAATCATCTGTGCGCCAATAATCTACTGTAAAACCATTCTCCATACAGTCATCTACGTATAAATTGTATTCATCCTCCGAAGTATTACCTATATATACATAAAACGCACTCGAAGCTTCCATATCTATTTTCCCGATATTTGACTTTGGTTGAGGCAACAACTGTACAATTTCACTTGTTGGCCATTTTATTTCCTTGAATTCCTCCTGGTTTATGCTTTCCTCTGCTGTTGGCGTCGAACCTCTTGATCCACACGCTCCAGTGGAACATACAACAACCAGCATAAATAACATCATTACTATTTTCTTTTTCATTTCTCTTTTTCCTCCCTTTTTTGTTTTTTCATTTTCCTCAACTCCGAAATACTCTGGACATAAGTTTTCTTCTTCCTCTCACACTCCGGCGGAATGGGTAACATTCCATGGTTCTGCACATAAGAAATGAATTCCATCTGTCCATCCAGATGTTTGATCTGTTGCTTGAGTTTTTTAATTTTTTCCCTTAAAAACTGATTTCTTTCTTTGTCCGATAGAGTCATCAGATACTTAATTTCTTTCAAATCAAGTTCCATTTCCCGATATACCAGAATCTGCCACAAACGTTCCAACGCGGCATCATCGTATAATCGATAGTTCCCTTCTGACCTTTCTGCCGGCAGCAATCCCTCATCATCATAAAATTGCAAGGTTCGCTTACTAACTCCTGCCAGCTGACTCACTTCGTTTACTTTTTTCATTACGGCCTTTACCTTTCTCCGTACTTTGAAGCATAAACTATCACGCATACGTGACTGCAATACCTATTTCCGGAAACACATCACTTTGGTTCCATAAAGGCCTTTGTAAAATTTGCGAATTTGAAATTTGTTAAAAATTATGTAGGAAACTCCTGCTGGGGTATATGAAGAAAAATCCTCTTAAAATACCCTGTTCGGGGGGTATATTCCAAAAAATCATTGCAAAATACCCCACCTATGGGTATATGCAAAAAAACTGCCCCAAAATACCCCGATTTCCAAACAAAATCGGGGTATTTTGAGACAGTTTTTCTATATAGATACTCATCATCAATTAAACTGCTATCTTAAACATGAATTACTGAATATTGCATCAGCTCATATTTCAACCGACTTCCCTCCATGATCTCCGGTGGAAGCAATGCACGCGCTACCAGTTTGAGATCATCACTCTCAATGTCAGTTCGCTTTAAATTCGCATAATCTCCATCAATACTTACTACTTCATAATACCATGTTTCCATTTTGTAATCTCCTTTATTGAACATCAGCTTTCTTATTTCGATCCACCATTTTTCTTATAATCACGCAAAGGTGCGATCTTTATATGCTTTTTTACATATTTATTAACACCCTGCACGAGACCGTCCGCAAGCACTTCCAGTTTCCTGTCACTGTGGTCCGAGCACTGATTGCCGAGTTCCATATCGACAGAGGGAATCGTGCTATAGGAAGTTTGTGTCAAATCAATCGCCGTGGCACCGGTTCCACTGATTTTCACTCCGTTGGAACGGAGGCCTTTGACCAACGCAGCTCCCAATGCCTCGTGCTGTTCCCAATAAGATGACACCGGCTTTTTCTTCTTTAATCCCTTAGGCACAGAAATTGCAAAAGCGCCTTTATCGTAACGAAGTCCGTCGCTGTCCCAATGCAATGCAATATGACAATCTGCCACATTATTGCAGATGACTGTGCGGGCAACATTGTCCAGCTGAACATCTTTCCCGTCGCGGACCATTAACACATCATACCCTTCTGCCAGAAGTTTCTTTTTAAGAATCTTCGCCATGCGAAGTGTCACATCACGTTCCGCGGTTCCATCATGAAAAGTCATGCCGTCCGATACCGCCACTGCCTGAATGGCACCCGCCTGCGTAGTTCCTCCCGTCAATTTCGGAGACCCATCCGGATGGCAAAGCGTCTTTACTGAAGAACCACCCTTTGTTCCATGCCCTGCATTCACCGCAATCACAATATCTTTCCGGTTCTTTTTAGCGGTATACATGACTGCATAGCCAGAAGTGATTTTGGCATGGTCCGCATATTTCCATGAGGAATCCAGATAAATTTTTTGCTTATTTTTATAAAAGGAAGATGTTTCTGTTGTTTTTGCAGACGCCTTTTTTGTGGCTGCCTGCACACTTACATCTCCGCAAGATGCGGTCAGAAAAAGAACCATCGCCAAAAGAAATGTTATTGTTTTTCTATTTGTTTTGCGTTTCATATTTTTTCTCCATGACATTGAATATCAAGTTTTCATAGAAAACTTGACACTATCCATAAATTTTGTAATCTCCGTAACCATTCCAAAACCTCTGGAATAAGGTTTCCAATCTCATTATAATTTAGCACACCATGAAAAACAAGAATCATTGCAGTTCACTTTTAAGATGCCCAAAAGAAAAGGAACTGCGCACAATCACACAGTTCCTTTAATTTGTTTTCTATTCCACATTTTTCAATGCCTGATCCATCGGAATCTTCTTGATTCTCTGGAAATCAAAGATCATAACAATCAGATACCCAATCAGTACAAATCCAAACATCTTTGCACAGCCCAATGGCTTTATGCGGAATGCGAACCATCCACTGTATGAGAACAGCATAATTCTCCATGCCACATTCATAACAAGGGTTCCTAAAATTACGCTGACCGCATCGGAAATAATTACCACAATACTCGTGGAAAGCAGATACAGGCTGGCAATTTCTTTGTTCTCATATCCCAAAATCTTGGTCATGGAAATTGCATTCTCATTCTTCTCAATGATCAGTTTTGTCAGAAGATAAATCATGACTGCTGCCAGAAGAATGCATAAAATCTGGAAATAGGTCATATACGAACCCATGGAATGATCAAGCTGATCTGCCATTTTGGTAATATCATGTATCGTGATTGTTGTTGCGATATTATCCTCATCAATATCCATGATTTCGCTGTCCGAAAGGAATCCGCTAAACGCATTCTCTTTGAGATCAAACACCTTTCCATAGTTATCGATGGACATAAAGACGGCAAGACTCTGGGATTTATGATAGAGTCCCGCAACTTTAAATTTGTAGGTCTTATTCTCATATTTCTCATCCAATGATACAGTATCACCAACACGGATTCCATATTTATCCGCAAAAGATGCCGAGATGTAAACCTCATTCTTTTTCAATGAATTCAGCTTTTTGATCTTTACATACTTACTGTCTTTTTCAATTCCATAAACAGAAATCTCCTCATTCAATGCATCGCTCTTTTTCTCCAGCGAAGTCATGTCGAATTTTTCTGCCTCTTTGTTATCCGTTGTGATCAGGTTGTTGTCTTCATCCTCGTATGACTTCAGTACATACTGGTACTTGGCGAACATCATTCCGTCTGTATTATTCTTGTAGTAATCAAGTGTATCCGGCATTCCTACTGCCATCGCAAGCATGACCATGATAAAGAAAATACCCACAAAAAGAATCAGATAATTCGCTACATTCTGGAACATGATACGCAGACGAAAACGACTTAAGAATTTCCATCTTGGCAGACGCATGGCCTTTTTGTTCTTTGTCTTTTTCAGATCATGGCGTAAGAACTGCAACGGTGTGTGCTGCATCATCCGCACAATGACAATCAGGTTGACCACAAGCATCAGAATTACCGGAATCAGCGTTGTCTTGAAAAAGGCATCCGGGTTCCAGATTGTATAATATGTTGGCAGACTGTAACTGTTATAATACATGGACACTACCACATTTTTGAATACTGTGTATCCCAAAATATTTCCCACAATCGCCGCCAGAAGCGTTACGATCACCGGCATGGAAAGATAATGTCGTATAAGTTCTCCCTTCGTATAACCGGAAGCGCGCAGTGTTCCGATGGCAGAAGCTTCTTTTGCAATGGTATTGCTGATCGTAACAGCAAAGATAAAAGCGATAATTACAATCAGAATATCCAAAAGTACGCCACCCATCGCTTTATCCGATCCCATATCATCGGTTGCAAAATTGATTGCCGGATTGCCATATTTTGGTGTGTAATCTTCCAATTCGTTGTCCGCAACTACCACCTGTGTCAGCAGAGCACGCATGAAATTATCGGACTGTATTTTTTCCTGTGCATCATCTTCCGGCTCGTTTTCATACTTCCATGCATATGTATAATGCACACTCTTATGAAGACGGTCAAAGCCCTCTGGTGTGACCATTGCCACATCAAATTTCAAAGCATCAAACATCAGATCTGTCGTTTTCTCATGTAATGTAGAATAATTGACATATGCCAACAGACCAACGATCTTATAGGTTTCTCCGCTGATGGTGATTGTATCTCCAACTGTGACACCTACATTGTCTGCATGCATACGGTCAATGGCGATTTCGTCTTTTGTCTGTGGAAAACTTCCTTTTAACAGGCATGCCAGGTTGATATCTTCCGTCTGTGGAAAGACACGGATCGTACCATCCTTTTTGCCATCGTTATTATAATCTTCCTCCTCGTTTCGGAAGAAATTCTCATACACGGTTGTCTTTGTTGCCTTAAAGTCCGGATCATTTAATTCATACTTTTCTTCGGCATCGGCATATTTGTCTTCGATCTTATCCTGTGCTTTCTTCCATGCCTCATCATAGGCTTTGTCGTAAGCGTCTGTGTACGCACTGCTGTATGCCTTATCGTAAGCATTCTTGTATGTACCATCCGCCTTTGCCTGTTTTACAGCGGCCGGCAGCATCGCTGCGACGGTCTGCTCATCCATTCCCTGTGCTACAAGTGTCTGTTTTACCTGTGCAGAGAACTGAGCATCAAACTTGCTTTTGAACTTTTCATCGAAAGTGGATTTAAATTTCTTTGGAAATTTTTTATCCAGCTTCTTTTTTGCTTCGTCCAGATAATACTGCTTTACATCTGCTTTCTCTCCGGTTTCAATTGCAGACAGCAATGCATCATCCGCCTGCTTTTTCAACTCGAAATGTCCATCTTCCTGTTTGTACTTTTTTACGCCGTCCGCAGCAGACTTCAACATACTCTCATTTGCGACATACATACCAGACACAAAACCGATTGTAAGCACGAGGAATAAAAATACAACAAGATATTTCTTCCAGTCTCCGATCAATTCTTTCGGTATTCGCTTGATCAGGGGATTTCTCACTTTTTTCTTACTCATAACTGCCCCCTTACCACTCAAGTTCATCTGCAGAGATTTTGTTTGTATTTATATCGTTATGACGCACCGCTCCGTCACGGAGCTTGATTACGTGATCTGCCATGTTTTTGATTGCCTCATTATGTGTAACCATGATAATGGTATTGCCATATTTCCTGTTTACATCCTCAATCAGCTTTAAAATTTCCTTCGAAGTATTGTAGTCCAAAGCTCCTGTCGGCTCATCACACAGCAGAATATCCGGATTCTTTACAATGGCACGGCCAATGGAGACACGCTGCTGCTGTCCACCGGAAAGCTGATTCGGCAGCTTATATCTGTGTTCGTAAAGTCCCAGTGTATGAAGCAGATCGTCAATATCCAGCGCATTGTCTGACAGATAAGCTCCTACCTCAATATTCTCTTTTACATTGAGGTTTGCGATGAGATTGTACATCTGGAACACATAACCCAGATGCTTTCTGCGGTACTGTGTGAGCTTTTTTTCACTCATATCCTCCAGCTTATCTCCATTAATATTGATGTAACCACTGTCTGCATTATCAATACCTCCAATGATGTTCAATAATGTGGATTTTCCGGAACCTGATGGTCCTAAAAGCACACAGAACTCACCTTTTGCGACAGAGAAATTCATACCGCGAAGTACTTCCTGGCGCGTCTCACCACTTCCAAATCCTTTCTTTAAATCTACAATTTCCAAAAACTTTCTTTCTTCTTCTGACATAGCTACTCCCTTTCTTTTTAGTTTTACTCGCCACACTATTATTAGTTTCTTCTAACCCATGGTTCTTTTTTTAGGTCCCCCGCTCTTCGCGAAAGACCTATGATTTTACCAGACCATACCAGCCTGCCAGCAAATATTTTACTCCCTTTTCTGCAAACTGAAGTGCTTCCTCCTCATTGTCAATATGTGTCACCATAAATATGAACATATCAATCTGCGAATGCGACATCCAATGGACAACGCTTTTCTCCACCATCGGAACACCATATGCCTGACACATTGCCTCACAGATAAATGCATTGTGCTCATCCATCTGATCCACCAGACGATCCGGCATATGTTCCATGCTCGATCCCTGAGATTTCGTCAACACCAGAAGCACTTCATCCCGATAGGTATACAGCTCATGCACAATCTGCGCCATCGATTCAAAATCGCTGCGCTCATCATGCTCGGTTGCCCTACCGCTTTTCATTTCCTGTACTTCAAAGGAAAAATGCTCACGAATAATTACATTGAGCCGATCCATAAAATCGCCAACCACTTCACAGAACAAATCATCTTTGTCCTGAAAGAAGAAGTACAGTGCTCCGGTTGTAACACCCGCTTTCTGGCAAATACTGCGAAGAGATGCTCCCTGAAAGCCTTTTTCCATAAATTCTTTCTTGGCGCATTTCATAAGGTGGGTCTTCGTCTTGCTGTCATGTATCTTCTTTTCTGCCATTGTGCTCTCTCTGGAACCATAAATATTCTGTTCCCTGTATATAAAAATGTAACATAACGTTGTTATGTTGGATAACACCGTTATGTTACATCTTAATTTCCGATATGTCAACCTATATATTTATATTTGTTTACTGTTGTTTTTTCTTATGTTTATCATAAGCGGCAAACATGCCGGCAAGCAATGTTCCTGAAATAGAATGCCAGGTACAGGAAACAGCACAAATGATAGCGGATTCCGGTGTTGCAGAAAACTGCGCGGTTGTTGTGGCAAGATTTGTTGCCAATCCCGCATTCTGCATACCAACTTCGATAGCAATTGTTCTCTTCTTTGCTGTGTTCATGCCAACAAGCTTTCCTGCACCATAACCAAGCAGATAACCCAGCCCATTATGAAGAAATACCGCAATGAAAATGACAGCACCTGACTGGAAGAATTTATCGCCCTGTGAGGAAACAACACCACCTACAACACAAGCCAAACCTAATACCGCAACTCCTGGCATTACTTTCTGTATCTCGCTAAAGGTTTTCTTTTTGCCGAACAAATAATTCAGAAGAAATCCAAGCGCAACCGGAAGAATCACGGTTTCAACAATGGAAATCAACATTGGCAACGCCTTGATGGAAATATTTGCTCCGCTTGCCAACAGAGAAACCATAAGCGGTGTCATAATCGGAGAAAGAATTGTTGATACTGTTGTCATTCCTACAGAAAAAGCAACATCCCCGCCACAAAGATAGGACATGATGTTGGATGACACACCACCCGGGCAACATCCTACCAGAATTAATCCAAGGGCAATGCCATCCGGAAGGTGCAATGCCTTTGTCAATGCAAACGCCAGAAACGGCATAATCAGATACTGTGCCAATGCACCTACACAAATATCAAATGGTCTCTGTGCCAGAATCTTAAAATCTTCTGTAGTCAAAGTCAGTCCCATACTAAACATAATTACACCGATAATGATGGATTGACATGTAAACTTGTTAGAAACCGGATCCGTAAACAATTGATGGTTTACCCATCCCATCATGCCCGGAACGATAAATGTTACAATCGCAATGGCTATTACCACCACAGATGTGTAATCAGATAAAAATTTACTGAATTTTTGTAATGCTTTCATTACATTTCCTCCTTTTTGTTCACAAAAAAGTCCCTTCCCAGAATAAACTGGAAAGGGACGAATAAAATCCGCGATACCACCCTAATTCCACAGAAAATCTCTGTGACACTTCACATACCAACATATGCTATCCCATAACGGAGGAGACCGGCGAAGTTTACTTGCAACTAACTGCTTTCAGCCCGCTTCTTAGAGAGGATAATCAATATCCGATTATTGTCTGTTCGCACCAGCCACAGACTCTCTGCAAATAATCATGGCTACGATTTTGTTCTCATCAACGAATTTTGGTGAACTATATTTTCTTTACTTTTGCTATTATAGCCCCATGTACAAATATGTCAAGGGTAATTTTTAAACCTCTTTCTTCTTATCTCTTCTCTCGAATGTTTTTGAAAAATATTCTCAATAATCTCTCTCAAAATGCTGATAGTCCTTAGAATGCGTCCAATCGCCGCCCCAGGTAAATCCATACTTTGTAAAAAGCTTATAGCACAAATCATCATGATCGATTTTGTATGGAAAATCCTTGCTACGGTCTACATATGCCGTAGCATTGGCCGGTTCAATGGACAATTTTCCGTCTACCGTCTTCACATACGGATTGTACAGCGTATTGATATCCACAGCCATACCCAGACCATGTTTTGAGATCTTTGTGGTGTGGGAGATGAACCGGAAGTTAAATGCTGAAGAATTATTATGGCTCATGGATTCCTCATCATCGGCATTGTACGCGTCTACCAATTCCACTTTTTCAATTGGATAGTCCGCCTGATACAATTCCTCAAAGATGGCAAGCACATCATCTGCAATGGCTTTGTTTACAACCAGCTCGCCTTCCTTTGTCTGTCCGTCAAATCCCATATGCAGGACATGAACATATCGAAGCTCGTCCCGCGGCACTGTGCAATCTGCTTTGTACGACTTTCCCTGCATCTTTTCAAAAATATCATCCGGAATTTTGGAAATGTAGAAATCCGATGTCTTCTGTGTTTCTGTATTTACGGCAGCCTCTGTAATCTCTGTTGTCTCGCTAATCTCTGTAGCCTCTTTTTGCAGACTTGTTTCCTTCTTCACTTCGACTTTCTTTTCGGCAACGTCAACTTTCTCTGTTTCCCTGGAATTCTTTTCGTTATTATCCTGATTCTTTACAAAACGGTTTCCTGCCACTACTGCAATGGCTGCCAACAAAATCGTGGCCGTGATTATGATTCCTTTATGTTTTCTCAACACGATCTCCTTCTTTTTCACTCATCGATTCATTGAACACTATTGAACTTATCTATAAACGCCTCAATCTCATTCACATGATCCGAAAACAACACATGTCCCATATGTTCTTCCCATAAAAATCCAGCCTGTTCCATTTTCTTTAACATATCTTGTAACGGTGCATAAAAACTGTTTCGATTGAACAAAATACATGGTTTCTGAAATACACCGATTTTCGTAAGTGTTATTGCCTCTGAAATTTCATCAAGCGTTCCGATACCTCCCGGCAAAGCGATAAACACATCTGCGAGATCCAGCATTTTTTGCTTTCTCTCACTCATATTCGTTGTAGTAATCAATTTGGTCACATATGGTTGTGGGCGTGACTTAATAAACTCCACATTCCCCGGAATCACACCAATGACCTCGCTGCCTGCCGCATGAACTTCCTTTGCAACAGCTCCCATCAATCCGGATTCTCCACCTCCATATACAAGTGTATGCTTACTTTTACCAATCCACTGTCCCAGTTCTCTGGCGGCTTTTGCATATTCCTCATTGTTTCCAAAATCAGAACCACAATATACTGCTATCTTCATGTGCACTCCTTTACTTAACTGCATAAGAATAAATATAAATAGCAGTCCCTTTGGTTTTGTTTCCTGCCCACCATACTTTTCCTTGCGAATAAACCGGCATTCTGCTTGGGGTCAGATAAGCGGAAGCGGCAAGTTTCTTCGTCTTCTGTATCACATTTCCTTTGGCATCAACAACAATTGCATACACGCCCTGATAACTGTATTTTTTATAACGTTCAAACAAAATCACATAATTTCCCGCATCTGTAGCTACAACCTGCGGATTTTCGATGGTATATGTTTTGTTATAATTTGTGAGCCATTTTACACCATAATCCGTTACATTTTCATCACCATTTTTTCCACTTAAGCCACTGCGCGTGCCGGATGTAATATATCCATTCGCTGTGGTTAGATCCGCATTCGGGTCAAAAATCTGAATAAACAACTGCTGATTTTCCTTTTTGGCCTTGCTGCTCAAAGACGGTGCTGATATCGCCACCATAGCCGCGTTATGTACATCTCCCGTCGCAATACCACCCATGCGGGCAAAGTTATCATTTACCTCATACATGTCATAACGGTCAAATGCACCTTTGCTGATCCAGAATGAGAAAATATTTTGTGAATCACATGTCCATGTTTTCGATGCCTCGTCCGAATATGTATTATCATAAATGATTTCCCAGTCATCCGGAAAATCTGTATTGTTGATTAGATCATCACTTATTCCATCACCGGTTCCCGGCATCTTTAACTCTGAAACGGTAAATGCGCGGTCATAACAATCGCCCTCACTGGCAAGAAGAAATCCTTCTCCCCACGGAACCACACGCTGCGCAAAGGAATGGGAATTATAGTATCTTTCCACACTTTCCTTCTGCATCGTCTTCCGGTTCACAAGAAAAAGCGAATTGCTCTGATGACCACTATACATTTTTCTCGCATAGTTGACAGCAACATAATCACCATTTACTGCAATATCACAATTTCCTCCATCAAAAGGAGTTTGGGTATAAAAACTATCACCATTATAATGCGCCAGACTCGAGGAACCATTGTTCCCCACACTTGCAAGAAGCTTTCCATTGGCGTCATACTTGGAAACAAAAATCGTTTTTGTCTCTGTATTATTTGTTTTATTTGTCTTTCCCGTAACTACATAAAAATTTCCGTCAGAATCGCATGTAACATCGCCAAAAACAGAGGATTTCTTCTTCAATGTAATCGTCTTTTTGACAGGCTTTCCATTTTTTGTCTTCACAATTACAATGTTGCTTTTGGTATTATATGCAATGCACACATTGCCCTGATTATCCAAAAACTGCGTGCCATCCGATACGCCATCCCAGTTCGCATACGATCCTTTTGCAGTTGCAATATTGTGCTTTTGATTTGTTTTTTGTACCTTAAGTGTTGCTGCTTCCGGACTTACCATGGAGGTCATCAAAACTCCACAGATTGCCAGACATGCAATACTTCTCATCCCTGCATATTTTCTCATTTCAGTTTTCCTTCCCACTCTGCTTCTTAAAATCCAAGATTTTCATCCACTAAAATAATTTGAAAACGTCCTTTTACTCTGCTGAACCGGGTTGTCAAAATCTGGCAGCATATACATTGTGGGCTTTTGCAGTCAAAGCAGCTTCCATTTTTCGAACATGGTGTATCGATTCCAAATCTCTGCGCATTGATCGGAGCGGCCTCATTTCGCGCACGGTGCAAAGCATCCTCCTCCGATTTCACAATTTTGTTCATGCCCACGATCAGCAATACATGTTTTGGTCCATACGCATATGCAGCTACACGATTCGCATTTCCATCAATATTAATAAAAACGCCATCCTCACTCATGGCATTCACACTGCCCAGAAAATAATCACTACTGAATGCTTTCAGTGCAATTTCTGCTTTTTCCTCCGGTGTTTCTACCTTATCCCTGTCATAGAATTGATAATCTCCATTGCAAACCGCATCATAGAGACCACACTCCTTGACCGAAGATGCTCCCCCCATATTGATACTGCTGCCCTTTGGAATCAGTTCAAGCGCTTTCTGAACTGCCTCTTCTTTTGTCTCCACATAATAAGCTTCCATATTTCGGGATTCCAGTGCTGCAACCACACGCTTTCCCAGTACTTCATTTCTCATTTTTCTTACGTCCATTGTGTAAACCTCTCTCTCATAATTTATCTTTTATTTTATCGATCAAATCTCCAACTACAACTTCTGTATCGAGTTCCTCCATAATTTCTCTTTTTAATGCTTCCTGAGGTGTTTCCCCAGTTTCGATCTTTCCTCCAGTAAACTCCCAGCCTTCATTTAAAATTTCAACCGAAAATATGTAATCTAATGGGGTTACCTCTTCTGTTGCATCCTCTTCATTCATGGCAATCCCAACCGCAATTCCTCAATTTCTTTCATACTCTCACAACTCCTCTAAAACCGTTTCCCGCACTTCGGGCAAAACTCAAAATCCTCCGCAGTCTCGTACCCACACTGCGAACAATGTTTATACATAAAGCTACTGCTGCCTCTCGAAACCCTTGTCAAATGTTCCGGCTGAATTTCGACCTGCTGCCCACGGGCAATCGCTTTCCCGATCTCCGGGACAAGTTCATACAACGTGTTGCAGCAACTCGTCTGCACATAATAATGCTTATTCCACTTGAAGCACGGTATGAAAAACATTGAAAGCACTGTGTACGTCATAAAAACCTGATACCTTCCGTATTTTCCGCATAGATTACAGATGATCGTCTGGGTAAAATCAAAATCTTTCCTGCCATCCGTAATTCCCATGATAAAAAACATAGCGACCTCCTTTTATCTCTATCACTATAATAAACGCTAAACCGATTGGAAACAAGCGCATTTCGAAATACGGAAATTGCATTTGAGAACAATTGCCAATTTTTTATTATTCCCATTAATGCACCCTTGAAAAATAATCCATCAGGATTCCTTTAATATGGTTATACCTTCTGGCATAAGAATTCTCCACCCTGATAATTTCCATATTGTGTGCCTGACAGATTGCATTCTTCTTTCGATCCCGCTCCTGCACGACCGCATCCTCAAAATGTTCTTTCCCATCCAGTTCGATTGCAAGAACCGGAAGCTCACTTTTCCCCTGTTTTTCGTATACCACAAAATCAAAACGCCCCATGTAAAACAGATCATCATACGTAATATTATCATGAAACACCTGTGATATTGCCACTTCCTTGTGAATCACATACTTACTTTGGGAAAGCCAGATGTTCTCCAGCGCATGCGTCAGATTTTCCAGAAACGCATTTTCCGTGGCGGTAGAAAAAGGCTGTATCCCTAAAGCTCTGGAACTGATATGCTTCTCGGTAATCTTTGACTGTCCGTTCGTTTTGATATACTGCGCCAGTTCATAGAGGTCGTCATCCGACTGCCCGGCATGCAGGCGCTCAAGCTCATTACTATCCGCGAGCAGCACCAGCTTGTCCTTCGCCCGCGAGGTTGCAACATTGATAAGCTCCTTGTTGTTTTTCAGCCACTGATATGTTCCTGTATTCGTGCGATCCGACAGAGCCGTAGAAAAAAGCACTACATCCTTCTCATCACCCTGAAAAGCATGAACAGTTCCACAGACCAGATTCTCCAATTCATTCTCTTTGATTGCCTGTTCGATCAATGTCTTCTGGTTTACAAACGGTGTGATGACCGCAATGCTTTTGTCCGGATTCTGCTGCGCATACGCTACAACCTCGTCCACCTCTGCCGGGGAAGTATTCTTGATTTGTGGCTGATTACTTTTTACATCAACATACACAAGTGGATGCGTTTCCCGGCTTTTCGACTGAATCTGCAATTTGGAATTGTAATATTTTTTATTATTGAACCCTATAATTTCTTTGTTGCAACGATAGTGATTGCGCAAAAGCACTTCATCGCTTACGGCATCGCAGGCGAGATATGTTTTGTAAATCGAATTCTTCCGGTAATCGTATTCATCGGCCACATGATACTTCCGGCGCAGTTTCTGATTCGTCAGCTCCCCAAGCAAAATGACCGGGTTGAGCTGCTGTGGATCTCCCACCAGCATCAGCTTTTCTCCACGAATGATCGGGACAAGTGAGATTGCCACATTGCACTGACTGGCTTCGTCCATGATAGTCATATCAAACAACGGCTCCGGCTGTCCTACCTTGTGCGCCGAAATGCAGGTAGTAATGATGATTGGAAACACTCGCTGCAATTTCTTCACGTTTTCGGATTTCTGCATGTACTTATTGAACGCCTGTGCCTGTGCCAACGGATCATCCCCAGCATCTAAAATTTCACGCAGTTCCTGATATTTCGGTTCTTCGATTGTCTTGATATAGCGTGCAGATGTATAGAACAGATATTGATAAAATTCTTCTTCATTCCGGTCGAGCAACAGCATGGCATCCTCATCGGACATTTCCCCGATCTGCCGGATACGCTCATCAATTTTCTGCATCTGATATCCCTGCAAGTCCGTTTGAAACGGAATCAGATTCATTGCATTTTTGATATGTTCCTGATATTCCATCAGATGAGAAAGCGTCTCTTTCCGCTCCTTCAGATCCAGAATTTCCTCATAATCTTTCAGACGCGCAGAAAGCCTTTTTGCGCGGTCGATACGATCATCTTTGCGTTTGTCCAGCGTGGAAGCAAATACCTTCAAAGACTGTACCTGATTGCGCAAGCAATTAATGTAGCGGATTGCCTCTTCGACTTTTTCCATATTTCCAAGCCGAAGCACTGGGAACGGAATATTCTTCCCATGGTACTTCAACGTCGATAGTTTCTCAAACACATTATCGATGGGAACATTATTGTAAGACGCAAATAAAACGGTCGCATTATTGAAAAAAGCCGTTACTATCGTGTTTATTATCGTATTTGTTTTTCCTGTGCCCGGCGGTCCCTGTATATAAGCAAGCGGATATTTCATAGCATTGTTGATTGCCAGCAACTGATCGAGATTGATATTCTGGTTGATCAACGCGATTGGATAGGCTTTCGTCCGGCGTGGTCGCTCCAGCAGTTCTCCAAAAAAAGCTTTGATTGGATAGGTAATCTGCTGCTTTTCGAACATATCCAGTATCGCTTTGTATTCGTCGTGCAGATTCAGCACCACATCCATACCAAGGCCAAGCACATAAGGCATATCATCCACGACGGATCTCGCACCGCCATGCCCGGTAATTGCATCTTTGATCTTTTCCAGATTTTTCTCAAAGTCTTCCAGTAATTCATACTCATCCGCGTCCAGAAATCTGCGCGCATTTTCCTGCTGCCCGTCAACCGTAAACTGTGTGCAGACCGTAATATCTTCGTCCGGCTGAAACACTCTGTTTTTCACGTCCAGATTCAGATTGCGATATGCGAGTACATACAATCCCTTTGCCGAGTGAATGCTTAACACGTTCAAAGCAAGCTTTTTGATTTTCAGATTCCCACTTTTGCGCTTTTCCCGCGACAACGTATATTGGAAATTTGACACAACTTCCTGAAACTGCTCATCTGTAAGCACATACTGTCCGCTTTTCACACGGTCTCCATCAACATAATGAATCAGCTCGTAATCCGTAATATATGGCGTTGTGTCGAGCCGGTTACAAAGTTCCAGGTAATTCAGGATTTTTAGATTTGCTGCACTCGAAAAGAGCGTTTTGTACCGTTCCGGATGCATCTCGATATCTTCGATCAGCCGCTTATTTTCCGGACAATATGTTCCCTCAATAATCTCTGTCGACAAAATGGAATCAATATATATTTTGTCGTATTCCCCCAGTGTATACAAGCCAAGATGCAGACCATCCACTTTCAGGGTACGTTTTACCGGATCCAGATCACGAATACCGATCCAGTATTTTGTAATCTGATCCGCTTTGTTCCGGTATTCTATTTTTAACCATTTTCCTTCATGGATGGCCCTGAAAATGTCTCTGCAAATCTGATTCATACACTGTGCTCCTACAATGGTCTATTGCTGTTTGTTTATCTATGAATTATAATAAACGTTAAACGAACTTGTAACAATACACAACCTGGAGAATTTTATTATGAAAATGACAACACTCTGCTACATCGAACAGGATGGAAAATATCTGATGCTCCATCGCACCAAAAAGAAAAATGATATCAATGAAGGGAAATGGATTGGTGTGGGTGGACATGCCGAGGGAAGCGAATCCCCGGAAGACTGTCTTTTGCGTGAAGTAAAAGAAGAGACCGGACTCACCCTTACCTCGTACCGCTTTCGTGCCCTGATCACATTTGTGAGTGACCAGCAGGAACCTGAGATGATGTGCCTTTTTACCGCAGATGCATTTACCGGCGACCTTATTACCTGCAACGAAGGGGACTTAAAATGGGTAGACAAAAGCGAGGTTCCCAACCTTCCTACCTGGGAAGGTGACGCAATCTTTTTACGTCTCCTTCTGGAAGATGAACCTCGCTTTTTTACTCTGAAACTCGTATATGAAGGGAATCTGCTGGTGGAGAAAAAACTAGCGTTTTACTAACACACCGGCTTCTCCACCTTTTTCATAAGTAAAAGTCTGTAAAAACTTCCGGAGTCGGTCTGTTTTCGGATCTTCAAAAAACTCTTTTGGATTTCCCTCTTCCACGATTTTTCCGCCCTCAAGGAATACCATACGGTCTGCTACCGCTTTGGCAAACTGCATCTCATGTGTGACAATGACCATGGTTCTTCCCTCCTGTGCCAAAGCCAGCACAACGTCGAGAACCTCCCGCACCATCTCCGGGTCCAGTGCTGCGGTAATCTCGTCAAGAAGCAGCACCTCCGGGTGCATGATCAGTGCACGCACGATAGCAACTCTCTGCTTTTGTCCACCGGAAAGCTGTCTTGGATAATTATCCTTCTTGGAGACCAGACCTACGCGCTCTAACAGTTCAAGCGCCTCTTTCTCCACTTCCGCACGTTTTCTTTTTTTGACCTTGATCGGTGCAAGTGTCACATTCTGCAGAATTGTCAGATGTGGAAAGAGGTCATAACTCTGGAATACCATGCCGATTTTTTCCCTGTTTTTGCTTAAGTTCTTCTTGTTTGGATTCACGACCTCGTCATCAAGCAGAACCTCTCCCTCCTGGATCTCCTCTAATCCATTCAGGCAGCGGAGCAAAGTACTTTTTCCACAGCCGGATGGTCCGACAATCACGACCACTTCTCCCTTTTTCACAGAAAGATCTATGTTTTCCAAAACACTTATATCGTCATATCGTTTGCTTAAATTTTTAATGCGCAATATTTCGTCCATATCAGTTCTCCCATCGTTTTTCAAGATATTTTGAAAGGCAGCTTATCGGCCAGCAGGCAATAAAATATAAAAGAAGGACCGTTGCAAATATAGCAAATGCAGCATTTGGAGCGGTCTTTCGGTTTGCCTCTATAATCTGCTGTCCCACTTTTAACACTTCCACAATTCCGATCATCATAACAAGGCTCGTTGTCTTGATCATACGGGTGATCAGGTTGATGGAAAGCGGAATCATTCTTCGAATGATCTGCGGAATGATCACATACTGATATGTCTGTCCGCGGCTAAGGCCAAGTGACTCACTGCTTTCATACTGAATCTTTGGAATGCTGATCAGAGAACCTCTGACCAGATCTGCCATCTCTGCAGTTCCCCAGAATACAAAAACAATGATGGACGCAGTCTCTGCCGACATATTGATGCCCATCGCTTTGGTTGCTCCAAAATATACAATGAACAAGAGTACGAGCTGTGGCATGATGCGCACAATCTCCAGATAAATTCTTGTGATCACCTGAACGGCTTTGTTCTTTGATGTCATAAACATTCCAAGTAAAATTCCAAGCACCATGCTGAGCACAACAGAGATCAAGCTGATTCGAAGTGCCACCCAGAGTCCCTGCAAAAGCCGGATCATATTATTTCCTTTTAGTAAAATTTCAAATCCCATCTCATTAATCTCCAAACATACGATATCTTGCTTTATGCTCGACCAGACTTCCTAAAATAGATACCGGAAGCAGCATGACAATATAGAATCCAACAAGCATAAACAGACATTCCGTTGTATTATAATACTGTCCAATCAGGTCTTTTGCAGTAAACATGAGGTCCATCAGACTGATTGCAGAAAATACACTGGTTTCTTTCAGCAGAAAGATGATATTCGCCACAATTGCCGGTACACTGATAGAAAAAGCCTGCGGAAGAATTACCGATCCAAACATCTGCAGCCGGTTCATTCCCAATGCCTGCGCAGATTCCGTCTGCGAAAGCGGCACGGCCTCCAGTCCGCTTCTGAAACTCTCTGCCATATAACTTCCACCCAAAAGTCCTAATCCCACGGCTCCGCACACTTCTGCGGATATGGAAAGACCAATCTTCGGAAGTCCAAAATAGATAAAGAACAGCTGCACCAGAAGCGGCGTATTGCGGAACAATTCCACATACACTTTTACAATCTGTGACAGAACCGGAATCTTAAAATGCAGAATAAAAGCTACAACGATTCCAATTCCGATTGAAAGTGCAATTCCTATCCATCCTATCTTTATTGTCAACAAGAATGCCTTTGTATACATCGGCATATAATTAAATATTACATCAAAATTCATGCTATCGCATCCTAACGCTTTCTATGATCTAATCGACCGGACAACCTTGTTCCGAGATTCTGGATAATCTGGAAAATAACAATCAGCAGCACGACCGTAACAATCATGATATCGGTCTGCCAACGATAATAACCATATCGTACTGCAATATCTCCAAGTCCGCCTCCACCGACGGTTCCTGACATTGCTGAATATCCAAGGAGCAGTCCGGTTGTGATGGTTGCTCCGTTGATCAGTGAAGTTCTTGCCTCCACAAGAAGTACCTTAAAAATAATCTGCATATTGCTCGCGCCCATGGCTTTTGCCGCCTCGATGACACCAGCATCCACTTCATTTAAAGAGGATTCTACGACCCTTGCAATGTATGGTGCTGCACAGATAACAAGCGGCACGATAGTTGCAGTCGAACCATAGCTTTTTCCTACAATGAGTCGTGTGAATGGAATCAGCAGGATCAACAGAATCAGGAACGGAATGCTTCGAATGATATTACAGATAAAATCTCCGATCCGGTAAATGATCCGGTTCGGATGCAGTCCCTTTTCACTTGTGACGTGAAGCAGCACGCCGAACGGTAATCCGATCACATATCCTATAATAGTCGAAAACAGTGTCATATACAACGTGTCACGAATACCTTCTGCAATCATTTGTATTACTTGTTTATCAAACATTTTCTGTCACCTCCGTCACTATTAACCCACGCTCTCTCAGATGAGCGATAATTTCATCCTGTGTTTCTTTTCCTGTCGGCAAGCCAAGGATCATCTCACCAACGGCTTTTCCGCTTACATTCTTGGTATCTGCCTTCAAAATATTGACCGGCACCTGGTATTGTAAAATAATATTCGAGATCACTGGCTCAAATGCGGAATTTTCCTGAAATACAATTCGAATCTTTCGTTCTACATCCAGATTCTCAACCGGCGTATAACGAATGGCTTTACCGGATATCAATTCTTTCGCTGCGTCAGACTGTGGATTTTCAAAAATCTTTTCAACCAATCCCTCTTCTACAAGATTTCCACTGTCTATGATTGCCACACGCTTACAGATTTCTGTAACAACTGACATCTGATGCGTAATAATAATAATGGTAATTCCCAGTGTTTCATTGATTTCTTTTAAGAGTTTTAAGATTGCGGCTGTCGTCTGTGGATCAAGTGCGCTCGTTGCCTCATCACACAGCAGAATCTTCGGATTGGTAGCCAGTGCACGCGCGATAGCGACACGCTGCTTCTGTCCACCGGACAACTGTGATGGATACGCTTTTGCCTTTTCCTCCAGATTAACCGTCTTTAAAAGTTCTTCGGCGCGTTTTCTTGCCTCTTTCTTTTTAACCCCGGCAATCTCAAGTGGAAAACAGATATTATCCAGAACATTTTTCTGCTCCAGAAGATTGAAATTTTGAAAGATCATGCCGATATCGCTGCGCTTTTTGCGAAGCTGCTTCTCTGTCAGATCTGCCAGATCCACCCCATCAATCAAAACCTGTCCTTCCGTTGGTTTCTCCAGATAATTGATGGATCGCACCAGCGTACTTTTTCCGGCTCCGGACATTCCGATAATTCCGAAAATATCGCCCTGCCCGATAGAAAGACTGATATTTTTTAATGCGTGAACCGTGCGCCCTTTTATATCAAATGTTTTTGTCAGATTTCTAATTTCAATTTCACTCATCTTTTCACCAGTGACAAAGGAGGGCTTTACCCCCTCCTTTCCTTTCCATGTTTATTTTTCGTAGAAAATAACTGCACCGTCATAAGTATCATCAATAAATTTCTTAATCTCGTCAGATCTGAGAACCGAAACAAGTGCTTTGATCTTGTCGCTGTTTTCATTTCCTTCCTTTACAGCGATGATGTTTACATAAGTCTTTGCTGCGATGGAATCATTTGCCTCATATGCGATGGCATCTTTTCCTACAGAATATCCTGCCTCAAGTGCATAGTTTCCGTTTAAGACTACAAATTCAACTTCGTTTACAACTCTTGCAACCTGTGCTGCCTCAAGCTCTACAAACTGAAGATTATGAGGATTCTCTGCAATATCATTTACGGTTGCGGTAAGACTTGTTTCGTCTTTTAACTTGATCAGACCATTGTCCTGAAGTAACAGTAATGCTCTTGCCTCGTTGGTTGTGTCGTTTGGAATCGCAATGTGGTCTCCGTCTGCAATATCCTCAAGTTTGCTTTTGGTTCCCGGATAAATGCCGAATGGCTCATAATGAATATCGCCGGCATCTACAAGGTGTGTTCCCTGCTCCTTGTTAAAGCTGTTTAAGTATGGTAAATGCTCCATGTAGTTTGCATCAAATTCGCCAGATTCTACAACAAGGTTTGGCTGCACATAATCATCAAATTCCGTTACTTCAAGGTCATATCCATAATCTTTTAAAATGTCTGCTGCTTTTGCTAAAATTTCTGCATGTGGAATTGGAGATGCTGCTACTTTAATGGTTTCTCCATTTCCTGGTGTAATGTCTAATTTACCTTCCTCTGTTGTTGCTTCTGTATCTGTTTTGTCTGCTGCGTCTCCGCCACCTTCGATTACCAGAGTATCTTCATAGTCTGCACCATATGTGTCAAGCAATGTTGCTTCATAATCTGCATGGAAGAAGTTTTCTTTTCCAAGGCTCTTGATCTCGTCGTTGATCCAGTTAAGGAGTGTGCTGTTGCCTTTTGTTACTGCAGGGGCAATGCTCTGCTGATCACCAAGGGAAGAAATTCCTACCACATACCCCTTATTTTCCTGTGCATAAGCAATAACCTCTGTGTTATCGTTTGCCCATGCAACACCGGTTCCGTTCTCGAAAGCCGTCTTTGCAGCTGCGTAAGTATCAAACTTCTGAAGCTTGATGTCCGGCTCATTTTTTTCCAGATAAGTCTCTGCAGTAGTTCCGGAAATTACGATTACCTGATCATCTGCTCCAATCTGATCCAGACTCTTGATTACATTATCTTCGTGGGATACCACGCCGAGTGCTACGTTCATGTATGGAAGTGCAAAATCTACTTTTTCTGCACGCTCGTCTGTTACGGTAAAGTTTGCAAGGACAATGTCTACCTTTCCGGTCTCTAAGTACTCAACACGGTTTGCTGCCTCTGTGGATACATAATTGATCTTTACACCGAGATCCTTTCCAAGGCGCTCTGCAAAGTATACATCATATCCCTGATAATCACCGTTGTCATCTACATAACCAAATGGGTTTTTGTCAGAGAAAACACCGATGTTGATTTCTCCGCTATCTTTGATTTCATCTAATGTACGATAAACCTGATCGCCTTTATCAGCAGTCTTGGCTGATCCGCATCCTGCCAGAGCTGTCACTCCTAAGGTCGCTGCTAAAACGCCAGTTACTAACTTCTTCAAAAAATTCTTTTTCATAATTTTCTCCTTCTAACATTATTTGTTTGCATTCTGTAAGTTTACTTTTTCACACCCTCTTGCATTTGCAAAGAAAAAGCCTGGATGTTTCTCCCAGGCAATGGCTTACATTAATTTGTATCACAAATTATTGCAAACAGGTGCATGACAAACGAGCCCTACACCCGGCCATATGATCTGCCTGGGAGTCCAGCATTCGACAGCACATACACATGTTGTTCAAAGTAAATACATTTCTCATTTTGTCATGTCTCCTTTCATTTCATGTTTCGTATTATATCCTTGTATTCCTAGTATGTCAATAGGTTTTGTAGTATTTTTTTTAAAGATTGTTTCCAGATATTTTTCAAAAATCTCACAGTTTACAAGAGCAACAAGAAAAGGCCAGTGGTCTACAAATCCAGAGCATTTGCCGGATAATTATAAAGGATTTACTCAGTGGAGCATGGTCGCCTTAAAAGAACAGGATTATGATAAATATGCTCGTAAAATGAAGAAGTATCTCAAATGGGAGTTAATTATTCTGGATGATTTTCTTCTTCATACCATTACAGATGTTTTCCTAGCTACACCATCCGGAATCACAATTGATTTATTCCTTAAACGCTTCATAATTCCGCTCGCCCATTCTTTTTTCCTTTGAATTTACAAACAAAAAAAGACCTTGAAAGATATCACTCTCTCAAAGTCTTTTTTAGGAAAGCAGACTGAATATTTTCAAACGCAGCCTTTATACTATGAAAATATAACCCCTGCCAATATTAAGACCTATTATTTTTTATTTGAAGACTTAATTCCCGTATTTAAAACCACCGACCATCTGGATCCATTGGTATCTTCCAGCATAATCGTACATTTTTTTACTTTCGAAACTTTAAATTTATTTTTCCCGATTTTCAGGCTCTTACATTTACCGCTTCCTGTTCCATATAAAATTTTCCAGACATGACCGTCATTTACTTTTGTTAACGAAATATTACCCGGCTGATATTGTGCCTGTTTGGCATATTCGCCCAATACATTCGCATTCCAGGTAATTGTCGCTTTCTGCTTCTTCTTGTCATTCTTGACAGATACTGTGAAAACCTTCTTTATCGGAATAGTGGAAATAAAGGTATTAACCTTCGCATCACATAATGAATTTCCCGGTGTCTTAGTTGTTGTAGTCTCTACATAATAAGTTCCCTTTTTCAGAAAAGTTGTAAATTGTTCTGGATATACCGGGACAATTACATCGCCCCACTCGGTTGCTCCCACCTCTTTTGTACGAGCTTCATCCCGGTATACATGACATTCTGTAATTCCATTACCATCATTCAGTGTAAGTGAACCTGCAACATACACCCAGGAATCTTTTTTCACGGTAAATCGAAAGAAATCCTTTGCCTTTTCACCCGGGTTAACCGTAACCGGAACAGATCGTACCGCTGACTGATCCTCAATCAGATTTGCACTGCTGATTACTGATGCCTTTACAGTCGGCACTCCATCCGCTTTCACATACATTTCCGGGACACAGACAATTGCAAGTGCAACGACCATTCCAAGTATAATTCCCTTTTTCCATAATTTCATTATTTGACCTCCTTTAAACAAAATGTTTGATAAATTACTATATAATTTTAACATAACATTATTCTGCCTACAACCAGCGTTTTCCTGAAAGTTCCTACCTGATCCATATTTCCGCTTGCATCAGAGCTTCCGGCAGCCGCCAGCTTAGCAATAGATTCCATTGCATCTAAAAATGCCTGTTCTTCCTCTCTCTCTACAAGAGCTGCCAGACCATCGCCGGAAAACTCTACAATTACATTATCTCCGTATTGTGCAGAAATAGTTTTCATTGCCTGCAAAGTTTCCTCCCTGGACATTTTATTCATAATCTTATTGCCTTGTTCATCAACAGTATTAAACTCATACTTCCACTAAAGTGTCTTTCTTGCTGTCCGTTGCTCCATAACTCTTAATTTGCTCTGTTCCTCTTATTCACTCCCTCATATACATAATTTGTTTAAGAAATTACTGCATTCTGTCTCCTGTATGTATCATTATCTTTCTGGCTTAACTGCCCCTCAACCTGAGCCAGCTTTTTCTCCAATACCTTAACCTTTTCTTTGTCTCCCGCCGCAGCCTTTATCTGCTGTTCAAGCTGTTTCTTTTCCTCTTTGAGCTTCTCAATCTCTCTGTCAACATTATCTGTATTTGTCGTACATTTCTCTGCCTTTTTCGCTGGCTCCTCCTTTGGTTGAACATCTTTCGCCTTTGCCGCTCTCTTAGGATCATCATACATCACTTTTGGATTACCGTTTTCATCCTGCCATAAACGATACAGACCACTGGGCTTGCTGCCGGATTTTTCACTGCTGATATACTCGTCCTTTGGAATTGGAACCCCTTCACTTTTATCTTCCGCCCTCTGCTCTTGTGAAGTTCTTTTTACTTTATCCTGCTCTGTCTGTGCCCTTTCTAAATACTCATTTTTGTAATCCTTATAATTACCGCTTATTTCCATTGACATAAATCGTCCTCCTTTACTTTGTTACAATTAAATATACCTACAATTTTCTATTCGTCATTCATATAGCTGTTTTTAACAAACTTGTTGTGAAATGCTTTCTGATTGTTGCGGAATGATTAAAAGAACACTTAAAGTAAATTTTTCTCCATCTGTTCTTACTTCCATAGCTCCATGATATTTTTCTGCAACTGCTTTTATGTTGGCAAGTCCGGTTCCGCTGCGAAGGCTCCCTCTCCCACTGTAACTATTACTTATTTCAATCAATAGAAAATCACCCTGCACTTTTCCCGTTACATGAATATATTTTTGTTCGTCATGGTTCATTCGATTGCAGGCTGAAATAGCATTATCTAATGCATTAGAAAAAATAATACAGAAGTCAATATCAGCAATTCCACATGGATATGAAGCAATAAATGAACATTGCACCACTATTTGATTGTTTTTAGCTATTCCCAATTTATTTCCAATCAGAATATCAAGTACAGGATTATTAGTGCTTACCGGAAATGACATATCCGCTGTTAAATTTTCCATATCACTCATATACTTCAATGCGGCATCTATATTCCCATTCTGTACCAATTCTTTGACAATGGATATATGATTTTTCACATCATGCCGAAAGGATTTTGTTTTCTCGTAACGTATTTTTGCTTCCTCCACATACTGATTCAAAGAATGTTTTTCCAATTCTAACAGTGATAACTCTCTGCTTAATTTGAAACTTTCCATCAATTTTTTGTAAGAAAACATGATACAAAACAGACTGGCTATCCCTAATATCTGTATAAACAGTATTGGAAACGGACTTATGCTAGGTAAACTGCCATCTGCTTCTATCGTAATGGTATCTCCATAAATATTTAAACTAATATATTCACTCGCTAAAAAAATCAATAAAGTCGGTATTAAAATCATAAGAGCATATTTTGTCCTAACTGTTTCATCATATAAAAAATATTTATTTATAACCTGATAACACAAAACAGATATAACAAGAGCTATAATGCTACTTATTATCATAAAGAAAAAGCTAACTGCTTTAGGGTTCTCCAAAAATAAAAATGGAGATAAAATACACGATACCGAATTAGAAATTCCATAGCATAAGTGCATTATTTCAATCATTACAACCGCATATAAACCGACAAATATATTATATGTTTTACATATAAAAAATCCACCTGCCATCAACAGCAGAACATATACCAATAACTCCATAATACTGCCATCCGTAAAAATCCTAATAACAGCAATTCCCAAAATAGCAAACAATATATAATAAATAAACTTTACCTTTTTCTTAAGAAATCTGGTAAAGAAATGAAAAACTGTCAACATTTCAATGCTTCCCATAACATATACATTGAAAATATCTAATCCATCCATTCTTTCATACTCTCCGTTCCTTCATATATTTCAAAACAACACTTGAAAATTCTTTGCTCCGTAAGCGTGACACCGGTATCGTCTGATCATTTATCATATATGCCATTCCATTTTTATAACTTTTCAAATAGCTCAAATTAATTAAATAACTTCTATGGCATTTGAAAAATCTCCCATCCAGTTTTGTTTCAAGATTTTCAATTCTGTCATAGTAATCAATAACTTCTCCCGACTTTAAATGCAGATATATTTTTCTGTCTATAATTTCACAAAAAATGATGTCATCAAAGGAAATAATATTGCTCTCGTATCCTTTCTGAACAAGCAAGTTTGCTTCATTGGCATTTTGCATGGAAGCAAATAATCTCTCCATTTTTTTGTCAAAATATTCTTCTTCAATTGGTTTTACCAGATAATCATATGCCTGCACTTCAAAAGCCTGAAATACCATTTCCTTTAAAACAGTTATAAAAATCAGGTAACCTTTATAATTCTGACTACGCAGCTTTCTTGCAGTTTCCATACCATCTATGCCATCCATTTGAATATCTAAAAACAAAATGTCTATACTTTTGTTGTATCTTAGTAATTCCTCGCCGCTCCCAAATTGTGAAATTTTTATTTTTACATTTTTTCTGTGAAAAAAATCAAGTGCCAGCTTTTTAACTTTATCTGATATATATTTTTCATCATCACAAATTGCAATGTTAATCACATGACCACCTCTTTTCTTAAATTAGTTATTTTAGCATCTATCATCAAATGAAACAATTATAATGCTTTGGAATGTAATTGTAATGTTGTGTAATGCAGAATAGTTCAATAAGTATATCAACGAATCTAAATTTCTTGCTTAATATCGTCTGAATTAATTTTATCTATCCTTAACCTTGCCTGTTCCCTCTGTACCAAAACTATAGTTTTCCAAACACCGACACACCCTTTGGGAGTGTCGAAAACAACCATAGCAAGCACTGCCTGTGTCATGACACAGGCGAAATTTTTCACATTCAGCCTGCCGACTGAACGGAACAAATTTCCATAGGGAAGTATCCCTAATCTTAATCAGTATCTCGGACGAACCACGCCGCCTGATGCTGCACAGGAACAGCTGGAAAAAAGAATACTCCAAACCTGTAAATGCGCAAAAAAATAGAGGTGCGCAAGACACCCCTATTCCCTAAACCTCTTGCAAAATCTGCAATAGTGGTTTATAATCAGGTTAGAAACCGAAGGATATTAGCGTGTCCAACGGTTGCACAATCGGAAACATATAAAGCGTTAAGTTTATTAACGGATTACAGGCTATCCTCTATTGCGAGTAGAGGATAGCCTTTCCGTTTATTTGCGGTTATGTTTATTGTCTATGTATGTCAAGGCTGCAAATACAACCAATAAAAGCGTAAGCACTTCTAAAGTATCCATACCGACCTCCTTTCCGTCTCCAGAAAGGACAACCGCAAGACTATCCCTACTCTGATTTATAATCCATATTCATCAATGCTCGCAACTGATCTCTCCTATTATAAATCACTGCAATAACTTGTACTTTAAAATTTTCTTCATCCACCCAATAATATATTAGGAAGTTTTTTACAATAATCTTTCGCACTCCTTCATGCTTCCAAGGCTCCTCTTCTATAAGCGCATATTTCTTCGGCATAAAAGATAATGCACAATCTCTTTCATTTGTGCCATCGCTTGCCGAGTTACCTTTACTTCGTACTTTTTATCCATACACATTAAATCTCCGCTTTTAACTGGTTAAATGCATCATCCATAGCCAAAGAGTCATCTGCCTTTGCCTGCGCAAGACCAATCTGCATAATGGTATCAAATTCCTCTTTGGATAATGCATCTCTAGTTGTCAAAGTACTCGGGATTTCTAATGAGAAAGGGACTCCATCTCTCATAATAACCTGTCTATATGCCATGTCAATAAATACTGATACCGGAATCCCCAACTTTTCTAATATAGCCTCTGCGTGTTCTTTGATCTCTGGTTGAATACGTGCTGTTACATTAGCTGTTTTAACTGCCATAGTCCATATCCTCCTATCTATCTGTAATGTACCACGTTGTATAGTATTTTGCAATACAGATTTAATTAGTTATTTTTTTCACTATTTGCAGCAGTCCTCCTTACACTATCCACGACTTACCGGAACTACCAAACTTCCATAATTCGTGCTTACTCCATTTATGTATTCATCAAATTTTTCCATTCCTTCCTATAATTTCAAGCCCCAAATCATTGATTTTTGGACTTTTTCTTTAAACAGTTACCTCATAACAAGTGCTAAAGTGCATGAACATTCATTGTATCAAGTACTGAATAGCTGAAAACAGGTACACCAAATAAAGCATCCATTGCTTTATAAAGGCTATAATTCCTCTGTTCTACTATGATGACGAACCTTCCGTGTCTAATGGCATCATGTGCCAACTTCCTTCGTCCCATCTGCTCATACACTGAGTGCCGGCTAAGCTTTCAAACAGGGTCATGCCCTACGGAGAGAACTACTGCCAGCTACAGC
>OATU01000006.1_pt1 | contig 227274 bp, 190 predicted proteins | sample 1516711 | NCBI WGS metagenome assembly OATU01 (sample SAMEA2579971, study PRJEB22360) | human gut metagenome | biome: human gut; feature: human-associated habitat; material: faeces | place: Denmark | collected 2008/2010 | reverse complement strand
AAACGAGGTCTGCGAAGCAGGAAGCCCATTGGCTTTAGACAATGGGTAGTTCACATCTTCGGGAAACTGGATGAAATAATTTTGCTTTTGGAAAAAGGATTGTATGAGGAACTGGATGAGCAGGAACAGTGGAAAATAGAATATTTTGAGGAATCTCTGGAGGAAATATTTGATTCACTGTGTATGAGTGATTGCACAAAGAAAATAGTAATTTCGGGAAAAGAAAGCTTTGTTCCGGGAGATTTGGAGAGTGGGGAAGGTACGTACTTATTTCACATGTCGTTATGTGCACTAAAAGATTTTGTTTGGGATGGAGTTGAGGATGAAGAGATTGAAATGGAATTCGCCGCATGTGGTATTTTGGCGGATTACTATTATCGGACCTGCGAGATCAAAGACGATGAGGATATCCGTGTATATCCGGAGGTTCAGAGAGAAATAGAACGTATTTTTTCAGATTTTGCTTTCGTACAGGAACACCCGGACAAAGAAAAATTACGGGAAAGAATAGAAACATATCGAAAACTTATGATTCTATAAGAAAGGAAAGCAGAAAAGCTTGTCGATAAATAATTCTTCCTATTGTTGTTAAATTTTGTTATAATAAAAAAAGCTATAGGTAAAAATATAGAAATAGGGGGCAGGCATGAATTACGGAAAATCATCCATAAAACGTCGTGCACGTCAGATAGATCGTAAGCCGGTAAAGGTACGCAGGAAAATCGGAGTAGTATTTGGAAAGATACTTTTGATATGTGTACTGATAATTGGCGTTGTTGGCGTCAGCACAGTAGTTGGAGCGGTGAAGGGAATCCTTGCATCCGCACCGGATATATCAGCGGTAGATGTTATACCAACCGGATTTTCCACCACGGTACTTGCCAGTGATGGAAGCGAAATTGCAACACTCGTGGCCGAAGGCTCGAATCGTCGTTCGGTAACGCTTGATGAAATTCCAAAAGATTTGCAGCACGCAGTTGTAGCGATTGAGGACGAGCGTTTTTATGAGCATAACGGAATTGATTTGAAGGGAATCGCCCGCGCGCTTGTGGCGGATTTGAAATCCATGGATTTTACACAGGGAGCCAGTACCATCACACAGCAGCTGGTAAAGAACAATGTGTTATCCGAGCAGTGGGAAAGTGAAAATACCGGAGATATCTCCAAAATTGAAAAAATGGAACGGCAGGTGCAGCGAAAAATACAGGAAATGTATATCGCTGTGGAATTGGAGAAGAAAGTCGATGATAAGGATTGGATTCTTGAGAATTATCTCAATTCTATTAACCTCGGAAACAATACGTTAGGTGTTCAGGCAGCAGCCGAGCGTTATTTTGGCAAGGATGTGTCGGATCTTACGTTGTCGGAGTGTGCGGTTATTGCCGGAATTACAAAGAATCCGTCCAGATATAATCCGATTCTTTATCCAAAACAAAATGCAAAGCGTCGCAAGATGGTTCTGGATGCTATGAAAAAGCAGGGATACATCACGCAGAAGCAGTATGATGAGGCTATGGCAGATGATGTTTATGACCGCATTTCGGAGCACAACAGTGGATTTGAAACTTCCATGAACAGTTATTTTGTGGATTCGGTTATTGACGATGTGTTTAATGATCTCGTAAAAGTAAAAGGATATTCGGAAAGTGACGCGTACAAAGCAATCTATCAGGGTGGATTGACCATCAAATCCACGCAGAATCTGGATATCCAGAAGATTTGTGATGAGGAAGTCGCCAATGCAGGCAACTATGAAGTTGGAACGAAGTATTCTTTTATTCTTTCATTCCAGGTAAAGAAAGCAGATGGAAGCTTTAAAACATATACGAACCAGACAATGCTTTCTTATTATAAGGCAAAGAATAAGAATCAGGATTATTCCATTAATTACAGTTCGGAAGAAGCCTGTCGGGATGCAATTGCAAAGTATGAAAAGGATGTCCTTGAAAAAGGGGACAAGCTGGTAGATAATTCCGAATATATATTTATCACAGCACAGCCACAGGTTGCCATGACGATTATGGATCAGAGTACCGGAGAGGTGCAGGCGATTGTCGGAGGCCGCGGTGACAAAGCTGGAAACAGAACATGGAACCGTGCGACAAAGACCACACGTCAGCCGGGATCGACATTCAAGATTATCGCCTGCTATGCACCGGCTTTGGATGCAGGTGGAATGACATTGGCATCTGTGGAGGACGATGCGCCTTTTACAGTAGGATCTAAGACATATAACAATTATGATCACACTTACAAGGGATTTACGAATTTACGTACTGCAATCACCCGGTCAATGAATATTGTTACAGTAAAAACATTGCAGGATATCGGCGTGGATCTTGGATATCAGTATGCGGAAGATTTTGGATTTACGACGTTGGATGAAAATGACAAGAACCTGGGTATTTCATTGGGAGGACTTACAAAAGGTGTCACCAATCTGGAACTGACGAGTGCATATGCAGCAATCGCTAATCAGGGAGAATATATCGCACCAAGTTTTTATACGCAGGTACTTGACCATGATGGAAATGTGATTTTGGATAATACCAAGACAAAGGAACGTCACCGTGTTGTGAAAGAAGAGACTGCATGGCTTCTTACTGACGCAATGAAAGATGTTATGACAGCTGGAACCGGAACACGTGCATATTTTGGAAGCGGGATGGTTCAGGCAGGTAAATCTGGTACTACAACAAGCAATCGAGATGCGTTGTTTGCTGGATTTACACCATACTATACCTGTGTGGTATGGGGGGGCTATGATGACAACTCCAAGCAGATGGGTGGAGCAGGAACTTCTTATCCAAAGAATCTCTGGCGCTCGGTTATGAAACGTGTGCATGAAAATCTTGAGAGCAAAGATTTTGAGAAACCGAAAGGAATTACACAGGCTACCGTATGTTCAAAATCCGGACTTCTTCCAAAGGATGGTGTCTGTGAAAATGATCCAAGAGGATCTTTAAAATATACGGAGTATTTTGCATCCGGCACTACCCCGAAGGAAGAATGCAATCATCATGAAGTACTCTCTATCTGTAAAGTATCCGGAGGAATTGCAGGACCATATTGTCCGAAAGAAGATATTCAGACAAAAGTATTTATTGTAGGGGCGGCACAGGGATCTGCAGATTATCCGTATTGTGCAAGTAAAGAGTTCCTGAATAAGACATGCTCGGTTCACGATGAAAATTACATCCCGGATGAGGAGAACCCGGAGGAACCTTCGGATGAAGATCCAGCAGATGGTGAAATTGATGAACCACAGACACCGGAGGAGGGAGAGGATACTCCGGCAGATGAACCGGAGGAATTAGATCCATCGCTTACAGCATTTGGTATCTGGAGATGGATAATGGCATTCCACCGATGAGAATCACAAGGAGAACGATGAGATATGGAAACGACAGCCAATGGATATCGCGTTGTCTATGAAGGCGGAGAGGGTGAGATTGTAGAAAAAAAATCACGCTTTATCGCAACGGTACGACCGGTAGAAACAGAAGAGGAAGCGGTAGCTTTTATCAATGAGATGAAAAAGAAATATTGGGATGCAAGACACAATTGTTCTGCATTTGTCATTGGAAGCCGGCAGGAAGTTACCCGTTGTTCCGATGATGGGGAGCCGGCGCAGACGGCGGGTCGTCCGATGCTGGATGTATTGCTTCGGGAGGGCATTACCAATGTGGCTGTCGTGGTGACCAGATATTTTGGCGGAGTACTGCTTGGCACTGGTGGGCTGGTACGGGCGTATCAGTCTGCTACCCAGGCAGGGCTTGCGGCCAGCAAAATTATCGAAAAACGCCAGGGAAAGAAATTAATCATTCATACGGATTATAATGGACTTGGAAAGTTACAGTATCTGTTCGGACAGCAGAAGACTGCCATTCTGGATACAGAGTATGCGGCAGATGTAGTTTTGACTATTCTTGCTCCGGTGGAACAGAAAGATTTCTTATATAAAGAAATCACAGAACAGACCAATGGAACCGCACAAATGGAGTGGGGGGAAGATGCGGTATATGCGTTAATTGACAAAACTGTTCAAATTTTTTAAAAAATTTAAAAATAAGTGTTGACACAAGGTACCTATGTATGTATAATAGCTATTGTTGAAACAACACATTGGCCCATCGCCAAATGGTAAGGCAACGGACTCTGACTCCGTCATTTCAAGGTTCGAATCCTTGTGGGCCAGCTTTTAAGAACTTCGTTGGAAGTTCTTTTTTTTTACAATCATGCAGGGAGGGCACAAATGTATAGTTTTGACAGCAGAATTCGTTATAGTGAAGTGGATTCCAAAGGAACACTGAATTGGCTTGCACTGATGGATTATTTTCAGGATTGCAGTGTGTTTCATTCGGAAAGTCTGCACATTGGAGTAGATTATCTGGCGGATCATCATCTGGCGTGGGTACTTTCATCCTGGCAGATCTGTCTGAACCGCATGCCGAAGCTTGCAGATATGGTAACGACACAGACCTGGGCATATGGAATGAAGAGCTTTTATGGAATGCGTAATTTTGTGATGAACGACGCAAATGGGGAACGGCTGGCATATGCAAATTCCATCTGGGTTCTGATGGATACACAAAAAGGACGCCCGACAAAAGTGCCGCAGGAGATGGTAGACTTGTATGGACTGGAGCCGCAGCTTCCGATGGATTGCAGTACACGCAAGATTGAAGTGCCGGATGAATACGAAGAAAAAGAACCTTTTGTGGTGCCCCCTTATTTTATAGACACGAATCATCATATGAACAACAGCCGCTATGTACAGGTGGCGCTTTCGTATCTTCCGGAAGATTTCACGTTTGAAGAAATCCGGGTGGAATATAAGAAAGAGGCGGTCGTAAAAGATATTATGATTCCTCGCGTGAGCCGGATGCAGGACAAAACAATTGTTACCCTGTGCGGAGAAAACGGACGTGCGTATGCTGTGATTGCGTTTTTGCATAATCGTTGATAGAATAAAAACAGAAATTCTGAATCGTTACAATCAGTAAAAATTCAGAGAATGGAGTAGAGAATGAAATTAGGAGAATATCAGGAATTATACTATGTGAAAAAAGTAGATTTCGGTGTATATCTTGCGGAAGATCTGACGAGTGAGACACATGTGCTCTTGCCGGCAAAACAGGTGCCGGAGAATGCAAAAACCGGAGAGAAGATTCGCGTATTTTTGTATAAGGATTCCAAGGACCGTCTGATCGCTACAACCAATACCCCGAAGCTTACACTCGGAGGCTACGCACCACTTGTTGTGAAAGAAGTGGGAAAAATCGGTGCGTTTCTTGACTGGGGGCTTGAAAAGGATCTGTTTCTTCCATATAAAGAGATGACCAGTCATGTGGAAGCAGGAGATGAAGTGCTTGTTACTTTATATATTGATAAAAGTACACGTCTTTGCGCAAGCATGAAAGGATTGTATGATCTTCTTTCAAAAGATTCACCGTATAAAAAGGATGATACGGTGACGGGACGAGTGTATGAATTTTCCGATAATTTTGGAACTTTTGTGGCGGTTGATGATAAATATTCAGCACGTATTCCGGTTTCGGAGGATCACAGTTTTCTGAAAGTGGGAGATGTGATCGAGGCAAAGATCACCGCAGTCAAGCCCGACGGAAAGCTTGACCTTACACTTCGGGAAAAGGCATATATTCAGATGGATGCTGATGCGCAGAAAATCTTAGAACTTTTAGATTCCTATGCGGGAGTACTTCCTTTTTCAGAGAAGGCAAGCCCGGAAGTAATCAAACGTGAGACAGGATTGAGTAAGGCTGCATTCAAACGTGCAATTGGTCGTTTGTATAAAGAAAGAAAAATTACATTAGATGGTGGAAAAATCCGGAAAAATTAAGTATAATGACGGCATAAGCCTATGATAAGGCAAATTTAAATGGACGGATGTCCTTATGAATCAGGAGGAAAACAAAATGAAGAATGTAATCAGTACAGATAAGGCTCCGGCTGCAATCGGACCATATTCACAGGCAATTGAGGTAAATGGAATGGTATATACTTCCGGAATCATCCCGGTAGTTCCAGCAACAGGAGAAATTCCTGAGGGATCTGTTGCGCAGGCAAAACAGGCTTTTGAAAATTTGTCAAATCTGTTAGAGGCAGCGGGAACAAGTATGGATAAGGTCGTTAAGACAACGGTATTCATTAAGGAAATGAATGACTTCGGTGCAATTAATGAAGTGTATGCCGAGTTTTTCCCGGCACCGTTTCCCTCCAGAAGTTGTGTAGAGGTAGCAAGACTTCCAAAAGATGTTATGCTTGAGATCGAAGCGATTGCAACGAAATAAAAATGATATGAGGGTCAAAAGGTCTTTTGACCCTTTAATCATAAAAATGCGTAACAAAAAAGTGTGCAAATATGCACACTTTTTTGTTGTTCGTAATACTTTTGAAACAAATACGGATTTTTAAACAGAAATGTCAATATTTCCGCCTAAGTTTGGGTATACGGAATTTTCCATCATCCTGGTAATTCCGTCACTCATTGTGGCATTCATGTCCAATGCATTGTCCAACATCTTCATGCTTACAGACTGCGTAAGGGAAGAAGTATCGGAAAATTGCAGGGCACTGAGTGCAGAACTGACATTTGTGATATCCATTGGTAATACCTCCTGCAATCATTTTGTATTTCTTAATATTATTTCATAAAAAATTAAAAAAATCAAGGGAAAATGGTCCTTTGGTACCATGTATAGGCTTGACACATACGGGGGGCTTTGCTATAATAGCACCGTAACATTTGTAATAAATTCGTAACAAACGATAGTTCGTTAAAAGAAACTTACAAATTGGAGGAGAAAATGAAACGTAAAACGTTAACAAAATTGGCAGCATGCGGATTAGTTGGGGCACTGACCGTTGGCAATTTTACCGTTGGGGTTGTCGCAGCGCCTACTGCAGGAATTACCAGTTATACTACAAACATTGTAACATCGTCGGTATTACCGACCGCAGGTATCTCACTTGCCATGAGCGAGTGTGCAACAACTGTTGAGGATGAAGCTGTTGTTGCCAGCGCACAGCCTGAAGTAAAGGAGAATGAGACACCGGTTGTAGCATCTGAGTATGCAGACATTGCTGTGTCGACAGCTGATAATTTTGTATATATTCGAAAGAAAGCATCTGCAGAGAGCAAGGCTCTTGGAAAGTTATATGCAAAAAATGTTGGAACAGTCCTTTCTAAGAAAGGTGACTGGTACAAGATCAAATCCGGATCTGTTACCGGATATGTAAGTAGTGATTATGTCAAGGTTGGCGATGAGAAACTTGCAAAGAAGGCAGGTCGAAGAGTAGCACTTGTCAATACTGAGACTTTAAAAGTCCGTACCAAAGCTTCTAAGAAAGCAGAAGTAATCGGACTTGTTCCGGAAGGTGATGATCTTACTGTTGTGGATGAGTCAATCGATGGATGGGTTGGAGTTTCCACAGAAGATGGAGATGGATATGTATCTTCTGATTATGTGGCTTTATCAACAGAATACACATACGCAGAGTCCAATGCAGAAGAAAAAGCAAGATTGAAGAAAGAAGCAGAGGAGCGTAAGGCGGCGGATGCAGCTGCAGCTGCAGCGGCAAGCGAGAAGGAGAATGCAACAAATAGTTCTTCCAACAGCTCATCAAGCAGTAGTTCTTCATCTAGCTCATCATCAAGCAATAGTTCTTCAGATCGTTCATACTCTGCACCAAGCGGATCAAATGGTTCGGCAGTTGCAAACTATGCTTGCCAGTTTGTTGGAAACCCATATGTGTATGGTGGTACAAGCTTAACAAATGGAGCTGATTGTTCTGGATTTGTTATGTCAGTATATGCAAAGTTCGGTGTAAGCCTTCCACATAGCTCTAGTGCTTTGAGAAGTGTAGGATATGGAGTAAGTACTTCCGAGATGCAGCCGGGTGATATTGTATGTTACAGCGGACACGTGGCAATCTACATTGGAAATAACACAATTGTACATGCTAGTAACGCAAGAGACGGTATCAAACTTAGCTCTCCGGCAAACTACAGAACAATTCTTGCAGTAAGAAGAATTTTCTAAAGTGAATAAGAACTGATTATGAGGCTGTAGCACATCGCTACAGCCTCTTTAATTTTCTATGAAGATATAGGACAATCCATTGACACGTAAGACAGAAAGAAGGTACTATAAAAGATACAGATAAAAGCATTTTTTAGGAAAATACGGAGGAATATATCATTGAAGATAAAGAGAATGAAATGGATAGGAGCAGGAATATTTGCCGCCTCTTTGCTGGCGTTGGCAGTACAGCCACAACCGGTGAAGGCCGAGGAACAGCTCGATGGCGTTATGGGGCAGAGTATAGAGGATGAAATGGATGTTGTTTCTGCGCAGAACGAACTGAATCGGCAGATATTGAAAAATGCCACATCACAACTGACGTTAGATCATATGCCGATGCGGGGGGCTTCTTCCTATACGCAGGCTTTTTGGGGGGCATCATTTACTTCGGTCAGCGATTATACGAACGGAACATATTATCATAAGTCGGATTTGGAAGATTGTGAGTTATTTAATGGAATTGATGTGTCGTGGTGGCAGGCAAGAGGAAAAAAGACTACGTTGATTGACTGGTCTGCTGCACATGATGCGGGAATTGATTTCGCGTTTGTGAGAGTTGCTTCCCGCGATACTTCGGATGGTTCGATCTATACAGATACAAGTGCGGATTCACATATTCAGACGGCGCTTGCCAATGATGTGAATGTCGGACTCTACATTTTCTCACAGGCTGTAACGGAAGATGAGGCAGTAGAGGAAGCGGAATATGTTCTTGATCTGGTGGATCAGTATAACTGGGATGTGACCATGCCAATCGTTATGGATCGGGAAGCAGGAAGAACCAGTAAAAAACTGAAAGCGGGAACACTTTCAAAAGCAAAAGAGACTGCGGTGTGTCAGGCCTTTGCGGATACGATTACAGAGGCGGGGTATGAAGCATGTGTTTATGCATCTTATTCCTGGATTCGAAATTATATTAATACGGATGAACTTAGTGATTGTGGTTTATGGATTGCGAGATATAATAATACAACAACCAGTAATTCAAAATCAGGGACACCTTATGCGGATGTAGCATTTGATTATGATTTCTGGCAATATTCGTCCAGTGGGAAAGTGGATGGGTATGCAAAGAATCTGGATGTGGATTTCTGGTATAAGGATATGAGTGACGAGACAACCGGTCTGAAGATGAAATCCAATACAGCAGGTTCTGTTACGCTCAGTTGGGATGCTACGGACGATGCACAAAAATATCGAGTATATCGTTATGACAATGCAAGTGGTTCCTATAAATATGTAAAATCGGTTACAGGAACCAGCTATACAGATAAAAATCTTGCAGCCGGCCAGGTTTATCAATATAAGGTGAGGGGCCAGTGGACAATTGGAGGAACTAATTATTATAGTGGTTATTCCAATGTGCTTTCTGCAGTAACACTTCCGGAACAGGTAAAGAACGTTACTGCAAAAGCGGGAAATGATAATGTAATCCTGCAGTGGGATGCAGTCAGCGGAGCAGATGGCTACCGCATTTTCCAATATGATGAGAGCACGCAACAGTATGTGAAACTTGCTGACGTAAAGAATGATACAACCGGATATACAGTTGAAAACCTGGAAGAAGACACGGAATACAAATTTAAAATTGGTGCATATAAGCAGGTCAATGCTGTGAATTACTGGGGAGATTATTCCGCAGAGACAAGTGTAAAAACGCAGGCAAAGACATTGGAAAAAGTTCAGGGATTTACCGTGGAGACGGTCTCGGACACAGCACTTGAACTAAGTTGGGAACCGGTGGAAGGTGCGGATGGATATCGCATTTATCGTTTGAATACATCGACCGGAAAATATGGAAAAATTAAGACAATAAAGGGAGCGGAGAACGTTCTTTATAAGAATGGAAGTCTTTCAAGTGCTACAAAATATACATATAAAGTACGTGCATATGCGTCTTCCAATGGAAAGAATATATATGGTGCATATTCCGATATCAAGAGAGCAGATACAAAACCTGCACAGATAAAAGGATTGCAACTTACAATGAAAAGTTCTTCCATAACATTGAAATGGACAAAACAAAGTAATGTGTCCGGATATCAGATTTATCGTTATAATACAGCTACCAGAAAATATGACAAGGTCAAAACAATCAAAGGTGCAGGGACTGTGTCTTATACGAATAAGAATCTGAAAAAGAGAACTACATATAAATACAAAGTGCGGGCATATAAGACGAGTGGAAAGAAAAAATTATATGGAAGCTTTTCAACAGCGGTAAAGATGAAAGTGAAATAGGAAGGGAGATACGAAAGAGTTTTATGAAAAAATTTAAAAGAAGCATTGTGGCAATTGTGCTTATCGTTGGAATGCTGTTATCAATGAACCAGACAACTGTTTATGCAAAAACAAATGCATATGAGAAACCAATTGTAATTGTTTTAGACCCGGGACATGGGGGACATGACAGTGGTGCGACATGTTACTGGGGTGGACGCTGGTATCGGGAAAAAACATTAAATCTTGCAATTGCCAAGGCATGTAAAGCAAAGTTAGAACAATATGCCGGGGTGCAGGTGCATATGACACGTTCAAGTGATTATTTTGTAACACTTGGTGGTCGTGTAAGGTATGCGAAGGACCGGAAGGCAGATATATTTGTAGCCTTACACAATAATGCATCTTTTAGCAGAAAAATGAATGGTGTAAGTGTTTACTATCCGAATATAAATTATAATACAAAAGTTGGAAAAGAGGGGCGGAACGCGGCATCTTATATTCAAAAGGAACTTGTTTCATTAGGAATAAAAAATAATGGTATCCATTATCGCAATACAGAGAACGGAAGCAAATATCCGAATAAGAGTAAAAGTGATTATTACAGTGTGATACGCCAAAGTAAGCTGAGCGGATTTCCGGGATTGATTGTAGAACATGCTTTTGTAAGTAATTCGTCTGATTGTTCTAAATTTTTCAGCTCGGCAGATAAGTTGAAAAAGCTTGGAAAAGCAGATGCAAAAGGGCTTGCAAAATACTATGGTCTTGTTGAAAAAGATACACCGGTGCTGAAAAGTGCACAAGCCGATGAGGATGGTAATGTACATCTTCAATGGGATGCTATGGATGAAATGGATGGATATCGTGTATATCGTAGAGCGCAAGGAGTTTTTTCTTACACAAAGATTGCAACAATAAGGGATGAATCGGAAACTGACTACGTGGATAAAACAACAAAAAAAGGTACTACCTATTACTATATGATCGCAGGTTATCATAATGGGCGAAAGAAAGTAACTTACACGGATGCGTCCAACATAGTAAAAGTTACGGCATTAGAAACTTTATATACACCACAAAATCTAAAGGTGACTGCGGAACAGGGAACTGTGCAGATCACATGGGAAAGTACGGAGCATACAGATGGCTATATAATTGAACGGAAAACTGCAAATGATGCAGATTATCAGATGGTAGCAAAAGTAGAAGGCGCTGACATTACAAGTTATACACAGGACAATAATGTGACAACCGCAGATTATCGTATCTGCTCTTACAGAAAATATGGAAAAAAAGTATATCAAAGCAAATTTTCTGAAATTGTTACCTGCCAGCTGTAATAAATGTTTGCATAAAAACGTATAGAGAAATAAAGAAAAAGCAAAATGCACAAAAAATGGGGCCGGAACATATGTTTCTGGGGAATGTGGGGAAAACATGTGGAAAAGTTATCCACAATTTTTCCTCGAAAAATGCCATAAAATGAAGTTATACACGGAGTTATACACGTTATCCACATTTTCAGCCCCATTTTTTTGTGCTTTTTTTGTTGAAAAACAAACAACTGTTTTGTATACATATCATAAAATTTGACGGATTTTGTCAAAGAACAGAAAAACTATTGACTTTCTAAATGTATAATAATGGGAGAATATGACTGAAATTGTCGCACAAAACAGAAAATAGAAAAAATATGCGAGTTGCCAAATGCATACAAGTTTGATATACTATGAAAGCTATGATTAAAACAATTGATTTTGCAGGAATTGTGTTGGACAATTATTCGGTTCGTGAGACCATTATGAACGTGGAAAAGAATATGTCCGATCAAGGGTTTCATACAATTGAAGAAGTAAATATGGACACACTGATGCAGGCGGAGACGGACGAGGTCATAAAAGATGCCTTGCAGATGGCAGAACATACTGTGATTGCGGAAGCTGGAATTTTGGATGCTGTAGGGGCAGGATCATATCAGCGGCGACATGAAATTGAACATCATGATTTCTTTTATGAATTGATGAAAAGAATTGAGCGCAATCATAAAACATTGTTTGTCATTGGAGATTCAATGGAGAGGGTAGAGCAAATGTGTGAGCGGATATCGGACCGTTATCCAAAATGTGACATCGTGGGAATGGAAGCGTTAGACGAATGTTCTGGAGCAACGGATGCAGTCATCAATGAAATTAATGCGCTGGCACCGGATGTGGTTCTCAGTATCATCCCAAGCCCTCAGCAGGAACATTTTCTTATGGAAAACCGGGAAAAAATATCTGCGGAGTTGTGGTACGGACTTGGAAAAATTGAACTTGGAAAAAAAAGAAGCCGACTGGCTTTAAAAATCCATAAACTGATTCGTACACATAAACTCGAGAAACAATTGATCCGGCACAGTGATGAACAGGAAGAAAAACAGAAAGAAGTTTAGTGATTTAGGGTATTTGGTCAATATTTATAGTACAAAATAACTAAGTTACCCAAAAATAAAAAGAGGAAATGCGTGAAAAATGTACATTTCCTCTTTATTTTTTTGTCGATATGCATTAAAATAATATGAGATGTTTATGCAAATCACAAACTTTGGGGGATAAGGAGAGAAAACTATGATTTCCAATCAAATACTTCAAAACACAATTGATGGGTTAAAAGCTATAACACGAACCGACCTTTGCGTTATTGACGTAGAGGGAAAAATCCTTGCTGCAACCTTTCCGGATGCAGAGCAGTTTATTACACCTGCGCAGGCATTTGTAGGATCTCCGGCAGATAGTCAGGTGGTTAACGGATGTCAGTTTTTCAAGGTGTTTGACGATCACCAGTTAGAGTATATTCTCCTCGCTTGTGGGGACAGTGAGGATGTGTACATGATTGGCAAGATTGCGAGCTTTCAGATTCAGAATCTTCTTGTTGCGTACAAAGAACGCTTTGATAAGGACAACTTTATCAAAAACCTGATTTTGGATAACTTGCTTTTGGTAGATATCTACAATCGCGCAAAGAAGCTTCATATTGAGACAGAGGTGCGCAGGGTTGTTTTCTTAGTGGAAACAAATCGTGAGAAGGATGGCAATGAATTGGAGAAAATTCGTGGTCTCTTTGGCGGAAAGTCCAAGGATTTTGTCACGGCGGTAGATGAGAAGAACATTATCGTTGTCAAAGAACTGACAGAAAATGAGACCTATGATGATTTGAACAAGACTGCAGATGTTATCATCAACTTGTTTAAATCGGATGCAAACTGTAATATTCATATTGCATATGGAACAATTGTCAATGAGCTAAAAGAAGTATCACGTTCGTATAAAGAGGCACGTATGGCTCTCGACGTAGGAAAGATTTTCTTTGAGGATCAGGATGTGATAGCCTATTCCCAGCTTGGAATCGGGCGTCTGATTTATCAGCTTCCAATTCCTCTTTGTAAAATGTTTATCAAAGAAATTTTCGGTGGAAAGTCACCGGATGATTTTGATGAGGAAATTCTGACTACGATTAATAAATTTTTTGAGAACAATCTGAATGTTTCTGAGACATCCAGACAATTATATATTCATAGAAATACACTTGTATATCGTCTGGATAAGTTACAGAAAAGTACCGGACTTGATCTTCGGATTTTTGAAGATGCAATCACATTTAAGATTGCGCTCATGGTAGTTAAGTACATGAAATATATGGAGACATTAGACTACTAAAAGGAGAAAAAATGATCAAACTGGAACATGTCAGCAAATCTTATGCGGCAGGGATTCCTGCACTGAATGATGTAAATCTGGAAATTGAAGATGGAGAGTTTGTTTTTGTCGTTGGAGACAGCGGATCCGGAAAATCGACATTGATCAAACTTCTTTTAAAAGAACTGGAACCTACGGAAGGAACCATTCTTGTGGATGGCAAGAATCTGGGCAGGGTAAAACACAAGCAGATTCCCAAATACCGACGCAACATCGGCGTTGTGTTTCAGGACTTCCGCCTGCTAAAAGACCGCAACGTATATGACAATGTAGCATTTGCACAAAAAGTTGTCGGAGAGACAAATAGCCATATCCGTAAGAAAGTGCCAATGATGTTGTCTATGGTCGGACTGGCTGCAAAGTACCGTTCTTTCCCGAAACAGTTATCCGGAGGAGAACAGCAGCGAGTGGCAATCGCACGGGCATTGATTAATGAACCGGATATCCTGCTTGCAGATGAGCCGACAGGTAATCTTGATAATAATAATGCATGGGAAATCATGAAACTGTTGGAAGAAATCAATAACAAGGGAACTACGGTTCTTGTAGTTACGCACAACCTTGAAATTGTCAAAGTTATGAAAAAGCGAGTCATAACAGTTAAGAAAGGCACTATTGTCAGCGATAGTAAGCAAGGTGATGATTACGATGAGGATTAATACATTTTTTTATTCCATCAAGCAGGGAATTAAAAATATATGGCGCAATAAGATGTTTTCACTTGCATCGATTGCCACGATGGCAGCATGTATTTTTATGTTTGGTCTGTTTTATATTATTATAACGAATTTTACGTCTACCGTACATTCTATTGAAAAAGGTGTTTCGGTTACAGTGTTCTTTGACAAAGGACTTGACGAGACTGATATTCAGGAGATTGGCGATAAAATCGGCAAGCGCGCAGAAGTACGAAAAATGGAATATGTATCTGCAGAGGAAGCGTGGAAAGAATACAAGAAAGTATATTTTCAGGGAAAAGAAGAACTGGCCAAAGGATTTACGGATAACCCACTTGCAAACTCGGCACATTATCAGATTTACCTGAATGATGTATCCATGCAGAATTCTCTGGTGAAATATTTACGTTCCATCACGGGAGTTCGTGAGGTGAAAGAGTCTGCAAAAGTAGCAAATACATTGACAGATTTTAACCATTTGCTGGGATATGTATCTGGTGGAATCATTATTATTTTACTAGGTGTTGCAGTCTTTTTGATCAGCAATACGGTTACTGTAGGTATTGCGGTACGACGGGAAGAAATTGGAATTATGAAACTGATCGGTGCAACCGATTATCTGGTCCGGGCGCCATTCGTGGTGGAAGGTATGGTGATCGGAATGATTGGTGCGGCAATTCCACTTATTTTGTTATATTTTATGTACCAGAAGATTATAGTATATATTGCAGAGAAGTTTAACTTTATTGGTGCTATGATCAATTTTGTTTCTGTGCATACTGTGTTTAAGACGCTGGTTCCAGTGGCAATCATACTGGGTGCGGGAATTGGTTTCTTGGGAAGCAGGATGACAATTCGTAAGCATCTGAAAGTGTAGACATAACGTATTATGAACCCCATGCAAGATCGGATGATTTTGCATGGGGCTTCTTAGAAGTAAAGGAGATTTTATCATGGAAGAAAATCAGAAGAAACGATCCGGGTTTGGATCGGGAATGTTTGTTGGATTTTTGCTTGGTATATTGTTGCTCGGTATTGGAGTAACGGTTGGGGTTCATGTGTATACGACAAGTACGAATCAGTATCTTGTGATTTCACCATCCGGAGTGAAGAAGACAGCAGAAAGCAATATCCTTACGAATAAAACGGTGAAAAAAATTGATGAACTTATGAGCTACATAGATTTGTATTACAATGACGACTGTGATGAAGATGATATTCGTAATGCGATTTATGCAGGAACCTTAGAGGGACTTGGTGACCCATATTCCGTATACTATACTGCAGATGAGTACAAAGACATGCAGATCAGCACAAGCGGTAAATATTATGGAATCGGGGCGGCGCTCGGACAGGATGCAAAGACAAAGGAAGTTACCATCAGCAAAGTGTATGAAGGTACACCGGCAGAAGAGGCAGGACTAAGAGATGGTGATCAGATTGTAAAAGTCAATGATACGGTGTCTACCAGTGAAGAACTGTCAGATCTGGTGCAGAAAATTCGTGGAGAAGAAGGAACGACAGTTCATTTAAAAATTTATCGTGCATCTACGAAAAAAACATTTGAGGTCGACGTGGAGCGTAAAAATGTGGAACTGCCAAGTATTACCTCAAAAATGCTGGATGGCGGCATTGGATATATTCAAATCAGTGAATTCCAAAGCAAAACAGAGGAACAGTTTAAGTCAGCGCTTGCCGATTTAAAAAAGCAGGGAATGAAATCATTGATCGTCGATGTTCGAAGTAATCCGGGCGGACTGATTACCGCAGCTGCGAATATACTTGACCAGATTCTTCCAAAAGGAACGGTTGTGTATACGGAAGATAAATATGGAAAGAGAGAGGATTACACTTCGGACAGTAAATGCCTGAAGTGCCCGATTGCCGTATTGGTTAACGAGAATAGTGCTAGCGCATCCGAAATTTTTGCAGGCGCGATCAAGGATTATAATTATGGAACACTGATTGGAACAAAGACGTTCGGAAAAGGCATTGTCCAGACAGTATTTCCGTTGGAAGACGGTGATGCTGTAAAGATTACTACTGCAAAATATTATACCCCGAAGGGAAATTATATTCATGGTGTTGGCATCGAACCGGATATTAACCTTACATACAAATATTCCGGTCCGGAGGATGAGACTTACGATATGAAATATGACAATCAGGTACAGAAAGCAATCAAAGTGCTTACTGAGAAAATGAAATAGGGATTACTTTGTTGTTTGCAGGAATTTTAGTTGCCATAATAAATAAAAATAGATACAATAGAAATACAGTTTAAATTAAGAAAGAGGTGATTCTGTGGTAGAATTGGATAATTTCAAGAGCCAGCTGCAAAGCTACAAGGCTCCACTGCAGGAAGTGAGGGATTCACTTTGACTTAGCAGGCAAAGAACAGAACATTCAGGAGCTGGAACGTGAAATGGAAGCTCCGGATTTCTGGAATGACCCTGTGGTATCCCAGGAAAAGATGAAAAAACTGAAAAGTCTCAAAAGTGATGTTGCAACTTACAAAGAACTTGCACAGCAGTATGAAGACATTGAGACAATGATCGAGATGGGATACGAAGAAAATGATCCGGAACTTGTGCCGGAGATTGATCAGATGCTTCAGGAATTTATTCAGACATATGAGGCAATCCGAATGAAGACGTTATTGTCGGGTGAATATGATGCGAACAATGCAATTCTTTCTCTTCATGCAGGAGCCGGTGGAACAGAGTCCTGCGACTGGGCGGCAATGCTGTTTCGTATGTATTCGCGCTGGGCAGATAAGAAAGGGTTCAGTCTTGAGGTGTTAGATTCTCTGGATGGAGATGAAGCCGGAATCAAATCCATTACATTTCAGGTGAATGGAGAGAACGCTTATGGATATTTGAAATCGGAAAAAGGCGTGCATCGTCTGGTACGTATTTCGCCATTTAATGCAGCAGGAAAGCGACAGACATCTTTTGTATCTTGTGATGTAATGCCGGAAATTGAAGAGGATGTGGATATTGAAATAAAGGACGAAGATATTCGAATTGACACATATCGGTCAAGCGGAGCCGGTGGTCAGCATATCAATAAGACATCTTCCGCGATTCGAATTACACATTTTCCAACAGGAATTGTGGTGCAGTGTCAGAATGAACGATCTCAGCATATGAATAAAGATAAAGCCATGCAGATGTTGAAGGCAAAGCTGTATCTGCTCAAACAGGAAGAAAATGCAGCAAAAGCAGCCGGTATTCGTGGCGAAGTCACAGAGATCGGCTGGGGCAATCAGATTCGTTCTTATGTTATGCAGCCATATACCATGGTAAAAGATCATCGCACTGGTGTAGAAAGCGGAAATGTAGATGCAGTGATGGATGGAGGACTGGATCCGTTTATCAATGGCTACTTAAAGTGGCTGAGTCTTGGATGTCCAAAATCCATGGAGGATGAAAACGAATGATAACATTAGAAATCAGTTTTGGTGCATTCGTAGGACTTGGAGTTTTTGCCGGAATTGTTGTACTTGGAGTCGCAGGTGGTCTGACAATACGAAACAAATTGAGAAATGTATCCAGACAGCTGTTTGGTACAGAATCGATTGTGGATGGTTTGAACAGGCAGGCGGATATTGCGGCTGAGACACCAAAATCAGTGTCTGGCATGACGCGTCTGATGGAACCACAGATTATGCGTGATTTTCCTGATTTTAACTGGTCGGAGTTTAAACACAGGGCGGAAAATATGTTGACTTCCGCATTGCTTGCAATTTCATCCGAACGGCCGGAGCGACTGGTGGATGCTTCGGAGGAAGTAAAAAATCAGGTGTTAAATATAATAGCGGACAATCAGGCCGCGCAGGTAAGGGAAGTATACAATAATATTAAAATCCATCAGACGGAAATTTCAAATTACCGTAAAGATAAGGGAAACTGTATTATCGTCATTCAAAGTGCGGTGGAATATTATCATTACAAAGTGAGCGGCGATCATGTAACAGAAGGATCTAAGGAACGTAAAGTGCAGACAAAATACAACGTAGAATTATTGTATGTGCAGGATGGTGAAGAAAAAGAATTTGACAATGCCTTTACCACGACCTGCCCACAGTGTGGAGCACCGGTATGCGGACTTGGAAATATGATCTGTGAATATTGTGGAGCACACGTTGTGCCAATTAATACGAAAGTATGGTCTCTTCACAAATTGTATCAGGTCGATTATAATCATGTTTAACTAAGGTTGAGTTCAGTTTAAGGAGGAGAAAATGGGAATTATTAAAGCAGTTAATCAGGCAATTGGAGGCGCTTTTGCGGACCAGTGGTTAGAGGTTTATGAAGCAGATAACATGGGAGATCAGACAGTCTTTTCCCGTGGTGTAAAGATTCGCCGGGGGGAAAACCGTAAAGGAACCGAAGATACCGTTACCAATGGTTCTATCATTCATGTATACGACAATCAGTTCATGTTGTTGGTGGATGGTGGTAAAATCGTAGATTATACTGCTGAGCCGGGATATTACAAAGTAGACAATTCCTCTCTGCCATCCATGTTCAATGGTCAGTTTGGTGATACATTAAAAGAGTCCTTTAACCGTTTGAGATTTGGCGGACAGACACCGACGGTACAGAAGGTTTATTTTATTAATCTGCAGGAAATCAAAGGAATCAAGTTTGGAACAAGACAACCAATCAACTATTTTGACACTTTTTACAATGCAGAGTTGTTCTTACGTGCACATGGTACATATTCTATCAAGATTGTGAATCCATTACAGTTTTATGCGGAAGTAATTCCAAAGAACAAGGATCACGTTGAAATTACCGAGATCAACGAGCAGTATCTCTCAGAGTTCCTGGAGGCTTTACAGGCTGCAATCAATCAGATGTCAGCAGACGGCAACCGTATTTCGTTTGTATCCAGCAAAGCGCGTGAACTCGGACAGTACATGGCTTCAATTCTGGATCAGGAATGGAACCAGATGCGAGGCATGGAGATTCAGGCAGTCGGCCTTACGATTTCTTATAATGAAGAGTCACAGAAACTTCTCAACATGAGAAACGAGGGTGCAATGCTTTCAGATCCTACCGTACGTGAAGGTTATGTACAGGGAGCAATGGCCCGCGGACTTGAAGCTGCCGGAAGCAATGCAAATGGGGCAATGGCCGGATTCATGGGAATGGGTATGGCAAGCAATGTTGGCGGTGGCATGATGGGAGCCGCTTCCAATACAAATATGGCACAGATGCAGATGCAGCAGCAAATGCAGCAACAGCAGCAGATGGGCGCAATGCAGCAGGCGGAGGCACAGCCACAACAGCAGCCGGTGAATAATGCACAGCCGACTGCCGGAAGCTGGACTTGTAGCTGCGGACAGGTAAACACAGGGAAGTTCTGTAGTGAATGCGGAAAACCGGCACCTTCTAAAGAATGGACCTGCAGTTGTGGACAGGTAAACAGTGGAAAGTTCTGCAGCAATTGCGGAAGCCCACGTCCATAAATATGTAGATTGAGGGCACTTGCGAAAAGGCAGGTGTCCTTTTTTCTATTCTTCCCCGGCGGGACGAACCTGGTTCTTGCCGGAAAAAGTTATCCAGAATTACGAAGTTGTAGAAACTCTCCCCTGCCTCATTGATGATTCCTGTCCGTTCAAGTATCGACACCGGCCCATATATGTCCGTCTCTCACAGATGACGTCCGAAGTATTTTGTGACGGTCTTAGTTGTGGCGGTGAAGAATATCGTACCCGCGGGTCGCATTTGCGCTCTCGTTCTACTATGAACATATGTAATTCTACGATGAGCGACATAATGGAGAGCGGGTACATTAAAATTTCTGAACCCCACCACTTAGACCGGCTAAAAATGCTGAGCGCATCTGTGAGAGACGGACATATATGGGCCGGTGTCGAAACGTGAGCCGGGCACGAAAATAGAGGCAGGGGAAGGCTTTCACAACTTCTACAATTCTGTCTAAAAATTTTCCAGCAAGAACCAGGTGAGTCCTGCCGGGGAAGAACAGAAAAAACCATGGGACACATGTCGCTGCGTGCAGGAAAGAAATTCATTTTTTCGGAAGGTGGGGCTTGCGTTCTCTGCTTTACTGTGATAAAATCTTTCGAGTGAGCACAAGTGTCGGTCATAGGCAGACAATACAAAGGAGGTAACAGATGGCAGAGAAGACATCTTTCTTCGTATTACGTGAAAAGGCTGTGCCTGAGGTACTGCTCAAAGTTGTAGAAGCAAAGCGGCTTTTGGACTCCGGTAAAGTAGAATCCGTGCAGGATGCAACTGAGGCGGTTGGAATCAGTCGAAGTTCCTTCTATAAGTACAAAGATGATATATTTCCATATCATGAGAATCAGAAAGGCAAGACGATAACTATGGTAATTCAGTTGGATGATGAGCCGGGACTTTTGTCTATCGTCCTTAAAACGATTGCTGATTTTCATGCAAATATACTTACGATACATCAGAGTATTCCGGTCAATGGAATCGCATCATTATCGCTTAGTATTGATGTGTTTCCGACGACGGGAAATGTGGAAGATATGAAGAACAGTATTGAGTCCGTACAAGGTATTCATTACGCAAAAATTTTAGCCAGGGAGTGAGAAAAATGAAGATAGCAGTTATGGGTTACGGCACCATCGGATCCGGTGTCGTAGATGTATTAAGAATCAACAAAGATAAGATTGCACAGAGAGCAGGAGAACCGGTCGAGGTAAAATATATTCTTGACCTTCGTGATTTCCCGGGAGATCCAATGGAAGAACTGATCGTTCACGATTACAAGACAATCGCCAATGATCCGGAAATCGGAATTGTTGTGGAGACTATGGGAGGTGTTGAGCCGGCCTATACATTTGTTAAGGAAATGCTTGAGGCAGGCAAGCAGGTTGCAACATCGAACAAGAATCTTGTTGCAGCTAAAGGTGCAGAACTGATCAAGATTGCAAGAGATCACAATGTGAACTTCCAGTTTGAAGCCAGCGTAGGTGGCGGAATTCCAATTATCCGTCCACTCAACAAATGTCTGACAGCAGATGAAATTGAAGAAATCACTGGTATCTTAAATGGTACAACAAATTATATGCTGACAAAGATGGAAAAAGAAGGTGCCGATTTTGATACAGTGTTGAAAGATGCACAGGATAAGGGATATGCAGAAAAAGATCCGACAGCAGATATCGAGGGACATGACCCATGTCGTAAGATAGCAATTCTTACATCTTTGGTATGCGGACAGCAGATTGATTTTGAAGATATCCACTGTGAGGGTATTACGAAAATCAGCGCAATTGACTTTAAATATGCAGAAGTTATGGGACGTTCCATCAAACTGCTGGCATCCAGCCGAAAAGTTGGTGGAAGTTATTCCTGTATGGTAGCGCCATTTATGCTTTCCAAGGATCATCCGTTATGTGGTGTAAACGGTGTGTTTAACGGAATTTTTGTACATGGAAATGTACTTGGTGATGCAATGTTCTATGGAAGTGGAGCAGGTAAGCTTCCAACTGCAAGTGCGGTTGTAGCCGATGTTGTGGATATGGTTAAACACAAAAACACAAATATATATATTGACTGGAAACCGGAGAAACTGGAACTTGTTGATTATAAAGACAGCCGCAACAGTTTCTTTGTGCGTACTTCTTCCGATAAAAATACCATTGCAAAAGCATTTGGTGAAGTTACATATGTAAGTGCTGGTATCGAGGGAGAAACCGGATTTACAACAGGAGAGATGACAGAGGCTGAGTTTGAAGAGAATGCAGCAGAGATTAATCTCATCAATCGTATCCGCCTTGGATAAGAATAAAAGGGCAGCAGTAGTGCATAACTATTGCTACCCTTTATTTATACAGAGGTTATTGAAGGCAATTGAGGATGAGCTGATGTACAGACAAGATGGAAGGAGGTAAACTTTATAAAAACAGGGGGAAAGTTTTTACAGTTTTTATTTCCACCACGCTGCCCGGTGTGTGATGATCTTCTTGAGGCAGCGGAGGTACGAAACGGAGAATGGACGCACAGAAAGTGCAAAACAAAATTAAAGCCGGTGGGAGATAATGTCTGTTACCATTGCGGACGACCGGTGCGCAGGGAAAAACAGGAATATTGCCATGACTGTACCAGAGGAATACAGCAAAAGCAAAGTCCGTATTGGAAAGGAACACCGTTTTCCTGTTATCAGCAGGGGAAGGCTTTATTTTTGTATCAGGATGAAGCAAAAAAAATGATGTATCGTTTTAAATATGGAAATCGTCGGACATATGCTGATTTTTTTGCTGATGAGGCACAAAAACAATATGGAGATTGGATTACAGGAAAAAGTGTCGAAGCGGTGGTTCCTGTACCGATGTACCGCAAAAAAGAAAAACAGCGGGGATATAATCAGGCTGATGTGTTTGCGAAGAAACTTGCGGATGCTTTAGGGCTGGCCTATGAACCTGCTGCAGTGCAAAGAATTGTGGATACAAAGCCACAGAAAGAATTAGGGGATGAGGAACGCAAAAATAACCTTAAAAATGCTTTTCATGTGGAAAAATTTATAGTAAAATATAAATATATTTTATTAGTAGATGACATTTACACGACAGGAAGCACAGCGGAAGCCGTTGCAAGGCAGCTACTTGCTGCGGGTGTGGAAAAAGTCTTTTTCCTATCGGTGTGCATCGGAAATGGTTATTAGGAGGAAGCAGAATGAATGTTACGAATTGCAGAAGCTGCGGACGATTGTTTAATGTGATTGATGGGGAACGGTTGTGTCCGGAGTGTCAGAAGAAAATAGATGAGCGTTTTAAGGATGTAAAAGAATATTTGCATGATCATCCGGACGCTTCCGTGGAGGAACTTTCGAAGGAATTGAAGATTTCCGTAAAGCAGATTATTCGCTGGATTCGAGAGGAGAGGCTTGTGCTTTCCAACCCTACGAGTGCGGAAATCACCTGCGAATCCTGTGGCAGACCGATTTGTGCTGGACGTTTTTGCAAAAAGTGTAAGGCGAGAATTTCAACAGATTTGATGGGAGCTGTTAACGGAAAATGGCAGGGAACAGTGCCGGATGAGCATGGGGCGAGAGAAAATGATCGCATGCGTTATTTTAAAAAACAGTTTTGAATAATTCAATAATTTGTGGCAGATAGTGTGGAAATTGGCAGCCTCGGGTATTCCGGGGCTGTTTTTTATTGGATAGGAAATTCCTTTGGAATGCCCAATACAGTAAAAGCAAGCGCACACTTTATTTATCAGATTGTGGGTTTGAAAAAATGTATAAATGTGCTATAATACAAAATAATGCGTAATTGTGTCCAAATATAAAATATACTATAGGAAGGCATGAACCATATGATCAATGAAGACAGGGTAAAAGAATTGTACCGTATGGCGGTATATGATGCATATGAAGATGAAAAATGTCAGCAGACTGGTAAATATTACATCAGTGATTATGTAGGAAAGGAAATGATAAAAAGCTTTTTCACAGGAACGATTGCGTTCATTTTGCTGGTGATTTTATGGGGAATCGGAGACGTCAGCGCGCTGATTGCTTTTATTAATAATGCCGATGTGACAGATTTGTTAATTCATGTCATTATGCTGTATATTGGGTTTATGGCTGCTTATCTGTTTGTTACAGCTGTTGTGTACCGGGTAAGATATGATAAGAGGAGACGAAAGTTGCACCGGTATGCAAGACACGCAAAGAAAGTACAGGAGATGTATCGGCGAGAAGAAAAGTTAAAAGCATAGGGAGGCTTTATGACAAAATTATTAGAGATGAAGGATCAATTGATCCGTTTCTACAGTAAATATGAAAATTATTTGTTCCCGGCAGTGAAATTTGTTATCGCATTCGTGCTTTTTGCAACGATTAACCATGATCTCGGTTTTATGGCAAAAATCAGTACGTGGCCGGTAGCGCTGGTACTTGCGGTTGTGTGTGCAATACTCCCGGTGAATGCCATTATCTGGATTTCAGCATTGCTTGTACTGGCAGACATGTATGCATTGTCTATGGAAGTGGCGGTTACCACGTTGATTTTATTTGCAGCACTTTTTTTTCTGTATTTCCGATTTGCACCAAAAGATGGAATTGTCGCTGTGTTGACACCGGTATGCTTTAAATTGCGGATATCTTATGTGATGCCGGTTGCCTGTAGCCTTTTACGAGGTGCTTACTCGGTGATCGCGGTTGTTTGCGGTACTGTAGTTTATTATTTTTTGGAAGGAATACATCAGAATGCAGCCACGTTAATGAATGTGACATCAGAAAAAGACACGGCAGCGCAATCAAAGTTCGATATTTCTGTTGGACAGTTACTGAACAACAAGGAAATGTTTCTGGTGATTGCAATTTTTGTCGTTACAGCAATTGTAGTGTACATTGTACGTCGCATGGAGGTAGACCATGCATGGACACTTGCAATTATATCAGGAGTGTTGATTGAAATTGCAGGATTGTTTGTAGGGTTTATTGTTTTGAATATTTCCGGAAAAACAGTGAGCCTGTTAGTTGGAAGCATTATTTCCTTATTGATTGATTTTGTGATTCAGTTTTTATTTATGAATCTGGATTACGCCCGCACAGAGCGTGTACAGTTTGAAGACGATGATTATTATTACTATGTGAAGGCGGTTCCAAAGAAAATGGTTGCAGTCAAAGAAGTGACGGTAAAACATTTTGGAAATACAGCAAGTATGGGCAAGCGTATCGATCATAGTAAGAGAAAACTGACTGAAGAAGAGGAAGAGACCAGTCGTAAGGTAATTGCCAAGGAATTGGATATCGATGAAGATTTATTAAAATAGAAACAATTGTGATTGGAAATAGGAAAGGAGAGACGAATGCAAAATTTCAAAGGTATGCTGGCAGAATTTTATGATCAGGCATCTATGTTATTGGGATTGCCGGATATTTCATTCTCTCCAATTGATTTTATAGAAATTTTAATTATCGCGTTTCTCTTTTACCATATTTTATTATGGATCAAAAGTACGAAAGCGTGGAATCTGTTCAAAGGAATTATTGTAATTTTACTTTTTGTTCTGGTTTCTGCAATTTTCCAGATGAATACGATTCTCTGGCTGGCAGAGAGAACCTTAAATGTAGGGCTGATCGCATTGGTTATCATTTTTCAGCCGGAACTTCGTAAAGCATTGGAAAATCTTGGAGAAAAGAATTTCTTTGGTAAGATATTCAATTTTTCAAAATCAGATGAGTGTAAATTTTCCGATCGAACCATTGAGGAACTGATCAAGGCATGCTATGCGATGGGAAAGGTTCGCACCGGTGCACTGATCGTTATTGAAGATGAGATTCTGCTCAATGAATATATACGTACGGGAATTGATATTGATGCGATTCTAAGCAGTCAGCTGTTGATTAATATTTTTGAGAAGAACACACCACTTCATGATGGTGCAGTTATAGTCAGAGGTGATCGCGTGGTATCCGCAACCTGCTATCTTCCGCTATCAGACAGCCTTTCTTTGAGTAAAAATCTTGGTACAAGACATAGGGCGGCAGTTGGAGTAAGTGAAGTAAGTGATTCTCTTACAATTGTGGTATCGGAAGAGACCGGCAAGGTTTCGATTGCTTCCAAAGGTCAGATTTACCATGGAATCGATGCAGATTTTCTTCGGGAAAAACTGCAGTATCTGCAAAATCGAAACCATGAGGTGACAAAGCTTGAGCTGCTGAAAAGGAGGTTTAGAAATGGGAAATAAAATTCTAAAGACTCTGACAAAAAATCTGGGCTTTAAAATACTGGCAGTTGTTTTTGCTTTCATTTTGTGGCTGGTTGTGTATAATACGGACGATCCTACGATTACCGTTTCTTATACCACGAATGTCACAGTTGAGAATGCGTCCGTAGTCACGGACATGAATAAATGCTATGAAGTGTTAAATGGAACAAATACGGTATCCTTTGCGGTGACGGCAAAGAGAAGCGTTTTGAATAAGCTGGAAGATACCGATTTTACTGCGGTGGCAGATATGAACCGCATGATTGTAAATGAAGATGGTGATAAGGCAAATGTGCCGATTGAGATCATCAGCAAACGAAGCAACAGTTCCTTAAAATATAATGAAAAAAACAAATATCTGGAAGTGTCCTTAGAGGATTTGATGAAGAGAAGATTCATTATTACAGCAGATACCAGCGGAAAAGTTGCGGATGGCTATGCGTTAGGTGAAGTTACAGTCACAAATCCGAATGTGTTGAATGTTTCCGGACCGGCTTCGATTGTAAACAAAATCGATTCGGTCGTAGCGACCATTGATGTAGATGGAATGTCTATGAATTTGTCGGACAATGTTATTCCGGCGCTCTATGATGCAGATGGACAGGAAATCGATACGACAAAGTTGAAACTTAGCAATACGACAGTTACAATTTCTGCAAAAATTTTGAGCGTTAAGGAAATTCCATTGGTATTTTCTACATCAGGTGTGCCATATGGGGACAACCGTGTTGTGGAAATCAGCAGCAAACCGGAGACAATCAAAGTTAAGGGATCATCTACAACACTGAATCCGCTCAGCTCTCTGAATATTCCGGGAGATGTACTGAATGTATCCGGGGCAAGCGAAGATATTACAACAACAATTGATATCTCGGAGTATTTGCCGGATGGTGTTGAACTGGTAAATGCATCGGATGCAACTGTGACTGTGACAGTTCGTATCGAAGCTTATGAATTGAAGAAGTTTAATCTCAGTACCAGCCAGATTAACGTAAATGGTCTTGACTCAAATTATGATTTATCATTTGACCAGTCCACAGTGGCGGTTACCGTGAGTGGACTGAAAAATGATCTGAATAAGCTGAATACCAGCCAGCTGAGCGCATCAATTGATGTGACTGATCTTGGAGTCGGCACGCATCAGGTAAACCTTGATCTTAATCTGGATGAGGATAATTATGCTTATCAGACAATTACTGTCACAATAGAAATTAAAGACAAAACAAAAAATGACAGTGAAAATACTGATGATGATTCATCAGAAAATGATTCTGAAAGTGAAGGACAGCAGGATCAGAATGAATAAATTAAAATAACGCGATAAGGGGGAATCATTGTGGTATCACAGAAAATTCGTATTATCAATCCAACAGGACTTCATTTACGTCCGGCAGGAAATTTATGCAAAGAAGCAATGAAATATAAATGTAAGGTTACGTTTAATTATGGCAATAATATAGCCAATGCAAAAAGTGTACTGAGTGTGCTTGGAGCCTGCATTAAATCTGGAGATGAAATCACTCTGGTATGTGAAGGTGTAGATGAGACAGAGGCTTTATCTGCATTAGTTGCATTTATTGAAAGCGGAGTTGGAGAATAAACGCGGTATATTTTGCATGGCTGACGTTCAAGAAGAGGAAAAGTTATATTATGAAAGAAAAGTACAAGCATTTATTGAATTTTGTGGCGAACGTGCTGACACTTGCAATGGAAGCAGTATGTTTTGGGTGGGTCTGGTATGAGATTTATGTCCCGCAGCTGAATAAGGCAAATAAATTTTCCATGAGAGGTAACTGGGCAGTTATTGGCATGTATGTGCTGTTCGTGTTCTTCTTTACAAAGGTGCTCGGGGGATATCGTATCGGTTATATGCGTTTGTCCGATATTGTTTTATCTCAGGTTCTGGCAGTCTTGCTGGCAATGGTTGTTTCTTATTTTGAAGTCTGTATGGTTGCCAATGATTATATGAATCCGCGCCCATTGCTTTTGATGACATTGACGGAGATTATATTTATTGTGCCCTGGGTCTGCCTGGTACGAAAGTTTTACCAATGGCTGTATCCGCCGAGACAGATGCTCGTTATATATGGAAATTATTCACCGGATGATCTGATTGACAAGATCAATACAAGAAAAGACAAATATAATATCTGTGCGGCACAGAGTTATCGCATCGGTTATGAAAAACTGTATCCGATGATTCAGAAGTATAATGCGGTGCTTTTATGTGATCTTCCATCGGAAGCCCGTAACCAGATCATGAAATACTGTTATCAGGAATCCATTCGTACGTATGTTACACCAAAGATTTCAGATATCCTGTTTCGTGGTGCGGATGATATTCACCTGTTTGATACACCACTGTTATTGTCACGGAATCAGGGACTTGGCATTGTAGATTTGTTTATCAAGCGTATTATGGATATTGTGATTTCTCTGATTGGAATTGTGATTGCATCTCCGTTTATGCTTTTGATCGTATTGGCGATTAAGCTGTATGATCATGGACCGATCCTTTACAAGCAGGAGCGCCTGACAAAAGATGGAAAACCGTTTATGATTTATAAATTTCGCAGCATGACCGTTCATTCGGAGGATGCAGGAGCAAGACTGGCGGCAAAAGGCGATGCCCGCGTGACACCGGTGGGAAGAGTGATCCGTGCAATTCATTTTGACGAACTGCCACAGCTTTTCAATATTTTAAAGGGCGATATGTCCGTTGTCGGACCAAGACCGGAGCGCCAGGTGATCGCAGACCAATATACCGAAGAAATTCCGGAGTTTGTTTTACGTTTGAAAGTCAAAGCAGGACTGACCGGATATGCACAGGTATATGGAAAGTATAATACGACACCATATGATAAGTTAAAACTTGACCTGACTTATATTGAAAATTATTCAGTATGGATGGATATTAAGATTCTTTTCCTTACATTTAAAATTTTATTTGTACGGGAGAATACTGAAGGCGTAGATGAAAACCAGACGACCGCGATCAGGAAAGAGTCGGATTAGGGATGACTGCTACAAATAAGAAATGGGTGTGATTTGATGATTGTCAGATCACACCCATTATTTGCTACTTGGTATCTTTGGTTTTGGCATATGGTGTATCTTTAAATGCCGACTTGTGAATCACCATGTCTTCAGAACTTGTCATGTTTACGGTTTCTAGTCTTCTGCAGTTTTTGAATGCGGAACGTCCGATTTCTTTTACGGTAGGTGGTATTTTAATTTCGGTCAGATTTACACAACTGATAAATGCTGTTGCATCTATCTTTTTAAGGTTTGCAGGTAATTTAACACTTGCCAGTTTGGTGCAACCATAGAATGCACCATATGGAATTTCAGTTATTGTATCCGGAATTTCAACATTCTTTAGGTTGTAGCAATGATGAAACATGAAGTCCGTTAACTCATTTAAGTTATTGGAAAGATGTACTTTCTCTAATTTATAGCAACTGTCAAAGGCTTGTTCCCCAATCGTAGTAACCGTATCCGGTATATTGATCTCTTTTAATTGATGGTCATCCATAAATGCGATGGAGCCGATTTTTTCGAGTCCGGATTTCATGGTAACACTTTCTAAGGCGGTGCAATGATAAAATGCCAAGTGGTAGATGGTTTTCAGACTGCTTGGCAAACTGACCGATTTTAAATGAGAACAGAAATCGAATCCTCCGACAGCAGTTACACCTTCTTCAATTATTACATTTTTGATCTTCTTTTCTAGCTTTTCGTGGTCCATGCTTCCAAAATCGATGCTTGTGAACATGTCTCCGGTTCCGGAGAGTGTAAGGGTTCCATTGTCATCGAGGTGGTATTGAATATTCTCGCCGCAATAATTTTCCTTATAAAGATTGTTCAGGTCTGATTGAAAACCGATGAAAGAGACAGCGTCATGCTTTTTTACATTGATATCTTTGACATTATTGTTGTAACGAACACTGTAAACGGCGGTGTTACCTTTGGCGGTTGTATTTTTGATGGTGCCGCCGGATAATTCGATTTCTGTATTTACGGCTTTTATTCCGTAGCCATTTTCTTTGGCAGAAATGATGGTGCCGCCTTGAATTCGTATGTCACCGTGAGAATACTCGTCGCCTTCGGGCATGTCGGATTGAATTACGGCATCTTGATCCGATTGGATGATACCGCCAGACATGATCAACTCGTTTCCGTTATGCAAAACGATCTGGTCAAGAATCTTTCCGCCGGATATATCGATTTTGAAAGAAGAATCATCGTCACTTGTATCGTAAATGCCTTTTTGGATGGTTCCGCCCTGTATATATAAACCTCCGCAGTATAAATAGATTTTTCCGTCAAGGGTTCCCTTTTTGATATAGGTTGCACAGTTGGACAGGTAAATGTCTCCGTGAAAGTTTCCACCCTTAATATAGAGGTAGGTTTGGTCGTACTCATACAGGTAATCGGACCAGAGTATATCTTTATTCTTGGCGGTACAATAGAAATTACCGTTTCGGATGACGGTTGTCCCCTCTCTGAGCAATAAGATGTCTTTGGATGAATGTTTGTAGGTGATATCTCCGTCAAGAGTCAGTTTGCCGCTTCCCCACTTGAAAATCTGGCAGTTTATGATTTTGCCGTGCCCCTTTATGATGACAGGCGCTTTGGAAGCATTGTTTATTGTAATACTTCCGCCGGTGATCTTCTTGCCGTTCATGTTCAGTGTAAGCGATTTGTTATTGCTGATCTTTACGTCTTTGGACAATTTTTTGTTTGATTTTAATGTGATGGTATTCGTTTTCGCATTATAGATTCCACCGAGCGCACGTGCTGTCCTGGACATTTCGCTGTCTGTTTTCGCTGCTGCCGTTTTTGAGATGGTTTGGTTTGCATTGCTGCCTGCTGCATATGCGTTGGCAGGAAGTGCAAGCATCATACAGGAAAAGGCAATAAGAGCACTTTTCATAAGTTTTTTGCTAAGCATGTCTTGAAAACTCCTATATATACAAATTTCTTTTTTATATGATCCGTGAATCTATTCTATTATAACAAATTTTATGCCTATTTTCAGTATTTTTTGGGAATTAAACAGATTGCCTTTGTGCATATTTGTGTTATACTAATGTTAGTCTGTTGTCTTGTGGGCTTTTTTGAAAATCATTATTTAAAAGAGACCGGACACGTAAAGATATGAAGGAGCCATATATATGAGCGATGTAAAGATCAGCATCATTATGCCTGTATATAAAGTAGAAGAATATGTAGGTAAAGCGATTGAAAGTATATTGTCTCAGACATTTACGGATTATGAATTTTTGATTGTCGATGACGGAACTCCGGATCGAAGCGGCGAAATCTGTGATGCCTATGCGGCAAAGGATTCCCGTATTCAGGTGATCCACAAAGAAAATGGTGGAGCTCCGAGTGCGAGAAACACAGCAATTGATATGGCAAAAGGAAAATATGTGTATTTTCTTGATTCCGATGATTGGGCAGAAAAAACGATGCTACAGGATATGTACGATATGGCGGAGCAACACAATGCGCAGCTTGTCGTATGCGGATATTATATCGATACCTATTATGGGGACAAGCATCTGAGTGAGAAAATCTACGTGGACGATAAAGTGTTCACGGATGCAAAGTCATTCCGCGAGGAATCTTATCGGTATTTTGACCGGAATATGTTATACACACCCTGGAATAAATTGTACCGGCTTGATTATATGAGAGAACACGGGTTATATTTTCCACAGACATTGTGGGATGATTTCCCGTTTAATATCAGTTATATCCGGAATGTGGAGTCCGTTGTGGTTTCCACAAAGGCTTACTATCATTTCATCCGTGCGCGCGCAGAGTCAGAGACCGCAGCTTATCGTGCAGACATGTACGAGAAGAGGGAGGAAGAACACGGATGGATGCAGGATCTGTATCGTGAGTGGGGCGTGGATAATGCACCGACGCAGGAGATGATAGCGCGACGTTATATCGAGCGAATGGTGGGATGCATTGCAAATGTGACAAGTTCAAAATGCACATTAACAGGGAAACAGAGACGCGCGGAAATTAGAAAAATGCTTCACAATCCACACGTGGATGCAACTTTGAAAGTCGCAAATCCACATTCTAAATATATGAAGATTATGCTGATTCCAATTCGGTGGAAGAATACTTATCTTACATGGCTGGAATCTGCGGTCATTACCTTTGTAAAGGAACGCAACACAAAACTTTTTGCAAAACTGAAAGCTGGAAGATGATATGGCAGTGTTACAGACAAATGAATTGCTGAAAGAAAATTTGTCCAGAAAAACGGGTTTGCATCGCTTGACGGATGAAGAGACGGAGGCAATCAAGAACGTTGTGCTGGAAGCAGCGTTGGATGTGATCGCATTGTGTGACGAGAACGGAATCCCGTATATGCTGGGAGGGGGATCGGCACTTGGCGCAGTAAGGCATGGTGGATTTATTCCGTGGGATGACGACATCGACCTGAATATTCCGAGAAAATATATTACGCAGCTGATTCATGCGATCGAGAATCGATATCCAGACAAATATTATATCGAAGCGCCACTTTACACAGAGGGCTATCTGAGCTCTTTTATACAGGTGCACAGAAGGAATACCGTATTTCAGGAATACATGAATCAGAAAAAAGAAAATTGCGGAATTAAGCTGGATATCTTTATTATAGAAAATACCTATAATAATGCTGTTTATCGTGCCTGGCATGGAATCGGTGTTCAGGCAGGTTTGTTTTTTTTATCGTGTTACCGGATGTATGCGTGGCGTGATGAGTTTAAAAAGCTCGCGGAAGGAAACCGTAAAGCAAGCGTGATCATGTTTGTGAAGCGGTGTATCGGAGTACTTTTTGCATGCAATCCCATGGGACTGTATCGCAGTGTGCAGAAGAAGATGGCACAATGTACGGATGAAAAATCAGAATATATTACCATTCCCTCAGGGAGAAATCATTTCTTTGGAGAATTGTATCAGAGAGAAACTTTCATGCAAACGCAGAAGGTGGAGTTTGAAGGACACATGTTATGTGTCACAAGTGATTATAAAAATTATCTGACAAGATTGTATGGAGATTATATGGAGATTCCGCCGGAGGAGAAAAGAGAGCATCATGTGTTGTATGATCTGAAACTTCCAGGAGAATATGTGGCACCGAAACTTCTTGATAAACAACAGATTCAGCAGGTTCTGACAGGAATGTTGGATGACTTTGTCGCTTACTGTCAGAGGCATGGACTCCGCTATTATCTGGTGGGTGGAACCTTGCTTGGTGCAGTAAGACATCAGGGATTTATCCCATGGGATGATGATATTGATGTCGGTATGCCGAGAAAGGATTATGAGAGATTTCTTGAACTGGTGAATCAGGAACCGGTGAGCGAGCATTTACAGGCAATCAGCGGCGAGAAAGGAACTTTGTCCAATCCGTATTGTGAATTGATTCATACAGGGACACACCTGGAGCGCAACAGTTCACAATATATTCGGGAAAAATGTCAGGTATTACATTTGTTTTTGGATATTTTTCCGCAGGATGGATGGCCGGAGGATGAAAAGGAAGCGGCTCGTCTTTTCCGGAAGATGAAGAAGATGCGCTATATGATCCAGAATGCCAGAGCCAAGATCGGCAAGGGCACATCGCCGGGACATATTATCGCAAAAATGCCGATTGTTCTTCTTATGAGATGCGTTGGTTATCAGCGCATCATTGATAAGATGGATCGAATTGCCAGACGATATGATTATGATCGATCAAAATATGTAGGTGCGATTACTTATGGCATCTATGGTGTGGGTGAGCGGTGTCTGCATGATGAGGTGGTTGCATTTACCAATGTGACATTTGAGGGAAAGCAGTATTGTGCGCCTGGTTGTTATGACCGGTATTTAAGACAGATATTTGGCGATTATATGGTACTTCCACCTGCAGAAAAACGTGTGGATCATAAGATGAAAGTATGGGCAGAATTTGACGTATAGCATATTACTTGATAAAATAGGCTGAATTTGTAAAATAAACGCAACGAGGTAGATATGAAAAAATATATTGATTCATTTGTAAATTATCGCTTTCTGTTAAGCGAACTTGTTAAAAAAGGTATTAAACTCAAATACAGAAGATCCTATCTTGGAATTATCTGGTCGTTACTGGAGCCGTTGTGTACAATGATCGTATTGACGGTTGTATTCGGTACCATTTTAGGCAACAGAACGAAGGAATTTTCCGTATATATTTTGTGCGGACGTCTGCTTTTCAGCTTTTACTCTACAGCTACAAAGGCAGCGCTTACGTCTATTCGAAAGAATGCTTCTATGATCAAAAAAGTATATGTTCCCAAATATCTTTATACATTATCAAGCATTTTGTACAACTACATTATTTTCTTGATTTCTTTGATCGTGCTGGTTGTAGTTGCGGCTGTTCTTAAGGTAAAACCGACCATTTATCTTGTTCAGGCACCAATTGCACTGATACTGATCCTTATGATTTCCGTAGGATGCGGATTTATTCTTGCGACACTTGGCGTATTCTTCCGTGATATGGAGTATTTATGGAGCGTTGCACTGATGCTTATTATGTATATGTGTGCAATTTTCTATGAGCCGGAGCGATTACTGAAAAGTGGATTTTATTGGATATTAAAGTATAATCCTTTATTCTGCATTATTGATATCTTCCGATCAGCTGTGTTTGGAGAATTGATGAATATGCGTAATTTCGCATACGCATCCATTTTTAGTATTGTTACTATTGTGATCGGAATTTATATGTTTATTAAGAAACAGGATGAGTTCATCCTTCAGATCTAGGTTGGGAGAGATTTATGAGCGAGAAAGCAATTGTATTAAACCACGTTGGAATGAAATTCAATCTTAGTAAAGAAAAAGTGGATAACCTGAAAGATTACCTCATTAAATCTTTGAAACGTGAAGTTCATTATAATGAATTCTGGGCTTTGAAAGACATTAATGTTGAAATTGAAAAAGGCGATCGTGTAGGTATCCTTGGATTGAACGGAGCGGGAAAGAGTACACTGTTAAAGGTAATCGCGGGAGTATTTAAGCCGACCGAAGGCACGGTTGAAAAGCACGGCAAGATAGCCCCGTTATTGGAGCTGGGGGCCGGTTTCGATAAGCAGTATACCGGTCATGAAAATATATACTTATATGGTGCAGTGCTCGGATACAGCAAAAAGTTTATTGATGAAAAATATGATGAAATTGTAGAGTTCTCCGAATTGGGAGATTTTATTGATGTGCCGGTACAGAATTATTCTTCCGGTATGCGCTCAAGACTCGGTTTTTCTATTGCGACGGTTGTATCGCCTAAGATCCTTATCCTGGATGAAGTCTTATCGGTCGGTGATGCAAAATTCCGTAAGAAGAGCGAAAAGAAAGTAATGAGTATGTTCGAGTCGGGTGTTACGGTGCTTTTTGTCTCCCATTCATTGGATCAGGTTAAGCGTCTTTGCAATAAAGCGATGATTCTGGATCATGGCAAGTTGCTCGCATATGGTGATATTGACGATGTGGCACCGATTTATGAGAAGATGATTGAGGAAAGAGAAGACGAGTTGCCAAAGAAAAAGAAGAAAAAATCTACGGCAAAGAAGAAATAGGAGTCATAAAATGAGTGTATCAATTATTTGGAAATTGTCGGATGATGAGAGTTATGATTCGACAACCTTACAGTGTCTGAAGGAACAGATATCGGACAAGGATCTTGATGTACAGGTTTTGATCTATTCAAAAGAAAATAACAGATCTGCAGAGTATGTTTCTGCATTGGAGCAGCTGAAAGCAAAAGCAGAAATCTGTGAAGCTGACAATGCGATCGCAGCATATATAGATGCCAAGAAGCGTGTGACAGGGGATATTGTGACCTGTATTCAGGGCGGAGACCAGTGGACAGGCGATACTTTGACACAGGTTCAGGAAGCGGCCGATAGATATACCAAGTACAATATCTTCATGCTTCATAAGACGATGCTCGATGGGAAGAATGTTGCGTTTGCAACCGATCCGCTCATCAAGAAGATTATTGCTGAAGATTTTGAAAACGAATATCATTGTCATCCATTCTATTTCGCGGGTACATTCCTGAGAAATAAGATTTTTACTGGTAACGAGTTCCGTCCGGAGTTTGGCATGGAGACGGAGAGAGAGTTCTTCCTGCGCGTGTCTGCAAAAGAGAAGAAGATGATCTTTTTGCAATCGCTTACCCATGAGAGCCATGAAGTCCGGGAAGGAGAATGTACTTTTTTTGAGGGCATTTATCAGAGAGAATGGTATGAGGATTCCTTTGACAAGTTCTGGATTCCGTTTTTAAAGGATCTTCATGAGAAACATGGAGAAGTACCTAGATTTATACAGTATCATTTCATGTTTACAATCAAGAGCCGTATCAAGAGTAATATTAATAACCGGAATAAGCATGTCATCCCTCAGGGGGAAGAAACACTATGCCTTGAGAGAATGGGAGAGGCATTCCAGTATATCGATGATGATATCCTCTTTGATGGTCATAAGATTAAAGAAAGCAATATGACGGATTCGATGAAATGGTTATGCGGTATTTTGAAATACGGAAAAGATTTTCGTTTTGAGAAACGCTATTTGTCCGGAAATATATATTACGGTTCGAAAAATACGGTATTTAATAAGATTGCCAATTTGAAAACAAATATTCTGTTTATGAACTATGAAAGCGGAGTATTAAGTATTGACGGAACCGTACATCCTATCCTTTACTCAATGGCGGACAAGGTATATATGGTATTTAATGGAAAGAAGTATCCGTTAAATTACAATGGAAGATATTCTCTGACAAAGGTATTTGGTGTCAGTGTTTACAAAGGTCATTCTTTCCACATTGATCTTCCGATGGACAATATTAAAGAATGTGAATTGTTTTGTCAGGCAGATGTGCAGGGTGAGGCAATTAAGATCAACTTTATGTATGAGTCTCATTTCAGCAGAATGAGTAGAACTTTTACAAACAGTTATTGGTGTTTTGGTAAAGAACAGCGCTATATGGCGGTAAAGTGCGACGAAGGAATGAAGATCCGCACCATAACCAAGAAGGAGCAAAAGAAACAGGAACACAAGTTATCAAAAGAAATGTTCTTATCTTTCAAAAAGAGAGCATGGATATTTCTTGCCGTTCGTAAAGTATATTTTATGATGCGTCCGATCATGAAGCGCAAGCCGATCTGGATGTATCTGGACAAGATCTATAAAGGCGGAGATTCTTCCGAATACTTATATCGTTACTCATGTGCTCAAAAAGATGGAATAAAACATTACTATCTGATCGATAAGCATGCAACCGATTACAAGAGATTGAAGAGAGACGGTTATAAGCCGCTCGTAAGAGGAAGTATTAAGCATCGTCTGGTATTCCTTATGGCAGACATGATGGTTATTTCGAACTCGACGGTTTTTGCTTTTAATAACTATGGATTACCGAATTCAAGCTATGTGCGTGATCTTGTGGATTTCCATGTGTGCTGCGTACAGCATGGTATGTCGGTACAGAAGATTGCAGTTGCGCAGAATCGTTTGCGTGATAATACAAGATTATATTTCTGTGCATCGAAGTATGAATTGGAGAATCTTTCAAAGCCAATATATGATTATGAAGGCTATGATGCATTGAAACTTACCGGTGTACCGCGTTATGATGGTTTGAAGAATGACGATAAGAAACAGATCATGATCAGTCCGACATGGCGTATGCAGGCTGCTGTTCCGGTACGGACAAGTGAGGGCGAGCAGAGAGATTATAATCCGTTGTTTAAAGAAAGTACCTATTTCCAGGTATTTAATGCCTTGATCAATGATCCGCGTCTGATTGAAGCGGCCAAGAAATATGGATATCGTATTAAATATGTACTGCACCCGATTGTAAGTGCGCAGGTAAATGACTTTGATAAAAATGATTATGTGGATATTATTCCGGCTGTTGGTGATATGAGTTATGAGACCATGTTCCGTGAATCCAGTCTGATGGTAACGGACTTCTCGGGAATCCAGTTCGATTTTGCTTATATGAGAAAGCCGCTCGTTTATCTGCATCACAAAGATATTCCTCAGCATTATGAAGAGGGAACATTCTTCTATGATACGATGGCATTCGGAGAAATTGCACATGATAATGATGAACTGATCGATCTGTTATGTGAATACATGGCAAGCGGATGTAAGATGAAGGAAGAATATGTACGTCGTGCTGATGATTTCTTCTATTATAATGATCATAACAACTGTAAGCGTATTTATGATACGATGATTGAATATCAGGAAAAGAAAATTTTACCGTATCGTCAGAAATAATAAGAACAATTTAAACTATCTTTTAGAAAGCAGGGAGAGGTTATTATGAATATTGGAGTAATTTTTGCAGGTGGTGTAGGTAAACGAATGAACAGTCGTGTCAAGCCGAAACAATTTATTGATGTATATGGAAAGCCGATTATTATCCATACGCTTGAGTTATTTGAAAATCATCCGGAAATCGATGCGATTGCAGTTGCATGTTTGGAAGACTGGATTCCTTATCTGCAGGAACTGTTGGAAAAATTTAATATTAAGAAGGTAAAGAAGGTTGTACCGGGTGGAGCAAGCGGACAGGAGTCCATCTACAATGGGTTAAAAGCAGCAGAAGAGATTGCTGCCGGAGAAAAGTCGATCGTATTGATTCATGACGGAGTACGTCCACTGATCAACGAGAAGACCATTACCGATAACATTGAGTCTGTAAAAAAATATGGTTCATCCATTACCTGTGTGAAGGTAAAGGAGACAGTTTTGGTTGTGGGTGAGGATAATTCTATCGAGGATGTTCCAAACCGTGAAGACACACGTCTGGCACGTGCACCACAGAGCTTTTATCTGGATGAAATCATTGGAGCACACCGCAAGGCAATGGCGGAAAATAAATATGACTTTATCGATTCCTGCTCTATGATGCAGTATTACGGCAAAAAACTGTATCTGATTGAGGGTCCGCAGGAGAATATCAAGATTACAACACCGGATGATTTCTATACGATGCGTGCACTTCTCGATGCAAGAGAGGAAGCTCAGATCTACGGTCTTGAAAGTTAAGGAGCATTGCTATGAGAGAGGTATTGATAGAAGATTTTAAGCAGCTTACGGAACGTAATATTCCGTGGAATGAGCTGCGTGACAAAACATTTTTGATCACAGGCGCAACGGGACTGGTCGGTTCATTGCTGGTAAGATGTCTGTTATATGCTAATGAGACCATAAATCTGAATGCAAAGGTATATGCTGTTGTGCGTAATACCGATAAAGCCGATCGTATTTTTGAAGATGAAAAAACGGATGCGCTTTCTTACATCGTGGCAGATCTGGCAACGGAGAAAGTATGTTGTGAGGGCGAATGCGATTATATCATCCATGCGGCAGCAGTTACGGCTTCTAAGCTTATGGTATCCGATCCGGTAGGAACCATTCGTACTTCGATTGACGGAACAGAGAAGATGCTGCAGCTTGCAGTTGAAAAAAAAGTGAGAGCATTTATCTATATTTCTTCAATGGAAATCTACGGACAGCCGAAGACGGAGGGCAGGACAGCGGAAAAGGATCTCGGCTATGTCGATATTGAGACGGTTCGCAGCTGCTATCCGGAAGGAAAGCGTATGTGTGAGTGTATGTGTACCGCATATGCGGCGCAGTATGGAGTGAATGTGATCAGCGCAAGACTGGCTCAGACTTTTGGAGCGGGAATTCTTCCTACAGAGAACCGTGTATTTGCACAGTTTGCAAGAAGTGCAGTCAATGGAGAGAATATTGTCCTGCATACGACCGGAGAATCGGAAGGAAATTATGTATATACGGCAGATGCAATCGCTGCGATACTGACGCTTCTGGTGAAGGGCGAAGCAGGGAAAGCATACAATATTGCAAACGAGGAGAGTCATATTACAATCCGTAACATGGCAGAGCTTGTTGCAAAAGAGATCGCCGGAAGCAAGATTCAGGCTGTGATCGATATTCCGGAAGACAGTGCGTCTTTAGGATATGCACCACCGGTCAAAATGTGGCTGGATGCGTCTAAGATGCGTGCGCTCGGCTGGAAACCGGAGGTTGGATTGGTAGATGCGTATAAGCGCATGATTCGCTGGATGGAATAAGCGATTCAGTAGAGATAAGTAGGTGGATTATGGATTTGAATGACAAGAAATTTACAATTTTATTACTAACAAACAGAGATTCTGACAATGTTGGCGATCAGGTAATTGAAGCTAGTGATATTGGATTGTTGCATGTTTTGATGAAAAATCTTGGAATCGATAAAAGTGCATATCAGATTAATAGCCGGGCCGCTTCGATCGTGACAAAAAAATATATGTCAACAAGGGAGCCTCAATTGTTGTGTGCCGCAGAAAAAGCGATTTCACAGGCCGATCTGGTTGTTTTTGGCGGAGCTCCTGTATTTAATTATAAGTATCAGAATTTTTATGAAAGAACTGCTGTTACAATTGAGATTGCACAAAAGTATAACAAGCCGGTGATTTTCTCTGCTATTGGGATTGAATCATATGACGAAAAAAGTAAAAAATGTCAGAGATTGAAAGCTGCGCTTAATTCCGAGTGCGTGAAACAGATTACAACACGTGACGGATTAGAGCGACTGGAAAAGTATAATGAGAACAATTCTTTTAAGATAGGACTTGTTTCGGATCCGGCGGTATTTTCGGCAACGGTATTCGATAATTACATCGGGCAGGAAGTGATTACCAAAAAATTTGGAATTATCCCTGTAAAGAAGAAGGTAATCAAGAAGGGAAAAAAGAAAAAGATTGGAATCTTTGTTATCAGAGCAAACGGATTTGTAGACAATCATGTTGATTTCACAAGGGAACAAGCTGCTGAATTATGGCTGAACGTCATTGAAACGGTAAAGAATCGTAATTACGATTATGAATTGATTACAAGCGGACATTTCGGAGATGAGGCATTCCTGGATTACCTTATCCGAAATTATAATGTGCCGGTGGAAAAATGCGTGTTTAACATCAATATGCCGGAAACTCTTTTTAGCAAGATGGCAAAGTATGATGGCGTTATTTCGTGTCGGTTGCATCCGAGTATCATTTCATTTTCTATGAATATTCCGGCAGTCAGCTTGGTATGGAACACAAAGGTGCCAGGCTTTTATAAGGGAATTGGATATCCGGATAGAGCAATAGAGCGTGAATCCTTTGAGGCTGAAGCTATTGTAGACCGTCTGGAGAAGGCAATGGAAGAGGGCATTACAAAAGATGAAGAATATCTTATGAGTGTTTATCGCACACTGTTTTCAGGCGTGAAAGAAGTGATCTGTGGAGAAGACACAGACATTCAGCCATATGATTATGAAACTTTACTTGAAACGATTCCAAAATTTGACGGTACATCCAAGGATGAGCAGAATGAAAAGCTGAAGAGAAAATTTAGAAGAGCATATGAAACATGCAATAAGAGATTTGATGATAATCAGATGCTCAAAGAAACGATAAAAGAGTTGAAAGATAGCAAGTAACATGAAAATTAGTAAGGCAATAAAAAAAAGAAGCTTTTTTATTTTGGCGCTGTTATTGCTTATAGGATCGCCAAAGGAAATGCTTTTTGCACAGGAGAACTCGGAACTCAATATTTATGCGATATATTTAGGAGAGAGTGATAAAGGCGATGCCACATTATTGGAATCAAAAGGACATGGACTGTTAATCGATATCGGTTCAGCTTCACAGACCGGCGTTATTGTTGAGCAGTTGCGGAAAGTCGGACTGACGCATGTAGATGTTTTGTTCAGTCATCTGCATAGCGATCATATTGGCTCTACCCATAACAATATAACCGCCGGATTGGAAAATTTAGAGGCAATGGGAATCTGCGTGGACACCCTGTATGTTCCGGCAGTATATCTGACACCGTATTCGACACGAATCAGTTACAGAGCTTCACAATTACAAAACTATGCAGATCAAAGACCAGATATGAATATTGTATATCTGAATGTCGGTGATGTAGTGCAGATAGGGGATGCTGCTGGTAGGGTTATGGGACCTACGGATTCGACAACACGATCTCCGTATCAATATACAGAATACTCATTAGTGGAAAACCGTGATATTATATATGAGAATGACAGTTCATTGGCTATGATCTTCACATGCGGAAATACCAAATACTTTACGGCAGGAGATTGCTATGGGCGAGAAGCAAAGGCACTTGTTGAAGCCTATGGAAGCGAATTGAAATGCGATATTATGAAAATGAACCATCATGGTATCGGATCTGGAAATTCCACTGATTTGCTAAAAGCTATACGTCCTAAGTATTCATTTGTTCCAAACAGCGGCGTGGACAAGTATAATCTTCAAAGTGGTCATTGGAGAACTTATACAGCAACAAAACGTGCTTCTAAATATGGAATGTGTTATATGGTTGGAAACGAGAAAAAGACAATTGTATATCACATTGTAAATGATGCGATTACTTTGTATAAAGGATCCGTTATTTCGAAAGCAAACAAAATGACCGGATGGCAATATCTTTATGGGGCGGATGGATCAAACAGGGATCACGACATGTATTATCTTAACTCTGAGTGTCTTCCTTTAAAGGGAATCCAAAAAGTAGGAAGTCATTATTTCCGGTTCCAGGCCGGGGGCCAAATGGATTACGGAACCTATATGCCGGATGGCAGTTATTCGGGTTGGAAAACGTATAATAGCGAAAAACGATATTTTGCGTTTTCACAAAATAAGAAATATGCCTATATGAAGGTAGGATTAAGCTTCATTAATGGTGTTCCGATGTATTTTGATCAAGATGGATATATGGTAAACAGCGGGATAGAGGATGAGACAGTTATTAAAAAAATAGGTTCTTACTATTATGCCGTTGATTATTATGGGGAAGTGACGATTGATGATTGGGAAGATATTGACGATTTTTCCTACTATTTTGACGACAATGGAAGAATGTTGCGCAATGGAAAATATGAGATAAATGGGGAATATTATCTTTTTGATACCGATGGAACCATGTATGCAGGCAATGCAAGAACCGAGTTTTACGATTTTAAGTCTAATACGTATGCGGTGCGTACCGATGGTACTTTAGTTACCGGTAAATGTGGGAAAATTGATGGTGATAAGTACTATTTTGATAAGACGGGCTGTGTACAAAAAAATAAGATTATCAAGATAGGAAAAAAGCAGTATTATTTTAACGGAAGCGGAAAAATGGTTCACAATCGCACGTTCAAGTTGTATGGCAAGAAGTATCACAGTGATAAGAACGGTGTGGTAAAAATTGTCAAGAAAAAAGCAAAAAAATAATGGGAAAACAATCCTTGTGGATAAAACAATTGATGGCATTATTCTTTCGGATGAAGATATGATTATGCCGACCGTACAGTAGTAATATAAAGAGCTATCTCATAGGAGATAGCCCTTTTTTATTCCAAGTTTATTGTATTGTGTTTTGAGAAATGCCATTTGCTACGGTACAGCCGCTTTTTTCACCGGTGACGATTGCACCCTGTGGACAGTCGCGAATAATATTATTCTGTAGGGACTGTGTTACACTGCAATTTTTGTTTAAGCGGATTCCATATGTGCTGCAACCGGAAATTTTGTTTCCATTAATTGTTGTAGCGGATGCGTTATTATATAAAAGAATTCCGGTCTGGCGGATTCCGGAAATCGTGTTATCGTTGATTGTATTTCCGGTACTTCCGGTACTGACACGAATTCCATTATACTGATCGTGGAGTGGGTCAGTGTCATCGTAATTTCTGCCGATAATTGTATTATTTGCAATCCGGTTATTTTTGGCATCGTTAAGATTAATTCCATAACCGGCAGCGGTGATGGTGTTGTTGTAAATAGTAACACCTTCTACATAATAATCAGCAGCAGGGATGATGCCGTTATCGGCTCCGTGCATTTTCTGAGAGATATTTCTGCCATATAATTCAATACCGACATTTTTATCGCATAATGAATGGTATCGGGTTTCAATGGTATTGTTTTGTATACTTGATTGTGCATTGGTTCTTAGTTTGCCTTCATAGGCCTGTTTTCCATTTTTGATGCAGGTATAAACGGAATCGTTCGATGTTTTGCTAAAATGAAACAGAATTCCGCCACCGACGTTTTCCATTTTATTATCTTCTATCTTGGAATTAATGTAATTTACACAGGCAATTGCTTCCTGTGTTATATTTTTGAAAGAATTTCCTTTGATTGTCACATTTTCAATATAATTATTCAAAAGCATGGAATGGGTTCCTATACCACGAGATATATTTTCAAATGTATTTCCGATGATCTGAACATTTTTACAAGGAGATCCATCGTAGATCAAATTGCTGTAGGCACTGTCATTTGCACAAATATCTAATTGAATGGCCTCACATTTTTCTTTGGAATCTTTTATATCGGAATCGTGAAATTTGCAATTGGTGATCTTAACGCCATCTACGGCAGCCATTTCTACCATATGCTTTTCACTTCCATGACTCATATCAATATTTTTTAGTGTAATGTTAGATCCGCGGCAAAGTCGGATCGCGCTGGATTTATTTTTTTTGCTGTTTTTCCAGACGCCACCCATGATCATAATATTTTTATATCGTTTATATCCGGTAGCTTTCTGATTATCTTCCGAACTTCCGGTAGCAATCATATTAAAGCCGGATTTTTTTGTCTTGATCACACATCCTGTGGCATTTAATTTTGTGTTGCTCCATATTTTTAGGGATTCAGAAATATAATAGGTACCTTTTGGGATTTTTACGGTATGAACTTTTCCTTTTGCCCCAAGACGCTTGGCCTCTTTCAAGGCAGTGTTCACATTTTTGCTGATATCTTTTCCGCTTTTTACAGTCGGGACAAGCGTTCTTCCTGAAATAGTATAGGCTTTTTTCGCTGCTGCAAATGTTGTCGCCGGTTGCCAGATTGTGAAAATCATGACAATTGCCGTAATAAATGCGAAAAGTTTTTTCATTCTTTTCATAAACTTCCTCCTTGTTTCCATTGGTGTTTCTAAGATAAACTGTATACTTTATTAAAAAAATTGTCAATGATTATGCATTTTTCGGATGAATCCTTTGAAATATAGTGGACAGTAAGTTATTACGGTGCTATGATAAAATTTATATTTACGTATATAAAAGAGAGAGAACCTATGAAAAAACAGAAGAGTAAATGGAAAATCGTGGCAGGAATCATATTGATCTGTCAATTGATGGTATCGATTATCGCAGGTGGTATTTTGGTCTGGCTAAATATGTTACCAACGAAATATACGCTGTTAGTTGTTTTAATCCTTGTGTGGCTTTTGACAATTGTTTATTATTTTTTTTATTCGAAGGTTAAGAAGAAAAAGGGGAAGAAGTTAACTGCCAAAAAGAAAAAGCAAAAACTGTATACAAAAAGAAGTATCGGTTGTGCGATTTCGGCGATGACGATGACTCTTTGTATTGCAGCTTCCTCTATGATGTGGCAGGCGGGGGATGCAATTTCCAATATTACGGATCATGTAGTTGTGACAGATATGGTATCGGTATATGCTCTTGCGGATAATTCGGCAGAATCGGTTGCGGATATCAAAGATGGTGTGTTTGCAATCACGCAGAATTACGATTTCGAGCATACAAAGACGACAATTGACAAAATCAATGAGAATCTCGGCATGGAGATAAAAACACAGAGCTTTGATACGGTATTTGATATGGTAGATGCTTTATATGCAGGCAATGTGGATGCAATCATATTGAATGCAGCTTATGTGGATGTGATCGAGAGTCAGGATGATTATAAGGATTTTTCGGATAAGACGAAGACGTTATACGACCATGAAGTACAATCAACTGTGGTAAAAGATAATACGGATACGACTAAGAATATTACACAGGATCCGTTTGTTGTTTATGTCAGTGGCTCTGATACCAGAAATCTGAAACTTGCGACCAGTCGAAGCGATGTCAATATTCTTGCTGTTGTTAATCCAAAGACTAAGCAGGTACTGCTTTTGAATACGCCGCGTGATTATTACGTGCAGACCACGGTGAGTGGAGAGATGCGTGATAAACTGACACATTGCGGAGTCTATGGAATTGATTGCTCTATGGGAACATTGGGTAATCTGTATCAGGAGAACGTGGATTATTATGTACAGATCAATTTTAATGGATTTTCGACCATGATCGATGCGATTGGCGGAATCACGATTGATTCGGAAAAATCGTTCCGCACGAGTGAGGGCGGATATTATATCAGTCAGGGAATCAATCAGTTGAACGGAACGGTTGCTTTGTCTTATGTAAGAGAACGGAAGGCGTTTGCGGACGGTGATAATGCGCGAGGCCGTCATCAGATGCAGGCAATCGAGGCAATCATTCAGAAGGTTTCTTCCGGAACAACAGTACTGAACAATTATTCTGCAATCCTAAACAGTATGGAAGGAATGTTTACAACAAATATGAGTTCTTCCGATATTTCGGCATTGGTAAGGATGCAGCTTTCGGATATGGCATCGTGGAATGTAAAGTCGTTCGCAGTATCGGGACAGGGAAGCTCCCAGAAGACCTATTCGATGCCGACGAAACGCAGCTATGTTATGTATCCGGATGAGACACAGATTAATTATGCAAGAATTCTTGTAGATAAAGTGATCGATGGCGTTATTCTTTCGGATGAAGATATGGTTATGCCAACGTTACAATAAGTTTATGCAGTAATAGGGCACGAATGTGTCCTATGCTGTTTTAAATATTAAGAAAGAAGATAAAAAATGAAAGAAAGAACAATAGAACATGGAAAGTTTCGAATGGAAGCTCTCAGTGAATACAGGAGTGAGATTTACGGAATCAGTATATTCTGGGTTATGCTATTTCACATGAAAGAAAGCCATTATTTTCCAACGATAAAGGGAAGCAGCCTATATCATGCATGGATGGGATTTGTTGGTATGGGAAATATGGGCGTGGACATCTTCCTGTTTTTATCCGGAATCTGTTTATATTTTTCTTTTACAAAAAATCCGGATTTCTATGCATTTATAAAAAAACGCATTGCAAGAATTGCATATCCTGTATGTTTTACCAGTATGCTGCTTTGGTTGCAATATCTTATTATGCATAGAATTTCAATATGGGGATTTGTGAATCGTGTGTTCCTATTACAATATTGGATTGATAGTGACAGGCAGGTTTGGTATGTATCACTATTGTTGATACTGTATTTTGTATATCCATATATCTATCGCTTCTTTTTTGAAAAAAACAATACGATATCTTCGGTTTGTCGAACTATGGGTCTGATTTTGATTATTGTAATAATTACAGTTGGAATTTATTTTGAATATCCTCGACTGTATCAGGCGATTGATTTAGCTTTGCCGAGAGTTCCCGCTTTTCTTACAGGCTGCATTTGCGGAAAATTTGTTTATGAAAAAAGGCATATTCCATTTATGATTCCGCTTGTGACAATCGTGTTATTTGTCGTATCCTATGTCGCTGCAAATAAGATGCATATGTATCATGGTCTGTTGCAGCGATACATATATTGGTGCGGAGGCGTAGCGGCAGCATTCTTTCTTGTTATTGTACTGTCTTACACACCGAAGTGCTTTCGTAGTATATGTTGCAAGTGGGGCGCGATTTCTTTGGAAATTTATCTGGCGCATATTGTTATTCGAAGAGAGCTGGGTACGCAATTTGCAAAAACGTATCTGGGATTGCCATGGTGGGGCAATGTCCTCATTATTTTTGTCGGTGCATATATATGGGCCAAGTTTGTGGCGTGGTGTGTCACAAAAGTGCAGGCTGTAAAATAGTTTTTTCCCTTTCAAAACTGTTGGGACTAAAGTCTTATTGAGTCTCCTGATTTTTTAGGTTATAATATATTCATAAGGGGGCGAGTGTATTATGAACGAAAGAAAAAAATCATCAGTATCTTTCTGGCATTCCATGAAGACAAGCTTTATGCTGGTTGTTGTTGCAGTTGCAGCAGCTGTCGTTGTAATGTACACACTCATGATTATGCCGGGAATCCGATCAAACATCAGACAGATTTATTCCAACTATCTGTTGGATCTGACATTATCATATGGCTCGGAATTGGATGAAACGTTAACAAGAGTTGACGACAAAATGCTAGATCACGTCGATACTATGCAGAAGATTGTGGAGCAAGCACAATTAGAAGGAATTGATTCTTCTTATGGATATATTGTATCCACAGATGGAACAATGCTTTATCATCCGACTGCTGAAAAAATCGGCCAGCCGGTAGAAAATGAAACTGTCAAAAAAATTGTAGCAGAGGTGAAGGCTGGAAAGACGCCGGAGCCGGAAGTGGTTTCATATATGTTTGACGGAACCCGGAAATACGCTGCATGTTATGTGAGTGAGAATGGTTTTATTTTTGTGATGACAGCGGATGATACCGATTTGCTGAAAGCTGCAAATAAACTGCAGGCAAGAGGTATTGGAACAGCGGTGGTTGTTCTGATTTTTGGCGTATTTGTCGCATGGATCTGTGCAAGACGTATGACGCGTCCGCTGATTCGTGTGACATCAGCCGTGGACCGTATTGCAGGATTTGACTTGACAGAAGACCCGGAACTGATCGCATTGGATAAGAACAAAGGCGAAACAGGGGCGATTGCACATGCTGTTTTGCATATGAAGCAGGCTTTGCGTTCTATGGTTCAGCAAATCCGTGAACAGAGTGTAAATATTCATCAGGCATCCGGTCAGCTGGAAGAGAATGCCACGGCGACATCCGGAAATGTAGACAGCGTAGAGACCGCGGTGAATGAGATTGCTACGGGTGCAACCAGTCAGGCAACCGAAACACAGCGAGCCACAGAGGATGTTGTGATGATGGGCACGATGATTGAAAATACGAGCACACAGGTGGAAAATCTGAACAGTGCAGCGGTGGAGATGAGCAATGCCAGTGCTTCTGCAAGAGATGCTCTTGAGGAACTCAACCATATCAATGAGAAAGCAATCGAATCCATTGAAGTGATTTATCAGCAGACGCATACAACCAACGAATCTGCATTAAAAATCAAGGATGTCACAGAATTAATTGCATCAATTGCGGAAGAGACAAACCTGCTATCCTTAAATGCTTCCATCGAAGCAGCCAGAGCAGGTGATGCGGGAAAAGGTTTTGCGGTTGTCGCATCCCAAATTCAGAAACTTGCGGAACAGTCGAATGCATCGACAAAGAAGATTGATGATATTATACATATGTTGCTGACGGACTCTGAGAATGCAGTGCATACGATGGAAGAAGTTCGCGAAGTTATGCATCAGCAGAGTGAAAAGGTCGAGCAGACCAAGCAGGTATTTGGCTCGGTAAATCAGGGGATTGACCAGTCTATTTCCGGTATGGAGACAATCAGTGAGCATACCAGACAGCTGGATCATGCAAGAGAAAATATTGTAGATACCGTACAGAATCTTTCTGCGATTGCACAGGAAAATGCTGCAAGCACTGAAGAAACCAATGCTGTCGTTATGGAAATTGGTGGAGTAATGCAGCAGATCAGCGGAAATGCGCAGGAACTTCGGCGTATCGCAGATATTTTGGAAAAGAATGTGGAGACATTTAAACTGGATTAGGAGACAATTTGTGAATACTAGAAAAAACAGTATCCGGAATTGGTTACGTAAATGTGGAATTCTGACACTGACTGCAGGAATGATTCTTACCGGTATGATAACAAAGCCTGTGGAGACATATGCAGTCACGTTTGTGCAGGATACCGATGGAACAAAATATGCGGTAGATAAAAAAAGTGGATTTTATTATGCGCTTTCCAAGAGTGCTACGAAAAAAAGCAGTTGCAGTATCTATATGTATGGAGGTCAGAAAACGGATGTCACTTTTCCGTCCAAATGCAACAACTATACTGTCACCGCTGTAAGCAGTAATTTCAGTCAGTTGATCATGACAAAACTGACAACTGTTAAGTTGCCATCCGGTTATACAACTATTGAAAAAGAAGCGTTTAAGGGACAGACACAGTTATATCGCATAGAGATTCCAGCAAGTGTGAAATCGATTGGAAAGAATGCTTTTCAGGGATGTGATATATCAAAACTTACAATCGTGGCACCGTATGGATCGGCTGCCGAAAAATATGCGATTGCGAACAATATCAATTATTCAAATTCTACTGCATTATCCATTCGCACCGGCGGAATGAATATGTTTGTGGGAGAAAAGAAACAAATTCGTGTATGCAACAATTCCAAAACAATTACCTGGGCAAGTTCGAACAAGAAAGTTGCCACCGTAAGCAAAAATGGAACAGTTACCGCCAAAAAAGCTGGTAATACAAAAATTACTGCAAAAATCAATGGAAAGACATATACCTATCCATTTAAGGTGGTGAGCCGGACTTCCGGAAATGTGCTACAGATTGTGTGGGATAATTACGTTACTACGGATCTCAGTGATTATGAGAAAGTAGTGGCCGCCAATAAATGGATCAAGGCGAATATAAAACCGACGGGTACTTCCGTATCGGCAAAGACGGCGTTGGAGACCGGCGTTTCCAACTATACCGGATATGCGAATGCATATAAAAATATTCTCGAGCATTACGGCCTGAAAGTCAAAGTGATAATGGGAAAGAAGCACATGGAAAATTCTGTGGTCATTGCAGGAAAGACATACACTGCATCAACCATCGAATCAGTTTCCGGTGTGCATAAGAATTACACGACGACTGGATTGGGCGTTGCTATAAACAAGAGCACTATGACGTTATCTGTGGGAGGAAAAGGAACGTTCAAAGCTCTTGGAAACACAAAGACCGTTACATGGAGCAGCACAAATAAGAAGGTTGCTACGGTAACAAAAAGTGGCAAGGTAACCGCAAAGGGAGCCGGTGTCACAACGATTATTATGAAGATCGGCACAAAGACTTACGATTGTAAAGTCCGTGTCAACAAGTGAAAGGAGAATTTATTTCAATGAACAAGGTTATGAAAAAGTTATTATGTGCATGTCTCGCACTCGCAATGCTGATTACCATCATTCCTCCAGTGACGGCAGAAGCAGCTACAAAGACAGAAAAAATGACACTGTACAAAGGAGAAACAGTCGAAATAACTGCTTTTTATGGGACAATTAAGTCAGTTTCTTCATCAAAGAAGTCAGTGGCATCTGTAAAAAAGAAGAGCGGCAAAGCCGTTATAACAGCAAAAAAATCAGGTAAGGCAACAGTTTCTGTTAAGACAAATCGTGGATCATTCAAGTATGTGATTACAGTAAAGAAACTGGATATTACAGTAAAACTTACAGATATGGGAAAGGGTTATATGCTGCTTACGGTAAAAAATAATACAAAGCAGACATTTACCCAAATTGCAGTAGACTATGTTCTTAAAAATGATCAGGGGGCAACATTTAAGACGGATACAACGACTGTTAGCGATGTTGTTGCTGGAAAAACTGTTTATGATAAGATTTATTATGATAATTATAACTATACTGTGGACGCTGCAAAATGTTCTGCAAAAGTAGTGGGTGACAGCAGAAGTCTGATGGCTAAATATAAAAATGTGACTTCAAAAATTAAAACTTCAAAGACTGAAAAAGATGGTGGAAATGGTATTTTAGAAATTGTATTCAAAACAAAAAATACACAGAAAAAAGATAGTGCATATGTAACACATTATGTTTTGATATATGATTCCAATAATCAGGTAATCGGTCTGACAAAAGATTATGAGTACTTAAAAGCTGGAAAAATGGATACAGGAAGTGTAAAAGCTGGTACATATTATTATGGAGATGCGTATGATCATTATAAAGTAGTAACAGTAGCATATAGTACAATTTATTAAAATTATAAATATGATAGATAGCGGAGTCGCGAGACTCCGCTGTTTTAGTTTTGGAAGACATTTATATGATGAAAAATCTGAAAAAACTAAATAAATTTAATAATTGTCCGATAAATATAATAGAAGGAAACAAATCAAACAGAAAGAAGGTGCGTTACCGCAAGAATCGAACGTGTTTATCAGGTATTTCCAGTGACCTTATCCCAGGAGATTGCATATGATTCGCCGAATCATCAGCAGCCGCGTCAGAACAAGACAAAACGTTCTTCGTTTGAGCAGATTCTGCAGGAGCAATTAAAGGGACAGCAGCTGGAGGAGAATCAGACATTTCAGCTTTATTGTTAGGAGAAAAGATGTATACGAAAGACTGTTATAAGAAAAGGTGCTGTGTTGATACCGGGAAGGTACGATGCAGCACTTTTTTTGTGCTTTTTAAGCTGATGAATTTATACTGGCGCATCGCTTGACATTTCCTGTATAATAGAGCAAAGACAATTATGTCAACTTCAGGAGGACAGACAATGAGAATTGACATGCATATGCATTCGACCGCATCGGATGGACAGTACACGCCGACAGAACTGGTGCGAAAAGTGAAAGACGCAGGTATTGCGATTATGGCTTTGACGGATCACGACTCGATTGGTGGTGTGGAAGAAGCCGCGGGGACAGCAAAAGAATGTGGTATTATTTGTATTCCGGGGATTGAGCTGAGTATTGAGCATGAAAATGAACTGCACATGCTTGGCTATGGAATTGATATACATGACCGGGAACTAAAAGCTTTTTGTGAGGAAATGGTGCAGGAGCGCAGCACAAGAAATGAGAAGATTATTACATTTCTTGCGGATCAAGGTGTGGATGTTACGATGGAAGAAGTGGCAGAAAAAGCCGGATCAGATGTGATCGGAAGACCGCATTTTGCCCGTGTAATGGTTGAAAAGGGCTATGTTTCCAGTGTGAAAGAAGCATTTGACAAATATCTTGCAACAGAAGAATTCTCAAAGATTGAACGGAAAAAACCATCCGCCAGACAGGGAATATCAATGATTCGAAAGGCGGGAGGTGTAGCGGTCCTTGCGCATCCGGTATCGTTAAAGAAGACCGGAGAGGCAATGGAAGAAGAAATTCGTAAGCTCACATCGCTTGGACTGTCCGGAATCGAGACTTATTACAGCACGCATACACCGGAGCAGATCCGCGAGTATCATGCGCTTGCGCAAAAGTATCATCTGGTGGAGACTGCCGGATCGGATTTTCATGGAGAGAAAGTAAAACCGACCATTTTCCTTGGCAAAAAAGAAGGCGGTAAGGAATGGCTGGTGGATAAGGAGTTGGAATAATGATTCGTAATATTATATTCGATATTGGAAAAGTACTGGTATCATACGAGCCGGATGCCTATATGGACAGACTGGGACTGGATGAAAAAGCGAAGGCGGCCATCAACCAGGCAATGTTTCAGAATAAACTGTGGGATGAGTCGGATCAGGGACTTGGCACTCCGGAGGAACTGTTACAGAAATTTATTGCAGGGGCACCGGAATATGCGGAGGAAATCACGAAAATTCATCAGACGGTCGGTGAGACGGTGGAACTTATGCCGTATGCCATGGAATGGATACTGGATCTGAAAGCCAGAGGGTATCATGTGTACATTATCTCGAATTATGCAGAGAATATGTACAATCAGACGAAGGATAAGCTCGCATTTCTGCCGTTGATGGATGATGTGGTCATGTCTTATACAATTAAGAAAATGAAACCGGATCCTGCTATTTATAATTACCTTTGTGATGAGAACTGGCTGGAACCGGAAGAGAGCGTATTTATTGATGACCGGCAGGAAAATGTGAATGGAGCAGAGGCCGTTGGCATCCATGGAATTCTTTTTAAAGATTATGAAACAGCAAAACAGGAACTGAACAAATTCTTAAGAGATTCTAATATTTTGTGTAAAAACTTTCCAAACGAGGGATAGTGTGCTAGAATAATTAAGGTGTGACAATGAACAATTTAGGAGGAAAATTGGTCTATGGATTATAAGAAAGAGTATGAAAAGTGGTGCACAGATGCCTACTTTGATGACGCAACTAAGGCAGAGCTTAAGGCAATTGCCGGAGATGAAAAAGAAATTGAGGATCGTTTCTACCGCACATTAGAGTTTGGTACTGCCGGACTTCGTGGTGTGATCGGAGCAGGAACCAATCGTATGAATATATACACAGTACGCCAGGCAACACAGGGACTTGCAAATTATATTCTGTCACAGAACGGACAGAATAAGGGAGTTGCAATTGCCCATGATTCCCGTCTGATGGCAGATGAATTTACGGATGCAGCAGCATTGTGTCTTGCAGCAAATGGAATCAAGGCTTATGTTTTCAAAAGCCTTCGTCCGGTTCCGGAACTTTCTTTTGCTGTAAGGGAACTTGGCTGTATTGCAGGTATCGTAATTACAGCAAGCCACAATCCGAGAGAGTATAATGGATACAAGGTATACTGGGAGGACGGTGCGCAGGTAACACCACCACACGACACCAGTATTATGGATGAGGTTGGCAAGGTAACTTCTTTTGATATGGTAAAGACTATGGCGAAAGAAGAAGCAGTCAAGGCTGGTCTGTATGAAGTAATTTCAGATGATGTGGATGAGAAGTATTTTGCACAGCTTCGTAATCTGTCCATTCATCCGGAAATCATTAAGCAGATGGCAAAAGACATCAAGATCGTATACACACCACTTCATGGTACAGGACTTGAGCCGGTTAAGCGTGTGCTGAAGGATATGGGATTTGAAAATGTATACATTGAGCCACAGCAGGCAGTAGCAGACGGACATTTTCCAACTGCACCATACCCGAATCCGGAGAACCCGGATGCATGGGAACTTGCATTAAAACTTGCAAAAGAAAAGGATGCAGATATTGTACTTGCCACAGACCCGGATGCAGATCGTCTTGGTGTGTATTGCAAAGATACAAAGACAGGAGAGTACGTTACATTTACCGGAAATATGTCAGCAATGCTGATTGCAGAATATATTCTGGGTCAGAAACATGCAAATGGAACGATGCCGGAGAACCCGGTATTGGTTGAGTCTATTGTTTCTACTGATATGGCGAAAGCAATTGCGGCAGCATATGGTGTAGAACTGGTAGAAGTACTTACCGGATTCAAATATATTGGTGAGCAGATGCTCAAATATGAGAAGGCAGGAGACAAGAATTATGTCTTCGGTTTTGAGGAAAGCTACGGATGTCTTCCTGGAACCTATGCCAGAGACAAAGATGCACCTGCAGCGGTATGTATGCTTTGTGAAGTGGCAGCTTATTATAAATCACAGGGTAAGACACTTTGGGATGGCATGATTGAAATGTATGAAAAATACGGATACTACAGAGAAGGTATCGCAACCATGACCTTAAAGGGTATTGACGGAGCAGCACAGATTCAGGAGATCATGAACCGTGCGAGAAACAATGCACCGGAGAAGCTTGGTGATTTCGATGTGCTTGCGGTACGTGACTATAAAGCAGATACGCGCAAAGATATGAAGACAGGAGAAGTGACTGCAACAGGACTTCCATCTTCAAACGTACTGTATTTTGAACTTTCCAACGATGCATGGTGCTGTGTGCGCCCATCCGGAACAGAACCAAAGATTAAATTCTATGTCGGAGTAAAAGGCACTTCTCTGGAAGGAGCAGATAAGACATTGGAAGAATTAAAAGCTGAGGTTTTGAAAAAATTTGAATAAGCGGTAGTTATTATGATGAAAATATACATTTGTCCGCAGTGTGGCTGGATGCGAATGGTGAGCCGACGCAAGGATGTAGAATGCCATCAGTGCGGAAATGAACAGATGCGGCTGACCAATCTTGACCTGGAAAAATATACGGCCATGTCAGAGGAAGAGCGCGGCAGCTACGCGGACGCCTGGCTGTATATACATAATAGGCAAAAGGGTTAGGATTATGGCAAACAATAGACGTAAAAAAAGAAAGAAGAAGAAAAGCAGAAAGATTGTGCTTTTTATCTTTGAAATACTGCTCCTTGCAATCTTATTGCTTGCAGCATATTTTGTCAGTATGATGAACAAAGTGGATTATGAGCAGATGGACGAATCCGAAGCAGGAATCAACGATGACTTAAGTGATGATACGTTGTTATCACTGGAAGGATATACCAACATAGCACTGTTCGGACTGGACAACCGAAGCAAGAATAAGTATGAAGGCGGTAACTCCGATGTTATTATGATTGCAAGCATTAATAACAAGACAAAGGATGTAAAGCTGGTATCTGTTTATCGAGATTCTTATTTGAGCATCGGCGGTGGTTTATACCGCAAGGCAAATGCAGCATATGCCAATGGAGGCGCAAAGCAGGCTGTACAGATGTTGAATTCCAATCTTGATCTGGATATCAAGGAATATGTCTGCGTTGATTGGGCAGCTATGGTTGAGGTGATTGACAATCTTGGAGGACTGGATCTGGAGATCACACAGGGTGAGATGCAACAGATCAATAAGTATAAGAAAGATGTCGATAAGGTAACCGGAAAGATGACGCCGGATGTTACCCAGTATGGACTGGTTCATCTGGATGGAACGCAGGCGACCACATACGCCCGTATACGTAAGCTGGCAGGAGATGACTTCAAACGTGCATCCCGTCAGAGAATTGTATTGCAGGCAATCTTAGAGAAAGCAAAGAAAGCAGATATTGCGACATTGACAAGCATTTGTAATTCCGTAATGGACGATATTTCGACAACATTATCGATCGGACAGATCTTGTCACTGGCAAAGGATGTGACTTCTTATAAGGTTGAGAGTACGACGGGATTCCCGTTCAATCTTACGACAGAGGCACTTTCTGCAACGGGTGACACGGTTATCCCTGCAGATCTTGTGACGAATGTTACGCAGCTTCACAAGTATTTGTTCGATGATAATACGTATGTACCTTCACAGACGGTTCAGGCAATCAGTGATACGATTGTAAGTCAGACAGGAATTACAAAGGATTCTGCATTGATCAATACATCGGATTATAATGAGACGGCAGGTGCTACCGGAACGGATAAGATTCAGAAAAGCACAGAGGGGAATCAGTAAAATAATTAATGAAGTAGGCCAATCAGTGATTGGTCTACTTCCATTTTTTACAGTTGAAATAGTACGAAAGTTCTAAGAATGTGAATACACAAACCAGAAATGCGAGGAAGTTATTTATGAAAGAAGAGATTGCTAAGAAAATCCAGGAGACGAACCAGAAATATCTGGGAAAGTTAGTTAATCAGGAGATACCACAGAAGTTAGAAAAACAATTGAAGGATATGGACTGGTCTTATCTGGATCTGATTCACCGGAAAAAGCATGAGAGGGGGACATTTGAACCACTCAAAGCTACTGAAATTTCAGAGATTAAACAGAGAGAGACCGAATTCCGTAAGGCCGGACTGGATGCAATCCGGGCAGGGAAAGTCGGAGCGATTTTGCTGGCGGGAGGCCAGGGAACACGTCTGGGCTTTGATAAGGCAAAGGGAATGTTTAATATTGGTGTGAATCGTACACTTTATATTTTTGAACAGCTGATTGCAAATCTTATGGATGTCACGAACGAAGCAGGTGCATGGATACCACTTTATATTATGACAAGTGATAAGAATGATGAACAGACCAGAGCTTTTTTCGAAGAACATAATTATTTTGGCTATAACAAAGATTATGTGAAATTTTTCGTACAGGAGATGGTTCCGGCAGTTGATTTTGAAGGAAATGTGTTGAGAGAAGCAGAAGATTCGCTGGCAATGTCACCAAATGGAAATGGCGGCTGGTATAAGTCACTGCTTCGTGCAGGACTGGACCAGGATATACGAAAAAGAGGTGTGGAATGGCTTAATGTATTTGCCGTTGACAATGTACTGCAGAGAATTGCAGATCCGGTATTTGTCGGTGCAACGATTCTTTCCGGACGTGTATGCGGGTCAAAAGTCGTGCGCAAAGTTTCCCCACATGAACGTGTCGGTGCAATGTGCCTTGAGAATGGAAAGCCTTCGATTGTGGAATATTATGAGCTCACAGACGAGATGGCAGAGGCAAGGGATGAGAATGGAACCTTATTATACGGATTCGGCGTTATTTTGAATTATTTGTTCCGTGTGGATAAACTGAATGAGATTGCAGGATCGAATCTTCCGCTTCATATTGTGGAAAAGAAGGTGCCGTATCTGGATGAAAGTGGACAAATGTGCAAACCGGAGGAACCGAACGCATACAAATTTGAGACACTGATTCTGGATATGGTTTATATGATGGATAATTGTCTGGCGTTTGAAGTAGAACGTGACAGAGAGTTCGCACCGGTAAAAAATGCTACGGGAACAGATTCGGTTGATTCTGCGAGAGAACTTTTAAAGAAAAACGGAATCGCAATTTAAGACGGTATTTCGACAGTTATAACACTTTTTACAAAATTCTGTCACAATTTGAACACACAATACGGTTAGAATTCTCCTTAGAAAACAAGAAAGGAGTTCTTCATTATGGATAACAACTATTACAATAATATGAATGAGAATAATACAAACCAGAACAACACAACAAATAACAATACAGGAAGTGCGTATGGTACAAATTCAAGCAGTGCATACGGTACAAATACCAATCAGGGAAATGCATATGGAACCAATCAGGGAAGTGCTTACGGCACAGCATATAACCCGTACAACGGACAACAGAATGCCTACAATCCATACCAGCAGCCAAACATGGGCAAGAAACCGAAGAAAGCTAAAAAGAGTGGCGGCTTTGGAAAGACACTTGGTAAATGTGCAGCCATTGCAGTTATCTTTGGTCTGGTAGCAGGCGGTACTTTTACCGGAACAAGCTATATCGGAACAAAGGCACTTGGAATTGAAAGTTCTACAAAAGCAGGAAATGATTCATCTGATTCTTCTAAGAAGAGTGACAGCAACAGCAGCAAGAGTGTACAGCAGACATCTACCGGAAGTGCGGCAGATTTGTCAGATGTATCCGCAATTGCAAAAGAGGCAATGCCAAGTATCGTGGCAATTACAAATACCGGAAAAGTCTCCTACCAGACAATGTGGGGTGTTCAGGAAAAAGACAGCGAGAGCTGCGGTTCCGGTATCATTGTAAAGCAGGATGACAAGTATCTTTATATTGCAACGAATAACCACGTAGTCGCAGATGCAGAATCACTTACCGTACAGTTCTGTAATGACAAGACCGTAAGCTGTGAAGTAAAAGGTACCGATTCTGCAGATGATCTGGCAGTTGTAAAAGTTGCATTAAAGAGTATTGATTCTGATACATTAAAAGCTATCAAGGTTGCAACAATTTCCAAAGATTCTGACAGCCTTGAAGTTGGTCAGGGTGTCATCGCTATTGGTAATGCACTTGGCTATGGACAGTCTGTTACAAACGGAATTATCAGTGCATTAGGTCGTACGGTAACTGTTCAGGATGAGCAGACAGGAGAGACCATCGTAAACAACAACATGATTCAGACAAATGCCGCAATCAATCCTGGAAACAGTGGTGGTGCATTACTGAATGCGCAGGGTGAGGTCATCGGTATCAACTCTGCAAAATATTCAGATACAAGTGTTGAGGGATTCGGATATGCAATTCCAATGTCCGATGCAATGCCGATTATTGAGCAGCTGATCACAAAAGAAAAAGTAGATCAGGCACAGAGTGCTTTCCTTGGAATCCAGGGACAGGATATTTCTTCTGATATTGCTTCTGCATACAACATGCCGGAAGGTGTCTATGTATATCAGGTAGTAGAAGGTTCCGCAGCAGAGAAGGCTGGTATCCGTCAGGGAGATATCATTACTGCAATCGATGGAAAGACAGTAACGAGCATGTCACAGCTGAAAGCAAACTTAGCTTACTACAAGGCCGGCGATAAAGGAAAAGTCACATTCCAGAGATTAGGTGACGGTTATAAGGAAAAGACTGTAAAAGTTACTTTTGACGCTCAGTCAGGCAACTAATAGACAAATTTCATAAAATGCGATATAATAGATTGTCCGAAAGGACAATCTATTTTTCGCAGGAGTCAATGATGAAAAGAGTGAAAAAACTGTTATTGCAGTTTTGTAAATTCGGATTGGTCGGGACGCTTTGCTTTTGCATTGATTATGGACTTATGATATTGCTGACAGAACGTACGGGGCTTCATTATTTTACATCCTCCGCAATATCATTTACGGTATCCGTTGTGGTAAATTATATACTGAGTATGCGGTTTGTGTTCAACGGCAAGGATGATTTAAGCAAGTTCCAGGAGATGGCGATTTTTGTGGCATTGAGTCTTGTGGGACTGGCACTCAACCAGATGATCATGTGGATTGCTGTGGAATTATTTAGAATATTTTATGCTGTGGCGAAAATATTATCTACCATGTTAGTCACAACTTATAATTTTATTTCACGAAAATTATTTCTTGAAGCAGAAGATTAAATGTGTGAGGTTTTAAAGAAAACCTCACATATAGCGTCAGCTCTCGCCGAAGGCGACTTTCAATGAGCTGATGTTCAAAATGTGTGAGGAATAAGAAGGAGGATATATGAAGAAAAAAAGAATTGTAATTGCATTGGGGCATGAAGCGTTAGGAAGTACATTACCGGAGCAGCAGAAGGCTGCTGCACGTACAGCAAAGGCAGTGGCTGATTTTATCCGTGAGGATTATCAGGTGGTTATCACACACAGTAATGGACCACAGGTTGGTATGATCCATACCGCTATGAATGAATTCTGCCGCCTTTATCCGGAATATACGGCGACACCGACTTCTGTATGTTCTGCTATGAGTCAGGGATATATCGGATACGATTTACAGAATGCAATCCGTACAGAATTATTGAACCGTGGCATTTACAAGACCGTGTCTACTGTATTGACACAGGTGATTGTTGATCCATATGACGAGGCTTTTTACCATCCGACAAAAGTCATCGGACGTGTGATGACAAAGGAAGAGGCTGAGGAAGAAGAAAAAAAAGGCAACCATGTTGTGGAAGTTGCAGATGGATTCCGCAGAGTTGTCGCAGCTCCAAAGCCAATGGATATCGTTGAGATTGACGCAATCTCAGCACTTTCAGATGCGGATCAGGTAGTGATCGCCTGTGGTGGCGGCGGTATTCCGGTACTCGCCCAGAATAATAAATTACAGGGTGCGAGTGCAGTCATTGAGAAGGATCTTGCAGCAGGAAAGCTTGCGGAGGAACTGGATGCAGACATGCTTGTCATTCTTACCAGTGTGGACAAAGTCTGCCTGAACTTTGGCAAGGAGGACGAGATAAAGTTAGATACACTTTCTGTTGCGGATGCAAAGAAATATCTCGCTGAAGGACAGTTTGAGGAAGGAACGATGGAACCAAAGATTGAGGCTGCAATTGATTTCATTGGGGAATCTGCAATCCGTTCCGTACTGATCACAAAATTAAATAAAGATGATGCAGAGATTTCCGGAGGAATGGGAACTCTGATCAAGAAATAAAATATGTTATATGGCAAGCAGGGTCCATCCGGGTCCTGCTTGTATCGTTTAGAGAGTGAGGAAAGAAGATGGAAGAAAAGGCATTGCGCAAGCGTCAGGATATTCCGGATGCGTACAAGTGGAAACTTACAGATATGTATGCCACAGACGAACTCTGGGAGAAGGATGTAGACGTGGTATATGCACTGGCAGAAGAGATTGCGGCATATAAAGGAACACTTGGAACATCTGCTCAACGTTTGCTTTCCTATTTTGAAAAAATGGATGAGTTGGATGAACATCTGACCCGTGTGTATGTGTATGCGAATGAAAGCTATCATCAGGATACTGCGGATGCAAAATATCAGGGATATGCGGCCAAGGCGGATTCTGTCCGGGTGGCAGCAGCATCTTCCATAAGTTTTGCAGAACCGGAAATCCTTGCAATTTCGGAGGATGATCTGAATCGCTTTTATACAGAGGAACCAAAGCTCGAAATGTACCGGCGCAAAATCGAAGTGATCCAGCGCGAAAAAGAACATACATTATCTGCTGCAGAAGAAAATATTCTTGCACAGGTCGGGGAGATTGCCGTAGGCCCGCAGAATATCTATTCGATGTTCAACAATGCGGATATTAAATTCCCGTCTGTTCGTGATGTAGAAGGTAACCGGATTACAATTACACATGGAAATTTCATTAAATTTATGAATGATAAGGATCGCAGTCTTCGAAAAGAAGTGTTCCGTGCGGTCTACAACACGTATGCAAAATGGGGAAATACGGTTGCGTCCATTTTTGTCAGTAATCTGAAACAGGAGAGCTTTTATGCAAAAATGCGCAAGTATCCGAGTGTGCGTGCTATGCACTTGAGCAATGGAAATATTCCGGAGTCGGTATATGACAATCTGATAGAGGCAGTACACAGACATCTTCCGGCCATGCATCGGTATATGGCACTTCGAAAGAAGATCCTTGGTGTGGAGCATTTGCACATGTATGATCTTTATGTGCCTCTGGTAAAAGATGTCGAACAGAAATATACCTATGAAGAAGCAAAAGAGACAGTGGTCAAAGCACTTGCACCGATGGGAGAAGAATACGTTTCTATCCTCAAAGAAGGGTTCGACAACGGATGGATCGATGTATATGAGAATGAGAACAAAAGAAGCGGTGCATATTCTTGGGCGGCATATGGTACACATCCATATGTGCTTTTGAACCAGCAGGATGATCTGGAGAGTGTATTTACATTGGCACACGAGATGGGGCATGCCATTCATTCTTATTATTCCAATAAGACACAGCCGATTACGTATGCGGATTATCTGATCTTTGTGGCGGAGGTTGCATCGACCTGTAACGAGTCTCTGCTGAATCATTATCTTCTGGAAACGGAGACAGATGCGCAGAAGAAGACGTATATACTGAATCATTATCTGGAAGCTTTTCGTACGACCTTGTTCCGTCAGACAATGTTTGCAGAATTTGAGCAGATCGTACATGCAAAGGTTGCAGAAGGGGAATCCCTGACGATGGAGTCACTGAATCAGATTTATCACGATCTGAATGTATTATATTATGGACCGGATATGGTGATTGATCCGGAGATTGATTATGAGTGGATGCGTATTCCGCATTTTTACACAGCGTTCTATGTCTATCAGTATGCGACCGGATATTCTGCTGCGGTGGCTTTTTCCAAGAAGATTCTTCAAGAAGGAAAGCCGGCGGTTGACTGTTATGTCAATAACTTTCTGTGTGGAGGGTGTTCGAAAGATCCAATCGATCTGCTGGCGGCAGCAGGCGTCGATATGAGTACACCGCAGCCGGTGGAGGATGCACTTACGGTATTTGAAACTTATCTGGAGCAGTTTACCGAACAGATGAATACGAAATAAAAGTTGAAATTAAAGGAGAAACAAATGGACAGAATCAAAAGTTTTACAATCAATCATGATGTTCTTGTGCCGGGATTTTATATTTCAAGGGAAGACGGGGATGTCATCACCTATGACCTGCGCACACGCAAACCGAATGCAGGAGATTATATGGACAATGCAACGATGCATTCCCTGGAGCATATGTTTGCCACCTATATCCGAAACTCAGCGATGAGCGATGATGTGATTTATTTTGGACCAATGGGATGCCAGACGGGCTTTTATCTTCTCGTCCGGAACAATCAGAGTCCGAAAGCTGTATTTGAGATGACAAAGCAGGTATTACAGCAGACAATCGACCATGAGGGACCGGTATTTGGGGCTTCTGCAGCTGAATGTGGTCACTATGAGAATCTTTCCCTTGAAGCAGCGCGCATTGAGGCAAAGAAGTATTTAGAGGCTTTGAAGGAACAGACAAATATGGAATTTACTTATCCACAGTAAAAGAAAAGGAGTAGAAGTATAGATGAAAATTGGTGTAATTGGTGCAATGCAGATGGAAGTGGATACTTTAAAAGAATCCATGGAAAATATTCAGACAGAGGTATATTCCGGTGTGACATATGTCAGCGGAACGATTGCAGGAAAAGAAGTTGTAGCTGCAGTATGCGGTATCGGAAAGGTATTTGCGGCAATCTGTGCGGAGGCGATGATCTTAAAATATAATGTAGACTGTGTGATCAATATCGGTGTGGGCGGTACCTTGTGCAAGGAACTTGGTGTCATGGATGTGGCTGTGGCAGATCAGGTTGTACAGCACGATATGAACACTTCCGCTCTGGGAGATCCAATCGGTCTGTTGTCCGGACTGGATCAGATTTTTCTGCCGAGTGATGACAAGATGAGAAAATTGCTGTGTGAATGCCTGATGGAAAAAGGCATCAAATACAAAGTCGGTACGATTGCGACCGGTGATCTCTTTATTCATAAGCCAACCCAGAAAGCGTTGCTGCATGAGCGTTTCAATGCGATCGCATGTGAGATGGAAGGTGGAAGTATCGGACATGTATGCTATGTGAATGAAGTGCCGTTTGCAATCCTTCGTTCTATTTCTGATGGAGAGGGCGGAGCGATGGATTACCAGACATTTGCAGAGAAGGCTGCGCTGCAGTCGATCGAAGTTGTCGTAGATTTTATCGAAAAATCCGACGAATTAAATATGTAAAGCGAATTGCTGTAAGTTTATAGCTGCGTAGTGGGATGTGATTTGTCACATCCCATTATTTTTATCTGTTCTGTTTGAGAATGCATATGTTTAATATATATTATAAAGATAATACATATATACTTGCACTATAATATAAAAAGTAGTACGATAGTCCTATAAAATATTAAATATTTCAAGGAGGAACAGATTATGAACAACTTTAAAAAAGTAGTTACCATGGTGCTTGCATTTGCAATGGTTTTGACATGTGTTATGGTGACACCGGCACAGGCAGCAGGTAAACTCAACAAAGCGACAGCTTCTATTTATGCTGGAGAAACCGTTCAGCTGAAAGCAAAGGTAAAGTCTGTTACATGGGGCTCATCCAATAAGAAAGTTGCCAAGGTAAGTAAAACTGGTCTTGTAACAGGTGTGAAGAAAGGTACTTGTACAATTACTGCAAAAGATAATAAAACAAAGACAGCATATAAGTGCAAAGTTACAGTAAAAGCTGCAAAGAATTTTGGATTTAAAGCAAAGGATATTTTTGTATATACAGGTGGCAATGTTATTTCATATCCAGGAAAAGAAATTAAGGGAGCTACATATGTTTTAGATGGAAAGAAACTTACCAAAAAGAATTATTCTACCTGGACAGATAAAGATGGGGATGGATATGTTTCTACAGGAATTACACTTACAAAGAAACTTACAGATGGAAAGCATACATTTGCAATCCAGAAGAAGGGATATAAAACCGTTACAAAGACATTTGAATTTAAAGCTGTAAAGGCAGATGGAATGTTTATTGATGGAGAAGATCCATGGGTAGAAGATGGTACACTGTACTTACTTTGCAATCCAAAATTAGATGGAAAAGATTTTGTAGTAAAAGTTGATGGAACAGAAGTAAAACCAACAGATGCATTTACATCAGGGGATGGATATTTTGTTATCTGGGTAGATGCTACAAGCATTACTGCTGGTGAGCATACAGTAACAGTTACTTCTGAAGGCCTTCCGGATGGAGAAGCTACATTTACAGTAAAATAGTCAAAGTTAGTTTTAAAATCAGGAAAGACAGAATATACTCTACAAAGAACGTTTTGTGGAGCCTATATGTTAAAAACAATACATAAAAAACAAAAAGAAGAGTCAGGGCAACGAACCGGGTATGGAATCCTTGCCGTGGCTCTTTTTGTCTGTCTAATGGTAATTTCGTATAAGGCGACAAAGACCGTGGTTACAAGCGCAAAAGTGGGAGACCGGGAGTTGCCAATCTATTGTGTGGACACAACGGAAAAGAAAGTGGCGCTCAGCTTTGATGCCGCCTGGGGAGCGGAGGATTTTCCGCGCATTATGGATACACTTGATAAACATAAGGTAAAGGTGACATTTTTTATGACGGGCGGATGGGTTACGGACAATCCGGATTGTGTGAAAGAATTGGTAAAGCGCGGGCATGATCTGGGCAATCACAGTGAGCATCATTATGATATGACGACCATTTCACAGTCGGAAAAGGAAAGCGAGTTAAAGAGCGTGCATGACAAAGTGAAGGAACTTACAGGATATGAGATGTTTCTCTTCCGGCCACCATACGGGGCATATGACAATGAGGTAATTAAGACAGCATATACACTCAATTATTATCCAATCCAATGGTCCGTCGACAGTCTGGACTGGAAAGATTACGGTGTGGATTCGATCATTGATACGGTATGCAACCACAAGGCACTTGGTCCGGGAGCTATCATTCTCTGCCATAATGGAGCAAAATACACCGCAGATGCATTGGATACTATGCTGACGAATCTTGAAGATCAGGGATATACCATTGTACCGATTTCAGAATTGATTATAAGGGAAAATTATCATATGGATGCGACCGGAAAACAGATTGCGGATGAAAAGTGAGAAATGATAAAGAAAGCGATGCATGTTGGATAAAACGTACATCGCTTATTTTATATGGAAATTAGTCAGAAGATTCCATATCGCCTAATGCATATTCAATGCACTGAATGACAACTTTGTTAAAAGACATATTATTCTCGTTGGCAAGATTCTGTACCTGATCAATTAAATCTTTGGGAAGACGAAGTGATTTATTTTCATACTCTGTATAGTCTGCTTTTAGCTTAAACATATGTACCCCTCCTTTACTTTATTTTAATATAGATTTGAAATGTAAGATATATCATAAATACTCATTGCTTGCTGTTATTGACATATTATAAAAACAAGTATAAAATGTAGTGCAAAAGTATTATATTCAAAAGGAGGATATATATGAAAATGAAATCAAAAAAGGGCAAAAATATGCTTGCGTTGTTACTTGCATTTGCAATGATTGTAACAGGCATCGTTGTAACACCAGTAAATGCGCAGGCAGCAAAAAAAGAAAAGAAAGCAACAATTGCAGACATGTATGCGTATGGGGATTTGGCGTTATCCACGCAGGAAGGATATTATGAAAAGAAGCCTTATCAGATTTCGGTAAAGGATGCAATTGTTAATAGAAATAAAAAGGCAAAATACACATTTTATTCTTGCAATACCAAAAAAATCAAAGTTACAAAAAGTGGAAAGATAACATATGTTAAGGGAAAAGACAATCAGTATGCTAAGGTCAAAGTAAAAGAAACATACAAGAAAAAGACAAGAACAGTCGGAACGATTCAATATACACTTGTCAGTACAAAAATTTTACATGAAAAAGTTACATGGGTGGTAGGAAAAACGTATCAATTGTCATCACCAGATGATGCATGGTTGACAGAGGAAGAGGCACAGATGTATCCGGATATCCCTCTGGAAACAACGGTAGGATATTGGAGACTTGTTTATAATACAGAACCGGTTGATGCACAGGAAACATTAAAAAAATTAAATGGGGAAATAACCGATGATACGAATTATGAAGATGATAACGAATATCTGACATATAATTCAAAAAAGAATACTTATACTGTAAAAAAACGTGGAACCCTGTATTTCGCATTTTACGCTAAAAATCTGAAAACAGATAAATTCTATTATGTTGGATCTTTTGAGGCAAGACTTGTGGACAGCACGGAAGCAACGGATGTTGCCTTTGAAGGCTGGGGAATGTTAGATGATGATGATGATGATGGTACTGAGTATATTAGTGTGGGTGAAAAAACAACTTACTGGTTTGATGTGGTACCTTATCAGTATAACGGAACGGTGAAAGTGACCTGCTCGGATCCGAAGATTGCAACTGTGAAATATAAGAAGGACAAAGATGGAGCAAATACAGTCGTTGTGAAAGGATTAAAGAAAGGCACAGTTTCTATCACCGTTGAGGTAAACGGCGCAAAGGTAACCATGAAATTGAAGGTTGTGAATCCAGATTTCTTTGAATAAATGAGAACGGAGAGTTTAACAGCAAAATAAATGTAATCCCTGCCCTTGAAAGGGTGGGGATTTTTCAAAAGGGGAAATGATCAATGAAAAAAATTATATCAATATTTCTGGCTTTGGTTATTATAATGACTGCTATTCCGATTGCACCGGTGCCAGTAGCCGGAAGGGTAGTATCAGATACAGATGATGAAGAGGAATATATATATTATACAGGGGTAAAAACCTACGATACACCGATTACAATGTGTGTAAAGTCAGAAAAAGCAATTATTTATAAGAATCTTTATGATACTGCTGGACAAATGGAGATTTTACGGGAAGTAAAAAAGAATACAAAAATTCAGGTGACAGGGGAAGGCAAAAAAGGTTCATACGAATAAGTGTCATCCGGTAAAAGATCCGTTCTGGGATACAGAAGATCTGGATGGATCGGATATACCTACGGATGAGAAGGTCAGAGGAGATGCCATAAGACTTCAGGAGGAAAAAGAACGTACTGGTGCAATCCAGGTTAAGGAAAAAAAGATTGTTTTCATAAATACGGGAATGTTGAGTTTATCAGAATCCGATATTATAGATTTTTCTGTTCCTGAGTTATATCAGGGTGGAGAAAGAGTTGAATATAATTGGAGAAAAATAAAATGGACCTGTTCAAATAAAAAAATATTAAAAATAAAAAAGAGTGGTGAGATAGTACCGAAAAAAGAAGGAAAAACATATATTAAGGCTGTATATAAAGGGCAAAAAATAAAAATACCGGTTGAAGTGATTTCGCCGGATTTAGAAATGAGTAATTATAAGAATAATAAACAAAAACATATTATTACAATGACTTTTAAAAATAATTCATCAAATGATATAAAGATAGATTTTTCAGATTTAGATGTGTATGGCAGCGCATATGATAAGTATGAAGATGCAATTGCGAACATTAGCTTTGGACCAAGAATTATAGGTGAGGAAGAAGTATTGTTGCATCCAGAAGAAAAAAAGAAAATTTCTTTTACATATCAGCCATTGAAAAAAAGAAAAATAAATGAAGGAACCATATATTTTGATATTAAGTATAAAGGATATGATATAGATGTGATGGGAATTAATACAGATGTGAGCGTATATATATATACGCTAAAAGATGAATTATAAGAAAATTAAAAATTTATAGAATTGTGGTGGTCGAGAAATCGGCCACCATTTTTATCTACCAATCTTAAGTGTTTATCATTATTGACATGTTATAAAAATGAGTATAAAATACAGCGCAAAAGTATCATATTTATAAAGGAGGATATCTATGAAAAACATGAAAAAAGTGTTTGCGTTTGTTTTAGCACTGGCGATGATTCTTACTACATATCAGCCGACTACAACATATGCAGCAACAAAGGCACCGACAATCAGTGCAAAGAAGATGACGTTGCAGGTTGGCAGTAAGAAGACGCTTACCGTCAAAAAAGCAGGGAAAAATGCAACATTGAAATGGTCCAGCAGCAAGAAGAGTGTTGCGACTGTTTCAAAAAAGGGAGTAGTAAAGGCAGTAAAAGCAGGAACAGCCAATGTAAAGTGTAAGGTTGTAACCAAAGGCAAAAAGCATTATACACTGACTTGCAAGGTTACTGTTAAGAATGCAGCAGTCAGCAAGACAGTATCCACACAGAAAGCTTTGACCTCTGCTTTGAAGGATAAGAATGTAAAGAATCTGACAATCAAAACGGATAAAGAAGTAGCATTCAATATTCCTTCCGGAAATTATGGAAAAGTAAATCTGACGGTGGATGCACCGAATGCAGATGTTGTCAATGCCGGTACATTCAAGTCAATCAATATCAAGGCAATTAAGCCAAACACCTGGAAAGAGAAAGCAAAAGGAAATACCATTACAGTAACTGCAGACGATGCAAGAATTGTCGTAGAAGCAGGAGCTTCACTTTCCAAAGTGACCGTTTCACAGGAAGGCGGCAAAATTAAAATTGAAGCAACAGGAACCATTGGTGCAATTCAGATTGATGCAGCAGTAGATGTCAGCCTCGCAGTTGATGGAACTGTTGGAGAAGTAGCAGTCAGCGCACCGGCAAAAGTTGCAGTCGAAGGAAAGACAACAACAGCCATTCCAGTCAAAGTAGAAGAAACTGCAAAAGGCGCAGATGTTACTTCCAGCACACCTGTTGAAGTAAAAGCAGCTACAGAGATTTCGTTAAATCTCTCTAAGGGAGCTGAGGGAAGTAAGGTAGAGACTACCGGAGAAAACGCACAGGTTGCAGTAAAGAATGACACAACAGATGTGATCAAAGTTACAACACCGGCAGGAACACAGGAAGTTGCAAAAGATACCACTTCTAAAGTTGACAATACCGGAAAGGTAACAGATACAACAACGAATACAAGTGGAGATAACAATGGCGGATCTACTGGTGGTGGAAGCACATCCGGCGGGGGATCTTCTTCAGGCGGAAGTGTAACACCGGCTCCGACACCGGATCCAGATCCAGCCCAAACGTTTGAATTAAATGCATTACATGTATTTGAAAAAAACAAAATAGATGTAGAAATTCCAACGGAGATTATAGAATCAAATAAAGATAAAATTATTGTTACTGATGAAAACGGAGTGACTCAGAAAATTGATTCATTAAAAGATATGGATGATGAGGAAGAAGTCGCAGACAACGAAGATAATGATGATGAAGATTACGATGACGACGATGATGATGGAACAGAATGGTATAGATATATGCTTACATTTGCTTCCAATCTGAATCCGGGAAAATACACATTATCTTATATTGCTGGAAATACGGAATATAAGGGAACTTTCTGGTTTGAAGCAGATGATTTTGAAAAAACTGCAGCAGCCGCTGAGCAAGTAAAAGAAGAGTTTTTTGAGAAAACATTTGAGATTCTTCCAGAGGGAAAGGAAAATACACGGTATGCATATGAGCAGTTAAGCAAAAAAGTAAGCGAATATGCGGGCGAAGAATATTATGCAGATGTATTTGGCGGTTGTGATGAGAAGTACATTGAAAAAGATGGAAAAACAGGATTAAATGTTACTATTCGTGTACAAGCTGGAGAAGGCGATGTGGCAAAAGATATAACAGGTATGGTTTATTTTACATTTACGAAGAAAAAAACAGAAGTAAAAGAACCTGAAATGCATCATAAAACACAGACATCAATTGTAGTGAAGGCGGAAGACGGACAGGAATATATCTGTTGTGAAGAAGGAACAGAAGAGAATGCAATAAATTGGGATGATGCTATAGCTGCAACGGAACAAGATGATTTTGGCTTTATTGAATTTTCAGGTTTAAAAACTGAGAATAAATATGTAATTTATACGCGAAACCCAGAACAAGCTGATGAAGTGAAAAAGAGCAACGAAATTACACTTTCAGACAAAGACCTTCCAATTATCTGCCTGGCAAAAACGGATAATACAAATATTTCTTTAGGAGTAAAAGACTTAAATTCAGAGGAAGAAGGATTTTATATTGAGGTACCATATACGGTAAGTGTAAAAGATTATGGAAAAATACCAGAAGGTTATAGAACTAGTGGTGAAGCAACCGCTACTTGTTCTAAGACTGATTCGGAGCAGCCTGTAGTTGTAGAATTTGTAGGTCTTCCGGATAGCAGAATTGCCAAAGTTTGGTTTGAAAAAGAATTATTGGCTGGAAATTATACGATTCATCTGAAGTATAAGTATGTTTGTGAAGAAGATAAAGATATCGAGAAGCCAGGAATACTGACGGAAAGTGATACAATTACATATATTGTTACATTTACTGTTAAAGATACAGAAAATAAATGACGTATATATAATAGAAATGCTGCTTATCTATAATGGGTAAGCAGTATTTTATTACATTAAAATTGGTAATAAAAGTACAATATTACGATAGGAGAACCTTATGAAAAAGAGAATACTATCAGCCCTGCTTATCTTTACAATGGCAACAATCATTATCCCCATTCACGCTGAAACAAAATTGCCGGCGGGCTATGTACAGATGGCCAAAAGCAATCCGAAAATCAGTGGAGATTCAGAATATTATACGCATGTGAAATACTATTCCGAGCCAATTACGATGTATATCAAAAATGCTACCGCAAATGTCATAAAAAATATGGAAGAATCAAATGGAGCCTTTGAAATTCTTTCGGTATTGAAAAAGAACACGAAAGTGAAAGTAATCGGAGAACTGATGTGGGATCAGGACGAGGCGTATATCGTTCAGACAAGTGACGGAATTGGAATTATTAATAAAAGCGAACTGAACGAGACTATCGGCGGAAAAATAAAGGCACCGGAAAATGTTACTTTGAAAAAACGAAAATACGGATTTAATGTGACATGGAAAAAGTCAAAGACCCCGAACATAAGCGGTTATGAAATACAATGCAGTCCCAACAAAAATTTTAAAGGCAGCAAGGTTGAAAAAATATACATTCAGGATCGGAATATCACAAAAAAGTGGATGGTTTATTTTGAAGAAAACAACTATTACGTAAGAATGCGTTCATATACTGGTGTGTATAGCGAAGATGAGATTGATCTTAAACTGAAATATTCCAAATTTTCCAAAGTTAAGAAAATCCATATTTCAAAGCGCCACCCGGTAAAAGGTGCAGAGTGGGATAATTTATATTTGGATTTTAATCCGCTAGAAGACGGTTCGCGCGTCGTAAAGATTGTGAAAGCATATGGAGATGAAGTACGGCAGCAGGAAGAAAGACAGCGTACCAGCAAGATCAAATTGGAAACAAGCAGTCAGCTGATTGTTGATGACAGCATGTTCAGCGAGGGCGAATGGTGGAGAACCGGTGACTATGCGCCAAGACTGTATCAGGGTGGACAACCAATTGCATATGACAGGGGAAATATCAAATGGAGTTCTTCAAATACTAAGGTTTTGAAAATCAAAAAAGATGGAAAAATGGAACCGAAAAAAGAAGGAAAGGTTGTTGTTACTGCAAAATACAATGGCAAAACTGCCAAAATGAAAGTCGAAGTCATTCAACCGAATCTGTCAAAAGAAAAATGGAAAGTGGACAAGAAAAAACATATTGTTACAATGACGTGGAAAAACAGAGGATATAGCAATATGGAAATCTATTTTAGGAATATGAGAGTTTATGAGCAAAATCTTTCCGGAGAATATTACAGTTATATGCCATCATTAACCGGCAATCAGGAAACGGTTGTGTTAAAACCGGGCGAGAAAGTTACTATATCATTTCAATATTCAAGGAAGGGAGCTCCTTCATGGGTCAGCAAAATTGATGAAGCTTCTATTGATATTCCATTTGCATATAAGGGACATGATCTAAAGGTAACAGGTTCTATAGAAAATTGTCCGGAATCAATTGAAAAGGATTAAGGATACATTTTCAAATCCAAATTATTAGAATGCATGTGGGGCCAATACAGAAAAATTGTGTCAAAATACCCCGCTTTCAAGGATTTTAAGCCTTTTAGAACTAACAATTGGGTCTATATACAAAAATTATAGGAAAATACCCCGCCTTTAGAGCAAAAGCGGGGTATTTCCATGAACTTTTTTTCTATAGACCCTCAAACTGTTTGAAATCAGCCAAAATAGTGGAATTGGAGGGGGAAAGTGGCAGCAGAAAGCCAATTTTTTCAAATAGACCCCATAACAAGAAAAGGTTGACAGATGGGAGCAACTACGTTATTCTATATCTACAAAACTCGAATATTTCATATTTGATGTTGTATCCGACATCAGCAACAAATCACGAGGAGCGCGAAGAATCCTGCGCTCACAATACCATGAGTTTAATTGAATATTGGGGAAGGCAGATGGTCCGTTTTGGTTGTAAAAATGGTTCATTATGCTATACTAAAGAAAGGAAAGAAATGTATGGGAAATGAAATTACCATCGAAGAGAAGAAGAAAAAGGTTCGAGATTTTCGGCCGATTGATGATGCTTTCTTCGAGGTGCTGGCAGATGATACAGGTTTCTGCCAGGAAATGTTAAGAATTTTACTGGATGATGAGGAACTGATTGTTGAGGAGGTAATCGTACAAAGCAGCGAGAGAAATATCTATGGTCGTTCGGTTCGATTAGATGCGTTATGTACTTTTGAAGACGGAAAAAAGTGTAATGTGGAAGTGCAGAGATCGGATGACGATGATCATTTGCGCAGAGTAAGGTTTAATGCTTCGAGTATTGCAGTTAAGGATTCACAGATGGGGCAAAAATTCAGGGAAATTGAAGATATCATTGTTGTATACATATCAAAATTTGATATTTTTAATGCGAATCGAGTAATCTATCATGTAGATAGTGTAGTGCGGGAGACTGGATATGCAATTAATGATGGACTTATACGTGTGTTTGCGAATGCCCAGATTAAGGATGGAACCATAGCCTCGGAGTATCTGGATTGTTTTTTGAAAAAAGAAGTAAATAATGCTAGTTTTCCAGAGCTAACAAAGCGAATGAATTATTTGAAACATCAGGAGGGAGGTCTTCAGGCAGTGTGCGAAGTAATGGAAAGATATGAGAAAAAAGCAGCGGAAGAAGCGAATATGCGGGCAAATATAAAGGCGATTAAGAAGATGATTCATGAGTATCATGCAACAAAAGAAAGCATTCTTGAGGATTACTCAGAAGAAGAATATAGAATTGCAATAAGAGAATTGGCAGAAAAGTAAAAAGTCTATTTGCATATAAGGGACATGATCTAAAGGTAACAGGTTCTATAGAAAATTGCCCGGAATCAATTGAAAGGGATTAAGGATAAATTTTCAAATCCAAATTATTAGAATGCATGTGGGACCTATACAGAAAAATTGTGTTAAAATACCCCGCCTTTAGAGCAAAAGCGGGGTATTTCCATGAACTTTTTTTATAGACCCCGCAGGTCCCGTATCATACACATACATGTCAGCAGTTTATGATACATTGACGTTTGCAATAGTTAGGATTAGTATATTACGTGGCTGTGTATTGTGTGATATTAACATAGAGAAAATTATAACAACATAAAGTAAGGAAAGAAGAAAAATGGACAAGAGGGAGAATCCGATACAAAAAGGGAAATTACGTCTGGAAGCAATCAGCGAGTACCGCAGTGAAATATATGGAATCAGTATATTCTGGATTTTGCTTTTTCATATGAGAGAACATACAAAATTCGAGATTTTTGATGGGATACCAGTATTGCATTATCTACAGGAAGTTGTTAAGAGAGGTAATATGGGAGTTGATGTTTTTCTGTTTATTTCTGGCATCTGCCTGTATTTCTCATTTGTAAAGAATCAGGACATTCTGGCTTTTATGAAAAAACGAATCTCAAGAATTATGTATCCACTGTTGTTTACAAGTGTACCATTATGGCTTGCTTATTTGGTTTTTCATAAGATAACAATCTGGGGACTGATTAACCGGATCAGTCTGGTGCAGTTTTGAATCAGCGAAGATTCGCAGGTATGGTTTGCATCATGTATCATGTATCATGGTATTTTATTTATTGTATCCATATATTTACAGATTACTGTTTGAGAAAAAAACGGTGAAAAGCGCAGTGATCAGAGACAGCGTTCTGATTGTGCTCGTTGTATTGGTAACTGTTGCAATTCTTATGGAAGAGCCGGCGGTATATAAGCACATATCCAAAGCATTGCCAAGAGTTCCGGTATTTCTGACGGGATGTTGCTTTGGAAAACTGGTATATGAAAAGAAACGAATGCCGGCGGTTACCCTGATTGTTCTGACTGTGGGATACCTTTTAATGGACCATATATGTCTCGATGCAGGAAAGTTTCATAATATATTGGAGAGGTATAGTTATTGGATCGGTGGTGTTGGCATTACTTTTTTGCTGGCGATACTTTTTTATTATACACCGCAGTGGTTTAATACCGTTTGCAAAAAATGGGGCGTTGTTTCATTGGAAATTTATTTTGCACATATTGCAATATTGCGTGTTTTTCAAAAGCTTGGCGTGTTAGAACGGTTTTTTAAAAATTACAGATACCTTGAATTGTTACTTCTTATTGTATTTGCATATGTATGGGCAGTGATTGCAGCTAAAATGGTAGAACTGTTAAAAGGCTGTATAAAGAAACATCAGACAAACTAGGGCAAAATTCCTATTTTCACAGCAGGTATAATTACGTATAATAGAATCATATGTTCTGATGTTTGAAATACGGATGGCCGTTCAGGGAAGGGACAATTATTATGAAAGTGAATGCAGTAGAGGTGTCTGCCGTTTCCAGACATTATCGAAAGAAGCAGGTGCTTCGAGAGATTTCCTTTGATGTGGAGAGTGGCGAGAGTGTTGTGATCGTAGGCAAAAACGGATGCGGGAAATCAACGCTTTTGCAGATTATGGCAGGTGCACAGAAAGCCGACAGTGGCAGCATTACTTATTTTGGAAATAAGGTGGGCTGTGGCAAGTCGTCCCGAAAGTATTATGGTTATGTACCGCAGGAGAATCCATTATTCGAGGAGCTTTCGGTTAAGGATAATCTGAAATTCTGGGGCGCCGGCAAAAAAGAGAACCTTAATTCTGTGATCGAGCAGTTTCAGCTGGAGGAGATGCTTCATATGAAAGTGGAGAAACTGTCCGGCGGAATGAAACGAAGACTGGCCATTGCATGCGCCTTTGTGGAACTCCCACCGGTTTTGTTACTGGACGAACCCACGGCGGCTTTGGATATCTATTACAAAGAAAGCATTTTAGAGTGGCTTTCCAAGTACAAACAGATGAATGGCACAATTATCATGACCTCCCACGAGGAACAGGAAATTGTGTTTGCGGATCGCTGTCTGCTGATGGACAATGGGCAGATGCGGGAGCTGAGCAGAGATCCACAAAAGAGGCTGGAAGAAATCAAGACATATATCAGCAAAAGAACATGAAGATCATTTGAAAGGAATGTTCTGAAAAGAAAAGGAGATTATGAAAATGGCAATGAATTTTGACCCAATGACAGGAGAACCAATCAACCCGGCACCGACACCGGAGCAGCCACAGATGAGGTTTGACCCGATGACGGGACAGCCAATCAATCCGACACCGGTACAGCCACAGATGGCATTTGATCCGATGACAGGTATGCCACTGCAGCAGCCACCAAAGAAAAAGAAGAAAACAGGACTGATCGCCGGTATTGTTGCAGGGGTTGTGGTAATTGCAGGAGCCGGCACAGTTTTTGCAGGAATACAGAGTGGATTTTTCCTGAGCAAATCCGACAAAGTGCTGAGAGCGACGGCAAATACATTCAGTGAGCCTTCTCATTTTACGGAAGCTTTATCCGGACTTAGTGTTATGAGTTCAAAGGCATATACCGTTGATATCAAGGGCGAGGCCGAAGGATATAGTGTTCAGGCAACTTATGCCGAAAAGGACAACGAAAAGCAGATTTCCGGAAGCCTTGAGGGACCGCAGTTTTCGGATGTGGAATTCCTTACAGGCATTGATAAGGATGAGATAAAGGTGTCTGCACCGCTTTTGGGCGATAAGATTTATACATACAATTATAATGAAGAGAAAAACGGTTATCTTGCAGAGTCCATGGGCGCAGATAATGTAGAATTGCTCGACAAGCTTTGCAAGCAGATATACTCAGATGAAGAGCAGAAGAAAAAGCTTTCAGAACTTAGTAAAAAATATTCTGAGATGTACAAGAAACTCGAATTTGAATCCGCAGACAAAGAGTCTTTTGAAGTAGATGGCAAAGACCGCAAGTGTGCGGGCTATCAGACAACCATCACATCTGACTACATGGTTGAGTGTGTGGACATTTTTGAGGATTATATGGATGCCCAGGTGGGAGATCTTCTGGATCAGGCCGTAACAGGATCGGATTATGACGATTACAAGGAGTCTTTTGATGAGCTCAGAGATGACTTTAAAGAGATGCCGGATATTGATATCACATTTTATATCTACAAGAATAAGCTGGCATGTGTGAAGGCAGTAGATACATCCGAGAAGGATCAGGATATACAGATCCTTTTCAAAGGTGGAGACCGAAGAACACAGAACATGGAGCTGATTTCGTGTGGTGAGTCTGTAATGAAGATTTCCGGAAGTGAGGATGGAAACGAAGAAGTATTTGGTGTATCCGTAGAAGGAGAGAAAGTCGGTGAGCTGACCTATGACTTTAAATCAGGAGAATACACATTGGACATCGAAGATGAAGGTTCCGTCAGCGGTACACTGGAAGGCAAACGCGATGGTTTGACACTGACGATGGAAGGCGCTGGTATGAACCTTTCATTGGATGTGAAAAAAGGCGCAGAACTTCAGACATTCAGTGGAGAGAAGTTTGATATCGGAAATGCATCTGCGGAGGATCTTCAGACACTGGTTCAGGAAATTTATGGAATCAGTGGAGGCAACAGTGGTTATAATTATGATGATGGAGATTATGACTATGATTACGATTATGACTACAATGATGATGATTACAACTATGATTATGATTATGATTATGGTGATGATGATGATTATAACTATGACTACAACGATGATGACTATAGTTACGATGATGACGATGAACTGTAAGAAATAGGATGTTTTTTCGATACTTATGCATGGAACAAAAGAAGGCGCTTGCCGTCTTTATAAAGTCTTTCCGCTATTTTATATGCATGGTGCTTTTGCTGGGCATTGCGGTGTTTGCGTGTAGCGCAGTATTTCGTGACGCAAAGGTGCTTAATACGGTAGAAGTGGCAGTTGTCATTCCAAAAGAAAAGGGCGAAGAATTGCGACTTTTGACAGGTCTGGCATCTGCCATGCAAAGCACAAAAAGCATTTGCCGGATGCGTTATGTGGACGAGCCGGAAGCGATGGAGCAGCTTGCAAATGGGCAGGTGCAGGCTGTATTGATTTTCCCCGAACACTTTTATAAGGATTTGGATGAGGGAAATGATTCGTTTGTAAGGTTGTGTGTTCCGCAGGAATCGGATGTCAGTTTGCAGACGTTTCAGGAATTGTTGCAGGATGGTGTCTCGATTCTGTGGACGGCAGAAGCCGGTGTGTCTGCGGTGTTGGAACAGGCGCAGTATGGCAACACAAAGATTGCCTATCAGGATATCGGGCTGAAAGTCGCAACGAATTATCTGAAGACTGCATTGACCCGCACGGGACTGTATGATTCAATTGTCTGTTCGCCGTTTGGGGAATATGAGCAAAAGCAGTATTATTTTTCTACAGGATTGATACTGGTCCTGTTATTTACCGGATTATGTTTTGCAAGATTGTATACAGGAGAGACCAGGGTTGTGGAGCAGAAGCTTTCCCTGTATGGAATGGGAGCAGGAAAGATTGCTTTCGGGAAAATTGTGGCGATGACCAATGTGTTGTTTTTTCTGGCTTTTCTGGCGTATGGAATCGGCTGCATCGTTACGTATTATTTAGGAATCTCATTTCTTTTCTGGAACATGCGTGTTCTGTTGGGATTGTACCTGTTTTGTCTGTTGTTTGCAGTTGGATATCATCTGATCTATTGTATCGCAGGAAAATCGACGGAAGGGATGCTCGTGCTGCTGGCGTTGGAACTTTTTATTGTGCTGGCATCAGGCATGCTGATCCCGGTGGATTATCTGCCAAAATTTGTACAACAGATCAGTCATTGGACACCGCTGTATCATTTGAACCGGTACAATTTAGAGCTTCTCTTTGGAAACAGTTGGTTTTGACGGAAATGGTGAGTGTATGCAAAAAGTAATCATATGGTACAGGCTTTTATTAAAACGAAATACAAAACAAATCACAGCGTGGCTTATGACAGCCGCGCTGATTCTGCTTATGCTGGTTGTACAGGGGATACATATGCCGTCCGGGAAAACGATGACAATAGGATTGTATTGTGAACAGGATGGGAGCATGGAGAGAACATTGTGTGAAGATTTGGAAAATTCACACAGCCGGTTTGCATTTGTGAATTATCAGGATAAGGAACAAATGTACAAGGAAGTGCAGTCCGGCAAACTGGAATGTGGATTTCTTATGCAAAGTGATTTCACAGAAAGGGTTCGGCAGGACAACTGGAAAAAATGTGTGACGTATATCGCCAACCCGTTTACAACCAAGGGAGAAGTTGCAAAAGAAACATTTTTTGCGGCCTTTTTCAAGGAGTACAGCGGAAAATTGTTAGCGCAAAGCGAAAAGGAAATCTTTACAACGCAGGATAAAAAGCGTCTTGAAAAAATGCAAAAATCAAGTGATGATTTTTTGCAGAGCGATTTTTTTTATACGGATATTGTTCCGGTAGATACGAAAGTGAAGAAAGTACAGGACAATCATGATGCATATCCGGTGCAGGGAATATTTGCAGTCTTTCTTCTTGGAATTATGTATTTTGCGAATGCAAAGAGATATGAGCCGAAAGGGATATGGGTACAGCATGCCTTTCCAAACAGGGAACGCTTTTTGTTTGCATGTGTACAGGAACTGGCTGCCGTGACGATTCCGGCAGTGGTCGGCTTTGTGCTGTTGCTTTTTGTTCCACAGTCGAGAGGGCTGGGGCAGGAACTGCTGTCATTTGTAATATTTCTTGTGTATGCTATAATATGGACGGCGTTGTATGCAAAAATTCCATCCAGCGCAGAAGGATTTCTCGCATATGGAATTGTAATGATGGCAATTGCTGTGATCATGTGTCCGGTATTTTGGAATGTGGGAGCCTATATTCCGGTCATGCGTTACCTGAAATATCTGATTCCGGTTGGCGTTTATGTGTAGTGATGGATACACACATAAGTTTGGTAAAATTGTTTACATCGTTATTTATTTATGTTATTGTATGAAAACAGATAGGATATGCGGCATGCATGGAGGGAACAATGGGGGAAAAATTTGCCGTAAATGAAAACTGCAGAAATGATGAAAGTGATAGAAATTCAAAATTTTGAAGCACCGGAGCTTGACGTGTATGCAAGACTGACCGAGAATCAGCTTGTCAATCGTGCAGACCCTGCAAAAGGGATGTTTATTGCAGAGAGTCCGAAGGTGATCATGCGGGCATTGGACGCCGGGTGTGTGCCGGTTTCTGTGCTGATGGAGAAAAGACAGCTGGAGACGGAGGGCGAAGCGTTAGAAGCCATTCGGATGTGCAGCAGTACAAATAAAGAGTTTCCGGTATATGTGGCGGAATTTGAAGTGCTGGCAAAACTGACAGGTTTTAAGCTGACGCGGGGAATGCTTTGTGCCATGTACCGGCCGAAACTTCGGACACCGCAAGAAATCTGCAGGGACGCAAGGCGTATCGCGGTGCTTGAGAATGTCGTGAATCCAACGAATGTAGGGGCAATCTTTCGTTCGGCTGCAGCACTTAATATGGATGCTGTGCTGCTGACCCCCGCATGCAGTGATCCGCTGTATCGCCGTGCAATCCGTGTCAGCATGGGGACGGTATTTCAGATACCGTGGACCTATATCGGAGAAAAGGCGGTCGATTGGCCAAATGACATGGGACAATTGCGGCAGATGGGCTTTCAGACGGTTGCCATGGCACTTCGGGAAGACTCTCTTGGAATTGATGACAAAAGACTTCATGCAGTGGATAAACTTGCGATACTGCTGGGAACCGAGGGAGAAGGACTGGCCGATGAGACATTGGCACAGTGCGACTATACGGTGTGCATACCGATGAGCCACGGCGTGGATTCACTTAATGTGGCAGCCGCCAGTGCAGTTGCCTTTTACGAATTAGGAAAATAGTACTTGGGGAGTATGTATTGTCAAAAAAAGGGACAAAAAAGAGATAAAAAGTTCTTGCATTGGAGTATAAAGTTTGCTATGATTACATCGACAAAGGTGTCAAAAGAATGGAAACATTCTTTTGGCGCCTTTTTGCGTTGTATGTATACTCAATGGATAGTGTCAAGTTTTGTATGAAAACTTGACATGTAGGGGCAATGCATCTTTGATGCATTACAATCATCAGCCCATTTGCTGAAAGCAAATTTTGTATGGGCTGATGTTCAAGGAAAGGAGATTAGAAAATGAGTGCAGGAGATACTGGTTTTATGCTGATTTGTGCAGCACTGGTGTTTTTTATGACACCGGGTCTGGCGTTCTTTTATGGGGGGCTGGTCAGAAGAAAAAATGTGGTAAATACGATGATGGCATGTGTGGCAATCATGGGATTATCCGTTGTGATGTGGGTTTTGTTTGGTTATTCTCTTTCGTTTGGAGGTAATCATGCAGGAATTATCGGTGATTTCCGATGGTTCGGATTAAGCGGAATTGGAATGGATGAAGCGGGACCATATGCTGCAACGATTCCGCATCTTGTGTTCGTTGCATTTCAGATGATGTTTGCAATGATCACACCGGCTTTGATTACAGGTTCCCTGGTTGGGCGTGTGAAATTTAAAGCGTTGTTCTTATTTATCGCGCTCTGGTCAGTAGTTGTTTATTATCCGATGGCTCATATGGTTTGGGGCGAGGGCGGTTTCCTTGCAGAAATCGGTTCGGTCGATTTTGCAGGAGGAAACGTCGTACATATCAGTTCCGGTGTCAGTGCGTTGGTTTTTGCACTTATTCTTGGACGAAGAAGAGGATATGAAAATACGGCATACCGTGTGCACAATATTCCGTTTGTGGCTCTGGGCGCTTTTATCTTATGGTTTGGCTGGTTTGGTTTCAATGCAGGAAGTGCACTTGGAGCGAATGGTCTGGCAGCACATGCATTTATGACAACAGCACTTGCAAGTGCGAGCGCAATGCTTTCCTGGATTTTTATTGATGTGATGAAAGATGGAAAACCGACGCTTGTCGGCGCATCTACCGGACTTGTTGTGGGACTTGTAGCAATTACACCGGGAGCAGGATTTGTTCCAATCTGGTCGGCAATCATTATCGGAGCGCTGGTCAGTCCAATCTGTTGTTTTACAATTTCACTGCTGAAAGGAAAACTCAAGATTGATGATGCGCTTGACGCATTCGGATGTCATGGAATCGGCGGTGTCTGGGGCGGTATTGCCACCGGAATTTTTGCAAAGAAATCCATCAACAGCGTTGCAAAATGGGATGGCCTGATCTATGGTGACTACCACCTGTTCGTTGCACAGATTATTGGAATTGTGGTAACATTGGCAGTAGCAATCGCAGGTACACTGATCTGTCTTGGCGTTGTTCGTCTCTTTACAGAATTGCGTGTAGATGAAAAGGCCGAGAAAGTTGGTCTGGATCTTTCACAGCACGGAGAAAGTGCTTATCCGACCTTCAACGGACTGGATTCATAAAACGAGCGGAATAGAAAAGGAGAATATGCCATATGTTAATAAAAGTAGAAGCAATTGTGCGTGAAGAAGTGTTTGAGGATGTCAAAGACGCATTAAATGGCATCCAGGTGAATGGAATTACCGTATCCCAGGTGATGGGATGTGGCGCGCAGCGCGGTTACAAAAAGCGTGTCCGTGGTACGGAAGTAGATGTAGTCATGCAGCCAAAGATCAAATTTGAGATTGTTGTAACTTCGGAAGAGTGGGAAAAAGCAACGATTGATGCGATTCAAAAAGCCGCTTTTACCGGAGAGGTGGGAGACGGAAAAATTTTCAGCTATGAATTGCGCAGCGCCTTAAAGATACGTACCCGTGAAAGTGGAGAAAAAGCGATCGATTAATGAAAATAGCGTTGAGATGACATGCGTTCTGTGGTAGAATTTGTATAGGTAAAAGGCAAAATTTCAGAATAGGAGATGGAACATATGTCAGAAACGGGGTTTTTCATTTTTCTGGCAGCAATCATAGGTGTCGCAGTATTGGGAGCGGTCATCGCGGTGATTGCGGCTGTATCTGGTGCATCTGCAGCGATTGCGGATGAAGAGGATAGTGCAGAAGATGTATAGCGAAAAGACATCCGGCGAATTTGCAAGAAGCAGATTTGCCGGATGTTTTTTCATTAAAAAAGTATAAAGCTTTGGGTATTCCCCTTGTAAAATAAGGATTTATTTCTTTATAATGATGAAAGAGTCATAATCATATAATAGCAGGAGGAAAGCATGATTTCAAAGTATAGTGTAAAACGCCCCTATACCGTGCTGGTGGCAGTGGTACTGGTGATCGTTCTTGGTGTGGTCTCTTTGTCAAAAATGACGACAGACTTGTTGCCGGATATGAGTTTCCAGTACGCACTTGTCATCACGACAGATATGGGAGCAAGTCCCGAACAGGTGGAAAGTGATGTGACCGCACCAATCGAATCGGCGATGGCGACCACTTCCAACATCAAAAATATCAGTTCTATTTCTTACAATAGCTATTCCATTGTAACACTTGAATATGAGCAGAATGCAAACATGGATTCGGTGGTCATTGAGATTCAGCAGAGTCTCGATCAGATTTCCGGCCAGTGGGATGATTCCATCGGAACACCGATGATCATGAAAGTGAATCCGGATATGCTTCCGGTATTGGCAGCAGCGGTGGATGTGGATGGCATGGATGCTGCAAAATTGTCCGAATATGTGGAAAATGAACTCTCTCCTGCAATTGAAAGTCTTGAAGGTGTGGCATCGGTTACCACGACCGGACAGTTAGAGGAGAGTGTGCAGGTAACACTTGATCAGGACAAGATCGATGCATTAAACAAAAAGGTGCAGAAAAGCATCGACAAGCAGTTCGCAAAATCCCAGAAAGAAATTGATGCCAACAAAAAGAAGGTAGAAGACGGACAGTCTTCGATCAATACAGGCTCGGATCAGCTGACGGATGCCATCAATCAGACGATGGACAAGCAGCAGGAACTGTTAAAGACCGAGAAAGATTTAAAGAATCAGCTGGCCAATCTGAAAAAGCAGCAGAAATCTCTGTCACAGATTCAATCAGGCATTCAGACTTTTATGCAGTCAGATGCATATACGGGAATTGTCTCTGTGCTCAAGGACAATCCGCAGCTTGCAGAAAGCGAAGAGATGAAAGCACAGATCAAGCAGCTGAACAAAGTAGTGAAAGAACAGTTCGCGGCATTGTCTTCGCTTGGAATTACCGTAAATACATACGAAGACCTTCCGGCTGCTTCCGCAGAAGTCGGCAAGCTTCTGGCGCAGGTAAATACAGGAATTAAAACCATTGAGAGCGCACAAAAGAAGGTGGAGAGCGGCAAGGTCAGCCTTTCCTCTGCATTAGACACACTCAATGCAAATGCGTCACTTACAGCCCTGAAAGTAAGCACAAGTTCTGCGGAACTGACAAGTGCGGCATCTTCCTTAGAGGATGCACAGTCCAAACTCGACGATGCAAAAGACAGTGCTTATGATTCCGCAGATTTAAACAAGGTGCTCAGTGAAGACACAATCACAAGCCTTTTGGCAGCACAGAACTTTGATATGCCGGCAGGCTATGCGATGGATGGGGATACACAGTATCTTGTCCGTGTAGGCGATGCCGTGGAAGACGTCGAGGATCTTAAGAAACTTCCATTGATCGATATGGGAATTGACGGAGTCAAAACGATCTGTCTGTCCGATGTGGCGGATGTGACTGTGACGGATAACTCGGATGAAACCTATGCTGTGATCAACGGCAATCCGGGCATCATGCTTTCAATGGAAAAGCAGACCGGATACTCCACAGGAGAAGTAACGGACCGTATTCTGGAGAAATTCAAATCTCTGGAAAAAGAAGATTCCAATCTGCACCTGAGTGTGTTGATGAATCAGGGCATTTACATTGATATGATCGTAAACAGCGTAATGCAGAATATGATCTGGGGTGCATTGCTTGCCATTCTTGTATTGTTATTGTTTTTAAAAGATATCAAGCCGACGATTGTCATTGCATGTTCAATCCCGCTTTCGGTTGTAGCGGCGGTCGTACTCATGTATTTTACCGGAATTACGTTAAATATTATTTCCATGTCCGGTCTGATGCTTGGTATCGGTATGCTGGTGGATAACTCCATCGTTGTCATCGAGAATATCTACCGTCTCAGAGGAGAGGGCTATTCGATCAAAAAGGCGGCTGTGGAAGGTTCCAAACAGGTAACGGGTGCAATCATTGCATCGACACTTACTACTGTCAGCGTTTATGCGCCGATTATTTTTACCGAGGGCATTACGCGGCAGCTTTTCGTTGATCTGGCTTTGACCATTGCATATACGCTGGTGGCCAGCCTTGTGGTAGCGCTTACTTTCGTGCCGGCAATGTCTTCTGTGACATTGCGTCGTACCAAAGAGATCCGTCATCCGTGGTTTGATGCCATGAAGGAATGGTACGGACGGGCATTGGCATGGTGCCTGCGTTTTAAGCCGGTTGTACTTATTGTTGCAGTTGTGCTTTTGGTTGCGAGTGCGGCACTCAGTGTATCCAAAGGTTTGAATTTTATGGATATGGATATGGAGACCAACCAGATTTCGGTTTCAGTTTCTGCAAAAGAAGGAGAAAAGCTGACCTTCCAGGAACTTACCGAGGCATCGGATCAGGTAATGAAACGGATTTCAGATATCAAGGGCATTGATACCATTGGCGCCATGGCAGGAGGAAATTCGACGTCTTCCCTTATGGGTGGCGGAAACGACAGTGTGAGCATGTACATTCTTCTTGATGAGGATGCGGATGTGAAAGTTTCCGATGTCACAGATGCCATCACAGAAAAGACCAAGGATCTCGACTGTGAGGTATCTACCAATACTTCTTCCATGGATTACAGCAGTTATTTTGGAAGCGGTTTGTCTGTGCGTATCAAGGGAAATGATATTGAAACTTTGCAGAAGCTGGCAGGTGAAGTTGCCGATGTCATGAAAGATACGAAAGGAACGACGGATATCGATGACGGCATGGAAGATTCCGAGCCGCAGCTTACCATCTCGGTAGACAAGAAAAAGGCGACAAAATACGGACTTACCGTAGCACAGGTATATCAGCTTGTCAGCGCCAAGATGGCAGACAGCAAGACGGCAACGACAATCACCACAGACATCAAAGATTACAAAGTCTATGTACAGACCGAGGAGCAGGCGGATACAAAACTTTCGGATATTAAGGATATGACTTTTTCTTATACGAATAAAAACGGAAAAGAAAAAGAGATTCCGCTCACAAAAATCTGTGAGATGAAAGAGACAAGTACATTGAGCACAATCAGCCGTGATGCGCAGACGCGTTACATTACAGTATCCTGCGGTGTGGATGAAGATCATAATGTGACACTGGTGAGCAACAAGCTGCAGAAAGCCATTGACAAACTGGATATTCCGGATGGATATAAAGTAGAGATGACCGGTGAGGACGAGACAATCAATGAGTCCATGAAACAGCTCGTCCTGATGCTGGTACTTGCAGTAATCTTTATTTACCTGATTATGGTGGTACAGTTCCAGTCCCTGCTTTCGCCGTTTATCATTATGTTCTCCATTCCACTTGCCTTTACCGGTGGATTTATCGCATTGCTTCTGACCGGACAGGAGATCAATGTCCTTGCAATGCTTGGATTTATCATGCTTTCGGGATTGATTGTAAACAATGGTATTGTACTGATCGATTATATCAATCAGGCGCGACGTGCAGGAGCATCCAAAAAGGAAGCAATCATCGAATCCGGAAAGACCCGTGTGCGTCCAATCCTTATGACGGTACTGACAACGGTTCTTGCAATGCTGACGACGGCACTTGGCATCGGAGATGGCTCCGATATGATGCGCCCGATGGCGATCACACTGATCGGCGGACTGGTCTATGGTACAATTCTCACACTGATTGTGATTCCGTGTATTTACGACCTGTTCAATCGTGAGAAGGATATGACAGAGGAAGAGATTTAATAGAAAAAATGCATCTTGACAAACAAGCGTGCCGCAAGTAAGATATATTTTATATGAGAAAGTGAAGAGGAAGAGGAGTACATATGGAATTCCTGAAAGAGAAGAATGTTCAGCGGCTGAGAGACATTCGCAGGATGCAGTGTGGAAGGTAGCTTCGGAGCTGGAATATTTAGAAAGGTGCATGCATTGTTCCACAGATATTCCCGGATCGTCCCCGTTAACGGACATGATGAGTATTACAAAGGTGGTACCGCGAACAATTTCGCCCTTTGTACAGAAAAGCTTTCTGTACAGAGGGCTTTTTAAATGTTCTACAAATGTGATGCATCTCTGATGCATTTATTAAAGAAAGGAAGACATCATGAGCAAAGAATTAAGCAAGACTTATGATCCAAAAGATATTGAGGATCGTCTCTATAAGAAGTGGGAGGACAACGGCTATTTTCATGCAGAAGTAGATCGCAGCAAAAAGCCTTTTACAATTGTAATGCCACCACCAAATATTACCGGTCAGCTCCATATGGGCCATGCACTGGACAATACCATGCAGGATATTCTTATTCGTTATAAGAGAATGCAGGGCTACAATGCGTTATGGCAGCCTGGTACAGACCATGCTTCGATTGCAACAGAAGTTAAGGTAATCCAGAGTCTGAAGGAGCAGGGAATCAACAAGGCAGACCTGACACGTGAAGAGTTCCTGGAAAAATGCTGGGAGTGGAGAGAAGAGTACGGTGGACGTATCGTAAAGCAGCTGCGTAAGCTTGGTTCTTCCGCAGACTGGCAGCGTGAGCGTTTTACCATGGATGAGGGATGCTCTCATGCAGTACAGGAAGTATTTACCAAGTTATATAAGAAGGGATGGATTTATAAGGGATCCCGTATCGTTAACTGGTGTCCGGTATGTAAGACTTCTATTTCCGATGCGGAAGTGGAGCATGAGGAACAGGATGGCTTTTTCTGGCATATCAATTATCCGGTAGTAGGAGAAGAGGGACGATTTGTAGAGATCGCTACCACACGTCCGGAGACTTTGTTTGGTGATACTGCAGTGGCAGTCAATCCGGATGACGAGCGCTATCAGGATATTATTGGAAAGACATTAAAGCTTCCAATGACGGACCGTGAGATTCCGGTAATTGCAGACTCTTATGTAGACAAGGAGTTCGGAACCGGTTGCGTAAAGATCACACCGGCACACGACCCGAACGATTTCGAAGTTGGAAAGCGTCATAACTTAGAGGAAATCGTTGTAATCAATGATGATGCTACAATGAACGAGAAGGCCGGTAAATATGCAGGTATGGACCGTTATGAGTGTCGTAAAGCATTAGTGGATGATCTCGAAAAAGAAGGTCTTCTTGTAAAAGTCGTACCACATTCTCACAATGTAGGTGTACATGACAGATGTCACACAACTGTTGAGCCAATGATTAAGCAGCAGTGGTTCGTAAAGATGGATGAGATGATCAAACCGGCAGTTGAAGGTGTAAAGAACGGTGAGATCGAGCTTCTTCCAAAGCGTATGGACAAGACATACTTCAACTGGACCGATAATATCCGTGACTGGTGTATCAGCCGCCAGCTCTGGTGGGGACACCGTATTCCGGCATGGTATTGTGATGACTGTGGTGAGATGGTCGTATCCATCGAGAATCCGGGCAAGTGTCCAAAATGCGGATGCACACATATGACACAGGATCCGGATACACTCGATACATGGTTCTCATCCGCACTGTGGCCATTCTCTACCTTAGGCTGGCCGGAAAAGACGGAAGATCTGGATTACTTCTATCCGAACGACGTACTTGTAACCGGATATGACATCATTTTCTTCTGGGTTATCCGTATGATCTTCTCCGGATATGAGCAGATGGGCAAGGCACCATTCCACACCGTACTGTTCCATGGACTTGTCAGAGATTCCCAGGGACGTAAGATGAGTAAATCACTTGGAAATGGTATCGATCCACTTGAAGTTATTGACAAATACGGTGCAGATGCACTTCGTCTGACATTGATTACCGGTAATGCGCCAGGAAATGATATGCGTTTCTACTGGGAGCGTGTTGAGGCTTCCCGTAACTTTGCAAACAAAGTATGGAATGCTTCCCGTTTCATCATGATGAATCTGGATGGAATGGAGATTAAGGAGCCGGCATTGGATGAACTTCGTCCGGCAGATAAGTGGATTATTTCCAAAGTCAATACACTGGCAAAAGATGCAACCGAGAATATGGACAAGTTCGAGCTTGGTATCGCCGTACAGAAAGTATACGATTTCATCTGGGATGAGTTCTGTGACTGGTACATCGAGATCGCAAAAGTCCGCACTTACAAGAAGGACGAAAATCCACAGTCTGCAAACGCAGCACTCTGGACATTAAAGACTGTATTGACAGAGGCTTTGAAGCTTCTTCATCCATATATGCCATTCATCACAGAAGAAATTTTCTGTACATTACAGTCTGAGGAAGAGACAATTATGCTTTCCAAGTGGCCGGAATACAAGGATGAGTGGAACTTCCCGGCAGAGGAAGCTGCAATCGAGCACTGCAAGGATCTCGTAAAAGGCATCCGTAATGTCCGTACAGAGATGGATGTTCCACCTTCACGCAAGGCAAAACTGTTCATTACTTCTGAGGATGCAAATCTTCGCAATACGTTTGAAGAGAACAAAGAAGTATACGTAAATCTTGCTTCTGCAAGCGAGATTACAGTACAGGCAGACAAGAACGGAATCGGAGAGGATGCGGTATCCGTTGTGATCCCTGGTGCGGTTGTTTATCTTCCATTAGAAGATCTTGTAGACTTTGAAAAAGAAAAAGAACGTCTCAACAAGGAAAAGGATAAGCTGACAAAGGAACTTGCACGTTCTAAAGGAATGCTTTCCAATGAGAAATTCTTAAACAATGCAAAGCCTGAAAAAGTACAGGAAGAAAAAGACAAGCTTGCAAAATATGAGCAGATGATGGCTCAGGTTGAGCAGCGTCTTGCCCAGATGAAGTAGATTTGCGGAATTACGTCGCTTTTTGCGATATTTTTCTAAAAACTTTATAGAAATTTACTTGCATAAAAAAGTCACTATATTATAATGAAGAATGCCAACAGATGTCGCGATATCCTTCGTGGCATCTGTTACAAAGAATATAGTGTTGGCCTGGGCAAAAGGAGAACGAAAATGATAAATTTTGAGAAAGAATTGAAAAATTTCGAACCGAGTCTTGAAGTGGAAGAAGCAGAATCTGCTATATATAATCACGATTTAACAGATGTGACAGACATTATCACAGAAATTTTGCGTGATGTAAAAGAAAAGGAAAACAGATAAGCAGTGCAGACATAAGAGAGAGGTTCATATGATTTGTTATAGATGTGGAATGGAAGCTGGCAATGCGCGGCACTGTCCGTCCTGTGGGGCTGACTTAGAAGTGTTTCATCGAGTGATACGCATTTCCAATTCATATTACAACATAGGACTGGAACAGGCGAGTGTACGTAATTTATCGAGTGCGGTCATCAGCCTGAAGAACAGTCTTAAATTTAATAAGTACAACATTGATGCGAGAAATTTACTGGGATTGGTTTACTGTGAAATGGGTGAGACGGTTGCAGCGCTGAGCGAGTGGGTAATCAGCCGCAGCTATCAGCCGGAGAACAACATTGCAAACCGCTATCTGGATGAAATTCAGAAGAACCGGGGGCAGCTGGATGCGGTAAATCAGACTATTAAAAAATATAATCAAGCTTTACATTATTGCAAACAAGATAGCAGAGATCTTGCAATTATCCAACTGAAAAAAGTATTGTCTTTAAACCCGAAACTGGTCAAAGGACATCAGCTTCTTGCGCTGTTATACATTCAGGATGGCAAGTTGGAACTGGCTAAGAAGACGCTTCGTAATGCGGGAAAAATTGATACAAACAATACCACAACTTTGCGGTATTTAAAAGAAGTTAATACTAGATTAAAGGAAAGAAATCCTTCAAAGAAACCCAAAAACGATGATTTGATTTCTTATCAGAGTGGAAATGAGACCATTATCATGCCGAAGCGTTTCAAGGAGACTTCCATTGGTGCAACACTGGTATATATCGTAATTGGATTGTTGGTTGGTACCGCTGTGACAGCGTTTCTTGTCGTTCCGAATGTGCGCAGCCGTGCGATGGAAGATGCAAGGGCACAGGTGGCAGATGCAAGTGATACGATTTCTACTAAGGGACAGGAAATCAAAGATCTTGAAAATCAGATTTCAGATCTGCAGGACAAACTGGAGGAAGAGACAAATAATAATGAAAAGGTTGCAGATCAGATTAAATCTTACGAGCGATTGCTTAAGGCATATGTTTCCTATGCGGATAATGATGTGATTGCGACAGGTGAGACTTTAGAAAAAGTGGATACATCCTATTTGTCAAAGAGTTCGAAAACCATTTACGACGATTTAAATGAAAAAGTGCAGGGGCAGTATCTTGAAAAACTGTATCAGGAAGGCTACAGATATTATCAGAGAGGCAACTATAAGGATGCAATCAAGGATCTGAAGAAGGTTGTCAAGAAACAGGAAGATTTCCGGGATGGCTCCGCTGCATATTATCTGGCACAGTCATATCGAAAGAATAACAATCTTGAGACAGCAAAGCAGTATTATCAGTACGTGGTAGATAATTATCCGGGAACGGAACGTGCGAGAACTTCGCAGAATTATGTGGATGCACAGGAGTAAACAAACTATAATAAAATAATGATTTAACAAAAGAGATGTCATGGCATAAGACTGTGAGGTCTCTTTTTTCTTTATAGTAAATTTTTGGGAGGAGGACAACTATGGAATTACAATATCAGATTACAAAAGAACAATTGATTGTACCAATGCCAAAAGAAGTTGATCACCATATCGCGAAAACAATCAGCAGGGAAATTGATTTTCTTATTGATTCCTGGCATGTGCGAAAACTGATTTTTGATTTTGCAGAGACGGATTTTATGGACAGCTCTGGAATTGGGGTTCTGATTGGGCGAAAAAAGACTATGGATATGCACAGGGGAGAAATCTGTGCAAGGAATCTTGGAGAGCGGGCGCAGAAAATATTTGACAAGTCAGGATTGGCACAAATTATCCTGGTAGAATCTGGAAGAGAGGAGAAACAGTGATGGCAGAGCAAAATCATATGCAGGTGATTTTTGACGCAAAATCAGTAAATGAGAGCCTGGCAAGAATGGTGGTAACTGCTTTTATGACAGATATGAATCCGACATTAGAGCAGGTGTCAGATGTAAAGACAGCGGTGTCAGAGGCGGTTACAAATGCAATTATTCATGGATATGAAAATAAGGAAGATTCGGTGGAATTATGCTGCGATAGAGATGGTCAGCAACTGATTGTAACAGTAGAGGATCATGGTGTTGGAATTGCGGATGTTGAACGGGCGAGAAATCCTTTTTATACGACAAAGCCGGAACTGGAGCGTTCTGGTATGGGATTTACTTTTATGGAAGCCTTCATGGACAAGGTGGAAGTGTGTTCACAGCTTGGCGTGGGAACGAAAGTAGTGATGTGGAAATACATAGAAAGGGACAGTGAAAAGTAAGGAGTATGCAAATGAGGAAAATTGGCGTAAAGCCATAGAGGAGGCACAAAAGGGAGACAGGAAAATCAGAGATGTCCTTGTGTCAGAGAATATGGGACTTGTCTATATGGTGGCAAAACGATTTCAGGGAAGAGGTGTGGAGGAAGAGGAATTAACGCAGATTGGTGCAATTGGATTGATTAAAGCGATTGATAAATTTGATCCCAAACTTCCATATACATTTTCTACTTATGCGGTTCCAATGATTATGGGCGAAATCCGGCGTTTTTTGCGGGATGATAACATGATTCATATAAGCCGTCAGGTGAAGGAAAACGCAAGAAAGATTGCAATTGTCAAAGAAAAAATGAAAAAGACGGAAAATAAAGATCCGACACTTGAGGAATTGCAAAGAGAAACAGGGCTATCTTATGAAGATCTTGTGGTAGCGATGGAATCTTCGGTTGGCGTAGAGTCGATTTCAAAGCCTGTTGCAGGGGAGGACAGTGCGGGAGCATTGACGATTGCGGATCAGCTGGAGGATAAGAAACCTTTTGAAGGCCCTATTTTGAACCGGATTGCGTTACAACAGGTGATGGATGAGCTTGATGAAGGGGAAGTACGTCTGATTTCTCTGCGCTATATGCAAAATCATACACAGGCAGAGGTTGCACAGATCCTTGGGACAAATCAGGTTGCGGTTTCCCGTCAGGAACGGCATATTTTGGGAAAGTTAAGAAAAAAACTTGCATAAAATGTGTTGCATGAAATAAAATGCAAACTTTACTATTTAAAATTATTCAATATTTGGTATAATAAAAACAGGTTAGGTATAACAAACAAAAGAGGAGAAAAAGATTAGGAGAAAAATTAAATAAATATGGGCTAAAGCCGGGACAGACATTATTTATTGGTAATGACAGCCGCTGTGACATTGACGGGGCAAAACAGGTGGAAGTTGATACTTTTTATGTCAATTCCAATATATCACCGAAAGACGATAAAGCAGAAAATGCGGATTACATCGTGGATAATTTCACGGAATGGCTGAGAAAATAATAGACAGGTAATGCAAAGGAGGATATTGAATGAGTAAAGTGAATCAGGGAAAAGTGGCAATCGTAGGATGTGGTTTTGTGGGTTCCGCATCGGCATTTGCACTGATGCAGAGTGGATTATTTACGGAGATGGTACTGATCGATGCCAATCATGACAAGGCAGAGGGAGAAGCGGATGATATCGCGCATGGAATTCCGTTTGGACGCCCGATGAAAATTTATGCCGGAAGTTATGATGATGTGGCAGATGCGGCAATTATTGTCATTACTGCAGGTGCAAACCAGAAACCGGATGAAACACGTCTGGATCTTGTACACAAGAATATTTCGATTTTTCAGTCGATTATTCCGGAAATCACAAAGAGAGATTTCGGTGGAATTCTGCTGATTGTTGCTAATCCGGTAGATATTCTTACTTATACGGCATTAAAGTTGTCCGGATATCCGGAAAATCGTGTTATCGGTTCCGGTACAGTGCTTGACAGTGCACGATTAAAATATCATCTGGGAGAACATCTTGGCGTGGACAGTCGAAGCGTACATGCATTTATCATCGGAGAGCATGGAGACAGCGAGATTGCAGCATGGAGCAGTGCGAATGTGTCGGGTATTCCGTTGGATAAATTCTGCGAGATGCGTGGACATTACAATCATGTGCAGGCAACAGAACGTATTGCGGAGGAGGTAAAACACAGTGCCTATGAGATTATATCAAAGAAAGGCGCAACCTATTATGGAATTGCAATGTCCGTAAAACGTATCTGTGAGGCGATTATACGTGATGAAAAGTCAATCCTTCCGATTTCAACCATGATGCATGGCGAGTATGGAATTTCGGATGTTGTTTTGTCAATGCCATGTATTGTTGGTCGTGATGGATATGAAACAAAAGTACCGATTGATCTGGATCAGGATGAAGTTACAAACTTACATGAGTCGGCAAATACCTTAAGAAGTGTCATCGAAGATTCTTTCAAAAATGACGACAAAAAGGCAGAATAAAGAAACGCTTAAATTATAGTAACGTATAAGAAACTACAAAAAGAATAACAAAAGCAGAAACTATAAGAGTAAAACAAGAATTAAAATCTGACATATACAGCGAAAATAAAACAAAAAAGGACAGATGGATAGCATAACACAAGAAAATGGAGACATCGTTTAGATGTCTCTTTTTTCTTGCACATAAACGGGTACATAATAAACAAACAAAAAACGAGTTTCGTAACATTTCGGGCGTGTATACAGGATACAAACGAGAAATTAACATATTGTTTTGGATGGATAAAATGAGTGGAAAGCCGTCATTTTTGCATGAAAAATGGTGAGCATATACAAAAATGAATGGTATACATGCAATTAACAGATAATATCTGAAATTAATACGCAAAAAACAAAAATTAAATGAGAATTATTGAGAAAAAAAGTATAACAAAAATTATATATAATAAAAGACAAGAAAACACAGAACAGGAATACATGCAAAAAAGTAATGAAAAACAGAGGGGAAAAGGAACTACATTATGGTTAAATTAAATAATTAAGACGATATGAGTATTTACTTTAGCATGATAATGTGCTAATATACAAAAACATGATTACGATAATTAATGATAGTGTCAAGTATTTTATGAAAACTTGACATGTAGCGTCAGCCCATTTGCTGAAAGCAAATTATGCATGGGCTGATGTTCAGTGAAAGGAGAACATCTTATGAAGAGAAAAATTGCAGCAATTTTAGTATGTTGTCTTGCATTTGGAATGACGGCATGTGGCGGCACAAAAGGTGGAAATGCTGATAATGATTCTAAGGTATATGCCGTAGAAGCAGGATCTGCAGGAGAGGCTGCTGCAAAGGAGAAAGGTTTCAAATACAATTCCGTATCTTCACAGGCAGATGCCCTGATGGAAGTTGCTTCCGGTACATCGGATGCAGCAATCATTGATCTGTTGATGGCAGGCGCAATGATCGGTGAGGGAACCAGTTATCCGAATATGGTACATACGGAGGAACTTACAACTGAGAAGTATGGTGTTGGATGTAGAAAAGGTTCTGACTTAGCTTCTTATATTAATGAAGTTTTTGCTGAGACCTATGCTGATGGATCCATGCAGGAGATTGCAAAGAAGTACGGCGTACAGGAATCACTGATCGAGCAGAAGGATGCAAAGTATGAAGCATCGGATGACAGTGATGTAGAATATATTAAGAAGAAAGGCACTCTGATTGTAGGCATTACAGATTTCGAGCCGATGGATTACAAAGATGGAGATAAGTGGATCGGATTTGATGCAGATATGGCCAGAGTAGTTGGTAAAAAATTAGGTGTCGATGTACAGTTTGTAGAGATTGACTGGGATACAAAAACCATGGAGCTTGAGTCAAAGAATATTGACATGGTTTGGAATGGTATGACACTCACAGATGAAGTTACTTCTTCTATGGAATGCACAAACGCATACTGCAACAATGCACAGGTTGTTGTTGTACCTGAGAACTAAGGAGAACAAAGGATGTTTTGGACAGTTACACAGTCACTTTTAGGTGGTCTTTGGACCACCTTTGAAATTTTTATACTTACTTTGATTTTTGCACTTCCGCTCGGACTCATACTTGCTTTTGGTTCTATGAGCAAGTTCAAACCGCTGCGTTATCTTGTACAGCTTCTGGTATGGGTGATTCGTGGAACCCCGTTGATGCTGCAGCTGATCATTATTTTTTATGGTCCGGGACTTTGGCTTTCGCATAATATCTGGAGTGGAAATGAAGCGGGACGTATTACCGCAACCGTTGTAGCTTTTGCTATCAACTATGCATGTTATTTTTCTGTTATCTTCCGTGGTGGAATCGAAGGTGTGCCGGCAGGACAGCGTGAGGCCGGAGAGGTACTTGGCATGACAAAAAGCCAGATTTTCTTCAAAATCACATTGCTTCAGATGATCAAGCGAATCGTTCCACCGATGTCGAACGAGATCATTACACTGGTAAAGGATACTTCCCTTGCAAGAATTATTGCGGCATATGAGCTTACGTTTGCAGGTTTCTCTTTCATGAAATCCGCAGGTCTGACATGGCCACTGTTTTACACCGGTGTATTTTATCTGTTTTTCGTCGGTGTTCTTACATTATTATTTAATTACATTGAGCGCAAACTCGATTATTTCAAGTAGGGGGAAGATGATATGGCAATTTTAGAGGTAAATCATATCGAAAAACATTTTGGAAAGACAAAAGTGTTAAAAGATGTCAGCTTCTCGATGGAAGAGGGAAGCGCAATTGCGATTATCGGTTCCTCGGGATCGGGAAAGACAACACTTTTGCGTTGCCTGAATTTCCTGGAAAAACCAAATAAGGGAACAATCAAGGTTCGCGATGAGATTTTATTTGATGCAGATAATGCAGCGACCGACAAAGATGCAGATCTGCGCAAAAAGCGCCTGCATTTTGGAATGGTGTTTCAGTCGTTCAATTTGTTCCCACAGTATACAGCGTTACAAAATGTGACATTGGCAGAGAGACTTCTCGCACAGGAACAGCCGGATTTCAAACAGAACAAGAAAGAAATTCTGGCAAAGATTGATGAACATGGTAAGCAATTGCTGGATCGCATGGGATTGACAGAACGTATGGATCATTATCCGCACCAGTTATCCGGTGGACAGCAGCAGCGTGTAGCAATTGCCCGTGCACTTGCACTGCAACCTGACATCCTGTGTTTTGATGAGCCGACTTCTGCATTGGATCCGGAGCTTACCGGTGAGGTGCTGAAGGTAATCCGCAGTCTGGCTGACCAGAAGACAACGATGATTATTGTTACGCATGAGATGGCGTTTGCAAGAGATGTTGCAGATCACGTTATTTTTATGGATGGTGGAGTTATTGTTGAACAGGGAGATCCACATCAGGTGATCGAGCATCCAAAGGAGGAGCGGACCAAGCAGTTCCTCAGCAGATATGCACAGGGATAAATGAAACTGATTTACAAAAAGGACGAGACAAGTTGTTTTGTCCTTTTTTGTTTATAAATATTTTAGAAAAATTGTTAGCACTCTCTATTGACGAGTGCTAATTTGCGTGCTATAACATATTCGTAAACAAAGAAGATCATAATGTTTAATGGAATATAAAGGAGGGCGTGCTATGAACATTCAGAAATTTACACAGAAATCTATTGAAGCAATTAATGGTTGCGAAAAGCTTGCCTACGACTATGGAAATCAGGAGATCGAACAGGAACATCTGCTGGTATCATTGTTACAGCAGGAGGATGGACTGATTCCGAAGCTGATAGAAAAGATGGAAATAGATGTGCAGCATTTTACGGAAAATGCGCAGAACAAACTTGCTGCCAGAGTAAAAGTCTCTGGAGCGAGTGCAAATGTATATGTAGGAAAAGATTTAAATAATGTACTGATCCATGCGGAGGATGAGGCAAAGGCAATGGGAGACGAATATGTTTCCGTTGAGCATTTGTTTCTTACCTTATTAAAATATCCGAATGCAGCGATGAAATCCCTGATGAAAGAATATGGAATTACAAGAGACCGTTTTCTTCAGGCATTGTCCACAGTCAGAGGAAACCAGCGTGTGACATCGGATAATCCGGAAGCAACTTATGATACACTGGAAAAATACGGATATGATATGGTAGAGCGTGCAAGACAGCAGAAACTTGATCCGGTCATTGGCCGTGATGAAGAAATCCGTAATGTCGTGCGGATACTTTCCCGTAAGACTAAGAATAATCCAGTACTGATCGGTGAGCCTGGTGTAGGTAAGACTGCCGTTGTAGAGGGACTCGCACAGCGAATTGTCAAAGGAGATGTGCCGGAAGGCTTAAAAGACAAGAAACTGTTTGCGTTGGACATGGGCGCATTGGTAGCAGGTGCAAAGTACCGTGGCGAGTTTGAGGAGCGTCTGAAAGCAGTACTTGACGATGTAAAGAACTCCGACGGACAGATTATTCTATTTATCGATGAGCTGCATACCATTGTCGGTGCCGGTAAAACGGACGGTGCGATGGATGCCGGCCAGTTGTTAAAACCAATGCTTGCAAGAGGGGAATTGCATTGTGTAGGTGCAACCACTTTGAATGAGTACCGTGAGTATATTGAGAAAGATGCTGCATTGGAGCGTCGTTTCCAGCCGGTTATGGTCGATGAGCCGACCGTGGAGGATACCATTTCCATCCTTCGTGGACTGAAGGACCGTTATGAGGTGTTCCATGGTGTCAAGATTACGGATTCCGCACTGGTTACCGCGGCAGTACTTTCGAACCGTTACATTTCGGATCGTTTCCTGCCGGACAAAGCGATTGACCTCGTGGATGAAGCCTGTGCAATGATCAAGACGGAACTGGATTCCATGCCGGCGGAGCTGGATGAGCTGAACCGTAAAGTCATGCAGATGGAAATCGAGGAGACGGCTTTAAAGAAAGAAACCGATCGCCTGAGTCAGGAACGTCTTGCGGATTTGCAGAAAGAACTTGCAGAATTGCGGGATGAGCTCAATACACGTAAAGCACAATGGAGCAGCGAAAAGAGTGCCGTTGACAATGTAAGTAAACTTCGTGAAAAAATAGAGAGTACCAAAAACGAGATTAAGACTGCACAGCAGAATTACGATTTGGAGAAAGCAGCAGAATTACAGTATGGCGTATTGCCACAGATGCAGCGGGAACTTGAAATTGAGGAAGATAAACTCAAAGACCGTGATTTATCACTGGTTCATGAGAATGTCACAGATGAGGAAATCGCAAAGATTATCTCACGCTGGACAGGAATTCCGGTTGCAAAATTAAGTGAGAGCGAGCGAAACAAGACATTACATCTCGACGAAGAACTGCACAAACGTGTTGTTGGACAGGATGATGGTGTCACAAAAGTTACCGAAGCAATCATTCGTTCAAAAGCCGGAATCAAAGACCCGACGAAACCAATCGGTTCCTTCCTTTTCCTTGGACCTACCGGTGTCGGAAAAACAGAACTTGCCAAAGCACTTGCAGCAAGTCTGTTCGATGATGAATCCAATATGGTGCGACTTGATATGAGTGAGTATATGGAGAAATACTCCGTGTCACGTCTGATCGGAGCACCTCCAGGATATGTCGGATATGATGAGGGTGGTCAGCTGACAGAGGCAGTTCGAAGAAAACCGTATTCCGTTGTTTTGTTCGATGAGGTGGAAAAGGCCCATCCGGATGTCTTTAACGTATTGTTACAGGTATTGGATGATGGACGTATTACCGATTCACAGGGACGTACGGTAGACTTCAAGAACACCATTATTATCATGACCAGCAACCTTGGTTCACAGTATCTGCTTGATGGCATTGATGCGGATGGCAACATTTCTCCGCAGGCGGAAAGTGAAGTTATGGAGGAATTGCAGGGGCATTTCCGTCCGGAGTTCTTGAACCGTCTGGATGAAATTATCATGTTCAAGCCGTTGTCAAAGAATAACATTGGAAATATTATCAAACTGATGATGGATGACCTGAACAAACGTCTTGCAGACCGTGACATTCATGTCGCATTGACACCAAATGCGCAGGATTATATCGTAGAACATGGCTATGACCCGGTATATGGTGCACGGCCACTGAAACGTTTCCTGCAGAAACATGTAGAGACGTTGTCTGCGAAACTGATTCTTGAGGATAAAGTACAGCAGGGTGATACCATTCAGATTGATGCGACAGACGGACAGTTGACTGCCACAGTCGCACAATAATCAGGCAAATTATGGAAATATTTTCATGAATATGCGCTAAAAAAGTATTTATGGCTTGTAAAGTGCCGGAAAATCATGTATTCTAGGATAGATGAAATGAATTTTTCGGCACTTTTTCTGTCATATTTAAATGTATTTTGCGGATTGAATCGAGAATAAAAGATAAAAAATGCAAGATGCAGCGATAAATTATTCAAAAGCTGCTTATTGAACATATACAGCAGCAGAAAAACAGTGGGGATTGGAATGGATTTATTTGAGTATATGAGAGAACAGAACATGGAGTCGGAATCACCCCTGGCCTCGCGTATGCGGCCGACCAGCCTTGAAGAAGTAGTTGGACAGCAGCATATTGTGGGCAAAGATAAGCTTTTGTACCGCGCAATTAAGGCGGATAAACTCAGTTCCATTATTTTTTACGGACCGCCTGGAACCGGCAAGACAACACTTGCCAAAGTGATTGCAAACACGACGAGCGCTGAGTTTATGCAGATTAATGCCACATCATCCGGAAAGAAAGATATGGAGGAAGTGGTTGCTGCGGCAAAGAACAATCAGGGAATGTATGGAAAGAAGACCATCCTTTTTATCGATGAGATTCATCGGTTTAACAAGGGACAGCAGGATTATCTGCTTCCATTTGTGGAAGATGGAACCATTATACTGATTGGAGCAACGACAGAGAATCCTTATTTTGAGGTGAACGGAGCTCTGCTTTCACGTTCTGTTATTTTTGAATTAAAGAAATTATCAAAAGAGGACATCAAAACGCTTCTTCTTCGGGCTGTTAACGACAAGGAGAAGGGGATGGGCGCATATAACGCTTCCATTGATGAGGATGCTTTGGAATTTCTTGCAGATGTGTCCAACGGAGATGCGCGGGCTGCTCTGACCGCTATCGAACTTGGCGTGCTGACAACGGACCGCAGTGAGGATGGAAAAATACATATTACGATTGATGTTGCCAGCGAGTGCATACAAAAACGAGTGATTTCTTATGATAAAACAGGAGACAATCATTATGATACGGTTTCGGCTTTTATCAAAAGTATGCGAGGGTCAGATCCGGATGCGGCAGTGTATTATCTTGCGCGGATGCTTTATGCGGGCGAAGATGTAAAATTCATTGCAAGGCGCATCATGATTCTTGCATCGGAAGATATTGGCAATGCAGATCCGATGGCATTAAATGTCGCAGTATCTGCCGCGCAGGCAGTGGAACGCATCGGTATGCCGGAAGCACAGATTATTTTGTCTCAGGCAGTCACTTATATGGCCAGTGCGCCGAAAAGCAATGCAGCAGTCAATGCGATCAGCAAAGCGATGGAAGTGGTTAAAACGACCAAGACACCGCCGGTACCGACGCATTTGCAGGATGCACATTATAAATCAGCCGGCAAGCTTGGGCATGGCATTGGTTACAAATATGCACATAATTACAAGAACCATTATGTGCAGCAGCAGTATCTGCCGGACGGACTGACGGATCAGGTATTTTATGAGCCGTCGGACAATGGATATGAGGCAGAAATCAAGAAATATTTTGAAAAAATACATGAGGATCCGGAATCGTGATCTTTGTGTTTCCATAATTTAGAAAACAGTTAAGAACATTTATTAAGGAGGAACTTACAATGACATCGTATCAGGAGATGAGCAAGGAACAATTATTGCAGGAAAAGACAGCGTTAGAGGCCGAGTATGCAAAAATCAAAGAGATGGGACTTTCCCTCGATATGTCAAGAGGAAAGCCTGCAGCAGAGCAGTTAGACCTGTCTATGGGCATTTTAGATACCGTAGATGCAAAATCTGTGGTAAAGAGTGAGAATGGAACAGATTTAAGAAACTATGGTGTACTCGATGGAATTCCGGAAGTAAAAAAACTCATCGGTGATATGGTAGGGGCAAAGCCTGAGAACGTTATTGTATATGGTAACTCTAGCCTGAATATTATGTACGATCAGATTGCACGTGCAGAAATTTTCGGTATCTGTGGCAACACGCCATGGTGCAAACTTGACAAAGTAAAATTCCTTTGTCCGGTACCGGGATATGACAGACATTTTGCTATCACAGAAGAATTTGGCATTGAGATGATCAATATTCCAATGACAGAAGATGGTCCGGATATGGACATGGTGGAGCAGTATGTAAACAATGATGCTGCTGTAAAGGGAATCTGGTGTGTTCCAAAGTATTCCAACCCACAGGGTGTAGTTTATTCCGATGAGACCGTGCGCCGTTTTGCAAACTTAAAGCCTGCAGCAGCGGATTTCCGTATTTTCTGGGATAATGCATATGTAGTGCATCATTTATATGAAGACAATCAGGCACAGATTTTAAATATTCTTGATGAGTGTGAAAAGGCAGGCAATCCGGATATTGTATTCCAGTTCTGCTCCACAAGTAAAGTAAGTTTCCCGGGTGCAGGTATCGCAGCAATTTCTGCTTCTGCAGCAAATATTGCAGACATTAAGAAAAGGCTTACCATCCAGACAATCGGACATGACAAGATCAATCAGCTGCGTCATGTGAAGTTTTTCAAAGACCAGAAGGGTGTTCAGGAGCATATGATGAAACAGGCTGCTATCATCCGTCCGAAATTTGAGATGGTAGAAGAAATGTTTACAGAAGAGATCGCATCCAGAGGCATCGGTACATGGATGCATCCGCTGGGCGGATACTTTATCTCCTTCGAGGCATTAGAGGGATGCGCAAAGAAGATCGTTGAGAAATGCAAGGAAGCCGGCGTTGTACTGACCGGTGCAGGATCTCCATATCCATATAAAAAAGATCCAAAGGATTCCGTTATCCGTATTGCACCGACATATCCTTCCATGGATGAATTGAAAGAAGCAGTAAAGGTGTTTACTGTTGTTGTACGTCTGGTAAGCGTTGATAAATTATTAGAAACAAAATAATTGGTACTTTTTTCTCTTTTCTCTTTACGAAAACTGGTACTTTTGGTATAATTTCACTAATGGATGTGTTTATAACACAAAATGAGAATACGAAAGTAAAACACTTATAAAAGTGGCAGGAGGTACATATGGGAGTTTTCGGTAAAAAGGCAAAAGAAGCGGAAGCAGAAAAAAAGGAGCAGGAAGAAATGAACGAACTGCTCCAGTCAGTTCTTGAAAATGCACGGAATCTCGCAGGTTCTATCAATAAGGTAGGAGAGAAACTTCATTCAGCAACAGACAGTTCTGTAGCAATTTCATCTGTAATGCAGCAGTTTTCTGCTACGATTCAGGAGATTACTTCCAATATTATGGAAGTTGCCAACGTGATGACAGACATGGAACAGTCTTTTCAGAAAATGAACGAAGAGGCACAGGAAGGTGCAGATTATGCACAGAACAGTAATACATCTGCCTATGAGATCATGAAGAAGTCTGAGGAAGAGAAGAAAGAAGTTGAGGCGCGCGCAGATGAAGTGGAGCGTGCACTTGGCGAAAAGATTGAACAGTCAAAGGAAGCAGAAAAGATCATGGCTCTGACTGCTGACATCATGGAGATTGCAGATCAGACAAATTTACTTGCACTGAATGCTTCCATTGAGGCAGCACGTGCAGGAGAGGCCGGTAAAGGATTTGCGGTTGTTGCAGATGAGATTACAAAACTTGCAGCAAGTTCTGGTGCGACTGCAAGTCAGATTAAAGAGATTTCCAACACCGTTATTACGGCAGTCAGTGATCTGGCAAACGAGGCAAACAATGTGGTAAGTTTCATGAAGGAACGTACGATTGGAAGTTATACAGAACTTGTAGCCGTTGGACGTAAATATCAGGACGATTCTAAGATCATGTTTGATAAAATGCAGGATTTTGCACATGTGTCCCAGGAACTTCTTGACCAGGTAAAAGAGTCCAATCAGTCTGTAGAGGCAATCAACAATGCCGCTCAGGAGTCTGTGAAGGGAATTTCCGATCTGACAGATAATGTTGCTAATATTTCGGAACATATGTCTGAGATTCAGGAAAACAATGATAATAATGATCATTTCGCAAATGATCTCATTGGAAAAATTCAGACAAAATTGAATCAGATTCAGACAACACAGCAGCAGTAAGAAAAAAATGTATGCGGGGGAGATAGCTCCTCCGCTTTTTTACTTTGTTTTTTGCTAAAAAGTATTTACAAATCAAAAAAATCATGTATTATTAATAATATCTTTTTTCATTCGATGGGCTATGTACACATAGGCCTGTTTCTTTATGTCTGCAACAAGTCAGTTGCAGCGTTTCCAGAGTAAGGAGAAAACAGAATATGAAAGAAATTTTTCAGGAGTATGGTGGAATTCTGATTACGGTTGTTGCGATATTAGCGGTTATTGTCGTTATCACGGCAGTTATCGGTAAGGATGAAAATGGCGCAATCGGACAGGCGTTTATGCAGATTATCAACAATTTTGTTGCGCAGGCGAATGCAAACACAGGGGTACAGTAAATGACAGAACTTGGAAAAGAATATTTTGGACCACTGTGGAAATATGTTGCCGATGAAAAAATTACGGATGTCGATTACAACGGCAGGGAAATATGGCTGACAAATACGGAAAACATGCGGTATCGCGCGAATCCGGAGTACATAAAAGAGTTTATTACAGACAATTTTATTGAGCAGTTTACCCAGCGGATTGCCAATGTCGTCAGCCGGCAGTTCAACAAGCAGAATCCGCAGCTTGAAGCGGAGACAAGCGAACTGCGGGTGACCATTGTTCATGAATCGGTGGCCCGTTCCGGCAGGACGATAAGTATCCGCAAAACACCGCCAATCATTCGCCTTACAGAAGAAAAGGCAGTACAAGAGAATTTTTGTGAAGAAAAAATTTTAGCGTTGCTCATCAATTGTGTCAAGAATCGCTGCAATATGATTTTTTGCGGAATGCCGGGAATCGGCAAGACAGAGTGTATCAAATTTTTTTCGCAGTATATTCCGCAGAATGACCGTGTGATCACAATCGAAGACACAATGGAAATCCGTTATTCGGCAACCAATCCGGGAAAGGATTGTGTAGAGATGCGTGTGCAGGCGGGAAGGTTTGATTATGCGGATGCCATCAAGTCGAGTCTCCGGTTGAATCCTCGCTGGATTATGCTTTCGGAGGCTCGTTCGAAGGAAGTAAAATATTTGTTAGAAAGCTGGTCGACGGGTGTCTGTGGAATGACAACGTTACATACGGACGATGTGCGCAACATACCGGATCGGATTCTTAATATGCTTGAGAATCGCGTAGATGCGGATCGACTGGAAAATACCTGTTATCAGGCGATGGATGTCGGAGTATTGATCCGAAAACGCATGAATGAACAGCAACAGGTGTATCGGTATATTGATCAGGTATGCTTTTTCTTAAGAGAGGGATGCGAGAACAAAATCGTGATGATTGTGGAGGATGGAAAACTTGTGTTAGAACAGCTGCCGGAGGTGTTGCAGGCACAGTTTGCTAAAGATGCGATTATAGATCCGTTTTCCTATGAGAAATCAGACTGCCGGAAAGAGGCAGGCGATGATTGAATTATTGGTAATTGCCGGATTGTACACACTGCGTCTGTTGCTCAAAATGCAGTGGATGACAACGGTTATATTCGGATTATACATGCTGGTACGTGTGCGTATTTACCGTAAACGTTTTCGACAGATTAAGGAACAGAAACTTCGCTTTGAAGAAGCCTGTGAGTATATGGACACCTTTTTGTATGCATTTGTCAAAGAAGGAAAAGTGGAACGGGCATTGACGGATGCGCATCAGGTACTGGGGAATGGTCCCATGCGGGAGGCAGTCGAGGAAGGACTCGACCATCTGTATATGGTGTACGATGACAGCCAGACGGATATTATGCGAGGTGCTTTAGGAAGAATCGACAGAGAGTATCCCTGTGAGCGTATCCGGACGATGCACGATTTCGCTGTGCATGTGGAAAGTTACGGAGGAGCGATCGATACTTCTGTGGATTTGCTTTTGAGGGACAAAAGCCGCTGGGAAAAGCGCATACACATTACGATGAAAGAACGGCAGAAGATGTTTATGGATGTTGTATTATCGATTGTAGCATCACTTCTGATTTGTGCAATGATTTTGTATTTGCCGGTTGGAAGTGTGGATATCGGCGGGAATATGGCATCTCAGGTACTTACGTTTATTGTGCTGCTGCTTGACGATTGGATTTTTGCTCAGGCACAGAAATATCTTATGGTGGACTGGTTGCAGCTTGATGGCGTAAGACAGGAGACTAATCGGCAGAAAGTGGAACGATATTATCTTTATGATGCAAAAAAGGAACGGAAGCTTTCTGTGGTTATGGCCGGTATCTGTGGAATACTGACCGCCTGGGCTTTGTATGCCGGACAGCAGGTGTGGGCAGCGGCAGGGATGTTTCTGACTCTTTTTATGGTAAATCAGCATCGCATAGGGAGAAGGCTGGCAACGAAGAAACTCATAAAAAATATCAAAAGTGCTTTTCCGGTATGGCTGATGGATATTGTTTTATTATTACAGAGTGAAAACGTACAGATGGCGCTTGTAAAATCGCAGGAGCATGCACCGCTGGTATTGGAACGGGATTTGGAAATTTTAAATGACCGTTTGCAGATTGCACCGGAATCGCCGGAACCATATCATGCTTTTATGCAGGAATTTCAGATTCCGGAAGTTCATTCCGCAATGAGCATGCTCTATGCCCTTTCTATGGGCAATAGCGATCGCGCAGACCAGCAGGTGGGAGAATTGATCACAAGGAATCTTTCCATGCAGGATGCGGTGGAAACGGAGCGGCTGCACAATCGCAACAGTGGATTGTATCTGCTGTTTCTTGCACCGGTAGTTACTGCTTCTTTTAAACTTCTTGTGGATATGGCATTATTTATGTTGACGTTTCTGCAGTCTTCCGGGATAGGATGAGGAAAAATGCAGACGAGCTGTGGAGGAAAAATGTGGGACAGATAATGAAATTGTATACTGCGCTTTTTTTGATGCTTATTATGGCGGTATCTGCAATGGGAATAGTAACAGCGCAGGTCAGATTGATTCAGGTACAGAATCTGCATAAGTCTATTGTAGCGGAAGTGAAAGGAAGCAATTGTGACAGGACAGTGATAGAGTCCTGCTTTGATAGGGCACAAAATACAGAGTGCAGTCTGATAATTACTTTCTATAAGAAAAAAGGAAAAATCGAAAAATACGCGGATGCACAAAGGCTGCCGGAAAAAATAGCAGGGGTAGAAATTGTAAAAATCGAAATGGAGATGCCAGTGCGCTTTCCTGTATTTGAAATATATAGAAAAGAGAAAATCGTAAGTTATGTCATGATGGAAATTTAAAGCGTATGCTATTGACATAGAAAAGAAAGGAATTTATGTATGGGAGAAATCATTGAAGAATATGGGGGAAGTCTTGGAATTCTGATCATGGGATGCGGAATTTTGAAAATTTTTCAGCAGGCTTTATGTATATTAGGGAGGATGGCATGAGAGAAGTTTGCAAAGAATATGGAAATGTCCTGATTGCAATGACGGGAACTTTTCTGTTTCTGGCTGTAGCAGAAACGTTTATACTTGGGAAAAACGGTGTCATAGCGCTTTTAATACGGACTTATATGGGAGGATAAAATGAAAGAAATAATGGCACAGTATGGAAGCGTACTGATTGCTACAGTAGTGTGTATAGGTGTTCTTGGATTGTTGTGTCAGGTTCCGTTTGCGGAAAGAAAGGGCCTTTTTTCTGGAGTTGGTGTATATATAGAAAAACAGATGGATCATGCAGAAAAAGAAAATTTAGTGTTTGACAGTTATTGGAGAAAAAAATGAAAAACATACTACTGGGAATAATAGGAAGTCTTATTTTGCTGAATACCACATGTATCTGTCTGGAACTGTTGAAGTACAGTGCCTGCGTTAATGAACGGGAGCAGGCACTGTCACAACAGCTGTTAGAATATACGGAGGGACATTGGAGCATAAAACAGCCAGTGCTCTAGGAATGAGTACTGGCTGTTTCTTTTGTTTCGTCTGATTCCGGAAGTCTTACATAAACACGTTCAATACGGTTTTTATCCATACGATCAATGCGCAGGAGCACATTTTCGTCTGTAATTACGATTTCATTTTTTTCCGGAAGATGATCCAGAAGTTCCAGGCAATAACCGCCCATTGTGTCGTAATCATCGGAAGTAAAGTGAACACCTAAGGCATCACTGACATCTTCGAGATTGGCAGAACCTAATACATAGTATTCCCGTTCGTTGATTGCTACGATGTCGTCTTCCTCATCCGCATCATACTCGTCGCGGATCTCACCGACAATTTCCTCTAATAGATCTTCTAAGGTAATCAGTCCGGCAGTCACACCGTACTCATCCAGAACGATAGCAAGAGAAATAGAGGATTTGCGCATTTCCAAAAACAAATCTGCAGTGTTCTTATGTTCATATGTAAAATATGGTTCACGAAGCATGTTGCGTACAGAAAAATCTTCGGTATCATTTTGCAGAAGAAAATCTTTCATATTGATGATTCCGATTACATTGTCCGTAGAATCCTCGTAGACAGGAATACGCGTAAACATATCCTCGCGAAATACGTCGAGTACTTCCTGATAGGTTGCGTCCACCTGAACAAATGTCATATCAATACGTGGAACCATGACCTCTTTGGCCTCGGCATCGCCAAAATCGAACAGATTATGAATCATATCACGTTCTTCATTTTCGATGACACCAGTCTCCTGACTGACATCTACAATGGTGCGAAGCTCTTCCTCGGTCATCTGTGCATTTGCATCGTTTGGATTGATGCGAAGCAGAAACAAAAGACCTAAGGACAGTTTATTGACTACAAAAATGACAGGGGTCAGAATTTTCATCAGAAAACCGATAGCTCCGGCAATATGCAGTGCCAGTTGGTTGGCTTTGATTGTTGCCATCGTCTTTGGTGTGACTTCACCGAAAATTAAAATCAAAAGCGTCAGAATACCGGTTGCAATACCGGCACCGAAACTTCCGAAATACTTGATTGCAAGTGAAGTTGCAAGCGAAGAAGCCGAAAGATTGACAATATTATTTCCAATCAGAATTGCGGAGAGCATCTTTCCGGAATCGTCCGTAACGCGCAGAACCCTGTCTGCCCGTTTATCTCCGGATTCAGCCAGGGTACGCATACGTATTTTGTTAACCGTTGTTAAAGCGGTCTCTGCCGAAGAAAAGAAGGCAGAGAGCATTAAAAGTACAACTAAAAATATTAATTTTGGTATATCACTGGGGCCCAATAAAATTCACCTCATATATTTTCTATAAATTTCTACAGAATCAATTTAGTTATCATCGGAACTGTAGTTTGGAGCTTCTTTCGTGATGTGAATATCGTGTGGATGACTCTCACGAAGAGATGCTGCTGTAATCTTAACAAACTTTCCGTTCTCTTTCAAGGTCTCGATGTCAGCACATCCGCAGTACCCCATACCGGAGCGGATACCGCCGATCAGCTGGAATACAGTATCTTCAAGTGTTCCCTTGTAAGCAACACGTCCTTCGACACCTTCTGGAACCAGCTTCTTTGCACCTTCCTGGAAGTAACGGTCCTTGCTTCCGTTTTCCATGGCTGCAATAGATCCCATACCACGGTATACTTTGTATTTTCTTCCCTGGAATAACTCGAATGTACCAGGTGCTTCGTCACAACCTGCGAACATAGATCCCATCATACATACATTTGCACCGGCAGCTAATGCCTTTGTCATATCACCGGAGTATTTGATACCACCGTCTGCGATGACAGGGATGCCGTATTCTTTGGCAACAGCATAGCAGTCCATGATTGCAGAAATCTGTGGAACACCGATACCTGCAACGATACGTGTCGTACAGATAGAACCAGGTCCGATACCGACTTTGACAGCGTCAGCACCAGCCTCGATGAGTGCTTTTGCAGCAGCACCGGTAGCGATGTTTCCCGCGATAACCTGCAAATTCGGATATTTTGCTTTGATTTTTTTGACTGCCTCAAGGATATTCTTGGAATGTCCGTGCGCAGAGTCTACAACGATTACGTCAACATGTGCATTAACCAGTGCGTCGACACGTTCCATCATATTGCCTGTGATACCAACACCGGCACCGCAGAGAAGACGTCCCTGCTCATCTTTTGCTGACTGTGGATATTTGATCTGTTTCTCAATATCTTTGATTGTGATCAGTCCCTTGAGGTTGAAATCTTTATCAACGATCGGAAGCTTTTCTTTTCTTGCTTTTGCAAGGATTTTTTTAGCCTCTTCAAGAGTAATTCCTTCCGGAGCTGTGATCAGATTCTCAGAAGTCATGGACTCACTGATCTTTTTGCTGAAGTCTGTCTCGAATTTTAAATCACGGTTGGTGATAATTCCGACAAGACGGCCGTCCTTTGTGATCGGGACACCGGAAATACGGAATTTTGCCATCAGATTGTCAGCATCTGCAAGTGTATGATCCGGGGATAAGAAAAACGGGTCTGTAATAACACCGTTCTCAGAACGCTTTACCTTATCGACCTCGTCCGCCTGTGCTTCAATTGACATATTTTTGTGGATAATACCGATACCACCCTGTCTTGCCATTGCAATTGCCATCTTGGATTCTGTGACAGTATCCATTGCTGCACTCATCATAGGAATGTTTAAGACAATCTTCTTGGTAAGATGTGTCTTTAAATTGATCATATTTGGTGTGACCTCAGAATACTGAGGTACCAGAAGAACGTCATCAAATGTAATTCCTTCGCCGATAATAGTACCCATTTCCTAATTTCCTCGCTTTCTTCTTTTATGTAATTAATGAATAATTGTATTAACATTAGCAAAATAACGAAATGGTGTCAAGGGATGCAAAGTGCATTATTTCTTATAAAATAGCGGTCGTTTTCTTATAAATAAAAATAGGAAAATCTTTCATTCACAAATCCAAAAATATGTGTTATCATTTTAATTATATATGGATATTTTTTAATGCAGGGCAAGGGAGCCACACTTAGGACTTTCTATGCCCTTTTTAAAAATGTATCAAGTTTGCGAAGAAAACTTGATATGTAGCGTCAGCCCCCGCCGAAGGCGACTTTAAATGGGCTGATGTTCAAAATGTATCAAGTTTGCGGAGAAAACTTGATATGTAGCAGAAGGAGAAAATAATGGAGTTTCGACCATGTATTGACATTCACAATGGAAAAGTCAAACAGATTGTTGGCAGTTCCTTAAAAGACCAGGGCGATTTCGCAACAGAAAATTTTGTTTCTGAGCAGGATGCTGCATTTTATGCAAGACTCTATCAGAGTCAGAACATCCGGGGGGGACACATTATTTTGCTGAATCCGAAGCAGAGCGAATTTTATGAAGCAACAAAGGCGCAGGCGATAAAAGCACTTGGTGCATATCCGAGGGGCCTTCAGATAGGCGGCGGAATCAATGCGGAAAATGCCCCGGAATTTATTGAAGCAGGCGCACAGGCAGTCATTGTTACTTCCTACGTATTTAAAGATGGCTGTGTCAATTATGAAAATTTAGACAAAATAAAGAAAGCCGTTGGTAAGGAGCATCTGGTTTTGGATCTTTCCTGCCGTTACCGCAGTGAGCCGGGGAAGGACAGCGGATATTATATTGTAACTGACCGCTGGCAGAAATATACCGATGAGATGGTGACGCCGGAGCTTTTGGATGAATTATCCGGATATTGTGTGGAATTTTTAGTGCATGCAGTAGATGTGGAAGGAAAAGCAAATGGAATCGAGAAGCCTCTGGCAAAACTTCTGGGTGACTGGGGTAAAATTCCGATTACATATGCCGGCGGAGTGCACAGCTTTAAAGATTTAAAGGAACTGGCAGACCTTGGAAGTAACCATCTGAATGTTACAATAGGAAGTGCGTTGGATATTTTCGGGGGCACGATGCCGTATCAGAAAGTATTGCAGGAAATTTCAGATTTAAATAAAAAACTGTAATTTATATAAGGTTCAGTGAAAGGAGAACAATCATGAGCAATTATACAAAGGAAGATATCTTCCGTATGGTAGAGGAAGAGGATGTCGAGTTTATCCGCCTTCAGTTTACGGATATTTTTGGTACTTTAAAGAATGTAGCAATCACATCCAGTCAGCTGGAAAAAGCGCTGGATAATAAGTGCATGTTTGATGGATCTTCAATCGAGGGATTTGTACGCATCGAGGAATCGGATATGTATCTGTATCCGGATCTGGATACATTTACGATTTTCCCGTGGAGACCGCAGCAGGGAAAAGTCGCAAGAATTATCTGCGATGTTTACTGTGCAGATGGTACACCGTTTGAAGGAGACCCACGTTATATATTAAAGAAGCAGATCGCGAAAGCTGCTGAGATGGGATACACATTCAATGTCGGACCGGAGTGTGAGTTTTTCCTGTTCCATCAGGATGAGAACGGACAGCCGACGACAATCACACATGAAAAAGCAGGCTATTTTGATCTTGGTCCGGTAGACTTAGGAGAAAATGCCAGACGTGACATGGTATTAACGCTCGAAGATATGGGATTTGAAATCGAGGCCTCCCATCACGAAGTGGCACCGGCACAGCATGAAATCGATTTTAAGTATGATGAGGCTATGGTGACAGCGGACAACATTATGACCTTTAAACTTGCAGTAAAGACTATCGCAAAGCGCCATGGATTGTTTGCAAGTTTTATGCCAAAGCCAAAATTCGGAATCAATGGTTCCGGTATGCACATTAATATGTCATTATCCAAAGACGGTCACAACATTTTTGATGATGCGCAGGGGGAATTGAGATTGAGCAAAGAGGCATATTATTTCATCGGCGGAATCATGAAACATATGAAAGGGGTCACAGCAATCATGAATCCTCTTGTAAATTCTTACAAGAGACTCGTTCCGGGGTATGAGGCACCTTGTTATATCGCATGGTCTGCGACGAACCGCAGCCCTCTCATTCGTATTCCGGCAAGCCGTGGCGAAGGAACCCGTGTGGAACTTAGAAGCCCGGATCCGGCAGCAAATCCATATCTTGCACTTGCGGTATGTCTTGCTGCGGGATTAGACGGCATCGAAAACAAAATCGAGCCACCGGCAGAAGTACCGGAGAATGTATACGAGCTCAGTGAAGAGGAGAAAGAAAGCCGTGGTATCGAGTCGATTCCGGCAGATCTGCATGCTGCACTCAAAGAGTTAAAGAAAGATACCTTTGTTCAGGAAGTGTTGGGCAAACATATTACAGGTAAGTATCTCGAAGCAAAAGAAGAGGAGTGGATGCAGTACCGGACACAGGTTACCGCATGGGAAATCGAAGAATATCTGTATAAGATATAAAAAGATTTTATTCTAAAGATACGGGTGATCGACACAGTGAGTAATATAGTAATTGCATTTCCAAAGCAGGAAGTGGCACAGAATGTAAAAAAAATATTGTCACAAAGCGGATACAGTGTGCAGGCAGTTTGCACGACCGGGGCGCAGGCGCTGAACAGTATTAATAATTTAGAGAGTGGTATTTTGATCTGTGGTTGTCGCTTTATTGATATGATGTATACGGAGATTTACGAGTATCTTCCGCCGGAATTCCAGATGCTTCTGATTGCGTCGGCAAGTTCCATCCAGGAGCGTGAAATCAGTAATGTTGTCAGTCTGGTATTGCCGATGAAAGTGCATGAATTGTTGCAGACGGTGGAGATGATGGAGGGAGAAATCCGCCGCAGACGTAAACGCATGCGGCAGCGTCCGAAGGTACGCTCCGGGGAGGATCAGAAAGTCATCCAGAAAGCCAAGGAGCTTCTGATGGAACGAAACGGATTTTCGGAGGAAGAAGCACACCGCTATATCCAGAAACGAAGTATGGATAACGGAACGGAGCTTGTGGAAGTATCCCAGATGATATTAAGTCTGATGCAGGAGGGGTAGATTACGGATCAAGTAGGGCATAAGGCATCCTCCCTAAAGGGTCCCTCCTTATGACAAGTGTCAAAGCACTTTACAGCATCGGGCGAAAATGCTAAACTTAATCAACAGAGTGAGTAAAAATTAAAGGAAAGACGATAGAAAGAGAGGAACAAAAATGTTTCATATTAATGAAAATTATCAGAAGCTGCCAGGCAGCTATCTGTTCAGTACCATCGGAAAGAAGGTAAATGCATATCAGGAGGCAAATCCGGACAAAGAAATCATCCGTCTTGGTATCGGTGACGTTACACAGCCGATCGCACCGGCAATTATCGAGGCTATGCACAAAGCAGTTGATGAGATGGGACATGCAGAGACATTCCATGGTTATGCACCGGATCTTGGATACGCATTTTTAAGAAAAGCAATCGTAGACAATGATTACAAAGCAAAGGGATGTGATATCTCTGAGGATGAAATTTTCGTATCCGACGGAGCAAAGAGTGATTCCGCAAATATTCAGGAGATTTTTGCACAGAATAACCGTATCGCAGTATGCGATCCTGTTTATCCGGTATATGTAGATTCCAATGTTATGGCAGGAAGAACAGGTACTTATGATAAGGCAACAGAGACATGGAGCGATGTAATTTATATGCCATGTACTGCTGCAAACAATTTTGTGCCGGAATTTCCAAAGGAGACACCGGACATCATTTACTTATGTCTTCCAAACAACCCGACCGGAACAACCCTGACAAAGGATCAGTTACAGGAATGGGTAGATTACGCAAACAAGAATGGTGCAGTCATCATTTATGATGCCGCATACGAGGCATACATCAGCGAAGATAATATCGCACATACCATCTACGAGTGTAAAGGTGCAAAAACCTGTGCAATTGAGCTGAGAAGTTTCTCAAAGAATGCCGGATTTACAGGTGTCCGTCTTGGATTTACTGTAGTTCCAAAGGAGCTTAAGTGTGGCGATGTGTCTTTAAATGCAATGTGGGCAAGACGTCACGGAACCAAGTTCAACGGTGCCCCATACATCGTACAGCGTGCCGGCGAGGCTGTATATTCCGATGCCGGAAAAGCACAGCTGAAGGAGCAGGTTGCATATTACATGAAGAATGCAAAGACCATCAAGGAAGGTCTTAAGGACGCCGGATATACCGTATTTGGTGGTGTAAATGCACCATACATCTGGTTAAAAACACCGGATAAGATGACTTCCTGGGAGTTCTTTGATTATCTCTTAGAGAAAGCCAACGTTGTAGGTACACCGGGATCCGGATTCGGACCAAGCGGTGAAGGATACTTCAGACTGACTGCATTCGGTAATTATGAGAATACGGTTAAGGCTTTGGATAGAATCAAGGCATTATAATTTGTTTCATTTGCTATAAACAAATCAGGTACAGTAGCCGATACTAATAATAGAAACGTAGTCAAAGGCCCGGAAACAAAAGGATTTGATCCGGCGTATATGTTCAAGGAGGATATGAGTATGAGTATGAGTGTGAATGCAACAGGTTTGGCAAGTGCACAGGCAGAGGTTTATGCATCTTATAAGACAGACACTTCTGCAAAGACAGAATCTGCTTCCAAGAAAAACGCTTCTGCGAAGGCAGATACAGCCAGCAAGACCGAAGAGAAGAACGAAAGCGGTGTCGTTTATGATAAGTCGGACAAATCTTCGGATACAGGCAAGGCAACTTATTCTGTCAACAAAATGAGCGCAGAAGATCGTGCCGCTCTGGTAAAACAGCTGAAAGCAGATCAGGAGTCCAGACAGCAGCAGCTGACCAACATCGTAAAGCAGATGATGGGACAGCAGGCAACAACGTTTGCAACTTCCGATGACAGTATGTGGAAGTTCCTTGCAAAAGGAAATTATACGGTAGATGCCCAGACAAAGGCACAGGCCCAGAAAGATATTTCGGAAGACGGATATTACGGTGTGAAGCAGACATCTGAGCGTTTATTCGACTTCGCCAGCGCATTAGCAGGTGACGATGTAGAAAAAATGAAAAAGATGCAGGCTGCTATGCAGAAGGGTTTCCAGCAGGCAACAGGTGCCTGGGGACAGAAGCTGCCAGATATTTGCCAGAAGACATTAGATGCGGCAAACAAGAAATTCGAGGAGTATTACAAATCGAAACAGACAAGCACGACAGATAAGACAGATGCTACAAACAGCACAGAGGCATAAACAAAAATCCCGGTTTGAAAAAGCCGGGATTTTTTTCTAAAAAGGAGACAGCATGAAATATAATTTTGATAAGCCGACAAACCGGAGAGGAACCGGATCATTAAAATGGGACGTGCCGGAGAATGAGCTGCCTATGTGGGTAGCAGACATGGATTTTGAGACGGTGCCGGAGGTGGTCGAAGCTTTAAAAAAACGTGTGGAACATGGAATCTTTGGCTATTCGATCATGCCGGATACATGGAGCCAGTCCTATGTGAACTGGTGGGACAAACGGCATCATATCACGTTGAATCCGGACAAACTCATTTTTACGACAGGTGTGGTTCCGGCAATCTCCAGTGCGGTGCGTAAGCTTACGACACCTGCGGAAAATGTGCTGGTGCAGACACCAACTTACAATATTTTCTTTAACTCGATCCGAAACAATGGAAGAAATATTGTGGAGAATCATCTGCTTTATGACGGCAGGGAATATCACATTGACTGGGAAACATTAGAACGTCAGCTCGCAGATCCGCAGACATCCCTTTTGATACTTTGTAACCCGCATAATCCGATTGGAAAAATCTGGGACAAGGAAACACTGGCACGTATCGGAGCTTTGTGTGCAGAGAATGACGTGACGGTATTTTCGGATGAGATTCACTGTGATATAACTGCACCGGGAAAAGAGTATGTGCCATTTGCGTCGGTAAATGAACAGTGCAGACAGATCAGTGTGACTGCGATCGCACCGACAAAAACTTTTAATCTCGCAGGCATTCAGTCTGCGGCAGTTTATGCAGAAAACAAGGCATTGCATCATAAAATGTGGCGACGACTCAACACGGATGAGGTGGCAGAACCGAATGCGTTTGCCATGTGTGCCACGATCGCTGCTTTTACCTGCGGGGCAGACTGGCTGGATGAACTTAGGGTTTATATTGAAGAGAATAAAAAATATGTTACCGACTTTATCGCCAGAGAAATTCCGCAGATGAAAGTTGTTCCTTCCGAAGCAACGTATCTGATGTGGCTGGATTGTCAGGCTTATACAAAAGATTCGAATAAGCTGTATGCGTTTATCCGCAAAGAGAGTGGACTGTATCTGGCGTCCGGCAGGGAGTACGGAACGAACGGGGATGGATTCCTTCGCCTGAATGTGGCCACGACAAGAAAAAATGTGGAGGATGGTATGGAACGTCTGAAGCAGAGCATGAAGGCATGGGAACAAAAGTTAATGAAATCTTAATGGGTTTGACAATTGGAAATTAATACGAAAACCGCTACAATGTATTCATGATTAATCATAAATACGAGGTGGCGGTTTTATTATGTATAATATTTTAGTTTGTGACGATGAAAAAGATATTGTTTCGGCTCTTTCCATTTATTTAAAGAGCGACGGTTATCAGGTATATAAGGCATATAACGGAAAAGAAGCATTGGAGCTTGTGCAAAAAGGGGATATTCATCTGGTGCTCATGGATATCATGATGCCGGAGATGGACGGTATCGAGACCATGGTGAAAATCCGGGAAATTTCTAATGTTCCGGTGATTCTGCTGACAGCCAAAAGTGAGGATACCGACAAGGTGCTTGGGCTGACGGTCGGTGCAGATGATTACATTACCAAACCATTTAATCCGGTGGAATTACAGGCGAGAGTTAAATCCCAGCTGCGCCGGTATATGCAGCTTGGCAGTGCACAGCCGGTAAACACAAAACTTGTGGCCGGTGGCATTGAGATGGATGATCGTGCAAAAGAAGTGACATTGGATGGAGAACCGGTGAATCTGACGAGAACCGAGTACGATATCTTAAAACTTCTGATGGAGCATAAAGGCGAGGTCTTTTCTCCGAATCAGATTTATGAAGAAGTGTGGAATGACAGTCCTTATGGGATTGAGAACACCGTTGCAGTACATATCCGACATCTTCGTGAAAAATTAGAGTACAATCCGGCAGAGCCAAGATATTTAAAAGTAGTATGGGGCCGGGGATATAAGATGGAGGAAACAGAATGAAAAACTGGAAAGAACTCAAAAAGCAGTTCTGGGCGAAATTGATTGCGATGCTGCTTGCAATCGTCAGTGGCTTTGTATTTGTAGTGACAGCCGCGGCGACTGTGCTTTACGGAACTGTATCAGAGTTGCAGGCCAACCAGAACACGGTGGAAAAAGACATTGATATACAACTTTTGGAAAATTATGCAACGCATTTGTTCGCCGAAGGCGTAACTGGTTCTGACGGACTCGAAGAGGCAGAGTTTGACGGACTCGATGGTGGACATATTGCTTATACGGTTGTGAAAAAGCAGGATGGTGAAAAAGATATCGTTCTCTACACCAATGATGCTTCGGTGGACGCAGATTCGTGCATGGTACATCGCGAATTTGATACGAATACAAGATATGTGCTCAGTGGTCAGGAAGATTCGTTTCTTGGTATGCTGCTGGGATCTTATAATACATATGATGATTCTTCCTGGTGGATGACCAGTCTGGACCATATTATTTATAATCAGGAAGATGGTCTGTTCTATGCAGATGCGGATGGAGATGGAGCTTACTTCCTTATGACGTCTTTTGACCATGTGATCAATGGACGAAAGAATGGTGTCGATACAGACATTTCAAGTGAAGGTACGGATGGAACCTATGGAATCGATGGGGTGGAAAGTGTTTCGTATGAATACAAAGATGTTTCCGGTGCGCCGGGATATTATGCGGATGGAGATGGAAAGAAATTAGAGCAGGAGGAAATATCTTCCTGGAACATGAAAAATGATCTGCTGCGTTTTGACAGTGGATTTGCCAGCAAGGATGAGGACTATGCACAGAAAAATGGCTTTTTGACCGTGCAGACAAAGAAATCACTTCCAAAGGACAAAATCAATATTGCAGGAGCGTATTCCATTGGCAGTGATCTGAATTTTGAATACGACGAATACAGCCTGAATAATGTGGAAACGACCAGTTACGATATTTATATGACGGCAAAAGATACGTCATCTACCAGGACACTTTTAAAGAATGGACTTGTCGATTACTTCGGACAGGGAAAGAAGCTGGCTGCATTTATCTGCAACTTTCGCCATACAAGCGGCTGGTGGGCAGCAGGCAGTGCACTGCTTTGTCTTCTTTGTTTTGTGTTCCTGATGAGTGCGGCAGGACGAAGACCTAAGGACGATGAAGTCCACATGCGCTGGATTGACCGGGTTCCGTTTGGAATTATTACCGGCGGCTGCTGTGCGCTTGTAACCTGTGGTGTGCTGTGTATTTTCGGAATGATCGGATATGCATTTGACCGATATATTACAATTTCACTTGCATTGGGGCTTGGCACATTATTTGCGGCGGCCTGCGAGTTCCTTGTGATTGGATATTTTATGAGCATCGCCGTGCGTGTAAAAACACAGAATTTCTGGAGATATACGATCTTACATTACCTGATTGCACCATTCCGTTGGGCAGGGGATGCTGCTGACAAAAAGCAGCCGACCATGAAAAAGGTGACCGTGCTGTTTGCGGTAGGATCATTGATTGAACTGTGGCTGCTTGCTATGATGGCAGACGGTGATGTCGTGATGCTGTGCATCATAATAAAGCTGGTGGAATATTTGGTCCTTCGTTATTATGTTTCCGCAATGCTTCGCATACGCGCCGGTGGCATGCGCATCGCAAACGGGGATTACAGTCAGCCAATCAACACGGAACATATGCCGCGCGGATTCCGGGAACATGCGGAAAATATCAATCATGTCGGCGAGGGCATTTCCAAAGCGGTAGATGCACGTATGAAGAGTGAGCATTTTAAGACGGAACTGATCACGAATGTATCGCATGATATTAAGACACCGCTGACATCCATTATCAATTATGTCGATCTCATGAAAAAGGAAAAAGTCGACAATGAGACCGTGCAGGAATATATTGCCGTGTTAGACCGTCAGTCAGCCCGCCTGAAAAAGCTGATCGAAGATCTGATGGAGGCTTCGAAAGCTTCTACCGGAAATATTAAGGTGGAACTTGAGGCGATGGACGCAACGGTCATGCTGACACAGGTGGTCGGTGAGTTTGAGGAACGCGCAAAGAAAAATCAGCTGGATATCGTCGTGGACAGTCCGGAGCCACCGGTAAAGATCATGGCGGACGGAAGACATTTGTGGCGCGTCATTGATAATCTGATGAGCAACATCTGCAAATACGCAATGCCTGGAACACGGGTATATATTTCACTCGAGAAATTCAATGGAATGGTCATCATGACATTCCGCAATATTTCCAGGAGTCAGTTAAATATCAGCAGCGAAGAACTGATGGAGCGTTTTGTCCGGGGAGACAGTTCGAGAAATACCGAGGGAAGCGGACTTGGACTTTCCATTGCGCAGAGCCTGACGGGGCTGATGAACGGAAACTTTGCGATTCAGATCGATGGTGATCTGTTTAAGGCAATCTTAAGTTTTGAGGAGGTTTTCTAAGCGATAAACTTATTGAATGATATATATGCTTGTGCTATAATGAATCCCGAATGCAATATTTGAGTATATTCGGAGGAAAAATTCGTGAAAATAATAATTGCCGGTGATGGAAAGGTCGGCTTGTCACTGACACAGAAGCTTTCTGCGGAGGGACACGACCTGACTTTGATCGACTCGAAACAGAAGGTTCTCGATTCAAGCGTTGAGCGTTATGATGTAATGGGGGTACAGGGTAACTGTGCCTCCATGCGCGTGTTAGAGAGTGCAGATGTCCGCAAAGCGGATCTGCTGATTGCGGCTACAAGTGCAGATGAGATCAATCTTCTCTGCTGTATGACGGCCCATGGATTAAACCAGAGGATTCATACGATTGCAAGAATCCGTAATCCGGAATATGGAAAGCAGATTTTTACCATGCGTGATGTGTATTCGCTGTCACTTATGGTCAATCCGGAGAAGCAGGCAGCCAGAGAAATAGAGCGTCTTCTTCGTTATCCGGGCTTTTTGCAGCGTGAGACTTTTGCAAAAAGCCGTGTGGAAATCGTCGAACTTCGTGTGCCGAAGGGAAGTAAATTATGTGATGTTCCCCTTATGAATCTGCAGAGCATTGTGAAATGCAAAGTCCTTGTATGTGCGGTCAGCCGTGACGGTGTTGTGGAGATTCCGGGAGGTCACTTTATTTTGCGTGAGGGAGATCATCTGTTTATTACCGCGACCAGTGATGTCCTGACGAAACTGTTGCGTAATCTTGGAATTATCACCCACAAAGCAAAGCGTGTCATTCTCTGTGGTGGTGGCCGTATCGGTTACTATCTTGCAGAACATCTTGCAAGAGATGGCGTAGCAGTACAGCTGATCGAGCAGGATGAAGAGCGTTGTGTGGAGCTTTCGGACAAACTGCCACAGGGCGTCTGTGTCATCCATGGAGATGCCAGCAGTCAGTTCCTGTTAGAGAGCGAGGGAATTCATGACTGTGATGCGGTAGTGACGATGACCGGACTGGATGAGATGAATATGATCATCTCTTTGTATGCACAGACATGTGGGGTTCCGCAGGTGATTACCAAGGTCGGACATATGGAGAACAGCAGCATTCATGACAGTCTGGGACTAGGCAGTGTCATCTGTCCGAAGGAACTGTGCTGTAATAATATTGTACAGTATGTGCGTGCTATGCAGAATACGACAGGTGCAGCACTGACACTTCACAATATTGCGGAGGGACAGGCGGAAGCACTGGAATTTGTTGTAGATGCAAATACCCGTTATATTGGAGAACCACTGCGTAATGTCAGGATTCGTCCGAACATTCTGATCGCATGCATCAGCCATGGAAGTAAGACGGAGATTCCGAATGGTGATTCGGTTTATGAAGAGGGGAATTCCATGATTATTGTTGCAAAAGGAGATATGACACTTTTGCGGTTAAACGATATTTTTGAGTGAGGACATTATGAATTATAAAATGATGGGAAAATTCATTTCCCAGATTCTTTTTGTGGAGGCAGCATTTATGCTGCCTGCCTTGTTACTGAGTATAGTTTATGGAGAGCAATCCGCAGTCCGCGGATTTATAGGTGCGATTATTATCACATTGATCGTAGCAGCAATTATGTATGTACTCTGCAGAAATGCGGTAAAGCGTTTTTATGCACGGGAAGGACTCGTATGTGTGGGAATGAGCTGGATCGCGTTAAGTATTATGGGATGCCTGCCGTTTTTTATTTCGCGGGAAATCCCGGATTTTCTGGATGCGCTGTTTGAAATCGTATCCGGATTTACGACAACGGGATCATCTATTTTAACGGATGTGGAAGCTTTGTCTCATGGACTTTTATATTGGAGAAGTTTCAGTCACTGGTTAGGCGGTATGGGTGTGCTTGTATTTTTACTTGCTGTTGTTCCGAGAGATCGTGGAGGAAGCGGATTTACGTTGCATATTCTCCGCGCAGAAAGCCCGGGACCAAATGTTGGAAAACTGGTTCCGAAGATGCATACGACTGCGCGCATTTTATATGTGATCTATGTGTTGCTTACAATCATTAATATTGTTTTTCTGTTATTCGGTGGAATGCCTGTATTTGAGGCTGTATGTACAGCGATGGGTACGGCAGGTACCGGTGGATTCGGTATCAAAAATGACAGTATGGCAAGTTACAGCCCGTATATTCAGAATGTCTGTACGGTCTTTATGTTATTGTTTGGTGTGAATTTCAGTTGTTATTATCTGCTTTTGGTCCGCCATTTTAAGACCGTGTTCAAAGATCAGGAACTTCGCATGTATATTGCAATCGTATTAGGTTCCATTGTTTTGATTACATGGAATCTTCACGGATTTTATTCAACACTTGGTGAGACCGTGCGGCATGCGGCTTTCCAGGTTGCAACCATTATCACAACAACAGGATTTGCGACGACGGACTTTGATCTGTGGCCGAGCTTTTCAAAAGGTATCCTGCTGGCGCTGATGTTTCTAGGCGCCTGCGCGGGAAGTACCGGCGGTGGATTGAAGATTGGCCGTACGCTGTTGCTTTTGAAGAATCTGCGCAGAAACACACGACGCATTTTGAATCCGAAGCGGGTGGAAGTTGTGCGTGTCAACGGACAGAGAGTCAGCGAATCTGTTTTGGAGAACACAAACACGTATCTGATCGCATATGTTGTAATCGTCCTTGGAAGTTTCCTGTTGATTTCCATTGATAACTTGTCGATGATGACGAATTTTTCCGCAGTTGTTGCGTGCTTTAATAATATCGGACCGGGATTTGATGCGGTGGGACCGACCTGTAATTTTTCGGTATTCTCCGGATTTTCCAAGGTGGTGCTGATCTTTGATATGCTGGCAGGCCGATTGGAAATCTTCCCGATTCTGATTCTGGCAAGCAAGAGTACCTGGAGTAGAAAATAATAATTGGGGTGAATGATATGGCAGGTAAAGTATATCTGGTTGGAGCAGGTCCGGGAGATCCCGGACTTGTTACCGTAAAAGGACTTGAACTGATTCAAAAAGCAGACTGTATTGTATATGACCGGCTCTCGGCACCGGAGCTACTTTCCTACGCAAAAGAGGACTGTGAGTTTATTTATGTAGGAAAAGCAGATCGGCATCACACGCTTTTGCAGGAAGAAATCAATGAACTTCTGGTCACGAAGGCAAAGGAATATGCCTGCGTGGTCCGTTTAAAAGGCGGAGATGTCTATGTATTCGGAAGAGGCGGCGAGGAAGGGGCTTATCTTCGGGATCACGGCATTAAATTTGGTGTGGTTCCGGGCATCAGTTCGGCAATCGCGGGGGCTGCCTATGCAGGAATTCCTGTGACACATCGTGGGCTTGCAACTTCTTTCCGGGTGATTACCGCACACAACCGGCTGGATCAGACGACAGATATGGATTTTGCCTCCATGCTGGATGAGAAGGAGACACTGATTTTTTTGATGGGCTTAAGCAAAGTCGGTGAGATTGCAGAAGGTCTCATACAGGCAGGTCGTTCCCCGATGACTCCGGCAACAGTGATTTCGCATGCGACGACAAGCGAACAGCGAACCTGTGTCGGCATTTTACAGGATATTGAAAGACGCGTTGCGGATGCGGTACTCACTTCACCGGCGATGATCGTCATCGGTGATGTGGTACGTCTGCGCGAACAGCTGCAGTTTTTTGAAAATCAGCTGCTTTGGGGAAAACGTTATCTCGTTCCGAAAATCGGAAGAAAACCATCTCGTCTTGCAGCATTGTTGCGTGCGCAGGGCGCTTTCGTGCAGGAAGTGACCGTTGGTGAGATCGCAGGAATTCATGCATTGTACGGAGCGGCGGAACTGGCAGACGTGGATATGTTTTTATTTACAAGCCAGAATGGCGTGGATTGCTTTATGGATAATGTATTTGCCTCGAAGCTGGATGTGCGTGCACTTGGAAATGCAAAGATTGCGGCAATCGGAAGCAAGACAGCGGAGCGTTTAAAGAACTATGGGCTGCGTGCAGATTTTGTGCCGGACCAGTATCATTCGGATGCACTTGTGCCACAATTGAAAGAATATATGCAATATACATTTGGCAATGACCCGTTTCATTCGGTATCAGTGTGGTATCCGACGGCGAAGAATGCGGATGATATCCTGATGGATGATCTTGTGGAAATCTGCCAGTGCGGCAGACTGAATGTATATGAGAATAAAGCATGTACATGGAATTTACAAGATGGATTTTCCGGTTATGACGGCATTCTCTTTACCTGCGCATCATCGGCAGAGCGTTTGTTTGGTGATGTATCGCGGCAGGAAATAAAAGAACTGGAAAAAAGTACCCGGCTTTATGCAATCGGACCAAAAAGCAGGGAAGCATTGGAAAAAGCAGGCGCTTCCTATGTCGTGGAGGCGTCGAAAAATACGTATGAGGGACTGTTTCATGCAGTATTGGAAGAAGGTGTCTTATGACCTATGCCAATATCATCGTAGATATTTCTCTTGATAAGCTGGATAAAACGTTTCAGTATGCGATTCCGCCGGAGTTGCAGGAGCAGATTCATCCGGGCGTACAGGTGGATATTCCGTTTGGAAAACGCACGTTGACCGGATATGTGGTGGAAGTGACGGAAGAACCGGAATTTGATGTGGATAAAATCCGTCCTCTCATAGGGATTCATGAAGGAAGTGTGCCGATGGAATCCCAGCTGATCGAGATGGCGGCATGGATTCGGAAAAACTATGGTTCAACAATGAATCAGGCATTGAAAACGGTTCTTCCAATCAAAAAACAGACCAGACATGTAGAGCATAAAACCGTAAAGCTGCTTCTCGATGAGACGCAGGCACAGCAGAAACTTGCCCTGTTTGAGAGTAAACATTATAAAGCGAAAGTCCGTCTGCTGCGGGAACTGATCGCACAAAAAGAAATTGATTATACTATGATCACACAGAAACTGAATGTGTCGGCAGCTACGATCCGCAATCTGCAGGAACAGCAGATTCTGCAGATTGAGACAACAACCTGTTACCGGAATCCGGTGCAGCATCTGACACAGGAAGGGTATCATCTGACGCTCAACGAAAATCAGAAACAGGTCGTGGATCAGATCACAGAGGATATGGACAGTGGACATCCGAAAACATATCTTTTGAAAGGTGTGACCGGAAGCGGCAAGACAGAAGTGTACATGGGACTGATTGCACATGTTCTTGCAGCGGGCAGACAGGCAATTGTACTGATTCCAGAGATTGCACTGACCTATCAGACAGTGATGCGTTTTTACAACCGTTTCGGTGACCGTGTTTCGATTATGAACTCGCGTCTTTCCCAGGGAGAACGTTACGACCAGTATGAACGTGCAAAAGCCGGGGAGATCGACATTATGATCGGTCCCCGCTCGGCGCTTTTTACTCCGTTTGAAAGACTTGGACTGATCATCATTGACGAGGAACATGAAAATTCCTACAAAAGTGAGACATCGCCACGTTATCATGCCAGAGAAGTGGCAATCGAACGCGCCCGGATGAATCAAGCAACGGTCGTGCTTGGTTCCGCTACGCCGTCTATAGACAGTTATTACATGGCACAAACGGGCAGATACCAGCTGCTTGAAATGACACAGCGCGTAAAAAACCAGGCGCTTCCAACCTGTGAAGTGGTAGATTTACGACAGGAATTGCGGGATGGAAACCGTTCCATCTTAAGCAAACGATTGCAGGAACTTATGGAGGACCGTCTGGAAAAGAAGCAGCAGACGATGCTTTTTTTGAATCGAAGAGGTGTTTCCGGATTTATTTCATGCAGAGCTTGCGGATATGTGGTAAAATGTCCTCATTGCGATGTATCTTTAAGCCAGCATGCAGGTGGCAGAATGGTCTGTCATTATTGTGGATATGAAGAAAGACAGCCGAAGGTCTGTCCTTCCTGTGGAAGCAAATATCTCGGTGGATTTAAAGCGGGAACGCAGAAAATCGAGATGCTCGTAAAACAGAGATTTCCGCAGGCGCGGGTGCTGCGTATGGATTTTGATACGACCCGCACCAAAGATTCCTATGAGAAAATTCTGCAGGCGTTTGCCAGCCAGGAGGCAGATATTCTCATCGGAACACAGATGATTGTAAAAGGACACGATTTCCCAAATGTCACGCTTGTCGGTGTCCTTGCGGCAGATATGTCACTGCATGTGGCAGATTATCATGCGGCGGAGCGGACGTTTCAGCTTTTGACACAGGCGGTGGGACGTGCGGGACGAGGACAGCTGCCGGGGCAGGCGGTTATCCAGACTTATGACCCGGAGCATTTTGCCATTCAGACGGCAAAGGCGCAGGATTACGAGTCTTTTTATCAGCATGAGATTGTGTACCGCAAAATGATGCACTATCCGCCGATCTGGAATATGCTGCTGGTACACTGCATGGGGAAAAATGAGCAGATCACGCAGCAGACTGCGCAGCTTATGGCAGACAAATTACAGTCTGCGATCAAAAGAAGCAACAGACCGGTGCTCCTTGTCGGACCGGCCGATGCGACGATCGCAAAAGTAAATGATATATACCGCAAAGTTTTGTATATGAAAGCAGCGGACTACCAGACACTCGTGGCACTCAAGGATGCATTAGAGCAGTTTGGAAAGAAGACGAACGCGTTTTCAAACGTAACTATTCAATTTGATTTCAACCCGTCAAGTGGTTTTTAGGAGGTAAAAGATGGCACTTAGAACAATTCGCGTACAGGGAGATCCGATTCTGAACAAGGTATGCAGACCAATCACAGAGGTTACACCAAAGATCCGTACTTTAGCAGAGGACATGATCGAGACCATGTATGAGGCAAACGGTGTAGGACTTGCAGCACCGCAGGTTGGCATTTTAAAGAGAATCGTAGTCATTGATGTAGGAGACGGACAGGGACCATATGTGATGATCAATCCGGAAATTCTGGAATCTTCCGGAGAGCAGACCGGTGATGAAGGCTGCTTGAGTGTTCCGGGAAAAGCAGGTCAGGTGACACGGCCAAATTATGTAAAGACAAAATATTATGATCTGGATATGCAGGAGCATATTGTGGAAGGAACCGAGCTGTTTGCACGCTGTATGTGTCATGAATTTGAACACCTTGACGGACATCTTTATGTGGAAAGAGTCGAAGGTGAACTCCATGATGTTGTATATGAAGAAGAGGATGATGAATAATATATGAGAGTAGTATTTATGGGTACACCGGATTTTTCGGTGGGTGTATTAGAAGAAATCATTCGCGCAGGCCATGAAGTGGTTCTTGCAGTGACACAGCCGGATAAGCCGAAGGGAAGAGGCAATGCCATGCAGTTTCCACCGGTCAAGGAGTGCGCGCTTTCCCACGGAATTGAAGTGTTTCAGCCAAAGAAGATCCGTGAGGATGCGAATGTAGAATATCTCAAAAAATTTGATGCGGATATTTTTATTGTTGTGGCATTTGGACAGATCCTTACGAAAAATATTCTGGATATGCCAAAATATGGTTGTGTGAATGTTCATGCGTCACTTCTTCCGAAGTATCGTGGCGCGGCACCGATTCAGTGGGCCGTGATCAACGGAGATGCCATCACAGGTGTTACAACGATGCGTATGGATACCGGCATTGACACCGGTGACATGATCGCAAAACGCGAAGTGCGTATTGCGGAGGATGAGACAGGTGGAAGCCTGTTTGATAAATTGGCGGAAGTCGGGGCAAAATTATGTGTGGAGACCATGGACATGCTTGAGAAAGGCACTGCACAGTTCACTCCACAGAACAATGATGCGAGTACACATACTTCAAAGATCACAAAAGAACTTGGAAATATCGATTGGAAAAAGCCGGCGGTGGAAATCGAGCGTCTGATCCGTGGATTAAATCCGTGGCCGAGTGCGTATACGCACCTGGATGATAAAGCTTTCAAAATCTGGAAAGCAAGGGTAGTAGATGAAGCAAATGATTATGAACCGGGCTGCATTGTGAAAGCATCAAAAAATGAATTGATCGTACAGACCGGGGATGGACAACTGGCATTGCTTGAAGTGCAGCTTGCTGGAAAGAAACGCATGGATGCAGGTGCATTTATGCGCGGTTACACAGTGGAAGAGGGCACATTTTTTCGCCAGTAGGAAGGAGTAGCCATGTATTTATATTGGGATAGCACATACATTCTTGTAATTATCGGTGCAATCATCTGTATGATTGCGTCTGCAAAGGTAAAGACCACATTCAATAAATATTCGCAGTATCGCAGTATGTCAGGAATGACCGGTGCACAGGCAGCACAGCGCATTCTGAATGCGGCAGGAATTTATGATGTGGAGGTGCGCCATGTATCTGGCAGCCTGACCGATCATTATAATCCATCGAATAAAACATTGAATCTTTCGGATACGGTTTGCAATTCTACTTCGGTTGCAGCCGTCGGAGTTGCAGCACATGAGTGCGGACATGCGATTCAGCATGCGAGAGGATATGTGCCGCTTCGCCTTCGTTCTGCGTTTGTTCCAATTGCAAACTTTGGTTCTGCACTGGCATGGCCGGTGATTATCATTGGTGCGTTGATAAACAGCCGCTCTTCGATGATGATCATTAATCTGGGAATTTTATTATTCTCGTTTGCAGTAATCTTTCAGATCATTACCCTTCCGGTCGAGTTTGATGCATCCCGCAGAGCAATGATGATGCTGCGTGAGCAGGGAATTCTCGGCGAACAGGAACTTGGATATACAAGAAAAGTCCTGACTGCAGCGGCGCTGACTTATGTGGCAAGTGCAGCAGCGGCAATTTTACAGCTGCTTCGAATTATTTTACTTTTTGGAGGAAGAGACCGTGACTAATACCGTCAATACCAGAGCACTTGTCTTAGAAATGCTGATGGCCATCAACGAGGATGGACAATACAGTCATCTGGTGCTTCGAGATGTGCTTGACAAATATCAGTATCTGTCAAAGCAGGAACGCGCATTTCTGACAAGGCTGACCGAGGGAACGGTGGAAAAGCAGATCACATTAGATTATGTGATCGACCATTTTTCAAAGACAAAGGTGCGAAAGATGAAACCATTGATTCGCAACCTTATGCGGCTGAGTGTTTACCAGATCATGTATATGGACGGCGTACCGGATTCTGCCGTGTGTAATGAGGCGGTAAAACTGGCGAGAAAACGCGGATTTTCCGGTCTGTCAGGCTTCGTCAATGGCGTGCTTCGAAGCATTGCCAGAGAGTGGAAAACGGTCGGATTTCCAAATGCCAGTGTCTGCTATTCGGTTCCGGAATGGATTGTAAATACGTGGCAGAAAGATTATGGTAAGGAACAGACGACACAGATTCTGGAGGCGCTTTCCACAGAAGCAAAACTTACCGTTCGCACCAATTTACAAAAATGTACGCCACAGGAACTGAAAAAAAGACTGGAAGAGGAAGGCGTTACCGTAACGGAAGTGCCGGAAATTCCATATGCTTTTGTTTTGTCAGGGCTTGATTACCTGTCAGGACTTGAGAGCTTTCGGGATGGATGGTTCTATGTGCAGGATGTCAGCTCCATGATGGTAGCGGTCACCGCAGATCCAAAGCCGGGGAACTATGTGATCGATGTCTGTGCGGCGCCGGGTGGAAAAAGCACACATATGGCGGAACTGTTAGATGGCACAGGTATGGTAGAGGCCAGAGATCTGACCGAATATAAAGTCGGACTCATTGAGGAGAATATTATGCGTACCGGTCTGCATAATATAAAGGCAGTACAGATGGATGCCACGGTACTGGATGAGGCATCCATAGAAAAAGCAGATGTTCTTGTGTGTGATCTGCCTTGTTCCGGTCTGGGTGTCATGGGAAGAAAGACGGATATCCGTTACAAAATGACAGAGGAAAAAGCACACGAACTGGCACAATTACAGCAGAAAATCTTAGAAACAGTATGTGCCTATGTAAAGCCGGGCGGAACCATGGTATACAGTACCTGCACGATTCATCGGGAGGAAAATGAAGAGAACGTGGAGACGTTTTTACAGAAACATACGGACTTTTCACTGGTATCTGAAAAACAGATGTATCCCGGCGAGGTGGGAAGTGATGGATTTTTCCTCGCAAAGATGGTAAGGAGCATGCATGGATAATAAGATTGATATTAAGTCCCTCAATTTGGAAGAACTGACAGGATTTATTGTGAAAAATGGCGAGAAGGCATTTCGTGCAAAACAGGTATATCAGTGGCTGCACGTAAAGCAGGTGGATACTTTTGATGAGATGACGAATCTCTCGAAAGCATTCCGGGAAAAATTAGAACAGTTATGTTACATAACAGATCTTCATCAGGAGGCAGTACAGATTTCAAAAATTGACGGAACAAGAAAGTATCTGTTTCTTTTGGAAGATGGCAATGTTATAGAGAGTGTGCTGATGCGCTACAAACATGGCAATTCGGTGTGCATCTCTTCGCAGGTGGGCTGTCGTATGGGCTGCCGTTTCTGTGCCTCGACCCTGGATGGACTGGTGCGAGGACTTAAGCCGTCGGAAATGTTAGACCAGATTTATAAGATTGGAAAGGACATTGGGGAACGGATTTCCAACGTTGTTGTAATGGGAACGGGTGAGCCGATGGATAACTTTGATAATCTTCTGAAATTTATTGAATTGCTCACAGATGAAAACGGGCTGAACATCAGCCAGAGAAACCTCACCGTATCTACTTGTGGTATCGTGCCGAGGATGCGGGAACTGGCGGACCGGCAGCTTGCAATCACACTGGCATTGTCACTGCACGCATCCAACCAGCAGAAACGTCTTGAACTTATGCCGGTTGCCAATAAATATGACATTCATGAGGTGATAGATGCCTGTCGCTATTATTTTGAAAAAACAGGGCGCAGGGTTACGTTTGAGTATAGTCTGGTGGGTGGTGTCAATGATACCGATGAGGATGCCAGGGAACTTTCACGGCTGATTCACGGCATGAATTGTCATGTAAATCTCATTCCGGTCAACCCGATCAAAGAACGCAATTATGTGCAGTCGAATGCGGCTGTGATCGCGGCCTTTAAAAATAAACTTGAAAAAAACGGAATAAATGTTACTATAAGAAGGGAAATGGGCAGGGATATTGATGGAGCCTGCGGACAGTTACGCAAGCGATATATCACTTCCAAAGAGGGATAGCATTTGATTTTACAGCAAGAAAGGATAAAGCGGATGAAGACGTATTCCATAACGGATACCGGCGCCTTGCGGGAAATGAATCAGGATTATTTTTTCGCATCGGATGACCCAGTTGGTAATCTGCCGAATTTGTATATTGTGGCAGATGGTATGGGTGGCCATAAGGCTGGCGACTATGCGTCGCGGTACACTACGCAGCGTGTGGTAGCGTCCGTATCCAGAGACCCGGGGGAGGAACCGGTTTCAATTATAAAAGAGGCAATAAACACAGCCAACAAAATTTTAATTGAAGAAGCAGCAGAAGATGAGTCGAAACAAGGTATGGGTACGACTCTTGTTGTTGCGACAATTATCGATGGAAAGCTTTATGTTGCCAATGTCGGTGACAGCCGGCTTTATATTGTAAATGACAATATCCGTCAGGTGACCAGAGATCATTCACTGGTAGCGGAGATGGTAAGGCTGGGCGAAGTTGATGTGGCGGCGGCCAGGGAGCATCCGGATAAAAACATCATTACCCGGGCAATTGGTGCGAAAGAAAATGTAGAAGCAGATTTCTTTGAAGTGGAATTACAGGAAGGTGACCGCATTGTAATCTGCACCGATGGTCTGACCAATATGGTGGAGGATGAAGTGATCCGCAATATTGTTTCCTGTGATATTTCGATAGAAGAAAAGACAGAACTACTGGTAAAGACTGCCAACCAGAACGGAGGCAGGGACAACATTACAGTAATGATTATAGAACCATTTATGTATGAGGTGAAAGCATGTTAACAGTTGGTACGTATTTAGCAGATAGATATGAAATTGTAAGTAAGATCGGTGCAGGCGGAATGTCCGATGTATACAAGGCAAAAGATCATGTGCTGGGACGATTTGTCGCAATCAAAGTATTGCGCACAGAATTTTCCGAAGACCGCACATTTGTAGCAAAATTCCGTACAGAAGCACAGTCCGCAGCAGGACTTGAGCATCCGAATATTGTAAATATATATGACGTAGGAAGCGAAGAGGGCCTTTATTTCATCGTTATGGAGTATGTAGAGGGCATCACACTTAAGACTTATATAGAAAAAAAGGGCCAGTTATCCTTTAAAGAATCCGTAAGTATTGCCATTCAGGTGGCACGTGGAATCGAGGCGGCCCACAACAAGCAGATTACCCATCGTGATATAAAGCCGCAGAATATTATTATTTCTACGGAAGGAAAAGTAAAGGTTACCGATTTTGGTATTGCCAGGGCAGCATCTTCCAATACGATCAGTTCTGATGTCATGGGATCCGTTCATTATTCTTCTCCAGAGCAGGCAAGAAATGGATTTGTGGATGGAAGAAGTGATATCTATTCGCTTGGTATTGTCATGTATGAGATGGTAACCGGACGTGTTCCGTTTGACGGAGATACGACGGTAGCAGTTGCCATCCAGCATCTGCAGGAGGAGATTACACCTCCGAGCACATATGCCCCAAATCTTCCAATCAGTTTAGAGAAGATTATTTTAAAATGTACACAGAAAAATCCGGACCGCCGTTATCAGACAATCGAGGATTTACTGGCAGATCTGCGAAAGTCACTGGTGAAACCAAATGAAGATTTCGTTGTGATTGCTCCGCTTGTGGACAATGGAAAGACAAAAGTTATCAGCCAGGATGAAATCAAGCAGATTAAGGAACAGAGAGCAGTAGAGGCTCCGACAGAACCTGTTCAGACGGAAACAATTCCTCCTTATGACGAAGAACCGGAAACGGAAGATGAGGACGATGCAGAAGAATCCGGACTGAATCCGAAGCTGGATAAAGCAATGACGATTATGGGCATTGTTGCATTAGCTGTTATTGTAATTGTAATTATTTATCTGATCGTAGGTGCAATGAAACTGATCAATCCGGGTAAATCGAACGAGTCACAGACAACCCAGACAGAAACACAGACAGAAAGCCAGACGGATTCTCAGGATACAGAGAAGATGATCGCCGTAGAGAATGTATGCGGACAGACAAAGGAAGAAGCACAGCAGACACTTGAGGCACAGGGACTGTATATGTTTGAAGCTGCACAGCAGAAGTCTGATCAGCCAGCAGGAACCATTCTCGAGCAGGATCCGGTAGGAGGTTCCCAGGTACTTGAAGGATCAACAGTCAATGTGATTGTTGCGGGAGATCAGAATGTAGATTATACAGATGACAACAAAGACTCTGAGACTGAAAAAGTAGTTGTACCAAGTGTGAAAGGATATTTGGAAAAAGATGCAGTCAATGCATTGAATAATGCCGGACTGAAAGTGGTAAAGAATTATCAATACAGCGACAGTGTGGATGCAGGAAAAGTCATTTCCCAGACACCAGCAGGCGGCAGCAGTGTGGACAGTGGCACGACGGTAACAATCGTTGTCAGCCAGGGACAGAAGTCTGTGAATGTATCATCCGTATTAGGAGATACAAAAGATAAGGCAAGCAACAAGCTGACAGGAGCAGGATTGAAAGTTGCAGTAAAGGAAGCATACAGTGATTCTGTTGAGGCAGGAAAAGTCATTTCCCAGAGTATTGCCGGTGGAAAGACAGTTCCGGCAGGAACGACTGTGACGATTACCGTCAGCCTTGGACCGGAGCAGGTAAGTTATAGTTTCTCAAAAACTTATGCAGCACCGGAAGGTGCGGTCAGTGCATCCTACAGCCTGACAGGAAGTGATGGAGTTTCCTACGACGGAGGGGATGAAGATGTATCCGGATCACTGACAATCTCAGCAAGTGATATGGAGTGTGCATCCGGTAAAGTAACGATTACATGGACAATTGAGACGATTGATGATGAAGGGCTTTCCGACACAACAACCAAGACAGAGACGCACAGTGTAAAGTTTACAAAACAATAGGTTATATATGCAGGGTAAGATTGTAAAAGGAATTTCCGGTTTCTACTACGTACACGTAGTGGGAACCGGAATTTATGAATGTAAGGCAAAAGGTGTTTTCCGAAACCGCAAGGTAAAACCACTGGTCGGAGACAATGTGGAAATCGTAGTTCTTGATGAGGAGAAACATCTTGGAAATGTAGAGGAGATTCTTCCTCGCAAGAATGAACTGATTCGTCCGGCCGTATCAAATATCGATATGGCATTGGTGATTTTTGCAGCAGCAAAGCCAGATCCGAATTTTAATCTGCTGGACCGCTTTTTGTGTATGATGGAATATCAGAAGGTACCTGTTACGATATGCTTTAACAAATGTGATCTGGTATCGGAAGAAGAAAAGGAAAATCTGCAGAAAATTTATGCACCGGCAGGATATGATATTCTTTTTACAAGCGTAAAAACAGGAGAAAATATTGACCGGTTAAAAGCATTGCTTGCAGAAAAAACAACAACAGTGGCCGGACCATCCGGCGTGGGAAAATCCTCACTGATCAATGAATTGCAGACGGATGTGCGTATGCAGACAGGAGCCATCAGTGACAAGATCGGAAGGGGCAAACATACAACCCGGCATTCCGAGATTATTTCCATTGGGCAGGATACTTATATTATGGATACGCCTGGATTCAGTTCTATGGATCTGCCGGGATTTGAAAAAGAAGATCTATGGACATGCTATCCAGAGTTTGTTCCTTATGAGCCGGAATGCAGATTTATCGGATGCAGTCATATCGGAGAACCGGATTGTGGTGTTAAGAATGCCTTGGCGGAAGGAAAAATCAGTCGGGTGCGGTATGACAATTATGTGATGCTTTATGATGAAATGAAGAATATACGTAAATATTAGGAGGACATCATGAACTGTTTATCACCATCAATTTTATCAGCAGATTTTGCCAATCTTGGAGAGCAGATACAGATACTTGACCAGGCAGGTGCCGGCTATGTGCACATTGATGTTATGGATGGAAGTTTTGTGCCGAGCATTTCGTTTGGATTTCCGATTATGCAGTCTATTCGAGGCTGTACGGAGCGCATGTTTGATGTGCATTTAATGATTGAGGAACCAATTCGATATATTGCGGAGTTTGCAAAAGCAGGAGCGGACATTATTACGGTACATGCAGAGGCTTGCAAACATCTTGATCGTACGATTGAGGTAATTAAGGAGCAGGGACTTTTGGCAGGTGTTGCCCTCAATCCTGCGACACCGGTAGAAATGGTCCGTCATGTCTTGCCGAAAGTGGATATGGTACTTATTATGACAGTCAATCCGGGCTTAGGCGGACAGCGGCTGATTCCTTATACGATTGACAAAGTAAGAGAAGTAAAGAAGCTGATAGAGGAACAGGAACTGAAGGTGGATATTGAGGTAGACGGAGGCATCAATCTTTCGAATGTGGAGGAAGTGATGGATGCCGGAGCCAATATTATTGTTGCAGGTTCTGCAATATTCAATGGAAACATTCAGGAAAATGTTGCAAAGTTTCTTGAAGTGATGTAAAAGAAAGTGAAATGGATATGAAGTTTTTGATTGTATCAGGCGGTTCATTAAACAAAGAGTTTGTCACAAAAGTAGTTGGACAAGGCAGATACGACCGTATTCTGGCGGCAGATTCCGGCATGAATGCATTGTATGCTGCGGCCGTTACACCGGATATTATTATCGGCGATTTTGATTCGGCAGATAAAAAAATACTTGCTTTTTTCCAGCAAAATAAAGAAATCGATTTTTGCACCCTGAATCCGGAAAAAGATGATACGGATACGGAGTTCGCCATCCGTGAGAGCATTCGAAGAGGTGCGGATTCCATTACGATTATCGGAGGAACCGGAACCCGTCTGGATCATGTGTTAGGCAATATCAGTCTGCTTGGAATCGGACTCGAAGAAGGTGTACGGATGGAGTTGTTGGATGCGCACAATCGTATTTGTATGATCGATCATTCGGTTACACTTAAGAAAAAAGAGCAGTACGGAAATTATCTGTCACTGATTCCGTATAACGGAAAGGTAACCGGAGTTACATTAAAGGGATTGAAGTATCCTCTTCATGATTATACGATGGGAGGTTTTAATTCGCTTGGAATCAGCAATGAGATCGTGGACGATGAAGCTTCGATCGAACTGACATCGGGACAGCTTCTTGTCATCGAATCGCGAGACTGATCAAAAAGATATCATGCTGCATAATGCAGCCAAGAAGGGGATATACAATGATCATTTCTATCATTGAACAAGTCTATTCTTTATTGTGGGGAGATCTGATTACGATTCCGCTGCCCGGAGGAGGCAGTCTTGGAATCTCTTTGTTGGTACTTCTTTTGATTCCGACCGGAATCTATTTCACAATACGAACGAAATTTCTGCCGCTGAGACTTTTTCCGGATATGATAAAGTCTCTTTTGGCGAAAAAAGAACATAAGGACAGCCTGTCCACATTTCAGACACTGATCGTCTCCACCGCTACGCGTGTGGGAATGGGCAATCTTGTCGGAGTGGTTGCGGCAATCTCGGCAGGTGGCGCCGGTGCCGTATTCTGGATGTGGGTAACGGCACTCATCGGATCGTCCACCGCTTTTATCGAGGCGACGCTTGCGCAGCTGCACAAAGAGAAGGATCCGCTCTACGGAGGGTATCGCGGAGGCCCGGCATACTATATCCATCATTATTTCGAGGAAAAATTACATAAGAAAAAGCGTCATGTGCTGATCTCGGTGTTATTTGCAATCTCGGGACTCATTTGCTGGTGCGGAATCAGTCAGGTAATCAGTAATTCCGTGTCATCTTCGTTTGAAAATGCATTTCAGATTCCGCCGCTTTATACGACGATCGTTCTTGTGGCGATCGCAGCGGTTATTGTGTTAAGAAAGAATGCTACGATTAAAGTTCTCGATATTGTTGTACCGATTATGGCAACGTGCTACTTTTTTATTACGATATATATCATTGTAAGAAATATCGGAGTAATTCCGTCTGTATTTGGACGGATCTTTGAGGAAGCATTCGGAATCCGTCAGGTGGTATCCGGTGGATTCGGAGCGGTGTTGATGAATGGTGTTAAGCGAGGTCTCTTCTCGAATGAGGCAGGTTCCGGTTCGGCGCCTTGTGCGGCAGCAGCTGCAGAGGGTGATATCCCGGTTCGTGCGGGACTGACACAGGCGCTCGGTGTATTTATTGATACGATCGTGATCTGCAGCTGTACTGCGATGATCATGCTGACTGCGCCGCAGAGTGCAATCGCGGGCAAGGCCGGAATGGATCTCCTGCAGTCTGCGATGCATTATCATCTTGGCGAGTTTGGTGTGATATTTATCGCGATCACATTATTCTTATTCAGTTTTTCGACATTCCTCGGAATCTTATTCTATGCTAGAAGCAATGTCGCCTATCTGTTTGGGGACAAATGGATCTGGCAGACATTGTATAAAGTGCTTGCACTTGTGATGCTTTTTGTAGGAGGTATTGCAACCTACACATTTGTGTGGGATCTCGGAGATGTCGGAATCGGACTGATGACGATCTTCAATATCGGCATGCTTTACCTGCTTGGCGGGCAGGCACTTGGGGCATTGCGTGAATATGAACAAAAAACAAAAAAGAAATTAAAATCACTGTATCGTTTGTAGGAAAAAATGTACTTTTTCTTTCGAATGTGTTACACTATATATTGCGTTATTAGGTAGCAATACTTTCAAAGGAGAAATAGATATCATGAAACTCGGAATCGTGGGACTCCCGAACGTGGGAAAAAGTACATTATTTAATTCACTGACAAAGGCAGGTGCGTTATCTGCCAACTATCCATTCGCAACGATCGACCCGAATGTGGGAATCGTATCTGTTCCGGATGACAGAATCGTAAAGCTCGGTGAACTATATCATACAAAGAAAGTTACCCCTGCAACAATCGAATTCGTAGATATTGCAGGACTTGTCAAGGGTGCCAGCAAGGGTGAGGGACTCGGAAACCAGTTCCTTGCAAATATCCGTGAGGTTGATGCGATCGTGCATGTGGTACGTTGCTTCGAGGATCCCAATATTATTCACGTAGATGGATCGGTTGATCCGGCGCGTGATATCGAGACCATCAATCTTGAACTGATCTTCTCCGATGTGGAGATCCTTGATCGAAGAATCGCAAAGATTGCGAAGCAGGCAAGAATGGACAAAACACTGGCGAAGGAGCTTGAGCTGGTAGAGGCAATCAAGGCACACCTTGAGGATGGCAAGATGGCAAGAACGTTTGAGGTTCCGGATGATGACGATGCACAGATCTGGTTCAAAGGTTACAATCTTCTGACTGCTAAGCCTACCATTTACGCTGCAAATGTAGCGGAAGAGGATTTGGCTGATGACGGAGCAAGCAATCCGCACGTTGCCAAGGTACGCGAGATGGCAAAGGAAGAGGGCGCGGAAGTATTCGTTATCTGCGCACAGATTGAGCAGGAATTGTCGGAACTGTCTGACGAAGAGAAGAAGGAATATCTGGATGATCTCGGTGTAGCATCCAGCGGACTTGACAAGCTTGTTGCTGCAAGTTATAAGTTACTTGGTCTTATCAGTTTCCTGACAGCCGGTGAGGATGAGTGCCGCGCATGGACGATCAAGGAAGGAACCAAGGCTCCACAGGCTGCCGGCAAGATTCATACGGATTTTGAGCGTGGATTCATCAAGGCTGAGGTAGTCAACTATCAGGATCTTCTCGATAACGGAAGCCTTTCCGCTGCGAGAGAAAAAGGCATCGTCGGTATGGAAGGAAAAGATTATGTCGTGAAAGACGGAGATGTTATTCTTTTCCGTTTCAATGTATGATATAGTACAAACATTCAAAGTCAGTCAAATGTGAGGAATGATGGAAACTATGAGAATAAAAGCATTGGTGGGTGATCATCAATGCTTTTTTCGCAGACGAAGGTGGAGTATATGGCAGAGCAGCATTACCAGCACGAAGTTATCGTGACAGACAAAGGCTTTCCGTTCAAACTGTTTCTGTTTGAGGGATACAACGGAAAATATATCAGAGAGAAGCATTGGCACCGGGCCATTGAAATCTTCGTGGTGCAGGAAGGGGAACTGGACTTTCTGCTTAATGCGACGCACTATCATCTGGCGGAGGGACAGTTTATTATTGTAAACAGCAACGAGGTGCATGCGATTCATGCAAACAAGCCGAATCACACGATCGTACTGCAGATTCCGCTGAATCAGTTTGCGTCGTATTTCACGGGGGAGCAGTTTATCTGGTTTTCGCACAGTGAGCGTGCGTATGATGAGCAGGTGGCATGTCTGATCTTTCGTATGTACGAAGTGTACCGGGCACAGGCAGATGGATATGATTTTGAAATCTTAAGCATGTTCTATCAACTGTTACATATTCTGGTGAAAAAATACCGGAAGCTGGATGTGCAGGATGACTTGATCAAAAGCAATATGCAGTTGAACCGGCTGGGGGTGATCACATCCTATCTCAAGGATCACTATACGGAGGATATCTCACTTGAAAAACTGGCAGGGATCTTCGGGTATTCGCCGTCCTATCTGTCGAAAATGTTTGCGCGCTATGCGGGTATCAATTACAAGGATTATCTGCAGAGCATTCGGTTGGAGCATGCAATCAGAGACCTGGAGAATACGGACAAGCAGATCGTGGATATTGCGTTGGAGCATGGATTTGCAAACAGTAAGGCGTTTACCAATCTGTTTCGCAAACGGTATGGAATGGTGACAAGTGAATATCGCAAACTGCTTGTTAGGACAAAAAAGTGACATTGGAAAGACAAAGAAAGACTCGTATCCGTGGTTGCCGAACTGATATACTCAAGAAAAAATGAGTATTGGGAGGTAATCATGGAGATTTTTTCTGTTAATGATGAAAAATTCCGTAAATACGGTAAGGTTTGGAACAATATGGAATGCGCAAAGCTCTTGAAAGGAATGGAGCACACACCGCTTCCGGAGGATGTTATTTATGTGCCGTCAGTCGAGGAACTTGAAGCGGTTCCGGAAGCAAAGACATTCAGCGAGCGTGTCTTTGGCGGACTTCCAATCCAGATTGGTTACTGCAACGGAAACAATCACAAGTTAAACGCGGTAGAATATCATAGAAATTCCGAAATCAACATTGCGGTAACGGATATGATCCTTTTATTAGGATGGTTGCCGGATGTAACGGATGAATTTACTTATGATACAGCAAAAATCGAGGCTTTTAAGGTTCCAGCAGGAACGGTCGTTGAAATGTATGAGACGACACTTCATTATGCACCGTGCAACGCAGCGGATGGAGGATTTAAGTGTGTCGTAATTCTTCCGAGAGGAACGAATACTCTGATTGATTTTGCGCTCGTGCAGGAGGGCGAGGATCGGCTTATGACTGCAAAGAATAAGTGGTTGATCGCGCATGAGGATGCTGGAATCGAGGGTGCATTTAACGGATTAAGAGGAGAAAATATATCACTTTAAAAGTGTTTGTTGGTGCGATTGCTTGTCCTTTGACAGAAAAAAAGCTATAATAGTAGAAAGCTTTTGGGGAAAAGGTAGAGTTATATGAAAAAGAAAATCGTATCAACTTTAGTTGTGACTGGATTGCTTATTGTACTTGGAGGATACAGTTACAACGTTCAATATAGGCAGAAACCGGAAATCAAACATTTTACTGCTTTTTTCAGTGTTACGGGCAGAACACTGGGAATGCAGAACGATATAAAGGAAATCATTGCTGACGAGATCGGAGCAGACTGCGAGGAGAACTGGCTGGTTGGACAATCCAAGGAAGAGGTGCTCAATTCGTACATTGTTTCGGGAGAATATCCGGATTTTATTCTTGGAGAGAAAGCATTACTGGAGGCAGATGCTTTGATCCCGATTGATGAATACTGGGATGATTATCCGAATCTCAGAAATTATCTTTCCGACGAGCAATGGGAGCGCATTCGGCAGGAGGACGGACATATTTACTGGATTCCACAGTTTTGTGTGTCTCAGGGAGAGAATGTTGAAGTGACGCATACGGGCGAGGCATTCTGGATACAGACGCGCGTTTTAAAATGGGCCGGATATCCGAAGATTACAACGGTGGATGAATATTTTGATCTGATCGAAGCTTATGTGCAGGCAAATCCGGTCATGCCGGACGGGACAAAAAATGTTCCGTTTACCGTGTTGTGCGATGACTGGAGATTCTTCTGTCTGGAGAATGTGCCGCAGTTTCTGGATGGATATCCCAATGACGGAAGTTGTATGGTTGATCCCGGGAATGATCAGGTGATTGATTATAATACGACGGAGACTGCCAGACGGTATTTTCAGAAGCTGAACGAAGAGTACCACAAGGGTATTTTTGATCCGCAGTCGTTCACCAGTACATACGAAGAATATCTGGATAAATTAGGAACCGGTGCTGTTCTCGGAATGGTTGACCAATGGTGGCAGTTCTATTACAATCTGGCAGAGCCTTATGAGACAAACGGACTGAGTGATCTGGGGTGCGATTATGTTCCGCTTCCGATTACAATGGACAAAGGTACGTCAAACCAGTGGCATACAAGCAGGAATGCAGAGATGGATACATCGAGCGGACTTTCGATTACCACATCCTGTGAAGATGTGCAGGGGGCACTTCAGTTTGTAAATGATCTGCTGGATTCTGATATTACGAAGCTTCGATTCTGGGGAGAAAAAGACCTGGACTATTCGGTGGACGAAAACGGTATGTTCTATATGAATAGTGAACAGGAAAAACGTCACGGAGACAGCGCACTGAATGAATCCCATTTTTGTCCCTATTCGTATTTCCCACGAGTAGAAGGTCTGCTTGACGACGGAATCAATGCATTTTCGATGGAGTATCAGTCGGCGGAGTTTATGAAAAGCCTAAAGCCTGACATACGGGAGTGCTTTGAAGCGTATGATGTACAAAACTATGTCGAGCTGCTGGGAACAAATGAAGCGCCCGGCGCATGGTATCCGATGTATTCGTATACACAGTCTTTGTCATCAAAATCCAAAGGCGGCATGATTCGTGATGAAATTGACGCGGTCAAGAGAAACTGGCTGCCGCAGGTGATCATGAGCGATGACTTTGCATCGACATGGGATGCATATATGGCTGCGTATCAGAAATGTGATCCACAGGACTATTTCGAAATTCTGCAGAGGCATGTGGACCAGATACTTCGATAAAACAGTAATTATATGATATAAGAGATAGAAATAAAATCCTCATCATAATGCAATATTTTATTGCAGAAGAATGGGGATTTTTATTTACGCTGAGCAATGAAAGAACAGGCAGATGTGGAGAAGTAAATGGAAGTGTTGAAATTGTATATTCATGTGAATGGCTGCGAGAAGGTGGAATCTGAATGCGCTACCGTACAGATGATTTCGTTTGACGGAAGGTGCGATGGAGATTATTTCAGAGGAGAAATCCTTCCGGGCGGTGTGGATACGCAGATTTATTATAAGGATCAGCCATCAAAATTATCGGCTCGTTATCTAATGCAGGGAATAGATCATACGGGGCGCGGATGCCGGATATATATCGAAAATAACGGAATCATGTATGCCGGTGAGACGATTACCAGACCGGTCATCTATACGGACAGTATTGCACTGAAATGGATGGAAACGGCATCTATGTATGGAACCCTTACGGTTGTGGAAGGACAGCCGGTAATCACGATTTATACGGATAAGAATAAAAATAATGGAAAAGGGGAAAAAGGGAGCAGAGCATGAAATTTATCATAGAACAGAGTGCGTATTCCGGGGTTTTGAAGATCACAGGAAAAGTTGCACATGACATGGAACTTGTGACCGGCACGCTGCCGGAAATCAGTGTTGTCGAAACGATCGATCATGAAGAGGTAAGAAGCAGTGCAGCCCGTGAACTGACGATCATTGTCACAACGATGGAACATAGCAGGTGGCTGGATGCACAGAAAAATATCCCGACGGATGTGTTAAAAGGAAAACGGGAGTGCTACGGATGGTTTTTCCCGGATGATGGCTTGCGGGAGAGACTGCTTGTCATTGTCGGAAGCGATAAGCGGGGAACGATATACGGACTGTTTCATTTGTCGGAGATCTTTGGTGTATCCCCGTTTGTGAACTGGTGCCATGTGGTGCCGGTGCATCGGGATGGAATCCGGCTGAGCACGGATATGGCATGTATCGCAAAAGAACCATCGGTGGAATACAGGGGGTTCTTTATCAATGATGAGTGGCCTGCTTTCGGCACTTGGAGTGAGTACCATTTCGGAGGACCGAATGCGAAGGCATACGAGCCGATCTTTGAACTGCTTCTTCGCCTGAAAGGAAATTATCTCTGGCCGGCGATGTGGAGTGCACGGTTTGAGGATGACGGCCCGGGACTTCTGAACGCAGAACTTGCGGATGAGTACGGCGTGATCATGGGAATGTCGCATCATGAGCCGTGTCTGCGGCAGGGTGAGGAATACAAATATCTGCGCGGAAAAGACAGTATTTACGGAGATGCGTGGAACTTCAAGACGAACCGGGAAGGAATCATAAGATTCTGGGAAGATGGTCTGAAGCGGAGCGGTAAATTTGAGAATGTGATCACGGTTGGTATGCGTGGAGAAGCGGACACCGCGATCATGGGAAAAGGGGCAACGCTTGCGGACAATATTGAACTGCTCAGGGACGTGCTCAGAACGCAGCGAAAGCTGATCCGGGAGAATGTCAATGAAGATCTGTCGAAAGTTCCGAGAATGATCGCTTTGTACAAGGAGGTGGAGGCTTTCTTCTACGGGGATGAGACGACGCAGGGGTTGATCGGATCCAAGGAGCTTTATGATGTGATCCTGATGCTTTGCGATGACAATTACGGAAACTTAAGAACGCTTCCGACGGAGGAGATGCGTAAGCATCCGGGCGGATACGGTATGTATTATCATTTCGATTATCATGGGTGGCCGACCTCCTATGAGTGGATCAACAGTTCCTATCTTCCGAAAATCTGGGAACAGATGACGCAGGCATATGATTTCGGAGTACAAAAACTCTGGATCGTCAATGTGGGAGACATTGCAACGCAGGAATTTCCGTTATCGTTTTTTATGGATCTGGCTTATGATTTTGAACGTTGGGGAACGACTGCACCAAATACGACGGATGCCTATACCAGACTGTGGGTAAAGCGGCAATTTAGTCGGCTGTCGGAAGTGCAGCAGGCGCAGATTGCGGATATCCTGACGGATTATACAAGGATGATACACAAGTGCAGACCGGAGGCGTTAAGACCGGAAACCTATCATGCAGCAAATTATCGTGAAGGCTCACGGGTGCTTGCAGAGGTCGGTCGGGTGATGCAGACCGCACAGGATTTGTACGATGAGCTGGAGCGTGTTGCACCCGAAATACTTCCCGCTTATGTTGCGCTCGTCTGGTATCCGACGATGGGAACGATGAATGTGCTGAAGCTTCAGCTGTTGTCAGGAATGAATCATTATCTGGCAGAAATCGGTGCACTCAGTGCCAATGATTATGCGAAAGAGGCAAAGGCATGTCTGGATGCAGACCAAAAGATCATAGAGCAGTATCATCGGTCGGATGATGCGCGCTGGTACGGAATGGGCCTGTCGCAGCATATCGGGTTTACGAATTGGAATGAGGATGAGTGTAAGAACCCGCTTCTGATGCAGGTGTTACCGCTGCAAAAGCCGACGATTATAGCGACGGTGGACGGTACCGTGCAGCATGTGGAAGGCAGTCCGTGGTTGAATCAGAGAATGACGATTTCGGATTTTCTGAATCCGGAATGCAGATATGCTTCGATCAGCCTGTACAGCAGAAGCAAACTTCCAGCATCGTTTCGGGTGATCGAAAAGCCCGAATGGATCGTACTGTCCGCAATGGATGGAACGCTTGACGGTGAAGAGCACAAGAGACTCACCATTGATGTCACAGTGGACGAGAGTGCGCTTGCGATGGCACTCACCGATGGAAGAACGCAGGGAATGATCCGGCTGGAATTGCCGGCGGGCATCTGCAAAATCAGCGTGCCGGTCGACCGGTCAAAGTATGAATATGGAAACAATACGTTTGTGGATACACAGGGATGGATCGCAATCGAGGCGGAACATTACAGCAGATGCAAGGACGGTTTTGATCGGGAAGGACAACCGATGCAATGGAAATGTCTTGCCGGCTACGGAAAGACTTTATCTGCGATGAAAGCATTTCCGACGGATTCCTACGCAGATGCAGAGAATGGGGCACCGTATATCGAATACAGCATCGTGACAAAGCAGGCGGGGGATTATGAAGCAAAATTCTATATGCAGCCGTCGAATCCTGTGACAACAGAGAACCGATTGCAGTATGCAGTGTCCGTGAACGATGTTCAAATGCAGATTATAGATGCCGTTACGGATGATTTTAAGATCGGAGATCATCAGCCTGTGTGGGCGCGCGGTGTGCTGGATCAGATCCGGTGCCAGAGTGTACCGGTGCAACTGGAACAGGGAATCAATACGATCAGGGTCTATCCGGTCACGCCGGGCTTTGTGCTCGAGAAGATCGTGATCTATCCCCATGGAAACAAACCGGCAGAAGCCTATCTTGGACCGACAGAAACGTATCGGTGCAGGAGAAAACATTAAGTAACAAAAATCATTGTTAATAGTGATTAAATATGTTAAAATATACCCATGGAGAATATTGTTATGAACACATCTAATAACACTAATTACAAACCAAAAGATTTTGCTGAATTATTGGGTGTCTCAGTCAAAACGTTACAACGTTGGGATAGAGAGGGAATTCTGAAAGCAAATCGAACTCCGACTAATAGGCGTTATTATACTTATGATCAATATCTTCAGTTCAAGGGTATAAATACTGAAAACGATAATCGTCAGATTGTTATTTATGCCAGAGTATCTACAAGAAACCAAAAAGATGATTTACAAAACCAAGTAACTTTTTTACGTCAGTTTTGCAATGCTAAAGGTATCATTGTAGATCAATGTATTGAGGAGTATGGAAGTGGGCTTAACTACAATCGTAAAAAGTGGAATCAATTATTAGATGAAGTAATGGAACAAAAAATCAAAACTATCATAGTTACACATAAAGATAGGTTTATCAGATTTGGCTATGATTGGTTTGAAAAATTCTGTATGAAGTTTAATACAGCCATAGTGGTAGTGAATAATGAAGAACTATCACCGCAGGAAGAACTTGTACAGGATATTGTGTCTATACTGCACGTTTTTTCTTGTAGATTGTACAGTCTTCGCAAGTATAAAAAACAAATAGAAGGGGATAAGGAAATTGCTAAAGAGCTTCAAAATGGAAGTAACTCCGACAGTCGAGCAAAAAATCAAAATTAACAAGACTATCGGCACTTGTAGGTATGCCTATAACTTTTATCTCAGTCACAATAAAACTTTACACGATAACGGTGAAAAGTTTATGACTGGCAAGAGTTTTAGCGTATGACTTAATAATGAGTACATTCCTAATAATCCTGATAAAATATGGATTAAAGAAGCATGTCAGTCCATTTGCAGAAAGGAAATTTGGTATGGGCTGACCGAAAGAGGAAGGAGAAAAATATGGCAGGAGCGTATGAAACAAAACAGTACCGCAATGTATTTGCGGAGTATGGTTATTCGGAAGAAGAAATCGAAAAAAGAGTACAGGAGACATTTGAGACGATTTTTCATGGCAGCGAAGAGGAGCGCTTTTACCATGAAGCCGGGGAGGATATGGGATTTATGGAAGATACCGGCAATCATGATGCGCGGACCGAGGGCATGTCGTATGGCATGATGGTATGTGTACAGCTGGATAAGAAAGAGGAATTTGACCGTCTGTGGAAGTGGACAAGAACTTATATGTATATGGATGAAGGACCGGGAAAGAATTATTTTGCATGGTCCTGCGCTTTGGACGGCACAAGAAATGCGGACGGACCGGCACCGGACGGGGAAGAGTATTTTGCTATGGCATTGTTCTTTGCATCAAGAAGATGGGGAGACGGAGAGGGCATTTTTAATTACAGCAGGGAGGCAAAAGCGATCCTGCATGAGTGCGTGCATAAGGGAGAACCGGGACATCCGGGCGATCCGATGTGGGAGCCTTCCAACAAACTGATCAAATTTATCCCGGGACTGGATTTCAGTGATCCATCGTATCATCTGCCGCATTTTTACGAGCTTTTTGCGGAATATGCCGATGAGGAGGATCGTAAGTTCTGGAAAGGCGCTGCCGAAGCAAGCCGGGCCTACCTGCATAAAGCCTGTCATCCGGATACCGGATTGTCGGCAGAGTATGCGGATTATGACGGAACCCCGCACAGCGCGCATCAGGAGATTTTCGGCCGCCACGACTGGTATTACAGTGATGCCTATCGCACGATCGCAAATATCGCGATGGACCATCTGTGGTTTGACAAGGACCCGTGGCAGGTGCAGATTGCAGAGAAATTCCAGAAATTCTACTGCGAGGATCAGAAGGATCACTGGGACGGCGTCTTTTTGACCGACGGAACCAGACTGGAGGAGAAAGCACTGCATCCGGTAGCCATCATTGCGGTCAATGCCGAAAGTGCACTGGCTGCGGACGGAACTTATGCGAAACAATGTGTTGACAAATTCTGGAACACACCTCTTAGAACCGGTGAGAGACGGTATTACGACAATTTTTTGTATATGTTTGCGATGCTTGCTTTATCGGGAAATTACCGGATCTATTAGAAATGATGATTAGAAAATGAGGTGTTGGAAAAGGTGGAGAAAGTGGGACACAGTGCGGAAATGATCCAAAAGGCGATCGCACAGGAAAACGGCAAGGTACATGTGAATGCACAAAGCATTCCGGAAAAATATCAGCAGAAGAGAGCCGATGAGGCCGGAGTGATCGAGCATATCCGCTACCCGTCAAAAGATTATTTTCTGGCTGGAAAAGAAATCACAAAGGAAGCAAATGTTTATCTTCCGTATGGTTACAGCCGGGATAAAAAGTACAACGTGCTTTACCTGATGCACGGAATCGGCGGAGACGAAGCCGAGTGGGGAATGGTTGATGAGGATTCGCTGGTAAAAAGAATGATGGACAATCTGATCTATTACAAAGAAATCGAGCCGTTCATCGTGGTGACACCAAACGGACGATCCACTGAAAACTGTGCAAGAGAAGGTTCGGATTATAACTCGTTTTATGTGTTTGGCAAAGAATTGCGTTCGGATCTGATCCCGTATATAGAAGCGCACTATTCGACCTATGCGGTGGAAGGAGATCCAAGTGCTTCAAGAATGCACAGAGCGATGGCGGGACTTTCGATGGGAGGGATGCAGACGATTAACATCGGAATCGGAGAATGTATGGATCTGTTCAGTTATTTTGGTGCATTTTCCGCAGCACCGACCAGCAATCTGGCGGAGAAGACGGCAAAAATATTAGAGGATACTCCATACAACATTGATTATTTTTACAATATCTGCGGAATGGAGGATGAGATCGCATACGACAGCGCGGCAGCAGCTGCAAAGAATCTTCCTGATTTATGCGATAAATTAACGGAACATGATAATTTTATCTGGCAGGAATTAAAAGGCATGCATGATTTTCATATTTGGTATCTCGGCTTTTTTAATTTTGCGCAGATAGCCTTTAAGTAAATGGAGGTGTCTTATGAAAAATTGGAAAATGCGAAGCGCCATTATGGTGATCGTGCTGGTAACGAGTCTGATTGGAATCGGTGCCCTGTTTCTGATGGCGAGCAGCCGTAATCAGAAAGCGTTGAGTGAGAGTACGTCTGACAATATGGCAACATACCTGACAGCACAGGCAAACACGATCGAGAATTTTGTTACAGAGAAAGAGAATAACTTAAAGCTTTTTGGAAAAAGTTATGATGTCCGGCGTGTATTGTTAAATGAGAAAGATGCACAGGCACAGGAACAGGCGCAGAAATATACTATGGAATATTACAATTCCCTCGACAATTGGGAGGGATTGTATATCGGGAACTGGGACACGACGGTGTTGACGTATCAGAATCCGGAAATGATCGGCAAAACACTGCGCGAGGGAGAACGGCTTGAAGAATTGCGCAATGCTATGCTTGACGCACAGTCCGGCGTATACGATGCCGGTATTATTGTATCTCCGGGAACCGGAAAACTTTGTCTGTCTATGTATGCGCCGATATATGATCAGAACGAGAATCCGATCGGCTATGTCGGAGGCGGTGTGTTCAGTGCCCAATTGGAAGAAGTGTTGAGCAATCTGAAGATTTCCGGTATGGAAAATACACAGTTTTATATGGTAAACACGCAGACAAAAATGAATCTGATCAATCCGGATGAAAAATTGCTGGCAACGGAAAGTGAGGATCCGATCCTTTTGGATGTGATTGATCGTGCCAATGAGCATCCGAAAACCAAAACCGGGCATTTTACAACGGACGGCAAATTTGTGCAGTATGTAAATATGGCGGGCCGTTCTTGGGTACTTGTTCTGGTATGTGATGCCAAAGAAGCCTATCGTGCTTCCAACCAGATCGTTGCGCAGCTTGCCGCATGCTGCGTGGTCGCATATCTGCTGATCGGAATTCTGTCGTTTGTCTCGATTACGAGATGTACCAGACCGTTGGGATTTGTTGAGCGTGCAATTGTAAGACTCGGCAATCTGGATCTGACAAAAAGCAGGGAACTGGACAGGTATCTGGGGCATAAAAATGAGGTTGGTATTCTGGCGGATAAAATTGAAAAGCTGCGGCAGGCATTGGCTGAGATCGTAGGGGTATTGAACGACTGCAGCGAGAGTGTGAATGTGTCCTCGCAGTCCATTCATTCCAATACGGGCGAACTGTCCGATTATATTACGGACAATATGGCGACGACACAGCAGCTGGCAGCAGGAATCGAATCAACAAACGGGATCGTGTCTGACCTGAACGAAAAGGTGGAACATATCAATAACATGCTTGAAACGGTTGCATCACTGATACAGGATGGTGCGGATAAAAGTCAGGAACTGTTGGACAGTTCCTCCAATATCGAGAAGACATCAAAGGAGTCTTATGAATCCTCTCTGGTGAGCATTGAGCGCAATCGTACGCATATTCAGGAAGCAACTTCCAAGCTCCGGGGATTGTCGGAAATCAATTCGCTGGTTGCGGATATTATGGGGGTAGCGGAGGAAACGAACCTGTTATCCTTAAACGCTTCCATCGAAGCAGCAAGAGCCGGAGAGGCAGGAAAGGGATTTGCCGTCGTTGCGTCGGAGATCGGCAACCTTGCAAAAGATTCTTCGGAGACTGCTTCGCGGATCGACGGAATCTGTGGAAATGTGAATGAAAATATTAGTGATGTTGCGGATTGTTTCACACAGCTGACCGATTATCTGGAACAGGATGTAGCACCGGCATTCAGCGCATTCAACCATATTTCGGAGGAAAACAAACAGATGGCAACGGATTTGAAATCTGTGATCGTCCGGATGCAGGAAACGTTACAGGAGTTTGGTGTGTTTTTGAATAATGTGACACAGCAGATGAGTAATATTCAGCAGGCGTCTGAACAGAATGAACGTGGGGTTGGTGACATTGTAAACAAGACATCAAGCGCAACACTTGTTTCTGAACAGATGATAAACGTGGCAAACAGCAACAAAGAGAGCGTAGAAAAACTCATGAAGATCATAGATCAGTTCACGGAAGAAAAACAGGTTTAGGATAAGAATGACAAAAAAGTGACATTGTAAAGGCAAGTTTTAACTCGTTTGGAATCGGGCAAATTGCTATACTTTCATTAACAAAACAATTAGGAGAAGGAGAGTTATCATGAACAATAAGAATATGCCAAATATCAAGATCGGAGTGGTCGCAGTCAGCCGCGACTGCTTCCCGGAAAGTCTTTCCGTTAACAGAAGAAAAGCACTGATCGATGCTTATACTGCAAAATACGGTGAGGAACATATTTATGAGTGCCCAATCTGTATCGTGGAGAGTGAGATCCATATGGTACAGGCATTGGAGGATGTGAAGGCAGCCGGATGTAACGCTTTGGCCGTATATCTCGGAAACTTCGGACCGGAGATTGCAGAGACACTTCTTGCAAAGCATTTTGACGGACCGAAGATGTTTGTTGCAGCAGCAGAGGAGTCCGGAGACAGTCTTCTTGACGGAAGAGGCGATGCGTACTGCGGAATGCTCAATGCAAGCTATAACTTAAAGCTTCGCAATATTAAGGCGTATATTCCGGAGTATCCGGTCGGTACCGCAGAAGAGTGTGCGGATATGATCCATGAGTTTGAGCCGATCGCACGCGCTATTGTAGCTTTAAATGATCTCAAGATCATCAGCTTCGGACCGAGACCGCTTAATTTCCTTGCATGTAATGCACCAATCAAGCAGCTTTACAACCTCGGCGTTGAGATTGAGGAGAATTCCGAGCTTGATCTGTTTGAGGCGTTCAACAAGCATGAAGGCGATGAGAGAATCCCTGCTGTAGTTGCAGAGATGGAAGCCGAGCTTGGTGAAGGAAACAAGAAGCCGGAAGTTCTTGCAAAGCTTGCACAGTACGAGCTTACTTTAAAGGACTGGGTAGAAGCGCACAAGGGATATCGCAAGTATGTGGCGATCGCCGGAAAATGCTGGCCTGCATTCCAGACACAGTTCGGATTTGTTCCTTGCTATGTCAACAGCCGTCTGACCGCACAGGGAATCCCGGTATCCTGCGAGGTTGATATCTACGGATGCTTAAGCGAGTTCATCGGAACCGTTGTCAGCGAGGATGTTGTAACCTTACTGGATATCAACAACTCTGTACCGGCAGATATGTACAATGAGGATATTAAAGATAAGTTCCCATACACACTGAAAGACACTTTCATGGGATTCCATTGTGGAAATACCGCATCCTGCAAGCTTTCTTTCTGTGAGATGAGAAATCAGAAGATTATGGCAAGAAGCCTTCCGGTTGAAGTAACAAACGGAACCTTAGAGGGAGATATCGCTCCTGGAGATATCACATTCTTCCGCCTGCAGAGTACAGCAGATGCAAAGCTTCGTGCTTACATTGCACATGGAGAGGTTCTTCCGGTTGCAACAAGATCGTTCGGATCCATCGGTATCTTTGCGATTCCGGAGATGGGCAGGTTCTATCGCCACGTACTGATCGAGAAGAACTTCCCTCATCACGGAGCTGTTGCATTCGGTCATTACGGAAAAGCGTTATATGAAGTATTTAAATACATCGGTGTTGAGGTTGATGAGATCGGCTATAATCAGCCGGCAGGTGTTCGTTACCCGACGGAGAATCCATTCGCATAGGAGGCTGACATGTTATATATTGGAGTAGACCTTGGAACAAGTGCAGTCAAGCTTCTTCTTATGAATGAGCAGGGCGGCATTGAAAAAATTGTATCGAGAGAATATCCGTTGTCGTTTCCGCATTCCGGCTGGTCTGAGCAGAATCCGTATGACTGGTATGTGCAGACCGTCGACGGATTAAAAGAACTGTTATCGGAGTGTGACAAGAGTCAGGTAGACGGAATCAGCTTCGGCGGTCAGATGCATGGACTTGTAACTTTAGATGAGCAGGACGAGGTTGTCCGTCCCGCCATTCTTTGGAATGATGGTCGTACCACCGAAGAGACTGCTTACTTAAACAATGTGATCGGACGTGATAAGCTCACAGAGTATACAGCAAATATTGCTTTCGCAGGCTTTACTGCACCAAAGATTCTCTGGATGCAGAAAAATGAGCCGGAACTTTGGGCAAAGGTCAAAAAGATCATGCTTCCGAAGGATTACCTTGCATACCGTTTGTCCGGAACATTCTGCACGGATTATTCGGATGCGTCGGGAATGCTTCTTATGGATGTGAAGAATAAATGCTGGTCCAAAGAAATGATGGAAATTTGCCATGTGTCGCGTGAACAGCTTCCGGATCTGTATGAGAGTTATGAGGTTGTCGGAACACTCAAAGAGGAGATTGCCGCAGAACTGGGGCTTTCATCGGAAGTCAAGATCATTGCGGGAGCCGGAGACAACGCGGCGGCAGCCGTCGGAACAGGAACGGTCGGTGCAAACCATTGCAATCTCTCGCTCGGAACAAGCGGAACGCTTTTTGTTTCAAGTGACAAGTTTGGCGTGGATGAGCACAATGCACTTCACTCGTTTGCACATGCGGACGGTGGTTATCATCTGATGGGATGTATGCTTTCCGCAGCGTCCTGCAATAAGTGGTGGATGGATGAGATCTTAAAGACAAAAGATTATGCCGGAGAGCAGAAAGGAATTACAACACTCGGTGAAAATCAGGTGTTCTATCTGCCTTATTTAATGGGAGAGAGATCTCCGCATAACAATCCGGATGCCAGAGCAATGTTTGTCGGAATGTCGATGGACACAACGCGAGAGGATATGACGCTTGCGGTCCTTGAAGGTGTGGCATTTGGTCTGCGTGATTCGCTTGAAGTTGCCAGATCACTTGGAATCAGAATCGATTCCTCCAGAATCTGTGGTGGCGGAGCCAAGAGTCCTCTCTGGAGACAGATTATCGCAGCAGTCATGAATGTGAAGCTTGAGATCATCGAGTCGGAGGAAGGCCCGGGATACGGAGCAGCGATTCTTGCAGCAGTAGGATGCGGCACGTTTGACAGTGTTGAGCATGCATGTGCAAAGCTTGTTAAGGTGATTGATACGGTAGATCCTGATCCGGAACTGGTTCAAAAGTACGAAGAAAAATATCAGAAATTCAGACAGTTATATCCGATCATGAAAGACTGGTTTTGAAATGCTTATCTGATGCACAACAAAAATTAACTACATATTAGATCATAAAAATTCGCGCGCGGTGTTATTTTACCAATAAATGTAAAATTTCGCCGCGCGTGATTTTTTCTATCGTTACTTTATCATCATATCTTCCGTTTTGAACATCTACCTGATCACGGCAAACCCGAATTGTTTTACTGCAATTTGTCGGCTATTATTCTATAGTTTTTCCCTGTTTTTGTCGGCTTTGATTTTGCTACCATTAAGATACACGAAAATCTATTTAAGGAGGAAAATAGGAGTGGGAAAAATGTGGAAAATGGGGGCGTGTATTGCACTATCCGCGGCAATGACGCTTACGAGTGTAGGCAGTATGCTGCCGTCGGATTGGGGTATTGAGACGGTATATGCGGATGAGACACAGACAACAATCAAGACGTTCACCGCGGACCAGCTAGAAGTAAGTTGGGGAAATGCAAAGTACAAACGTGAGAATGGACAATGGAAGCTTACCTTTGCAAATCAATATGATCAGGTAAAATGGAAAGTGCCGGAGACGATTGCACTTTCAGATGTGAAGTCCGTTACATTTCATGTTGCAGATCAAATAGGATCCGTTACTTTAAAAGTGTATAATGGTGGAGATGATGCAGAAGGTGCTAATACGCAGTATGGTTTGACAGGGAACAAAGAATATACGATTGAACCATCTGGAGAAGGTATTGTTGATGCAGTTGGACTTATGACAACTGACGATACTGGATCAGGTTCGAAAGTTAGTCTGATCAGTGTAACATTTGAATTAAAAGAAGGAAGCGGAAGCCAGAATACTTATGGCGATAACATCATCAAAGACGGCGATTTCAAAAGCGACAATGCAGCGGATTCATGGAATGCGTCGGCTGGAAAGTCAACCATCACGGTTGGAACTGAGAAAAACGAAATCGGTGACAGCGGCTTGAAAACTTATGGTGTGATCAATCGTGATCCTGCTACCGCTTCATCGGGAGACTGTTTCTCACAGGATATTACAAACGCTGTGGAACGCGGTGAAGAGTATCAGTATTCGTTCTGGGCAAAACTTTCGGACGTATACAAAGATGCACCGGAAGAACAGCGAAATGTTGATTTTGCGCCGTTTTATGTATCCGGTGGAGAAGCAACTTATCTTGGAAGTTATTCGACAGGCGTTCTTTCCGGAGAAGTTACGAAAACACTTACCGCAGGAGAGTGGACGAAGTTTTCCGGTACATTCAATGTTCCGAAGACCGCGGATCAGATTGTGATCCGTATTATTGAACAGGGTACAGACTACGGACAGGGTAAATGTGTCAAGGGCGCGTACTGCGTGACCGGTGTGTCGATGAAAAAGATCACAAAACCAAAACCGGAGATTGAAAAGGACATTCCAGATTGGAAAACATCCGTTACAGAAAGTCTTGGAAATGATTCAATCGCAGGTACTGCCATCATGTCAAGTGAGATTTCAGATGATACACTGATGGAACTTGTCGAGAAACATTTCAATGCGGTGACACTTGGCAATGAATTAAAGCCGGATGCACTGTTTAATTATCAGATCGGACAGTCTGTTGATTGTAAAACAATTACGTTCAAAGGGACGGAACTGAAGGTGCCGGTTGTTAATGATAAGAACGAGAATTTAGATTTCTCACGCGCAGATGCAATGCTGGAAAAAATTCTTGAGTGGAATAATGCTAATCCGAAGAATAAGATTCGCGTTCGCGGTCATGTGCTGGTATGGCATTCACAGACTCCGGAATGGTTCTTCCACGAGGACTATGATGTTGCAAAGCCATACGTAGATAAGGAAACTATGAACCGCAGACTGGAGTGGTTTATTTCCAGTGTGTTTGATCATTATTTTGGAAAGGCTGCAAACGGAAAGTATGACGGACTCTTTTATGGCTGGGATGTTGTAAATGAGGCGGTCAATGGCAATACATACCGTGATGATAAGGTTATTCCTGATGAAAGTGATACAAGTACATCGGATACCCGTCATGGAAGCAATTCCATGTGGTGGAGAGTATACAAGAGCAACGAATTCATCATCAATGCTTTCAAGTATGCAAACCACTATGCACCAGAGGATGTAGAACTTTACTACAATGACTACGGAGAGACAGACAACACCAAGTGTGAGGGTATCGTAAAACTGATCAACGACGTGAAGCATGCAGACGGAACCAGATTGGATGCTTTTGGTATGCAGGCACATTACAATGTGGACGGTTTCTCAGCTGCGCAGTTTAAGAGTGTAGCGAAGAAGTATGCAACGGCAGCCGGCAAAGTGCAGCTGACTGAGCTGGATTTTAAGGCAAGCAGTACTTACGACGGTACAGCGGCTACAAAGGAAAGCGAATACACCAAGATGGCATACTGCCATAAGAATCTGTATGAGGCGATCAAGGCGTTAAAGACGGAAGGAACAATCGTATCCGGCCTTACCGTCTGGGGTGTTATTGAGCCGAATTCATGGCTGCATTCCCAGTCGAATGTCGGTGGCGGAGCAAACGGCTCTGCACAGTGCCCGCTGCTTTTTGACGGAAACTATAAAGCAAAGCCTGCTTATTGGGCTTATGTGGATGCATCGCAACTTAAGCCGGCGATTCAGAAGGTTACCATTACAGAGGCGAAGGATGGCAATATTGCAGGAGAAACCTATACGATCGATCAGGGTGCGGTACAGGCAGAATTTATCCCGGTATGGGATGCAGCCGGTCTTACCGTACAGGTAAAAGTAAAAGACACAACCGCAAATGATGCAGACGCCGTTACAGTATATGTAGATCCAAAAAATTCGGCATCGGATATCAAACCGGATAAGGTAACGGTTGCAAGAACAGCTGCTGCTGAGATCGCAGGCGGATATCAGGCAACCGTCAAGGTTCCGATGGAGAATTTGAAAGTTGCACAGCAGATCGGTCTCGATGTTGTTGTAAACAATGACGGGAAGACAGAAAGCTTTAATGATCTGACCGGAAAGCAGGAGTCAAGCAGCAAGTATTATGCAGTGGCAACCATGAAGCCGGGCATCGAGAAGATCCCGTACGGAACAATTTCGGTTGACGGAGAGGAAGATGCCGCATGGGACAATGCGGTAAACATCCCGCTTACGATCAACAAAGACTCCGAGGCTTCTGCCAATGCAAAGGTTCTCTGGGATGATGACAATCTCTATGTATATGCAACCGTAAAAGACGCGGTATTGGATAAAACAGGCGCTCAGACGCATGAGCAGGATTCTCTTGAAGTGTTCATCGACGAGGACAACGGCAAGACCGCTTCTTATGGAGAGGACGATAAGCAGTATCGTATCAATTATAACAATGAGCAGTCCTTCAATGGTAAAAAATGTCTGGCAGAGAATGTCAAGTCTGCAACAAAAACAATCGTAGGAGGATACGTGGTTGAGGCTGCTTTCAAGTGGACGGATATCAGGCCGGCAAACGGAACCAAGATTGGTCTGGATCTCCAGATCAACGATGCAAAAGGCGGCAAGCGTACCGGTACGTTAAGCTGGTATGATGAGACCGGAATGGGCTGGTCAGGCTCAAACGTATATGGTACGGTCGAATTAACCGGAAAGACCGGCAGCAATGGCGGCGGCTCGTCTGTAAATCCGGGAACTTCGGATACGAAGCCGGATGTGAAACCGGACGGAAAACAGGATACGACCGTTGAGACATCCAAAGTGGAAATTACAGTTTCCGGCGATAAGAAGGCTGAGGCATCGGTAACCATAACAAAGGATGCGCAGGGAAATGTGACCGGCGCAAATGCAACGGTATCGGGATCAAAGGGAACACTTACCGCAGATGTGGTAAAGCAGCTTACCGAGGCGGCAGGAACCGAAGATCTTACGATCATCCTGCAGGTTAAGAATGCGAATGGTGATGTGAAATACACGGTTTCCGTTTCCGCAAAGAATGTGAAAAATAATAAATCACTGAAGGCATTTGTTGTCAACCGTAAGACGGGTGAATATGAACTGATCAACAGCAAGACCTATAAGGCTAAGGATGGAAATCTGAATGCAAGTTTTGGAAAGAAGGGCGATTATGTACTTCTGACGACAAAGGAATCAGCCAGAATTGAAAAAGAAATCCTTAAGACCATCGCTCCGAAGAAAACAAAGGCAACGGTTAAAAAAGGAAAAACAACGGAGTTTAAGCTTGACAGCAAGCTGAATCAGAACAATGTAAAGAAGGTAACCTACAAAACTTCCAAGAAGTCGATTGCTACCGTAAACAAGAACGGTAAGATCAAAGCAAACAGGAAAGGAACGGTAAAGATCAAGGCAATCGTGACTTTAAAGAATGGAAAAACAAAAACAGTATCCATGAAGATAGCCGTTCGATAGAAAATATTGACAGGAATACAATTACTATAGTTTGTCGGTAATTATTCCATAAAAAGCCCTCGTGACGCAAGCGGGGGCTTTTTTTATAATCAAATCACAAGAAAAGCATAATCCCAAAAGAAATAAAGCAGTAATAAAAGGGGGCATCCGGATGTTCTATAATAAAAGAAAAACAATCGGGGTCTTTTTGAACCGTGCAGAACTGGAATTCCAGCAGGTGCTCAGCAGATCGCTGACCGAGACGGCAAAACAATGCGATTATAATATTGTTTTCCTGACTTCATTTGGAATCCGGGAAACCGAGACAATGTATGATCTGTATGAGAAGAACGTTGTTGATTTTGCACCGATCGAAGAATTTGATGCAATTATTGTTGCGCTGGATACATACGATACACCCAGCTTTCGAATGAAACTGATCGAAGGTCTGAAAAACAGAGCGCATGGTCCGGTCATCAGTTTTCGTGAGGCGTCGGAGGGATTCTACGGGATACTCTCGGATGCCAATTCGATGGTGGAGGAGCTGGTAAAGCATATTGCAAATACGCATTCTGTGAGAAATATCTGTTTTATGGCAGGATACAAGGGGCATTATGACAGCCAGATCCGAGAACAGCATTACCGGCTGGCGATGGAGGAACTCGGACTTCCGGTCTATGAAAATTCAATTTTTTACGGAGATATGTGGAAAGGAAAAGGCGAGCAGGCATACGAATTTTTCTTTTCCGATGAAACGCATCGTCCGGAGGCGATCGTCTGTGCGAATGACTTTATGGCGAGAGCACTCACAATCGCGCTTGAAAAACACGGAATTTTGGTACCGCAGGATGTTATGGTCAGTGGCGTGGATAATTCACCGGAATCATGTGATGTACTTCCGCAGTTGACATCGATCTCCGTGGATTATGAAGCGATGGCAAAAGAGGCGGTCTATCTTGTGAGGGATCTTCTTGAAGGTGTGCCGAGGGAACGTAATATCTATGTTCCGGCTAAAATTCTGTTTCGGGAGAGTACGAAGGATTGTACCGACCGGGAGGATAAGAGAAGTGATGAAATCTACCAGAAACTGATTGAGATCCGGGAGAAACACAACCGGCAATCCTATTTTTCGACGGACATGGACGGATGCACCGATTATGCGGAGATGAAACAGATTGTAGCCAAGAATCTGCATCTTCTCGGAACGTGCAAAGAATTTTATCTCGGGCTGCTCGGTGAAGAAAAGGATCATATCCGGTATTTTAAGCAGGATATTACTTCGTATGCAAAACTCGGAATGGAAATCAGGGACGGTCAGATATTGCATGTATCCGGGGAGTGCTTCCGGCAGAAAGATCTGCTTCCGGAGGAAGTGTGTGATGATAGCTGGAAAGTATATTATATCCGGGTATTGCATAATCGGGAAAAAAATTTCGGCTATACCGTTGTACAGTTTGAAAATCCGTTGGACGGACCGGACGAATTTTATCATGACTGGAATTTGACCTTAAGCCAGACGATCAATAATTTTTATACGACAAAATACCTGATCCGGCTGAATCACGAAAATCAGGAAAAAAGTGTGACGGATTATCTGACCGGATTAAATAACCGCCGCGGCATGGAAGATTACATCAATGAGAAGTGGCCGGAGTGGATCCTTGGAAACCGGTATCTGACCTGCGCAAGCGTAGATGTGGACGGATTGAAAGTGATCAATGATTCTTATGGACATAAGGAAGGCGATTGGGCAATCTGTGCCGTTGCGGAAGCAATACGCAAGGCAATTGGCAAATACGGCATTGCAGCCCGAACCGGAGGGGATGAGTTCGTGTTTGTTCTGACCGGAGCGAATGCCGGACTTGTCAGGGATGTGGAGAATCAGATCCACCATTATCTGGATGAGGCAAACGCGCAAAGTGGTAAACCTTACCGGGCGGACTGCTCGATGGGACATTATATGACGCAGATTACGGCGCGTGAATCGTTTGAAGAATGCATGCGCATGAGTGATATAGAAATGTATAAAGAAAAGAAAGCAAAGAAAGTAGGGAGGTAATGATTATGAACGGACCGGCAGCACCAAAGGATCCGGAAAAGAAAAGACCATATTTTTACATTATGAAGGATAAAGAAATCTTCGGAGCAAAACAGGAAGACGGAAGTGCGATTCATTTTATCTATGAGAGTGACGGAAGACTGATCAACAGCGCACAGATCGTCGGAAATATTACGGATGAGAACATGCTTCGGTTGTTGGAGACGGTGGAGGGATTCGGCAAGCTTGTACACAGTATCGGGGTGTCTGTTGAGACCGACAATCCAAAGGAGGAGATGGAGTTCATCTTCCAGATGTATGGGAAAAAAGATCTCTACGGAGGCGGAACCAATCTGCGATGCAGCCTGACCGGAGACGGAATGGAACGGCGCATTTATCTGTCGGATTATACCTGGACAGAGGATGATTATATTCCGGGACAGATCAAGTTCATCATGAGCGTACCGGAAAAGATGGGAAAAGCGAGCGTTCGGTTTTATCTGAACGACGGATATACGGCTCCGGAAGAGGTGGAAGAAGAAGCGGTGGATACGAAATCGGAACTGTACTGCACGATGATCGAGCGTTCTCTCATGAATCTGGGCAACACCTACCGTATCCGCAAAGCGATCGAGAAGGCGAGAGCCGGAAAAGAAGTAACGCTTGCCTATATCGGAGGGTCGATCACGCAGGGGGCGGGAGCGACACCAATCAATACCGAGTGTTATGCCTATAAGTCCTATCAGCTTTTCAAAAGCAGATTTGCGATGGGAGATAACGTTAAATTTGTGAAAGCGGGCGTTGGAGGAACACCATCGGAGCTTGGAATGCTCCGCTTTGACAGAGATGTGTTAAGAGACGGCGAGAAGCCGGATATCGTAGTCGTAGAATTTGCGGTCAACGATGAGGGCGACGAGACGAAGGGCGATTGCTACGAAAGCCTTGTGCGCAAGATCTTAAAGCTGGATTGGAATCCGGCGGTCGTTCTGCTTTTTTCCGTATTTGCCAATGACTGGAATCTGCAGGATCGCTTAAGCCCGGTCGGCAGACTGTATGACCTGCCGATGGTCAGTATCAAGGATACCGTGGTGGAGCAGTTTACAAAGAAACCGAACGAGGGAAGGGTTCTGACAAAAAATCAGTTCTTTTACGATATGTTCCATCCGAGCAACCTCGGTCATACCATTATGGCAGACTGTTTACAGTATCTGTTTGAGCGCTGTGATTTAAGCGAGCATGCAAGACTTGACGCTTTTGAGAGCGGCCTGACCGAGGAGGGAATGCTTGCACAGCAGCTGCAGATGAAGCCTGCAATCGGCAAAAGCTTTGAGCATGTACGGCTTCTGGATAAGAAAGATGTCTATGACGAGGCCAAAATCGATGCCGGTGGCTTCTGTGCAATGGATGATCAGCTCCAGAGTGTGGAGATGGATGACCGGTTAGAATTGACACCGGAGTTTCCGTACAATTGGATGTACGATGCAACGATGCCGGAGAATGCCGCCTTTACAATCCGCATCCATTGCAAAGCGCTTGTGTTGATCTTTAAGGATTCCGGAGAAGTGGACGTTGGAAAGGCGTATGTCGATGTGGACGGTGAGCGTCGCATGACGGCGGATCCGCATATTAACAACTGGCAGCACTGCAACGCGATGATCGTGTTCAATGAGGATGAAAGCGCCGACCATACGGTACGCATTGAAGTCGCAGAAGAAGACAGAGACAAGAAGTTTACAATTTTAGGATTTGGTTACGTATTATAGGAGTAGTAAAATGGTTACAGTTAAGAATCCAATTTTAATGGGATTTTATCCGGACCCTTCTATTTGCAGAAAGGGAGAGGATTATTATATCGTCAATTCAAGTTTTGTGTATGCACCGGGAGTGCCAATCTTTCACAGCAGAGATCTCGCACATTGGGAGCAGATCGGCAATATTTTAGACCGTCCGTCGCAGCTTCCTGTGGCGGGAGCGGATATCTCAGATGGTATTTATGCGCCGACGATCCGCTATCATGATGGTTTGTTTTATATGATCACGACCAATGTGACGCGCGACAACAATTTTATCGTTACAGCGGAGAATCCGGAAGGACCGTGGTCCGAGCCGTATTATCTCGGCGACGATGCCCCGGGCATCGACCCGAGCCTTTTTTTTGACGATGACGGCAAATGTTATTATTGCGGAACCCGTCCGAATCCGGAGGGCGTTCGCTATAACGGGGACTGGGAGATTTGGATTCAGGAACTGGATCTTAAGACCATGAAGCTGGTCGGTGAGAGCATGGCAATCTGGAAAGGTGCGGTAAAGGGATGTATCTGGCCGGAAGGTCCGCATATTTACAAGATCGATGGTTATTATTATCTGCTCCACGCAGAAGGCGGAACCGGTCCGGAACACAGTATTACGGTGGCACGCAGTAAGAAGCTGTTCCAGTGGTTTGAAGGCTGTCCGCGCAATCCGGTTTTCACACACCGCAATCTTGGTATGGATTATCCGGTCATCTATGCGGGACATGGAGATCTGGTTGATGACGGCAAGGGAAACTGGTATGTTGTAATGCTTGCGTCAAGACCTTGCAAAAAGCATAGCAGCATGGGACGTGAGACTTTCCTTGCCAGGGTGATCTGGGAGAAAGGCTGGCCGGTGATCGCTCCGGGGGTCGGACATCTGGAGGATGAATTTACGATCGATATGCCTGAGCATCGCTTTGCGGAAGAAATTACGAATTCCGATGTCATTCATTTCTGGGGAGAACAGCTGGATCAGCGGCTGGTGGCAATCGAGGACTGGACATCCGGAATTTATTCGCTGACCGAACGTGAGGGTGCACTTCGGATGTACCTTCGCAAAGAAAAGATTTCCGAGAGAGCAAACTGTGCATATCTTGGTGTAAGACAGAAGAGTTACCGCTTTGTCGCAGAGACCGGTATGGAATTCTATCCGGAAAATGAGTCGGAGACGGCGGGACTTGTGCTTTACCAGAATAATGAAAATCATCTCCGGTTTGAAGTGGTGCGCGTGGATGGAGAAGTTTGTTTTGTGATAACCAGCTGTATTCACGGAGATGAGCAGACGCTGGCAACGACACGGCTGGAGAAGAAAGGAAAATTAAAGATCCGCCTGCAGTGCTGCGATCAGTGTGCCCGTGTCTGGATTTCGGAAGGCAAAGGATATGTATCCGTTGCGGAAAATCTGGATCTTCTTGCTTACACGACAGAGGAAGCCGGAGGCTTTGTAGGATGCACAGTCGGTATATATGCATCTTCCAACGGTAGCGACAGTACAAATTATGCTGATTTCGAATGGCTGACATGCCAGTCGATGGATTGATAGAAAGTGTTTAAGATGAGGAGATGACATAATGAGTAGACAGACAAAAGAATATGCAAAGAAACTGGTTGCACAGATGACGGTTGAGGAAAAAATGAGCCAGATGCTCTATGAGTCACCGGCGATCGAGCGACTTAATATTCCGGCATATAACTGGTGGAATGAGGCTTTGCATGGTGTTGCAAGAGCCGGAGTTGCTACGGTATTTCCACAGTCGATCGGACTTGCGGCGACATTCGATCCAAAACTTGTCGGACAGATCGGTGATGTAGTGTCGACGGAAGGACGTGCAAAATTTAATGAGTTTTCAAGAAGGGGCGACCATGGAATCTATAAAGGACTTACGTTCTGGGCACCGAATGTCAACATTTTCCGCGATCCGAGATGGGGAAGAGGTCATGAGACGTATGGAGAGGATCCGTATCTTACGGCGGAACTCGGATGTGCGTACATCAAAGGCTTACAGGGACCGGATCCGGATCATCTGAAATCTGCAGCATGCGCAAAGCATTTTGCGGTACACAGCGGTCCGGAAGCGATCCGCCATGAATTCAATGCAAAAGCGTCTAAGCATGATATGTATGACACTTATCTGTATGCGTTTAAGCGATGTGTCAAGGATGCCAAGGTTGAGGCCGTCATGGGCGCTTACAATCGCGTGAACGGAGAGCCGGCGTGTGGAAGCAAAACTCTCCTGAAGGATATTTTAAGAGATGAATTTGGTTTTGAAGGTCATGTGGTATCGGACTGCTGGGCAATTCTTGATTTCCACGAGCACCATCATGTGACAGAGAGTGTCGAGGAATCTGCGGCTATGGCAGTAAACAACGGCTGCGACCTGAACTGCGGAAGCGCCTTTTTACATTTGCAGGAAGCTTACGAGAGGGGACTTGTTTCAGAGGAAGCGATCACAGAAGCGGTGGAGCGTCTGATGGAAGTTCGTATTCGTCTGGGTATGATGAAGGATTATCCGTCCCCGTATGAAGACATTACCTATGATAAGGTAGAATGTCCGGAACATGTGAAGTTGTCTGTTGAAGCGGCAAGAAGAAGTCTTGTTCTGTTGAAAAACGAGAATGCGTTCCTGCCGTTGGATAAAAATAAGATACAGACCGTCGCAGTCATCGGTCCGAATGCGAATTCAAGAGATGCGCTGGTCGGAAACTATGTCGGAACCTCTTCCCGTTACATTACTCCACTGGAGGGAATTCAGCAGTATGTGGGGGATGATGTGCGTGTATTATATGCAGAAGGCTGTCATCTGTACAAAGACAAAGTGGAATTTCTGGCAGAGACGAAGGATCGATTCGAGGAAGCGGTCATTGCGGCGGAGCAGGCAGATGTTGTAGTTATGTGCCTTGGTCTTGATGCGACGATCGAAGGCGAGGAAGGCGATGCCGGTAATGAATATGCCAGCGGGGATAAACTGGGACTCAATCTTCCGGGACTTCAGGAAGAACTGCTCGAGACGGTTACGGCTGTCGGAAAGCCGGTTGTGCTCGTGATTTCGGCGGGAAGTGCACTCGATCTCTCATGGGCGGATGCGCATGTTGCTGCGATTATTGACAGTTTTTATCCGGGAGCCCGTGGCGGAAAGGCAGTCGCAGAAGTAATCTTCGGTGATTTTTCACCATCCGGAAAGCTGCCTGTCACCTTTTATCAGGGAACGGAAAATCTTCCGGAGTTTACGGATTATGATATGTCCGATCGCACATATCGTTATACGGACAAGAATGTGCTCTATCCGTTCGGTTACGGATTGCATTATGGAACGATCCGTTACGAGAATGCACAGATTTCCTGTGCGCAGTGCGGTGTGAGAGATGCCGTCGATGTGAGTGTGGATGTCATAAATGAGAGTTCCTACACGATCCATGAGAGTGTTCAGGCGTACATTCAGCATGAGGAAGCGGATGCGTATGAACCGGGATATCAGTTGAAAGGAATACAGACGGTTACATTACAGCCGAAAGAGACGAAGCGTGTGACCATATCTCTTAAGGCACGTGACTTTGCAATTATCACGCAGGAGGGAGAATGCGTTGTAAGACCGGGATCTTACCGCATCGCAATCGGAGGTCAGCAGCCGGATGCAAGAAGTGCAAAACTTACCGGAAGTGACGTGGCTGCGCTGGTGGTCCGCAGAGAGGGTGAGCAGACACCGGTTGAGTATTAGAGTGCAGAAATATCAAGAAACAATTTTAAATATAGTCTCGTATATGTTATAATGAATTTAACGGGTTGTACGAATTGAGGAGCAGGTCGAAAAATCTGCTCCTTTATCGCTTTGTTGTGTGTGAATTTAGAGGGATTGGTATGAATATCATCGACAAGTTCATCAAGGTAATGGAAAGATATATGGATAATCTTTCTATTAAGAAAAAATTTATACAGTTATACATTTTCTGTGTTTTTTTACCGCTGATCATTACGGACAGTGTCGTCTTATATATTGTAGACAGCATGGAATCGCAGCGGCAGTATCATGAGATGGCAAATGTTGCGAATGCAGTCAGCTATAATATCAGTGCACTGGTGGAGAATGCGGGAGAAATTGCCAAAAGTATGTACACCAATAGAAGGATGAATACCTTTTTGGAGAAGCAATATGAGAGCACTTCGGATTATTATACGGAATATCAGAATTTCTTTCAGGATTCGACGTTGGAAAACGTACTCGGCATGAATCAGATCGTCTTTACCCTGTATACGGATAATCCTACCATGGTAAAAGGGGGAAAGATTGATACTATGTCAAATCTGAAGAAAACGGCAGCGTATGCGGCGTGGAAGGAACGGGGCGAAAACGAAGGGCTTTTTTTTATATATGAAAATAAAGGATATGCCAATTCCTATCGCCGTAAGATCATTCTATTGCAGAATCTTGATTTCTTTTCCAAGGATCAGGAAAAGATGTTGAAGATTGAATTCGATTACAACAGTATGATGCGGATGCTCAGGCGGATGAAGTTTGATAATGAAGTTCACATCTGTCAAGGGGATGAGATCGTACTGAGTAACGGATATTTCAGTGGTGTCGGTAATGCGTTTGATACAATCAGTGTGCAGCAGAAGACGGGGTATAAGCAGTCGCTTTGTCTTCACGGAGCGCAGCTGGACATCTATGTGCTGAAATCAGACAATGGAATATGGAATCGAATTGCAAGGGATCTTCCGCTTCTTGGTTTTCTGGTAATCATCAATGTGGTTCTTCCGGTGGGATTTGTGTTGCTTCTCAATCGTTCGTTCACAAAGAGAATCCGGGGACTGAGCAAAGTGTTTCAATCGGTAAACGGGGAACATCTTGTCCGGATGACACACGAAAACGGCGGGGATGAGATTGGCAGCATGATCCGGAATTACAACCGGATGGTAGACCGGACGAATGAACTGATACAGACGGTATACAAAAACAAGATCAAAGAACAGGAAATTCTGGTGGGCAGAAAGAATGCGGAACTTTTAGCGTTGCAGAGCCAGATCAACCCGCATTTTTTATTTAATGCGCTGGAGAGTATCCGCATGCGGAGTCTCTTAAAAAAGGAAAACGAGACGGCAGATATGGTAGAAAAGCTGGCGATCATGCAAAGGCAATATGTGGATTGGGGAAATGATTTGGTACGGATTGAACAGGAACTTGAATTTGTGAAGGCCTATCTGTCCCTGCAGAAGTATCGCTTTGGGGATCGCTTGAATTACAATCTTGATATCGCAACGGAATGTATGCAGAACCGGATACCGAAGCTTACCATTGTAACATTCGTGGAGAACGCCTGTGTGCATGGAATCGAAAGTAAGGCATCACCAGGATGGATTTTTGTAAGAGTCTATAAGAAGGACGGACAATTATGGATTGAGATTGAAGATACGGGAAGCGGGATGAATCAGCAACAGATTCTGCAGATTCAGAATGATATGCAGAATGCGGATATCCAGATGCTGAAAGAACGCAAGAGTGTCGGCATGCTGAATGCATGTTTGCGCCTTCGAATGCAGACGAAGGATCATGTATGTTTTGAAATCGATGGTGAAGAAGGCGCAGGAACATGGATTACGATCCGTATTCCGATGGAGTATGTATAAGGGGGAAGAAAGATGTTAAAAGTATTGCTTGTGGATGATGAGCCTTTTATTATTCAGGGATTAAAGGTATTGATCGACTGGGAACAGGAAGGTTATACGATCGCAGGGACTGCGTCAAACGGAAAAGAGGCATATGATTTCCTGAAAAAGGAGAGCGTAGATCTGATCATTGCGGATATCCAGATGCCGGTCATGACAGGACTGGAGCTGCAGGAAACGATACGAAAAGAAAATCTTTCAAATGCCTACTTTGTCATCTTAAGCGGATATGCGGATTTCGAATATGCACGGCGGGCACTTCAAAATGAATGTATGGATTATATTTTAAAGCCGGTTGATCGTGAAATGCTGCTGAAACTGCTTAACAGGGTGTCAGCGATGCGGGATGAAGATGACCGGATGCAGCAGAAAAACCGGAAGATGGAAAAGGCGTACCTTGCAAGAAATCAGATTGCTTTGATCAAGGGAAAATACGATGATTCCAATCTGCAATATGTCACATCACAGATGAAATGCAAAGAAGGTGTTCGCTACGTTGAAATTCAGATGGCGGAATGTGATGCGGATGAAGATGTGACGGATCAGGAGATGCGTGAATTCCAAAGACAGATGTATGAATGCTGTACTGCATTCCTGAGAGATTATGCGGAGAATTGTGTGTTTGACGTATCGGCAGATGAAAAAATATATGATGTGGGATTGATCTTTTTTCGATATATGGCGGAAGAGGCAGGACTCGATGAAAAAGCTTATCTGAACTGGTTGGTGGAATATCTGGGCGAGAATCTGTCGCGCCCGGTTACGTTGCTTGTCGGAAAAAACGTGCAGGATATCAGCCGTATTGCAAGATCATACGGGAATGCCTGTATGCTTCGTTCCTTTCAGGGATTTCGAAGCAAAAAGGACATCTATTTCTACGAGGAAGAAGTGCAGGTGTCCAATGACGGTATGGTTTTGTGCAAGAAGAGTCTGGATCATCTGCTGAAAGTGGTGGAACAGAATAATCATATGGAAATCCGTTCTGCTGTAGATCAGTTCTATGAAGAAATGGGACAAAGGGGCGTGCATGGAGAGGCCATGACACTCAATATCAACTATTTGCTGTTTCAGTTGATTCATCTTGCAAGTGAGCAGGATGATGAAGTAAATCAGGAAGAAATTCTGCGTCTGATTTCGGAGAGCAGTTTTGAGGCGGGAACAATCCGCGGCAGTAAGTCACATCTGATGCGTTTTGCATGCGAGTACGGAGATTATCTTTCCCAGCTCCGCAAGAACGTATCCAGAGGTGTGCTTGGAAATGTGGAGAAAGAAATTAGGGAAAACTACGCGGATAACCTCACGCTTAAGGGACTCAGTGAGAAATATTATGTCAACAGTGCCTATCTCGGACAGCTGTTCCGGAAGAAGTACGGTCAGTCGTTTAAAGACTATCTGAACAATTATCGAATGGATCGGGCTGCCGATATTCTTCTGCATTCCGATAAGAAGATCATTCTGGTTGCGGAGGAGGTCGGATATCATGATCTGGATTATTTTGTCAACCGCTTTATTCAGGTAAAAGGCTGTACACCGGCGAAATTCCGCAGGCAGATGCAGCAGTAATTACATATTAGGGAGAAATGCAAAACAGGGTAAACTATAGTTCGTCAGAATGAACTATAGTTTACCCTGTTTTTGACTATAGTTCGTCGTATTGTTTGAAACCGTAAAAAAAGTAAAATAGTTAATATAAAAAAGGAGGTTAAAATCTATGAAAAGAAAAAGAATTGTAAGCGTCATGCTTGTAGCGGCAATGGCGGCAACCTTATTCGCGGGGTGTGGAAAAAATGGCGGAAATGATAATGGATCAACACAGGGGGGAAGCGCTTCGAATGATGGTAAGATCAAAGAATTTACCGCATTCTTTGCAGTTCCGGGATCCGAGATCAACGATGACAATGAGGTTCAGCAGATCATCGCTGAGAAGACCGGCGTAAAGGTAAAAGAGACATGGCTGACAGGCCAGACAGCAGAAGAAGCAGTCGGAACGCTGGTAGCCGGTGATGAATATCCGGATTTCATCTGTGGTGGAAATGGTATGCCACAGTTATATGATGCAGGTGCATTGGTAGCATTAGATGATTACATTGACAAATATCCGAATATCAAGAACTACTTCACCGAACAGGAATGGGATCAGCTTCGTCAGGACGACGGACATATTTACTGGATTCCACAGTTCTCCAATATTAAGGGAGAAGAGAAAACCTGTACACATAACGATGAGGCATTCTGGATTCAGGCAAGAGTTCTTGAGTGGGCTAATTATCCGGAAATCAAGACGATGGATGACTATTTCAAGCTGATTGAAGATTATAATGCAGCAAATCCTACCATGGAAGATGGAACGGAGAATATTCCATATACCATCCTTTGCGAGGATTGGAGATATTTCTGTCTTGAGAATGCTCCACAGTTCTTAGATGGTTATCCAAATGATGGTTCATGTATGGTTGATCCGGATACATTAAAGGTAATGGATTATAATACATCCGATACTGCTGTAAAGTACTTCAAGAAGTTGAACGAGGAATATCAGAAGGGTATTGTTGATCCTGAGTCATTCACACAGACTTATGATGAGTACATTGCAAAGCTTTCTTCTGGACGTGTACTTGGTATGATCGACCAGTGGTGGGATTTCGCCTACACAGCAGGTGATGCAATTAAGTCTGCAGGACTGGATGCACAGGGATGCGATTACATTCCGGTACCTGTAACGATTGATGGACGTAAGAACCAGTGGCACAACTCCGGCGGAGTTTTAAATTCCGGTGATGGACTTGCAATCACAAAGGATTGTGATGATGTGGAAGCAGCTTTACAGTTTGTAGATGATCTTCTTTCAGAGGAAATTCACAACCTTCGTTTCTGGGGCGTTGAAGGTGAAGATTATCAGGTTGGCGACGATGGACTTTTCTATAGAACCAAGGAGCAGAGAGCAAAGGCTGCAGAGACAGATTATAAGGCGTCTCACGCATGTTCTTATTCTTATTTCCCACAGTATGACGGAACCTGTGATGACGGTCTGAATGCAACAAAGCCGAGTGGACAGGCAAAAGAATTCTTCGATGGATTAAATGATGATGTCAAGAAAGCATTCGAGGCATATGGTGTTGAAACATACGTTGAGATGCTTGGAACAAACGAGGCACCTGGTGCATGGTATCCGATGTGGTCATTCTCAAACAACTTTACAACAGACACAGAGGGTGGAATGGCATGGACCAAGATTGGCGAAGTTAAGCATGAGCAGCTTCCGCAGGTTGTAATGGCAAAAGACTTTGACAAAGCATGGAAAACTTATATGGATGCATACAAAGCATGCAATCCGGACGCTTTCCTTAGCGAGTTGCAGGCAGAGCTTGATAAGCGTATGAAAGACGCAGCAAAATACGAATAATACATAGAAAATGAGGTTTTAGATGGGCAGATGTTGTGAAAACTTCATCTGCCCGTTTAAAAAAGGAGTGAGGTCATGTCTATAGAGAGAACAAAATCCAAACAGAAAGTGAAAGAACCGAAGACGAAAATTACTTGGAAAGAGATTAAAAGACAGAAAGTATTATTGTTCTGGGCGGCAATCATGGTAGTGTATGGCGTGGTTTTCTATTACCTCCCACTTGCAGGCTGGACTATGGCGTTTCAAAACTATAAACCGAGACTTGGTATCTTTCATTCGGAATTTGTAGGATGGGATAAATTCCGGACATTATTCTCGGATATGACTTTTATCCGGGTAATCAGAAATACGTTGGCAATGGGTGTTATCAATCTGGTGGTAACATTTGTTACAGCAATTGTTTTTGCAATTTTATTAAATGAAATTAAAACCAAAGGCGGTAAAAAAGTCGTTCAGACAATTTCTTATCTTCCGCATTTCCTTTCATGGATCATTGTAACCGGTATCTTACACGATATGTTATCCGGTGGCGGAATTGTGAACGAATTATTACTTAATTTTAATATTATCTCGCAGCCAATCAATTTCTTTGCTCATCCGGGTTATTTCTGGCCAATCGTTGCATTTGCCAATGTCTGGAAAGAAACAGGATGGAATGCAATTATTTATTTGGCAGCAATTACTTCGATCGACCCGTCACTTTACGAAGCTGCAGCTATCGACGGTGCAGGCAGATGGGCAAAAATCAAGCATGTTACACTTCCGGGTATTAAACCAACCATTATCATTCTTCTTCTGATGAATGTAGGTAATGTACTGAACGCCGGTTTTGAAGTTCAGTATTTGTTAGGAAACGGTCTGGTTCAGAAAGTATCACAGACAATTGATATTTACGTATTAAAATGGGGAATCAGTCAGGGCGATTTCGCAATAGGAACCGCAGCCGGTATCTTCAAGAGTTTCGTAAGTATTATTCTGATCGTGATTGCAAACCAGATTGCAAAGCGTAATGGTGAAGAACAATTGTTCTAAGGAGGTTATACAATGGCAGCAAAAAAAGCGAAAAAAAAGGTGCAGATATTTCCGATTGTGAATGCGATCATTATGATCCTGCTGGTCATCATTACTCTGTATCCTGTGTTAAATACATTAGCAATATCATTAAATGACGGTACAGATTCCCTTCGTGGAGGTATCTATCTGTTACCGAGAAAATTTACATGGAAAAACTACATTACAGTACTTCAGAAAGACAACCTGATTACAGGTGCTTATGTTACGGTTGCAAGAACTGTGATCGGAACCATTCTTGCGCTGATTGCCAATGCAATCCTCGCATTTATCGTCAGCAGAAAAAGATTTATGTTTAAAAAGCAGCTCTCTTTATTCTGGGTTATCACTATGTATGTAAACGGAGGTCTGATCCCGACATTCCTGTTGTACAAGGGACTGGGACTTACCAACAGCTTCTGGGTATATGTTATCCCTGGAATGGTCAGTGCGTTTAACATGCTGGTTATCCGTACTTATATGAACGGTATCCCGGACAGCTTAGAGGAGTCGGCACAGCTCGACGGTGCTGGGTATACGACGATTTTCCTGAAAATCTATTCACCGCTCTGTAAGCCGGTGTATGCAACTGTGGCTTTATTCGTTGCAGTCGGTCAGTGGAATTCATGGTTTGATGCAATGTTATATAACCGTATGAACGGCAAACTGACAACATTACAGTATGAGTTGATGAAACTACTGTCATCCGTAACAAATCAGGGCAATAATGTTGAGGCTATGAAGAATGCCGTTGGAACGGTTACACCGACATCAGTCCGTGCAGCTGCAACCATCATCACTATGTTGCCGATCATTTGTATCTATCCATTTTTACAGAAGTATTTTGTAACAGGACTTACACTTGGTGGCGTAAAAGAATAGTATTTTATCATACATACAAGTTTCTTTTTTATATAATATCTTCCCTTATCTATAAGCTGTGCTACAGAGGTGGCACAGCTTATATGTTATGAGATTAAAGAAAAGTAGCATTCTATCTTCAATTGATACAAAGGGAAGCATACAGCTGAAAGAAAATATATAGTAAATCATGGATACATAGCATATGAAAATGACACTGAGATGGTATGGTTCGCAGCACGGCACGGTTGCGTTGTAGGAATAAACAGGAATGGAAACGCATAGAATCATTTAAGAGGTGATGCTATGCGTTTTTTGGATCTATGTGAAAAAGAAGTGGTCAATGTCAGTGACTGCAGATGTCTCGGCAATGTCAGAGACCTGGAATTTGACAAGGAATGCGGCGATATTAAGGCACTTATCATACCGGGACCGGGCAAATATTTCGGCTGTTTTTGCAGAGATAGTGAATTTTGTATTCCATGGGCTAAAGTTATTCGAATTGGACCCGATATAATACTTGTAGAGTTCAATGAGAAAGAGATGAAGCGTAAGATTTAACATGATCGAATGATTGACAACAAAATCTTAGGCAGTTATACTTATTCTGTATAAGTTTAGTAGGAGGAGCATCCGATGAAGTGTCCGTTTTGCAGCAGTGAGAATACAAGAGTAATCGATTCCAGACCGGCCGATGATAACAATTCGATCCGTCGCCGCCGTCTCTGCGATGATTGTGGCAAGCGTTTTACCACATATGAGAAGGTTGAGACGATTCCGCTGATCATTATCAAGAAGGACAATAATCGTGAGCAGTATGACAGAACCAAGATTGAAGCAGGTGTGCTTCTTGCCTGTCACAAGCGTCCGATTTCCGCAGAACAGATTACAAGACTTGTCGATGATGTGGAAATTGAGATTTTTAACCGTGAGGAGAAAGAGATTCCAAGTTCTCTCATCGGAGAGATTCTGATGGATAAGTTAAAGGATCTCGATGCGGTTGCTTATGTAAGATTTGCATCCGTTTACCGTGAATTTAAGGATGTGAATACATTCATGAATGAGTTAAAGAAAATGATGCTGAAATCATAACGATTGAGAAGAAGGGAGAACCGGTATGAATATCTCAGGAATTCGTCCATATGCAGGATTCTATGATTATAATTCAATAAAAGCCGAAGAGCTGCGCAGCCGGCAGATCGCAGAAGCGCAGCTGACGATCTCTTTGCAGCAGCCAAAAGAGCCTCAGGTAACGGTTACGGAAGTACCGGTTGAGCAGAATTTTGATTCCTACGATTTTGCACAGACTTACCGCCCGGGAGAAACTTATGAACTCAAGGGAAAAGATAGTGATCTTGAGAGTCTGGATGTACAAAAGGCGGTATCCGATCTCGGCAAGGATCAGGTTCTTCAACAGTATCAGTATTTCGTCGGAAGCAGCGATGCGGTCACAAAGAAGACGAATGAAGCTGCGCAGCAGAATATGCGCTCCGGAGAAAATTTTTCACTGTAATACATATTGTAATGTACTCATGGAATGAGTGCATTACTTATTGTAATGTACCCATGAAATGAGTGCATTACCTAAAAGTAAAGGAGTATCACTTATGTGCGCATTTCTCTATCCGGGAGAATATATAGATTCCACATATCACATTGATTTTGATAAATTGTATAACGAAGGGTATCGCGGCATTATCTTTGATATTGATAATACGTTAGTCCCACATGGAGCGCCTGCGGATGAGCGGGCGATTCTTTTGTTTCGGCACTTAAAGGAGCTTGGATTCAAATGCATGCTTCTGTCCAACAATAAGGAACCAAGGGTAAAGATGTTTAACGATGCGGTGCATGTGCAGTATATTTATAAAGCCGGAAAGCCGAAGCCGGCAGGTTACCGTAAGGCCATGAAGGAACTGGGAACCAATGCGGCAAACACGCTTTTTGTCGGAGACCAGATCTTTACGGATGTGTGCGGTGCAAACCTCGCGGGCATCCGCACGATCCTCGTGAAGCCGATCCATCCGAAGGAGGAAATCCAGATCGTACTCAAAAGAAGGCTTGAGGCAATCGTACTGTTTTTCTATAGGATGCATGTGAAACGAAAAGGATTGCCGTATGCGTCGGCTCGGAAAAAGGTTGAACAGGTAAAATAGAAAATATGCGGCGCTCCGATTTTTCTCGCTACTCGCGTAAATGAAAAACTCCCCGAAGTCCGGACAGATGCCGGATACGGGGAGTTTTTTCGTGAAGAAACGAGGCTGCACGAAGTTAGCGTGCGCGCCGGTGCTCTACGACCAGATACATGGTAAAAAGCACAAGGAAGAATAACAATTGGATCCCGATACACATCCAATACGTGCGCATGGAAAGCACATCGTCTGCATAGGGGGCGAGCATATTGACGATACGGACATTCCAATAAGCCGGAAGAAAACGACCGATCATCAACACTTTTTCTCCGAGCATAGACTGCGGAACAAAGATACCGGACAGGAAACTCATGCCGAGCCCGAGAATGTTGGCAATCATATTGACGATGTTAAAGTCAATCGAAAAAGCACCTAATAATAAAGCGATGGATGCCGCAATCAGTATATAGACGAAACTGTTGAGCAGACCAAGTAGTCCGGAGGTGCTAAACAACTGTGCCGGTCCGGCGAGACAAGCTGCAATCACAATGAATGCGAGCCACAGAATTACAACATACACAAAACAGGACAGACCGATCTGGGCGGCAATGCGCGTATCAGCAAGTGCACTGCAGCGGATGCGTGCACTTAAATTTTCTTTGTGAAATTCCATCAATACCGGTGAGAGTCCGCACAGCAGCATCATGAGCGCGATGTATGGAAAATACTGGAAAAAGTAGTACATCAGGGAATCTTCGCTTTTAGCAGTGTCGGCAAAGTGGACTCCGTCAACCGATGGGACACTTTCTAAGGAGTGGTTCGTTCCACGGATCGCATCATCGAGTGTAAAGCCGCTCGAAAGATAGGCTGCAATGGAATTTAGAAAGGCATCGATCTGGCGGTCGACAAAGTAGCCGCTTGCACTGTCCCCGCGCTTGCTGCTCTCTACGAGATCCTTAAAGTCACCGGATTTGAGATTTCCTTCAAAACCGGAAGGGATGGTCAGTACATAATCGATCTGCTGATAGTAGAGATTATCCTGCAAGGTCTCACGATCGTAGGAATCGAGCGTGATGCGGTTATGGATGGAAGTCAGATAATCGCATAATGCTTTGCTTGCGGTGCTTTCGTCCTGATCGATGATGCACATATCGACTGACGATACGCGAAACTGCTTGTCGGAGGTCGAGTCTGCCTGAAATGAGAATGCGATCAGAAGAACGAAAAACACAACAAAATAGGTAATCGTATTTGAAAATTTCTTCTTTGCGATTTTGGCAAAGGTTTTACAGACTTGCATAGGTTTTCCTCCTTGTGACGAGTGTTGAGACTATGAACAGGATGGCTGTCATCAAAAGCAGAGTGAGAATATCCCGTGCATAGCGGTTCATCGAGTCATAATTGTTGAGCGTGTAAAAGCTGTCGGAAATCAAAGCAGCCGGATTGATCCGGTTTATGATCGGAGCATGTTTTTCTACAACGACGCGCATGTTTCCCATCATCAATCCGCTTAAGAAGCACATCGGCATTACAGTTGCAAACATGAGTCCGGTCTTGCCGCCTTCGGATCTGGGTCCGATGCAGCCTAAGAACATACCGAACGTGATGGAAAACGTGGTGGATACCAGGATTGTAAGCAGTGCAAGTCCAAGGTGCGCCGTCATATGGACTCTTAAGACAGCGATGATAAAGAGAAATGCTGCAATGTTTAAGATGGATTCAAAGACAATATTTGCAGCAAGCTCGGTAAACAGAAACGTCCGGCGTTTCGCCGGGGCAATCGTTTTTCGTGCAGCGAGTGTGGACAGATCAGGGGAATTGTTGATCGCAAGATGGATCCCTCCCATTGCTGTGTACAGACAAGCCATCGCAATCAGGTTGTAAAAATACTGATCGTAAGTGTCGGTATCCTTGTTCGTCAGTGAAACCTCTTTCCGGGTATCCACCGACTGTCCCAGAGAAGAAACGAAAGCTTCGATATTGGCAGGATTGTCGGCAAGCATCTGTACAATCAGATCGCGGTTCAGGTAATACTGCGTGAGCAGTGACTGTAAAATACTCTGATTGATGGAAGCATTCGACCGGTCGGCATTGATCGCAAGCTTTATTTCATCGGTCGAGTAGAAGACTCCGTCCACTTCGCTTTTTTCAAGAAGTGTGCGTGCTTTCCTGTCGTCACAGAAGGTAGCGGTAAGCATTGCATCGTCCGAGTCGCCGGAAAGCTGCTCGATCATCGTGTGGAAAGCAGCTGCATCCGCACTGTCTCCCTCGACCACGGCAACCGGTATCGTGTGGAAGTTTTCCGATGCGGTAATATTGGAAAAGGCGATTTTGAACAGACAGCCCAAAAGGATCGGAAAAACCAGAATCCAGAACAGATTTGCCTTGTTGCGCATGAGGCGCAGAAGGGCATATTTAAAATTCGTCATTGTAAGTACCTCCTATATGGAAAATCAGCCCATTGAAAGTTGTCCGGGCATTTGCGGTATCTCTTCGAGATATCGCAGGCTGACAGTTTTCAGTCGCGCAGCGCTTTGCCGGTAATCTCCAGAAAGACATCGTTGAGTGTCGGAAGCTGCGAGTACACATGACCGATCGCAAGATCCTTCTCCTGCAGATAATTTAAGGCGCGTACCAGATTATGCTTGCCGCCGTCGCAGAGGATCGTTAAAGTGTGATCCTTATAATCAGCCTGATAAACGTGTGGTAACCGGCTGATCTGTGCAAGGTCTTCATCGGCGAGCACCGGCAGTTCAATGGTGATGATCTCACTTTTTTTGATCATCTTAATGAGCTCTTCTTTGGTGCCTAAGGCGATACGCCTTCCTTTGTCCATGATCGCGATCCGGGTACAGATCTGCTCGACTTCCTCCATATAATGGGAAGTGTAAATAATGGTTGCACCTTCCTTATTCAGCTCAACGATTCCCTCAAGGATCTTATTTCGGCTCTGTGGATCGACGGCAACCGTCGGCTCGTCGAGGATGATCAGTTTCGGCTTGTGTGCGATACCACAGGCGATATTCAGTCGGCGCAGCAGTCCTCCGGAAAGCTTCTTCGGATAGAAGTTTGCAAAATCTTCAAGCCCTACAAATGCGATCGCTTCCTTGACATATTTCCTGCATAAAGTTTTATCTTTGACGTAAAGACTGCAAAAACATTCGATGTTTTCCTTTACGGTCAGTTCATTGAAGACAGCAACATCCTGCATGACGACACCAATCTGACGTTTGATATCATAGTTGTCAGGGCTCATTGGCTGCCCGAAGATTTCAATTGTTCCCTTATCATAGGATAAAAGCGAGAGCAGACAGTTGATCGTGGTGGTTTTGCCGGAGCCGTTCGGACCGAGGAGCCCGAAGATCTCGCCTTCGTTTATGGATAGATTTAAATGGTCGAGTGCTAAGAGTTCTTTGTAGCGCTTGACCAGATTCTCGATGTTCACTACGGTATTCATAATTGCCTCCTTATACATATAGAGCTGTTTCATTGCTACATTGCTATCGCATTTATGATCTATCTATAGGATAATGGATGGAAGCGGGAATGGGTAGTGCCGGATGTCAGAAAAGGAGATGACATTTGTCACAAAGTTCTCCAAATTTATGTTCCATGCGTGAGATTTTGCATCGGATGTGATAAAATTTTGTGGAGATATTCTGCAAGAGAAAAGCGGAACAGGTATGTGACAGTGGAAAACAACGAGCAGGAGAAGCGGTAAAGCAATGAAGGAGCGTCTGATTGACAATTGCATATTGTATGTGCTTGGCATTTTCCTTATGATAGGAATGTCGGGATGGGTGCGCCCGGTGATCGTTGTACTCATTGCGTTGCTGCATATAACTTTATCGGATCTGATACCCGGGAAACGGTTGCGTTATATCGAGATGGGAGCATTTGTCGGAGCCGGTGCTGCCATGCCGGATCATGCACTGATGCTTTTTCTCCCGCTTTTGCTATATGACTGTGTGCGGATGTGTTCGTGGAAGGCAGGTGTGATCACCGGTGCCGGAGTCCTCTGTCAGATGGTATGGTTTGTTCAGGGAGAGATAGGCGTGTTTCGGTTCGTGTTATGGTGTTTTACTTTGATTCTTGCGGCAATCTTTTCCGTGCGCACCGAGCGCAGCTTAAAGCTGGCGCAGGAGGTCATCCATCTGAAGGATTCGTCCACGGAACTTCGCCTTGCGATGCAAAAAAGGCAGCAGGATCTGTTGGAAAAGCAGGATTATGAGATCCATCTTGCAACGCTTCAGGAGCGCAACCGTATTGCGCGGGAGATTCATGATAATGTGGGGCATATGCTTTCACGGAGTATTTTGCAGATGGGGGCGTTGCAGACAATCCATAAAGAGGAGCCGTTGCACGGGCAGCTCGTTGCTATCAATGATACGCTTTCGCAGGCGATGAATAACATTCGCGAGAGCGTGCATGATCTGCACAATGAGTCGCTGGATCTCAAGCAGGCGCTTCGTGAGGTGACCGATGAATTTAGAGATAAGTATGAGATTGCTTTTACCTATGATATGTCGGCGGCTGTTCCACGCAATGTGAAATACTGTTTTCTGGCGATCACAAAGGAATCTTTGGCCAATGTTGTGCGTCACAGCAATGCGACGCGTGTCAGTTTGTATTTTTGTGAACATCCGGGTTTCTATCAGATGCTGGTGGAAGATAACGGAACGGACATTAAAGTGAAAGAAGCACAGATTGCAAAGGCGCAGGTAAGCGGAATCGGTTTATCCAATATGCGGGAGCGCGTGGAGGCACTTGGCGGAACGATCGCTTTTTTGACGGACAAGGGATTTGAAATCAGGATTTCTGTGCCGAAAATGTCAAAGACCCGCGGCACGCGGTAAACATTGGAATGAGAACCGCAGATTTTGCTTTTCTGAACGGGAAAATGGAATTGACCGGATGGGAATAGAAGTGCACATTTTGCAGGAAAATAAGAGGTGTGAAAGTAGGAATGAGAGTTGTAATTGTGGACGATGACCAGCTTGTGGCATTGTCTTTGAAAACGATACTAGAAGCGAATGAGGAGATCTCGGTTGTCGGAACCGGTAATGACGGAACCGAGGCAGTCGTTTTGTATGAGAAGGAGAGGCCGGATATTCTGCTTATGGATATTCAGATGAAACCGATGAGCGGACTGGCGGCGGCGGAACAGATTTTAAAGACGGATCGTGACGCAAAAATTTTGTTTTTGACGACGTTTTCAGATGATGAATATATCGTAAAGGCGCTGGATCTGGGCACAAAAGGTTATATCTTAAAGCAGGACTTTGAGGGAATCCTTCCGGCGCTTCAGGCGGTACAGCGCGGGCAAAGCGTGTTCGGGGGTGAGATCGTCAGTCGTATTCCGGTGCTGATGCAGTCAAAGTCGGAGTTTGATTATGCTTTCTATGACATCGGGGAAAAGGAACGGGAGATTATTGCTTTGGTCGGTAAAGGAAAAAGTAACCGGGAGATCGCAGACGAGCTGTTTTTGAGTGAGGGCACGGTGCGCAATTATATCAGTACGATCCTTGAGAAACTCTCGCTGCGCGACCGGACGCAGCTTGCTGTATTTTATTTGACGAAAGTATGCTGATGCGCTACAATAAAATATCGGGCATAAACCTGACATAATGTGTTCGATATCCATAGGGAGAGGATGAGGGGAAAAGTGCGAAAAATATCCTCGGACCGATGGTGTGGGAAAGAAAAATATAACGATGAAAATGCTTAAATGCAGGAGGGGGTCAATATGAAAATCGGAATCGGAAATGATCATGCAGCAGTGGAGATGAAGATGCAGATCAGGGAGTATCTGGAAAGCCTTGGACATGAGGTTGTAAACTATGGTGTTGACACAACGGAAAGGTGTAATTATCCGGAGATCGGCGAGAAAGTCGGACGCGCAGTTGCAGCCGGTGAGGTGGAGTGTGCGGTGCTTATCTGCGGAACAGGTGTTGGTATCTCGATTGCAGCAAACAAAGTTCATGGTGTGCGTGCAGCCGTATGCTCGGATATCACGACAGCGCATCTTGTTAAGGAACACAACAATGCGAACATTATCGCGTTCGGTGCACGTATCGTAGGAATCGAGACCGCAAAGGATATCGTGAAGGCTTATCTGGATGCCAAGTTCCTTGGCGGACGTCACCAGACAAGAATCGATATGATTTCTGACATTGAGACAAGAAATAATGCTTGATAAATATGGCATTTTATAGTAAAATGGATCAATGAGAGAGTTTTTACTCGTAATTTAAGGAGGAAGATCGAATGATTTCAGCAGGAGATTTCAGAAACGGTGTTACGATCGAACTTGATGGTAACATTTATCAGATTATCGAATTTCAGCATGTTAAGCCGGGAAAGGGCGCAGCATTCGTTAGAACTAAGTTAAAAAATATCGTCAGTGGTGGTGTGGTTGAGAAGACTTTCCGTCCAACCGAGAAGTGCCCGACCGCTCATATTGATCGTAAGGATATGCAGTATCTGTACGCTGATGATGATTTCTATCATTTCATGGACGTAGAGACATACGACCAGATCGACCTGACAAAGGACAGCGTCGGTGATGCTCTTAAGTTCGTTAAGGAGAACGAGATGGTTAAGATCTGTTCTCACAAGGGTAACGTGTTCGCAGTTGAGCCACCTCTGTTCGTAGAACTCCAGATCACAGAAACTGAGCCTGGATTCAAGGGTGATACAGCTACAGGTGCCACAAAGCCTGCAACTGTTGAGACAGGTGCTGTCGTATATGTACCTCTGTTCGTAGAGCAGGATGATGTCATCAAGATTGATACAAGAACAGGTGAGTACCTTTCAAGAGTATAATTGATTACAGGTATATGATATTTTAAGCCGGGAAGCGTTTGCTTTCCGGCTTTTTATGTTACATATATTCCCTAAGCAGCCACATGCATGCGACCGACGCAAATACCTGCGAAAGCAGCAGGCCCCATAGATAAGCCCCGATGCCGTAACCCGGCACAAGAAACCAGATCATTCCGATGCGGATCAAACAGGCGAGCAGATTGACAAAAAGTACCTGCTTCGGGCGGCCGAGTCCGTGCAGGATACTGCTGAGCAGGCTCGATACATACATGAGAGGACAAAGCCATGCGAGGCGGCAGATGAAGCGCCCGGCAAGTGCATTGTGGAAAAGTTTGTTTCCGATCATGTCTCCTGTGAATAAGAACAGAATTGTGAAAGCAAACCCGAGAAGCAGTCCTAAACGGATTGCTTTTTTTGTTGTGCGGCGGATCTGGTTTTCGTTGGCGCGTCCCTTGGCTTCGGAGATCGCCGGAAGGAGCAGGACAGACAGCGAGTTTGTCAGGACACACGGAAATAGAATGATGGAGAGTGTCATACCGCTTAAGATACCGTAGACGCTGAGCGCTTCCGCCTGCGAATAGCCGTAAAGCTGCAGCTTCTGCGGAATCAGAAGATTCTCAAGACTTGTGCTGAATGCAACCGCAAGGCGGTTGATCGTCAGTGGGAGCACCATCGCAAGGAATGCGTATGTCATGGTACGGTTACATACAGAATCCGTCGAATAGGAGCCGCGCGGCAGGCGTTTTTCCTGAAGAAGAGCGCTCATGGACACAAGAAGTCCGAAACATTCACCAATCACAAGACCGCAGACCGCATGGAAAGCGTTCAGAGGAATGCCTTTTTCCGTAGTGACCTGAAAAATAATCCAGACACTTCCGACACGCGCAATCTGTTCAATGAGCTGGCACAGAGACGGGACGAAAGCGTTCTTTTTGCCGTAATAATAACCGTTGATGCAGGCGTGGATGCAGCACGGAAGCAGCGAATAGGTCAGCAGCACAAGAAGCGGTGCGCAGCGTGCTTCCCCGAGAAAACGCACTGCGATCCAGTCTGCGTTAAAGTACATAAAGACTCCGGTGAGGACGGACAGACTGCAGGAGAGAACGAGCCCAAGGAAGAGATAGGCCCGCGCTTTTTTTTCGCCGCAGAGGGAGTCCTCGCAGCCGCCGATCGCATCGCCGACAAACTTGGAGATGGAGGTCTGGATCGAGGAGGCGGTCAGGGCGAAGCAGAGACTGAGAACAGGTCCGGTCAACTGATAGATACCGAGTGCTTCTGCACCAATCGTGCGGGAGAGGAATATTCTATAGAAGAAGCCGATGATTCGGCTGAGGACACCGGCGGCGGTCATCAGGAGAGTGCCGGTGATCAGGGGATTTTTTTTGATGGAAGATAATGTCAAGAGAGACTCCAAATGGTAAAGATTGGTAACTATTGTATGAAGAGAGGGCACGAAATATGAGTTGTCGAATTTATATGGATCATGCGGCTACAACGGAGATGCTGCCCGAGGTGCGTGAGGCGATGGAACCGTACCTCAGGGAGGAGTATGGTAATGCGTCCACTTCCTATGATATGGGCGTGCGGATGCATGATGCCATTGAGGAGGCGAGAGAAAAAATCGCGTGGGTAATCGATGCGCAGCCGGAGGAAATCTTCTTTACGTCCGGTGGGAGCGAGTCGGATAACTGGGTGATCAAAAGTGTAGCAGGGGAGAAAAAGAATTCCGGAAAACATCTGATCACGACCAGAATCGAGCATCATGCGGTGCTTCGTTCCTGCCAGTATTTAGAGAGCCTCGGTTATGAAGTGACGTATCTGGATGTGGATGATTACGGGCTTGTTTCGGCAAAGGAGGTGGTGCATGCGCTGCGTGAGGATACGACGCTCGTATCGGTTATGACGGGAAATAATGAAATCGGAACGATTGAACCGATTGCAGACATCGGAGCGCAGCTTCGTGCGAGGGGAATTGCGTTCCACACGGATGCGGTGCAGGCGGTGGGACAGATTCCGCTTTCTATGATGCGGCTTCCGGTTGATTATCTGAGTGCGAGTGCGCACAAGTTTCACGGACCAAAGGGCGTAGGTTTTTTATATGCGCGGAAAAATCAGGATCTTTCTTCTTTTATCCATGGCGGAAGTCAGGAGCGTGGAAAACGTGCGGGAACGGAGAATGTGGCAGGGATTGTCGGCATGGCACAGGCACTTGTGATTGCAGCACAGGAGATGCCTTATACAAGAGGAAAGATTACGCGTCTTCGCAACTATTTTGCGGAGCGCGTGCGGCATGAAATCCCGAACATCCGTCTCAACGGACATCCGTATAAACGTCTGCCGGGCAATGTGAATTTCAGCATCGAGGGCATAGATGCCACGGCGCTTCTTGTGCTGCTGGAGGAGGAAGGAATCTGTGCATCCGCAGGATCGGCATGCAACACCGGGCAGACACGAATCTCACATGTGATCGAGGCAATTCGTGTGCCGGAGAACTATGCTGCAGGCAGCGTGCGTTTTACGATGGGACGCGATACGACCAGGCGCGATGTGGATGCCTGCGTGGATGCATTGAAGCGATGTGTCATAATATTGCGGCAGGGATAAAATGTTCCATGGCAGTGGCAACGCCGTCCGATTCGTTATCGTCGGTCACATAGTCCGCCTGCTCCCTGACGGCCGGTGTGGCATTGCCCATCGCAACACCGATTCCGGCAGCTTTGATGATGGCAAGGTCGTTTTCCGTGTCGCCGATTGCCATCGTTTCTGCCGGATCGATGGACAGAATCTCGGCAAGTGCACGCAGAGCTACGCCTTTGTTGACGCCGGCACGTGTAAATTCCAGATTGTTGTATCCTCCGCAGACGCTGGTTACGTTTGGATTGGATTCCAGATAATTTTTGACTTCCGCGCGATCCTTAAAGATACCATTCTCGTCCGGATAGAAGTTGAGCGTCATCTTCTGGACTTTCAGATGGTTGTCCCGGATGAACTGCGGAAGATCATCCACGCGTTTTCTCGTGTTTAAGATATAGTGTTTTAATGCTTCCGGGACGACGAGACGCTCACCGTTTTTTACGCACTGCACCGGACTGTAGCCGTTGCCGCCGATGAACGCGTCCATATGGATATCCTTCGTCAGAAGATATTCGACGATCGGAACGAACAGATCTTCCTCCATCGCTTCTTCGCGCAGGCATTTTCCGGTTTCAATTTCATAGATCGCGCTTCCGTTCGCGGTGATCGCGTAGCGGATGCCGCTTCCTTTGATCTGGTCAAATGGCAGACCATTCAATGGGCGACCGGTGGAAATCACGACTGCGATGCCGAGTTCGGTTGCTTTTTTTATCGTGTCAAGGTTGCGTCTGCTGATGCGGCTTTCGTGGTTAAAAAGCGTTCCATCGAGATCAAGCGCAACGAGTTTGATATTTTTCATATTGATACCTTCCTGAATATGAGTTAATATGATTTCTGAGATATACACCCTATTGGGTGCAATCTGAGAAATCAATAAACGAAATGTAAATTACACTTTAAAACGTAATTCATTATATAGGGAAATTACAGATTGGGCAAGAGTCCATCTGTAACGTGTGCGCGGATCTCGTTGTAACCCGTGGCTGAAATACGAATAAGTCGTTACGTTTGGGTCATATTGATACAGAAAGACAGTGGCTGCTTTGGTTTATGGGGAGCAGTACGAAAGAGAGGAAAACGATGACAAAAGCAGAGTTTGTCAGACTGATAAATGAAAATGGTCCGATCATCTTAGACGGAGCGACAGGAACAAATCTGATGGAAGCAGGAATGCCGATTGGTGTCTGCCCGGAGCAGTGGGTGATGGAGCATCCGGAGGTGCTCCTTAAGATGCAGCGCGAGTATGTAGAAGCAGGATCGCACATCGTGTATGCGCCAACATTTACCGGAAACCGGATCAAACTCGAAGAGTATGGATTACAGGACCGTCTGGTGGAAATCAACACAACGCTGGTAAAATTGTCGAAGCAGGCGGTGGACGGTAAGGCTTTGGTTGCCGGAGACATGACGATGACCGGACAGCAGCTTTTCCCGATGGGTGAGCTGATGTTTGAGGAATTGGTGGATGTGTATAAGGAGCAGGCGGGCGTGCTTGCGGAAGCGGGCGTGGATCTGTTTGTAGTAGAGACGATGATGAGTCTGCAGGAGTGCCGTGCGGCGGTTCTTGCGATCCGTGAAGTCTGTGATCTGCCAATCATGGTAACACTGACTTACAACGAGGATGGAAGAACGCTTTTTGGTACACCTCCTGAAACGGCGGTTGTCGTATTGCAGTCGCTCGGCGTGGATGCGATCGGTGTCAACTGCTCGACCGGTCCGATGGAGATGGTTCCGCTCGTGAAGACGATGGCAGAGTATTCGACGGTTCCGCTCATTGCAAAGCCAAATGCCGGACTTCCGGAACTGGAAGGTAAGAAGACCGTTTACCGCATGACTCCGGAAGAGTTTGCAGAGGCCGGAGTGGCATTGGTTAAGGCTGGAGCTGCAATTGTCGGCGGATGCTGCGGAACGACAAAGGAACACATCCGTGCTTTGGCGGACGCCGTGCGCGGCATGGAGATTCTCAAGCCGCTAGCAACGCATAGAAGAATTTTAGCCTCGGAACGACAGAATGTAGAAATTACATTGGACGGTGGATTTATCGTGGTCGGCGAGCGTATCAATCCGACCGGCAAAAAGAAGCTGCAGGCAGAGCTTCGCGAGGGCAGACTGGATCTGGTTCGCGAGATGGCGATGGCGCAGGAGGAGAACGGTGCACGCATTCTCGATATCAATATGGGAATGAATGGTATTGATGAAAAAGAAATGATGAAGCAGGTCATCTATGAAGTGTCTTCGACGGTGGACTGTCCGCTTTGTATTGATACCAGTCATATTGATGTCATGGAAGAGGCATTGCGCATTTACCCGGGACGTGCACTCATCAACTCGATCTCCTTAGAAAGTGAGAAAATCGAGAAGATGCTTCCAATCGCAAAGAAGTACGGTGCAATGTTCGTACTTCTTCCGCTATCGGACGAGGGACTTCCAAAAGATGGCGAGGAAAAAAAGCACATCATCGAGACCGTGTATGACAGGGCGATGGAGATGGGCATGGCACATGAGGACATCGTTGTTGATGGTCTTGTTGCCACGATCGGAGCAAATCCGGAAGCCGCCAGAGAATGTTATGAGACCATTGCATACTGTAAAGATGTGCGCAAGCTTCCGACCATCTGCGGTCTGTCCAATATTTCATTTGGACTGCCGGAGCGTATGTATGTCAACACAGCATTCCTGACGATGGCAATCTGCGAAGGCCTGACCATGGCAATCGCCAACCCGTCACAGGAACTTCTGATGAATGCTGCTTTTGCTTCGGACATGCTTCTTCACAGACCGGACAGTGACATCCGTTATATCGAGCGCATGAACCGTCTGGCAGAGCAGAAAGCAGAGTATGAGACTGTTGTGGTTAAGAAGACGCCTGCAGAAAGCACCGGGCAAAAAGAGAGCAGCGGTGCGGATGCAATCGATGCAATCAAGGATCATCCGATTTTTACAGCTGTCCTCAAAGGAAGCAAAGGAACGATTCTCGATGAAGTAAAGAAAGCACTGGACGCAGGGGTAAAACCGGATGCGATTATCAACGATTATCTGATCGCGGCAATTAATGAAGTAGGTGTTCTTTTTGATAAGAAAAAGTATTTCCTCCCACAGCTCATCGGCAGTGCGAATACGATGAAGAAAGCAATCGATTACCTTGAGCCGATGCTAGAGCGCCGCGAGGATGCCGGCCAGATGCCGACGCTTGTGATTGCTACAGTAGAAGGCGATATTCATGATATCGGAAAGAATCTTGTTGTACTCATGCTCAAAAATTACGGATATAATGTCATCGATATGGGCAAAGATGTCCCTTGTGAAGATATTGTTGATACTGCAATACGCGAAGATGCCGCCATCATCGGACTTTCCGCACTCATGACCACCACGATGATGCGGATGCAGGATGTTGTGGAAATCTGCAAAGCAAAAGGCTGTAAGAGCAAGGTGATTATCGGTGGTGCCTGCATTACGCAGAGCTTTGCAGATGAGATTGGAGCCGACGGATATTCCAGGGATGCGGCGGAGTGCGTGAAGCTGGTGGAGCGATTGCTGGCAAATTAGGTTTTACACATAGTAAAAAAAATGGACGCGCGGCGTAAGATAATATTATATAAGACATTCGCCGCGCGTGAATTATAATATAGGAATCAAGATGTTTTAAGTAGTACTAAAAATGACTTGGAACAAGTAATTTGAAAAAAATAAAAAAAGTTGTTGACATTTGTTCTCAGCCAAGATATAATAACGAAGTCGGTTGCGAGAGCGGCCAACACAAATGGGATCTTAGCTCAGCTGGGAGAGCATCTGCCTTACAAGCAGAGGGTCACAGGTTCGAGCCCTGTAGGTCCCATTATCAGAGAAATCTGATTCAATTAAATATGGCGAGGTGGCTCAACTGGCTAGAGCGTCCGGTTCATACCCGGGAGGTTGAGAGTTCGAGTCTCTCCCTCGCTACTACATGAGCTTGCGAAGTGTCGCAAGCTTTTTTTTTACTACATAGAAAATTCTTTGGAATTCTCTATGCAACAAAAGAAAAATTGCAAGTACGTGCACACTTTATTTAAAATAGTGCAAAGTTAGGAAAGGATAGGCATATGTTACGACCGAAAATTGGACTCGACTGGGACGATGTGACTGCCCCGTTCAACAGTATCGCAATCGAGATGGCAAATGAAAAATACAAGATAGAACCACCGCTTCGGCTGGAAGATATCACTTCCTGGGAAAATACGGGACGGGCATCAATTATCAAAGAATTTTACAGTGATGAAAAGCTGTACGAGAAGCAGCTTGTGCCGGAAAAAAATAAAAAAGCGGTGCGCAAGCTGATGGAGATTGCAGATGTATATTTTATTACAGCAGTTGCACCGGCTTTTATGGGCATCCGGGCCAGACAGATTCTGTCTGCATTTCCGGAGTTTCCGCCGGAGAATATTATTTTAGGAAACGCCAAGAATCTGGTACAGTTTGACATTATCTTGGATGATGCAATCCATAATGTGCTAGAGACTCCGGCAACGTATCCGGTACTCATGCGTAAGCCATGGAACTGGAAGATGACAGGACTTCTTTCCGTGAATGCACTGCCGGAATTTGTATCGCTCGTAAAGCAGATCATACATGCGTCGCAATCGAAGGTCAGTCAAATCGAAGCATCTTCGGTGCTTGCGCTTGTGGGTCCATCCGGTTCCGGAAAAAGTGAGATTACCCGGCAACTCTGCAGGGACGAACGTTTTATAAGTCCAAAAACATACTGTACAAAGCAAAGCGAAAAGCATCATTATCTGACTGAGGAAGAATTCAAAAAGCAGAAGTTCTTTGAGCAGACGATGTATGCCGGAGTAAAGTACGGAACGAAGAAAGAAGATATCCAAGGCGTTTTGGATGAAGGAAAATTTGTGGTGATGCCATTGGATATGTGTGGGGCAATTGCCATGAAACGGCATTTTCCGACCGTTATTATTTATATTGCAAAAGACAAAGAAGAAATGATCGCGGATATCGTGCAGTCTGATTTTTCGGTGGAGGAGAAAACACTGCGTATACTTTCTCTGGATGCGGAGAAGCGAAACCGCGAGATTTGCGATGTTACAGCGGATAATCGGGATGGAAAAGGAATGGAACGGATTGTCAATTTGTTATAAATAGAAGTTATAACCAGCTATAAAAATAAAGAACTAACACTTTTCCTATGGAAATGGTATGATTTAAACAAGTTAAGGGACGGACCACAAAAAGTCCTCCATATTGAATCAGAAAAAAGCTTTCAGGAAAAGGAGATTATAATTATGGCAAAGAAACATTACGCAGACAGAAATTTAAAATTTGAAACATTACAGTTACATGTAGGACAGGAAAGTGCAGATCCTGTTACCGATGCAAGAGCAGTTCCGATTTATCTGACATCTTCTTATGTATTCCACAACAGCCAGCATGCAGCTGACCGTTTCGGATTAAGAGATGCAGGAAACATTTACGGACGTCTGACCAACCCGACAGAGGATATCTTCGAGCAGAGAATCGCAGCTCTTGAAGGTGGTGTGGCAGCACTCGCTGTTGGATCAGGTGCAGCAGCACTGACTTATGCATTCCAGGCAGTTGCACATGCAGGAGATCATATTGTAGCAGCAAAGAACATCTACGGTGGAACTTACAATCTTCTTGCACACACACTTCCGGATTATGGAATTGAAGCAACTTTCGTAGATCCATTTGATTACGATGCGATTGAGGCAGCAATCAAGGACAATACCAAGGCAATCGAAATCGAGACACTTGGAAATCCAAACTCTGAAGTTGTAGATATCGAGAAGATCGCAGGAATCGCTCATGCACATGGAATTCCGCTTATCGTAGATAACACATTTGCAACTCCATATCTGGTTCGCCCAATTGAGTATGGCGCTGATATCGTTGTTCATTCAGCAACCAAGTTCATTGGTGGACATGGTACAACCATCGGTGGTGTTATCATCGACAGTGGCAAATTTGACTGGACAGCATCTGACAAATGGCCATGGTTAACTGAGCCAAACGTATCTTACCATGGAGTAAGCTTCGCAAAAGATTGCGCTCCGGCAGCCTTCGCAACATATATTCGTGCAATCTTACTTCGTGATACAGGTGCAACAATTTCACCGGTACATGCATTCATTTTCTTACAGGGATTAGAGACATTGTCTCTTCGTGTAGAGCGTCATGTAGAGAATGCATTAAAGGTAGTAAAATACTTAGAGAGTCAGCCACTCGTAGAGAAGGTAAATCATCCTTCTATCTCAAAAGATCCGGAGCAGCAGGCACTGTACAAGAAGTATTTCCCGAATGGTGGTGGTTCTATCTTTACATTCGAGATCAAAGGTGGCGCAGAAAAAGCACAGGAATTCATCGATAACCTTGAGCTGTTCTCACTTCTTGCAAATGTAGCTGATGTGAAGTCTCTTGCAATTCATCCTGCAAGCACAACACATTCTGAGTGCAATGAGGCTGAACTTTTAGATCAGGGAATCAAGCCAAATACCATTCGTCTGTCTATCGGTACAGAAAATGTAGACGATATTATTGAGGATCTTGATGAGGCATTTAAGGCGGTACAGTAAGCCGGAACTTAAGTAAGAAATGTTCTCATTTTAGAACATCGAAATCCATTGAATTTCATATTCAAGGGGTATAGAATAATCCTTAGCTAATAATTAAATTATAGATAGATAAGGAGAATTGAAATGTTTGGTTTTGGACAACTCATTGATATTTTGAAGAAAAACCCAAAGAAAATCGTATTTACAGAGGGTAGTGATCCACGTATTTTAGAGGCATCTTCCCGCCTGCTGGCAAGCAACTTCCTTCACCCAATCCTTGTTGGAGATGAGGCAGAGATTGAGGCAGCAGCTGAGGAGAGCGGCTTCAACATCCGTGGTGCAGAGATTATCAATCCAAAGACTTTTGATCGTATGGAAGAGATGGTTGAGCTGTTCTGTGAACTTCGTAAAAGCAAAGGTGTGACACCGGAGCAGGCAAGAGGAATTCTTTCCCAGGCAAACTATTTTGGAACGATGCTTGTAAAGATGGGGATTGCAGATTCCCTGTTAGGTGGAGCTACCTACTCTACAGCAGACACGGTTCGTCCGGCATTACAGCTGATCAAAACAAAGCCTGGCAATTCCATCGTATCTTCATGCTTTATTCTGGTTCGTCCATCCGCAACTGGTGAGAATGAAGTACTTGCAATGTCTGACTGTGCAATCAATATTCATCCTACAGAGGATGAACTCGTTGAGATCGCCGGTGAGTCCGCTGCATGTGCAAAAATTTTCGGCGTAGACCCTAAGGTTGCATTCTTAAGCTACTCTACACTTGGATCCGGAAAAGGCGAGGATGTAGATAAGATGCGTAATGCAGCACACAAGGCACATGAGAAATATCCGGAGCTTCCAATCGAAGGCGAGTTACAGTTCGATGCGGCAGTATCTCCAAGAGTTGCCCGCACAAAATGTCCGGATTCTGCAGTTGCAGGACATGCAAACACCTTTATTTTCCCGGATATCAATGCTGGTAATATCGGTTACAAGATTGCACAGCGTCTTGGAAACTTTGAAGCATACGGACCAATCCTTCTTGGCTTAAATGCACCAATCAATGATTTGTCTCGTGGATGCAACGCTTCCGAAGTATATTCTATGGCAATCATTACCGCAGCACTTGCATAAATAAATATAACAAGCAAATAACAGGGGCACAGTACAGATCGTAGCGATTTGCGCTGTGCCCTGCTTTTTTGTATAATAATAACGGTTCAAAAGGTAACAATAAGTAAAATTAAATTTATAAAAGATAACAGGAGAGAAATAATGCGTGTAGGAATGGGATATGATGTACACAAACTGGTAGAGGGACGGGATCTGATCTTAGGCGGAGTTACCGTACCGCATACGCTTGGACTTTTGGGACATTCTGATGCGGATGTGCTGGTGCATGCCATCATGGATGCGTTGCTCGGCGCGGCGGCATTGGGAGATATCGGAAAACATTTTCCGGATACAGACCCACAGTATGCGGGAATTTCGAGCATGAAATTGTTAGAACATGTCAGAGATCTGATCGAAAAAGAAGGGTATGTGATCGAGAATATTGATGCGACTGTGATCGCACAGAAACCGAAGCTTCGTCCGTATATTGAACAGATGGAGCAGAATGTGGCAGATACACTTCGGATTGCAAAAAATCAGGTAAATATTAAGGCTACGACAGAGGAAGGTCTGGGATTTACCGGAGCGCAGGAAGGTATTTCTGCTAATGCAATCTGTTCGCTGACCGGATTTTATGAGAGCAGTATGTTAGTGGGTGGCGGTGACCGCTGCAGCGGCTGCAGTGGATGCAGTCGCGGAAAATAAAAAGAGAAATACTGTCAAAAGCTTTGCTTTCTGCATAAACTATCACAGAGGATTTGAAAAAGCGGGAAGTGCATATGGGCTTTTGGAAAACAGTAAAAGAAGAGATTACAATTATCCGGGAAAGAGATCCGGCGATACATTCCAATATGGAAGTGTTTTTATATCCAAGTTTTCGCGTGATGCTCAGCTACCGGAGAGCGCACCGGCTGTATGAAAAAGGTCACTATTTTTGGGCAAGGTGGATTTCCCAGCGCGCAGCCAGAAAAAGCGGAATTGAAATTCATCCGGGTGCGCAGATTGGAAAGGGCCTGTTTATTGATCACGGAAGTGGTGTGATTATCGGGGAGACAACGATTATCGGGGATAACTGTACACTTTATCAGGGCGTGACTTTAGGAGGAACCGGCAAGGAGCAGGGAAAGCGCCATCCAACACTTGGAAATAACGTGATGGTCTCCGCAGGAGCGAAAGTGTTAGGCTCTTTTAAGGTGGGCGATAACAGTAAAATCGGCGCGGGTGCAGTTGTGATCAAAGAAGTGCCGGATAACGCGACAGTCGTCGGTGTTCCGGGGCGGGTGGTAAAACATAATGATGTCAGACTGCCACAGGAAGATATGGATCAGACGAATCTTCCGGACCCGGTGGAAGAAGAAATTGCCAAGTGGCGCAGGCAGACAAAGCAGATGCAGGAAGCAATTGCCCGGTTTGCTGCGAAATTTGAGCAGATATCCGAAAAAAATGCGGATTAGATATAGGATTTTTACCGGAAATATTGTAAAATAATAAGTAATACATTTAGAAAACAGAGGATGGAAAGATGGAGAATAAATTTCGCTTTTACAATACGTTAACAAGACAGATTGAGACAGTCATTCCTCATGAGGATGGAAAGATTGCAATGTATACATGCGGACCGACCGTATATCATTTTGCGCACATTGGAAATCTTCGCAGTTATATCATGGAAGATGTGCTTGAAAAAGGACTGCGCTATGTCGGTTATGATGTAAAACGTGTAATGAATATCACAGATGTCGGACATTTATCTTCTGATGCAGACACTGGTGAGGACAAAATGCTCAAAGGCGCAAAGCGCGAGCACAAGACAGTCATGGAAGTGGCAAAGTATTACACAGATGCATTCTTTAGTGATTGTAAGAAATTGAATATCAAGAGACCGGATGTCGTAGAGCCGGCAACCAATTGTATTCCGGAATTTATTCACATGATCGAAGTCTTATTGGAGAAGGGATACGCATATATTGCCGGGGGCAACGTATATTTCGATACAAGTAAGCTGGAGGATTATTTTGTATTTTCTTCCGCAGTAGAGAAGGAACAGCTTCAGGTTGGTGTCCGTGATGATGTTGAGGCGGATGAGAACAAGCGGAATGTCAATGACTTTGTACTCTGGTTTACCAGGTCAAAATTTGAGGATCAGGCATTGAAGTGGGATAGCCCATGGGGCGTAGGATATCCGGGATGGCACATCGAGTGCTCCTGCATCAGTATGAAACATCTCGGCGAGTATATGGATATTCACTGTGGAGGTGTGGACAATATCTTCCCACATCATACAAACGAGATCGCACAGTCAGAGTCTTACCTTGGACATAAATGGTGCAATTACTGGTTCCATGTGAACCATCTGAATGACCAGTCCGGCAAAATGAGCAAATCCAAGGGCGATTTCCTTACCGTGTCTTTACTCGAAGAAAAAGGATACGATCCGATTGCATACCGTATGTTTTGTCTGCAGTCACATTACCGTAAGCCGCTTGTATTCTCATATGAGAATCTGGACAACGTAGAGAGTGCCTACGAGAAACTGGTAAAGAAGATTGCCGGATTAAAAAATGAAGGGGAAGTTGACCAGAAGGCATTTGACGCATATAAAGCAAAATTTGAGGATGCGATCTGCAATGATCTGAACACTTCTATGGCAATTACGGTTGTCTATGACGTTGTAAAAGCCGATATCAATGATGCAACCAAACTTGCATTGCTGAATGATTTTGACCGCGTGCTTTCGCTCAATCTTACAACTGCAGGGGCAAAGCTTCTCGAAGCAGGTACTGCCGTAGATGCGGAACTTGAGACTTTTATTAACGAGAAGATTGCAGAGCGTGCAGCTGCAAAGAAAGCGAAAGATTTTGCAAAGGCAGATGCCATCAGAGATGAACTTTTAGCAAAGGGCGTTGCAATTAAAGATACCCGTGAAGGGGTTGTTTGGGAGCTTGTTTAATGGAAAAAGGAATTGACGCATATATCAGGGAACAATTTGAACTTGCAGATGTGGACATCCGGACATATTCTCCCCTCACCCTTGCATATATTGGAGATTGTATTTTTGATTTGATCATTCGCTCGGTTGTGGTTGGAAAAGGAAATACCCGGCCGAACCAGCTGCATCAGCGGACCAGCAGCATTGTCAAGGCGCATACGCAGGCACTCATCATAGAGTATTTAGAGCCGCAGCTGACACAGGAAGAAGCGGATATATACCGCAGAGGCCGCAATGCAAAATCCTATACGATGGCAAAGAATGCCACGATGGCAGATTACCGTAAGGCTACAGGGCTCGAGGCGGTAATTGGTTATCTTTATCTGACGGATCAGTTCGCGCGTGCAGTAGAACTGACAAAGAATGCAATCGATGGATTAAAATTGTCCGTATAGTCAATGGCGGACAAAAAATAGAACATCTATCAGTGACGAAAGCAGAGAAAACAGGTAGAAAAGGAAAAATACATGGGATACGAAGAAAGCAAAATTGAGGGACGCAATGCGGTATTAGAGGCATTTCGTTCCGGAAAGACAATTGATAAATTGTATGTACTCGACGGCTGTCAGGATGGACCGGTGCGTTCCATCACGAGAGAGGCGAGAAAGCACGACACCATCATCAATTATGTGGCAAAAGAACGTCTCGATCAGATTTCAGAGACAGGAAAACACCAGAGTGTGATCGCAGTATCTGCGGCCTATGAATATGCGGAAGTGGAAGATATTCTTGCAGCAGCAGAAGCAAAAGGGGAACCACCGTTTATCATTATTCTCGATGGAATCGAAGACCCACATAATCTTGGTGCGATTTTGCGTACCGCCAATCAGGTGGGAGCGCATGGAGTGATCATTCCAAAGCGCCGTGCAGTGGGGCTTACACCGACGGTTGCCCGCACTTCGGCGGGAGCAATCAATTATACACCGGTTGCAAAAGTGACAAACATCTCCAACACAATGAAGGAGTTAAAGGACAAGGGCATGTGGTTCGTATGTGCTGATATGGATGGAACCGTCATGTATGACATGGATCTGACCGGGCCGATTGGCCTTGTGATTGGAAATGAAGGGGAAGGTGTCAGTCAGCTGGTAAAAAAGAATTGTGATATGGTAGCATCGATTCCGATGAAGGGCGATATTGATTCGCTGAATGCATCGGTGGCAACCGGCGTATTAGCATATGAAATTTTACGCCAGCGCATGAAAAAGGGATAATATCCGGGAAGGGAAGAGGGGATGTGTTACGACGCATTTTCCGATGAGGAACTGATTGCAAAATTAAGAAGGGGAGAGAATGAAGTGACGGACTACATTCTTGAAAAATATAAACCTCTTGTCCGGAAACGGACGAATGCCATGTATCTGATGGGAGGCGAGACAGAGGATCTTATTCAGGAGGGGATGATTGGTCTTTTTAAGGCAATCCGTGACTATCAGGAAGAACGGGAAGCAAGCTTTTATCATTTTGCAGAGCTTTGCATCAATCGCCAGTTATATTCTGCACTTCAGGCGTCAAACCGCAAAAAGCATCAGCCACTGAATACTTATATTTCATTTTCATCCGGAGAATCCGATGATGGTGTGAAAGTGGAAGATGCGCTGCTGGGACAGTCACAGAGTCCGGAGCAGCTCGTAATAGAAAAGGAAGTCTGGGAAGATTTTAAGCAACGCCTGAATGGGCGCCTCAGTAAGATGGAGAATCAGGTACTTGCGTTTTATCTGGATGGAAATAATTACATACAGATTGCGCAATTGATGAATAAATCGCCGAAATCAATTGATAATGCGCTGCAACGCATTCGGCAAAAAGTAAAACAGATGAAACAGGAAGAAAGAGGGTGAGGCTATGCAGTTTTCAAGAGTCGGAAAACATACAATTCGCTGTGTGATTTCGGAACAGGAAATTCTGGATATGGGATACACCATGGAAGAAATCATGAGTAATGGAGAACGGACACAGGAATTTGTGAATCAGATTTTTGACATGGCAGAGCAACGGTTCGAAATGAAATTTGATATGGGAATTAAAACAGTTCGCGCCGACTTTTTGTCCGATCACACGCTGGCACTCACTTTTTCGGAGCATCCGGGGTCCGATGAGATGATGGAACATTTAAAGGATATTGTGAATGGACTCATAAATTCTATTCCGCAACAGAAATGGAAAGAATTGGGAGAATCCGGGACACAGGAGAATGCAGACGGAGAAAATACAAGAGTGCTTGTTTCCATTGTATTTCACAGTATGGACATTCTCATGCGTTTTGCAAAACTTGTTGTAATGGAGAAGATTCCCTTCAATATGCTGTACAAATATCAGGATGCTTATATGCTGATTATGGATTTGTCCAATGAAAATCAGGATAGTGTGAAGCGGCTTTCGGCTTTGACAGATGAGTATGCAGATGATATTCAGGTAGGGGCGCAGCGTAAAGCGTTTATTGAGGAACACGGAGAAGTAATCTTAAAAGAGAAAGCCATCGAGACATTGCAGCAGTTATAATAAGAAATAAAAAAAGTGTACATCTGACGTTGTAATCAGAATGTACACTTTTTTACTATTTTGTATTCTAACCTAAAATTTTACGGATAGATTCGATTACACGATCAGCCTGGAACGGCTTTACGATGAAATCTTTTGCCCCTGCCTGGATAGCTTCGATAACCATGGACTGCTGTCCCATAGCGGAACACATAACGCAGGTAGCATTTGGATCAGCAGCTTTAATTTCCTTGAGTGCCTGAATACCATCTTTGTTTGGCATTGTAATATCAAGTGTTACAAGATCTGGCTTCAATTCATTGTATTTTGCAACTGCCTCTACACCATCAGCAGCTTCTCCTGCAATTTCAAATCCACCTTTCGTTAAGATATCTTTGAGCATCATACGCATGAATGCTGCATCATCAACGATTAAAATCTTTGCCATTTATATTTCCTCCTGTTTTAAAATCTGTTTTACAATGCTGACCGGATATAACTGTACCAGTCGGCTGTCGATAATATCATCAACAATCAAACGGAATGAAACTTTTACAATATCATTTCCGTTACATAACTCTTCCGGAATTTCAAAGGTTTTTTGTTCGGTACAATTGATTAGTGGGAAACCAATGTCCGTAGGCTGGCGCAACAGGGATGCCATCGAAGTTGCGATGGAACCACACATCTGGTTCATTGCCTCTGAGATTGCGGATAGTGTTAATTCATCTATCTGGATATTTGAAATGCTGGTGCCGTCACCACCCATCATAAGGTTTGCAATGATTAAAGCATCGTGTCTGTCAAGCACCATTAAATTCGTTCCATCCAATCCCTTGGTGTATGGAACCTTAATAAGAATGGTATCATCATTCCCAAGCAAATCTTCTTTTGTTAAGACCTCGACCTTGGGAGTTGTGATATTGGTTGGCCGGTTTATGATCATACTTAGCGCGGTTGCAGCAGTACCAATGCAGATATTCGCTATCTCGCCGATGATGTCAGCCTGTTCCAGTGAAATACTCTCCATATACTTTCCTCCATAGTACCTATTTCCTAATAGTAATTATAGCAAATATCCACCAATAAGGAAAGAAAATATTTGTTTTTTTTCATTTATCATTGGTATCATACCACAGATATGGTAAAATTGAAACAGCTAAAAACGAAAAAGCCTATAAAATACAAGGAGACAGAATATGGGAGAGACAGAATATCAGGAAGCCTTAAAGCTTGGAAAAAAAGAATATAAGTCCTGTGTTTATCGCGGACGTTTTCCATATCTTCCGGTTCTGGATGATATTCTTTCGAAAGAAGATATCCGGACAGAACAGAATATGGGATTGATACAGATACCATTGGATTTTGTTGTAGGTACTTCTACCGTGGGGCGTACGGTTTCCTTTGCATCGAATTTTATGCCGATTCTTGGATTGAATACGGAGTTTGCAGTTAAATGGGCAAATTTGTCAGATGCTCAGGTGAATGAGGGAATTCGTGACCCGATTGTAGCTTATGAATATATGAATCGTTATTATGTTGTGGAGGGAAACAAAAGGGTCAGCGTTTTGAAATATTTTAAAGCTGATTCGATCGTTGCAAATGTGACTCGTAAAATCCCAAAATACTCCGAAGATGAGGCGGTCAAAGTATATTATGAATATATGAAATTCAATGAAATAACGAGAATGTTCAATATTGAATTTTCAAAATTGGGGCTGGCACAGGAATTATTGGAACTTACCGGATGTACGACGCGGTGGGATGAGGATATGCGTCTGGAATTCAACAGTCTTCTGTTGCATTTTACGAGAGCATACGAGTTTCGCGGTGGCCAGAAACTGCCGATTACGGTTGGTGATGCACTTACGGCTTTTATCAATATATACGGATATAAAGAAACACTCGCAATGTCAGATGCAGAACTGAACACCAATATTGTGAAATGCTGGAATGAGTTTGTAGTTCTGACAGAAAAACAGAGTGTCGGTCTTGTCATGGATCCGACTACGGTGCAGGAAAAGAAGAGCCTGTTCAGTTATCTGCTACCAACTTCCAACCGGAAATTTACTGCAGCATTTTTGTACCCGAAGTCACCGGAGACTTCTGACTGGATCTATGCACATGAGCTGGGACGCAACTATCTGGAGGAGACATTTCCGGATCAGATTAAAACAATATGCGTTAACGATGTAAATGAAGATAATGTGGAACAGGTGCTGAATGATGTAATCCGTAAAGGTGCAGACATTATTTTTGAAGTGGCACCACAGATGATGAAACCAAGTCTGAAAGTTGCTGTGGATCATCCAGACATTAAGATTTTAAACTGCAGTCTGAATACACCACATAAATATATTCGTACTTATTATGCACGAATGTATGAGGCAAAATTCTTATCAGGTGTGATTGCCGGAGCATTGGCGGAGAATGACCGTATTGCATATATTGCGGACTATCCGATTTATGGAATGATTGCAAATATTAACGCGTTTGCGCTGGGAGCTACATTTACAAATCCACGAGCTAAGATTTATCTGGAGTGGTCTACCCAAAAGGGGTATGATCGTGATAAATTCTTACAGGAAAATGATATTCATATTGTGTCTGATCAGGATATGATTACACCAAGAGACGCCAGTCGTCAGTTTGGACTGTATCGTTTTGAAGATGGACAGACATTGAACCTTTTGATGCCGCTTTGGAACTGGGGTATTTTTTATCAGAAGATGATTCAGAGTATTATAGCCGGAGCTTATCAGTCAGAAGGAAATTCCGAAGGGCGTGCGCTTAACTACTGGTGGGGAATGTCCGCTGGGGTGATTGACCTGATTTGTTCCAAAAATGTGCCGGTTGGAGTAAAACGTCTGGCAGATCATTTGAAGGGTGATATTAAAAAGGGAGACATCGTTCCATTTTATGGAGAAATCCATTCACAGGATGGCACCTTGCAAAATGAGAAGGAAGCAACAATGAAACCGGAAGATATCATGGAAATGGATTGGCTGGTAGACAATGTAGTGGGAAGTATTCCTGTTATGGAGACGCTGATTGATGCAGCAAAATCCGTTGTGCAATTAAAAGGGGTAGAGGAAACAAAGTAGCATGAAAATACTATTTATAGCAGATGAAGAGTCGAAAATATACTGGGATTTTTTTAAGAAGGAGCAATTTGAGGGGATCGACCTTATTATATCCTGTGGAGACTTAAAACCGGAGTATCTGTCGTTTTTGGCAACGATGACGACCGTTCCGGTACTTTACGTCAGAGGCAATCATGACGATAAATATGAAAAGTATCCGCCGGAAGGATGCATATGTATTGAGGATTGTATTTACAATTTCAATGGAATACGTATTCTTGGACTTGGCGGTTCCTACCGGTATAAGCCGGGAATCAATCAATATACCGAATTTCAGATGACCCGCAGAGTCAGTAAGCTGTTTTGGAAAATTACATTTAACAGGGGCTTTGATATACTCGTAACACATTCACCGGCAAAAGGAGTTCATGATGGGGAAGATATGTGCCATCGGGGATTTCAGATATTTAATCGCCTGATCGCAAAATATCATCCAAAATATTTTGTTCATGGACATGTGCATATGAATTACGGAAGGCAGTTTCCGAGGGAGGATCATATCGGGGATACATGTGTGGTGAATGCATTTGAGCGATATGTGATAGAAATATAGGTAGAAATATAGGTAGAAATGTATGAGAAGTGATGAAAAAAAAGCCATTCTTTTAATCGTTAAGACAGCAGCACAATTGAAGACGGATGATATCAATGAATTGAATGCCGTACTTGGTTATGCAAAAGAAAGTAAATTGTTCACAGAAACTGTTTTTGGCAAACGATTTATTCAAAGGCTTGAGGAACTAAAGAAGAAAACCGATTACGAGCACAAATGCATTTTATGCGGTCATCCGGTTACCGGTATTATATGCAATACCTGTCTGGAACAGTTGCTTCCGGCGGTAGAGAAAGAATACGCCGGCGACATTTCGGTGGAAGCAAAAGAAGAAAGTCAAAATACGTTTGGAGAACAGCCTGCCAGAACACATTTGAACAAAACAGAGCAGAATCAGGAGCCGGAATGGCTCATGGATGAATTGGTAAAGAATCTGGATTCATCGATGGATCACCTTGCCAATCAGAAGTCTGTGCAAAATCTTGAAAAAATAATGTATGCGTTACTGTTTTTGTGTGTTTTTAATATGGTAGGGATGATATTAATTTTACTCATGCTAAAAGGCGTGATTGTGTAAGGAGAGAACATGGCAGAGAACAGAGGTACGATGGGTGGATTTGCCGCAGTTAATAAACCGGAAGGAATCATAGAAAACTGTTATTGTTCCACACAGCTTTCAGGCAGTCAGTTTGTTGCAGGAGGTTTCATTGGAAAGAATGACGGCGGAATTGCCAAAAGTTATTGCGAAGAGAAAACAAAAAAGCTAAGTGGAAATTTTGCAGGTACGCGAAAAGGTAAGGCTACAGACTGCTATTATGTTGCGGAAAAAAGCACAAAAGACGAAGAAAAAGATTGCATTATTAGCAGTGATGTGTTGCGAGCAAAAGAAAATTGCAAGAAGCTCGGCTTTGATATGAATGAAATATGGGAATATGCTGAGCAGGAACCTCACTTACGATTCCAGCCGGAAAAATGGATGGAGCAGGTGGAAATCAAAGGGCAGCAGGTAGTCCATATCAAAAATATGCAGGATTTGATGCAGTTTGCAGAATCAGTGAATGCCGGAGATCATAAGAGTATCAATGCGATTGTCCGCCTTGAGAACAGCATTGATTTAAAGGGGCAGCAGTGGACGCCGATTGGTTATAAACGCATAAATGCATTTGCAGGTTTATTTGATGGAAATGGATATACCATACGGAATTTTGTCATTCGTGATGATGAAGTGATGCAAAAAGGTTTCTTTGGATATTTGAAGGGATCTGTTTGTAATCTCTGTGTGGATTGCATGATCAAAGGTGCCGGTAATATAGGTGCGTTGGTGGCAACCAACGAGGGTATAATTTCCTGTTGTGGAGCTGTGACGGAAATCCATGCAAGGGGACAGGAGTTGAATGTAGGAGGTCTGGTTGCTGTCAATGCCGGCAGGGTTTATAAAAGCTATGCTGCAGGAAAAGTCACAGGCAAAGCTTTATTTGTACTTCCGCTGGCGATGGCGGCTTCAGCAGCAGTGCTTGCTTTTGGCATCTGGGTGGTAAATCCGTTCCACAGTACCGGTGCGAATGCAGTGTACCAGCCGATTGCAGCAGACCCGGGACAGACAAAATCAAATGTTACGTATGAGTCGGATACGCAGAATGCGGGGGCAAAGCATACGTTGTCATTTCAGTTTCAGGAACAGCTGGACGTGAGCCTTTCCACCGGAGAGTGTGAGATTAATTTCGTGAATCCGGAGAGTGACGATTATAATATTGTTGTAGAATTGCAGATTTCGGATAAAGACGCGATAAAGTTAATGGGAGGAACCGGACGACCGGAAGAACTTCAGAGTGCGTTAGAGAGCGCGGATGATTATGATCCGGAGAAGGGAAGAGTTACCATTGCTGCATCCGGAACAGTGTCTCCTGGCTATGCACTGGAAAAACTTACCATGAGCAACTATTCGAAGATACATTTGAAATCGGGCGAGATTAAGGGTTATGTGGTGCTTGTCCCGTTTGATCCTGTGACAAATGACCGGGCGATGGTGCAGTCGGAAATGCCGGTAACCATCAATCTGATTGATTAGGAGGTTTGTGATGGAACGAAAACAAAATCTCCGGTCCGTGACGGGAAAAAAGAAGCGGTATGTCATGATTGCATGTATTGCAGTGATGCTGGTACTTGCAGCTGTATTGATAATTTATGCGGCGACACATGAAAAGAAGAGTTTTCACCAGCCGGAAATGGACAGCCATGCGGTGGAAGGCACTCCGCAACCGGATTCGGGCTTTTTATATGGAGAGGTTCCGACAAAGTATGCATATCATTTCAGCATGGCGGCAAATCTGTATATGCAGCCGGATCAGTCTGTCTATGTGTATTTTACAAACGCATCGGAAAATACAGAACTTTTACGTTGTGAAATTACCGATGCAAAGAGTGAGAAAGTTTTGTATGAGAGTGGTGTGATAAAGCCGGGAACTTATATCGAAAAGCTGTCTCCGACCATGGATCTCGACAATACGGCGAGAGACATTACCGTCAAAGTATATGCTTATAAAGACGGGTCTTGGTACAGCGCAGGAACAACGATCATGAACATGAAACTTCAGCCTTGGTAATGTGATAAAGCTACATATGATATTGCAATTTTTGTGCAAAAGTAGTACTATAGAACTATGTAAAACATGGAAGTAAAAATGATATTTCAAGGAGGAATACAGATATGAAGAGAAAATTTTTATCAATGGCACTTGCTGCAGTACTTGCAACAACGATGCTGAATGTGCCGGTTACTGCGTATGCGGATGCTGGAAAAGCTACATTAGAGGATATGGCAGATAAAGAGAATCCTACAGGACTCATTAATGGTCAGGGAACTACAATTGGTGAGAAACAGTCGATTGATGTTACTTCTAAGGAAGTTGGAAATGAGCACAAAATTATTTATTCTGTTGAAATTAGCTGGGGAGCTATGAATTTTGAATATAATTATGGTTCGGCATGGGATCCTGCAACACACAAGTATACTTCCACAAAAACAGAGGGAGAATGGAAAGTTATAGGTTGTCTTGATGGAACAAATAATCGAATTGATGTTACAAACAACTCTAATTATCCAGTAACGGTTGATATGTCATTCCAAAAGGAAGAGGGTCGTTTTAACACGGTGACAACTGACACATCGGTAAGAGGCGTGTTTAATAGTGATAAAGATGCATTGGCTACCAATATTAATGGTTCAAGTGCATCGGCGTGTGGAATAGTCGGAACGCCTTCAATTAACCTTGCCTCAGCAGATACGGAAGATAAATATACAGGCACAGGAACAGGTCACGCTGATATAAATGATGGAAAGACTTCTGTAACAATGTATTTTGGCTTATGGGGAATTCCTGATAAGGACAAAGCACAGAAGGATGGTGCAAAAGCCGGTACAATTACTGTATCCGTAAAACCATATCAGAAATAATACATAAAAGGAGAGCCGGTAAGAAGGGGAGTTTCTTACCGGCTTGATTATGAAAAAATATATGAAAAAGTTTTTGTTTGAAAAGGTTTATTTCCTTTCGACAATTATTACTATACGGTAAGAATGTGAAAATCATATGTCACATATATGAAGAAATTGTAAAAGAAATACATACGATTCATGACAATAAAAGAAAACCAATCGTCGAAAGATAAGACGGTTGGTTTTCTTTTATTTTAACAGTTCCGTAATATTGAGTGTAAGATCCGGGTATAAAAAAAGAGCTGATGACGGGAATTGAACCCGTGACCCCTTCCTTACCAAGGAAGTGCTCTACCTCTGAGCCACATCAGCAATATCTTGACTTGCGTCAACTATTGCATTTTACAATGATTTGAGCGAACTGTCAAGATATTTCAAAAAATAAAACCAATATTTTTGAATCGGTATTAAGTTGCAAGATCTAACTGCTGCACCGTTCCGGCATTTCCGTTTTCATATAAGAACACACCGCTTTTACGAATCTGTGCATTTGTCTGATTATCGGTCAAATTGTTTAACGCAAAATCTGTATTTTCATATCCGAGATAGATTGCACCCACACCTGCCTCAGAGAGCGTCAGAAGCTTATCGTTTCCGTTCTCGTCTTTGGTCCAGATGCGTAGTTTTTGAAAGATTTCATCTGCTTCATCGATCCAGCCGTTTTCATCTTTGTCATAGGCGGCAAGATCGGCAAAACCGTTGCCGCTTTGCGTGCCGAACAGCTCGGAGCCGTCGTTGATGATGCCGTCCCCGTTTCTGTCCAAAGCGAGGTAACCGCTGCCGGAATTGAGCATCGAGATGGAATCGTCGGAACCATCGGCATCAATATCAAAATAAAATTTCTGATCCGATACGTTGGCAATATTACTGTCCAGGTTGATGACAAGTGGATCGCAGAGACGTGGCTTGCCAAAATCCACAACACTTTCGGACATCTGTGTGAAGGAACGGGACATCTCAAGACTGAGATTAAAAGAAATTTCCCGGCCGTCGGCAGTACGCACAATTCCCTGGGTATCAAAGCAGGTAGTTTCCTGTTCGGAATAATAAAAGTACTGATAGGTCTGTCCGCCTTCTCCTGTCAGAGAGTTTGCATCATTTGAAGCAGAGGCGAGGGTATCAGAGAAAGATGTTGTGTCAGAGGTATCTGTTGTCGGATTCGATTCATCGTATCGGCTTCCAAATAAAATATAAAGAAGATAGTCGATCGCCTGTTGGCGGATTTTCTGAATCGAAGAAATATTAGACTGCAGATTGTTGCGATGCACATTTGGAGTAGATAGAAAACGCTGCATCAGATCATCCATGGTATCTCCCTTAGAATCTTCGTTTGCGTTCATGGAAGCATTGCCGTTTCCGGTATCTTTTTGTCCATTGTGGCTTTCCGTATAGATGGATTCCTGACGTGACTGTGCGTCATGCATGGAAAATATCGTTGCACCGGAATTATCCCAACGTGTTGTGTTGGTAATGCTTGTTTCTGAAGAACGGTAAGTTCTTCGTGCATTCGTATGCATGGTATTAGACTGAATAATCAATAGGTTCACCCTTTCTATTTAAGTGAAGAATAAAAGGACGGTCTCCGCGAAAAATTCCTTTTTGTTCGTGGATACCGTCCCTGGTCTTTCCTTAGGTTATTGAGTTGTCTGCATATTCGGCCGAATTGCATTTACATCATATATATCGGCAAAACAAAAAAATAATAAAGCTTTTACGGAAAATATGTTATAATGCGGGTAAAGACAGACTCACCGTTGCACAGGCGGATGAGAAAAGGAGGGAAAACAAGTGGCAGAAAATGCAACAGAATCAATGAAGGACTATGAAAAGGAGCTGGAGCGTTCTTTTCGAACGATCAATGAAGGTGATATTGTAAGCGGAACAGTAATTGCAGTATCCGAGGAAGATGTAACCTTAGATCTCAATTATTATACGCAGGGAATTATCAAAACTGAGAATCTGAGCAACGATCCGGATTTTAATCCGAAGGAGCAGCTGCAGATCGGTGATGAGATTGAGGCAACCGTGATCAAAGTGGATGATGGAAACGGCAACATTGAACTTTCAAAGAAAGAAGCAAATGATGTGCTGGCATGGGATAAGCTGGCAGAAATGATGGAGAACGAGACTGTTGTGAATGTTCGCATCAAAGAGAGTGTACCAAGCGGTGTTGTTACCTTCTTAGAGGGAATCCGTGCATTCATTCCGGCATCACAGCTTTCTACAGATTATGTGGAAGATACCGACAAGTGGATTGGAAAAGAAGTGCCGGTAGAAGTCATCAATGTGGATAAAGAGAAGAATAAACTGGTTTTATCTGGAAAAGTCGTGGCAAGAAAGCAGCAGGAAGAAGAGCGCAACCATCGTATTGCAATGCTTGTTCCGGGAACGGTTGTAGAGGGAACTGTAGAATCCATTATGCCATATGGCGCTTTTATTAATCTTGGAAATGGAATCAGCGGACTGGTACACATCTCTCAGATATGCCAGAAACGCATCGGTTCCGTGCATGAAGTATTAAAAGAAGGACAGAAAGTAAAGGCAAAAATTATCAACACAAACGATAATCGTGTCAGCCTGAGCATGAAAGCTTTAGAAGAAATTATGCCGGATGAGGTGGAAAATGAGGAGAGCGCACAGGCAGAGGAATATATTTCCAATGAAAATGCATCCACAAGCCTTGGAGCTTTGCTGTCTGGCTTGAAATTATAAAAATAAGATAACAATTCAGAAAGACTGAAATATAAAAACGCGTGGCAAGATGCTACGCGTTTTTATAATAGTTCATTACTTTATTGACATAATTTTGTGTTTCTTTAAATGGTGGGATGCCACCGTATTTGTCAACATTGCCGGAGCCTGCATTGTATGCGGCTAAGGCAAGGGAGATATCTCCGTTGTATTTCTTTAAGTTTGATGCAATCACCTGTGCACCGCCCATAATATTTTCTCTTGCATTATAAGCGTTAGAGATACCAAGGCTGCTTGCAGTAGATGGCATCAGCTGCATGACACCAAGCGCGCCTGCTGAACTTACAGCGTTCGGATTGAAATTGGATTCTGCTTTGGCGATAGCTTTGAGCAGATTGATATCTACGTTATATTTTTCGGAGGCTTCCTTAAAATAAGGTTCCAGTTCCGAAGGACAGCCGAGAGAATCTTTGTCAGAATCACTGGTGGTTGTCGTAGGTGTCTGTGTAGTCTCTGATGATGCGGATGTCGCAGGTGCAGGATCTGTATTCGCTGTCTCCTGCGTAGTTGCAACAGGTGCCTGCGTGGAGGAGACTGTGTATTGTGGATTAAAACCGAGAATTTTCTGCACTGTGGAGACCGATACGGTTCCGGAACCGCTTGCCGCGATCAATGCGTCCACAGCCATCTTCTGCTGTGCGCTCGTTGCAGCATCTAAAACATCTTTGAAATTGGTATTTGTTTTGCCTGTTGTCTGTTTGACCGAAGATGGTGCTGAGGATGCAGCACTCACATCAGCCAGATATGGCAATACAGTTACGCTCATATAAACTCATCCTTTGTATAGTAAACAATATTTAACGCCACTATTTTAACATATCTATTGATAAATTTGAAGTAAAAGCCGAAAATTGCTTGAATTTGTAAAATAGTTGTTGTAGCATAGATTGCAAAGTGTAGGTAGGCAAGCCACTTGCCGTGGCTCACAAATAAAGCAGACAGAGGAGACCGAACATGGAAAAGAAACCATTTGTAACCAAAAGTCAGGTAGAAGAGATTGTAAAGACATATCCGACACCATTTCATTTATATGATGAAAAAGGAATTCGCGACAATGCAAAAGCAGTAAAGGAAGCATTCTCCTGGAATCCTGGATTCCGTGAGTATTTTGCAGTAAAAGCAACTCCAAATCCATACATTCTTAAAATCTTACAGGAATACGATATGGGATGCGATTGTTCTTCATACACAGAGCTTATGCTTTCAAAATCCTGCGGTTTTGACGGAAAGCACATTATGTTTTCTTCCAATGATACACCGGCAGAAGAATTCGCATATGCAGACAAATTAGGTGCAATCATCAACCTGGATGATTTCACACATATTGATTTCCTGGAGAAAACCATTGGTCATATTCCGGAGACCATCAGCTGCCGCTACAATCCGGGCGGAGTGTTCGAGTTGAGCAATGGAATCATGGACAACCCTGGAGATTCCAAGTATGGAATGACAAAAGACCAGCTCATCGAGGCTTTCAAGATTTTAAAGAGCAAGGGCGCAAAGTATTTCGGTGTGCATGCATTCCTGGCAAGTAATACTGTAACAAACGAATATTATCCAAAGCTCGCCGGAGAATTATTCGAACTTATTGTTGAGTTAAAAGAAAAGACGGGCTGTGACATTAAGTTTGTAAATCTTTCCGGTGGTGTTGGAATTCCTTATACACCGGACAAGGAACCAAACGACATCCGTGTGATCGGAGAGGGCGTACACAAGAAATTTGATGAGATACTTGTACCGGCAGGTCTTGGTGATGTTTCTATCTATACAGAGATGGGACGTTTTATGTTAGGACCTTATGGATGTCTTGTGACAAAGGCAATCCACGAGAAACATATTTACAAAGAGTATATCGGTGTAGATGCATGTGCTGCAAACCTGATGCGCCCGGCAATCTACGGAGCATATCATCATATTACAGTTCTTGGAAAAGAAAATGCACCTTGCGACCATACATATGATGTGACCGGAAGCCTTTGCGAGAACTGTGACAAGTTTGCTGTAGACCGCAAGCTGCCAAAGATTGATATGGGAGATTACCTGGTGATTCATGATACAGGAGCACATGGATTTTCTATGGGATACAATTACAACGGACGCCTTCGTTCGGCAGAATTATTGTTGAAAGAGGATGGAAGTGTACAGCTGATTCGTCGTGCAGAGACACCGGCTGATTATTTTGCAACATTTGACTGCTTTGATGATCTTAAGATCACAGAATAGTTCTGATTAATCATAAATATGGAAATAGAAGGAAAGCATATGGATATGCAATCCTTCTATTTTTTTGCGCATCTTGCAGGCGTGCTTGCTTTTGCTGTATCACAAATTCCATAAAAATGTGAATACAACAAAAAAGATTCCTGATTTTCAGGAATCTTTCAAATACTGCCGGCAGTGGGACTTGAACCCACACGATGTTGCCATCAACAGATTTTGAGTCTGCCTCGTCTGCCAATTCCGACATGCCGGCGCGAACAAATATTATACTAGCATAAGATACGATGGAATGCAAGCAAAAGTTTCTGCATTCCTTTTCGTTTGACAAAAGTTATCATATATGATAACTTGGAAAAAGATTAGTAAATGTTTGGGTGGATGTTTAAATGAACAGGGAGGAAAAATGGAAGGAACAAATGCAACGAGGGAAGAAGTTGCGCAGCAGCTTCGTGAAGTCCGCAAGTCACAGGGGATGACGCAGGAATTACTGGCGGACCGTGTGGGAACGAAGAAATCAAATATTTCCCGATTAGAGAGTGGAAGATATAATCCGAGTCTGGATTTCCTTGTGAAAGTGGCAGGCGGACTGGGAAAGCAGATTCAGGTAAAAGTAAAATAAAAGACGGAGGTAGAGACAGAAGATGACGATGAAACTTGGAAACTATAAGGATAACGATGTGGAACTATGTCGTACGACAAATGCGCGTGTCGGTAATCAGGCGGCAGAGGTGCTTTTGGAGCAGCACATTCCATTTACAAAGAACAGTAAGAAGATTCCTTTTTTTAAAAGAGAAGCATACAAAGGTGCAGATACACTGTGGGTAATCACCATTAATCCAAGACGTTATGGTCAGGCTCGAAGAGTAATTGATTCCATGGATCGTGTGTACAAGGATCGTCTGGTTTTGTCGAATTATTAGAAGCTGGCTTTGATTCATGAAAAAAATGTGAATTTCATTCAAAAAACAAACAAGGTGTGATAAAATTCATACAGACTATGTCTGGAAGGAGTTTATCGCACCTTTTTTTAAATTGTTACAAATTTTAGAAAAGATATACCTTGCGATAGAAAGAAGTATCATGGAATTAGAACGTAAAAAAATACAGCGGGCTTTGTATTTTGTTGTATATGCATTGTTGCCGGTCGGCATATTTTATTTGATGGAAGCATATGAACACAATGCATTGCTGGAAGTCCGAACGGAAGCACAGTTTTTTAATATTTTTATCTTTGAACTGCTGGCATGGATTATATACCTGGCAATTGGGCATATGTGCGCAGCGGCCCGTGTGATACTTGGAATTGCTATGGCATTTGGAATTACCAATCATTATGTGATGAAGTTTCGTTCAACTCCGTTTGTGCCGTGGGACATTTTTTCTGTGCGGACAGCGACCAGTGTGGCGGAAAATTATGATTTTACGCCTGATTTGCGCATGGTAATCGTAACACTTATTTTTATTGCAGCGATTGTTTTGTCACGTTTTTTGAAAAAAGCACCGAAAATCAAACTGCAAGTGAGACTTGGCGCATTATTGGTCAGTGTTTTAGTGACCTGCCTTTTCGTAAATACATTACAGAAAGAGGATTTTCAGACAAAACATTATCTGTATCCTTTTTTGTTTACGCCGGCATATATGACAGAAGTCAATGGTATGGCGGTGACATTTGCCATGAACCTGGCGTATGTTGTGGTAGATAAACCACAGGGATACAGTGCAGAAGATGCAAAGAAGACATTGGAAAGTTATGAAAAGACAGAAGATACAAAGCAGGATACGCAGGATCTTCCGAATATTATTGTAATCATGGATGAAGCTTTTTCGGATCTGGCAGTTCTTGGCGATTTGCAGACGAATGAAGATTATATGCCGTTTATGCACAAGATGCAGCAGGGACAGAAAAATACGATTACCGGATATGCACAGGTATCTGTGTGTGGCGGAAATACAGCAAATTCCGAATTCGAATTTTTAACCGGCGATACGATGGCATTTTTGCCGTCCGGAAGTATTGCATACCAGCAGTATATAAAACAGGATACCCCATCCCTTGCAAGCTATCTGAAAAGCCTTGGGTATGCGACCTACGCGCAGCATCCGTATTATGCAAACGGATGGGACAGAGAACGCGTATATCCGCTTTTGGGCTTTGAACATATGGACTTTATCGAGGATTATACGAATGTGTCTTATGTGCGGAAATATATCAGTGATGCCTCTGATATGCAGCATATCATCGACACCTATGAAAATAAAGAAGCGGGCAAACCGGCATTTATATTTAATGTTACGATGCAGAATCACGGTGGTTATACGGATGTGTATCCGAACTTTGAAAATGATATACAGGCACAGTACAACAGTGATGCTTTGAATCAGTATCTGTCACTGATTCATAAGACGGATGCTGCTTTGGAAGATCTGGTTTCCTACTTCTCAAAGGTAGACGAAAAGACAGTGATCGTTTTCTTTGGCGATCATCAGCCGAGTGACGCAGTGGCAAACCAGATTGAGATGGCAAGCGGTGTTGATCCTTCCGATATGAACAGTGAGCAGCAGAAGAAAAGATATCAGGTGCCGTATCTTGTATGGGCCAATTATGATATTGGGGAAGCAAGCGACCAGAATACAAGTCTGAATTATCTGTCAGCGCAGGTTCTGAAAGCAGCAGGCGTTCCGACGAGTGCTTATCAGAATTACTTTCTGGAGCTGAGCAATACGTATCCGGTACTTTCTGCCGCAGGCAGCACAGAGAACATCGGCGCAAACAAGGATGCACTGTTAACGTATCGGAAGCTGCAGTATTATAATTTGTTTGAGAGGAATAAATAATGAATCAGATGAAGCGTTTTGCGCAAAGCAAAGCTTTTCCATATATAGCTGCATTTGGACTGCCATTTTTCATTTGTGTGATCATATGCATTGGAAATGGTGTGTATCCGTTTGGCGACAACTGTATTTTGCACATTGATATGTATCACCAGTACTGTCCGTTTTTTACAGAGTTTCTAAATAAACTTCAGAGTGGCGGCAGCCTGCAGTATTCCTGGAATCTTGGACTGGGATCTGATTTTGTTTCGCTGTATGCCTACTATCTGGCAAGTCCGCTGAACTTTCTGATTCTGCTTTGTCCGAAAAGTCATGTGATCGAATTTATGACACTTTTGATCATACTGAAAATTTCGGCAAGCGGACTGACCTTTTTCCTGTATATCCGTCATCATTATAAGCTTGTCGGAAAAGATGGACGGATGCATAAAAATCAGGTAATCCCGGCAATTGTATTTTCGACTGCATATGCACTGTCGGGATTTGTGGCAGCATACAGTTGGGATATTATGTGGATGGACTGCATTGCGCTGTTTCCGCTGATCATGATCGGACTGGAAAGACTCGTGCAGGAGAAAAAAGCAGGCCTGTATTATATTACGCTCGCTTTGTGCATCTTCTGTAATTACTATATATCCATTATGATCTGCATTTTTCTGGTATTTGCTTTTGTATTATTGTTCTTTTCTCAGAAGAAAGGAAAAGGCGGGGCAGTACTCCGGTTCGGGTGGTACTCGCTTCTTGCCGGCGCAAGTTCTGCGATCCTGCTTCTTCCGGAGATTGCTGTGTTAAGTGTTTCAGGATCGGCGGAGGGCGGTTTCCCAAAGACCGCCGAATTTTATTTCAATATTCTGGCAGAACTTGGAAGAGGTGCGGCAGTCACGAGTGTATACACAGGAAATGACCACTGGCCGAATCTGTATGCCGGAGCATTCTCTCTATTCCTCGTATGGATTTATGTATTGAACCGGCGGATTTCCTGGAAAGAAAAAGTCCCGCGCATAGCGATGCTTGCGTTTTTCCTGGTCAGTTTTGCGGAAAATCAATTAGATTATATCTGGCATGGCATGCATTTTCCGCAGGCTTTACCGGGAAGACAGTCATTTTTATATAGCTTTGTCCTTCTGTCGATGGGATTTGCGGCCGTTCGAAAACGAAAAGGCACAAAAATCTGGCATATTGCTGTGGCGGCGATTGTGTCTATGATGCTGCTTCTTCTCTCTGGCTGGTACGGAGATGAGACGGTGACTGAGCCTGTTTCACTAGTGATTACGGCATTGTTTATATGTGTCTATGCAGTAACATTTGTTCTTACAAAAATAACAGGAAAGAAAAAGCGTCTGGCATTTGCGCAGTTTGCAGTTTTTGTTGCAGTGGCTGAACTTGCTATCAATATGGCGGCCACGGGATTTGGCACTACAAGCCGTGTCGCATATACTGAAAAACAGACGGACTACGAGAATCTGTTGAAGACTGCAAAAGAAGATAACGAAGAGACAGGCAGCGGATTTTACCGTGTGGAAGATACGGAACGTAAGACAAAGAATGATGATTCATTATATGGGTATGCGTCCGCAACGATTTTTTCTTCCCTGATGAATCTTGATGTGAGCCATCTGTTCCAGAGCCTGTTTATGGAAGGCGGCAAAAACTTCTATTGTTATAATGGAGCCACACCACTTTCTTCCTCACTTTTTTCTGTAAAATATATGCTGTCAGACAGTGCTTTGGAAGAAAGTCCATATCGTACATTGATCGGTGGCAGTGGAAGCAGTTTCCTGTATCGCAACAATTACAGCCTTCCGCTTGGTTTTGTTATGGATGAGCAGGCGATTGCAAATTGGACTTCATCGACTGCGGACCGTATGGCATCACTCAATTCCCTGACATCTGCACTTGGTGCGGAGGGGCAGATGCTTTACCCGGCGACGTGCGTCGCCGATGCGAATGCGGGAGATACAACAATTGATATTGCAGAAGATGGATATTATTATGCGGATTATGTAAGTTGCACTTCTGATACGTTGACGGTAAACCGCAGCGATGGATGGACAAAGCAGTATTCGAAGACATCCCATCGTTATCTGATCGAACTGGGAGAGTGTAAAGCCGGAGATGAAATACACATCCTTAACTCCAATATGGAAAGTATTGAATTTCAGGTGTACCAGTTAAATGAAAAAGTCGTGCAGCAGGCGTTTGATACTTTGAATGCACAGACCATGCAGCTTACGGATATGACGGACCGTAAGATCGAAGGAAAAATTCAGGTACAGAACGCTGGAAGACTGATTTTATCGGTTCCGGCGGATGAAGGATGGACGCTGTATGTGGATGGAAAAGAGACAGAAATCGAACCACTTGCAGATGCGCTTGTCGGGGTGCATCTGGAAAAAGGCAGTTATACGATAAAACTCTGTTACACAACGCCTGGACTGAAGGTGGGAGCCGGCATCAGTCTGGGGGCAGTTATATTGTTTCTTATCAGTGCATGTGTAAGAACAGGAATAAGCAGAAAGAGAGAATTGCATGAGTAAGGGGAAAGTAAGTATTGTTGTTCCAATGTATAACGAACAGGAATCTTTGGAGATTTTATATCAGGAACTGAATCGGGTCACAGATACGATAAAGGACTACGAATTTGAGTATCTGTTTGTCAACGACGGTTCGAAAGACAATACGTTGCAGGAAATTCAAAGGCTTGCAACAGCAGACGATAGAGTGCGCTATGTTTCGTTTTCCAGAAATTTTGGAAAAGAAGCTGCTTTATATGCAGGATTATCAAATGCTGATGGCGATTATATTGCAACGATGGACGCAGATTTACAGGATCCGCCGTCTTTGCTGCCACAGATGCTTGCCATGATAGAAAGTCAGGATTGCGACAATGTGGCAACGCGGCGTGTCAACCGCAAAGGCGAACCGCCGATCCGTTCATTTTTTGCCCGTTGTTTTTACAAGCTGATGCGCCGGCTGTCAAACATTGATATTGCAGATGGGGCAAGAGACTATCGTCTGATGAGCAGAGCGATGGTGGATTCGATACTCTCCGTCAGCGAATATAATCGCTTCTCCAAAGGTATATTTGCCTGGGTAGGTTATGAGACCAGATGGCTGGAGTTTGAGAATGTAGAACGCTCAGCCGGAGAGACAAAGTGGAGTTTTTGGAAACTGGTGCGATATTCGATCGATGGCATTATAAACTTTTCCAATACGCCGCTTCAGATATCCTCTTATCTTGGAATGATCCTTACCATTGTTTCGTTTATTGCTATTATCGTCGAGGTGATCCGTGCGCTTGTGTTTGGTGATCCGGTGGCAGGATGGCCGTCACTGGTGTGTATCATCACATTTATTGGCGGTATAGAGTTGTTCTGTATGGGCATTATGGGACAGTATATTGCAAAGACTTATATGGAAGTAAAGCATAGACCTCATTATATTGTAAAAGAGAGCAATTGCAAAAATACAAAGAAAAATAATTAAAGCCAAGGAGAAGAAGTAATGGACAACAAAGCAAACAAATTTCTGATTATCGGAGCTGTGGTAGTGATCGTAGCGGTAATTATTGTGGCAATCGTAACATCGGGAAAGGATTACAGCAGTCCGGACGATGCGCAGATGTACAATACGGAAGGCGGTATGACAATTACAGATGAAGATGGAAATGAATACGAAATCAGTGACTGGACGGAAGTCGGAGAAACGGAGTATGAGGATTAAATGATCATGTGAAGGACACCTGTATGAGAGGTGTCCTTTTTATGTCTCACCATATTTGCGACAATTCTCTTATCAGAAAATGGAACAAACAAAGAGAAAGAAGGAGAGACATATTATGAATCATCACGTATGGAAAAACAGTCATTTAGACAAAGAAACATTACTGATCCTTGCAATTATTTCAGTAATGGCGGCAATCGGAACGCTTGCGTTTATCGGAGGACTGGTAAATATTGAAATTATGGATGTGGGAATCCGAAATCTGATTGGTATGACAAGTGGCCTGTCCGGTGGAATTTTTGGGGTCCTTGTTTGGAAAAGCATGACACGCAAAAAGCACTAAATACAGTATCTGTGCCGTTTGTGCCCCTATATTTTGATTGACTGGCTATGTAAAGTTTTATATAATGAAAACTAGCATATTATGTCTTGAAAGGGGTATGCACAAATATGAAAAACAAAAGAAAGCGCTTGCTGAGTATTGTGTTAAGCTGCACGATACTGATTTCAGGCGGAGGTCTTTTTTCGGATATAGATGTTGCAAAGGCAGCAACAAATGCCGCTTTTTCTACGGAAATGAAGGTGGCAGGATTTCCAGACAGCTATATAACCGGACTTACGCAACTTCACAAGCAGTATCCGCAATGGAAGTTTGAAGCTGTAGATACCGGACTTGATTGGGGGACTGTGATCACCAAAGAGAGTGTAAATGGTGTCAATCTGGTTCCCAAAAGCGTAGACGATGCAAGAAAATCTACTGCAGCCGGGGCGTATGACTGGAATACAAATACATGGACAATCTACGATGGATCGAACTGGGTTGCGGCGAATTCAGGATACATTGCTTATTATATGGATCCGAGAAATTTTTTGAACGAGACAGATATATTTCAGTTCGAAAGTCTGAGTTTTAATAAATCACAGACAAAATCCGGAGTGAATGCAATACTTTCCGGAACATTTATGGCAAAGACAGTGAAAGATGCGGATAAGACAACGCTCAATTATGCGGACTCATTTATGAAAATCGGCGAACTTACCGGTGTCAGTCCGTATCATCTGGCATCCCGTGTGCGGCAGGAACAGGGGTTAAATGGAACAAGTTCTCTCATTTCAGGAACATACAAAGGGTATGAGGGATATTTTAATTATTTCAATGTCGGAGCCGCCGGAGTGACCTCTACACTGGTTATCCGGAATGGACTTGCCTATGCGAAGAAAGCAGGATGGAATACGCGTTATAAAGCATTGCTCGGTGGTTCACAGCTTCTTGCAAAGAATTATATTGCGGTGGGACAGGATACATTATATTTTCAGAAATTTAATGTGGTCAATGCAAAGAATCTGTATGGACATCAGTACATGAGCAATCTGACAGCTGCTTATACGGAAGGACGAAAGCTTGGACAGGGTTATACGGACAAGCAGCAGGCATTTGTTTTCCGAATTCCGGTGTACAAATCCATGCCGTCATCCGCAGTGACATTCACAGCGACGGGCAATCCAAATAATTATCTGAAGAATATTGCCGTGGCAGGACAAAGCCTGACACCTGGATTTAAGAGTGCTACAACAAAATATTCAATGGTTGTTGAAAACACGGTTTCTTCTATTTCTGTAAATGCGACAGCAGTGGCTGCAACTTCCACGATTACAGGAACAGGAACCAAAAAACTGAGCGTGGGAACAAATATCATCAATGTCAAATGCAAATCAGGAAGCGGATCCACGCGTACATACAAACTTACTGTTGTACGGAAAGAGGCGGCAAAACCGACTGGAACGCTTTCATCTGCAAAATATACTGTGGGTGATAAATATATTACCGGAATTGTACCGGGAACCAGGGCGGCAGATTTCCTGGCAGGACTTTCCGTAGACGGAGGAACCGCAAAGCTTGTCGGAACGGATGGCAAACAAAATCAGGGACTGGTAGCGACCGGAAACAAAGTCAAAGTATATGTAAACAACAAGAAGAAAACTTCCTACAAAGTTGTGATTTATGGTGATGTTAATGGAGATGGGGAAATCAATGTCCTGGATATGATAAAAGTCAATCGTCATATTCTTGGATTGGATAAATTGTCCGGAACCTATCTGGTGGCAGCCGATGCAAACCACAAGGGGGATGGTCTGAATGTGTTGGATATGATTTACATCAACCGTCACGCATTGGGCCTAAGCACCATAAAACAGTAATAAAAGCAAGTAGAAGAAAGGTATGTGTAGCAGAATGAATTCGATAAAAGCACAACGGAAAACAAACAGGGGCAATCAAAGAAAACATAACCGGAAAATTACGATGAGATTTCTGACCAATATGATGGCAATTGTTTTATTGTTTGGCTGCCTTTTGGTTCCGGATATAGAGGCAAAAGCAGATAATCTGTACATTGCGTTGAGTGACACTACGGTCAAAATCGGAGACACCATTACAGTATCTGTAACCGTACCGGCTGGTGTTTCGGCAACGGTTAATTTGACGTATCCAACGGATTTACTTACATATTCGTCGGCATCCGATACCGCAAGTGCGAATGCGGGAACGGTTTCTATGACAATCGGAAGTTATGGAAGTTCCAATAAACGTTCGGTTGGTACCGTAACTTTTCAGGCAAAATCATCTGGTAAAGCAACCTTTTCAGCCGCTGCTCCAATTGCAGGAAATCAGGAAGGGGATCGTGTCAGCGTCACAGGTGCAAGTGCATCCGTAAACATAAAGAATGAAACAGGTGATGATGAAGAGAATGGGGATAATGCCAATAAATCTTCGGATAATTCCCTTTCCTCACTTACTTTATCGGCAGGAAAGCTTTCACCGGCTTTTAAATATAATATTACCAATTATACGGCAGAAGTTGAAAATAATGTGACATCCGTTGTGGTAAGTGCAAAGGCAAACAATGAAAATGCAACGGTGGAATCTGTAAAAGGCGGGGAAAAACTTGTTGTTGGCTCCAACAAAATCCAGATTGTCGTCAAAGCGGAGAACGGAGTGACTGCTACTTATGTGGTAAATGTGACACGAAAAGCAGCGGGAGATGATGACAAACAGAAGGATTCGGAGAAAGACGAACAGCAGGATGGTGATTTAAGCCAGCAATATTATGAAATAAACGGACAAAAATTATATCCGGCAACTTCGATTCCTGAGGATGTCGTTCCACAGGATTTCGAACAGGGAACCATGAAACTCTGGGAAAAAGACTACCCGTATTTATACAATGACAAAATCGGCAGCCAGATCTGTCTGCTTTATCTTGTGGATGAAAATAAAGAAAACGGAGCATTGTATATGGTAATGGACAGTGCACCGTACGAGGCGTACCCGTATGTGAGCTTTTCGTCCGAGTTCGGCTATATTGTTGTCGTTCCGGATGCGGATGAGACAACACTTCCGGCAGGTTATAAGGCCGGGACACTCGATATTGAAGGCAAAGGAAGCATTGGTGCATACTATTATGGCAAAGACAAAGATGTTTGTCTGGTCTATGCCGTAAACAATGAAGGAAATTATGGCTGGTATCTCTATGATGTGAACGAACGCACTTATATGCGTTATCTTGGAAACAGTGAGGCGGACAGAGAAGAGATTCAGGTTCCGGACACAGAGGCACAGAGCGGGGATGTACAGAAATTAGAAAGCCAGAACCGTATGATTTTCTGGGCGTTTCTGATTGTTGTGCTGTTCCTTCTTATTGTGATCGTAATACTTGTCCTCTCTCGCAGAAATCGTCTGGAACATCCGGAAGAAGAGGAATTTGATGAATTTGATGACTTTGATGACTTTGATGATGAAGAAAATGCGGAAGATGATTCCGATACACTGGAAACAAACAGTGAAGATGTCGTGAAGGAAGACGAACCGGATGGCTGGGGAGATACAAAATCGATTCCAAATGAAAATCTACCGGAAGAGACAGAGACGGAAGAAGCTGATTCTGAAGAATCAGATGATGAGGAAGAATGGGAAAATGAAATTCCTAAGAAGAAACCCAAAAAACATCATTTTTTTGGTAGAAAGAAAAAGTCTTCTGCGGAAGAAGAAAGTGGAATAGAATTTATTGATTTATAGGAGGCTTAAAAAGTGAGACCATATACAGATAAGGCGAAAAAAGCAATGAATTATGCAAACCGCCTGTCAAAATCAATGAACTGCAATTATGTGGGATCTGAACACATTCTTGCAGGCTTGTTAAAAGAAGGAACAGGTGTTGCTGCAGAAGTACTTACAGCAAATAATATTCAACTGGATAATCTGTTACAACTGATTCAGGATCTTGTTGCGGCTGGAGAAGAAATTGAAGTACTTGACAGAGATGGATACACCCCGCGCACGCAGGCAATCCTTGATCGTGCATCTGAGATGGCAGAACGTTTTGGATGTGAGGAGATCGGAACAGAACATTTACTTCTTGCAATTATGAAAGAAGGAGATTGTGCTGCCTGCAGGCTTTTGAATACGATGGGGGCAAGCATACAGAAATTGTTTATTGATATTCTTGGGGCAATGGGTGAAGACCCGGCAAAATTTCGTGATGAGATTCAGAGGGGAAGAGGTAATGCTGCCTCATCAACTCCGACGCTGGACCAGTATTCCAGAGACCTGACGGAGCTGGCACGGGAAGGTCTGCTGGACCCGGTAATCGGAAGACAGCAGGAGACGGAACGCGTGATTCAGATTCTGTGCCGCAGGGGCAAGAATAATCCGTGCCTGATCGGAGAACCTGGTGTGGGAAAGACAGCAATCGTAGAAGGTATTGCACAGAGTCTCGCAAATGGAACCGTTCCGGAGATTGTTGCAGGAAAGCGTTTGGTTTCCCTTGATATGTCCGGTATGGTGGCAAAATCCAAATATCGTGGAGAATTTGAGGAACGTATCAAGAAAGTAATCAGCGAAGTGACGGAAGCCGGAAATGTGTTACTTTTTATTGATGAGCTGCATACCATTATAGGCGCAGGTGGCGCAGAGGGCGCATTGGATGCATCCAATATTTTAAAACCGGCGCTGGCAAGGGGCGAAGTGCAGGTTATTGGCGCTACAACGATAGAAGAATACCGGAAATATATTGAAAAAGATGCCGCATTAGAGCGCCGTTTTCAGCCGGTTCAGGTCAATGAACCAACGGAAGAAGAATCAATCGAAATATTGAAAGGTATTCGTCCACTGTATGAAAGACATCATAATGTAGAAATTACGGACGAAGGCCTAGAGGCAGCGGTGCATTTGTCAGCCCGGTATGTTAACGATCGCTTTTTGCCGGATAAGGCAATTGATCTTATGGATGAAGCAGCAGCAAAGACAAGGCTTGGTGTGCTAAAAGGCAGTGACGAATTAAACAGATTAAAGCAGGAAATGCATCAGACAGAACTTTTGCTTGAAGATGCTTTGCGTGAGGGCGACATCGAAAAAGCCCGCATGTTAAAAAATACCAAAGAGGAACTGGCCTCTGAATGGGAAAAACAGAACAAGAAGAACCAGCGCGCAAATAAGCGGAAAGTTCCGGTTGTCGGAGAAAATGAGATTGCGGATGTTGTGGCCGGATGGACAAAGATTCCGGTGAGCAGACTTACAGAAAGTGAAGCAGCGCGCTTGCAGAAATTAGAAGAGACTTTGCACAAACGTGTCATTGGACAGGAAGAAGCTGTATCTGCAGTGGCGAAGGCTGTACGCCGTGGCAGGGTTGGATTAAAAGATCCAAAGAGACCAATTGGCTCTTTCTTATTCCTTGGACCGACAGGTGTTGGAAAAACAGAAGTATCCAAGGCACTTGCAGAAGCTGTATTCGGCAATGAAGAGGCAATGATCCGCGTTGATATGTCGGAATATATGGAAAAACATAGTGTTTCCAAGATGATTGGATCACCGCCAGGATATGTAGGACATGAGGATGGGGGACAGCTTTCAGAAAAAGTGAGACGGAATCCGTTTTCTGTTATTTTATTTGACGAGATCGAGAAAGCACATCCGGATGTGTTTAACATTCTTTTGCAGGTTTTAGATGACGGCCACATTACCGATTCGCAGGGACGAAAAGTCGATTTCAAGAACACGATCATTATCATGACAAGTAATGCAGGGGCGCAGTCTATTATCGAACCGAAAAAGCTTGGATTTGGTGCAAAAGAAGATGAAAAACAGGATCATGAGCGCATGAAGAATAATGTCATGGAAGAGGTAAAAAGAATCTTTAAACCGGAATTTTTGAACCGAATCGACGAGACCATTGTATTTCGTGCATTGAACAAAGAGGATATGAAACAGATCATAACAATTATGGTGAATGAACTTCAGCAAAGATGTAAGGATCAGTTGCAGATTGAACTTACCGTGCGGGATGCTGCAAAGGCGCATATTGTCGAAGAAGCTTACGATCGCAAATACGGCGCAAGACCGCTTCGCAGAAAGCTTCAGGATGAGGTGGAAGACCGATTGGCAGAGGCGATTATTCGTGGAGATATCCATGCACAGGATCATGTAATTGTTACAACAAAGAACAAGGAAATCGTTGTCACAAAAGCATAAGAGTGTTATAATTTAAGAAACCATTTTTGAGAAAAAGTTAATACACAGGAGGATAAATAATGGCTGCAATTAGTGAATTAATTCGTACCGAGGCAGATGGAACAATTAGCTTTGGAGATTATACTTTGGGAGCAAAGGCAAAGTTAGACAATTACGAATTTCATGGAGATATGTATAAGGTAAAGACGTTCAAGGAGATTACCAAATTAGAGCGCAACGGACTTTTTGTATACGAGTCTGTACCGGGTACCGCTGTAACAAATTTTAAGCAGGATGAGAAGACAGTATCCTTTACCGTAGAGGGACCGGAGGATGCACAGATTACCCTTGAACTTGCAGAAGAGACCGAATATGAAATCACCATTGATGGAAAGTCTGCAGGAACCATGAAGACAAATCTTGGTGGCAAATTAAGCATGAGCGTTGAATTAGAAGGCGCAGATGCAGTAGAAATTAAGGTAGAGCAGAGATAATATATGGCAAAAACAAAAACGAGTGCGTTTTTTTGTCAGAATTGCGGATACGAGTCTGCAAAATGGATGGGACAGTGTCCGGGATGCAAAGAGTGGAATACCTTCGTTGAGGAACTGGTGGACCGGAAGTCACTTAGTACTTCCGGTAAACTCAAACCAGCGACTGAGGCGAAGCCTGTTCCACTCTCTGCAATTACGGCAAAAGACGAGGAAAGAACAAGTACTTCTATAAAGGAACTGGATCGTGTACTGGGAGGGGGAATCGTGCGTGGTTCTCTTGTTCTGGTAGGAGGAGATCCGGGTATTGGCAAGTCAACACTATTACTGCAGGTATGCAGGAACCTATCGAACCAGAATCTGTCTGTGCTATATGTATCAGGAGAAGAATCCTTGCACCAGATTAAGATACGTGCGGAACGTATTGGTACTTTTACGGATAGTCTGGAATTATTATGTGAGACAAATCTTGATACAATTCGCAGTGTAATTGAGTGCAAAAAGCCCCAAATAGTCATAATAGATAGTATACAGACCATGTATAATGAGAGCGTTGGATCTGCACCGGGAAGCGTGTCACAGGTGCGTGAATCAACAGGTGTTCTTATGCAGATTGCAAAAGGCATGGGAATTTCTATTTTTATTGTAGGACATGTGACAAAGGAAGGTGTAGTAGCAGGCCCGCGTGTACTGGAGCATATGGTGGATACGGTGTTGTATTTTGAAGGTGACAGACACGAAAGTTACCGCATTTTGCGAGGCGTGAAGAATCGATTTGGCTCCACAAATGAAATTGGCGTATTTGAAATGCGCACAGAAGGTCTTGCGGAAGTGGAGAATCCTTCTGAGTACATGCTGAGTGGAAAGCCACAGGATGCATCAGGATCGGTTGTCGCATGCTCGATAGAGGGAACACGTCCGATTTTACTGGAAATCCAGGCGTTGATCTGTCACAGTTATTTCAATAACCCGCGTCGTACAGCAACGGGCACGGATTTTAACAGGGTCAATCTGCTTATGGCAGTTCTGGAAAAAAGAATTGGAATGCAACTTTCCGATTGCGATGCCTATGTAAATATCGCAGGTGGAATTCGCATGAACGAGCCTGCAATTGATCTGGGAATTGTGCTGGCGATTATGTCAAGCAAACTGGATCTGATTATCGATGACCGGACAATATGTTTTGGAGAAGTTGGATTAAGTGGAGAAGTGCGCGGTGTCAGCATGGCAGAACAGAGAGTGGCTGAAGCAGCAAAACTTGGGTTTGAGACATGTATTTTACCCAAAGTCTGCCTTGATGCAGTGGGAAAAGTAAAGGGGATTCGTCTTGTTGGGGTACAGAATGTACAGGAAGCATTGCAGGCGATTCAACATCGATAGTAATAAAATGTAAATAAATGAAAAAAACTGTTGACAAAAGATGCGGGACATGATAATATAACAAAGCTGTCGCTGATGAGACGGCAGGCACCGAATCGAAACAGAAATAAGAGAAGAAGGCTTCCGGGTGGAAGATCTCAAAAAGATTTCTGAAAAAGATGAAAAAAGTTGTTGACAAAAGATGACAGAGGTGCTATTATAAACAAGCTGTCGCTGAGAGATACAGCAGAGGACAGCAAGAGAACATTGATAACTGAACAGTGAAAAACCTTGAAAGATTTTGAGAAATGTAACGATTTGTGAAACGAATCGTTGCCAAGCGACATTTTTGCTTGATAAAAATGTTGTATCATTCAAGAACGCTTCTATAAAAGAAGCAACCTTAAAACAGTAAATCAGGACATTGTTTCTGATTAAAAGCCA